>Ga0209794_1000005_pt1 | contig 684583 bp, 679 predicted proteins | sample EBPBio232013_DNA_FD_185869 | JGI IMG/M metagenome (GOLD analysis project Ga0209794, IMG submission 185869) | Wastewater treatment Type I Accumulibacter community from EBPR Bioreactor in Madison, WI, USA - Reactor 1_5/23/2013_ DNA (SPAdes)... | ecosystem: Engineered > Bioreactor > EBPR >...
GCGATCTACGAGCATTGCCTGCCCTTCAACGTCGCCCGCGCCTATGACGAAGCCCGCGGCCTCGACACCCCCCGCATCTGGACCGCCGAACGCGACCAGAAGATGTGGGCCGATCTCCAGGGGTGAGGGTTCAAGACTGCTTCCGGCGAGGGCCCCGGTGTTGGTGCGCCGGGGCTTTTGCATGGGCGCGGATCCGGCGCGGGTAGGGGGGCTCGACTTCGGCCTTTCGCGCGCTTCATGTAAGCTCGTCCATTGACCCAGCCGGAGCCGCCTGTGCCCTCGTCCAGCCTGATCGCCTATCCCCTCCGTCCCGGGCGCGTGCATGAGGCCTGTGGTCCCTCGGCCGCGAGTTTCGCGCTCTGGACAGCGGCGTTGATCGGCGGCGACGTGATCTGGGTGCGCGAGGCCTGGCGGGCCGAACAGCTTAATCCCTTGGGCTTTCAGGGGCTCGATCCGGCCCGGGTGATCCTGGCGCAGACCATGGACCAGAACGACACTCTCGCAGTGGCCGAAGAGGCGCTGCGCGACGGTGCCGTCCCCTTCGTGATTCTCGAGACGACCGCGCCGATCGGCCTGACCGCCGGGCGGCGGTTGCAGCTTGCGGCGCAGGCTGGGGGCACGACCGGGCTCTGCCTCATTCCCGAGGGAATGGGCTCGAACGCGGCCGAGACGCGCTGGCACTGTGCTCCGGTCTTCGATGCACAGGACTCGACTCGTCAGCGCTGGAGCCTTATTAAGAACAAATTAGGAACATGTGAGGCCTGGAATGTTCGATGGAACCCAGAGGCGCATCGTGTCGCTGTGGTTTCCCCGGTTCGCGAGTGACCGGGCACTGCGCGCGCACCCGCTTGAGGGTCCGTTCGTTCTGACCCTGAAGCAGGGCAATGCCAACCGGGTCCATTGCCTGAACGCGGCCGCCGAGGCGCGCGGCCTGTATCGCGGCATGGCCGTTGCCGATGCCCGGGCCTTCTGTCCTGAGCTGTCGAGCCGCCCGGCTGCCCCTGGCGAGGATGCGCGCTTTCTGGCCCTTTTGCGCCGCTGGGCCACGCGCTGGTGCCCCTGGGTCGGCTTCGAGGGGCCGGACGGGCTGGTCCTCGACATCACCGGCTCGGCGCATCTGTTCGGCGGCGAGACGGCGATGGTCGAGAGCCTCTGCCAGCGGCTGATCCGGTCGGGGCTCACGGTGCAGGCCGGGACCGGTGCAACCCGGGGCGCCGCCTGGGCGCGGGCGCATTATGGCGAGGGCCGCCCGCTGGCCGATCTGCCGGTGGCCGCGCTGCGGCTGGAGCCGGACACCGTCACCAGATTGCAGCGCATGGGGCTGCGCCTGATCGGCCAGCTTGCCGACAGCCCGCGCGCGCCCCTGGTTCGTCGGTTCGGGGCGGGGCTGCTGCTGCGGCTGGATCAGGCGCTTGGGGCGCAGCCGGAACAAATCAGCCCCGAGGCAGAGCCGCCCCATTACGGCCTGCGCATGACCTTGCCCGAGCCGATCGGCCTGGAAGGGGATGTGATCGGCATCACCGCGCGGCTGCTGGACTGGCTCTGCGCCAAGCTGAAGGACCATCAGTCCGGCGCGCGGGTGCTGCGCCTGACGCTGCGCCGTGTGGATGCGAGTACGCAGGATGTGGAATTGCGCCTGGCGCGTCCTCTGAGGGATCCGGCGCGGATATTGCCGCTGTTTCAGCGCGGCGTGGCCGAGGTGGATGCGGGCTTCGGCATTGACCAGATGCGGCTTGAGGCCGTGCAGGTGGAAACGCTTCCGGCCGAGCAGATCGCCCATATCCAGACCCGCGACCGGGGGCGGCTTGATGATCTGATAACCCGCCTCGGAACCCGCATCGGGCTGGAAAACATCCAGCGATACCTACCCGCGGACAGCCATATACCCGAGCGCAGCTTCATCATCGCGCCGGCTGCTTATTGCGAACCGCAGGGAAGCTGGGTCGCGGTGCGTCCCCGTCCGGTCGTCCTGTTCCCGCCCGAGCCGCTTGCGGCCACAGGCGACCGCCCGCCTGCGACTTTCCGCTGGCGGGGCATGGCGCTAACTGCCGGGCGTATCACGGGGCCAGAGCGGATTGCCCCGGAATGGTGGCTGGACGATCCGAACTGGCATCGGGGTCTGCGCGATTATTGGCGGGTCGAGACCCGGCAGGGGCGGCGGCTGTGGATGTTCTATACGCCACAGAACCCCGGCTGGTTCGTGCAGGGAGAATTCGCATGAGCCCCGCTTCCGGCTATGCCGAATTGTGCGTGACTTCGAATTTCACCTTCCTCACCGGGGCCTCGCATCCCGAGGAGCTGGTGACGCGCGCTGCAGAACTGGGGCTCGAGGCCATCGCCATCACCGACCGCAATTCGCTGGCGGGGGTAGTGCGGGCTTACCGCGCGCTGCAGATCCTCAGGGAAGAGACCGCCAAGAATGTGCAGATCCGCTCGCAGCACCGGGTGGATTCCTGCTCGCGACAAGAGATCGGCGACCCGCAGGACATCCCCCGCCCCAAGGGGCCGCATCTGCCCAGGCTGATCGTCGGCGCCCGGCTGGTGCTGCGCGACAGCCCGGTCGAATGGATCGCCCTGCCGACCGATCTGACCGCCTATCAGCGGCTGACGCAGCTGTTGACGCTGGGCAAGCGGCGGGCGGCGAAGGGGGAGTGCCACCTCGACCGTGCCGATCTGCTGGTCGGGGGCGAGGGGCTGATCCTGATTGCGCTGGCCCGGGATCTGGAGGCGGCGGCGCCCGAGATGCAGGCCCTGCGGCGCCGCTTTCCGGGGCAGGTCTTTCTGGGGGTGGCGCCCCGCTACGACGGTTCGGATCAGGCTTGGTTCGCGGCCTGCGCCAAGCTGGCGCTGCGCTGCGCGACGCCCTTGGTGGCGGTGGGCGACGTGCTGATGCATCGCGCGGCGCGGAGGCAACTGGCCGATGTGCTGACTTGTCTTCGTCTGGGCTGCACCATCGACCAGATCGGCACCAATGCCCTGCCCAATGCCGAACGCCGCCTGAAGGGGGGCGAGGATATGGCTCGGTTGTTTTATGACCATCCCGCCGCGCTGAAACGCACCTTGGAGATCGCCGGGCGCTGTACCTTTGATCTGGGTCAGCTCAGCCACACCTATCCCGATGAGATCACCTCGGGAACGGAAACGCCGATGCAACGTCTGACCCGGCTGGTCGAGAAAGGAATTGCTCGCCGCTACCCGGACGGCCCGGATAACCGGGCGCGAGAATTGATCGCCAAGGAACTCGCTGTCGTCGAGGAGCTGGATTTTCCGGCATATTTCCTCACCGTGCACGACATCGTTCAGTTCGCCCGGTCGGAAGGCATCCTCTGCCAAGGGCGCGGATCGGCGGCCAATTCGATCCTGTGCTATCTGTTGGGGATCACGGATGTGAAACCCGATAGGATCGGGATGGTCTTTGAAAGATTCGTTTCCCGCCACCGCAAGGAACCGCCGGATATCGACGTCGATTTCGAACATGAGCGACGGGAAGAGGTCATCCAGTGGATTTACCGGAAATACGGTCGTCACCGGGCCGGGCTTTGCGCCACGGTGATCCATTTCCGCTCGCGCGCGGCGATCCGCGAGGTGGGCAAGGTCATGGGGCTCAGCCAGGATGTGACGGCCAGTCTGTCGGGGCAGATCTGGGGCTATTCCAGCGAAGAGCCCAAGCTGGAATGCATCCGAGAACTGGGGCTTGACCCCCAGGACCGCCGCCTGGCCCAGACGATCCGCCTGATCGGCGAACTCATCGGCTTTCCCCGGCACCTGTCCCAACATGTCGGCGGTTTCGTCATCACCAAGGGACGGCTGGACGAATTGGCGCCCATCGAGAATGCGGCGATGGAGGACCGGACCGTCATCGAATGGGACAAGGACGATATCGACACGCTGCGCATCCTCAAGGTCGATGTGCTGGGGCTGGGCATGCTGACCTGCATCCGCAAGGCCTTTGGCTTGCTGGAGGATCATCAACACCTCTCCCTGAGCCTGGACACTGTTCCGCAGGAAGACACCGCCACCTATGACATGCTTTGCGTCGCCGATGCGGTGGGGGTGTTTCAGGTCGAAAGCCGGGCGCAGATGAATTTCCTGCCCCGGATGCGACCGCGCAAATTCTACGATCTGGTGATCGAGGTCGCCATCGTCCGCCCCGGCCCGATCCAGGGCGGCATGGTTCAGCCCTATATCCGCCGCCGCCAGGGGTTGGAGGCGCCCGAACCCTTCGGTCCCGCGCTGGAGGCCGTGACGCACCGGACGCTGGGCGTGCCGCTCTTTCAGGAACAGGCCCTGCAAATCGCCGAGGTGGGCGCAGGCTATACGGCGGAAGAGGCCGACAAGCTACGGCGCTCACTAGCCTCGTTTCGACGCATGGGCACTATTGGCGAGCACCGGAACACATTCATCGCCGGAATGGTGGCCAATGGCTATTCGGAGGAAATCGCGGCCCGCTGTTTCGGCCAGATCGAAGGCTTTGCCGAATACGGTTTCCCCGAAAGCCATGCGGCGGCCTTTGCCATGCTGGTCTATGTCTCGGCCTGGCTGAAATGCCATCACCCGGCGGTCTTTGCCTGTGCCCTGCTGAATTCCCAGCCCATGGGATTTTACGCGCCTGCTCAGATTATCCGCGATGTCCGCGACCATCACGTGGAGGTGCGGCCCATATGCGTGAATGCCAGCCTGTGGGACAACAGACTGGAACGCCGGTCCGACGGGGCCCTGGCGCTGCGGCTGGGCTTCCGCCAGATCAAGGGGTTCAAGGAGGAGGATGCGGACTGGATCGCGGCCGCGCGCGGCAATGGCTACCGCGATCCCGAAAGCCTCTGGCTGCGGGCCGGGGTGACGCCCGCGGTGCTGGAACGGCTGGCCGAGGCAGATGCCTTCGCCGGCATGGGGCTGACGCGACGCGACGCGCTCTGGCAGGTCCGGGCGATCCGTGGGCCGTCACAATTGCCGCTGTTCAATGATCCGGTTGACGGCGAGGTTATTCGCGAACCCCAGGTGACCCTGCCCCAGATGTCGATGGGTGAAGAAGTGGTGGAGGATTACGTTGCCACCCGCTTGACGCTGCGTGCCCATCCGATGGAACTTCTGCGGCCGTCGATGCCGGGCCTTACCCGTCATGACGTTCTGCTCACCGCGCCTTTGACAGGCATCACCGTCTGCGGCCTGGTGATCACCCGCCAGCGTCCGGGCACCGCATCCGGCGTGATCTTTCTGACATTGGAGGATGAAACCGGCGTGTCGAATGTTGTGGTCTGGAAGACAGTCTTCAGGCGCTTTCGTCGCGCCGTCATGGGCGGTCGCCTGCTGCGTGTGAGCGGTACCTTGCAGCGCGAAGGCATCGTCGTCCACCTGATCGCTCAGCAGATCGAGGATGTCTCGCATCGGCTCTCTTATCTGGGGCATCCGATGGACGACGCCATCGGTCGGACCACGCCACAAACCGACAACGCCCCGCGGCCACGTCCGGCGCCGCGCGCCATGCATCCGCGCGATCAGGCCAAACGGCTGTTTCCTAGCCGGGATTTTCATTGAAGGCTGCTCGCCCGGGCGATCAGGCCCCGGCGGGGATGGTAGGCCCGGAGGGACTCGAACCCCCAACCAAGGCGTTATGAGCGCCCTGCTCTGACCATTGAGCTACAGGCCCGGCCGCGTCCTGATTAGCAGGGTGAGCGCCCGGGTCAAGAAGCCGCGCCGGGCTCCGCTTGGCGCAACCGTGATCGGCCGCCGCGCCGATCTGCTTGACCCCCCTGCCACCCGCTTCCTAAACTGGCGGTTATTTCGTGTTTTTTGGAACCGTCCCCTTATGGTTATCGCCCGTGCCGCGATCCTTGTCGCCCTGACCCTCGGCAGCGGGGCCCGTGCCGATGAGGCGGGCGAGGGCGGTGTCGACCGGGTCCTCTACCGCTATACCGGCGATCCGGCGGGCGAGCCCTCGGGCGTGCTAGTCGATGGCGCGACGGGGCAGATCGCCCGGCTTCAGCATGCCGTGAACCTGGCGCTTCTGGCCTGCGGCGACGAGGCCGGGATCGAGACGGACGGCATGTTCGGCCGCCAGACCCAGCAGGCGCTCGCCCGGGTCGCCGCCTGCCCGCCGATCGCCGCCCGCCTGCCCGACGGGTCCGAAGCTGCGCAGGGCGCCGTGACCGAGGCGCTGTGGACGGTCCTGCTGCCCGCCTTGCCCTTGCCCGATGCGCGGGTGCGGATGCGGGCGCTGCTGCTCGCGTTCGAGGGGACCGACATCACCCGGGGCGCCGCCTGGAATTTCTGCCAGAACAACCGCGAGGTCTATGATGCCTCGACCCTCGATCAGCCCTGTTTCACCAATGATCCGGCCTCGTATCTGACCTGGGGGCCGAATGGCGCGACGGCGGGCCATGGGCACGAGATCCTGTCGATCCTGGCCCGGATCGAGGCGCTGGATCCCAGGCTGATCGACAGCGCCTTCGGCGCCGAGGCGGGGCCGGTGCGGCGCCTGTTCGACCTGCGTTTCGGAAATGCCGAGGAGGGCGCCGAACCCGGAGAGGCCGGCCGCTGGGGCCGGGACGGCGAACTCAGGCGCTATCTCTGCGGCATCTATCTGGATCTGCCGCGGCGCGAGGCCTGGTCGCAGGGATTTGCGGCTCTGGGCCAGAGCCCGGCGGTGCAGGCGATCTACGAGGCGGTTTACGATTCCGTCAGTTTCGACGGCGGCAAGATCCGCGTCTTCCTCAACGCCTGGCGCGACGCGGGGCTGGAGCCGACCGAGATCGACTTCGCCTTTTTCGCCGATCGCGCCGCCCATACCCGCGTGCGCAATCTCGAGGTCCGCCGCATCCTGCGCCGGGTGCTGGCCGCGCTGCCCGAGGGGGCGAGCCCGGCGCAGGTGCGGCGCGGCTATGCCAGGGTCGCGCGGGTCACCAATGCCAGCCAGCGCTCGGCCCGGCTGGGCCGCGACGTGGCCTATTACATCGACGCGCTGGAGGATCGGCTGACCAGGGCCGAGCGCCACGCCTGGGAGGCGCGGGGCGCCCGGCGGGCCTCGGCCGTGGGATTGAGCGACGCGCGCCCGGCGCTCGAGTTGCGGCTGGGGCCGCCCGACGGCTGGCGGGCCACCGGCCTCAGACCCCTGACCGAGGCGGAGGCCGCGCTCTGCCCGGCGCCGGTGCTGAACCCGCGCCGCCCCGCCGCGCGGATCTGAGGCTTACTCCAGCGCCGCCTGTACCTTTTTCGGCAGCGCACCCCGGACCAGCCGGTAGGAGGCGAGCAGCCGGTGGTGCAACTCCTCGACCGGGGCATCGAGGGGGAGGGTGATCCAGCTGGCGTGGAAATAACGAGCCTTGCTGCCGACGCCCGCCTCGATCAGCATCGCCGCGGTCTCGGCACTGTCGGTCTTGACGCTGACCCCGGCGGTCACCGCGCCGATGGCGGCGAACATCTTGCCGCCGACTTTCCAGACATCGTGCCCGCCGCCCCAGGGGTCGGACAGGGTGGCACCCGGCAGGGCGGCGCAGAAATCGTTCACGGGGCTGCGGTCATGGCTCATGGGGCGATGATGGCATCCTTTCGCCCCGGGGGAAACCTCAGCCGCATTGAAGACCGCACGCGGATAGGGTAACGCGGCGCCAAACCAGCGCGAGGGAACGCGATGACGGGGACCAAGGGACTCACCTATGCTCAGGCGGGTGTCGATATCGACGCCGGCAACGCGCTTGTCGAACGCATCAAACCGGCGGCGAAACGCACGGCCCGCCCGGGCACGATGGCGGGGCTGGGCGGGTTCGGCGCGCTCTTCGACCTCAAGGGCGCGGGCTACAACGACCCGATCCTGGTCGCGGCGACCGATGGTGTCGGCACCAAGCTGCGCATTGCCATCGACACCGGCAATGTGGACACGATCGGCATCGACCTGGTGGCGATGTGCGTCAACGATCTGGTGTGCCAGGGGGCCGAGCCGCTCTTCTTCCTCGATTATTTCGCGACCGGGAAGCTGGACGTGGACCAGGCGGCCCGCATCATCGAGGGCATCGCCGAGGGCTGCGCCAAATCGGGCTGCGCGCTGATCGGCGGCGAAACCGCCGAGATGCCGGGCATGTACCACAAGGGCGATTTCGACCTGGCGGGCTTTGCCGTCGGCGCGATGGAACGGGGCGAGGATCTGCCGCAGCACGTCGCCGCGGGCGACGTGCTGCTGGGCCTGGGCTCGAACGGGGTGCATTCCAACGGCTATTCGCTGGTGCGCAAGGTGGTCGAGACGGCGGGCCTTTCCTGGGACGATCCCTGTCCCTTCGAGGCCGGCACGGTGGGCGAGGTGCTGCTGGCACCGACCCGGCTTTACGTCCGGCAGGCGCTGGGCGCGATCCAGGCGGGCGGCGTGCATGCGCTGGCGCATATCACCGGCGGCGGCCTGACCGAGAACCTGCCGCGCGTCCTGCCCGAGGGGTTGGGCGCCACCATCGACCTGACTTCGTGGGAATTGCCGCCGGTGTTCCGCTGGCTGGCCGAGGTGGCCGAACTGGACGAGCCGGAATTGCTGAAGACCTTCAATTCGGGGATCGGCATGATCGCCGTGGTCGATGCGGCCAAGGCCGACGATCTGGAGGCGCTGCTGATCGGCGCGGGCGAGCAGGTCTTCCGGCTGGGCCATGTGACCCCGGGCCAGGGCGTGACCTACACCGGCGCCATCCTGTGAAACGGATCGCGATCCTGATTTCGGGCGGCGGCTCGAACATGATCGCGCTGGCCCGTTCGATGGAAGGGGATCATCCGGCGCGGCCGGTGCTGGTCCTGTCGAATGATCCCGCCGCCCCGGGGCTCGACCGCGCGGCGGCCCTGGGCATCCCGGTTGCCGCCGTCGATCACCGCCCGTTCAAGGGCGACCGCTCGGCCTTCGAGGCGGCGCTGGTGAAGAAACTCGAGGCGGCCGCGCCGGACGTGATCTGCCTTGCCGGCTTCATGCGCATCCTGACTGCCGGTTTCACCGGCCGCTACGCGGGGCGGATGCTGAACATCCATCCCTCGCTTCTGCCGAAGTACCCCGGCCTGCACACCCATCAGCGCGCGCTCGACGCGCGCGATGCCGAGGCCGGTTGCACGGTGCATGAAGTGACTTCGGTGCTGGATGACGGGCCGATCCTGGGCCAGGCTCGGGTGCCGATCCTGCCGGGCGACGATGCCGAAAGCCTCGCCGCGCGGGTGCTGGTGCAGGAACATGCGCTCTATCCGGCGGTCCTCAGGCGCTATGTCAGCGGGGATCGGACCCCGGTTCTGCTGTAACCCGCCAGGGCACAGCCGCCAGCAACAGCATCGACACCAGCGCCAGCGCCGCGGCCAGCCACAGCGTCGGGCCGGGACCGAGCGTGGCCAGCGATCCGGCCATGGCGAAGGGCGAGAGGGCGGCAACCAGCGAGCGCAGGCTGGCCAGTTTGCCCAGCCGCGCGGCGTAGCCCGTGAGCCCGAAAAGCGCCAGCGGCACCGTGCCGCGCACCATCGTCGCCAGCCCCTGACCGGCGCCGAAGAGCACGGCAAAGACCGCGGCCGAGGCAAAGCCTACCGGTGCCAGCACCAGCACCACGATGGACACCGCCAGGCAAAGCATGGCGAAAAGCGCCGTGCTCATCGGGTGGCGGTGGCTCATGAAGATCATCTCCAGCACCCGCGCGCCGACCTGCGCCGGTCCCATCAGCGCCCCCGCGCTGACCGCCAGCCCCTGCGACAGCCCGACCGCCGCCATCACCGGCACCCATTGCGCGCTGAAGGCGGACATCATTGCCCAGCTCATCGACAGTCCCAGCGCCAGCAGCACCATGGCCCGGCTTTGCAGGTGGCGGGGCAGGGGCGGGAAGGCGGGTTTCGTGGGGGCGGCGGCGGCGCCACCCCGGTTCAGCCGGGGCAGCGACAGATGCAGCGGCAGGCAGAGACAAAGATGCATCGCGGCGAAAGCCAGGAAGGTGCCGCGCCAGCCGAAACCTTCGGACAGAAGCAGCGTCAGCGGCCAGAACACGGTCGAGGCGAAGCCGCCCAGCAGCGTGGTCAGCGTGATGGCCCGCCGCGCCCGCGCCTCACCCACCGCCTGGGCCACGGCAGCAAAGGCCGCGTCGTAAAGCACCAGCGGCGCCATCAGTTCCATGAGGATCAAGGCGGCGCCCAGGCTCCAGGGCCCTCCGACGAAGGCCAGCAGCACGAAGGCCAGCGCCACGGCGAGCGATCCCACCGCCATGGCCCCGCGGGCGCCCCGCGCGTCAATCGCCCGCCCGGCGATGGGGGCGGTGATCGCCCCCGTCAGCAGCCCCAGCGACAAGAGGCCATAGGCCAGCGTCACGCTGATCCCCAACTCGGCCGAAAGCGGCGCGACCAGCACCCCGAACGCATAGTAGATCGTGCCGAAACCGACGATCTGGGTGATCCCCAGGGTCAGCACCGGGCGCAGCATGACCGGACCTGGGGCGGGGGATGTGAAGGGCGCGGGCGGTGTCGTCGTCATCGGGTGTCACAGGGTGATGCCCCCGGACGGCCGAGTCTCGGGGCGGGTCTCGAATTGGGGCGATCACGTCCCGGCTACTTGTGATCACGCGATTTCTGGCCGTGATCACAAACCGAAGAAAAACCCCCGGTCGCGCAGTTTTGCACGAAATACCCGTTTGTGCCACGCTGCCTTTGTGGCATGACACGCCCAAATTCGCAGCAGACGGGGGCAGTTCCGTGAACATCCATGAATACCAGGCGAAGGCCCTGCTTCGCAGCTACGGCGTGCCGGTGTCGGACGGCCGTGTGGTCCTTCGCGCCGAAGACGCCAAGACGGCGGCGGGCGAGCTGGACGGACCGCTCTGGGTCGTGAAGGCGCAGATCCATGCCGGCGGCCGCGGCAAGGGCAAGTTCAAGGAAGCTGAAGCGGGCGAAAAGGGCGGTGTCCGCCTCGCCAAATCGGTGGAAGAGGCCGAGGCCATGGCCAAGCAGATGCTGGGCCGCACCCTCGTGACCCACCAGACCGGCCCGGCCGGCAAGCAGGTCAACCGCATCTATATCGAGGACGGCTCGGACATCGAGCGCGAACTCTATCTGGCGCTGCTGGTCGACCGCGGCTCGTCGCGCGTGTCCTTCGTCTGCTCGACCGAGGGCGGCATGGATATCGAGGAAGTCGCGGCCCACACGCCCGAGAAGATCCTCTCGTTCAGCGTCGACCCGGCGACCGGGCTTTCCGATTTCCACGGCCGCCGCGTGGCCTTCGCGCTGGGGCTGACCGGTTCTCAGGTCAAGCAATGCGTGGCCCTTGTAAAGAACCTCTACCGTGCCTTCATCGAGAAGGACATGGAGATGCTGGAAATCAACCCGCTGATCGTCATGACCGACGGCAACCTCAAGGCGCTGGACGCCAAGGTGGGCTTCGACGGCAACGCGATCTACCGCCATTCGGACATCGCCGCGCTGCGTGACGAGACGGAAGAGGACCCCAAGGAACTCGCCGCCTCGAAGTTCGACCTGAACTATATCGCGCTGGACGGCGAGATCGGCTGCATGGTGAACGGCGCGGGCCTGGCCATGGCCACCATGGACATCATCAAGCTCTATGGCGCCGAACCCGCCAACTTCCTCGACGTCGGCGGCGGCGCCACGAAAGAGAAAGTGACCGAAGCCTTCAAGATCATCACCTCGGACCCGAACGTCAAAGGGATCCTCGTGAACATCTTCGGCGGCATCATGCGCTGCGACATCATCGCCGAGGGCACCATCGCCGCGGTGAAGGAAGTCGGCCTGAAGGTTCCGCTGGTCGTGCGTCTGGAAGGCACGAACGTGGAACTCGGCAAGAAGATCATCAATGAAAGCGGCCTGAACGTGATCGCCGCCGACAACCTGTCGGACGCCGCGCAGAAGATCGTGAAAGCGGTGAAGGGGTAAGTTGAGATGTGGGGCCGTCGCTTGGTCATTCTGTTCAGCGCTTTCGCACTGCTTGGCGGCTGCGTTGCGGTAGGACCGAATAGGGCGACCGCCCCAAATCGCAGCATCGGCGGTTTCGCTCAACAACTAGGTGTTTTCGAGGATGCTTGCATCGCTCAAGCGCCAACATTTTCGGGAAGCCGCGACAGATTTCGGGCCGCTGGAATCACCGCCGATTTGCTTTGGGGCGGGCTGAACAACGGTTCCAATGGAATGCGCGCGGGCGTTCGAAGTGCAGGAGACATCTTGGTTTGTTGGGTTTCGATGCCGACCGCGGGTCAACGCGCAGAACGACTGTCAGTGTTCGCACATGTAATTGCACGGCACGACGCGAACGCGCAGGTTTTGAACCCTGCGGAGTTCGCGTCACATGTCCAAGGCTTGTTCACGACTTACGCGTTAGAGGACAACGTTGCTGATGGCGTTACAACGCTGACGATTAGGAACGCTTACAGAAACTTCTAGGAATTGAGGGGCGCCAATGGCCATTCTCGTCAACGAAAACACCAAGGTCATCTGCCAGGGCTTCACCGGCTCGCAGGGCACCTTCCACTCTGAACAGGCCATCGCCTATGGCACCAAGATGGTCGGCGGCGTCACGCCCGGCAAAGGCGGCGGCACGCATCTGGACCTGCCGATCTTCAACTCGGTGCATGAGGCCAAGCATGTGACCGGCGCCAATGCCTCGGTCATCTATGTGCCGCCGCCCTTCGCGGCCGATTCGATCCTCGAGGCCATCGACGCCGAGATGGAGCTGATCATCTGCATCACCGAGGGGATCCCGGTCCTCGACATGATGAAGGTGAAGCGCGCGCTGATCGATTCCAAGTCGCGCCTGATCGGACCGAACTGCCCCGGCGTCATCACCCCCGACGCCTGCAAGATCGGCATCATGCCCGGCCATATCCACAAGCGCGGTTCGGTCGGTGTTGTGTCGCGCTCGGGCACGCTGACCTATGAAGCCGTCAAGCAGACCTCGGATCTGGGCCTGGGCCAGTCGACGGCCGTGGGCATCGGCGGCGACCCGATCAAGGGGACCGAGCATATCGACGTCCTCGACATGTTCCTGTCGGATCCCGAAACCCAGTCGATCATCATGATCGGCGAGATCGGCGGTTCGGCCGAGGAAGAAGCGGCGGAATTCCTGGCTGCCCAGAAGAAAAAGGGCCGCTGGAAGCCGACCGCCGGCTTCATCGCCGGGCGGACCGCTCCTCCCGGCCGCCGCATGGGCCATGCCGGCGCCATCGTCTCGGGCGGCAAGGGCGACGCGGAATCGAAGATCGAGGCCATGAAATCGGCCGGGATCATCGTTGCCGACAGTCCGGCCTCGCTGGGCGAAGCGGTGATGAAGGCCATCAAGGGCTGAGCCGATGCTGAAGCCGTTCGCCGCTCTGCTTCTGTCTGCCGTTCTCGCCGGGCCTGCCCTGGCGGGGGCGCTGGAGGATGCCTCGGCGCTCTGTTCCGACCCGATGACCACCGGGCCGGAAAAGCGCGAGCAGATGCTGCGTTACGGCTTCACCCCGGCCCAGGCCGATCCGCAGGGGGCGCTGGGCGATCTGGCGATGGCGCATATCCTGCCCTTCACCAGCGACCTGCCGGATCTGGAGGCGCGGTTCGCCGCGGCCCCGGTTCTGGCGGGGAACATCGCCCGGATGATCGCCGAGGGCACCATCTCGCTCTGGCAGCGGGAGGGCGCGCTTCTGGCCTTTTCCATTGGCCAGACGCCCGAGGGGACCGAGCATGTCACCTGCCTCTTCGCCGGTCCGCCGAGCGACGATTTGCAGACCATGTTCGACCGCTATGGCGAGCCCGAGGATCTGCCCCATCTGGAAACCCTGGCGCTTCGGTTCGACGAGACGGCGATCAACATGCAGACCGAGACCCGTTACCGGATGATCTCCATCTGGTCGCGGCTGACCTCGGACCCGCCGCGCACGCCTTTGGCCGACGCCTATCGGTTGGAGCGGATCGAGGAGCCAGCGGACGGATGACCCTGCCCCTGCTCTCCCCGACCCTTTCGACCCAGGCCCGCGGCGCACAGACGCCCCGGGCGTTCTCTGTTCTCGCCGCCGCCGATCAGGGAGGCCGGGCATGACCGATGTGTCCTCGCTGCCGCTCGGCCTGCGGCTGAAGCATCGCGTCGGGACCTCAGCCCTGGCCGGACCCGCCAACTGGCTGCGCCACGCGGCGGCGCGGGTCAGGGGCGCGGGGCATCCCGAACTGGGGCTGCTGCGCCAGGAAGACGCGATGATCGACGCGGTTCTGACCCGTCTGGTGAAGCCGGATTGGCATTGCCTCGATGTCGGCGGGCACCTGGGCTCGGTCAGCTACCGGTTGCAGCAACTGGCCCCACGCGGGCATCTGACGATTGTCGAGGCCAGCCCGGGCAAGGCCGCGCAGCTGGCCCGCCGCTTCGTCGGCGCGACGGTGCATGCGGTGGCGGTCAGCGATGCGCCGGGCGAGGTCAGCTTTTACGAGAACCTGGCCCAGCCCGGTTTCTCGTCGCTGGCCGACCGCGCCGACCGGGGTGTCACGCGCGAAATCCGCGTGCCCGCTCGGCGGATCGACGATCTGATGGGCGAGGCCCGGGTCGATTTCCTCAAGATCGACGTCGAGGGCTTCGAATACCCCGCGCTGCGCGGCGCCGAGGCGCTGCTCAGCCGCGAGCGGCCGGTCATCCTGTTCGAGGCGGGCGCCTTGGGCGATGCCGCCATCGACGCGGGGCTTGCCGACCGGCTCTTCGACTATCTGACCGCAGGCCATGGCTACCGCATCCACGCGGCCTTCGACCTCTATTATGACCGACCGGCGATCAGCCCCGAACTGTTCACCGCGTACCGCCGCTACCCCTATCTCGCCTTCAACTACTTCGCCCTGCCGCAGGCCGGCAACGGCGCAGACCTCTGATCCCCATCCTGACCCCCAGGAGGACATAATGACCGAGCAAAGCCCCACTTCCCAATTCCAGGCGACCAGCTTCCTCGATGGTGCGAACGCGGCCTACATCGACCAGATGCAGGCCCGCTACGCGCAGGACCCCAGCAGCGTTGACGCGGCCTGGGCGCAGTTCTTCGAGGCGAACGGCGACGATTTCGTCACCGCCACCCGTCAGGCGCAGGGGCCGAGCTGGGCGCGCAACGACTGGCCGCCGCAGCCCGCCGACGACCTCACCGCAGCGCTGACCGGCATGTGGCCGGCCGCCGCCGCCGCCAAGGAAGGCAAGGCCGCGGGCGACAAGATCAAGGCGGTTGCCGCCGAGAAGGGCGTCGAGATCACCGATGCCCAGGTGCAGCGCGCTGTCCTCGACAGTCTGCGCGCGCTGATGATCATCCGCGCCTACCGCATCCGCGGCCACCTGATTGCCGATCTCGACCCGCTGAACATGCGCGACGAGTCGATGCACCCGGAACTGGATCCCTCGTCCTATGGCTTCACCGAGGCCGACATGGACCGCCCGATCTTCATCGACAACGTGCTGGGGCTGCAGGTCGCCTCGATGCGGCAGATCATGGAGATCTTGAAGCGCACCTATTGCGGCACCTTCGCGCTGCAGTTCATGCATATCTCGAACCCCGCCGAGGCCGCCTGGCTGAAAGAGCGGATCGAGGGCTACGGCAAGGAAATCACCTTCACCAAGATGGGTCGCCGGGCGATCCTGAACAAACTGGTGGAAGCCGAGGGTTTCGAGAAATTCTGCCACGTGAAGTTCATGGGCACCAAGCGCTTCGGCCTTGACGGCGGCGAGGCGCTGATCCCGGCGATGGAGCAGATCATCAAGCGCGGCGGCGCGCTGGGGGTGCAGGAGATCGTCATCGGCATGCCGCACCGCGGGCGCCTGTCGGTGCTGGCCAATGTGCTGTCGAAACCCTACCGCGCGATCTTCAACGAATTCCAGGGCGGCAGCTACAAGCCCGAGGATGTCGACGGCTCGGGCGACGTGAAATACCACCTCGGCGCCTCGTCGGACCGGGAGTTCGACGGCAATGTCGTGCACCTCAGCCTGACCGCCAACCCCTCGCATCTGGAGGCGGTGAACCCCGTCGTGCTGGGCAAGGTCCGCGCCAAGCAGGACCAGAAGAACGACGCCGAGCGCCGCTCGGTCCTGCCGATCCTCTTGCACGGCGACGCGGCCTTTGCCGGTCAGGGCGTGGTGGCGGAATGCCTGCAGCTTTCCGGCATCAAGGGGCACCGCACCGGCGGCTGCATCCATATCATCGTCAACAACCAGATCGGTTTCACCACCGCGCCGCATTTCAGCCGCACGTCGCCCTATCCGACCGACATCGCCCTGATGGTCGAGGCGCCGATCTTCCACGTCAACGGCGATGACCCCGAGGCCGTGGTCCACGCCGCCCGCGTCGCGACCGAGTTCCGCCAGCAATTCGGCAAGGATGTCGTGATCGACATCTTCTGCTACCGCCGCTTCGGTCACAACGAGGGCGACGAGCCCATGTTCACCAACCCGGCGATGTACAAGAACATCAAGCGGCACAAGACCACGCTGCAGCTTTACACCGAGCGTCTGGTCGCCGACGGCCTCATCCCCGAGGGCGAGATCGACGACATGAAGGCCGCATTCCAGGCGCATCTGAACGGCGAGTTCGAGATCGCCAAGGAATACCGCCCGAACAAGGCCGACTGGCTGGACGGGCGCTGGAAGGCGCTGAAGCCGAAGGACGTCGAGAATTACCAGCGCGGTCAGACCGCCATCTCGTCCGAGACGCTGGCCGAGATCGGCAAGGCGCTGACCACGGCCCCGGCCGATTTCGACCTGCACAAGACCGTCGCCCGCCAGTTGGACGCCAAGAAGGCGATGTTCGAGAGCGGCAAGGGCTTCGACTGGGCCACGGCCGAGGCGCTGGCCTTCGGCTCGCTGGTGGTCGAGGGCTTCCCGGTCCGCCTGGCCGGTCAGGATTGCACGCGCGGCACCTTCTCGCAGCGGCATTCGGCCTTCGTCGATCAGACGACCGAAGAGCGGTACTACCCGCTGAACCACATCCGGGCGGGTCAGGCGCGCTACGAGGTCATCGATTCGATGCTCTCGGAATACGCGGTGCTGGGTTTCGAATACGGCTATTCTCTGTCCGAGCCCAACGCGCTGACGCTCTGGGAAGCGCAGTTCGGCGATTTCGCCAATGGCGCGCAGATCATGTTCGACCAGTTCATCAACTCGAGCGAATCGAAATGGCTGCGCATGTCCGGGCTTGTCGTCCTGCTGCCGCATGGGTTCGAAGGGCAGGGGCCCGAACACTCTTCGGCCCGGATGGAACGCTTCCTGCAGATGTCGGCCGAGGAAAACTGGATCGTCGCCAATTGCTCGACCCCGGCGAACTATTTCCACATCCTGCGCCGCCAGCTGCATCGCGACTTCCGCAAGCCGCTGATCCTGATGACGCCGAAATCGCTGCTGCGCCATCCGCTCTGCGTGTCGCAGGCCGAGGATTTTGTCGAAGGCTCGACCTTCCACCGCGTGCTGTGGGACGATGCCGAACGCGGCACCGCCTCGACGCTGACGCTGAAACCCGACGCCGAGATCCGGCGCGTGGTGATGTGTTCGGGCAAGGTCTATTTCGACCTGCTGGCCGAGCGCGACGCGCGCGGGCTGGATGATGTGTATCTGCTGCGTGTGGAACAGCTCTATCCGGTGCCGACGCAATCGCTGCGTCAGGAACTGGCGCGCTTCCCGCAGGCCGAGATGGTCTGGTGCCAGGAAGAGCCGAAGAACCAGGGCGCCTGGTCCTTCATGGAGCCCAACCTCGAATGGGTGCTGACGCAGATCGGCGCCAAACAGACCCGCGCCCGGTACGCCGGCCGCGCCGCCTCGGCCTCGCCCGCCACGGGCCTCGCGTCGAAGCACAAGTCGCAACAAGAAGCGCTGGTCAACGAAGCGCTGACCTCGTCGGAAGGAAACTGAAGTCATGAGCATCGAAGTCCGCGTGCCCACGCTGGGGGAAAGCGTCTCGGAAGCGACCATCGCCACCTGGTTCAAGAAACCGGGTGATGCCGTCGCGGCCGACGAGATGCTGTGCGAGCTGGAAACCGACAAGGTGACGGTCGAAGTGCCCGCACCCTCGGCGGGCGTCCTGTCCGAGATCATCGCGCAAGAGGGTGAGACGGTCGGCGTGAACGCCCTGCTGGCGATCCTGACCGAAGGCGGCGCTGCTGCCGCCCCGGCCAAGGCTGCCGAGGCGCCGAAAGAGTCCGCCAAGGAAGCCCCGAAAGAGGCCGAAGCCGCGCCCGCCGCCAAGGCGGGCGAGGATGCGCCCTCGGCCAAGAAGGCGATGGCCGAGGCCGGCCTCACCGCCGATCAGGTCACCGGCACCGGCCGCGATGGCCGGATCATGAAGGAAGACGTGCAGAAAGCCGTCGCCGCGGGCACCACGGCGGCCCCGGCCGCTGCGCCGGCCCCTGTCTCGGTCCCGCGCGGTCCGGTCCCGGCCGATGACGCGGCCCGCGAAGAACGCGTGCGCATGACCCGCCTGCGGGCCACCATCGCCCGGCGCCTCAAGGACGCGCAGAATACCGCCGCCATGCTGACCACCTATAACGAGGTGGATATGTCCGGCATCATGGCGCTGCGCGACGAGTACAAGACGCAGTTCGAGAAGAAGCACGGCGTGAAGCTGGGCTTCATGTCCTTCTTCGTGAAGGCCTGCTGCCACGCGCTGAAAGAGGTTCCCGAGGTCAACGCCGAGATCGACGGCCAGGACATCGTCTACAAGAACTACGTCCATATGGGCGTGGCGGTGGGCACGCCCTCGGGCCTGGTGGTGCCGGTGGTGCGCGACGCCGACCAGATGGGCTTTGCGGCGATCGAGAAGAAGATCGGCGAGCTGGGCCTGCGCGCGCGCGACGGGAAACTGTCGATGGCCGAGATGCAGGGCGGGTCGTTCACCATCTCGAACGGCGGCGTCTATGGCTCGCTCATGTCCTCGCCGATCCTGAACCCGCCGCAATCGGGGATCCTGGGCATGCACAAGATCCAGGACCGCCCGGTGGTGGTGAACGGTCAGATCGTCATCCGGCCGATGATGTATCTGGCGCTGAGCTACGATCACCGCATCGTCGACGGCAAGGGCGCCGTGACCTTCCTGGTGCGCGTCAAGGAAGCGCTGGAAGATCCCCGCCGCCTGCTGATGGACCTGTGATCTCGCCTTGATGGACCTGTGATCCTGACCCTGTAGGATGGGCAATATTGCCCATCCTACGCCCGGTGCCCCGATGAAACCCTCGTACTCCCCCCTTTCCCGCCGTGCCCTGCTACGCCTTTGCGTGGCGCTGCCCGCCGCGGCGCTGCTCGGCGCCCCGGCCGAGGCGCAATCCCGCCGCGCGCCGCCCGCCATGGCCCCGGCGCATGAGCAGGCCGATTTCATCCTGGTGCTGAAGGCGGCGCGGCGGCTGATCCTCTATCGGGGCGGCCAGCCGCTGCGCGAATACCGCATCTCGCTGGGCGACGGGGCCAACGACGGGCCGAAACGCTTCGAGGGCGACGGCCGCACGCCCGAGGGGCTCTATGTCATCGACTGGCGCAACGCCAATTCGGTGTCTTATCTGAGCCTGCATATCTCGTATCCCAACGAACAGGACGTGGCCTATGCCGCCGCCCATGGCCGCAGTGCGGGGGGCGACATCATGATCCACGGCATCAACAACGGCTGGGGTTTCCTGGGCGCGCTGCAGCGCAGCCGCGACTGGACGGCGGGCTGCATCGCCGTCACCAACCGCGAGATGCGGCAGATCTGGTCGCTGGTGCCCGACGGCACCCCCATCGAGTTGCGGGCATGAGTGCCGAACTCGCCGCCCTTTCGGCCGTCGCGCTGGTGCATTTCGCCACGATCTTCGTGGCGCAACGCTTTCTCACGCGCGACATCGGCCGCGACGGCAACGCCGGCACGCGCGAGAATCTCGACGACCGGCTTTCGCCGATCAGCCTGCGCCTGCGCCGGGCGAACGCCAATTTCACCGAGAATGTCGGCCCCTTCATCATCGCCGTGCTGGTCGTGGTGCTGGCGGGCAAGACCTCGACCCTGACTGCCGCCTTGGCCTGGGTCTATGTGGCGGTGCGGATCCTCTATGTGCCGGCCTATGCCCTGGCCTGGGTGCCCTGGCGCTCGGTCATCTGGTTCGCGGGGTTCCTCGCCACGCTGGCGCTGCTGGTCCTGGGGCTGATCTGATGATGACGCCCGAACTCACCGCGCTGGCGCTGGCGATCCTGTTGCAGGGCCTGCAATTCGCCGTCTTCTCGGTCACCGCGCAACGGCAGGTCGGCCGGCGCTACGCCGCTTCCCCTCGCGACGAGCCACGGCAGTTGACCGGCCTTGCCGGCCGTGCGCAGCGGGCGATGAACAACCATTTCGAGGGGCTCGTCATGTTCTCTGCCGCCGTGCTGGTGGTGGTGGCGGGCGGCCAGTCCTCGGACGTGACGCAGGCCGCGGCCTGGACCTATCTCGGCGCGCGCGTGCTCTACGTGCCTGCCTATCTGTTCGGCTGGACGCCCTGGCGTTCCGCCATCTGGTTCGTGGGGTTCCTCGCCACGATGCTGATGCTGATCGCGGCGCTGCTTTAGGCCGCCGCACCAAGGCCCCGCGGGGGCATACGGAAGGACGACATTATGGCTGACTTCGACCTCATCGTTATCGGCGCGGGCCCCGGCGGCTATGTCTGCGCGATCCACGCGGCGCAGCTGGGCCTCAAGGTCGCCTGCGTCGAAGGGCGCGAGACGCTGGGCGGCACCTGCCTGAACGTCGGCTGCATCCCGTCGAAGGCGCTGCTGAACGCGACGCATCAGCTGCACGAGGTGCACGAGAATTTCGAGAAGATGGGCCTGATGGGCGGCGCGCCCAAGGTCGACTGGAAGAAGATGCAGGCCTACAAGCAGGATGTGGTGAACGGCAACACCAAGGGCATCGAATTCCTGTTCAAGAAGAACAAGGTGACCTGGCTGAAAGGCTGGGGCTCGATCCCCGGGGCCGGCAAGGTCAAGGTCGGCGACGAGGTGCATGGCGCGAAGAATATCGTCATCGCCACCGGCTCGGAAGCCGCCTCGCTGCCGGGCGTCGAGGTCGATGAGGAGGTGATCGTCACCTCGACCGGCGCGCTGGCGCTGGGCAAGATCCCGAAATCCGTGGTGGTGATCGGCGCGGGCGTCATCGGGCTGGAGATGGGCTCGGTCTACAAGCGCCTTGGCGCCGAGGTGACGGTGGTCGAATACCTCGACGCCATCACCCCCGGCATGGACGGCGAGGTCGCCAAGTCCTTCCAGAAGATCCTGACCAAACAGGGATTCAAGTTCATTCTCGGCGCCGCCGTGCAGAAGGCCGAGAAGGGCAAGGGCGGCGCCAAGGTCACCTACAAGCTGAAGAAGGACGACAGCGAGCATACGCTCGAGGCCGAGGTCGTGCTGGTCGCCACCGGACGCAAACCCTATACCGAAGGGCTGGGCCTGGCCGAGCTGGGCGTCGAGCTGGAAAAGCGCGGTCAGGTGAAGATCGACGCGCATTGGGCGACCAATGTGAAGGGCATCTACGCCATCGGTGACGCCGTGGTCGGCCCGATGCTGGCCCACAAGGCCGAGGATGAGGGCATGGCCGTGGCCGAGGTGATCGCCGGCAAGCATGGGCATGTGAATTACGGCGTCATCCCGGGCGTGATCTACACCACGCCCGAGGTCGCCTCGGTCGGCCAGACCGAAGAGCAGCTGAAAGAGGCAGGCCGCGCCTACAAGGTCGGCAAATTCCCCTTCATGGGCAACGCCCGGGCCAAGGCGGTGTTCCAAGCTGAGGGCTTCGTCAAGCTGCTGGCCGACAAGGAAACTGACCGGGTGCTGGGCTGCCACATCATCGGCCCGGGCGCGGGCGACCTGATCCACGAGATCTGCGTGGCGATGGAATTCGGCGCCTCGGCCCAGGATGTGGCGCTCACCTGCCACGCCCATCCGACCTATTCGGAAGCGGTGCGTGAGGCGGCATTGGCCTGCGGCGACGGCGCGATCCACGCCTGACGGGGGGTGCGGGGGGCCAAGGTCCGGCCGCGCCACGGGCGCGGCGTTCGCGGCTGAAACGCGCCACTGGCGCGTTTCCGAGACGCCGCTCACCCCCGCACCCCTTGCTCAAGGGGGTTTTCCACCCCCTTGAGGAACCCCCGAGGATATTTCTGGAACAAAGATAAAGGCGTGGCCCGTGGGTTGCGCCTTTCCCCTTACCAGGGCGTCGGATGGTCCGGGTGGCTTTGGCCGAAGACATTCTCCCGGTGCCAGCGCAGGTTGGCGGGATGGGGCCAGCATTGCGGATCGGCGGGCAGGCGGAGTTTGCCGCCGGGCTGGATCAGGCGGTCGGCGACCTCGGACGGGACCTTGTTGCGCGACACCAGGATCGTCAGATCCTCGGCAACGGACACGAGGCCCCGGTCGAACATCCAATGGAGGGTTCCCGACAGGGCCAGGCCGTTGCGAACGGAATCGCTGCCCTGGTGCTCGACCGGGCGGATATGCGCCGCCTGCACCTCGGGGCGGCCACCACCGTTCCGCAGGCGCAGGCCTGAAACGGCGCAGCGGTAATCATAGGCCTCCCTCACCTTGCGGCGGAACGCGACCTCGCGATAGGGACGACGGGTCAGGCGTTCGAGCACCGGGCGCTGGAAAGCCAGGGCGGGTTCGGCCAGGGCGACCTGCAAGGGGTCCCAGCGTTGGGCTTCGATCATCTCCAGATCCTCGGGCAGGCCGAGATCGACGATACGCGCAAAGTCGGCGTCGGATAGGCGGCGGACAGCAAGCTGGGTGGCGCCGCCGCGCCGGGGCGAGCCGTCGGTATCGGTCAGCGCGGTTTCGAGGGGACGGCCGTCGATGAGCCGGGGAACCTCGCGATCAAAGGGCAGGAAACTTCCCGGGGCGATCAGGGCGAGATAGCGACCCTCGGCGCCGGGCTTCGGGATGACCTGCTGAAGGCGTGCGGTCGCGAAATAGCCGCGGGGCCCGGCCTTGACGGGTTCGTAATAGATCACCCAATCGCCGACAGCCTCCTGCACCGCCTTCAGATAGGGGCGGGGGAAGTCATAGACGGAATCGGGCTCGTCGTCATAGATCGAGTCCGCCTTGTGCATCAGAACCAGCTTGACCATGGGCGAAGGGAATTCCATTCGCCCATGGCTGGCAAGTCCTAAGTCAGCCTCAGAGCGCGCGGAAACCGGCGTCGAGGGCGGAGAGGATCACCTGCGCGTCGGCCGAGGTCAGGACCAGCGGCGGGGAGAGGATGATGTTCGCGCCCGAGACGCGGACCATTGCCCCCGCCTGGTAGGCGGCGGTCTGGATCTTGCCCGCCACCGCCTTGTCGGGCGCGGCCTTGGTCGCGCGGTCCGAGACCAGCTCCAGCGCCAGCATCAGACCGTGCCCGCCCCGCACATCGCCGATCACCTCGTATGTCTCCTGCAGCGCCTTCAGCCCGGCGTAAAGTTCCTGCCCCCGCGCGGCGGCATTCTCGGCCACGTTCAGGCGCCGGGTCTCGGCCAGGCACGCCAGCGCGGCGGCGGCGCCGACCGGGTGGCCGGAATAGGTATAGCCATGGCCGATGGCGGCGCGGCCGGTCTCGTCCTTCTCGAAGACCTCGGCCACGTGGTCGGCGATCATCACCGCGCCGAAGGGGAAGTACCCGTTGGTGATGGCCTTGGCGGTGGCCATGAAATCGGGCTTCACCCCCCAGAGGCGCGAGCCGGACCAGGCGCCGGTGCGGCCGAAGGCGGTGATGACCTCGTCGGCAATGAGCAGGATGCCGTTCCGCCGGCAGATATCGGCCACGCCGGGCATGAAGCTCTCATGCGGCGGGATCACGCCCCCCGCACCGAGGATCGGCTCCATGATGAAGGCGGCGATGGTGGCGGCGCCCTGGAAGGCGATCTCGTCCTCGAGTTCCGCCAGGATCAGCTGCGCCAGCCGTGCCGGGTCGGTTTCGTTGAACGGGTTGCGATAGGGATAGGGGGCGGTGATGTGGTAGCAGCCGGGCAGCAGCGGCTCGTACATGGTGCGGAAATTGGCATTGCCATTGACCGAGGCGCCGCCGAAATGCGTCCCGTGATAGCCCTTCTTCAGGGACAGGAATTTCACCCGCCCGGGCTCGCCCTTGATCTTGTGGTACTGGCGGGCGAGGCGCAGCGCGGTCTCCACGCTGTCGCCGCCGCCTGAGGTGTAGAAGGCGCGGCTCAGCCCGTCGGGCGCGAAGAAATCCTTCAGCTCCTCGGCCAGTTCGATGACCTTGTCGTTCGAGGTGCCGCGGAAGATCGAGTAATAGGGCAGGGTATCGAGCTGCGCGGAAATCGCGTCCTTCACCGGCTGGCAGGAATAGCCGAGGTTGACGTTCCACAGGCCGCCCACGCCGTCCACGACCTGATGGCCGTCGATGTCGGTGATCCTGACGCCCTCGGCCGCGGTGACGATGGTCGGCGGGTTCTTGTGGTGATCGGCCGGATGGGTCATCGGATGCCACAGGTGGCGCGCGTTGTTGGCCTTGAGGAAATTCTCGTCCTTGGGCATCGGAAGCTCCTAATAGATGATGCGGTGATGGGCGGGAACCCGGCCGCCCAGACCCCGCGTCGCCTCGGCGGCGGCGGGGGCGAGGGCGGCGAGGATGCCGCGTTCATGGGGCTCGCTCACGCGCGAGGCGGGGGTGGCCACGGCCAGCGCCCCGCAGGCGAAACCGTCCGGGCCGAAGAGCGGCACGGCCAGGCCATAGACTTCGTCCTCGTAGGTCTGGTCGGCGACGGCAAAGCCGCGCGCGGCGGTGCGGGTCAGCATCGCGGCAAGGCTGTCGCGGGTCACGGGCGTGGTGCCGGTGATCGCGGACAGCTTGCGCCCCAGCACCCGGTCGCGCTGTTCGGGCCGGGCGAAGGCGGTGAAGGCGAGGCCCGAGGCGGTGGCATGGAGCGGCAGGGCCAGTCCCGGCTCGATATAGACGCGGTTGGCGCGGGTGGGCTCGACCACGCCGATATTGGCCAGATCCCGCCCCGACAACAGCGAGGCATGCGCGGTCTCGCCCGTGTCGCCCGCCAGCCGCTCCAGAATCGGGGTCAGCACGCGGGTGACCGGTTGCGCCGCCTCGCGCAGGCGGGCGAGGCGCAGGATTCCGGCGCCCAGACGCCAGCGCCGGTTCTCGGGGTTCTGCTCGACAAAGCCGCTTTCCGCCATGTCCTGCAGCATTCTGAGAACCGTCGCCTTGTCGATTCCCGAGAGCCGCGCGAGGTCGGACAGGCCGATCTCCGTCACCTTGTCGGTGAAGAAGTCCAGCAGTTTCAACGCTTTCTCGACTGTTCTCATGCAGGCCCCGCAAAGGGATCGGAAATCATTCATTGCGCTTGCAAGAAAAGTCTTGACCGAATCCACCCCGTCGCGCAAGCTAATTTTTGAAACGTCGGTGTAAATAATGAACCAACAAGGAGGCCAAGAATGAAAATGCGCGTTTCCCTTGCCCTTGCGGCAGTTCTGGCGGTGCAAGCCGGTGCGGCGCTTGCCGAGTATCCCGAGGGTCCGGTGACCTTCCTGGTGCCCTGGCCGCCCGGGGATCTGGAGGACGTGCTGACCCGCATGATCGCCGAGGATTTCCAGGCGGCCTATGGCCAGCCCGCGGCGGTGCTGAACCGGCCCGGCGGTGGCGGCGGTCCCTTCCCGGGCGCGGTCGAAGTCGCGACCTCGTCCGCCGACGGCTCGGTCATCGGCTCCTTCGTGATCGGTGTGCCGGTGGTGGGTCCGCAGATCGGCATTCCCGAGCTGAACCCGAACCCCTTCACCCCGGTCGGGATCTTCCTCACCTATCCCTTCGTGCTGGCGACCTCGGGCGATGCCGAGTTCCAGACCATGCAGGAACTGGCGGCCTATGCGCAGGATAACGAGGTGCTGCTGGGCCATTTCGGCGCCCAGCTGACGCCGACGCAGGTCAGCTTCGCCCTGGCGCATGAGATGGGTTTCGCCTGGGGCGCCGATGCCGCCTATGATGCGCTCGATTGCAACACGCTGGCCTCGGGCGACGTGGATGTGATCAACACCACCATCCAGCTGATCATGCCCTGCCTCGAGGATGTGACGATCCTGGCCGCGGTCACCGGCGAGCGTCTCCCGCTGGCGCCCGACGCGCCCACCGTGGGCGAACTCGCGCCCGATCTGGCAATCTCGCTCTGGAACGGGCTTTTCGTCCCGAACGGCACCCCGCAGGAGGTGATCGACCGCATCGCCGAGGTGGCACAAGCGACCATCGCCAGCGAGCGCGCCCAGACCTTCGCCGCCGAGACCGGGGCGCAGATCTATTGGCAGGACACCGCCGCCGCCACCGCCCAGATCGACGGTGATATCGCCACCATGGGGCGGATCGCCGAGATCACCGGCCAGTGACCCGATGGCCCCGGCGCAATCCGCCGGGGCCTTTTCCTGCGAGGGGCCCATGAGCGACGACAACGCGCACGACCTGTCCGACCTGACCCATCCGCCGCACCATCGCGCCGAAATCGTCTTTGCCGTGGCCTCGTTCCTGGTGGCGCTGCTGCTGGCCGCGCTCTGGTCGACCGAGACGCGATGGATCGACGGCCAGCCCTGGAGCCGCCAGCCCGGCCTCTGGCCGCTGATCGCCGTGGTGGGGATGCTGGTTTTCGGCGCGGGCGAATTGATCGCCTGCCTGATCCGCAACCTGCGCCGGGGCGGGGGCGATGTGGCGGCCGAACTGGGGCTCTGGCTCAGGGCCGGGGAATACGTCCTTTGGTTCATGGCCTATGTGCTGATCACGCCGCGGCTGGGCTATCTGCCGACGACGCTGGTCTTCACCACGCTTCTTGCGTTCCGGCTGGGCTATCGCGGCCACGTTCTGGCGCTGGCACCGCTGATGGGCCTGTTGATCGTCGTCGCCTTCAAGGCCTTTCTGGCCGTGCGTATCCCAGGGGGCGCGGTCTATGACCTGCTGCCGCAGGGCCTGCGCAACTTCCTTGTCCTCTATCTCTGAGGGGCTTCCGCCTTGGATACTTTCCTCTCTGCGCTGACCATCGTCTCGCGCTGGGACGTGATCGCGGCGCTGATCGCGGGGTCGGTCGGCGGCGTCATCATCGGCGCCATCCCGGGCGTCGGCCCGGCCGTCGCCATCGCCATCCTCCTGCCCGCGACCTTCGGCATGGAGCCGATCGTCGGCCTGACGCTGCTGCTGGGTATCTACGGATCGGCGCTGTTCGGCGGCTCGATCCCGTCGATCCTGATCAACACCCCCGGCACGCCGGTCAATGCGCTGACCACCTATGACGGCTTCCCGATGACCAAGCAGGGGCAGGCGCCGCGCGCGCTGGGCCTGAGCTTCGGCGCGTCCTTCTTCGGCGGGATCTTCGCGGTCATCGCCCTGGTGTTGCTGTCGCCGGTGCTGGCCCGGGTCGCGCCGATGTTCGGCTCGCGCGAGATCTTCCTCGCGGCCTTCCTGGGCTGCGTGCTGGTGGTCGTGGCGCATCGCGGGCAATCGCTGGCGGCGGGCGCGCTGTTGATGTTCGGCCTTTTCCTGAACACGATCGGGATGGAGGCCAACAATTACACCCGCCGCTTCACCCTCGACCTCAACTTCCTCGATCAGGGGGTCAATCTGATCGTCGTGGTGCTGGGCCTCTTCGCCGTGTCACAGGCCTTTGTCCTGCTGGCCGGCAAGGACGACATGGAGGCCGCGCCCGACATCAAGGGCAATGTCCTGGGCGGCGTGCTGGAGGTCTTCCGCCACAAGCGGGTCGCCACGGCGGGGTCCCTGTCGGGGACGATCATGGGGATCATCCCGGGGGTGGGCGAATTCACCTCGCAATTCCTCAGCTATTCCTACGCGCGGGCCACGTCGAAGGCCCCGGGGCTTTTCGGCAAGGGCAGCCCGGAGGGGCTGGTCGCCTCCGAATCCGCGAACAATTCCGTCCCGCCCGCCGCCATGGTGCCGCTGCTGGCGCTGGGTATCCCGGGCGAGGCGCTGACGGCGATGATGCTGTCCGTTTTCTACGTCCATAACGTCATCCCCGGTCCAACGCTGTTCCGCGACCATATGGATTTCGTGATGGCGCTCTATATCTGCCTGGCGCTGCTGAACATCCTGGCGCTGGCCTTCCTGCTGGTGGCGACCCGGCCCCTGCTGCGGGTGCTGGTGATCCCGAACCGGTTCCTGGGCATGATGATCCTGACGCTCAGCTTCGTCGGGATCTATTCGCTCAGGAATTCGGCCATCGACTGCATGCTGGCGGCGGCGTTCGGGCTGTTGGGCGTGGTGCTGAAGCGGCTGAACCTGCCGTTGGTGCCGATCATCCTGGGCATGGTGCTGGGCGGGATCATGGAAGAGAAGTTCCGCACCTCGCTTCCCCGCATCCGCTCGCTTTACAACTGGATCGACCGGCCGGTGGCGATGGTCATCTTCTGTCTCATCTGTATCGTATTGGCGCTGCACCTCTGGGGGCTGTGGCGGGACTGGAAAGGAAAACGCGATGGATCAGTCGAGCATTGACGCGCTGGCGGCGCAAAAGGTTGCGCCGCAAGGCCTGTTCATCGGGGGGCAGCGCATCGCGGCGACGGGCGGCGCGGTGATGGAGGTCACCTCGCCCATCGACGGGCGCAGGCTGACCGAGATCGCCGATGCCTCGGCCGCCGATGTGGACGCGGCGGTGCGGGCGGCGCGGCGGGCCTATGCCTCGGGCGTGTGGTCCCGCGCGGCGCCGGCCGAGCGCAAGAAGGTCCTGTTCCGCATCGCCGAGGCCATCGAGCGCGAGGCGCTGTCGCTGGCCGTCCTGGGCGTGAGGGACAACGGCACCGAGATTTCCATGGCGCTCAAGGCCGAACCGGGCAGCGCCGCCGGTACCTTCCGCTATTACGCCGAGGCGCTGGACAAGATCGGCGGCGAGATCGCGCCCACGGCGGGGAACGTGCTGGGCCTTGTCCATCGTGAGCCGGTGGGCGTGGTCGGCGCCATCGTGCCCTGGAACTTCCCGCTGATGATCGGCGCCTGGAAGATCGCGCCGGCTTTGGCGATGGGCAATTCGGTGGTGCTGAAACCCTCGGAAGTGGCCTCGCTGACCCTGCTGCGGCTGGCCGAGATCTGCGCGGAGTGCGGCTTGCCCGAAGGGGTGCTGAACGTCGTCACCGGCGCGGGGGCTGTCTCGGGCGAGGCGCTGGGCCTGCACCCCGATGTGGATGTGCTGGTCTTCACCGGCTCGGGCGGCGTCGGCCGCAGGCTTCTGGAATACAGCGCCCGCTCGAACCTCAAGCGGGTTTATCTCGAACTCGGCGGCAAATCCCCGAACGTGGTCTTTGCCGATGCACCGGACCTGCGCCAGGCGGCGAGGGTCAGCGCGGCAGGGATCTTCCGCAACTCGGGTCAGGTCTGCGTCGCGGGCTCGCGCATCCTCGTCGAACGCTCGGTGCATGAGGAATTCGCGGCGATGCTGGCCGAGGAAGCCCGGGCCATGAAGATCGGCAACCCTCTGAAGCTGGATACGCAGGCCGGGGCCATCGCCTCGGAAGCGCAACTCGCCCGGGTCCAGCATTACGTCGAGAAGGCGCATGAGGAAGGCGGCGCGCTGCGCACCGGCGGCGAACGGATCCTGACCGAGACCGGCGGCAGCTATTACGCGCCCACGGTCTTTGACAACGTGACCCCGGAGATGACGCTGGCCCGGGAAGAGGTCTTCGGTCCCGTCGCGGCGGTAACCCCCTTCGGTACCGAGGACGAGGCGGTGCGCATGGCCAATGGCACCGATTTCGGCCTCGCTTCGGCCGTATGGACCGGCAACCTCAGCCGCGCGCATCGCATGGTGCGGGCCATCGACGCGGGCGTGGTCCACGTCAACACCTATGGCGGTGCGGACAATACCGTGCCGCTGGGCGGGCATCGCCAATCCGGCAACGGGCATGACAAGTCCCTGCACGCGCTGGAGAAATATGTGAACCTCAAGACCGCCTGGATCCAGCTGTGACCGAAAGCCTGATCGAACGCCGCGCCCGCCTGCTGGGCCCCAACATGAGCACCTTCTACGACGAACCCGTGCATCTGGTGCGCGGGCAGGGGGTGCATCTGTGGGATTCCGAGGGGCGGCAATACCTCGATTGCTACAACAACGTGCCGCATGTCGGGCATTGCCATCCCAAGGTGGTCGAGGCGATCTGCCAGCAGGCCGGGACGCTGAACACGCACACGCGCTATCTGCACGAGGGGATTCTGGATTACGTCGAGGCGCTGGTCGCGACCTTCGACGCGTCCTTCGACACGGCGCTGATGTGCTGCACCGGGTCCGAGGCGAATGATGTGGCGCTGCGCATGGCGCAGGCGCTGACCGGCAAGACCGGGGTGATTGCCACCGACCACACCTATCACGGCAACACGACCGCCGTGCACCAGCTCAGCCAGACCAACCCGCCGCCCGGTGGCTATTGGGACTCGGTCCGCTTCGTCCCGGCGCCGGACAGCTACCGGCCGCTCGGCGGTGTCCCGGGCATGGCCCATGCCCAGGCCTTCGCCGCCAAGGTGCAGGAGCAGATCGACGCCTTGGAGGCCGCGGGGCATGGCTTCTCCTCGCTGATCCTCTGCCCCTTCTTCGCCAATGAGGGCTTCCCCGACCTGCCGCAGGGCTGGCTCGACCCGGTGCAGGCGGTCGTCCGCAAGGCTGGGGGTGTCATCATCGCCGACGAGGTGCAGCCGGGCTTCGGCCGGGTCGGGACGCATTTCTGGGGGCACCAGAAGATCGGCCTCAAGCCCGACATCGTGACCATGGGCAAGCCGATGGCCAACGGCCACCCGGTCGCCGCCGTGGTCGCGCCCGCGGCCACGATGAAGGCCTTCCGTGAGCGATTCCGCTATTTCAACACCTTCGGCGGCAACCCGGTCAGCGCCGCTGCCGCGCTCGCCACCCTGCGCGTCGTGCAGGAGGAGGGGTTGCAGGAAAACGCCCGCCTGGTCGGCGAGTATGCCCGTGACGGGCTGCGGGAGCTTGCCACGCGGCATGAGTGCATTGGCGATGTGCGGGGCTCGGGCCTGTTCTTCGGGGCCGAGATGGTGCTCGACCGGGGCACCAAGGAACCCGCCACCGCCTTCACCAAACGCGTCGCCAACGCGATGCGGCAGCAGGGCATCCTGCTGAATTTCCTCGGCATTCATTACAACGTGCTGAAGATCCGCCCGCCGCTGCCCTTCTCGCGCGACAATGCCGACCAGCTGATCGAGACGCTGGACCGGGTGCTGGCCGAGACGCCGCTGGCATGAGCGGCCCCGCCCAACAAGCTGCCGCCCTCTGGGGGCTGAACCCGGCACAGGTCACTCTGGTTGCCAGGCGCGAGAACGAGGTCTGGCGCGCCGAGGGGCCGGGCGGGCCCTATGCGCTCCGCCTGCACCGCCCCGGCTACCGCACGCAAGCCGAGCTGCAATCGGAACTCGACTGGATGGCGATGCTGGCCGCGGGCGGGCTGACCGTCCCGCGCCCGACCCCCTCGCGGTCCGGGCGGCTGGTCGAGGTCATCGGCGATACGGCCGTCGATCTGCTGACCTGGATGCCCGGCCGGATGGTCGGCGCCCAGGGCGCGCTGGACGGGATCGCCGACCGCGAGGGGCATATGCGCCGCCTCGGCGCGCTGCTGGCCCGGCTGCATGACCTCTCCGACGCCTGGACGCCGCCCGAGGGCTTCACACGCCCGCGCTGGGACCGGCCCGGGCTGCTGGGTCAGGCGCCGCTCTGGGGGCCGTTCTGGGAGAACCCCGACCTGACCCAGACCCAGCGCGAGACCCTGCTGCGAGTGCAGGCGACGGCCGACCGCGACCTTGCGGCGCGGGAGGCCGGGCTGGATTACGGCCTGATCCACGCCGATGCGATCACCGAGAATGTCATGGTCGATGGCGACAGGCTGGTGCTGATCGATTTCGACGATGGCGGCTGGGGGTTTCGGGATTTCGACCTCGCCACTGTGCTAATGCGCCAGCTTTCCGCGCCCGATTACCCCGCGCTGAGGGCCGCCCTGCTGGAAGGCTACGCCTCCCGCCGCCCGGTCGATCCGCAGGCGCTGGACCTGCTGCTGCTGTGCCGGGCGCTGACCTATCTGGGCTGGATCATCCCGCGACGCGGCGAACCGGGGGGCGAGGAACGCTCGCGCCGGGCCGTCGCCACGGCGATGCCGCTGGCCGAAACCTATCTGGAGGAGAAACATGGCTGACCGCACCATCCTGATCGTTGGCACCTATGACACCAAGCAGGACGAGCTGGGCTATCTGGCGCAGGTGATCCGGGCGCAGGGCGGCGGCGTGCTGACCATGGATGTGAGCGTGCTGGGCGATCCCGCCCTGCCCACCGATTACTCCAAGCATCAGGTGGCCGAGGCCGGCGGATCCTCCATCGCCGAGGCCATCGCCGGCGAGGACGAGAACCTCGCCATGCAGATCATGGCCCGGGGCTCGGCGGCGCTGGCCAAGCGCTTGCAGGCCGAGGGGGCCTTTGACGGGGTGATCGTGCTGGGCGGCTCGATGGGGACCGATCTGGCGCTCGACCTCTGCGCGGCGCTGCCCCTGGGGGTGCCGAAATACATCGTCTCGACGGTCAGCTTCTCGCCGATGATCCCGACCGAGCGGTTGGCGGCGGATGTGCAGATGATCCTCTGGGCCGGCGGACTCTATGGGCTGAACTCGGTCTGCAAGGCGTCCCTGTCCCAAGCCGCGGGCGCCGTGCTGGGCGCGGCGCGGGCGGTGGAGAAGCCGGTCAGGGACCGGCCGCTGATTGGCATGACCTCCTTCGGCAAGACCGTGCTCAGGTACATGGTGACGCTGAAACCGGCGCTGGAGGCGCGGGGCTACGAGGTCGCGGTATTCCACGCCACCGGCATGGGTGGCCGGGCCTTCGAAGCGCTGGCCGCCGAGGGCGCTTTCGCCGCGGTCCTCGATTTCGCCCCGCAGGAGGTGGCGAACCATCTGCACGGTTCGGCCATCTCGGCGGGACCGGACCGGCTGACGGCTGCGGGCAGGGCAGGCGTGCCGCAACTGGTGTCCATCGGCTGCTATGACCTGATCGACCTGGTGGGCTGGCACGACCGGCCCGAGGCCCTGCGCGACCGCCCGGCCCATGCCCACAACCGGCTCATCACCTCTGTCGTCATGACGGCCGAGGAGCGGCGGGGCATGGCCAAGGCGCTGTGCGACCGGCTGGCCCAGGCCAAGGGGCCGGTCGTCTTCCTGCTGCCCCTCAAAGGCGGCAACGAATGGGACCGCGAGGGCGGGCCGCTGAGCGATCCCGAGGCGCTGGCGGCCTTCATCGACGCCATGCGCGCCGAATGCCCGGGCAATGTCACGCTGGTGGAACTCGACGCGCATATCAACGACCCGGAATTTTCCGAGGCCGCCTTGCAGGTGGTCGATGGCTGGATCGCGGCGGGGCTGCTGCCCGCCGCTTAATCGTTCAGCTTGTCGAGCCGCGCGCGGACGCTGAGCCCGTGCGCCTGCAGGCTCTCGCTGGTGGCCAGCGTCTCGGCGGCGGGGCCGATGGCGCGCAGGGCCTCGGGCGTCATTTTGGCCAGCGTCGTGCGCTTCATGAAATCGAGAACGCTGAGGCCGGACGAGAAGCGCGCCGAACGGGCCGTCGGCAGGACGTGGTTCGGGCCGCCGACGTAATCGCCGATCGCCTCGGGCGTCCAATGGCCGAGGAACACGGCGCCGGCGTGGCGGATGCTGTCCAGCAGCGCCTCGGGGTCGTCGACGCAAAGCTCCAGATGCTCGGGCGCGACGCGGTTCGACAGGTCCGCCGCCTGCTCCAGCGTCTCGCAGACCACCACCGCGCCGTAATCGCGCCACGAGGCCCCGGCGATCTCGCGCCGCTCCAGCACCGCGAGGTGACGGTCCACCGCCGCCATCACCGCCTCGGCCTCGGCCTGCGAGGTGGTGATGAGGATGGATTGCGCGACCTGATCGTGTTCCGCCTGGCTGAGTAGATCGAGCGCGATCCAGTCAGGGTCGCCCGTACCGTCGCCGATCACCAGAATCTCGGACGGGCCCGCGATCATGTCGATGCCGACCTTGCCGAAGACCCGGCGCTTGGCCGCCGCCACGAAGGCATTGCCCGGGCCGGTGATCTTGTCCACCGGCGCGATGGTCGCCGTGCCATAGGCCAGCGCCGCAATCGCCTGCGCCCCACCAATGCGATAGATCGTGTCGACGCCCGAAATCGCCGCCGCCAGCACCACCAGTGGGTTGACCGCGCCGCCCGGGGTCGGGCAGGCGATGACCAGCCGTTCCACCCCCGCCACCTTGGCCGGAATCGCGTTCATCAGGACCGAGGACGGGTAGGAGGCCAGGCCCCCCGGCACATAGAGCCCGGCAGCCGCGACCGCCGACCAGCGCCAGCCCAGCGAGGCGCCCGAGGCATCCTGCCACCGCGCATCCTCGGGCTTCTGGCGCTCGTGATAGGCGCGGATGCGGTCGGCCGCGAGTTCCAGCGCCTCGCGTTCGGCGGGCGGGACCTGGGCGCAATAGGCCGCGATCTCGGCGGGGGAAAAGGCCAGCGTCTCGGGCGTCAGGTCCAGCCGGTCGAAGCGCTGGGTCAGCTCGATCACCGCCGCGTCGCCCCGGGCGCGCACCTCGGCGATGATCCCGGCGACAATGGCGTCAACGTCCGGGGAATCCTCGCGCTTCATGCCCAGAAGATGGATGAATTCCGCCTCGAAACCGGCGTCTCGGGTGTTCAGAACCTGCGGCATGGCGTTCTCCTGCGTCATGCCGCGGGATAGGCGAAGCCGGCCGCGGGGTAAAGTGCCTATCCCCGCGGCGCTTTCGCTCAGCCGCCGATGCGCAGGACCTCGTTGCGGCCGTTCTTGACGTAGCGCACTTCGCTGTCGCCGATGGCCGCGACCTGCCCGCCGTCCAGCCGGTCGCCGACCTGCACCCGGACGACGCGGCCCGAGGACAGGCGCACCAAGGCGCGGCGGGAATTCGGCGTGCCGAAGACGCCGATCAGGTTGATCCGGTTGAGGCGGATCGCGTTCTCTTCCGTCGCCTGGCGCGAGACCGAGGCCGAGGTCGGGATCGAGGGTTCGGCGCGGGCGACGGCCGGCGCCGGTTCACCGGCCTGATCCTCGGCATCGGTGTTGTTGTTGGCCACCGGGGCGGCGGCAGCGCGGGCGGCCGCGGCGGCGGCGAGGATGGCGCGGGCGCGTTCGGCCAGATCGTTCGGGCGGGCGCCGGGTACCGGCGATTCGGCCACGGCCTCGGGCGTGGCGCCCGTCAGGTCGATTTCCGGTGCGGATTCGGGCGGCGGGACCAGATCGGTCGGACGGCGCTGCGGGCGCAGCGAGGCCAGCGCCACGCCGCCGGGCGTCACGGCTTCCAGCGCCGCCAGTTCGACCGCGGCGCCGCCGGCGTCACCGCCGCGGGTGGCGGCCGCGTCATCGACCAGCCCGGTGGTCGAGGCGGCACCGGCCAGAACCGCCGGATCGGCGCTTGCGGCGGCAATCGCGGTCGGGCTGGCGGCGGCCGGGTCGAGCAGCTGCGTCTGGTCGCCCTCGGTCGCCTGACGCTCGGCTTCAAGCTGCTCGCCGATCTGGCGCACGCGGTCGGGGCGCGGCAGGGGGCGGGCACCGGCCAGCGCCGGATCGGCGCGGGGCGTGTCATCGGCCACGACCGGGGCCTCGGCCGCCGGATCCTCGCCCACCGCTTCGGCAATGGCGCTTTCGATGGCGGCGGCAACGGGCGGGGTCGCTTCGACCGGCGCCGGGGGGGCTTCGGCGGCGGCTTCGGGCGCGGCCTCAGGGGCGGGCGGCGGCGCGATGGAAGCCGGGCGTGGGGCCGGCACCGCATCGGGCCGGCGGGCGAAGACGGTCACGCCCGAGGGCGTCAGCGCCCCTTCCGGCGTCGCCTCAACCAGCCCGCGGCTGTCGAAGGTGAATTCCGTCCCGAAGGGCGGCGGCGGCGGCGGCGCGGCGAAGCTGACCTCGGCGCCCGCGGGCACCTGGAAGCCGCTGGGCAGGCTCAGGCGGGTGGCGGCGGATTCGGCCGGGGCGACCTGCGGCGAGTCGCTGGTTCCGGCCAGCTGCGCCTCGTTGCCCGAGGTTGCGGCCTCGGGGCTCGCGGCTGGGGCCTCGGCGGTTTCGGCGGCGACGGCGGGCGTCTCGGCCGGTGTCTCGGCGGGCAGCGCCTGGGTCGGCAGCGTCTCGTTCAGCGCTTCCTGGACCAGGGTTTCCAGCATCTGATCGGGGTCGGGTGCCGGGGCGCTGGCGGTTTCCTGCGGCGCGCTGTCGGGCTCGGGCTCGACGGCGGCGGTTTCGGGCGCTGCCGCCTCGGGCGCGGCGGGGGCGGGGGCGGTCAGGGCCGCCGGGGCCTCGGCCGTGCCGGTGGTGGTGGCCAGTTCGGTCGGGGCCTCGATCGCGGGCAGGGCACCCGTTTCGACCGCGGTGCTGCCGGTGCCGGCCAGCTGAACGTCGTCGTCCGAACCGTTGAAATAGAGCGCCCAGACACCGACCGCGACCGCCAGCAGAAGCGCGCCACCCGCAGCCATCAGGCCGCGGCGGGCCAGGCTGGGTTCGCTGCGCTGCATGCCGCGCGCGCCGAAGATGGTCATTGCCTCGGCTTCGCGTTCCTTGTCGCGGTCATTGACCGGCGGGCGCGAGGCGGCGGCGAGGGGGTCCGCCCCCAGCCCGCCACGTGGCGCGGCACGATCAAGCGGCGGCGTGGGCGGGGTGGGTGCGGTCGGCGGCGGGGTCAGGGGCGCGGCCGGGGCGGCGGGATCGCGGCGCAGGGTCGTCGCCTTGCTGCGGGCGGTCTGCGCGGCGGCGCTGGCCCCGGCGAAAGCGGTCTTGGCCCCGGCGCGGGCCCGTTCCAGCATGCGCTGCGCCGCACCCGGCGCGGGCTCGCCTCGGGCGCCAGGCAGCACGGCGATCCGGCCCCCGGGATTGGCGCCGGCGCTGCCGGCATCGGTCTTGGGTCCGGCCGAGGGTACGACGGCCACGGGCGGCGCGGCCTTGCGGCGCGAGGAGAAGGACGGCGCTTCGGCGTCCGGCTTGGCCTCGGCCTCGGGTTTGGCGGCCGGGGGCGTCGTCGCCGCCGTCTTGGGCGCGGGGACCGTCACCGGCGGGACCGGCGCGGGGCCTGCAGCCGCGGGACGCAGCGGAGGAATGGCGGCAACGGCCTTCTCGGCGAGCGGTTCGGCTGGCGAGATGGCGGGCGGCGCCGTCTGGGCGTCAGCCTTGGCCGAAGCGGCCTGTTCGCGGCGCAGGCGGTTGCCCATGCGCCGCACCAGATTGCCAACGCGCGACGTCCCCTCGGAGGCGCCCGGATCGACCGGGAAACCCTGCGGGATCGGCGGCACAGCCCCGGTGCGCAGCACCGGGGCGGGCGCGCGCGATTCAGGCGTCATCGGCGCGACGCGCGGATTGAGCGCCCGGGCCGAGGCCGCCTCGGCGCCGATATCGCCCGCGGGAACCGGTGCCGGTCGCGGGGCGGCGGGTTTCGGGGCTTCGACCTTGGGCGGCTCGACCTTGGGCGGTTCTGCCTTGGGGGCCGGGGCCTTTGCTGCCTCGACTTTGGGGGCCTCGACCTTCGGTGCTTCCGCCTTGGGCGCAGGCGCCGGTTTCGGCGGCTCGGCCCGGCGCGGGGCGACGATGCGCATCGCCTCGGCATCGGGCTGCACGTGATCGCCCGCGCGCAAGAGCGTCGGCGCCACCATGGTTTCGCCGAAGAAGGGTTCGCCCAGGAATTGCCCGGTCTCGGGATGGGCCACGAAACTCACCGGGTTGAAGCCATAGCCTTCGGCAAAGGTCTCGGCCTCGATCAGCGTCTCGCGGGCGCAGATCACGACCAGCGCGTGATCCTCCTCGACCGACCAGTCATAGGCCAGCTCGTCGATGCCGTAAGGCGTGAGGCGCTCGACCTCGGCCTCGATCTGGTAGCGGCGCGCCTCGTCCGTCGGCCCGGGGGCCGAGACGGTGGCATAGCGCAATTCGCTTTCGGGCAGCACGAGCTTGGTGCGGATCCCCTCAGGCTCCAGCGTCCGGGCCTGTTGGACCAGCGCGGCGCAGGCGGAGGCGATATCGTCCCCGTCAAAGGAGACAGACCCGACAGGCGCCCAGCCAGCCGGGACCCGGTGCAACAGCTCGGCGCCGTCGTTCGACAGTTTCAGGGCAAAATTCGGTTTCATGCCGCGCGTTTATCACAGCCAACGGGGATCAGCCGAGTCACCGACTCGTGCATCTTCCTCCGTATAGCAGGATTCCGCCGAATGAAAGAAAAAGCCCGGCGGTGGTGCCGCCGAGCCACAGAAAGTCAAGGAATTGTGTGCGCGAGGGGTCAGGCCGAGGCCTTGGCCAGCGCCTGATCGAGGTCGGCGATGATGTCATCCGCGTTCTCGATCCCGATCGACAGCCGCACCAGATTGGGCGCCGCCCCCGCCGCTTTCTGCTGCTCGGGCGTCAGCTGGCGGTGGGTGGTCGAGGCCGAATGGATGACCAGACTGCGCGCATCGCCCAGGTTCGCCACATGGCTGAAGAGCTCAAGCGAGTCGACCAGCTTGACGCAGGCCTCGTAGCCGCCCTTCAGTGCCACGGTGAAGAGGGCACCCGCGCCCTTGGGCAGCAGCCGCTGGGCCCGTTCCTTGTAGGGCGAGCTGTCGAGACCGGGATAGGTCACGGCCTCGACCGCCGGGTGCTTCTCCAGCCAGGCGGCGACCTTCTGCGCGTTGGCGACATGCTTGTCCATGCGCAGGCTCAGCGTCTCGATCCCCATCAGCGTGTAATGCGCCGCCTGCGGGTTCATCGTCATCCCGAGGTCACGCAGGCCGATGGCAATGCCGAAGAACGTATAGGCCAGCGCGCCGAAGGTCTCGTGGAACTTCAGGCCGTGATAGGCGGGTTCGGGTTCCGACAGCGACGGGAACTTGCCGTTCGACCAGTTGAACTTGCCCGAATCGATGATCGCGCCGCCCGTGACCGTGCCGTTGCCGGTCAGGTATTTGGTGGTCGAATGGACGACCAGCGTGGCCCCCATCTCGATGGGCTTCGCCAGATAGGGCGTCGCGGTGGTGTTGTCGACGACCAGCGGGATCCCGTGCTTGTCGGCGATCTTGGCCAGCGCCGGGATGTCGGTGACATAGCCGCCGGGGTTGGCGATCGTCTCGCAGAAGATGGCGCGGGTGTTTTCGTCAATCGCGGCCTCGACCGCGGCCAGGTCATCGGTGTCGACGAAATTGGTGGACCAGCCGAAGCGTTTGAAGACCTGCGTGAACTGGGTGATCGTGCCGCCATAGAGGCGGGTGGACGACACGATGTTCTTGCCCGGCCCCATCAGCGGATAAAGCGCCATGATCTGCGCCGCATGGCCCGAGGAGGTGCAGATCGCGCCGACACCCCCCTCCAGCGCCGCCAGCCGCTCGCCCAGCGCGGCGACGGTCGGGTTGGTCAGGCGGGAATAGATGTAGCCGACCTCTTGCAGGTTGAAGAGGGCGGCGGCGTGGTCGGCATCGCGGAACACATAGGCGGTGGTCTGGTAGATCGGCACCTGCCGCGCGCCGGTCGCCGGATCGGGGCGGGCACCTGCGTGGATCTGGAGCGTGTCGAAGCCGAATTCGGTCATGGAATCCCCCCTGAGGAACTGTCCTGAGAAACTGGCGCGACGCTAGAGGATCGCAGGACGGCAGGCAACAGCGCGGCGGCGCGCGGTCCGGGCGCAGGGGCGGAAAGCGTTCCGCCTCCGGCCGTTCTGCGGCGGCTTCCGGCGGGCGGGGCCGCCGCCTGGCGGGAAAGCGTTCCACGGGCGGCCATGCTGTCGGGCGGCGGTTTTTTCGTCGGTCCTGGGCGGACGAGGAAAAACGCCCCGGAGCGAACTCCGGGGCGCGGTGAGACTGAAAAGGGATAGAATAAGTTTAGGTGATGAAAGCCGGGAGGCTCGGGTCTGAAAGTGGCTCTTGCAAAGGCGGTGCGGGCGGGCCGCTTGAATGCCCGTAGGTCGTGGACCACAGGCAAGCGGTTCAAAGATTTTCGCGGTCTCGGCGATTTTTCTTCCGGGGTGGTCACGGGGGGCCTTCCGACCGTCCGCTCAGGGCCACCTGGCCCGTTGTGGTAGGGTCTTGCCGAGGGCGCCAAGTTGGCAGCTGCCGTGCCGCAGCATCTCGCTCGCAGCCCCGCGCCGCCGTGGGAACCATCCTTCAGGCTTGTCGGTTCTTGCCCGAAAGGAGGACGTCATGGAACTGGAACAAGAGCTTTTCACGATTGAGGAAGGCTTCTGGCTGTCAGGGCGGGCGCATTTTTTGGCGCACCTCGATGCCAGTTGCCTCCTTGCCTTTCCTCAGGCCGGAGAAATGCAGGGTGTTCAGACGCGTGAGAACGTCGCAAGAACAGCAACGTCAGAGAACAGGTGGAAAGATCTGCGAATGACGGATCGCAGTCTTCTTCGGCCCTCCGCGGAATTGGCAATAATCAGCTACCGTGCCGATGTGATCAGAGCTGATGGCGAACCCTATGCAGCATTGATCGGGTCAGCGTACATCCGGCGGGATGAGGGGTGGAAGCTGGCGTTCCATCAACATTCGCCGCTGTGACGACAACGCCGGATTGTCCGGCAACTGACCGGCCTGCGTCAGGCCTCGGCCCGACCTGAAAAAAGCCCCGGAGCGAACTCCGGGGCAGGGTTGGGACAGGGACGAGGGATACAGAGGTCAGAGCGGAACGAGGGAAATCGGGCTGGCGGGCAGCGGGCTTCCGACCTCGGGGACAGTATCGCATCGTGACCATGGGTCGGATCGGCCCGGGGAACGGTTCAAACGTTTCACCGAATTTTTCGCAAAAACGCCGGACAGGGGGCGGAAAAAGCTGGGGCCGCGCGGGATTGCCCCGGCGCGGCCCCTGATCTGCGGGCAAAGGCTGCCTCAGCAGCCGTTCGAACACACCAGCCCGTAGCCGAAATCCGTGTTGCGGCTGCCCGGCCCCAGGGGCTCGACCCCTTGACGAAGGGCGGCGCGCACCGCTTCGGCCGACCCGCGCCCCTGCGCCATGAGGCGGGCGGCCAGCGCGGTGACGATGGGCGCGGCAAATGAGGTGCCGCTGACATAGCGCGCGCCCCGGGCCTGCGCCGCGTAGATGTCGACGCCGGGTGCCGCGAATTCCAGCTCGGCCCCGGTATTGGCCATGCGGAAACGGTGCCGCGCGGCATCGACGGCGGTGACGGCGATCACCTCGGGCGCGGCGGCGGGCCAGGCCACGACCGGGCGACGCTCGTTGCCCGAGGCGCCGACCATCACCACGCCCCGCGCCGCGGCGGCGGCGATGGCCCGGCCCAGCGCCTCGTTCGGCGGGCCGGCCAGCGAGAAGTTGATCAGCCGCACGCCATTGGCCACCAGCCGGTCGATGGCGGCGGCGATGCGCTCGACATTGGCCTCGGGCTCTTCCTCGGTCTCGGCAAAGACCGAGATCGCGTGCAGCCTCGCGCCCCGCGCGAAGCCCGACAGCAGGCCCGAGGGATCCTCGCCGACCAAGAGCACCGCCACGGCGGTTCCGTGGTTGGAAGCCGGCACGCGGTTGCTCTGGGCTATGGTCTCATAGGTGACGTTGACGCCGCGCAGCGCCGGATGCTCGGTGTTCACGGGGCCGTCGATCATGCCGATGGTAATGCCGCCAGCGACGCTGCAGCGCCCGGGTCCGGCATCGCCGATCAGCTGCGGCGCATAGACCCGCGGGCCGCTGGCCGATTGCGCCATGTAATAGATGTGATTCCAGGACAGCGAGGAATTGGGCGCGAGGGCCGCGATGGCCTCGGTCGCCCGCTGGCGCGCTGCCTCGGTGGGGAAATAGGCGATCTGCTGCACCGCGCCGAGGGCGCCCAGATCGCCGCGCCGGTCGATCGTGCCGCCGTTCTCGACGATGATCCGGCGCACGGCCTCTTCCTCGCCGGGCGGGCCGATGACGATCCATTCGTAACGCCCGCCATCGCCGGTCTGGACACGCGGCGCGCGGCCTTGGCCGGGGGTGAGGAAGGGCTGGGTTTCCGGGCCCGAAGGATCGTCATGATAATAGCCGTTGCCCGGCGGATAGCCGGTTTCCTGCGCCAGAGCCGCCGGCGCTGCAAAAAGCGCGGCGGCGGTCAAAATGGACCTGGCAACAATCTTGAAATCAGTTTTCGGCATTCTCCACACTTTCTACGATGGTCCGCGCCGCACGCAGCGCCGCGGTCGCGGTGTCCAGATCGCCCCCGTCGAGGACGTCCAGCCGGTAAAGGCCCAGCGCCGAGGGGCCGGACACGATTTCCAGATCGGCGCCGACCAGCAGGTCGCGGATCTGCACCTCGGGTGTGTCGGGGGCGAAGCTGACGACCAGCGCGCCCGGCGCGCTGGCCCCGGCCAGCACATAGCCCTCGCCCTGCGGCGCGCCGCCGGTGGTTGGCAGGTAGGTCTGCACCACCAGCGCCAGCACGGCCACGGCGGCGGCGGCCTGCCACATCCAGGTCCGCGAGCGCAGCGTCACCACCTTGGTCTCGGCGCTGGCCGGGGCGGCGGTATCGCGGTTCACGTCGCGCATCAGCCGGGCCAGCCCGAACTCGCCGGGGGTGCGGAACTCCTCGGCCTGCATCTCGGCGCGGATCACGGCCAGCGCATCGCGCTCGGCGGCCAGCAGGTCGTCCTCGGCCAGCAGCGCCTCCATCTCGGCCATTTCGGCCGGCGACAGGGTGCCGTTCACCAGGAAGGCCAGGTCCAGTTCCATCTCGTCGCGGGAACGGGTCATGCCACAGCCCTCCCCTTGATGCGGCCCGAGAGGCAATGCAGCAGCAGTTTCTTGGCGTGGTGCAGGCGCGACTTGATCGTGCCCTCGGGGACACCCGCGATCTCGGCGATCTCGGCGCAGGTCATGTCCTCGTAGAAGGCCAGCGAGACGGCGCTGCGATGGTCGTCGGACAGCGTGCCCATGCAAAAGCGCAGATGCTCCGCTTCCTGCTTGGCCGCATAGCCCGCATCCGCCGCCTCGGCGACATCGCCGGTTTCGGGCACTTCATCCGTGACGGTCACGCGGCTGCGCTTGCGATGCGCGTCGATGACCTTGCGATAGGCGATTCCGAAAATCCAGGTTCGCACTTGGCTTCTCCCCTCGAAGCTGGCGGCAACGCGCCAGATGTCCATGAAGACTTCGTGGAGTATGTCGGCCGCCTCGTGCGGATCGTTCAATCGCGAGACAATGAATTTGTAGACCGGCCGCTCATAGGCGCGATAGAGCGCGGCAAGGGCCTGCTTGTCCCCCTTGCCCACCTGCTGAACCAGAAAATGATGGTTCTCCGTCATTGTCCAACGCGCCTTGAGTCAACGCGCCGGACGCTACACCATCACCCGCCCTGAGGGAAGCGGCTCGGCCGCTCACCCCTGCGCGAAGGTTGTGCGAACGCGGCCGAAACTGCCGAAGTCGGCATCGAAAACGCTGCCCGGCGGCGCTTCGACCGGCCGGATGAACGAGCCCGAGAGAACCACCTCGCCCGCCGCCAGCCCCTGCCCGTACCGCGCGAGTCGCTCGACCAGCCAGACGATGCCGGTGACCGGATCGTCCAGCACTCCGGCGCCGAGGCCGGTTTCCTCGACCACCCCGTCGCGCTTGAGGATGGCACCCGCCCAGCGCAGGTCCAGCGCGTCCGGCGCGTGGCGCTGGGCGCCCAGCACGATGCCCGCATTCGCCGCATTGTCGCTGATCGTGTCGGTGACGACCCGCGGCTTGCCGCTGGCGGGGTCCGCGCGCAGGATGCGGGTATCGAGGATCTCGAGCGCGGGCGCCACGGCCTCGGTCGCGGCCAGCACCTGCGCGCGGGTGATGCCCTCACCCCGAAGCGGCGATTTCAGCAGAAAAGCGATCTCGGCCTCGATCCGGGGCTGGATGAAGCGCCCGGCGGGGATTTCGGCGCCGTCCTCGAACAGCATGTCGTCGAACAGGACGCCCGAATCCGGCGTGTCGATCTTCAGCGCATCCTGCATGGCGCGGCTGGTCAGGCCGATCTTCCAGCCGATCACCCGCCGCCCGGCGGCCTTCTTGCGCTGAACGAGCGCGGCCTGCACGGCATAGGCATCGTCCAACGTCATCCCGGGATGGGCGAGCGACAGAAGGCCGATCTGCCGCCCCGTCGCTTCGGCCTGAAAGAGCGCCTCGGCGGCGGCCTCGTGGTCTTGCGGTGTCATTCGTCGGCCACCCCGTTCCTGAGGATGCCGATGCCCTCGACCTCCACCTCGACCACATCGCCCGGCACCAGGTATTTCGGCGGATCGAATCGCGCGCCCGCCCCGGTCGGCGTGCCGGTGACGATGATGTCGCCGGGGGCCAGGGTGGTGAAGGTCGAGATATAGGCGATCTCTTCGCGGATGGGGAACATCATGCGCGCCAGCACATCGTCCTGCCGCACCTCGCCATTGACCCGGGTGACGATCCGCGCCTGATCCAGCTGCGCCGGATCCTCGAACGCCACCATCCAGGGCCCGATGGCGCCCGAGCGGTCCCAGTTCTTGCCCTGCGTCACGTTGAATTTCGCATGCCGCACCCAGTCGCGGATCGTGCCCTCGTTGCAGAGCGTGAGCCCGGCGATATGGTCATAGGCGTCCTCGGCCCGGATCCGCCGACCGCCCTTGCCGATCACCACCGCCACCTCGCCCTCGTAATCGAGCGTCTGGTTCTCGGGCGGGCGGATCAGCGGCTGGCCGTGGCCGGTGAAAGAGCGGGCGAAGCGGGGGAAGAGCGACATGTACTTCGGCTGCGCCGTGCCATCCTTGTATTCGGCGTTCCGGTCGGGAAAGTTCACGCCGACGCAGAGGATCTTCTCCGCATCGGGCACCGGGATTGAAAAAGTGAAACTCCCCTCGGGATGCGTCACCGCCCGCCCCTCGGCCGCCCGGGCCAGATCGCCCAGCCCCCCGGCAGCGATGACCGCCCTCAGCGTCGGCCAATGCGGGAAGTCATCCGACAGCGCGATGACGCCGCCCTCCACGACCACGCCGTAAACTTGCCGCCCCCCGGCCTCGATGGTCGCGAACCGTGTTTTCATCTTTGCGCTCCAAATATCCTCGGGTGGATTTTCAAGGAGGGTGGAAAACCCTCCTTGAAGCAGGGGGTGCGGGGGGCGGCAGCCCCCCGCCTCTCACGGGGCGATGATCGGCTGCGCCGTCAACAGCGACTCCACCATCTCCGCCCCCTCGAACACCGACCCTTCCTCGAACCAGGATTTCGGCGCCGGCGCGCCCCAGAGGGTCTGGCGCTGCGGGTCCTTCAGGTCCCAGCGGATCGGCTCCAGATCGGGATCGACCGTCTGGTAATCCGAGCAATAGATCTCGATCCGGTGCCCGTCCGGGTCGCGGATATAGAGGAAGAAGGCGTTGGAAATCCCGTGCCGCCCCGGCCCGCGCTCGATATTCGCGACATAGCCGGTGGTCGCCATCAGATCGAGCAGGTCGATGATGTTCAGCGGTGTCGGCACCCAGAAGGCGGTGTGATGTAGCCGCGGCCCGCGACCATTGGTGAAGGCCACGTCATGGACACCGCCCTTGCGGTGCATCCAGGCGGCCCAGCAGCGGCCGCTTTCCGCATCCTCGGTATATTCCGTCACCCGGAAGCCGATCGAATTATAGAAGGCGACCGAGGCATCCACGTCCGAGGCGAACATGTTGAAATGGTCGATGCGGAGCGGCTTCACCCCCCGGTAAAGCGCGTATTTCTGGTGGATTGGCGCCAGCCGCTCCATCCGCGCGTAGAATTCGAGCGGGATCCCGAACGGGTCCCGGGTACGGAAGGCGCGGGCGATGAAGGAGCTGTCCACCCACTCGACCGGCAGGCCCTGACGGGTGAACCAGGCGGCGGCCTTGTCGAGTTCCCCCTCGTCGAAGACCTTGAACCCCAGCACCCCCACCGAGGGCGCCTCCGCCTCGACCAGCGTCACGCAATGATGCCCGCGCTCCTCCATCGCCCGCAGATAGAGGCGCCCGGGTTCCTCGCCCGTGATCTGCAGACCCAGCGTGTCCACCCAGAAGGCGCGCGAGCGGGCGAGGTCGGTCACCCGGTATTCGACATGCGAAAGCCGCAGGATGTTGAAGGGCGGGTAAAGGGTCGGCGCGGGAATCGGCATGGGGCCTCCTGAGAAAGGCGGGGCGTAGGAGGGGCAACATTGCCCATCCTACAGGGGGAATATCACGTTGACCTGCCCGGTCCCGGACGAGGGGAAATAGGGCGTCACCACCTCGCATTTGCCGGTATAGGCGTCCCAGCCCAAGGCACCGTAAAGCATGGCGGTGTCGTGCATCGAGCCCTCGCCCGAACAATGCTGCGCGTAATCGCCCAGCATCTTCAGGAAGGTGGCGTGATCGCCGCGCTGCCACATCTCCAGCACCATCAGATCCACCTGCCGGTTGAACTCGCTGGAGATGGTGAAGGTGCCGTTGTTCGGCGCATACTCCTTGTTCGACCAGATCCTGTGGCTGAGCGAGCCCGAGGCGACCAGCAGCACCCGGCTGTCCGAGGCCTCGATCGCCTTGCGGATCGCCGCGCCCAGCACCCGGCTTTCATCGTGCCCGTGCACGGTGCAGAAGGCGGCGACGCTCACCACCTTCATGTCATGGACACGGCTCATGAAGCTCATCGGCACCAGCGTGCCATATTCCAGGTCCAGCGAGTCCAGGTGATGGGCCAGCGTATAGACCCCCATCTCGGTGGCCGTCTCGGCGATCAGATCGCCCAGCGCCGGGTTCCCGCGATGGGAATACGGCATGTCGCGGATGAATTGCGGGAACTCGCTGGAGGTCAGCAGCCCCTCGAAGCGGTCGTTGGCATTCACATGGAAGCCCGCGTTCACCAGCCAATGCGTGTCGCAGATCACCACGGTGTCGACGCCCAGCGCCTTGGCCCGGCGGGCGATCTCCAGATGGCCGTCGATGGCGGGCTGGCGCGTGCCCTTGAGGCGCCCCTCCTGTTCCGACATCTGCAGCGTCGGCACATGCGTCATCTTGGCGGCGAGAAGCAGCTCTCCCATGATCCCCTCCCTCAGGCGCCGAGGCGCTGGATCTTGTGCGCCCCCAGCGCGAAGGCCACGTTCTTGGTTTCCATGTAGAAATCGAAGGACCAATCGCCGCCGTCCCGCCCGATGCCCGAGGCCTTGACGCCCCCGAAGGGTGTCGGCAGGTGGCGCACATTCTCCGAATTCACCCAGATCATCCCGGCCTCCAGCCGGTCGGCGAAGGTCAGCGCCCGGGTCAGGTCGTTGGTCCAGAGATAGCCGGTCAACCCGTAGGCCACGTCATTGGCGATGGCCAGCGCCTCGGCCTCGTCCTTGAAGGGGATCGAGGTCAGGAAGGGGCCGAAGACCTCCTCCTGCGCGATCCGCATGCCGGGCGTGGCGCCGGTGAAGAGAGTGGGGCGCACGAACCAGCCTTTGTCGCCGACCCGCTCGCCACCCGCGGCGCAGGTCGCGCCCTCGGCCTTGCCGATCCCGACATAGGACAGGACCTTGTCGAAATGCACCTTGTGAATGAGTGGCCCCACTTCGGTCGCCGGATCCAGCGGATGGCCGACCTTGATGCGGTTGACGCGCTCGACCAGCCGGGCGTGGAAGTCTTCAGCGATGCTCTCCTGCACCAGCAGGCGCGAGGACGAGGTGCAGCGCTCGCCGTTCAGCGAATAGATCATGAAGATGACGGCATCGAGGGCGCGGTCCAGATCGGCATCCTCGAAAACGATGACCGGATTCTTGCCGCCCAGCTCGAAATGCACCCGTTTCAGCGTGTCGGCGCCCTGTTTCATGATCATCGAGCCGGTTTTCGACTCGCCCACGAAGGCGATGGCCTTGATGTCGGGATGCTCGGTCAGCGCCTTCCCGGCATCCTCGCCAAATCCGTTCACCAGGTTCAGGACACCATCGGGCAACCCGGCCTCGCGGCAGATCTCGGCCAGGATCCGGGCGGTCAGCGGGCTGAATTCGGCCGGCTTGTGAACCACGGTGCAGCCGGCCGCCAGCGCCGGCGCGATCTTCCAGGTGGAGAGCATGAAGGGCGTGTTCCAGGGCGTGATCACGCCGACCGGCCCGATGGGCTGGCGGCTCGTGACGTTCAGCTGCCCCGGCCCGCGCAGGGTCTGGCCGTCCCGGGCGCCGGGCGCCTGATCGGCGAAGAAGCGGAAGTTCTCGGCCCCCCTCAGCGCGGCCTTGGACATGAAACGCCAAGCTTGCCCGGTGTCCCAGCATTCGCAAAGGGCAATTTCCTCGGCGCGCGCCTCGATCAGGTCGGCGATGCGGTGCAGGATTGCCTTGCGCTTGGCGCCCTCCATCGCTGCCCAGGCCGGAAAGGCGGCCTTGGCGGCCTTGGCGGCGGCATCGACATCGGCGGCACTCGAGCGCGAGACGGCGCAGATCAGGCTCTCGTCCACCGGCGAGCGGGTTTCGAAACTGCCGCCCGAGCCGGCGACGTCCTGTCCGCCGATCAAGTTCAGGATACCGCCCGGACGATAGCGGGCGAGGTGGCTGTCGAGCTGCGACAGGCGGGCGGCGAGGTCACTCATGCTTGCATGTCCTTGGGCAGGAAACGGCGGATCGAGCTGGTCTTCGGGCTCAGCTCCGGGTCGATGTCGCGCATCTCCAGCGAGAGCATCAGGGAATTCGTGGCGAGGTCATGGGCGCAGAAGGCCTCGGCCGCGGCAAAGATCGCCGCCGTGGCGCGCGCCTTGTCCTCGGAACTGCGGCCGCCACGCAGGCGGATGGCGATGTCGATGAAGGCATGGCCCGGGTCGCCGTCGGCGATGAGCACATGGTCGGCGGCAAAGGCGCGGACCCGGATGCCGGCGGGCGGAAAAACCCCGGTCGCCACCGCCGCATCGCGCAACGCGCGCAGGAAGGCGGGCATGTCGAGCCGCGCCTCGAGGTTGCGCGAATACTCGATCGACAGATGCGGCACGGCTCCCTCCCTCGGCGTGATACTTGCTTTGTTAAGTGATTGCGCGCGCCCTGTCAATTGCAAAGATCCGCCGCGGCCCCGGGCGGGCGCCAGACAGGCACGGGGCGGCGGCGCAAATCCCTTGCTTTGTGCGGAAGCTTCGGCCAGAGCAACGCCATGAGCAAGACACCGCTTCGCACCACCGCCCGCTCGCTGCCCATCGCGCTGCTGCGCGCGCGTGAAACCGTCATGGGCCCGGTGCGCGAGATGCTGGCGGAATCGGGGATCAACGAGCAGAAATGGCGGGTGCTCCGCGTGCTCGACGAGGCCGGGTCGCTGGATCAGAGCCTGCTGGCCGAACGGGCCTGCCTGCAATTGCCCTCACTGACGCGGATCCTCAGGGCGATGGAGGATCAGGGCCTCGTCACCCGCGCCACCGATGCCGAGGATCGCCGCCGGTCCATCGTGACGATCTCCGAGGCGGGGCAGCAGGTGATCGAGGGCCACGCCCAGGCCAACCGCGCGCTCTTCGCCCGGCTCGAATCCCGCTTCGGCAAGGAGCGGATGGAGGTGCTGCTCGACCTCCTCGAGGATCTCCACCGCACCGATTTCAAGAGCTGAACCCTGCCCGCCCGGCGGCGGGAGGCACGCTCCCACCCGCCCACCCCGCGCGCCTTCCGCCGCGGAGAGGGAAGCACCTGTGGCAGCCCCGGGGGGCCAGCCCCCCGGACCCCCCGGCGTTTTTAGGGCAAAGTGATGGGAAGGGGGGCGCTTCGTCAGGCGGGCTGCTCTTCGACTTCTTTGCGCTCCAAATATCCTCGGGGGGTGAATGCCCGCAGGGCAGAGGGGGGCAGACGCCCCCCCTTCTTCGGCGCGGCGGCACGCCGCGCCGCTGGTCGCCCGAGGCGCTCGGGCCGAAGGCGCGGGCAACGAGGGCGAAACCCCTCTCCCCTTTGGTCCCGCCGGGCGTCGGGCATGAAAAACCCCGGCCGGGCGGTGTGCCGGGCCGGGGGATGTCGTCTCGCGGCAGGGGCCCGGTCAGGCCAGCATCGCCAGCGGGTTTTCCAGGTTCTCGATGATGGCGGCCAGGAATTCGGCCCCCAGCGCGCCGTCGATCACCCGGTGATCGACCGAGAGCGTCATCGACATGACATTGGCCACGCCGATCGTGCCGTCCTGCTTCACCACCGGCGTCTTGATCCCCGCGCCCACCGCCAGGATCGAGCCATGCGGCGGGTTGATCACCGCGTCGAAATTCTCGATCCCGAACATGCCGAGGTTCGAGATCGCGAAAGACCCGCCGACATATTCATGCGGCGCCAGCTTGCGATTGCGGGCGCGGGTCGCGAGGTCCTTCATCTCGGCCGAGAGGGCGCTCAGCGATTTCAGATGCGCATCCTTGATGACCGGGGTGAAGAGCCCGCCCTCGACCGCCACCGCAACCGCCACATCCGAGGGCTTGAGCCGGAGGATCCGGTCACCGGCCCAGACGGCATTGGCGTCCGGCACTTTCTGCAGGGCCATGGCCGAGGCCTTGATGATGAAGTCGTTCACGCTGAGCTTCACGCCGCGCGCGGCGAGCTGGCCGTTCAGCTGCTCGCGGAAGGCCATCAGCGCGTCCAACTCCACCGAGCGGCGCAGGTAGAAATGCGGGATGGTCTGCTTGGCCTCGGTCAGCCGCGCGGCGACCGTCTTGCGCATGCCGTCGAGCTTGACCTCCTCATAGGTCCGCCCCTCGAACATCTTCATGACGGTGTTGGCGTCGGCGCCGGTCGGCATCGCCGGCTTGGCCGGCGCTGCGGCCGGGGCAGCGGCGGGCGACGCGGGCGCCGGAGCGGCAGCCTTCGGCGCCGCGGTCGCGCCCTCGACATCGGCCTTGACGATCCGCCCGCGCGGGCCCGAGCCGGCGATGGCGCTCAGGTCCAGGCCCTTGTCCTTGGCGATGCGCCGCGCCAGCGGCGAGGCGAAGACGCGCTGACCCTCGGCCGCCGGGGCGGCTTTCGGCGCTTCGGCCTTGGCGGGCTCGGCCGCGGGTTTGGCCTCGGCCTTGGCTTCTGTCTTGGCAGGGGCGGCTTTCGGCGTGCCGATGTCGGACGCGCTTTCGCCCTCTTCCAGCAGCACGGCGATCGGGGCGTTGACCTTCACGCCCTCCGTTCCCTCGGCCACCAGGATCTTGCCCATCGTGCCTTCGTCGACGGCCTCGAATTCCATCGTCGCCTTGTCGGTCTCGATCTCGGCGATGACCATGCCGGAGGTGATCGCATCGCCCTCCTTCACCAGCCATTTCGCCAGCGTCCCCTCCTCCATGGTGGGCGAGAGCGCGGGCATCAGGATTTCCACGGGCATATCGGCCTCCTCAGCGATAGGTGACTTTTTTGACGGCTTCGATCACCTCGGCGGTGGTGACCAGCGCCAGTTTCTCGAGGTTGGCCGCATAGGGCATCGGCACGTCCTTGCCGCAGAGGTTGATGACCGGCGCGTCGAGATAATCGAAGGCCTCCATCATCACCGTCGCGGAAATGAAGTTGCCGACCGAAGATTGCGGGAAACCTTCCTCGACCGTGACCAGGCGGTTGGTCTTCTGCACCGAGGCAATGATCGTCGCCGTGTCCATCGGGCGGATGGTGCGCAGGTCGATGACCTCGGCGTCGATGCCTTCGGCCGCCAGTTTCTCGGCCGCTTCCAGCGCATAGGTCATGCCGATGCCGAAGGAGACGATGGTCACGTCCTTGCCCGGCCGCGCGATGCGGGCCTTGCCGATCTCGACGGTGAAATCCTCAAGGTCCGGCACCTCGAAGGTGCGGCCGTAGAGGATCTCGTTCTCCAGGAAGATGACCGGGTTCGGATCGCGGATCGCGGCCTTCAGCAGACCTTTCGCATCGGCCGCCGAATAGGGCATCACCACTTTCAGGCCCGGGACATGGGAATACCAGGCCGCGTAATCCTGGCTGTGCTGGGCCGCGACGCGGGCCGCAGCACCATTCGGGCCGCGGAAGACGATAGGGCAGGGGAGTTGCCCGCCCGACATGTAATTGGTCTTGGCGGCCGAGTTGATGATGTGGTCGATGGCCTGCATGGCGAAGTTGAAGGTCATGAACTCGACAATCGGGTTCAGACCGCCCCAGGCCGCGCCGACGGCGAGACCGGCGAACCCGGCCTCGGTGATCGGCGTGTCGATCACCCGGCGGGCGCCGAATTCATCCAGCAGGCCCTGGCTGATCTTGTAGGCGCCCTGGTATTCGCCGACTTCCTCGCCCATCAGGAAGACGTTTTCGTTGCCGCGCATCTCTTCGGCCATGGCCTCGCGCAGGGCTTCCCGCACGGTCATGGATTTCATCTTGGTGCCCTCGGGCCAGTCGGGCTGCGGAACGGCGGGCAGTTTGGCGGCGGGCTGGGCGGCGACCGGGGCGTCGGCCTTGACCGAGGATTCCGGGGCGGCTTCGGCCTTCGGTGCCGCGGCCTTGGGCTCGGCGGCCACGTCCTCGGCGCTTTCGCCTTCCTCGACCAGAACGGCGATGGGCGTGTTGACCTTCACGCCCTCGGTCCCTTCGGCGATCAGGATCTTGCCCATCACGCCTTCATCGACCGCTTCGAACTCCATCGTCGCCTTGTCGGTCTCGATTTCGGCGATGATCATGCCGGAGGTTACGGTATCGCCTTCCTTCACCAGCCATTTGGCCAGCGTGCCCTCTTCCATGGTGGGCGAGAGGGCGGGCATCAGGATCTGGGTTGCCATCTGGTTCCTCCCTCAGGCGTAGATATCGGTCCAGAGCTCGGAGACATCCGGCTCGGGGCTGTCCTTGGAGAATTCGGCGGCCTCGTTGACGACGGCCTTGATCTCCTTGTCGATGGCCTTGAGGTCATCGTCCGAAGCCTGGCCGCTGCCGATCAAGAGCTCGCGCACCCGCTCGATGGCGTCCCGCTCTTCGCGCATCTTCTGCACTTCCTCGCGGGTCCGGTATTTGGCCGGGTCCGACATCGAATGCCCGCGGTAGCGGTAGGTCATGACTTCCAGGATATAGGGGCCGTCACCGGCGCGGCAGGCGGCAATCGCCTTCTCGGCCGCGGCCTTGACCGCCAGCACATCCATGCCGTCCACGGCCTCGCCCTTGATGCCATAGGCGGCGCCGCGTTCCCACAGGTTCGGGGATTTGGTCGAGCGCTTGGTCGAAGTGCCCATGGCATATTGGTTGTTCTCGATCACATAGACGACCGGCAGGTTCCAGAGTTCCGCCATGTTGTAGCTCTCGTAGACCTGGCCCTGGTTTGCCGCGCCGTCACCGAAATAGGTGAAGGTGACGTTATCGTTGCCCTTGTACTTGTCCGAGAAGGCAAGGCCCGTGCCCAGCGGCACTTGGGCGCCGACGATGCCATGGCCGCCGTAGAAATGCTTCTCGCGGCTGAACATGTGCATCGAGCCGCCCTTGCCCTTGGAATAGCCGCCGATGCGGCCCGTGAGCTCGGCCATGACGCCCTTGGGGTCCATGCCGCAGACCAGCATGTGCCCGTGGTCGCGGTAGCTGGTGATGCGCTTGTCGCCGTCCTTGGCCGCGGCCTCGATGCCGACCACCACAGCCTCCTGGCCGATGTAGAGGTGGCAGAAACCGCCGATCAGCCCCATCCCGTACAACTGCCCGGCCTTTTCCTCGAATCGCCGGATCAGCAGCATGTCGCGGTAATACTTGAGCAGTTCCTCGCCCGAGACGTTTGATTTCTCGGTGGTTTTTCTCGCTGCCATCGGTGCCTCCCCCTGGTCGCGTCAGGAATAGTTTAACACTAAACGATCTTTTACACCAAGCCCTGCCCGAAAGCGAGAATGAATTGCCCGCTGGTTGCGCAACCACAGGCGCGCGCCCTCGGCAAGACCGGATTCCCCCCTTCGACCGGATCGGTCGGGGTTCAACCTAGCACGGAAAGCGCTGGTGCCCAGAAGGTTCTGATGGAAGCGGTACCGCGCCCGTCAGCGCAGGACGATCTCGTCCGAGCGGACATAGCCCAGAACCTCGCGCGCCTGCTGATCCAGCAGATCGAGGTCCAGGAATTCGTCCGACAACCGCCGCGTGCGGTTCTCGATCACCGCCAGATCCGCCGCCAGCCGGTCGCGCTCGATCCGCAGCTGGGCGGCGTCGGCCTCGACCTGGATGCGGCGGAACAGCCCGTATTCCCCCTGCACGGCGGCAAAGGTCAGATAGGCGCCGAAAGTGCCGGTGATAGCATAGAAGATGACGGGCCCGAAGGCGGGTCGTTTTCTGTTCATGATCCTGCTCGTGGCCTCTGACCGGGCCTTTGCGCCATCCTGCCACAGCCGCGCGGGAAAAGGAATCCCCCAGGCCCGCGCCCGGCGCCGGCCCGCCACCGGACGCCGCGTCCGGCTGGACAGCGCAGGGCGGAGGGGCGCAGGCTGGGGCAAAGGGAGGACATCATGACCGCATCCGAGCCCCGCGCCCATCTTCGCACGCATGAGGTTTTCAACCAGCCCGCCATCCCCGGCCGCGACCCCTGGGCCGAGGACCAGAGCCTGCGCCGCCTTCTGGGCGAGGATCCGGGCCTTGCCGCCTTCGGCGCCGCGCTGGCCAGTGACGAGATCCGCGAGGCCGCCCGCGACGCCCAGACACAACTTCCGCAACTGCGCAGCTTCGACCGCAACGGAAGGCGCCTCGACGAGGTGCATTTCCACCCCGGCTATCACCGGATGATGGCGCTGGGGCTGGAGGCCGGCTATGCCGCCACGGCCTGGGACGGCAGCGGCAGCCATCTGCGCCATGCGGCGATCAACTATATGCTCAGCCAGGTCGAGCCCGGCGTCTGCTGCCCGATGACCATGACCTATGCCGGGATCCCGGCGCTGAATGCCGATCCGGCGCTGGCCGCGCTCTGGCAGCCGAAGCTGGGCGCCGCGGCCTATGATCCGCGGATGATCTCGGTCGAGGGCAAGCGCGCGGCGACGCTGGGCATGGCGATGACCGAGAAGCAGGGCGGCTCGGATGTGCGGGCCAATGCGACCGTCGCCGTCAGGGATGGCGAGTTCTACCGGCTGACCGGACACAAATGGTTCTGCTCGGCGCCGATGTGCGACGGCTTCCTGACTTTGGCGCAGCTTGACGGGGCGATCACCTGCTTTCTGGTGCCGCGCTGGCTGCCGGACGGCACGCGCAACGCCTTCACCATTCTCAGGCTGAAGGACAAGCTGGGCAACAAGGCCAATGCCTCGTCCGAGATCGAATATGACGGCACGTTGGCGCATCTGCTCGGAGAACCCGGGCGCGGGGTGCAGACGATCATCGAGATGGTGCATCACACCCGGCTCGACACGGCCATCGCCCCGGCCGGGCTGATGCGCGCCGCGCTGGGCGAGGCCATGGCCTGGGCCCGGGGGCGCTCGGCCTTCCAGAAGCGGCTCATTGACCAGCCTTTGATGCGCTCGGTCCTGGCCGATCTGGGGTTGGAGGCCGAGGCGGCGCTGCTGCTGGGCCTCGATGTGGCGCGAGCCTTCGACGATCCGGCGCGGCGGCCCTATGCACGGATCGCCGTGGCGCTGGCCAAATTCGTCTCGAACAAGGCCGCGCCGGGGATGATCTATGAATGCATGGAGGCGCTGGGCGGCATGGGCTATGTCGAGGAGACGCCCCTGCCGATGCTCTACCGCGAGGCGCCGCTCAATTCCATCTGGGAAGGGTCGGGGAATGTCATCTGCCTCGACATCCTGCGGACGCTGATGAAGGAGCCCGAGGCGGGGGCGCAGCTGACGGCGCGGCTGGAGGCGGCGCGGGGCCTGGACCCCCGCTACGACCGGGCGCTGGCCCAGCATCGCGCGCGCTGGCCGGCCCTGCCGACCGAGGCCGAGGCCCGCTGGTTCGCGGAATCGCTGGGGGTTCTGCTGACCGGGGCGGTGATGCTGGCCGAAAGCCCGCTCGCCGGGGAATGGCTGGCGACGCGGCTGGAACCTCGCGGCCGGGTGGCGGGGGCCGCCAGCATCGACGCCGAGCGAGTCCTGGCCGCGCTCTGAGGATGGGCGGCTCGCCCATCCTACGGCCGGGCACCCGTGGGGTTCGCGCTTGCACGCCCCGTAGGGTGGGATTTCATCCCACCCCGCGCCTACCTGTAGGGTGGGATTTCATCCCACTTCGCACCAACCTGTAGGGTGGGATTTCATCCCACCGGGCGGCCTCTCTCAGAAATGCGCCTTTTCCTCGTCCGGCCGCCCGGCAGCGATGGCCAGCAGCCCGGCCACGGCGCAAAAGCCGATCGGGAACATGGTGAAGACGCCGAAACCGAAGGCCGCATACATCAGCCCGGCCGAGGCCAGCAGCATGATCCCGCCCCACAGCGCCCTTGCCCGGGCCATGGCGCCTCCGGCGATGGCCAAGAGCGGCGCTGCGAAACTCGCCAGCCGCACCAGGCTTGCGTCATCGACCACGCCGAAAGCCTGCGCCACCTCGACATGCGTCTCGGTCAGCACGGTGTAGCCGTAGCCGAAGAAGCCCACCACCATGGCGATCAGCCCGCCGACGATCCCCAGCACCAGAGCCGCGTTGCGCATATTGGTCCTTCCCGGGCGGCCCGATGCCGCAAGCCTTGCAGATAGGGGCGGGGGCGGGCCGCGATCAAGGGCCGGGGCGGCTCAGAACCCGATCCGTGCCACCACGCCCGCGTGATCCGAGCCCAGTCCCGGCCGGATCTCGGTGCTGCCTTGCCCGCTGGTCAGCACATGGTCGATGGGCCAGCCCAGGCCCCAGACGCGGATCGTCGGCCGCATCGGCCCGATCCGTCGCGCGCCCGCCGCCGCGCCCAGCGCCCGGATCGCGTAACCCCAGGGGACCATGTTGAAATCGCCGCCGATCACCACCCGGCCCTGCATCGGCGCGAGCTGCGGAGCGATGGCGCGTACCGTGGCACCCTGGGCATAGGGCCAGGGCCAGGACAGATGGATCGACGCCGCCCAGACCGGCCCGAAGGGCGCCGCGACCTGCATCGCGGCCATCCCGCGCATCGGCGAGCATTGCACCGCATCGCCCGGCCAGCGCGACAGGACCGCGATCCCGCTCCACGAGGAGAAGCGGCACAGATGCTGGTGGGGATAGACCTCGCGCAGCAGGTCAAGGATCCCGGCATTGGTATCGCTCACCTCCTGCAGCAGAACCACATCGGCGCCCGAGTTCAGGATATCCGCGGCCAGGGGCGCGGGATCGGCGAGCGAGGCCAGCAGGTTCTTGCTGTAGAGCGTCAGATCGACCCGCGCCGGGACCTCTGCGCCGCGCATCGCCCCCAGGATCATCGGCGCCGAGGCGCCCAACGCCAGGATCAGCGCCAGCGCGCCGATCCGCCGCGCGCCCGCCAGCCCGGCGGCCAGCGCGCCCACCACCATCGCCCCGGCCCAGAACGGCCGGAACACCGCCAGCGTATCCCCCGCCGGGTGGAATGGACCAAGGAAACTCGCCGCCAGCATCAGGCCGGACAGCAGGGTCAGGATCAGGAATAATCGTCTCACCGGGGGCTCCCGCAGGCTGCGGCCGGGCTAAACGCCTCGTCCCCCGGGGGCAACGCACGAAATTGCGATGCCCCCCGCCATCGGCGGAAATCAGTCCTTGGCGCGCTCGTAATAGCTGTTGTCGGCGGTGTTGATGACGATCCGCGTCTCCACCCCGATATGCGGCGGCACCATCACGCGCACACCGATGTTGGTCATCGCCGGCTTGTAGCTGGACGAGGCCGTCTGCCCCTTCACCACCGGCTCGGTCTCGGTCACCTCGACGGTGATGCGGGCGGGCAGCTCGATGGAGATTGGCACCGACTCGAAGGTCTGCAGATAGACCCGCATCCCCGGCTCCAGGAAGGGCGCGGCATCGCCCACCACATCGGCGGTCGCGGTGACCTGCTCGAAGCTTTCGGGGTTCATGAAGTGATAGCCCTCGCCATCCTCATAGAGGAAGTCGTATTCCCGCTCGTCCACATCGGCCTTTTCGACCTGCTCGGTGGTCTTCCAGCGCTCGGTCGTCTTCACCCCGTCCGAGATGCGGCGCATATCGACCGAGGTGGTGGGCGTGCCCTTGCCGGGGTGGAAGTTCTCGGCCTTGAGCACGACGTAGAGCTGGCCGTTCATGTCGACGACGTTGCCCTTGCGAAGAGAGGAAGCAATGACTTTCACGGGTGGTTCCTTGTGGAGGGCCGCAGAGCGGATTATGCGCGGATTGCCCCGGCCCTAGCCGAAACCGAAACGGATTTCCAGTGAAGAGGTGCCCAGAATGAGCGAAACCCCCTGGTGGCACCCCGCCCGGCACGAGGACCGGCGCCCGATCCTCCTGGCTCGCAACCGCATCCAGGGGGCGATTCGCGGCTTTCTGGCCGCGCAGGATTTCATCGAGGTCGATCCCGCCGCGTTGGCCGTCAGCCCGGGGAACGAGGCGCATCTGCACGCCTTCGCCACCGAGGCCATCGGCAATGATGGCGCGGCGCGGCGGATGTACCTGCACACCTCGCCCGAATTCGCGTTGAAGAAGCTGCTGGCAGCGGGCGAACGGCGCATCGCCTCTTTCGCCCATGTCTGGCGCAACCGTGAGCGGGGGCCGAGGCACGCACCCGAATTCACCATGCTGGAATGGTATCGCGCGGGCGAGGATTACGCGGTCCTGATGGCGGACGTGGCCGAGATGGCGCGGCTGGCGTGTCAGGCGGCGGGAACGCCCGTGCTGCGCTTTGGCGATCTGACCTGCGATCCGTTCCAGCCCTTTGAACGGCTTTCCGTGGCAGAGGCATTCCAGCGTTACGCGGGCGTCGATCTGCTGGCGACACTGGCCGGGGCGGAGCCCGATACGGCGGCTTTGCGCGCGCAAGCCCAAGGCTTGCAGATGGCGGCGGATGACGGCTGGTCCGACATCTTCTCGCGCCTTCTTTCCGAACGGGTCGAGCCGCATCTGGGGCAGGGGCGGCTCACGGTGCTGGACCGCTATCCGTCCTGCGAGGCGGCGCTGGCCCGGACCTGCGCCGATGACCGGCGCGAGGCCGAGCGGTTCGAGGTCTATGCCTGCGGGGTGGAACTGGCCAATGGCTTCGGCGAACTCACCGACCCCGCCGAACAGCGCCGCCGCTTCGAGATCGAGATGGACGAGAAAGCCCGTGTCTATGGCGAGCGCTATCCTCTGGACGAGGATTTCCTGGCCGCGCTGGCCCTGATGCCCGAGGCGTCCGGCATCGCGCTGGGCTTCGACCGGCTGGTGATGCTGGCCACCGCCGCCCCGCATATCGACGCGGTGCAATGGGTGCCGGTGGGGTGAGGGGTAGGATGGGCAATATTGCCCATCCTACGGGGCCCGCTCAGCGTGCGGCGCAGATCGTGGCGCGGGCGTTCGACCAGCAGCCCCCCGCACCCATCCGGAAATCCTCGCCCAGGGGCGCCTGCGCATGGGTCGCGCCCGGTTCGGCGTTCCAATAGGCCCAGCCGATGCCATTGCCCTGCGGCTCCAGCGTGGCGAAATAATCGGGCAGCGGGCTTTCGCGGTCGGTGTTGATCCAGAACGTGCCGCTGCCGTCGTTCTGCATCCAGATCGGGCAATCGCCGCGGCGGTCGATATAGGTGCGCCCATCCACCACCAGCCGGCAGCTGCCGCGGATCACCGAGGGCGCGTCCGGGCTGGCGTCGGGCGTGACGGGGTTCTCGACGCTGCCGGGCATGGCGCAGGCCAGCGTTGCCTGCATTGCCCGGCTGGAGCCCCGCAGCGTATGGCTGGCCACCTGCGGGCCATCGACCTCATAGGCGAAATGCACGCTCGAGGCATTGGCGAAGAGGTCGAGCATCGGATCCGGCAAGTCGTTCGGCGTGCGGTAATTGCGCCAGCCCAGCCCGCTCTCATCGCTTTCCAGCGGCAGAACAAAGCTCCGCGCCTCGGCACGGTTGTCGTCGAACCAGATCGTCACCGACAGGGGGGCGTCGCTGGCCGCCGTCGCATAGCCGATGAACCCGATGGCGGTCTGGTCGTGCCGCGCCTCGAAGCGCAGGCCCTCTTCTGAACCGCTGAAGCGGTAGGCGGTGCAGGACAAGGGCTGCGCCTCGGGCCCGGTCCGGTGCAGCGACCACTCGCCGATCTGGCCGAGATCGCTGACGGCCGTCGCGGCGGGCGTGTCTGTCTTGCCGGACTGCTTGCCGGACTGGGCGGCCAGCGGCCCTGCGGCAAGGGATGTGATAATCAAGGCAGGGACGAGAAGGGAGCGGCAAGGCAACGGCATCGCAAGGTCCTGAAGCGGGGGCATCCATCGCGCAGGACGCGCGCCCTCCGGCCGATTGTCAATCGGCTCCATACGCCGCAGGGTGCGGAATTATCCTTTTTCATCCGCTGGTTGTGCTGCGAATCGCCCGCTGCCTAAACCTCGCCCAGCCCCGCTTGCGGCAGGAGGGTCGCGATCTTGTAGAGCAGGTTCCGTGCGGCACGCTGGCGGGGATGCGCCGGGTCGTCGGCGAAGGCGCGCAGCGCCTCGCCCAGCACCGCCGCCTCGTCCGGGGTCAGCGTCGTCGGCGGCAGCACCAGCGGCGTGCGCAGGATGTATCCAAGGCCCCGCTCGCCCTCGACCGGGATCCCGGTCGCCGCCATCATCGCCATGTCGCGCCAGATGGTGCGGGTCGAAACGCCCATCGCCTGCGCCAGTTCGGCGGCCGTATGCAGCCGCCCGTCGCGCAGCACCTGCACCAGATCATAGAGCCTTTGGTCGCGGTTCATCCGGGCCTCCAACTGACAAAATACTGTCAGGAGACCGCCTCCGCCACCCCCCGTGGCCCCGGAATCGGTCTATGATCGCCGGACGCGCCGGATTATTTCAGGGGCAAGGGCGCCCCCGGGACAGGATGGCGCCGGACCTGAAGGAGAGAGCCATGCTCAACAACATCGGCCCCGTGGGCCTTATCCTGATTGCCGCCGTCGTGCTCGTCCTCTTCGGGCGCGGCAAGGTCTCCAGCCTGATGGGCGAAGTCGGCAAGGGCATCACCGCCTTCCGCCGCGGCGTCAAGGACGGCTCGGAAGAGATCGAGAACCAGCGCAACGCCGAGGCCGCCGATCAGGCCCGCGACGTGACGCCCCAGCCGGCCGAGCGCGACCGCGCCTGATCTTCCCTAGCGCTCAAAGCCAAGGAGCGGCTCATGTTCGACATCGGCTGGTCGGAAATGCTGGTCGTCGGCGTCGTGGCGCTGATCGTGGTGGGTCCCAAGGACCTGCCCAAGATGTTCCACACGATCGGCGAGATGACCGGCAAGGCCCGGGGCATGGCGCGCGAATTCCAGCGCGCGATGGATGCCGCGGCCAAGGAAACCGGCGTCAGCGGGGCGGTGAAGGATTTCAAGCGCGCCGCCTCGGGGCAGAGCATCCGCGATACCGTCAAGGAAGCCGCCGGTTTCGACGACATCGAAAAGGACTTTCGCGACATCGGCCATGACAAGCCGGCCGTGCGCAGCCCCGGTACCAAGGCCGGCCCGGCAATGCCGCCCAAGTCGGCCGAAGTTTCGCCGGTCGCCATCGAGGACGAGTTCGACGAGGCCGAGGCCGACGAGATCGCGGCGCAGGACCTCGCCCGCCGCAATGCCGAAATCTCGCAGACCGAGGCGCAGCGCCTGAAGAAGCAGAAACAGGCCGAGGCCGCGCGCCAGAAGGCCGCCGCGATCCGCGCCGCCAAGGAGGCTGAGGCCGCCGAAGCCGAGGCCGAACGCTGGCGCCCCGATCCCCGCGCGGACGAAGGGCGGCCCGCCGCCTCGACCAAGCCCCAACCCGATCCCGAAGGCTGAGCCCCGTCATGGTCGCCAAACCCAAAGCCGCGGATGCAATCGACGACAGTTCCGCCCCGCTGATCGAACATCTTGCGGAACTCCGCAACCGGATCATCAAGTCGCTCGCTGCCTTCATCGTGGCGATGACCCTGTGCTTCACGGTCTGGAACCCGATCTTCAACTTCCTGACCCGGCCGCTTTGCGACGCGCTGGAAAGCCAGGGCCAGGAATGCAACCTGATCCTGATCCAGTTGCAGGAAGGGTTCTTCGTCGCCGTCAACATCGCCATGCTGGGCGGCTTCGTGTTGGCCTTCCCGGTGATCGGCTATCAGCTCTGGCGCTTTGTCGCCCCGGGCCTCTACAAATCCGAGAAGAACGCGTTTCTACCCTTCCTCATCGCCTCGCCAGTGATGTTCTTCCTGGGCGCGGCCTTCGCCTATTACGTCATCATGCCGATGGGCTATACCTTCTTCCTGGGCTTCCAGCAGATCGCCATGGACCCGGTGACAGGCGCCGTCACCGGTGCGCCGGGAACCGACGGCTTGCCCGTCACGCCGGAAGGGGCCATCGAATCCCTGCAGCACGCGGGCATCGCCTTCCAGGGCTCGGTCAACGAATATCTGTCGCTGGCCACGAAGTTCATCATCGCCTTCGGCCTCTGCTTCCAGCTGCCCGTCCTGCTCACGCTGATGGGCAAGGCCGGGCTCGTCTCGGCCCAGGCGCTGAGGAACGGGCGCAAATGGGCGATCGTCGGCATCCTGGTGCTGGCCGCGCTCGCCACGCCGCCCGATGTCATCTCGCAGATCGTGCTCTTCTCGGTGGTCTATTCGCTCTATGAGATTTCGGTGATCCTGGTCGCCCGGGTCGAACGCAAGCGCAACGCCGATCTGATGGCCGAGGGCCTGTTGGACCCCGAAGACCTGGAATAACCGCGACCCCATGAGTGACCCGATCCTGACCCGCATCGCCGAGGCGCTGGAGCGCCTCAGCCCGCCCCCCGCCGAGGCGCCCGATTTCACGGCCGCCGATGCCTTCGTCTGGCATACCGAGCCCGACCGGCTGGAGCCGGTGACCAAAGTGAGCCGCGTGCCGCTGGCGCTGCTGCAGGGTATTGGCCGGGTGCAGGGGATCCTTCTGGAAAACACCCTGCAATTCGCGCGCGGCTTCGGGGCGAACAACGCGCTCCTCTGGGGCGCACGCGGGATGGGCAAGTCGTCGCTGGTCAAGGCGGTGCATGCCGAGGTTCTGGCCCAGGGCCTGCCCTGCACCCTGGTCGAGATCCAGCGCGAGGATCTGCCCTCGGTCGGGCGGCTGCTGAACCACCTGCGGGCGGCGCCCGAGCGGCGGTTCGTCCTCTTCTGCGACGACCTCAGCTTTTCGCACGACGATACGCATTACAAATCGCTGAAGGCGGTGCTGGACGGCGGGATCGAGGGGCGGCCCTCGAACGTCATCCTCTACGCCACCTCGAACCGCCGCCACCTGATGCCCCGCGACATGATCGAGAACGAGCGGTCCACGGCCATTTCGCCCTCCGAGGCGGTCGAGGAAAAGGTCTCGCTGTCCGACCGGTTCGGCCTCTGGCTGGGTTTCCACCCCTGCACACAGGACGAATATCTGGCGATGATCGACGGCTATGTCGGCGCCTATGGGCTCAACGTGGACCCGGCGGTCCTGCGCGCCGAGGCCATCGAATGGCAGGCGACGCGGGGCGGACGCTCGGGCCGGGTGGCCTGGCAGTTCTTCTGCGATCTGGCGGGGCGCATGGGCAAGGCGATCTGAACCGCCCTGCATGGTGGGTTGAAAACCCACCCTACGGGGGCTGTCGGGTGGGTTTTCAACCCACCTTGGCGCCCCTCACTCCGGCAACCACCGCGCCAGCCGCGCCTGGTTCACCCCCCGGTCGCCATATCCGAACCGCGAGCGCGAAAAGGCGACGATCCGCGTGCCCTCGCCCTCGGGAATGAGCCGGATCGACACGTAATCGGGATAGCGCATCAGCGCCGTGCGCGCGATCCAGGTGGTTCCCGCTCCATCCTCGGCCAGCACCACGGCGCCTTCCGCCCGGGCGCGTCGGGCGATGAGGGCTGCGGCCTCAGCGCTGGGCAGGGCGACCAGCCGGTCGATCCGGGCGAAATTCGGCGATGTCGGATCCGGCGCGGTCAGCGGATCGACATGCCAGCGTCCCGGGTCCGAAGGCGCCAGGCGGACATAGGCGGCGAAGCCCAGGCCCAGGGCGATCAGACAGACGACAAGCAGCGCTAGAAGGGTCATCGCTCGGGACATGCCAACCTCTGTCGCGCGGTGCGCCAGTGCCCGCTCTCGGGGATATCCTAACACCGGGTAAACGGCCGCTGCCAAGCCCTTGATTCCCAAAGGGCCGAAAACTGTCCCATGCGTGGGACATCAGCCCTTTCGCCGGGTCCAGGCCCAGAGGCAGAGGATCTCCATCGCCACATGCGCCCCCGCGATGGCCGTGGCCCCCGTGCTGTCATAGGGCGGGCTCACCTCGACCACATCGCCGCCGGTCAGCCGGATCCCCGCCAGCCCCCGCAGGATCGCCGCCGCCTGCCAGCTGGCCAGCCCGCCCCAGACTGGCGTGCCCGTGCCGGGCGCGAAAGCGGGGTCCAGCGCGTCGATGTCGAAGGTGAGGTAGCAGGGCCCGTCGCCCACGATCTCCTTCACCCGCGCCGCCACCGCCGCCGGCCCCATCTGATGCACCGCGGGCGCGTCGATGACGTTGACGCCCAGATAATCCTCGCATTCCGTGCGGATGCCGATCTGCACCGAATGCGCGGGATCGACCAACCCCTTCTTCACCGCCTTGTAATAGAAGGTGCCGTGGTCGATCCGCTCGAAATCGTCGTCGGCCCAGAGGTCGGAATGCGCGTCGAAGGTGATGACCCTGAGCGGCCCGAACCGCTCGGCATGGGCTTCCAGGATCGGCAGGGTGATCGAATGGTCGCCCCCCAGCACCAGCGAGCCGCAGCCCGCATCCAGAATGCCGCCGATATGGCGCTTCAGCGCGGCCGGGAATTCCGAGGTCTTGGCATAATCGAAGGCCAGATCCCCGTAATCCACGACGCTGAACTCGCCCAGCGGATCGAAGCCCCAGCCATAGGGCGGGTCATAGGGCTGCAGGGTCGAGGCCTCGCGGATCGCGCGCGGGCCGAAGCGGGTGCCGGTCCGATGCGTCACCGCCTGATCGAAGGGCACACCCGTAACGGCCAGATCGGCGCCGGTCAGATCCTTGGTATAGGCCCGGCGGAGGAAACTCACGGCGCCGCCAAAGGCATTCTCGTAACTCAGGCCCCGCCGGTCGGTGCGGGTGAAGGCCCCGTCAACCTCGGTCTTTGCGTCTTCCAGCGCCATCCCAAGCCCCTTTTTCGTTGCCTCCGGCAGGGGACCAAAAGCCGCCCGCAAAGGCAAGCGGGCAATTCCGGGCGGGGTTTTGCCTGTGTTTCAGACTGTCACGCGCTGTGATCGCCGGGAATCTTGCATTGGCCCCATGACACGGTAAAACGGGCGCGAATTTAGAGCAGGAATAGCATGTCCATATCCTTAGTCATTCTCGCCGCCGGCATGGGAAGCCGGATGAATTCCGCACGGCCCAAGGTTCTTCATCCGATCGGCGGGGCGCCGCTTCTGGCCCATGCCATGCGCGCGGGCGACAGTCTGGAACCCGAACGCGTCGTGGTCGTCACCGGCCATGGGGCCGAGGCCGTGGCGAAGGCCGCGAAAGCCGCCAATCCCGAGGTGCTGATCGCCCATCAGGCCGAGCAGCTGGGCACCGCGCATGCGGTCGCCCAGGCGCGCGAGGCGCTGGCGGGGTTCACCGGCGATGTGGTGATCCTGTACGGCGACACCCCCTTCGTCAGCCCCGAGACACTGGAGCGGATGTGCGAGGCGCGCGCGCGTCACGCCGTCGTGGTGCTGGGTTTCGAAGCCGCCGATGCGGGGCGCTATGGCCGGCTGGTCCTGAATGGCGAGATGCTGGAGCGGATCGTCGAATTCAAGGACGCGACCGAGGCGGAGCGGGCGATCACGCTGTGCAACTCGGGCGTGGTCTGCGCCGATGCATCGGTACTTTTCCAACTTATCGACAGCGTAGGCAACCAGAATGCCGCGGGCGAGTATTACTTGACCGACATTGTGGCGATTGCCAGACAAAAGGGCCTCAGCGTCGGCGCGGTGCGCTGCGACGAGGCCGAGACGCTGGGCATCAACACCCGCGCGGAACTTGCCGCGGCCGAGGTCGCCTTCCAGACCCGCGCCCGGGCCGAGGCGCTGGAGAACGGTGTCACGCTGATCGCGCCCGAGACGATCTATTTCTCGCTGGATACGGTGATCGGGCGCGACGCGGTGGTCGGCCCGAACGTGGTCTTCGCCCCGGGCGTCACCGTCGAAAGCGATGCGACGATCCGCGCCTTCTGCCATCTGGAGGGCTGCCATGTCAGCCGCGGCGCGACGGTCGGTCCCTTCGCCCGGCTGCGGCCCGACGCCTATCTGGCCGAGGATGTGCATGTCGGCAATTTCGTCGAGATCAAGAACGCCAATATCGACGAGGGCGCCAAGGTCAATCACCTGACCTATATCGGCGACGCGGATGTGGGCGAGGGATCGAATATCGGCGCGGGCACCGTCACCTGCAATTACGACGGTGTGTTCAAGCACCGCACCACCATCGGCAAGAACGTGTTCGTGGGCTCGGACACGATGCTGGTGGCGCCGGTGCGGCTGGGCGACGGGGCGATGACCGGCTCGGGCTCGGTCATCACCGAGGACGTGCCGGCGGGGGCGCTGGCGCTGGGCCGCGCCCGGCAGGAGAACAAGCCGGGCCTCGCGACCCGGCTGATGGAACGTCTCAGGGCCAAGAAGGCCGCGGCAAAGAAAGAGGTCTGATCTCATGTGCGGGATTGTGGGCGTTCTGGGAACGCACGAAGTGGCTCCGCTGATCCTCGAGTCGCTCAAGCGGCTGGAGTACCGGGGATACGATAGCGCCGGGATCGCCACGGTGAACACCGGGCGGCTGGATCGCCGCAGGGCCGTGGGCAAGCTGATCAACCTGTCGGACCTGCTGGTGCACGAGCCGCTGGCGGGCAAGGCGGGGATCGGCCACACGCGCTGGGCCACCCATGGCGAGGCGAATGTGAAGAATGCGCATCCGCACAGCTCGGGCCCGGTGACGGTGGTGCATAACGGCATCATCGAGAATTTCCGCACCCTGCGCGAGGAACTGGCGGCGGTCGGGCTGGGTCACGAGACCGACACCGACACCGAAACCATCGCCCTGCTGACCCGGCACCTGATGGAGCAGGGCCTGGACCCCGAGGCGGCCGTGCGCGAGACGCTGGCGCGGCTGGACGGGGCCTTTGCGCTGGCCTTCATCTTTGAAGGGCAGGACGATCTGATGATCGGCGCCCGCAAGGGCTCGCCCCTGGCGGTGGGCTGGGGCGATGGCGAGATGTATCTGGGGTCGGATGCGATCGCGCTGGCGCCGATGACCGACCGCATCACCTATCTGGACGAGGGCGACTGGGTCGTTCTGACCCGCGGCGGTGCCACGTTCTACGATTTCGCGGGCAACCGCGTGAATCGCGACGTCACGGTCATCCGGCTGGACCAGGCTCGCGTCGACAAGGGCGGCCACCGGCATTTCATGGCCAAGGAAATCGCCGAGCAGCCCTCGGTCCTGGGGGCCGGCCTGGCGTTCCACCTGTCGCCCGATGGCAAGACCATCGCCTTCCCGCCCGAGGTGGATTTCCGCGGCATCGACCGGGTGACGATGGTCGCTTGCGGCACCGGCCATTATGCGACGCAGGTGGCGAAATACTGGTTCGAACAGATCGCGGGCCTGCCCTGCGATACCGATATCGCCAGCGAGTTCCGTTACCGCGAGCCGGTGCTGAGCGAGAAGGGCATGGGCATCTTCGTCAGCCAGTCGGGCGAGACCGCCGACACGCTGGCGGCGCTGCGCTATGTCGACGGCAAGCTGAGCCGCACGGTTGGCGTGGTCAACGTCTCGACCTCGTCCATCGCGCGGGAATCGGATGTGGCGCTGCCGATCCTGGCGGGACCCGAGATCAGCGTGGCCTCGACCAAGGGCTTCACGGCGCAGCTGCTGGTCCTCCTGCTGCTGGCGCTGAAGGCCGCGCATGACCGTGGGAAGCTGGACGATGCGGGCCTGGCCGAGAAGCTGGCCGAACTGCGCATGCTGCCGGGGATCCTGGCGCAGGCGCTGGACCGCGAGGCCGAGATCGAGGCGCTGGCGCACAAGATCTCCAGCGCCAAGGACGTGCTGTTCCTGGGCCGCGGCGTGATGTATCCGCTGGCGCTGGAAGCGGCGCTGAAGCTCAAGGAACTGAGCTATATCCACGCCGAGGGCTATGCCTCGGGCGAACTGAAGCACGGCCCCATCGCGCTGATCGACGAGGTGATGCCGGTGGTGGTGCTGGCGCCCCGTGACGCGCTCTATGACAAGACCGTCTCGAACATGCAGGAAGTCATGGCCCGGCTGGGTAAGGTCATCCTGATCTCGGACCGCAAGGGTCTGGACGAGGCGGGCAAGGTCTGGGGCACGCTCGCCATGCCCAATGTGCCGAACCTGATCGCGCCCATCGTCTATGCGGTGCCGGCGCAGATGCTGGCCTATCACACCGCCCTGGCCCGTGGCACCGATGTCGACCAGCCGCGCAACCTGGCGAAATCGGTGACGGTGGAGTGAGCTGAGACCGCGCCCGGCGACAGGGCGCAGGCGACCCTCTGCGGCCCGTTCCGGGCGGCAGGGGGTCTTTGCTCTGCTGGCGCCGCCATATCCCCGGCAGTCGGGCGCTGCGCACCGGCTGCGAAGGCGCCACCCGCTTCGACCGGGACCGGTCCTGCGGCCCGTCGTGATCCGGTGGGCCCTGCCGGGCGTATCTCTGGCATCAATGCCCCCGGAGGTCGCCCATGCTCACCCGCCGCCTTGTCATCCTCGCCGCGCCGCTGCTCGCCGCGGGCTGCGCCGTCCGTCCCGAGGCGCCGGACACCGCCGGTCCCCTGACCCTGCCCGAGGTCTTCACCGGCGAGGTCCGGGGCCGCGGGGTCTTCCGCGTCGATCTGACCGGCGCCGAGCGGCGCTTCACCGCGCGCCTGCACGGGCGGATGCAGGGCGAAAGGCTGATCGTGGCCGAGGATTTCCTCTATGACGACGGCCAGACCGGCCGCCTCACCTGGGTTTTCGAGCCCGCCGGGCCCGGACGCTGGACGGGGCGGCGCGAGGATACGGTGGGCCTGGCCGAGGTGGTCGAGGAAGGCGAGACGATCCGCATGGAGTATACCGCCGATTTCGAATCGCTCGAGGGCGTGACGCGGCTCGCCTTTTCGGACGTGATCTATCGCGCGCCGGGGGGATTGGTTATCAACGAAGCCATCGTGCGGCGCTGGGGGATCCCCGTGGGCCGCGTCCGCTTCGAAATGACCCGAGCATGATTGATCCAGAGACCGCATTTTCCCGCCTGCACGCCCAGGCAGACCCCGCCCGCGCCGCCGAGATGCGCGCCTATCACAAGGTGGACCGGATCTATCTGGGCCTGTCGAACCCACAGATCGACGCGCTGGTCGCCGAATGGCGGGCGGTTTGCAGCGTCGAGGAGCGCGTGGCGCTGGCCGGCGCGCTCTGGGCCAGCGACATCCATGAGGCGATGATCGCGGCGGCCAAGCTGCTGACCCAGGCCCGGTTGCGGCCCGATGCCGCGGCCTGGGCGCTGATCGCCGACTGGGCCGAGGGATTCCTGGGCTGGGCCGTTGCCGATACCGCCGCCGCGGCGGGTAGCCGCCGGCTGGTCGCCGATCCGTCGCGGCTCGACCAGGTGGAGGGCTGGACGCAGCATCCCAACATGTTCACCCGCCGCGCCGCTCTGGTCATGACCCTGCCCTGGGCCCGGCTCAACCACCCGAAAGAGGCGGATCTGGCGATACGCGAGCGGGTATTGGGCTGGGCCGCGCTCTATGCCAACGACCGCGACTGGTTCATTCAGAAGGCAGTGGGCTGGTGGCTGCGCGATCTGTCGAAACATGATGCCGACCGGACCCGGGCCTGGATCGCCGATCATGGCGACCGGCTGAAGCCCTTCGCCCGCAAGGAAGCCCTGCGGCTGCTGCCGGCGTAAGCGGCGGGAGGCGCGCGCCCACCCGCCCACCTCGCGCGCCTCCCGCCGCGGAGGGTTCGGCGCTTGTTGCGGTCCCGGGGGGCCAGCCCCCCGGACCCCCCCCCGCGTATTTTTGGCAAAGTGAGGGGAAGGGTCGCGCGCCCGGTCAGGCGCTCGCTTCGGTCTTCACATCTTTTAAAGAGGGTGAGGGCCGCCCGGACGAGGCGCCCGTGGCGCGTCGTCAGGCCCGAGGGCCAGGTGCGCAGGCGCGCGGGGCCGGACCAGGCGCCTGGGGCCAGGCGGAGGCAGATGGCCCTCCTCTTCTTGGGCGGGGCGGAAGGGGCGAGGGCGAAACCCCTGCTATCTGTCGAGTCCCAGCGCCCGGTCGACCGAGACCCGGCCGGGTCCATAGGCCAGCACCGCCAGCAGGCTTGCCGCCCAGGTACCGTGCAGCACCCAGGCCTCGGGATAGACGAAGATCTGGATCACGGCCGTCATCGCCAGCAGCCCCGCAGCCGACAGCCGCGTGCAGAGCCCCGTGATGATCAGAACCGAAAACGCATGCTCGCCGAGCGTGGCCAGCACCGCGGCCCAATCCGGGGGGATCAGGGGCAGGGCGTATTCGTGTTCGAAGAGGTAAAAGGTCGAGGGTTTGATCGAGACTCCCTCGACCTTCGTCCGCGCCGACAGCCAGAAGGTCACGCCGACGAAGGCCCGCGCGGCGAGTTGCACCAGATCGGCGGGGACCAACCGTCCGGCGCGGGCATTGGCTGACAGGATCCGGCTGGGCAGGGTCATGGCGTTTCTCCGATCTCGGTGATGAGCTGGTGGCGGATCAGCAGGGCCAGCAGCGGGGTTGGGTCAGTCTCGGCTTCGGCCAGCGGCAGGCCTTGCAGCAGGGCGCAGAGCAGGCTGTGGCTCTCGGCGGTCAGCGGTTCCACCAGCACGGCAAGGCCCGGATTGCGCGCGATCAGCGCCTGCTCGGGTCCGGCCCGCAGCGGTTCGGGCGCCGCGCCGGGCTGGTTCAGGCGCCAGAGGCTGACCGCGGGGCTGGCGGCCGCGAAGGCCTGGACCGAAGGAGCGAGCCGCAGGACCAGCCGTTCGGGATCCGTCTGGCCGAGCTTCGCCGGGTCGGCCGGGGCCGCGTCCGGCGCGTGATAGGCCAGACCGCGCAGCCATTCCAGCCGGGCGACATCGGGCAGATAGGGCAGCGATCGCGCCGGGGGAAAGGTGGCCAGAAAGCCCGCGAAGGACGCGCCCCAATCGAGAAGGACCGGCGATCGCGGCGGATGGCTGGCTGCAAAGACCCGGGCCATGGCGGCGAAGAACGCGACGCCGACCAGCCGCTCGATCACCGGGAAACGGGCCGCCAGCGCCCGGGAGAGTCCGTGCTGGACATTGTTGCGGTAGATGGCAAAGCGGCGGTCGCGGCTGGGTTCGGGGCCAAGCCCCTCGGGCGTCCGGGGCGCCCAGAGCGCGGCGGCGATCCGCGCTTCGGTCAGGGCGTGATCGGCGGGAGGGGGCATGGGGCCTCGCACTGGCGGGGGATCGGTTTGATTGGGTCAGGGGATGCTGGCAGGGTCCGAGGTACGTCAGGCCGCATGGACATCGCGCTGCCCGGCCAGCAGGGCCTCGGCGCGGCGGGCTTCGGCCAGCAGCGTCTCGAAATCCGGAACGTCGTTGTCCCATTCAATGAGCGTGGGTTTCGGTCCGGTCCGGGCGATGACCTCGGCATAGAGCGTCCAGACCGGATCGGCGACCGGGCGGGAATGGCTGTCGATCAGCAGAGGGCCGTCCTCGAGCGTCTCGGCCTCGTGCCCGGCGAGGTGGATCTCGCCGACCAGTGCCAGCGGAAAATCGGCCAGATAGGCGCGGGGATCGGTCCGGTGGTTCACCGCGGAAACGAAGACATTATTGACGTCGAGCAGCAGGCCGCAGCCGGTGCGCCGCGCGATCTCGCGCAGGAAATCCGCCTCGGCCCAGGTGCTGTCGGCGAAGGTCACATAGGTCGCGGGGTTTTCCAGCAGCATCCGGCGGCCCAGAACCTCCTGCGTCTGGTCGATATGGGCGCAGATCGTGGCCAGCGTCTGATCCGTATAGGGCAGGGGCAGGAGGTCGTTCAGCCAGGCCGCGCCATGCGAGGACCAGGCGAGATGTTCCGAAAAGCTCTCGGGCTGATAGCGGTCGAGGAGCGCCTTCAGCCGGGAAAGATGCGCCGGGTCCAGAGGCGCCGCGCCGCCGATCGACAGGCCGACGCCGTGGATCGAGAGCGCATGCGCCGCGCGCAGCCGTTCCAGCATCGCATGGGGGGCACCGCCCGCGCCCATGTAATTCTCGGCATGGACCTCGTAGAAGGCGACGGGCGCGCCGAGGGCCTGGCGGAAATGCTCGGGCTTGAAGCCGAGGCCGGGGGCGTCGGGCAGACGGGGGGACATGGCGGGCTCCTGTCGGGGAAGGGGCCGCCCCGGGGCGCGGGGCGGCCCGGGGATCACATCATGACCGGCATGTAGGTCTCGGCCACCGCCATGTCGAAGCCCGCGGGCAGGTCGCGGTTGATGCCGGGACCATAGCCGCCGGCCTCGAGCTGCTCGGCGGTGGCGCCCATGCGGGCATGGCCCATACCGTCGGCCGGCAGTTCCATCGTCGCGCAGGTGCCCGCCGGGACCAGCGTCCAGGCATTGCCCTGGTAGTCGATGGTCGAGGTGCCGGCGCAGCTGGTGCCCGGACCGGCGGCGCAATCGTTCTGCCCGGCCAGCGAAACGCCGTAGCAGCGCTCTTGCGCCATGTCGTCGGCCTGGGCGGCGCCGGCGGCCAGCGTCAGGGCGGCAGCGATCGAGGCGGCGAGGATCGGGGTTTTGGTCTTCATGGTTGGGATCTCCCGGTTGAAGGCCCCGCATCCGTTGCGGGCCTGCCAGACAGGACGGCGCGGCGGGGCGCGTCGTTACGCCTGTTCACGCAGCCGTGACATCGGCGCGTTTTTCGTCGATCTTGGCGCCGGGCGGTGTAACAACACCCGCCATTGCACCGTATCGGAGGTCGCGTGCCCCCCCTGGACGAGCCGAGCTGGGAGACGCTGATGCGCGCCGCGAACCGCGGCGACCAGCGGTCCTATGCCCGGCTTCTGGGGGCGGTCACGCCGGTCGTGCGCGGGATCGTCCGGGCACGCGGCGGGGTGCTCGGCCCCGAGGCTTGCGAGGATGTGGTGCAGGAGGTGTTGCTGACCATCCATCTGAAACGGCAAAGCTGGCGCGAGGATGCGCCGCTCCGCCCCTGGCTCTATGCTGTGACGCGGCACAAGGTGGTGGATGCGTTCCGCGCCCGGGGCCATCGGGTGGAGATCCCGGTCGAGGATGTGGCCGAGATCCTGCCCGCGCCGCAGGGCGAGGACCCGTTCGAGGCGCGCGATATGGCGCGGGTGATCGGGCGGCTGGAGCCCCGCGCGGCCGAGATCGTGCGCGCCATCGGCATCGAGGGCGAAAGCGCGGCCGAGGCGGGCGCCCGGCTGGGCATGAGCGAAGGCGCCGTGCGGGTGGCGCTGCACCGGGCCTTCAAGTCGCTGGCCAGGCTGCGGGAAAGGATGATCGAATGAAGACCGACGCGCTGATCGCGGCCCTGGCCGCCGATACCACACCCCGGGTCGCCCCCGGCGCCCGGCTGGCGCGGGTGCTGCCGGTGGCTTTCGTGGTCTCGGGCCTCATGCTCGTCGCTTTCTGGCATGTGCGCCCGGACCTGGCCCAGGCGCTGACCTCGGCGCCGGTCTACAAGACGCTGGTGCCTATGGTGCTGGCCCTGGCGGCGCTGTGGCTGGCCCGCGGCATGGCCCGGCCCGAGGCGCGGGTCGGGGCCGAAGCGGCCCTGGTGGGGGTTCTGGGGCTGGGGATGCTGGCGGCGCTGGTCTATGGTCTGTCGACCAACAGCCTTTCGGAGATCGGCGCGCTGCTCGATACCCGCGATTTCGAGAATTGCCTCGTCTCGGTGCCGGTGCTGGCGGCCTTGCCGCTGGGGGGCGCGCTCTGGGCGCTGAAGGCGGGCGCGCCGCGGAACCCGGCGCTGGCCGGGGCGGCCGCGGGGCTTCTGGCGGGCGGGCTGGGGGCGGCGGTCTATTCGCTGCATTGCCCGCATGACCCGCTGATGTATTTCCTGCCGGCCTATGGGGGTGCGATGCTGATCGTGGTGGCGCTGGGTGCCCTGATCGGGGGACGGGTCCTGCGCTGGTAGGATCGGCAATATTGCCCCATCCCAGGGGGGCAGGGCGGGGCGGTGCGCGAGAGCACGCGCCCCGCGCGCCGGGTGGGATGAACGCCCACCGCGCGACCGGGGCAATCCGTCGTCGATCCTTTCAATACTCTTGAGCGGCGAGCGCAAACCGCATACCGCTTGCCGAGGTACTGAGTATGAGGATCAAGCATGAACATCTGGAAACGGCTTCGGCTCGCGTTCGGGGGACACAAGGCCGAAAAGGACCTCTACAGCCAGACCCTCGGGGCGCTGCAGGTCGAGGACAAGGGCAGCTATTCGCTGGTTACCTACCAGCGCGACGGCGTCTTCGATTACGAGGCCTATCGCCGGATCCAGACCGAGGGCAACAAGCGCAAGCTGACCACGGTCTTCGTGCAGCAGGAGGTGATCAGCGCGCTGGCCGATTACGCCACGGCGCGCGGCCCCGTGCGCCGCGTGATCTGCCACGGCACCCGCAACGCCGCCGAGCAGAGCTTCTTCAAGGCCGCAATCCCCGGCGTCGATGTGCTGGGGACCGAAATCTCGGACACCGCCACGCAATTCCCCGACACGATCGAATGGGATTTCCACGAGATTCGCGCCGATTGGCCGGGGGCTTTCGATATCCTCTACTCGAACAGCTGGGATCACAGCTACGATCCGATCAAGCTGTTCGCGGCCTGGTCGTCCTGCGTTGCGCCGGGCGGGATCATGGCGCTGGAGCATAGCTCGCGGCACGAGCCCAAGGCGGTCAACGCGCTGGATCCTTTCGGGGTCGATTTCGACGGGCTGGTGTCGCTGGTGACCGCCAATCCCGGCATGACGTTCGAGGCGGCGCTGGATTTCGGCGGGCGGCGGCAGCGGCGTCTGGCGATCTTTCGCAAGGCCGGCGACTGAGGGGCAGGTGAGCCGCGCCCGCCGTCCCCTCCATCGGGAAGCGGGATGAATTCGGCCGTATTCCCGGGGTCTGAGCTGGTGCGTGCGAGCACGCACCCAATGGGGCAGGTGGGATGAAAACCCACCCTACACGGGGCTTTTCCCGGACCACTTCGGGTAGGGTGCGTACTCGTACGCACTCTACCCTCATTCCCTCACTCGGGAAGCGGGATAAATTCCTCCGTATCCCCCGGCGGCAGCTCGAACAGGCCCTTGCCCCAGTCACCGCGGCGCCAGGCGTCTTTCGCCTCTTCGATCTTCTCCTTTGAGGAAGAGACGAAATTCCACCAGATATAGCGCGGCCCGTTCAGCGTATCGCCGCCCAGCAGCATCAGCCGCGCGCCCGCGGGGCCAGCCTCGAGCGTGATGGCGTCGCCCGGGCGGAACACCGCCATCTGGCCCGTCTCCAGCACCTGACCCGCCACCGTGACCGAGCCCGCCAGCACATGCAGGCCGCGATCTTCGTGATCCATCGGCATCGGAATCCGCGCGCCCGCCTCCAGCACCGCATCGGCGTAGAACACGCCGCCGAAGGTCGAGACCGGCGCCTTCTCGCCCCAGGCGGTGCCCAGGATCAGGCGCACCCTTTTGCCCTCGGCCTCCAGCATCGGCAGGTCGGGCTTGCCGAAATGCTCGAAGGCGGGGGCCATTTCTTCGCGGTCCTCGGGCAGGGCGAGCCAGGTCTGCACACCGAACAGGTCATGCGGCCCCTGCCGGACCAGCGGATCGGTGCGCTCGGAATGGGTGATGCCGCGGCCGGCGATCATCCAGTTGACCTCGCCGGGGACGATCTTCTGATCGGTGCCGAGCGAATCCTTGTGGATGAAATGGCCGTTGAGCAGATAGGTCACGGTGCCCAGGCCGATATGCGGATGCGGTCGCACATCGATGCCCGCGCCGGTGACGAATTCCGCCGGGCCCATCTGGTCGAAGAAGACGAAGGGGCCGACCATGCGGCGCTGGGCGGCGGGCAGGGCGCGGCGCACCTCGAACCCGCCCAGGTCGCGGGTCCGGGGTACGATGAGGGTTTCGATCGCGTCGGGATCGGTGGTTAGGGGGCCGGGGTCGAAGGCCGGGTTCCAGCTCATGAATGTCCTCCTTGGGTTGCTTCCAAGATGGACTGCCCGGGCGGTTTCGCAAAGCCCCGCACAATGGCTCTGCGCGGGCGAACAGGTTCAGTCGCGGCGGAACAGGCCCCGCGATTGCGGCGGCGGCAGCACGGCGCCGGCGCGGCGGACCACCGGGATCGCCGCGGGGGCCTGGGGGTGGGGCGGCAGGCCGCCGAAGCGACGCCAGAAGCGCACGCCGCCCAGCTGCCGCCAGGTATGCGCGGAAAGCGCGACGCCCGCCAGGAAGCCGCCGACATGCGCCCAGAAGGCGACGCTGCTGCCCGAGGGCGTGGCGAGCCCCCCCGCCACCTGTACCAGCAGCCAGAGGCCGAGCAGCGCCCAGGCGGGGACCGCAAAGGTCCGCAGACCGATGATGTAATAGACCAGCAGATCGACGCGGGCGCGCGGGAACATCAGGAAATAGGCCCCCATGACCCCCGCCACCGCGCCCGAGGCCCCGGCGATCGGCACCGGGCTGTCGGTCCGGGCGATGAACTGCAGCGCAAAGGCGATCAACCCGCAGGCCAGATAGAAGCCGAGGAACCGCAAAGGTCCCATCTCGGCCTCGACATTGTCGCCGAAGACCCTGAGGAACAGCATGTTCAGCCCCAGATGCAGCCAGCCGCCATGAAGGAACAGGGCCGTCACGGGGGTCAGCAAGCCATCGCCGTCGCTGATCCGCGCCGGGACCATCCCCCAGTCGTGATAGACGGCCAGCACCGAAGCCGCGCTGCCCAAGGGGTAGAAGGCCATGAACACCAGGATGTTCACGGCGATCAGCGTCCAGGAGACGACGGGGACATGCCCCGAGGGATTGTGGTCACGGACCGGCAGCATCCTCTAGGGGTGCAGCGTGCTTAACAAATCGTCAATCCCCGGAAGCGGCAACAAGCAGTTGCGCATTTCCGCCCGATGCGGTCGTGTCGATGCACAGATGTCGCTCGGTCAGGGCATGGGCACGGTCGGGCGCCGTGGTGATCAGCGGCAGGATCGGCCCCTTGCGGCGCGACAGCGCCAGCCCATAGGCCCGGGCCTGCACCGTGTCGCCCCACCAGATTGCGCCGCTGAAACCCTGGGCCGTTTCCAGCCAGTCGGGTGCGACCGTGCCGCCCGCCGGGACCGCCACGCCCCCCAGCGCGCGGATGGCGGCGGCCTGCGCCGCTTCCGCCTCGGCGCCGGGGCCGAGGCAGAGGACCGGCGCGCGGGGATGCAGGCTCAGCCGGTTCGATTCGCCGGTCGGGCCGGGCATGTCATGGGTGGCCACCGCCTCGGCCGGTGCCGGGGCTTTCAGCGCCTGTTCCAGCGCCTGCAGATCGGCCGGGGCGCCCGCCGCCTGCGCCATGGGCGCGGGAACAGGGGCGGCGAGACGCGCCACATAATCGGGCCCGCCTGCCTTCGGCCCGGTGCCTGACAGCCCCTCGCCCCCGAACGGTTGCGAGCCGACCACGGCGCCGATCTGGTTGCGGTTGACGTAGAGGTTGCCGACGCGTAGCGCCTCGACCACCTCCTGCACCCGGTTGTCGATCCTTGTGTGCAGGCCGAAGGTCAGGCCGAAGCCGCGGGCGTTCACCGCCTCCAGCACCATGGGCAGGTCGCGACCCTTGAAGCGGGCGACGTGCAGGACCGGGCCGAAGATCTCGCGCGGCAGCGCCTCGATGCCCGAAACCTCGATCACCACGGGGGCCACGAAATGCCCGGCGTCGGGGGCGCGCAATTCGTGCAGCACGCGGCCGGCGCGGCGGGCTTCGGTGACATAGGCGCGGATCTCGCGCGCGGCGTCGGCGTCGATCACCGGGCCCACGTCGGTGGCCAGCTGCCAGGGATCGCCGAGGGTCAGCGCCTCCATGGCGCCGCCCAGCATCTCCAGCACGCCGTCCGCCACATCCTCCTGCACATAGAGGCAGCGCAGGGCCGAGCAGCGTTGCCCGGCCGACTGGAAGGCCGAGGCCACCACGTCGCGCACCGCCTGTTCCGGCAGCGCGGTGGAATCGACCACCATGGCGTTGAGCCCGCCGGTTTCCGCGATCAGCGGCGCGCCGGGGGCGAGATTGGCGGCCATCGCCCGGCGGATCGCCTGTGCCGTCTCGGTCGAGCCGGTGAAGACCACGCCATCGACCCGCGGGTCCGAGGTGAGCGCGGCGCCCACCTCGGCCCCCTCGCCGGGCAGCAGTTGCAGCGCGGTGCGGGGCACACCGGCCTCGTGCAGCAAGGCGACGGCGGCGGCGGCGATCAGCGGCGTCTGTTCGGCGGGTTTCGCCAGAACCGCGTTGCCCGCCGCCAGCGCACCCGCGATCTGGCCGGTGAAGATGGCGAGCGGGAAGTTCCAGGGGCTGATGCAGGCGGTCCGGCCGCGCGGCGCCATGCCCGCCTCGATCCGGGCGGCGTAATAGCGCAGGAAATCCACCGCCTCGCGCAGCTCGCCCACGCAATCGGGCAGGCCCTTTCCGGCCTCGCGCGCCAGCAAGGCGAAGAAGCGGCCGAAGTCGCGTTCGTAGAGGTCGGCGGCGCGGGTCAGGACGGCGGCGCGTTCGGCGGCCGGCGCGTCCCAGACCTGCGCGGCCCCCAGCGCGGCGTCGACATCGGCGCGGGTGGCCTGCGTGACATGGCCCACGGTTTCATCTGGACGCGCGGGGTTGCCGACCGCCAGAACCGCGCCGCCCTGCGAAGGCGCCGCGATCATCGGCCCTGCGGTGAAGGTTGTTGTGGCGAAAGGGGCGCGCCCGGCCTCGATGGCGGCAAGGTCCTGCGTGTCGGTCAGGTCGAAGCCCCGGGAATTGCGCCGTTCGGGCGCGAATAACTCGGGTCCCTTGGTCAGCGCCTTCGGCCGGTGCGCGGTCAGGGGATCGGCCACCACCTGCTCGGGCGACACCTTCTCGTCCACGATCTGGTTGACGAAGGAGGAATTGGCGCCGTTTTCCAGCAACCGGCGCACCAGATAGGCCAGAAGGTCGCGATGCGCACCGACGGGCGCGTAGATCCGGCAGCGGGTGCCCTCGCCGGTCAGCACCAGGTCATGCAACCGCTCGCCCATCCCGTGCAGGCGCTGGAATTCGAAAGCGTCGCGCGGCAGGCCCTGCGCCATCTCCAGCACGGCGGCGACGGTCTGGGCGTTATGGGTCGCGAATTGCGGATAGATCCGGTCGGTCAGGGACAGGAGCTTGCGCGCATTCGCCATATAGGAAATGTCGGTCGCGGTCTTGGCGGTGAAGACCGGAAAGCCCGGCAGGCCCAGCACCTGTGCGCGCTTGATCTCGCTGTCCCAATAGGCGCCCTTGACCAGACGGATCATGATCCGGCGATTGAGGCGCCCGGCCTCCGCCGCCAGCCAGTCGATCATGGCGCCGGCGCGCGGCCCATAGGCCTGCACCACCACGCCGAACCCGTCCCAGCCGTCGAGCGCGGGATCGGCCAGCACCGCCGCGATCACGTCGCGCGAGAGGACCAGCCGGTCCTGCTCTTCGGCGTCGATGTTGAAGCCCATGTGGCGCTTGGCGGCCATCCGCGCCAGCTGCGTAACCCGCGGCACAAGCTCGCGCATCACCCGGGCGCGCTGGCCTTCCTCATAGCGGGGATGCAGCGCGCTCAGCTTGACCGAGATGCCGGGATTGGCGCGGATGTCGGTGCCCTGGCAGCCCTTGCCGATCGCCTCGATGGCCTTGGCATAGGCCGATTGATAGCGCAGCGCATCGGCCTCGGTCCGCGCGGCCTCGCCCAGCATGTCGTAGGAATAGGCATAGCCCCGCGCCTCCATCGCCGCGCCCCGGGTCATGGCGGCGGTGATGGTCTCGCCCAGCACGAACTGGCGCCCCATCTCCTTCATCGCGCGGGAGACGGCGGTGCGGATCACCGGCTCGCCCAGCCGGCGGACGGCGGCGCGCAGATGGCCGGCGATCCCGGGCTCGGCCTCGTCGTCCAGGACCCGGCCGGTCAGCATCAGCGCCCAGGTCGAGGCGTTGACCAGCGACGAGGCGGAATGGCCCAGATGCCGCCCCCAGTCCGAGGGGGCGATCTTGTCCTCGATCAGCGCGTCCATGGTGCCCGCATCCGGCACGCGCAGCAGCGCCTCGGCCAGGCACATCAGCGCGATGCCTTCATCGGTGGAAAGCCCGTATTCGGCGAGGAACACCTCCATCAACCCGGGCTTCGCGCCCTCGCGGATCGCCTTGACCAACGCCACGGCACGGTCATGGATGCGGGCGCGGGCCTGGTCGGGCAGGGTGGCGGCCTGGGCGAGGGAAGCGACCAGCGCCTCCTCATCGGCGGGGATCGGGGTCAGCAGCGGCTGGGTCGTCATGGGGCACCGGAAGATGTCGTTTCGGCGCAAGATACGCCGATTGCGACCCGCGTTTTTCCCGATTACCGTGGGACGGCAGGCAGAAATGCCGATTTTCGCAAGGCGGACAGGCGAATGACCCGCGACGACCTGGACGATTTCGACCGGACGATCCTGCGCATCCTGCGGCAGGACGGGCGGATCAGCGTGACTGAACTGGCGGGGCGAATCAACCTGTCGAAATCGCCGACCCAGACCCGGCTGCGCCGGCTGGAAAAGGCGGGATTGATCACCGGCTATCAGGCCCGGCTCGATCATGCGCGGCTGGGCGCGGGGCATGTGGCCTTCGTCGAGGTGAAGCTCTCGGACACGCGCGAGGCGGCGCTCAGGGCCTTCAACACGGCGGTGCGGGGACTGGCCGAGGTCGAGGAATGCCACATGATCGCCGGCGCCTTCGACTATCTGCTGAAGGTGCGCTCGGCCGATATCATGGACTATCGCCGGATCCTGGCCGAGAAGATCTCGGCCCTGCCGCATGTCGCCGCGACCTCGACCCATGTGGCGATGGAATCGGTGAAGGAAAGCGGCGGCTAACGGTCCGGGCCGGGGGGTGCGGGGGGCCAGCCCCCTCGACTCCCGGCCGCGCCACGGGCGCGGCGTTCGCGGCTGAAACGTGCCACTGGCGCGTTTCCAAGACGCCGCTCACCCCCGCCAAAGGGGACCCTCGGGCCCCCCTTTGGAAACCCCCGAGGATATTTGAAGAACAAAGATGAAGGTTAAGGGGGCGTTAAGTCGCCTTCTTTGCGCTTCAAATATCCTCGGGGGGTGAATGCCCGCAGGGCAGAGGGGGGCAGACGGCCCCCCTTCTTCGGCGCCGGAGGCGTCGCGGCCGGGGGGGGGCGAAACGCCTCCTCCCGGTCAGAAAAGCGAGCCTTGCCCCTGCGGCGGCTCGGCCGGCTTGCGGCGGGGGCGCGGGGTGGCGCCGACCGGGACGGCCTCGACGCTGCCGTCGCGCAATTCGGCGGTGACCACCGGCTGCTGGCGCACGGCCTCGGCGCTGGTCAGCAGCCGGCCTTCCGCATCGCGCAGCACCGCATAGCCGCGGGCCAGTGTCTCGGGATAGCCCAGCGAGCGGTGCATTCTTGCCAGCGCCGCCAGCTTCTCGGTCGCCCGCGTCAGCCGCTGCGTCAGGGCGGCCGTGGCGCGCGCGCCATAGCCCGGGCCTTCCAGCCGCTCGGTCTTCAGCGCGAGGCTCTGGGCCAGAGCGGGCGTGAGCCGCGCGCCCGACTGGGCCAGGCGTTCGGCCCTTTGTTCGATCCGGGCGCGCAGGGTGCCTGGGCGCAGCCCTGCGCCCGCCCGGTTCAGGTCGAGCGCCTTGCGTTGCGCCAGCGCCCTGAGCGAGCCTGCGAAGCGGTCGCCCGCGCGGTCCAGCCGCTGCACCGGGGTCGCCAGCAGGGCCTCGGGCCGGGGCAGGGCACGCGCCAGATCGCGCAACCGCTGGCTGCGCATCTCGACCGCGGCCCCGCCCGAGCGGTGCAGCCGGGCGCCCAGCGCCGCGACCTGGGCCAGCAGGTCCGCCCGCACCGGTACGGCGAGTTCCGCCGCCGCCGTGGGCGTGGGCGCGCGCAGGTCTGCGGCGTGGTCGATGAGCGTCGTATCCGTCTCGTGCCCGACCGCCGAAATCAGCGGGATGGCCGAGGCCGCCGCCGCGCGGACCACCGCCTCGTCGTTGAAGCCCCACAGATCCTCGATCGAGCCGCCGCCGCGGGCGACGATCAGCACATCGGGGCGCGGCACCGGGCCGCCCGGTTCCAGCGCGTTGAAACCCTCGATGGCGCGCACCACATCCCGGGGACAGCGCTCGCCCTGGACCGCCACCGGCCAGACGATGACCCGGCGCGGGAAGCGGTCGGCCAGCCGGTGCAGGATGTCGCGGATCACCGCGCCCTGGGCCGAGGTGATGACGCCGATCACCTGCGGCAGGAAGGGGATGGGCCGCTTGCGCCCGGCGTCGAACAGCCCCTCGGCCGCCAGCTTCAGGCGCCGCGCCTCCAGCATCGCCATCAGCGCCCCGGCGCCCGCCGGTTCCACATTGTCGACCTGCAACTGGTATTTCGACTGCGGCGCGAAGGTGGTCAGGCGCCCGGTGGCGATGACCTCCATCCCCTCCTCGGGGCGGACGGTCATCCGCGCGACCTGGCCCTTCCAGCTGACCGAAGCGATGACCGAGCGGTCGTCCTTGAGGTCGAAATACATGTGGCCGGTGCGGGCGATGACCACGCGGCCCACCTCGCCCCGCACCCGCACGCGGCCGAACTCGCCCTCAAGCGTGCGCTTCACCGCGCCGGACAGCTCCGAGACGGTGAAGTCATGCGCATTGCCGGGGCCCTCGGGGCCGGGGAGGTCGTCGTCGATCAGGTCCATGGGAGGGTTCTAGCGCGAGGGCGAGGGGTGATGAAAGCCCGAACCCGTCGGCGTATCGTCAGAAGACATCGGCCTCGCCGATCCGGATCGGTCCATCCCGGTGCAGGGCAAACCCGTGGGCCGCGGAAATAGCAAGAGCAAGGAAGCCGGGAACTGCGACAAGGCTGTACTGAAAACCAACCCCGAGGGCGCCTATCGCCCTGGCACCAGCGGATGCCCGGAAGACCCTCGCGCTGCGCTTGACCCTGCCGCAATACTCTGGCGGGGCAGCGCCCTCCGGCGGCGTAGTCACAGCCAGCGTTTGCGCATCGGCTGATTGAAGCTCGCGATCACCAGCCAGACGAAATTCGCGCCGATCAGGGCGGTCCAGAGGCCGGGAGACAGGGGCAGGTCCAGCACATGCGCCACCAGCCCCATCGCAACCAGCGCCGCCATCCCCGCCAGCGCGCCCTGCAGGAATCGCATCTGCCGCCGCTCGCGCCGCCCCAGCCACAGGCGCGGATCGGGGGCGGCATCGAACTCGGCGGTGTAGAGCGGGATGGTACCTTCGTGCAGGTCATCGAAGGGCGAGAAAGGCTCGGTCAAATGCCGGGGCAGCGCGGGCAGGGCCGCCAGACGCATCGTGTCGTGCAGCCGCGCCACATCGGCCACCAGCGGCGGCGGCACGGTGCGCTCGACGTCGATCCGCGCCAGATAGGCGCAGCGGGCGTAATCGGTCACCAGTGTGCGGGCCTCGGTCTGATATTTCACCAGCTTGCGATGCGCGGCGGCGGACAGAGCCTCGGCCTCGGGGCTGGCCAGCCAATTCTCGAGCGGTTGCCACAAGGCGGGGTCGCGGATCGGCATGTCGCTGCGCCTTGAGCAAGGGGTGCAATCAGCCTAAAAGCCGCTCGCAAGGTTGTAAACGGGCAAGGGGCGCGGCATGAACATCCTCATCCTGGGCGGCGGTGGGCGCGAACATGCGCTGGCCTGGGCGATCAAGCAGAACCCGAAATGCGACCGGCTGATCGTCGCCCCGGGCAATGCCGGGATCGCGGCGATTGCCGAATGCGCGGCGCTCAACCCCGAGGACGGGGCCGAGGTCGTGGCCTTCTGTGAAGAGAACGCCGTCGATTTCGTGGTGGTCGGGCCGGAGGCGCCGCTCGCCGCGGGCGTGGCCGATGCGCTGCGGGGGGCGGGGATCCTGTGTTTCGGCCCTTCGGCCGAGGCCGCCCGTCTGGAAAGCTCCAAGAGCTTCACCAAGGAGGTCTGCGACGCGGCCGGGGCGCCGACCGCGGGCTGGGCGCGGTTCTCGGACCTCGACGCCGCCAAGGCCCATGTCCGCGCGCTGGGCGCACCCATCGTGGTGAAGGCCGACGGGCTGGCCGCGGGCAAGGGCGTGATCGTGGCGATGACGCTGGACGAGGCGCTGGCCGGGCTGGATGAGATCTTCGGCGGGGCCTTCGGCGCCGCGGGGGCCGAGGTGGTGATCGAGGAATTCATGGCGGGCGAGGAGGCGAGTTTCTTCGTCCTCGTCGATGGCGAGACGGTGCTGCCCATCGGCACCGCGCAGGACCACAAGCGCGTGGGCGACGGCGATACCGGGCCCAATACCGGCGGCATGGGCGCTTATTCTCCGGCCCCGGTGCTGAGCCCCGAGATCGCCGAGCAGGCGCTCGACCGGATCGTCCGCCCGACCATGGCCGAGATGGCGCGGCGCGGCACGCCTTACCAGGGGGTCCTCTATGCGGGGCTGATGATCGAGAATGGCGCGGCGCGGCTGGTGGAATACAACGTCCGTTTCGGCGACCCGGAATGCCAGGTACTGATGATGCGGCTGGGCGCGCAGGCGCTGGACCTGCTGCTGGCGGCGGCCGAGGGGCGGCTGGCCGAGGCGCGGGTCAACTGGGCCGACGACCATGCGCTGACCGTGGTCATGGCCGCGCGGGGCTATCCCGGCGCCTATCGGAAGGGCAGCGAGATCAAGGGGCTCGACGCCCTGCCCGAGGACAGTTTCGCCATGGTGTTTCACGCCGGGACCAGCGCCGAGGGCGGCCGCCTGCTGGCCAATGGCGGCCGCGTCCTGAACGTGACCGCGCGCGGCGCCACGCTGGCCGAGGCGCAGGCGCGGGCCTATGCCATGGTGGATGCGATCGACTGGCCCGGCGGTTTCTGCCGCCGCGACATCGGCTGGCGGGCGCTCTGAATGGACTGGACGGGCGACGGCATCCTGCTTGCCGCCCGTCCGCACGGCGAAACCTCTGCCATTCTTGACGTCCTGACGGCCGAGCATGGCCGGATGCGGGGCGTACTGCGCGGCGGGACCTCGCGCAAGGTAGCGCCGACCCTGCAGCCGGGGAACACGCTGGCGCTGCGCTGGCGGGCGCGGCTCGACGACCAGCTGGGCAGTTTCACGGTCGAGCCGCTGAAAGCCCGGGCCGGTGCCATCATGGCCGATGCCGAACGGCTGGCGGCGCTCAACGCACTCTGCGCGCTGGCGGTTTTCGCCCTGCCCGAGCGCGACCGGCACCCCAGGCTTTATGTGCTCAGCCTGCATCTGCTGGACCGGCTGGCGCAGGGCGAGGCCTGGTTCGGCGCCTATCTGCTCTGGGAGCGGCTGTTGCTCGAGGAGACCGGCTACGGGCTCGACCTGAGCGCCTGCGCGGTGACGGGCGCGGTCGAGGGGTTGGCCTATGTCTCGCCCCGCACCGGCCGCGCCGTCACGTCCGAGGGTGCGGGGGACTGGGCGGACAGGCTTCTGCCGCTGCCGCCCCTGCTGCTGGATGCGACCTCGCCGGAGAGCCGCGCCCAGATGGCCGAGGGACTGCGGACAACCGGGCATTTCCTGTCCGAGGTCCTGACGCCTGCGCTGGGCTCGCGCCCCTTGCCCGAGGCCCGCGCCCGGCTGGTACAGCGCTTTCAGTCCTGAGGGGGGGCGGAGGGGTTTCGCCCTCGTTGCCCGCGCCTTCGGCACGAGCAACGAGGGCGACCAGCGGCGCGGCGTGCCGCCGCGCCGAAGAAGGGGGGCCGTCTGCCCCCCTCTGCCCTGCGGGCATTCACCCCCCGAGGATATTTGAAGCGCAAAGAAGGCAGCTGGACGCCCCCTTAACTTTTATCTTTGCGCTGTAAATATCCTCGGGGGTCTCCAAAGGGGGCCCGAGGGTCCCCTTTGGCGGGGTGAGCGGCGTCTCGGAAACGCGCCAGTGGCGCGCCTCTGGCCGCGAACGCCGCGCCCGTGGCGCGGCTGGGAGTCGAGGGGGCTGGCCCCCCGCGTGGCTCGGCCCGCGCCGCGACTCATTGGCGAGGCGCTGCCGATGGTCTAGTCTCGCGCCGATGAACGCACATCTCGACTGGCATCTGGCCCGGGCGCTGCTGGAATGGCAGGCGGAACTGGGCGTGACGGAGGCGCTGGAGGCGCAGCCGCTGGACCGATTCGCGCTGGCGGCCGAGGCGGCGGTGCTGCGGGCGGCGCCGGTGCCGCAGAGAGCTGCGCGGGCCGCGGCGCCGACGCCCGCGCCCCCGCTGCTTTCCGACCCGGATCTCGGCGTCGCCGAAGCGCAGCGCAGTGCCGCCGCCGCCCCCGACCTCGCCGCCCTGGCCGAGGCGCTCGCCGCCTTCCCGCATTGCCAGTTGAAGCTCGGCGCGCGGAATTGCGTCTTTGCGGATGGCAACCCCAAGGCCCGCGTCATGATCGTGGGCGAGGGGCCGGGCGCCGACGAGGACCGCCTGGGCCGTCCTTTCGTTGGCCGGGCCGGGCAGCTGCTGGACCTGATGTTCGGTGCCATCGGCCTGTCGCGGCAAAGCCCCGATCCGGCCAAGGCGCTCTATATCACCAACACCGTCCCCTGGCGCCCGCCCGGCAACCGCGAGCCGACCCGCGACGAGCTGGCGATGCTGAAGCCCTTCCTCATGCGGCATATCGAGCTGGCCGATCCCGACCTGCTGGTCGTCGTCGGCAATGTCGCCTGCGACGCGCTGCTGGGCCTGCGCGGCATCCTCAGGCTGCGAGGCAAATGGACCGAGGCGCTGGGCCGCCCGGCCCTGCCGATGCTGCATCCTGCCTATCTTCTGCGCTCGCCCGAGGCCAAGCGCGAGGCCTGGGCCGACCTTCTGGCGCTGCAGGTGCGCCTGCGGAGCCTGTCGTGATCGACCCTGTTATCCTGCTGGCCTATATCCCCGCCGCTGTGGCGCTGAACCTGACCCCGGGGGCGGACATGATGTTCTGCCTCGGCCAGGGGCTCAGGGGCGGCCCGCGGGCGGCGATGGCGGCCAATCTGGGGATCGGGCTCGGCTCGCTGGTGCATGTGCTGATCGCCGGGCTGGGGCTGGGCGCTTTGGTCGCCGCGCATCCGGGGCTCTTCGACGCGATCCGCTGGATCGGGGTCGCCTATCTGCTGTTCCTCGCCTGGAAATCCTTGCGGGCCAGCGCTTTGCCCGAGGTGCCGCGCGTCTCGCCCCGCCGGGCGTTTCGCGAGGGGCTGATGGTCAATCTGACCAATCCCAAGGTGATCCTGTTCGTGCTGGCCTTCATCCCGCAATTCGTCGATCCGGCCCGCGCCATCCTGCCGCAATTCCTGATCTTCGGGGCGATCATCGGGCTGGGCGGGCTGGTGGTGAACGGGGCGGTGGGCCTCGCGGCCGGGGGCGCGGCGGGGCGTTTGATGCGCTCGGCGCGCTTTGCCGCATGGCTGGGGCGCGTCTCGGCGGCGATCTTTGCCGGGCTGGCGCTGAGGCTGGCACTGATCCAGAGGGGGTGAATCATGGGCCGTATCGACGAGACGAAACCCTTCATCCCGGTGCGCATTGCCGTGCTGACCGTTTCGGACACCCGCACGGCGGCCGAGGACCGTTCGGGCGACACGCTGGTCGAGCGGATCGCGGCGGATGGGCATGTCCTGGCCGCACGCACCATCCTGCCGGATGAACGCGCCGAGATCGCGGCGCAGCTGCGGCTCTGGATCGCCGATCCCGGCATTGACGTGATCCTGTCCACGGGGGGCACGGGCCTCACCGGCCGTGACGTGACGGTCGAGGCGCATCGCGATGTCTATGAGAAGGAGATCGAGGCTTTCGCCACCGTCTTCACCATGGTCTCGATGCAGAAGATCGGCACCTCGGCGGTCCAATCGCGCGCCACCGGCGGGGTGGCCGGGGGCACCTATCTGTTTGCGCTGCCCGGCTCGCCCGGGGCCTGCCGCGATGCCTGGGACGAAATCCTGCACTGGCAGCTCGATTTCCGGCACCGGCCCTGCAATTTCGTCGAAATTATGCCCCGTCTGGACGAACATCTGCGACGGAAGTAACGCGGTCCTGCGTGAAACAGGGGCACAGGCTGGCCCGCTGCGGTGATCCGGCCCCCACGTTGCCCCGTACCAGACGGGCCCATCGGAAGGTCGATGCATGCGGTTTCTGACCCGCAGCCTGATTGCTGTATTCCTCGGCGCGCTGGCGCTGGGTCTGTTGGGCTTTGCCGGCGGCATGATCCGCGACACGATCGAGGCGCGGGCGGCGCGGCAGGACATGCCGCGCACGGCGCGCGAGCGGATCTTTACCGTCCGGGTGATGAGCTTGCAGCCGGGGGCGGTGGCGCCGGTGCTGTCGGCCTTCGGCGAGGTCGTCTCGCGCCGGACGCTGGAATTGCGCGCGCCCTCGGCCGGACGGATCGCTGAGATCGCCCCGGGGTTCGAGGAGGGCGCGACGGTCGAGGCGGGGCAGGTGCTGGTGCGGCTCGACCCCGCCGATGCGGTGACGGCGCGCGATCTGGTGCGGACCAATCTGACCGAGGCCGAGGACGAGGTGCGCGACGCCGAGCGGGCGCTGGAGCTGGCACGGCTGGACCGGGCGGAGTCGGAATCGCAGGTGGATCTGCGCCGCCGCGCCTTTGAACGGCAGCAATCGCTCAGCGAGCGGGGTGTGGGCACCGCCGCGACGGTCGAGGATGCGGAACTGGCCTTCGCCTCGGCGCGCGCCGCGCTCATCGCCCGCCAGCAGGCCGAGGCCAATGCCGAGGCCCGGGTGGCGAGCGCCCGCACGGCGTTGGAGCGGGTTCGGATCAACCTGGCCGAGGCCGAGCGGCGGGTCGCCGAGACCGAAATCGTGGCCAGTTTCGGCGGGGTGCTGAGCGGCACGGCGGCGGTGGTGGGCGGGCATGTCGCGGGCAACGAGCGGCTCGCCTCGGTCATCGACCCGGATGCGCTGGAGGTCTCGTTCCGGCTGTCCACGGCGCAATACCTGCGGCTGCTGGACGAGTCGGGCGGGCTGGTCCCTGCCCGGGCGCAGATCGCACTGGACATGGGCGGGGTCGAGATCACTTCGCCCGGGCGCCTCAGCCGCGCCGCGCCCTCGGTCGGCGAGGGGCAATCGGGGCGGCTGGTCTATGCCCAGATCCAGGCGCCGCGCGGCTTCCGCCCGGGCGATTTCGTCACCGTGCGCATCACCGAGCCGGAAGTGCCGGGCGTTGCCATGATCCCGGCCGCGGCGGTGGGTGCGGATGGCAGCGTGCTGGTTCTGGCGGCCGATGACCGGCTGGAGGCGGCGACGGTCGAGGTGGTGCGACGGCAGGGCGATCAGGTGCTGGTGCAGGTGGGCGGCCTTGCCGGACGCGAGATCGTCGCCGCCCGCAGCCCGCTGCTGGGTGCGGGTATCCGCGTCCGGCCACAGCGCGAGGCCGCGGCCCAGGTCCCCGCCGCGCCCGAGCTGGTGGCGCTGGACGCTGACCGCCGCGCCGCGCTGATCGCTCGGGTCGAGCAGAACACCCGCATGCCCGAGCAGGTCCGCACCCGCATTCTGGCCCAGCTGGAGCAGCCCACGGTCCCCGCCCAGCTGATCGAACGGCTGGAGCAGGGCGGCGGGCGGCAGGGGGGCTAAGCCATGGCGAAGGAACGGATGCTTGCCGCCACCTCGCTGGGCCTTTTCCGCTATTTCACCCGCCACCGGACCGCGGCGAACCTGCTGCTGGTGCTGATGCTGGCCGCGGGGCTGGTGGCGGTGCCGCGGATGCATGCGCAATTCTTCCCCGATATCGTGGTGGACAGCGTTTCCGTCACCGTTCCCTGGCCGGGCGCGGGTTCGGCGGATGTCGATGCGGCCATCGTGCAGATCGTCGAGCCGGTCCTGATGGCGGTCGAGGGGGTGAGCGCCACCTCGTCCCGGGCCAGCGAGGGGCGGGCCCAGATCACGCTGGAATTCGAGCCCGGCACGGATATTGAGCGCGCGGCGCAGGATGTGCAGGACGCGATGGACGGCATCTCGACCCTGCCCGCCGATGCCGAGGATGCGCGGGTCAACCGTTCGGCCTGGAGCGACCGGGTGACGAATGTCATCGTCTCGGGCCCCGTCGCGGTCGAGCAGCTGGCACGGTTCACCGACGAATTCGTGGCGCGGCTGTTTGCTGCTGGGATCACGCGGGTCTCGATCCAGGGTATCGCCTCGCCCGAGGTCTCGGTCGAGGTGCCGGCGATGCGCCTCGTGCAATATGACGTGACCCTGGCCGAGATCGCCGCGGCCATCGGCAATTCGGTCGCGGCGGATCCTTCGGGCCAGCTGGCGGGCGGGGCGCAGCGGGTCCGCACCGGCCAGGCCCGCCGCACGCCCGAGGAAATCGGCGCCATCGTCCTGCGCTCGGCCGCGGATGGCAGCACGCTGACCGTGGGCGATGTGGCGAGCGTCACCGCCCGCACCATCGACCGCGACCGCGCCTATTATGTGGGACCCAGCCAGGCCATTGTCGTGCGGGTCAACCGTTCGGCCAATGGCGATGCCATCGGCATCCAGAACACGGTGCAGGACGTGGCGGACGAGATGCTGCTGTCGCTGCCCGAGGGGGTGGATATCCAGCTGGCCAACGCCCGTGCGCAGGAGATTTCGGCGCGGCTGAACCTGCTGATCAAGAACGGCGCGCAGGGGCTGGCGCTGGTGCTGGTGCTGCTGTTCCTCTTCCTCAACGCGCGCACGGCGCTGTGGGTGGCGATGGGCATTCCGGTCAGCATGCTGTCGGCCGTGGCGGTGATGTATGTCGCGGGCATGAGCCTGAACATGATCTCGCTGTTTGCGCTGATCATCACGCTGGGGATCGTGGTGGACGATGCCATCGTCGTCGGCGAACACGCCGACTGGCGGCATCGGGCATTGAAGGAAGGGCCTTTCGAGGCGGCCGAGAATGCCGCGACCCGGATGGGCATGCCGGTTCTGGCAGCCTCGCTCACCACGATCATCGCCTTTGGCGGGCTCACGGTCATCGGGGGGCGCTTTGGCTCGATGATCGCCGACATCCCGTGGACGGTGATCGCGGTGCTGATCGCCTCGGTCGTCGAATGCTTCCTGATCCTGCCCAACCACATGGCCCATGCGTTGACCGGATCGGCCAAGGATCACTGGTACGACTGGCCCTCGCGCCAGGTGAACCGCGGCTTCGACTGGTTCCGGGCGCGGGTCTTCCGGCCCTTCATGATGCTGGTGATCCGCGCGCGCTATGTGGTCCTGGCAGGGCTGATGGTGCTGCTGGCCTGGTCGGCCACGATGTTCATCAGCGGGCAGGTGCAATGGCGCTTCTTCGCCTCGCCCGAACAGGGGACGCTGAGCGCGAATTTCGTCATGGCGCAGGGTTCGACGCGCGACGACACGATGGCGATGATGCAGGAACTCCAGCGCGCGGCGAACGACCTCTCTGCGCGGCTGGAGGCCGAGCACGGCGAATGGCCGATGGCCTCCATCGTGGCCGAAGTGGGCGGCAACGCGGGCAGGGCGCTGGCGGCGGCCGACAATGCCGAGCCTGACCGGCTGGGGTCCTTGACCATCGACCTGATCGGCGCCGATCACCGGCCCTATTCCTCGTTCGAATTCACCGCCATGTTGCAGGAGGAAGTGCGCCAGCATCCGCTGCTGGACGAGCTGAGCTTCCGCAGTTTCGGCTCGGGCCCCGGCGGGGATTCGCTGTCGGTGGACCTGATCGGGCAGGATGCCGAGACCCTGAAAGCCGCCGCCGAGGCGCTGAAGGCGCAGTTGGCGCAATTCGCCAATGTCACGGGGCTGGAGGATTCGCTGGCCTATGACAAGGAAGAGATGCTGCTGCAACTGACCCCGCAGGGGCTGGCGCTGGGCTTTTCCACCGAGGCGCTGGCGCGTGAGCTGCGCCAGCGGCTGAGCGGGATCGAGGCGGCGAGCTTCCCCGACGGTGTGCGTTCGGCCGAGATCTGGGTCACGCTGCCCGAGCACGAGCGCGCGGCGGATTTCCTGGAGAGCACGCTTCTGCGGTCCGCGAGCGGGCGCTATCTGCCGCTGGGCGACATCGTGCATGTCGAGACGCGGCAGGGTTTCAGCAGCATCCAGCGCGAGAACGGGCTGCAACTGGTTACGGTGAGCGGTGTCCTGGACGAGGAGGATCCCGCCGGGGCCTCGGCGCTGCTGGCGCAGATGCAGGCCGAGATCCTGCCGCGGCTGGCCGAGGATTTCGGCATCACCTTCCGTCTGTCGGGGCTGAGCGAGCAGGAGAACGAATTCCTCTCGGATGCGCTGCTGGGGGTCATCGGCTGCCTGATCGCGATCTATCTGACGCTGGCCTGGGTGTTTTCCAGCTGGCTCAGGCCCCTGGTCGTCATGTCGGTCATCCCCTTCGGCCTGATCGGCGTGGTCTACGGGCACATGGCCTGGGGGATCGCGCTGAGCATGTTCTCTGTTGTGGGGATCATCGGCATGGCCGGGATCATCATCAACGACAGCATCGTGCTGGTTTCGACCGTCGATGAATACGCCCGCGACCGGGGGCTGTTTCCCTCGATCGCCGATGCGGCGGCGGACCGGCTCAGGCCGGTGCTGCTGACCACGGCGACCACGGTTTTCGGGCTGGGGCCGCTGCTGTTCGAACGCTCGAACGACGCGCAATTCCTGCGCCCCACCGTGGTTACCTTGTCCTACGGGCTGGGCTTCGGGATGGTTCTGGTGCTGCTGATCGTGCCGGCGCTGCTGGCGTCGGGGCACGACCTGAGCCGCGCCGTGCGCTCGCTGCGCCGGGCCTTCCGCATGCCGGCGGGGCAGGTGGGACGGGGCCTGCGGGCGCTGCCCTACCTGGCGGCGGCGCTGGTGCTGGCGGCCTTCGGGCTGAGCATGGGCTGGACGCTGGTGACGCAGGCCCCGGGGCCGCTGACCGCGCTTGTCTGGGGCGGGGGCGAGGGTCTGGTGGCGGGCTTTGCCGTCTTCACCGCGACAGTGGGCGCGGGGCTCGTCCTGCTCTGGGGGTTGGGCGGCTTGCTGATGCTGCGGGCCCCGGCGGCGCCGTCGCCGCCCGCCGAATGATCAGCCGCCTGTTGATCAGCCGCCTGTGCAACCCTGCGACCAGGACATCCGCCCCTCGCTGAGGACGGTGAACGCGATGGAGGCGCGGTCGATCCCCACCGCTTCGCTCCGGCGGGGCGGGCGCAGGCTGGCTTGCGCGACCAGCTCGCCCCCCTCGCGCCAGGTGCGGCTTTCGGTGATCCGGTAGGGGCTGCCCGGCAGCTCGAGAATGATATCCTCGGCGCTGCCCTGCGGCGGCAGCGTGGCGCGCAGCGTCAGTTCGGCGCCGCGCCCTTCGGGCTCCAGCCGGCAGGTCGCACGCGTCAATCCGGCCCGGGCGCCGGGCTGCGCGGCGGTGTCAAGCGCGCCGGCGATGCGCCGGTCCCGCTCGCCCGCGCCGCGCAGCACGCCCTGCACCGTTACATCGGCCGGTACGCAGGTCTCGTTGCAGACCCCGATCGCCAGCGCGCCCAGCAAGGCCATCGGGCGGCCCGGGTCCTGCGGCGTGACCTCCAGCGGCAGGATCAGCTCGTCCTCGTAGCCATAGCTGCGATAGCCGTTCTGGTCGAAGACCCGCGGCCGGGGCCAGATCGGCACCACCGAGGCCACGTTCTGCGATTGTCCCCAATCGAGGCGCGGCGCGATCCCCGCCTCGCCGGGAATGCGCCAATAGGTGTGCCAGCCGGGGGTCAGGATCAGCCGCAACGCCGCCATCCGCGTGCCGTTGCGGGTGGTCCAGCCCGGCAGGATCTCGGCCTCGACCACGGGATTGTCCACGCGACCCTGGGCCACGGCCGTTCCGGGGCCGGGCGGGGCAAGGCTGAGGGCGAGGGCTGACAGCGCCGACCCGAGGGCGGCGCGGCGGGCGCGGCAGAGGAAAGTCATGCGCCGTGCTTAGCAGATGCACCCGAAGCGAAAAGTCACAAATCGGCGAGAGCGGCCGGACCCCCGCCTTGGCTTTTGGGTCGGGGCGGGCCACATTGAGGGGGTGCTTGCGCAGACAGAATGGCCATGACCTTCGACCTGACCGGAAAATTGCTGATTTCGACACCCTCGATGGGGGACCGGCGGTTCACGCATTCGGTCATCTATCTGTGTGCCTATGGCAGCGAAGGGTCCTTCGGCCTGGTGCTGAACCGGCCGCTGCCGCATCTGCGGTTGGGCGATGTGCTGGACCAGATCGGCATCGACGAACACGGCCCGCATGCCGAAGCGCCGGTCCTGTCGGGCGGTCCGGTCGAGACGCAGCGCGGCTTCGTCCTGCATACCGCCGGCGGCTTCGAGGATGGCACGGCCCAGCCGCTGCCGGGCGGCCTGATGCTCAGCGCCTCGACCGACATCCTGCGCGCCATTGCCCGGGGCGAGGCGCCCGCGCGCTGGCTGTTGGCGCTGGGCTATGCTGGCTGGGGGCCGGGGCAGCTGGAAGCAGAAATCGCCCAGAACGCCTGGCTGACCGCCGCCGCGCCCGAGGACCTGATCTTCGCCGCGACGCCGGGCGAACATCAGTGGAATGGCGCGCTGCGTTCGATGGGGGTCGATCCGCTGAGCCTGTCGGCGGTGGCCGGACGGGCCTGAGGGCCGGGTCAGTCGTTGGCGGGCAGCGCCTCGGTCACGATCCTGAGTTCGTTCAGCATGTCGAGGAGAAGCGTCATCTTGTCCTCGCCAAAGGCTTCCTCGATCTCGCGCCGCGAGGATTCCGAGGCGCCCACCAGCCGGTCGAAGAGCGCCTGGCCTTCGGGCGTCAGCGCGACCATATGGCGCCGGGCGTCGTCGCATTCGACCGGCCGGATCAGCCCGCGTTCCGACAGCGCCCGCAGGATGCGTGTCAGCGACGGCGGCAGGATCACGCAGCGCTGGCAGAGCGTGCCCGCGTCCAGCGCCTCGCCATCCGCCAGCGCCCTGAGCACCCGCCATTGCGGCAGCGACAGATCGGCCTGATCGGCGTATTTCTTGAATCGCCGCATGGTCGATTCGCGCGCCCTGAGCAGCGCGACCGTCAGCGAGCGTTCATAATATTCCTTGCCCGAGGGGATGCGCTCGGGGAGCGGGATCTGTGCACGTGCAGAATCTGTTTTCATATGGTAACAATTGCCGCTTCCGTCGCAAATGCAAGTACTTTTTTCACAGGCGAAGCAAAATCTCCGCGCTGCTCGCTTCCCGGCGAAGGCTGTGGCCCTTGCAGCCTCTTTACCCGGCAGTCGTGGGGGCCTATACGCCGCCTCATGTACGTCGCTTGCGGCATCCTTCGTCGAATTAGCGGCCCGGCGCTCTGAGTCCAGAGTTGCCGGGACAAGGCGTATGGCGACCTGCGCCAACCTTTGCTATTCCCCCAGACGATCCAGATGACCGGAGCCCACGCGATGTGTGCCGATACCCCCGACTACAAGGACACGCTGTTCCTTCCCGAGACCGATTTCCCGATGCGCGCGGGCCTGCCCCAGCGCGAGCCCGAGTGGCTGGCCCGGTGGGAACGGATCGGCGTTTACGAGCGCCTGCGCGAAAAGCAGGGCCGCAAGCCCTTCATCCTGCATGACGGCCCTCCCTATGCGAACGGGCATCTGCACATCGGACATGCGCTGAACAAGACGATCAAGGACATCATCGTCCGCTCGCATCAGATGATGGGCTTCGACAGCCGCTATGTGCCGGGCTGGGATTGCCACGGCCTGCCGATCGAATGGAAGATCGAGGAGCAATACCGCGCCAAGGGGCTGAACAAGGACGACGTGGATATCGTCGCCTTCCGCCAGGAATGCCGCAAATTCGCCGAGGGCTGGATCGAGGTCCAGCGCGAGGAATTCAAGCGGCTGGGCGTGACCGGCACCTGGAACGATCCCTATCTGACCATGGATTTCCACGCCGAGGCGGTGATCGCCGAGGAATTCATGAAATTCCTGATGAACGGCGCGCTCTATCAGGGCTCGAAGCCGGTCATGTGGTCGCCGGTGGAGAAGACCGCGCTGGCCGAGGCCGAGGTCGAGTACCACGACCATACCAGCCATCAGGTCTGGGTGCGGTTCCCGGTGGTGAATCCGGGACTTCACGATACTGAAGGTTCAAACCAAGTTCCCGAGAGCGTGCTTGGAGCGTCAGTTGTCATCTGGACAACGACGCCTTGGACGATTCCGCAAAACCGTGCGGTAGCGTTTAGTCCAGACATCGTCTACAGGCTTTTTCGCGTTATCGAAGTCGAAGAAAGTAGCGCTGCTAAGGTAGGCGAAGCAGTAATCGTCGCAGAACAATTGGCAGATGCGATTTTCAAAGCTGCGCGCGTCATTCACTACGCCGCCCACCAAGTGATAACCCCTGCTCAGCTTCAAGGTATGACTCTCGCCCACCCCTTCCGCGGCGTGGCCGAGGGCAATGGCGAATGGGATTACAACGTCCCCATGCTGCCGGGCGACCATGTGACCGACGACGCGGGCACGGGCTTCGTGCATACCGCGCCCAGCCACGGCGACGACGATTATGTGCTGGGCGTGAAGCACGGCCTCAAGATGACCTATAACGTCGAGCCGGACGGCAGCTACCGCGCCGACCTGCCGCTCTTTGGGGGGCAGCACATCATCACCCCGGATGGCAAGGAAGGCCCGGCTAATGTCAGCGTCATCAAGCAGCTGGCCTATTCGGGCGCGCTGCTGGCCAAGGGCAAGCTGAAGCATTCCTACCCGCATTCCTGGCGCTCGAAAGCGCCGGTGATCTATCGCAACACGCCCCAATGGTTCGCCGCCATCGACAAGAAGCTCGACGACGGCATGGGCCAGTACGGCGACACGATCCGCCAGCGGGCGCTGAAATCGATCGAGGATCTGGTCAAGTTCACCCCCGTCTCGGGCCGCAACCGCCTGCATTCGATGATGGAGACGCGGCCCGACTGGGTGCTGAGCCGTCAGCGCGCCTGGGGCGTGCCGCTGACCTGCTTTGTCAAGAAGGGCGCGAAACCGGACGATGCGGACTTCCTGCTCAAGGATCCGCGGGTCAACACAAGGATTCGTCTGGCATTCGAGGCCGAAGGCGCCGATGTATGGTATGTGCCAGGCTTCAAGGAGAAGGTGCTGAAAGACCTGCACGATCCGGACGCCTATGACCAGGTTTTTGACATTCTGGACGTGTGGTTCGACTCGGGCTCGACCCATGCCTTCGTGCTGCGCGACCGGGCAGACGGCGTGCCGGACGGCATCGCCGATGTCTATATGGAAGGCACCGACCAGCACCGCGGCTGGTTCCATTCCTCGATGCTGCAAGGCTGCGGCACGAAGGGGCGGGCGCCTTACCGCAACGTGGTGACCCATGGTTTCACGCTGGACGAGAAGGGCATGAAGATGTCCAAGTCCATCGGCAATACCGTGGTCCCGCAGGAGGTCATCGACCAATACGGCGCCGATATCCTGCGGCTCTGGGTGGCGCTGTCGGATTACACCCAGGACCAGCGGATCGGGCCCGAGATCCTGAAAGGCACCGCCGACAGCTACCGCCGCCTGCGCAACACGTTGCGCTTCATGCTCGGCGCGCTGGGCGATTTCGACCCGGCGCAGGCGGTGCCGCGCGCGGCGATGCCGGAACTGGAGCAGCTGATGCTGCACCGTCTGGCCGAACTCGACGCGCTGGTGAGGAAGAGCTACGCCGCCTTCGACTTCCAGGGCGTGTTCCAGGCGCTTTTCACTTTTGCGACCACGGACCTCTCGGCTTTCTACTTCGACGTGCGCAAGGATGCACTTTACTGCGATCCGAAAGGCTCGGCCGTGCGGCAGGCCTGCCTGACGGTGATGGACGCGCTGTTCCACCGGCTGACCACCTGGCTGGCGCCGATCCTGCCCTTCACCATGGAGGATGTCTGGCTTGCGCGTTTCCCGGGCGAGGACGAGAGCGTGCATCTGCAGGACTTCCCGGCGACGCCGGAAAGCTGGCTCGACCCGGAACTGGCGGCGCGGTCGGCCAAGGTCCGCGCGGTGCGCCGGGTCGTTACCGGCGCGTTGGAAGTCGAGCGGCGCAACAAGACCATCGGCGCCTCGCTCGAGGCCGCGCCGGCGGTCTATCTGTCGCCGGAACTGGCGCAGATCGTGACGAACCCCGACACTTTCGCAACGCTCTGCATCACCTCGTCGCTGACGCTCACGACCGATGCCGCCCCCGAAGGCGCCTTCATGGCCGATGACGTGCCGGGCGTCGGCGTGGTCTTCCACCATGCCGAGGGCGAGAAATGCCAGCGCTGCTGGAAGATCCTGCCCGATGTCGGCACGCACAAGCATCCCGGCACCTGCGCCCGCTGCGACGCGGCGCTGGGGTGAATCCTGGCAGGATGGGCAATATTGCCCATCCTAAGCCACCCGCCGGGTCTGGGCGGTCGGCGGGCGATGTGCCATGCTGGCGCCATGCCCGCCCTCACCCTCGACACTCCGACCGGTCCCTTCACCCTCATCGAGCGAGAGGGTGCCCTCGTTGCCGCGCGCTGGGGCGATGACCGGGGGCGCGACGAAACCCCGCTCCTGATCGAGGCCGCGCGGCAGGTCGCCGCCTATTTCGCCTCGGAGGATGCCGGTTTCGACCTGCCGCTCCGCATCGAGGGCAGTGCCGTCCAGCAGGCGGCCTGCGCCGCGATGGCGGCCATACCCCGGGGCGAGACCCGCACCTATGGCGAGATCGCCCGCGACCTCGGGGTCAGCGCGCAGGCCATGGGCCAACTCTGCGGGCGCAACCCGATCCCGTTGATCGTGCCCTGTCACCGGGTTCTGGGCTCGAACGGTCTGGGCGGGTTTTCCGCGCCGGGCGGGGTGGAAACCAAGGTCTGGCTCCTCCGCCATGAACGGGCCGGGGGGCTGCTGATCTAGAGCGCTTCGCGGTAGAGGAGCTGCTGTACAAAGCCCGCGCAAAGCAGGTACACGCTGGTCACGATCAGCCCCAGCGTCACCAGCGGCGGCTGGGTGAAATCGGTCCAGGCGGCGGCGGTGCCGAAGGCGACCCAGGCCAGCGCCATCGGCAGCGTCAGGTAGCGCCAGCGCTGGGTCCGTACCGGATGGACGAATTTCACGCGCAGGAACATCGTCACCGACAGCACCACGACCAGCCCCAGGATGACCCAGAAATCCGGCCTCGTGGCAAAGACCACCAGCGCCACCATGTTCCAGCAGGACGGAAAGCCCGAGAACGAGTAATCCGCCGTCTTCATCCGTGTGTCGGCGAAATAGAGGACCGAGGCAAAGGTGATGACGATGATCGCCGTCCAGCCGGTCCAGCCGGGCAAGAGCCCCGAATTGAAGAGGGCGAAGGCCGGGATGAAGACATAGGTCAGATAGTCGATGATCAGATCCAGCAGGATCCCGTCGATGATCGGCGCCTTGGTCTTCACGTCGTATTTGCGCGCCATCGGCCCGTCGATCCCGTCGACGATCAGCGCCACGACCAGCCACAGGAACATCAGTGCCCATTCGGACTCGACCGCGGCCAGCATCGCCAGCATGGCGAAGACGGCCCCGGTGGCGGTGAACATATGGACGAAATAGGCGCGGAAGGTCTCGATCATGCCCTTGTCTGCCGGTTTTGGGCGCGTGGCGCAAGAACTTGCAGGTCACGCCATTGCGAAATGCGATGACCCCGGCCTGGGGGGGCCGGGGTCATGCCTGGGTCCGGCACGCTTCAGGCGTGGAGGGCGATGGCCGGGGTCAGCAGGGAAACCGCCGCGCTGCGGTCGGCAAGGGGCAGCGCCAGGCGCGGCAGCGGCGGCAGGGGGCCGCCCAGACCGATCAGGACCTGCAAGGCGAAGGCGGCAGAGAGGCGCAGGGCGAGGGTCGGGGCAGGCATCCTTGTCTTTCAGCGCGGGGTCGAGGGCAGGGCGGGGCGCGGCGCGTGGAGTTTCGGCTTGGGCGAGAAAAGGGTGAAGCGGCGGGTCATGGCTGTCTCCGGTGTTCTGTACCTGTAGGTCGTGCGGGCGACGATACCGGTTCAATGAAAAACGGCGCCCAGGGGGGCGCCGTGGCGTCGAGGGTCTGGCGGGGGACTCAGCCCTCGATCATGGCGACCCTTGTGGCGTGGCGGCCGCCTTCGAAGGCGGCGGTGAGGAAGGTCTCGGCGATCTCCAGCGCCAGACCCTCGCCCACGACCCGGGCGCCGATCGACAGCATGTTGGCGTCGTTGTGCTGGCGGATCATCCGGGCCGAGAAAGTGTCCGAGCAGACGCCGCAGCGGATACCGGGCACCTTGTTGGCGGCCATCATGATCCCTTGGCCGGTGCCGCAGAGGATGATCCCCAGATCGCAATCGCCCGAGGCGACGCGCTCGGCCGCGGCCTTGCCATGCAGCGGGTAATGCGTGCTTTCGGGCGTGGTGGGGCCGATGTCGACCACCTCCCAGCCCAGCGTTGCGGCGTGGCTGGCGATGGCCTGGCGCAGCGCGATGGCGGCGTGGTCGCTGGAAAGGACGAGGCGATTGCTCATGGGTCGGTCCGTTGGCAGGGGCGGTGAGTCGGCCCCCCATAGCGCGTTTGGCGGCCGCGCGCCACGCGGCGGCTAGCCGCCCTGCGCGCGGGGATGGGCGGCGCGGTAGCTTTCCATCAGCCGGGCGCTGTCGACGGCGGTATAGACCTGTGTGGTCGAAAGCTTGGCGTGCCCCAGCAATTCCTGGATCGCCCGGAGGTCGCCGCCCGCGCTGAGCAGATGGGTAGCGAAAGAATGCCTCAGCGCATGGGGCGTGGCCGTCGCCGGCAGGCCGAGGCGCAGGCGCACCCCCTCCATCGCCCGGGCGATCAGGCGGGGATTCAGCGGACCGCCCCGCGCGCCGCGAAAGAGCGGCCCGTCGGGTTCCGGCGGATAGGGGCTGAGCTTGAGGTAATGCGCCACGGCCTGCGCGGCGGCGGGGATCACCGGCACCAGCCGCTCCTTGCCGCCCTTCCCGAGGATCCTGAGGCTGCCGCCGGGGCTTTCGATCCGCGCGGCGTCGCGGCCGGTCAGGCCCAATGCCTCGGAGATCCTGAGGCCCGAGCCATAGAGCAGCGTCACCACGGCGGTGTCGCGGGCGCGAATCCAGGCCTCGGCCTTGTCGTCGCTGATCTGCAGGGTGACGGCGCGGGCGGCGTCCACGTCCAGGGGGCGGGGCAGGGGTTTCTGGTGGCGGGGTGCGCGGGCCGAAAGGATGGCGGTGGCGTCGAAATCGTCCTCGCGGTCGGACAGCCAGCGGGCGAAGGCCTTCACCGCCGACAGCGCCCGGGCCAGCGAGCGGGCGCCTAGGCCCCGGGCGCGGGCCTGCGCCATCCAGGCGCGCAGGTCGGCCGTCTCGACCGCCCGGAGCTGCGCCATGCCGGCAGCGCCGCCGTGGTGGCGGGCAAGGAAATCGAGGAAGCCGGTCACATCGGCCCTGTAGGCCTCGACCGTATGGGGAGAGGCGTCGTTCAGCGCGGCGAGATGGGTGAGCCAGCCCGCCAGCGCATCGCGCAGGGCCGGGCTGATCGCCACCGTCACGACAGCCAGCGCCGGAGCACGCGCTCGAACGTGCCGGTGAAGAAGGCCAAGAGGTCGGTGCCCTGCCCGGGCTTGAACCGGTGCGGGTCCTCGGAGCCCATGGCCAGCATGCCCGGAAGCCGCCCCTTGCCCAGATCGAGCCGCATCAGCGCCTCGGACCTGAGGTCCGCCGCAACCTCGCCATAAGGGCCGGAGGAAGGCGGCACGCCTTGCCGCAAGACGATGGGCCGGGCCGGGGCCGGGCGCCCGCCGCTCATGTAATGTTCGGTAAAGCCCGGCTTTTTCACCCGAAGGATGGCGTCGAGCTTGCCCAGGCTTGCGCCCGGCTCGGCGCTTTCCAGCACCAGGCGCACCGCCTCGACCCCCAGAATCTCGGCCACAGGGCCGCCCAGATCCATCACGAAGGTCTCGAACTTGTCGGCGTCGAGCAGCCTGAGCAGCGCGCGGTGGATCTGGTTGGTCGAGGCGAGGTTTTCATAGGCGGCGGCGATGACGGCGCGGTGGGTATCCTCCAGCCGTTCAAGCCGGGATTCCAGCCGTTCCATCGCCATGCCGCGCAGATCGACGACATTGCCGCCCATCGCCCGTTCCGAGGTCAGGACGAGGGCGCGCATGAGCTCGGGATCGTCCAGCACCAGCCCCGGATCGGCCAGCACGCGCGCGCGCCATTCGTCCTGCACTCTGCTGTCCTGCGCCGGTCCGGTGGCAGCCATGTCGTCCCCGATCTTGTGTCCTTCGGCCGATCCTATACCGGATCAGACGATTTTCTGCCCGGTTTTTTCCCAGTCCTTCATGAACTGTGCCAGACCTGCATCGGTCAGCGGGTGCGAGGCCAGCTTGCGGATCACTTCCGGCGGGGCGGTCATCACATCGGCGCCGACGAGGGCGGCCTGCGTCACATGGTTCACCGTGCGGATCGAGGCGGCGAGGATTTCGGTCGCGAAACCGTAATTGTTATAGATCGTGCGGATGTCGCCGATCAGATCCATCCCGTCGAGGTTGATGTCGTCGAGCCGGCCGATGAAGGGCGAGATGAAGGTCGCGCCGGCTTTCGCCGCCAGCAGCGCCTGGTTGGCCGAGAAGCAGAGCGTCACGTTGACCATCAGCCCCGCGTCCGAGAAATACTTGCAGGCCTTGAGGCCGTCCCAGGTCAGCGGCAGCTTGATCGCGATGTTCTCGGCGATCTCGGCCAGTTTCTTGCCCTCGGCGATCATGGCGTCGGCTTCCAGCGCCACGACCTCGGCCGAGACCGGACCCTCGACGAACGAGCAGATTTCCTTGGTGACCTCGATGATGTCGCGGCCCGATTTCAGGATCAGCGACGGGTTGGTGGTCACGCCATCGACCATGCCCAGGGCGTGAAGGTCGCGGATCGCGGCCACATCGGCGGTATCGACGAAGAATTTCATGGCTCTCTCGGTGCTGTCTCGATGCCTGGCGGCAGGCGTCTTGCGGTTGCGAAGGGGGTTCGGTCGCGTCATACCCTATCGCAACCTCGCCCGAAAGGTCTTTCGCCCGTGCCCCTGGTTGCGCAAACAGGCATCCCCCCCCGGTTCGCGCCCGGCCAGCCGCTCGCCGTGCTGACCACGCAGCCGCTGGACCGGCTGCTGGATTACCGGGCGCCGGAGGGGGGCGCGCAGCTGGGCGATTTCGTCGAGGTGCCGCTGGGTCCGCGGCTGGTGCTGGGGTGCGTCTGGGGTCCGGCCGAGGGCGGTTTGCCGGTGACCAAGCTGCGCGCGGTCAATCGCGTGCTGGACGTGCCCCCGATGCGCGAGGAATTGCGCCAGTTCCTGCAGAAGGCCGCGGAATACACGCTGACGCCGCTGTCCCTGATGCTGTTCCTTGCCACCCGCGCGCCCGGCCTTTTTCAGGGGCCGGCGACAATCCGTGTCTATACCCCGGGCGAGCCGCCCTCGCGGATGACCGAGGCCCGCAAGCGCGTCCTCGATGTCTTCGAGACCTATGGCGGCGCCGCGCTGACAGTGGGCGAGATCACCCGGGCAGCAGGCGTTACCGGATCGGTGGTGCACACGATGGCGGCGCAGGGTGCGCTGACCGAGATGGAGGCGCCGAAGGACCAGCCCTATCCCCGCCTCGACCCCGAGCGTGCGGGCAAGGAGCTGAGCGAGGATCAGGCGGCGGCGGCCTCGGTGCTGCGCGCGCGCGCCGATGCGTTTGGCGTGACGCTGCTGAAGGGCGTGACCGGTTCGGGCAAGACCGAGGTGTATCTTGAGGCGGTCGCCGAATGCCTGCGCAAGGGCCGTCAGGCGCTGGTCCTGCTGCCCGAAATCGGCCTGACCGAAGGCTTCCTGGAACGGGTCGAGGCGCGATTCGGTCACCGGCCCGGTGAATGGCATTCCGGCGCCACCACGACCGAGCGGCGCCGGCTCTGGCGCATGGTCGGCGAGGGCGGGGTGCAGATGGTGGTCGGCGCGCGCTCGGCCCTGTTCCTGCCCTACCGCGACCTCGGGCTGATCGTCGTCGATGAGGAGCACGACAGTTCCTACAAGCAGGACGAGGGTGTCCTCTACAACGCCCGCGACATGGCGGTGCTGCGCGCCTCGCTGTCCTCGGCGCAGGTGGTGCTGGCCTCGGCCACGCCGTCGCTGGAAAGCTGGGCCAATGCCGAAAGCGGAAAATACGAGCGGCTCGACCTGCACGCCCGCTTCGGGGTGGCGGAACTGCCCGAGATGCGGGCCTTGGACCTGCGGGGCCAGAAGCTGCCCCACGGCCGCTGGATCAGCCCGGCTCTGAAGGAGGCGGTGGACCAGCGGGTCGGCGCGGGCGAGCAATCGCTTCTGTTCCTCAACCGGCGCGGCTATGCCCCGGTCACCACCTGCCGCGCCTGCGGCCATCAGATCGCCTGCGATCACTGTGATTCGCGGATGGTCGAGCATCGGTTTCTGAACCGCCTGATGTGCCACCAATGCGGCGCCACCCAGCCGATCCCTCATGCCTGTCCCGCCTGCAAGACCGAGGGCTCGATGCATCCGATCGGCCCGGGGGTGGAGCGTCTGGAGGAGGAAGTCCGCGCCACCTGGCCCGAGGCCCGCGTGGCGGTGCTGTCCTCGGACCTTTTCGGTTCGGCGCGCGCGCTGAAGGAGCAGATCGCGGCGATTGCCGGGGGCGGCGCCGATATCGTCATCGGCACGCAGCTGGTGGCCAAGGGGCACAATTTTCCGCTTCTCACCCTGGTTGGCGTGATCGACGCCGATCTCGGCCTGCATGGCGGCGATCTGAGGGCGGCCGAGCGCACCTTTCAGCTGATCCGGCAGGTGGCGGGCCGGGCCGGGCGGCACGAGAAGCCGGGGCTGGCGCTGTTGCAGACCCACCAGCCCGACCATCCGGTGATCCAGGCGATTCTCAGCGGCGATGACGAGGGCTTCTGGCGGGCCGAAGCGGCCGAGCGGCAGGCGCTGGGCATGCCGCCCTACGGGCGGCTGGCCGGGATCATCATCTCCTCGACCTCGGTCGAACAGGCGTTCGAGACCGGCAATCTGCTGGCCCAGCACGCCGGGCCCCTGCACGCCATCGGCGCCCAGCTCTTCGGCCCGGCACCCGCGCCGGTGGCCCGGGTGCGCGGCCGCCACCGCGTCCGGCTGCTGATCAAGGCCGCCAAGGGCGCGCCCCTGCAGGGGGCGATCCGGGCCTGGCTGGCGGGGCTCAAGCCGCCGGGCGATACGCGGCTTGCGGTCGATATCGACCCGCAGAATTTCTGGTAATCCTGTCCGCAGAGCCTATCTGCCGCAAAAAGGAGAAGCGTCATGTGGGAAGACCGTTATCGCGGCAGCGAGGAATACCTGTTCGGCACTGCCCCCGCGCGGTTTCTTGTGGAAAATCCCTGGCTGGTCATCCCGCGCGGCACTGCCCTTGCCGTCTCGGACGGCGAGGGGCGCAACGGTGTCCATCTGGCCGCCGCCGGCATGCATGTGACCAGCTTCGACCTTTCGCCCACGGCCGTGTCGCGCGCCCGGGCGCTGGCGGCGGGGCGGGGCGTGGCGCTGGACGCCCGGGTCAGCGACTGGAAGGCCTGGGAATGGGAGCGGCCCTATGATCTGGTCATGGGCATCTTCATCCAGTTCGTGCCGCCCGACCAGCGCCCCGGCCAGTTCGCGGATCTCGCCCGGACGCTGAAGCCGGGCGGGCGGCTGGTGCTGCACGGCTATACGCCCGAGCAGGTGGCGCTGGGAACCGGCGGACCGCCCGATCCGGCGCAGATGTGGACGCCCGGGCTGCTGGCGGCGGCCTTCCCCGGCTGGCGGATCGAGCGTCTGGCAACCTATGAGCGCGACGTGCAAGAGGGCCGTGGCCATGCCGGCCGTTCGGCTCTTATCGACTTCGTGGCCCGCAAACCCTGAGCCATCTTTGTTCCTCAAATATCCACGGGGATTTTCAAGGGGGGCGTGCCCCCCCTTGAAGCAGGGGGTGCGGGGGGCGGCAGCCCCCCGCCTTGTGCGTTCTCCGGGGGCGGCAGTCCCCCGCCTTTCCCTCACGCCCGCATGATGATGCAGGTCGTCGAGCCCGTGGCATAAATCTTGCCATCCTCGACGCCGGTGATCGTGGCCTCGGCCACGGCGGTCGAGCGGCCCGCGTGCTGGACGCGGGCGCGGCATTCGACCAGCACGCCAGGCTTCAAGGCCCGGGTCAGGTTCACCTTGTATTCGAGCGTGGTATAGACCGAGCCCTGCTCCAGCACGGTCGCCACGGCGCAGCCCAGCGCGCTGTCCAGGATCGTCCCGTACCAGCCGCCATGCACCCCGCCCATCGGGTTGGAATGCCGGAACTCGGCCGATCCGCGGAAGGCGACCTCGCCCTTCGCGGCCTCGTGCAGGCGGAAGTTCATCACCTCGGCGATGGGGGCGCCCGGCAGCTTGCCGTCGCGGATCGCCTCGATGAACGCGAGGCCGGTCATCCCCGCCATGGTCTCGCGGTCCGGGATCTCGGCGGGGGAACGGGCGACGTATTGTTCGGGCATCGGGACCTCCCTTTGGGTGCGGGAAAGCTAGGCAGGTCCCCGGCGCGGGGCCAGCCCGCAGGTCCGGCCCCGACGCAACGTCACGCCCAGGTCAGTGCCCGGCGGGCGGGTTGGCCTCCAGCCAGGCGCGCATGAAGGCGATCTCGGCCTCCTGTGCCGCGATCACCGCCTCGGCCATGGCGCGGATCTGGGGATCCTGGCCGTGTTCCAGCACCACCCGGGCCATGTCGACCGCACCCTGATGATGCGGGATCATGCCCAGCACGAAATCGCGGTCCGCGTCGCCGGTGAGCGGGACATCCATCTCGGCATGCATGCGGGCGTTGATCTCGGCAAAGGCCGCGGCGGCGGGCGAGGGCGCCTGCATCGTCGCGGCTGGGGCCATGCCATGTCCCGCATGGTCACTGGTCTGCGCCAGCGCCGGCATGGCGGTCAGGGCGGTCAGGGCGAGGGCGGCGGCGGTCAGGGCGATGCGCATGGGGGTTCCTCCGGTTCAAGTGCCGGGGCAGGGAACAGGATTCCCCCTGCTGGAAGGCAAATCACGCTGCGGTGAGTTCAGCCCTGCCGAGCCTCGGCCAGCGCCTCGGGCAGGACCCGGGCGAAGGCGTCGAGCTGGGCCTCGGGGCCGACCGAGACGCGGATGCAGCGGTCATGCGGCGCCACGAAAGGCATGCGGATGAAGACCCCGCGCCGCACCACCCCGGCCAGCACCCGGCGGGCGAAATCGCCGTCCCGGCCGCAGTCGATGGTCACGAAATTGGTGGCCGAAGGCAGGGCGCGCAATCCATTCTCTGCGGCGATGGCGTTGAGGCGGGCGCGGGCCTGCGTCACCCGGGCGAGGGTCTGGGCCAGATAGGCCTCGTCCCCCAGCGCCGCCAGCGCGCCGATCTGCGCCGCGCGGTTCATGCCGAAATGGTTGCGCACCTTGTCAAAGGCGGCGATCAGCCCGGGCGCCCCCACCGCATAGCCGACCCGCGCCCCCGCCAGCCCATAGCCCTTCGAGAAGGTGCGGAAGCGGATCACCCGTTCGTCGTCGGGGTCGATCTCGGGCGCGGTGCCCTCGGGCGCAAACTCGACATAGGCCTCGTCCAGCGCCAAAAGTGTGCCCGCGGGCACCTGTTCGATGGCGCCGCGGATCACCGCGGCCCCGTGCCAGCTGCCCATCGGGTTGTCGGGGTTGGCGAGGTAGACGAGCTTCGCCTCGACCTCGCGCGCGCGGTGCATCAGCGCGGTCGGGTCCTCGTGATCGCCCAGATAGGGCACCTTGTGCAACACGCCGCCGAAACCCGCGACATGGTAGTTGAAAGTGGGATAGGCCCCCTCGGAGGTCACCACGGCATCGCCCGGCTCGACCAGCAGCCGCACCAGATAGCCCAGAAGCCCGTCGATGCCTTCACCCACGATGATATGCGCGGGTGTGACGCCCAGCTTCGCCGCAAGCGCCTGTTTCAGATCGTAATTCTCGGGATCGCCATACATCCATTGCCCGGTCGAGGCGCCTGCCATCGCCTCGACCACGCGGGGCGAGGGGCCGAAGCCGTTCTCATTGGCGCCCAGCCGGGCCTCGAAAGTGCCGCCCCGGGCGCGTTCCTGGGTTTCGGGGCCGACGAAGGGCACGGTGGCGGGCAGGGTTTCGACCAGACGGGTGTAGCGGGGGCTCATCAATGGGCTTCCTTGGCGTCCTGGAGCCAGGTCCAGATCCTGAGGGGGGTGAGAGGCATGTCGACATGGCGCACGCCCCGCGACCAGAGGGCATCGAGCGCGGCGTTGGAGAGGGCGGAAAGGGCGCCCACGGTGCCCGCCTCGCCGCAGCCCTTCATGCCGATCGGGTTGTTTTTCGACGGCGTGGGCTCGCTGACGAAACGGATGAAGGGCACATCCGCGGCACGGGGCAGGGCGTAATCCATCAGCGAGCCGGTCAGCAACTGGCCGTCGTCGTCGAAGCGCAGATCCTCGATCACCGCCTGGCCGAAGCCCTGCACGACGCCGCCATGCACCTGACCCTCGGCCAGTTGCGGATGCATCAGCACGCCGAGGTCATCGACGGCGAGGTAACGGTCGAGCCTGAGCGCGCCGGTCTCGGGGTCGATCTCGACCTCGCAGAGATGGGCGCCGTTGGGGAAGCTGCGGCCGGCGAGCTGGCTGCGTTTCTCGTGCCGGAGCAGGTCCTTGCGGCCCTTCTGGCGGGCCAGGTCGGCGGCCTCCAGCAGAGTCAGGCGGCGGTTCGAGCCGGGGGCGGAGAAGATGCCCTCCTCGAAGCTGAAGGGCGCGGCCTCGATCTCTTCCTCCAGGAAGGCGGTGAAGGCGGCGACCATCTGCTCGGCAGTGCCAAGCGTCGCCGCCGATTGCACGGTGACGGAGCGCGAGCCCCCCGTTCCGCCGCCCCGGGCGATCAGGTCGCTGTCGCCCTGCACCACCTCGATGCCGTCGAAGGGCAGGCCGGTCAGATCGGCGAGGTACTGGGCATAGACCGTCTCATGCCCCTGACCGTTCGACTGGGTGCCGACATAGAGCTTCGCGCCGGTCTCGGTCAGTTCGATCACCGCGGCCTCGCTGTCCTCGCCCAGGATGGATTCGATGTAATAGCTGAGGCCGAGGCCGCGCAGCAGGCCCTTCGCCTCGCTCGCGGCCCGCCGTGCGGCAAAGCCCGCGACATCGCCCAGCGTCTCGGCCCTTGCCAGCACCCGGCCGAAAGAACCCACGTCATAGGTCATCTCGCCCGGGGTGCGATAGGGGAAGGCGCCCTCGGGGATGAAATTGCGGCGGCGGATTTCCAAGGGCGAGAGGCCCAACTCGCGCGCGGCCATGTCCATCGTGCGTTCCAGAAGCGTGATCGCCTCGGGCCTTCCGGCGCCGCGGTAGGCATCGACGGGCGTGGTATGGGTGTAGATCCCCTGCACGTCGAGCGTGGCGCAGGGGATGTCATAGACGCCGGTCAGCACCTTGGAGAACATCTCGCACTGAATGTTCTGGCCGAATTGCGAGTTGTAGGCGCCGAGGTTCGAGCGGTTCTGCACCCGATAGGCGAGGATGCGGTGATCCGCGTCCAAGGCCAGCTCCGCCAGGCTGTCGAGGTCGCGCGCGCCGTTGTCGGCCTGCATCGCCTCGCTGCGGTCCGAGATCCAGGCGACCGGACGGCCGAGGACAATCGCCGCCTGCGCCAGCGCGTATTGCTCAGGGTATTGCATGGATTTCATGCCGAACCCGCCGCCTACATCGGGGGTGGTGACATGCACCTGCTCGGGCCTCAGGTTCAGGAACTTGGCCAACTCCCGCTTGTGGCCCCAGACGCCCTGGCCGTTATAGGCGAAATGCAGCCGCTCGCCGTCCCAATGGGCGAAGGCGGCGCGGGGTTCCATGCTGACGGTGGTGACACGGTTCTGGCGCACCGACAGGCGGGTGACATGGGCGGCCTTGGCGAAAGCGGCCTCGACCGCTTCGGTATCGCCCAGATGCCAGTCGACGGGCAGGTTGTCGGGCACTTCGGCATGAACCGCGGGACCGCCGGGGACGAGCGCCAGATGCGCAGGTTTTTCGTCATAGTCGAGCCCGATGGCCTCGACCGCGTCCTGGGCCTGGGCCAGCGTCTCGGCCAGGACGATGGCGACGGGCTCGCCCACATGGCGCATCACGCCATCGGCCAGCGCCGGGCGGTGGGTCGCGCGGCCCGGGCGGCCGCGGCGGTCCTTGGCCAGCACCGCCCAGAGGCTTGCGGTAATGCCCGCGGCTTTCAGATCCTCCGCGGTGAGGATTGCGTGGACGCCGGGCAGGGCCGCGGCGTCCTCGGTGTCAAGCCCGGTGATCACCCCATGCGCGACGGGGGCGCGCAGGAAGGCCGCCCTGAGCGTGCCCTCGGGGAGAATATCGGCCAGGTAGCGGCCGGTTCCGGTCAGAAACCTCAGATCCTCGCGCCGCAAGACGCCTTGCGCTTTGCCGAAAGCCCGCATGTCACCCCCTTGATGGTCAGGGCGGAGATTACCCGCCGGGGGCGCGAGGGCAAGGGGAGCCGCTCAGACGCCGAGGTCGAGCACCAGATGATGCCGCGCCGCACCGAAGCCGTTGAAACGGGTGGCGATGGCGGCGGAATAGGCGCCCATGCCCTGAACCAGCAGGTAATCGCCCTCGGCCAGATCCTCGGGCAGGGCGGGCTCGCCCGGCAGCCGGTCGAGCGAGTCGCAGGTCGGACCGAAAACCACGCGGGGGCGGGGGGTGCCGGTGCGGGGCAGGCCCTCGGGCGAAAGGGCGCTGAGGCGGTCGGGCGTGCCGATGCTGGGTAGTTCCGCGAAGGCGCCATAGATCCCGTCATTCAGGAACACCGGCCCGTCATCGCGCAGCGCCTTTACCCGCGCGGCCAGCGCCATGGAATCGGCGACCATGGCCCGGCCGGGCTCGCAGACCAGCGCCGGGGCATCCATGCCGAAGGCCTCGAACGTGGTGCGGGCGATGGTGGCGAAGATCGCGTCGAGTGCCGGGGCATCGGCCCGCTGGCGGCGCGAGGGGAAGCCGCCGCCGGTGTTGAGCCGGGACAGGCGGATCGGCCCGGCGATGCGGCGGGCGGCGCGGATATAGGCCTCCCAGGCGGCGGGGTCCTGGCATTGGGTGCCGGGGTGGAAGGTCAGCGCGGGGGCGAACCCGGCCGCCACTACGCGCTGCAACAGGCGGGCAGCCAGCGCTTCATCCGCGCCGAACTTGGCGCCGAAATCATAGGCCGCGCCCGGAACCGGCAATTTGAAGCGCACGGCGATCTCGGTCTGTGCCCCCGACGCGCGGCGGGGCGGGACCAGGGCGATCAGCTTGTCCAGCTCACTGTCCGCATCCACGGAATAGCTGGTCACGTCCTGCACGACGGCAAAGGCGATCTCGGCCCGGGCCCGCACCGGGTTGTTGTAATGCAGCGCCGCGCCGGGGATCAGGCGCCGGACCAGCGCGATTTCCTCGGGCGAGGCGACGTCGAAGCCGGTGACCCCGGCGGTGGCCAGATTGGCGAGGATCGTCTCGTCCGGGTTGGCCTTCACCGCATAGGTGACGAGGCCGGGAAACCCCGCCAGAAACCGCCGGGCCTGCGCCTGTAGCGCGGCGGGCGAGAGGAAGAGGACCGGATCCTCGGGCTGATGCGCCCGCAGGTAATCGACCGGATCGGACCAGAGGCTGTCGGCAAATCCCATGGCGTTTCCTTTCGCGCCGCTGCTCGATGGGGCCGGTTCAGGCCGGCTCTGCTATCAGGATGCCGCTAAATGATGCGTCCCGAAGCCAGCATTTCGGTTGATATGCGCCATGGTCCCGTTATTTTGACAAGAGTTTCGTCATTTTGCAGGATGACCATGGACGAGCTGGATCGCGCGCTGGTGGCGCTGCTGGTTGCCGATGCGCGTCAGCCGCTGGCGACGCTGGCCCGCAGGCTGAAGGTCGCGCGCAGCACCGTGCAATCGCGGCTGGAGCGGCTTGAGGCCTCGGGCCTTGTGCAGGGCTATACTTTGCGGCTGGCGCAGCCAGCGGAACGTCCCCTGATCCGCGCCGCGGTGCTGGTCTCGATCGAGCCGCGGAACCAGACGAACATCCTTGCGCGGCTGAAGGCCATGCCCGAGGTCGAACGCGCCTTTACCACCTCAGGGCGGGTCGATCTGCTGTTGCAGGTCGCGGCGCCGACGACCGAGCAGCTGGACGCGATCCTCGATGCCATCGGGGCGATGCCGGGGGTGCGGTCCTCGGAAAGTCTGATCCATCTGAGCGTCAAGATCGACCGCGGCGCCTGATCAGTAATCCCCGCTCCAATAGCCCTGACCCCGCTGGGGATCGACATAGACGGTCACGGTACTGCCCGGGGGCGGCAGCTCGGCAACCGGGCGGGCCACGGCGATTCCGGTCAGGCCGGTGCTGTCGCTCCAGTGCAGCCGTGCCTTGCCGCTTGTCTTCTTGCCGGCGGGCTGCAGGCTGGTGACGGTGGCGCTGCGCGCCTCGCCGGCCTCGGCGGCCCGGCGTCTGGAGGCGGCCTGCCGCCGCGTCGCGCCCAGCAGCAGGAGTCCGACCCAGAGGATCGTTCCGCCGATCAAGCCGAAGACGCTGCCCAGGCGGCGGCTCCGGCCCTGTTCGATCTCGGCGATGGCGGGGTTCGCGGCAACGTAGCGCAATTCGACGCCGGACTGCCCGCGCGATTCGATGAAATACTCCCGCGAGACGAGGAAGACCGCGGAATGGAGCTGACCGGCGGCATCGCGGAAGCTGACATCCATGTAATGCCGGTACGAGAGGCCGCCGTCGCGCCGCCGCGTGGTGGTCGAGTAGCTGTTGTCGATCTGGCCGGTGGTGGTCACGCCGCCCCGGCTGAGACGCAGGTCGTGGTAGAGATGCCAGAGCCCGACCGAACCGAAGGCGAGGCCCACGAGCAGCAGCACCACCCCCGGCCAGAAGCTGGGCCGGTCGAGGTAGAGCCGCCCGGAGGGTTGGGGGCGGGCGCCGGATGGCAGGTCGGTCATGGCAATACCGGGCAGAAAATTCTTCGATCTATGACCCGGAATCATGCGTGTTTCGGCCCAGCGTTCAAGCCTGGACCGACAATTTCACGCAGTCTTGCGCCGCAAGGGCCCCGGACAGGTCGCGTCCCAGCGCCTGGGCGCCGTGGAGGGGGGCGGGCATGTGCAACGTGACGGGGGGCTGGCCCGCGCGCTCACCCCGGGCCGCCTTGGCTCAGTAATCCCCTTGCCACCAGCCGCGTCCGCTGCGGGGATCGACATAGACTGCGACCTGCGTGCCGATCTCGGGCAGGGCCTCGTTCGGGACCTGGCCCGACCGGCCGCGGGTCGAGCCCAGGTCCCAGCCAAAGGTCCAGCGGTTCGACTTGGCCTTGCCGATGCGCTTGTGGTCGGTGACGGTGGCCAGCCGCCGCTCGCCTTCCTGCGCCGCGCGCCGCTGGGCGCCGGCCCCGCGCATCAGGACCAGCAGCGCGATCAGCGCGGCGATGCCGAAGCCGAGGGCGATGAAGCCCACGATCTTGCCGGTGCGGGCGGTCTGGCCCAGGGTCAGCTCGACCGTGGTCGGATGCGAGCGGGCGTAGCGGATCGGCAGGGTGGAGCCTGTGCGGTTCGCCTCGTAAAGCCCCGCGCTGACCGAGCGGTTGACCTCGACCGGGGCGCCGTCGGGGCCGGTGAAGCGGATCACCAGATGGTAATTGCGCGAGGTGGAGCCGTTCGAGCGCCGGGTCACGCTGGTCGATCGGTCGACGACAACGCCGGTGGTATCGACGCCTTCGCTGGCCAGAAGCGAGGCTTCCCGAAGTTCATAAAGGCTGAAAGCGGCGGTGAGGCCGCCCATGATCAGGAAAACGATGGCGAGGGCAAAGCTCGCGCGCTTGGTATAGATCTTTCGGGAAAGGGTCGGGCGGTCCATCAAACGCTCCTGAAAACGGGCCAATATCGCGCCCGTTCCCGAAGTGATATCCGCCGCCCGCCGAAAATCAATCGCTGGCGAGAGCCCGCGCTGCGGCCTCGACCGCGCCCGGTCCATGGGGAATGCCCAGCGCTTTCATCCCGGTATCCATGACCGCCAGCGCCCCCAGCGTCATATGCGCGTTGACATGGCCCATATGGGCAATGCGGAAATAGGCGTCGCCCGCGGGATCGCCGGGTTCCGCCATGCCCAGGCCGATGCCCAGCGTGACGCCTGCCTGATGTTCGCACCATTGGCGCAGCCGCGTGCCGTCCCTGCCCGAGAGCCGGGCGGCGGTGACCGAATGGCCGCGCCGCGCCGGGTCCTGGATGTTCAGGCGGAAAGCGCCGCCCTGGCCCCAGGCCTCGGCCGCGGCCCAGACGGCGCGGGCGAGGGCAGTGTGGCGGGCCCAGACGTTTTCCAGCCCCTCCTCGTGGATCATCGACAGCGCCTCGCGCAGGCCGAAAAGGTGATGCGTCGGCGCCGTGCCGTACCAGTTTTCATAGAAGAACTGGGCCGAGTTGCGGGGGGTCCAGTCCCAATAGGGCGTGCGCAGGTCGGCGGTCTTGCCGGCCTCTTTCGCCTTGTCCGAGAAGAAGACGAAACCCAGGCCCGGCGGCGTCATCAGGCCCTTCTGGCTGGCGGCGATCATGACATCGACGCCCCAGTCGTCCATGCGGAACTCGTCGCAGGCCAGCGAGGCAATGCAATCTACCATCAAAAGGCCCGGGTGACCGAGGTCGTCCATGAGCCTGCGCACCGCCGCCACGTCATTCAGCGCGCTGGTCGCGGTATCGACATGGGTGACCATGACGGCGCGCGCCTCGGGCGCCGCTTTCAGCGCGGCCTCGGCCCGGTTCAGGTCGATGGGTTCGCGGCCGAAATCGGTGATCAGCGGCGTCACCCCAAGCTGGCGCGCGTGTTCCGCCCAGCCATGGCCGAAGCGCCCGGTGGCCAGCACCAAGGCCTTGTCGCCGCGGCGAAAGACGTTGGTATTCGCGGCCTCCCATGTCGCGTGGCCGTTGCCGATATAGATGGCGAGATTCTGCGCGGTGCAGGCGACCCGTTTCAGATCGGCGCGCAAGGGCGCCACCATGTCCACCAGCGAGCCCTCGTAGATATTGGGCGCGGCGCGATGCATGGCGTTGAGCACGCGGTCGGGCATGACCGAGGGGCCGGGGATGGCCAGATAGGGACGGCCATTGGCGAGCGACATGCCGGGAACTCCTGAACCTGTGTAGTGTTGCCGGCGGAGATTAGGCCCGGGGGCGGGGGCTGTGCAAGGGGCGGCGGCAGACCTATATCGGGGCTGATGGAGAGAATGCCGATGCCCGATCCGACGCTTTCGCCCGATGCCCGCTGCGCCCCGGTTCCGGGCCGTGGTTTCCTGCGCGTCACCGGGCCCGACCGCGAGAAATTCCTGCAAGGGCTGGTGACGCAGGACATGGGCCGCGTGATCCGCGACGGCATCGGCTATGGGGCGATGCTGACGCCACAGGGCAAGCTGCTGGCCGATTTCCTGATGGTGGCGGAACCCGAGGCGGTGCTGATCGACGTGGCCGAGGATCTGGCCGAGGATCTGGCGCGCCGGCTGCTGATGTTCAAGCTGCGTTCCAAGGCCTCGGTGGAAAGGGTCGAGGGCGTGGTCACGCGCGGGATCGGTCCGATGCCCGAAGGCGCGCTGGCCGATCCCCGTGACCCGGCGCTGGGCTGGCGGCTTTACGGCGTAGCGCTCGCGCAGGGGGCGCCGGTCGACTGGAACGCGCGGCGCATCGCTGCGCTGGTGCCAGAAACCGGGGCCGAGCTGGTCCCGGGCGAGAGTTTCGTGCTGGAACTGGGGTTCGAGCGGCTCCACGGCGTGGATTTCCGCAAGGGCTGCTATGTCGGACAGGAGGTCACGGCGCGGATGCACCACAAGACCACGTTGCGCCGCCAGCTGCGGGTGGTCGAGGTCGCAGGCAAGGTCCCGGTAGGCACGCCGGTCCTGACGGAGGACGGTCGCGAGGCGGGCGTCCTCTATACCCAGGCCGGAGGCCGGGGGCTGGCGCTGATGCGGGTCGACCGGATCGACGGCGTTTTGAGCGCCGGCGGGCAGGCGGTGACGGTTCTGTCGGAGTGAGGGGTGAGGTGGGGTCGCCATGGTGGGGTGAAACCCCACCCTACGGGGACGATCCGGTGCCCGCTGTGCCGTCGGGTCGGCGGAGACGGTTCTGTCGTGGTGAGGGCGTGAGGCGGGTCGCCATGGTGGGGTGAAACCCCACCTTACGGGGCGACCCGGTGCCCGCCGTGTCGTGGCGCCGGCGGAGACGGTTCTGTCGGAGTGAGCGGATGAGGCGGGGTCGCCATGGTGGGGTGAAACCCCACCCTACGGGGGCGGCCGTGTCGCGCGGTGCGGCGGGGTAGGGTGGGATTTCATCCCACCCGGGTCCAACGCCCGAGCCCCGGCCAAGGCCCGCTCAGCCCGCCGTGCCGACCGGTAGGAGCGCCACCCCGACGCGCCGCCCCTCGGACAGAAGCACGTTATAGGTCCGGCAGGCGGCGGGCGAGGCCATCGGCTCGGCGGCGATGCCGGCCTCTTCCAGCGTCTCGCGGAAGGCGCGGGGCAGATGGGCGATCTCGGCCCCCGTACCGACGAAGAGGACATCGACCTGACCGGCCAGCGGCAGCAGCGTCTCGGTATCCTCGAACCCGGCCCAGGCCACCACCTGACCGGGCACGATCACCACCGGCGCCGGATGCGCGACGCCGCCGATGCGGAAGAAATCGGCCCCATAGCCCTCGATGGGCTGGGCGGTGCCGAAGTCGATCTCGGTCAACCTCATTTCGAGGACGAGGTGGCGAATTGCGTGCCCGCCTTGTCGCCGCCCTTGCCCCAGTCGCGCTTGACGCCCAGCAGCTTCACGATGACCGCAGCAACATAGATCGACGACCAGGTGCCGACGAAAATGCCCCAGATCATCGCGAAGACGAAGCCGCGGATCACGTCCCCACCCAGCACGAAGAGGGCGATGAGCGCGATCAGCGTGGTGAACGAGGTCATCAGCGTCCGCGTCAGCGTCTCGTTCAGCGACAGGTTCATCACGTCCAGAACCGGGCGCTGCTTGTACTTGATGAGGTTCTCGCGCATCCGGTCGAAGACCACCACGGTATCGTTCAGCGAATAGCCGACGATGGTCAGGAGCGCGGCGATGATCGCGAGGTCAAAGCGCAGCTGCAAGATGACGAAGACGCCGATGGTCAGGATCAAGTCATGGATCAGCGCGGCCACCGCGCCCAGGGCGAATTGCCATTCGAACCGCAGCCAGATGTAGATCAGCACCGCCCCCAGCGCGGCCAGGACGGCGAGGATCGCCTCTTGCACCAGCTCGCCCGAGACCTTGGGGCCGACCGATTCGACCGAGGCGAAGGTGATCGAGGGATCGACGCCCTGCAGCGCGCTCTGGACCTGGGCCAGGACCGCGGGCGAGACGGCCTCGCCATCCTCCGGGGCCTGGATGCGCATGCTGGTGACATGCTGATCGGCGCGGAAGCTCGGGTCATAGACCTCGGTGATGGCGATGTCGCCCAGGTTGAGGGGCGCCAGCGCCGTGCGATAGGCGCCGACATCGACCGGTTGGGCGGCTTCCGTACGGATCGTGGTCCCGCCGCGGAAGTCGATGCCGAAGTTCAGGCCGATGGCGAAGAAGACGGCAATGGAGGCGGCGATCAGCACCATGGACAGGCCGAAGGTGTATTTCCACGGCCCCATGAAGTTGATGTCGGTATCGTCGGGAACGATTTTCAGCCGATACATTCTGTGTCGCTCCTCAGAGGTTCAGCGTCTTGGGACGGCGGCGTTCGAACCACCAGACGATGATCAGCCGCGTGACGAAGATCGCCGAGAAGACCGAGGTCAGAATCCCCAGGCCCAGGGTGATGGCGAAGCCCCGCACCGGGCCCGAGCCCAGCGCATACAGGATCGCCGCGGTCATGAAAGTGGTGATGTTGGCGTCGAGGATCGCCGACATGGCGCGCTCGTAGCCCAGCTCGATGGCCCGCGCCGGGCCGCGCGCGGTGCGCAATTCCTCGCGGATCCGTTCGAAGATCAGCACGTTGGCGTCCACGGCCATGCCGATGGTCAGGACGATCCCGGCGATCCCGGGCAGGGTCAGCGTGCCGCCGATCAGCGACAGGATGGCGAAGATCATCGCCACGTTCAGCAGCAGCGCGACATTGGCGATCCAGCCGTAGAAGCCGTAGCTCAGCCCCATGTAAAGCAGCACCGCCGCCATGGCGACGACCGCCGCGATCTTGCCCGCATCCACGCTGTCCTGGCCCAGTTCCGGGCCGATGGTGCGCTGTTCCAGCACCTCGATCGAGGCGGGCAGGGCGCCCGCGCGCAGAAGGATCGCCAGCTGCGTCGATTCCTCGACCGTGAAACGGCCGGTGATGATGCCCGACCCGCCGGGAATGGCGCTCTGGATCACCGGGGCCGAGATCACCTCGTTATCCAGCACGATGGCGAAGGGATTGCCGATGTTCTCGGCGGTATAGAGGCCGAAGGCGCGGGCGCCCGCCGGGTTGAAGCGGAAGCTCACCGCCGGGCGGCCGTTCTGGTCGAAGGTCGGCTGGGCATCGGTCAGTTGCTCGCCCGAAACGACGGCCGTCTGTTCGAGGAAATAATAGACGCCCTGCTCGTTCATCGACGGATAGACGACCTGGCGCGGTCCGGGTGCCTCGGCCCCGTTCGCCGTGGTGCGCACGACCGGATGGAAGGTCAGCCGCGCGGTGCGGCCGATGAGGTCGAGGATCTCGTCGGCCGAGCCGACGCCGGGCACCTGGATCAGCACGCGGTCGGCGCCCTGGCGCAGGATGGTCGGCTCGCGGGTGCCCGCTTCATCGACGCGGCGGCGGATGATTTCGAGCGACTGGCGCATGGTGCGGTCGTCGGTCGCCAGCCGTTCGGCTTCGGAGAGGGTGACGATGATCTGGCCGTTGTCCTCGTGAATGTCGAGGTCCTGCTGGCCGATGCCCGTCAGCGTCTGCATCGGCTGCGACAGGGTGCGCACAACCTCCAGCGCGCGTGCCATCCCCTCGGGATTGCCGATGGCGACCCGCAGGACGCCCGGATCGTCCGACGGCATGCGGCGGACGCCGCCGACCGTGGCACGCTCGTCCCGGAGGAGGTCGCGGACCTCGGGCCAGAGGGCGTCGATGCGGTCGGCATAGACATCCGAGACACTCACCTCGACGAGCAGATGCGCCCCGCCCCGCAGGTCGAGGCCCAGGTTGATCGTGTCCGAGGGCAGCCAGTCGGGCCAGAGCGCGCGCTCGGCCTGAAGCTCGGGCGTGTCGTTCCCCGCGGCGATCTGGGCCACGGCGTCGTTATGGCGCTCGACACGGTCGTAGAACAGGTTGGGCGCGGAGAACACCACGGCGGCGAGGCAGATCAGGATGACCAGCGCGCGCTTCCAGAGCGAGAATTGCAGCATGGGGGAACCTTGCGTGGAGGTCCGCCCGCAGCCATGCCGCGGGCAGGATCCGGTGCGGCGGGCTTAGTCGGCCGTGGCGGGCTCGGTCTTCGACAGGACGCTGGTGACGGTCGAGCGGACGACGCGGACCTTGACGCCCTCGGCGATCTCGACCTCGATCTCGCCGTCTTCCTTGACCTTCGAGACCTTGCCGATCAGGCCGCCGGCGGTGATCACCTGATCGCCCCGGCGCAGGCCCTCGACCATCGCACGGTGCTCCTTCATCTTTTTCTGCTGCGGGCGGATCAGCAGCATCCACATGATCAGGAAGATCAGGGCGAAGGGAATGATCTGCGTGGCGAGACCGGCAGCGCCGGCACCGCCGGCGGTCTGCGCGAAAGCGGGGGTGATGAACATGAGGCTCCTCAGGTGGGGACGGGGCCGGAAAGGCCCGTCAGATCTGGCGCGCACCCTATATGGGGGCCGGTGCGAGTTCAAGCGAGAGGGCAGGGCGCAGAAACCGGCCCGTTTCGGCGGTTTCTTGCGGTGCGAAGCGGCGGGAGGCGCGCTCCCACCCGCCCACCCCGCGCGCCTCCCGCCGCGGAGAGGCCGCTGCTTGTTGCGACCCCGGGGGGCCAGCCCCCCGGACCCCCCGGCGTATTTTCGGCAAAGTGAGGAGAAAGGCGGAGCGTGCCGTCAGGCGGGCGCTCTTTCTCCGCTTCGTTCTTCAAGTATCCTCGGGGGGGGGCGCCCGGACAAGGCGCCTGGGGCGCGTCGTCAGGCCCGAACCCCGGCGCGCAAGCGCAGGGCCGGACAGGCCATCAGGGGAAAAGGGAGGCAGAAAGCTCCCCTCCCCTCGGCGCGGCGGCACGCCGCGCCGCTGGTCGCCCCCCGTTTCGTCTTTTGGGGCCTCGGCGCCGGAGGCGTCGCGGCCGAGGGCGAACCCCCGCCTCAGCCGCGTTCGTGGCGCAGGGGGCGCGACAGGAGCAGGTCTTTCGCTTCGTCAAGTGAGACCCGGCCCTTGAGCAAGGCCGAGACCATGCAGGTCACCGGCAGCGTGTCGGAATCGCCGTCCGCGGCCAGGGCATGGGCGGTCATCACGCCCTCGACCGTCTGGGCGCCATCCGGCAGTTCGCCGCGGCCGATGGCCTGGCCGTGGCGGAAGTTGCGGGATTTCTCGGAGGTGCAGGTCAGCACCAGGTCGCCGAAGCCCGAGAGCCCGGCCAGCGTCTCGGGCAGGGCGCCGCGGCTTTCGGCCAGGCGCTGGATCTCGGCGAAGCCGCGGGTCATCAGCGCGGCGCGGGCGCTTTCGCCGAAGCCCGCGCCCAGCACCACGCCGGCCGCGATGGCGATCACGTTCTTCAGCGCGCCGCCCAATTGCGCGCCCAGCGCGTCCTCGGTCAGATAGAGCCGCAGGTCGGGGGTGGCCAGCGTGGTCTGGAGCGCCTCGCCGCCCGGATGCGCCGTGGCGAGCGTCAGCGCGGTAGGTTTGCCCTGCGCAATGTCGACGGCGAAGCTGGGGCCGGTCAGCACCGCGGTCCGCGCGCCCGGGATCGCCTGTTCCAGCACCTGCGTCGGCAAGAGGCCCGTGCCCAGCTCCACCCCCTTGCAGCAGGCGACCAGGGTACGGCCGGCGAGGGCCTCGGCATGGGTTTCGGCCAGTCCGCGCAGGCTCTGCGTCGGCACCGCCAGCAGGAGGATCGGCGCCGCCGCGGCTTCGGCCACCTCGGCGGTCGGTATCAGGCGGGACGGCAGGTCGATGCCAGGCAGGCGGGCGGCGTTCTCGCCCGTCTCGCGCATCCGTGCGGCCTGCGCCCCGTCGCGGGCCCAGAAGGAGACGCCTCTGCCGGCCTGTGCCAAGGTGATGGCGAGCGCCGTTCCGAAGGCGCCTGCGCCCAGAACCCCGATTTCGGGCCGTTCCATGCCGATCCTTTCTGCCCATTCGGGCTTTGCAGCCGTGGCGGCGTGACGTTATGACGGACCGAACCCCGGTTTCAGGACGGTCACATGGTCGATATCGCAACCCGCGTCCACAATCACAACTGGAAGATCGATCCGATCGTCCGGTCCCTGATCGACACGGATTTCTACAAGCTACTTATGTGTCAGTCGATTTTTCGCAACCGGCCGGACACACGGGTCACGTTTTCGCTGATCAACCGGACCAAGGAAATCCGTCTGGCCGAGCTGATCGACGAGGGCGAATTGCGCGAGCAGCTCGACCATGTGCGAGGGCTCAGCCTGACGCGGGGCGAGAGCACCTGGCTGAGGGGGAACACCTTTTACGGCAAGCGGCAGATGTTCCGGCCCGATTTCATGGAATGGTTCGAGGGGCTGCGGCTCCCCGATTATCACCTGGAAAAGCGTGACGGCCAGTACGAGCTGACCTTCGAGGGCGCCTGGCCCGAGGTCATGCTGTGGGAGATCCCGGCGCTGGCGATCCTGATGGAACTGCGCTCGCGTGCCGTGCTCAAGACCATGGGCAAGTTCGAGCTGGAAGTGCTCTATGCCCGGGCCATGTCGCGGGTCTGGGAAAAGGTCGAGCGGCTGCGCAAGATCCCGAACCTGCGCATTGCCGACTTCGGCACCCGGCGGCGGCATTCCTTCCTGTGGCAGGATTGGTGCGTGCAGGCGCTGATCGAGGGGCTGGGCGAGGCCTTCACCGGCACGTCGAATTGCCGGATCGCCATGCGGCGCGATATCGAGGCGATCGGCACGAATGCGCATGAGCTGCCGATGGTCTATGCCGCGCTCGCCGAAAGCGACGCAGAACTGGCGCAGGCGCCTTACAAGGTGCTGGCCGATTGGCACGAGGAGCATGACGGCAATCTGCGGATCATCCTGCCCGACACGTACGGGACCGAAGGGTTTCTCAAGCGTGCGCCGGACTGGCTGGCGGGCTGGACCGGGATCCGTATCGATTCCGGCGATCCGGCGGCCGCCGCCGAGGTGGCGATCCGTTGGTGGACCGAGCGCGGCGAGGATCCGCGCGCGAAACTGGTGATCTTCTCGGACGGGCTGGATGTCGACAAGATCGAGGCGTTGAAGGCGCAATTCGCGGGGCGGGTGAAGGTGTCCTTCGGCTGGGGGACGCTGCTGACCAACGATTTCCGCGGCCTGACCCAGGGCGACCGGCTTGCCCCCTTCTCGCTGGTGTGCAAGGCGGTGGCGGCGAACGGACGGCCGACGGTCAAGCTGTCGGACAATCCCAACAAGGCGATGGGCCCGGCCGACGAGGTGGCGCGCTACAAGCGGGTCTTCGGCGTGGGCGAGCAGGAGGCGGTGGCGGTCGTCGTGTGAGCGACTTGTCGGGTTGGTCGGCGCGCGGTATGATTTTGCGGTATCCTCAGGAGGGTCGCCATGTCGACTGCCGCGAAACGCAAGACCTCCCTCACGCTCGACGCAGCCTTGCTCGATGACGCGCGCGATCTCGACCTGAACGTGTCCGCGGTCGCCGATGCCGCTCTGCGCCAAGCGGTCGCCGAGGCGCGCCACAAGCGGTGGCTGGAAGAAAACGCCGACGCCTTCGCCGCGCAGGCCGAGTGGCACCGGACGCATGGCCATCCGCTGGCCGATCTCATGGTCGGGCCGGGCAAGGCGACATGGAACGCCTGAGCCGGTTCGACGTGGTCGAGGCGAATGGCATCGCTATGGTTGTTGTGGAGAGCGAATTGCTTCCACCCGATCCGGCGGTAGTGGTCATCCCGTTGCTGGAAAATTATCCGGCGGTGACGACGCTCAACCCCATCATTCCCTACCGCGGGCTCTCGCTCGTTCTTGCCACGCGCCTGATCACGCCGGTCAGCAGGGCGGCTGTTCGGCGAACGGGCCGGGTCGAGGAGCATTCCGACAGGATAACGCGGGCGCTAGACGTTCTTCTGACCGGAATTTGAAAGCAAAAGGCCCCGCGCGATGCGCGGGGCCTTTGTCGTTCCGGTGGGGCCGATCAGCTCTTGGCCAGGTCGCGCAGCACGTAGTGCAGCACGCCGCCGTGCTTGACGTAATCGACCTCGATCTCGGTATCGATCCGGCACTTCAGCTGGATATTCTTCACCGAGCCGTCCTTCATGGTGATCGTGCAGGGCACGGTCGACAGCGGCTTGATGTCGTCCGAGAGGCCGCCGATCGAGACCACCTCATCGCCGGTCAGGCCCAGCGACTTGCGGGTATCGCCGCCGGTGAATTCGAAGGGGATGACCCCCATGCCGACGAGGTTCGAGCGGTGGATGCGCTCGAAGCTTTCGGCGATCACGGCCTTGACGCCCAGCAGGTTCGTGCCCTTGGCCGCCCAGTCACGCGAGGAGCCCGCGCCGTATTCGATGCCGCCGAAGATCACCAGCGGCACACCGGCTTCCTGGTATTCCATCGCCGCGTCGTAGATCGAGGTCTGCTCGCCGTTGGGGCCCTTGGTATAGCCGCCCTCGACGCCGTCCAGCATCTCGTTCTTGATGCGGATGTTGGCGAAGGTGCCGCGCATCATGACTTCGTGGTTGCCGCGGCGCGAGCCGTAGCTGTTGAAGTCCTTCACCGCGACCTGACGCTCGGTCAGGTACTTGCCGGCCGGGGTGGTCGCCTTGAACGACCCCGCGGGCGAGATGTGGTCGGTGGTGATCATGTCGCCCAGCACCGCCAGCACGCGGGCGCCGGTGATCGGGTTGATGTGACCCTTCTCGGCCGACATGCCGCGGAAATAGGGCGGGTTCTGGATATAGGTCGAGCTGGCCGGCCAGTCGTAGGTCTCGCTGCCCGAGACCTTCACCGCCTGCCACTTGTTGTCGCCTTTGAAGACATCGGCGTATTTCGACAGGAAGGCCTCGCGGGTGACCACGCGGTCCACCAGGTCGGCGATTTCCTGGTCGGTCGGCCAGATGTCCTTCAGGAAGACGTCCTTGCCGTCGGGCGTCTGGCCCAGCGGTTCGGTGGTCAGGTCGATGTTCATGTCACCGGCCAGCGCATAGGCAACGACCAGGGGCGGCGAGGCCAGGTAGTTGGCGCGCACATCGGGCGAGATCCGGCCCTCGAAGTTGCGGTTGCCCGAGAGGACGGCCGTGGCGATCAGGTCGTTCTCGTTGATCGCCTTCGAGATTTCCGGTTGCAGCGGGCCCGAGTTGCCGATGCAGGTGGTGCAGCCGAAGCCGACGATGTTGAAGCCCACGGCGTCCAGGTCTTCCTGGAGGCCGGCGGCTTTCAGGTATTCCTCGACCACCTGCGAGCCGGGGGCGAGCGAGGTCTTCACCCAGGGCTTGCGGTTCAGGCCCAGCGCGCGGGCCTTGCGGGCGACGAGGCCAGCGCCGATCAGCACATAGGGGTTCGAGGTGTTGGTGCAGGAGGTGATCGAGGCGATCACCACCGAACCGTCGCGCAGCACGTAATCCTCACCGGCGACGGCGGCGGTCTTGCCGACCTCGACCTGCTTGGTGGCGACGGGGCCTTCGTCGGCCATGTCCTTGGCCTCGGCCGAGACGTCGAGGCCGCGGTAATCGGCGACGACCTTGGTGAAGGCCGAGGCGGCGCCGGTCAGCGGCAGGTAATCCTGCGGGCGTTTCGGACCCGAGATGGCGGGCACGATGGTGCCCATGTCGAGTTCCAGCGTCGAGGAATAGATCGGCGCGTAATCGGCGCCGCGCCAGAAGCCGTTCTCCTTGGCATAGGCTTCGACCAGGGCGATGCGTGCCTCGTCGCGGCCGGTCTGCTTGAGGTAGCGCAGCGTCTCGGCGTCGATCGGGAAGAAGCCGCAGGTCGCGCCGTATTCGGGGGCCATGTTGGCGATGGTGGCGCGCTGGGCCAGCGGCAGGTTGTCCAGGCCCTCGCCGTAGAATTCGACGAATTTGTTGACCACGCCATGCTTGCGCAGCATCTGCACGACCTTGAGCACCAGGTCGGTGCCGGTGGTGCCTTCGACCATCTTGCCGGTCAGCTTGAAGCCGACGACTTCGGGGATCAGCATCGACACGGGCTGGCCGAGCATCGCGGCCTCGGCCTCGATCCCGCCGACGCCCCAGCCGAGGACGGCCATGCCGTTGACCATGGTGGTGTGGCTATCCGTGCCGACGAGCGTGTCGGGATAGGCGACCTGCTCGCCGTTCTGGTCCTTGTCGGTCCAGACGGTCTGGGCGAGGTATTCCAGGTTCACCTGGTGGCAGATGCCGGTGCCGGGGGGCACGACGCGGAAATTCTCGAACGCGGTCTGGCCCCATTTCAGGAATTCGTAGCGCTCCATGTTGCGCTCGTATTCCAGGTCGACGTTCTTCTGGAAGGCGCGCGGGTTGCCGAATTCGTCGATCATCACCGAGTGGTCGATCACCAGATCGACGGGCACCAGCGGGTTGATCTTCTGGGCGTTGCCGCCGAGGCCCTTGATACCGTCACGCATGGCGGCGAGGTCGACCACGGCGGGGACGCCGGTGAAGTCCTGCATCAGCACGCGGGCCGGACGATAGGCGATCTCGCGCGGGTTCTTGCCGCCCTTGGCGCCCCATTCGGCGAAGGCCTTGATGTCCTCGACCGAGACGGTGAAACCACCATCCTCGAAGCGCAGCATGTTCTCAAGCACCACCTTCAGCGAGGCGGGCAGTTTCGAGAAATCGCCGAGGCCCGCGGCCTGCGCCGCCGGGATCGAGTAATAGGCAATCGACTGGCCGGCAACGGTCAGCGTCTTGCGCGTCTTGGCGGTATCTTTACCGACGATCACAGTCATGGGGAGGCTCCCTTCGGGTCAAGAGGGGTTTGGCTGCGCTGCTCATGCCTCATCGCGCGCCACCGATCAAGGGGGGGAGGGGCATTTTGTATACCATTGTGCACAAAAACCGGTGAATACCGCCGGCGGCCTCCGGCGCCGGGGTGGATGCGCGGGATTTGCGCAGGTTCGGGACCGGTTTGCCCGCCCCTTTGGCGCCTGCCGCGCGGTGGCAAAGGAATGCCGCAGCCGTGGCGCCGCTGTCACAAGCTGGTGTAACCAAGGCCACAGCGGGTTGCCCCTGCTTGCGCGCGGGTCCATTTGCCGGTTCACTGACGCAGAATTTCAGGAGTTGGCGAATGACGCTGAAGGCACGGGTCCGGACGGGAATCTTGTCGCAGGCCCGGGGGCAGGCTGCCGGCGTCGGCATGGCGGCGGTGCTGGCGCTGGGGCTGGCGCCGGGCATCGTGCGGGCGCAGGATGCCGGAACGGCGACCGAGGTGCCGGTTCTGCTGGAGCTTTACACCGCGCAGGGCTGTGCGTCCTGTCCGCCCGCGGACGACATGATGATCGACCTCGCCTCGCGCGAGGATGTCATCGCGCTGGCCCTGCATGTGGATTACTGGGATTACATCGGCTGGGCGGACACCTTTGCCGATCGCGCCTATACCGAACGCCAGCAGCGCTATGCCCGCCGGTTCGGCCATTCCACCATCTACACCCCGCAGGTCGTCATCAACGGCACCCAGATTGTCGAAGGCTTCCGGGTGATGGAGGTCATGGACACGATCGCGGCGCAGCAGGCCCGGCCGGCCGAGGTGCGCCTGCATCTGGCCCGGACCGAGGGCGGGCTGGAAATCAGGGCCGAGCCCACCGCCGATGCCGCGCCGCAGATCGCCATGGCCTCGCGCCGGTCGGCGATTTCGGGGATGGCGACCAATTCCGTGGTCGGCACGCTGAGCATGGTGCGCCGCGAAAGCGAGGCACCCGCCGAGACGGCCGAGGCCGCCGATGGGGCGCCCGAGATGGCCGAAGCCGCCCCGCCGCCCGTCGCCGCCGCGCCCGCGCCCGCCGCCGGGATGGGCACCACGGGTCTGGGGCCGGTCGGCAGCGGGCCCTATGTGGTGCAGATCGTGCGCTACCGGCCCAGCGAGACAGTCGATATCCTGGACGGCGAGAACGCAGGCCTCAGCGCGCATTACGCCAATATCGTCACCAGCTGGCAGCCCATCGGCAGCTGGGACATGCTGGCCCCGCTGGATCTGACGATCCCGCTGGAGGGCACCGATCCGGTGGTCGTGATCGTGCAGGAAAGCGGACAGGGCGAAGTGATCGCCGCCTCGCGGGTGCGCTGAGGCTCAGCGCTCCATCCCCGGTGCGTGTTTCCAGCGCCGGTGCAGCCAGAACCATTGCCCCTTGTGCGCCATGACCTTGCGGCTGGCGCTGTCGTTCAGCGCCTTGGTCATGGTCAGCGCGTCGGTATGGGGGATCGGTTCCTGGACTTCGATGGTGAAGGTCAGCCCATCGGGGTTGCGCGTGGCGTAAAGCGGCACCAGCAGCGCCTTGTACTTCAGCGCCATCTTGGCGGCCGAGGTCGCGGTCCAGGCCGGTTTGCCCAGGAAATCCACGAGTTCGCCATGCGCCATGTAATGGTCGCCCAGCAGCCCCAGCATGCCGCCCGATTTCACAAAGCGGATCATGTCGCTCAGCCCCTCGGGCCCGCGGGGAAACAGGGGCCGGGCGATGCTCTCGATGGTCGCCACATAGCGGGCGTTCGCCGCGGGATTGGTCATCGGCATGTAGAGCCCGCCGACCCGGAAGCCCCGCGCACTGAGGTTAGAGCGCCAGGCGTCGTAATTGCCGAAATGCGCCGAGACCAGGATCACCGGCCGCCCCTCGGCATGCGCCCGGTCGAGCGCGGCGAGGCCCGGGCCGCCCGGTTCGAACGTGGCGGCGCGGCGGGCGAAGTCGGGGCCTGAATGCAGCTCGATGAAGGACCGGCCGAAATTGTCGGCGACCTCGCGACAGATGGTGCGGACCTCGGCCTCGGGCATCTGGGGGAAGACATGGCGCAGATTCTGGCGGATCCGGCGGTTCAGGGCCAGCGGGCCCAGCACGCGGCGGAAGAACCAGCCCATGGCGGGCACCCGGCGCTCGTAGGGAAGCAGCTTGACGGTGCCGATCAAGGCGGCGGTCAGCCGGTCGTCGATCCAGTGACGAACCGAAAGGCGCGGCGGCGCTGGATCCGGGGGGGCGGCGGTCGTGCGGGTCATGGAGGATATCTAGACACGCGCCGGGGCGGTGTCCATGCGGGCGGGTGACCTAGGGGTGGGACTTCTTGCGCCGGTTATGCCACCAGACCCATTGTTCGGGATGGGCGATGACCTGCGCGCCGAAGGCCGCGTTGAGGGCGGCCGTCATCGTCCGGGGATCCGAGGGCGGGATCGGCGCATCGACCTGCACGCGGAAACCAGGTTTGCCTGGCGTGCGGATGCCCCAGACCGGGACCAGCAGCGCGTCATAGCGCAATGCCATCTCGGCCATGGACAGGACGGTGCGGGTGGGCTTGCCCAGGAAGTCGATCAGCACGCCGTTCGGCCGGTCCAGATCCATCAGGATCCCCAACATGCCCCCCTTCCTGAGGAAGCGGACGACATTGCGCAGGCCTTCATTCGTGTCGGGGAACATCGGCTGGCCTGAGGCCGAGACGGCCTCGACATAGCGGCGGTTCATCGCCGGGCTGCCCAGTTCCTTGTAATAGCCGCCGATGGTGTAGCCGCGGTGGATCAGCGCCAGCCGCCAGGCGTCGTAATTGCCGAAATGCGCGGAGACCAGGATCACCGGCCGTCCCTCGGCCTGCGCCTGATCGAGGGCGGCGAGGCCCGGCCCCTCGATGGGCAGCGTCGCGGCAAGGGCGGCCATGTCCCGGGCCGAGACCACCTCGACGATCATGCGGGCGAGGTTGCCGGGCACCGTCAGGGCAATGCGGCGGACCTCGGCCTCGGGCAGGTCGGGGCGGAAATGGTGAACGGCCTCGGTGACGCGGCGGTTGATCGCCGTGAAGCGGCCCATGGTCCGGCCGATGAACCCCGCCAGCCGGGCGCGCAGCCCGAAGGGCAGCACCATCAGGCCGGTGACCAGCGCCAGCGTCACACGGTCGCGCAGCCGTTCGGGGGCGGGGGCATCGGGCGCGGGATCGGTGCTCATGCAGGCCAGGGCTCAGCCGAAAAGAAAACGCGGCCACTCCGGGTTCGGGAACGGCCGCGCGGTCTGTCAGGTCGTGTCCGGCGGCGGGGCCGCCCGGAGGTCAGACCGCTTCGCTGATGAACTTCACCGCGTCGCCGAAGGTCTGGATGTTCTCGGCGGCGTCATCGGGGATCTCGATCCCGAATTCTTCCTCGAAGGCCATGACCAGCTCGACGGTGTCCAGCGAGTCGGCGCCCAGATCGTCGATGAACGAGGCGTTCTCGGTGATCTTGTCTTCTTCGACGCCGAGATGCTCGACCACAATCTTCTTCACGCGATCAGCGATGTCGCTCATGTTCAGTCCTCGTTTCCCTCTGGCGGAACCCGCCCAGTGTTGAATTGGCTCTCGCAAGCTGTGACGGCCATGCCGCCGCAGAGGCGCCACGCCGGACCAGCACGGGCAGGCCCCGGCTCAATCAGCGCCGCCTATAGCACAAGCGCGCCACGAGGCAAACGCTTTCCCGTCCGCCCGAGGGGGCCTAGGCTGCGCTGGCGCGGGGGGCGTGTTCAGGCCACAACAGACAGGAAATCATGGCGAACCTTTACCTTCTCATTCACCTTCCGGTGTTGCCGGCATGGCTGATGCTGATTGTCATGCCCGAGGCGAAAGCGACCCGGCGGCTGGTGCATTCCGGGCTGATTCCGTTGCTGATGGCAGCGGTCTATGCCGCGTTCCTGACGGCGGGCATGGTCTTTGGCCAGGCGGCCGAGGGCGCGGGGATGGGCTCGCTGGCGGGCATCATGGCGCTGATGTCGCATCCGGTGGGGGCGCTGACCGGATGGGCGCATTTCCTGATCTTCGACCTTTTCGTCGGCGCCTGGATCGCGCGGGACGCACGGGCGCAGGGATTCGGTCATGCAGGCACGGTGCCGGTCCTGCTGCTGACCCTGGTCTTCGGACCGCTGGGGCTGGCGGCGCATGTGCTGCGCCGCCTGATAGCGGGGAAGGGGATGGCGTTCTGAGCCGGAAGGATCAGAGCATCGCCATCCCGCCGTTCACATGGATCGTGGTGCCGGTGACATAGGCGGCCTCGGGCGAGGCGAGGTAGAGCACCGCCGCCGCGATCTCTTCAGGCGTACCCATGCGGCCGGCCGGGATCTGGCCGTTGATCTTGGCCTTCTGGTCATCCGTCAGCTTGTCGGTCATCGGCGTGGCGATGAAGCCGGGCGCCACCGCATTGGCGGTGATCCCGCGTGAGGCGACCTCGGCGGCGATGGATTTCGTCAGGCCGATCATCCCGGCCTTCGAGGCGGCGTAGTTCACCTGGCCCGCGTTGCCGGTGGCGCCGACGATGGACGAGATGTTGACGATCCGGCCCCAGCGCGCCTTCATCATCGGCCGCATGACCGCCCGGCAAAGGCGCATGGTGGCGGTCAGGTTCACGTCGATGACCGAGGCCCAGTCGTCATCCGACATGCGCATGAAGATCTGGTCGCGGGTGATGCCGGCGTTGTTGACCAGGATGTCCAGCCCGCCCATCGCCTCGATGGCCTGTTTCGGCAGCGCCTCGACCGCCACGGAATCGCCGAGGTTGCAGGGCAGCACGAAGGCCCGCTCGCCCAGTTCCGCCGCCAGTTCCTGCAGTGGCGCCTCGCGCGTGCCCGAGAGGCCGACGGTCGCGCCGGCGCCATGCAGCGCGCGGGCGATGGCGGCGCCGATGCCGCCCGAGGCGCCGGTGACAAGGGCGCGTTTGCCGCTGAGGTCGAACATGGGATTTCCTTTCGGTCAGGCTGTGCGGGAACCGGGCAGGGGGCGCTGCCCCCTCTTGGCCTGCGGCCAATTCACCCCCGGCGTATTTCCGGCAGAGTGATGAGAGGGGCGTTCCGCCCGGCGATTGGGCGCGGTTCTAGCAGCCGCCGGGTCCTGGCGCCAGCGGGCAGGAGTTCGCCGCCGCGCGCCCGCGCTCTTTTCCCGCGCGGGAACAATGTGTATGTGGCAAGGAAAAGCTATGGATCGGCGAAGGCCGAAGACGGAGGATTGCAGATGCGTCGAGTCGTGGTCACGGGGCTGGGTATGCTGACGCCGCTTGCCTGCGGGGTCGAGGAGACCTGGAAGCGGCTTCTGGACGGACAATCGGGCGCGGGCCCGATCACGCGGTTCGACGCGAGCCATCTGGCCACCACCTATGCCTGCGAGATCCCCTTCGGCGACGGCTCGGACGGCAGTTTCAATCCCGACGACTGGATGGCGCCGAAGGACCGGCGCAAGGTCGACGATTTCATCCTCTATGGGCTGGTCGCGGCCACCCAAGCCGTCGAGGATTCGGGCTGGATGCCTGAGAGTGACGAGGATCGCGAGCGTACCGGGGTGATGATCGGCTCGGGCATCGGGGGTCTCACGACGATCGCCGACACCGCCATCCTGATCAAGGAGAAGGGGCCGAAGCGCGTCTCGCCCTTCTTCATCCCGGGCTCGCTGATCAACCTTGTCTCGGGGCAGGTCAGCATCAAATACGGCTTCAAGGGTCCGAACCATGCGGTCGTCACCGCCTGTTCCACCGGCGCCCACGCCATCGGCGACGCGGCGCGGCTGATCATGCTAGGCGATGCGGACGTGATGGTCGCGGGCGGGGCCGAGGCGCCGATCAGCGAGATCGGCATCGCCGGGTTCAACGCCTGCAAGGCGCTTTCCACCAAGCGGGGCGACGAGCCGCAGAAGGCCAGCCGCCCCTATGACGCGGACCGTGACGGTTTCGTCATGGGCGAGGGCGCGGGCATCGTCGTGCTGGAGGAATACGAGCACGCCAAGGCGCGCGGCGCGAAGATCTATTGCGAGGTGCTGGGCTATGGCCTGTCGGGCGACGCCTATCACATCACCGCGCCTTCGGAAGACGGCGACGGCGGCTTCCGGTCGATGGCGGCGGCGTTGAAGCGCGCCGGGCTGCAGCCGGCGGACGTGGATTACATCAACGCGCATGGCACCTCGACCATGGCGGATACCATCGAACTCGGCGCGGTTGAGCGGCTGATGGGCGATGCGGCCGAGAAGGCCACCATGTCCTCGACCAAATCGGCCATCGGGCACCTGCTGGGCGCGGCCGGGGCGGTGGAAGCGATCTTCTGCGTGCTGGCGATCCGCGACCAGGTGGCGCCGCCGACCATCAACCTCGATAACCCGGCGGTCACGCCGAAGCTGGACCTGGCGCCGAACGCGGCGCGCAAGCGCAAGATCGACGTCGCGCTGTCCAATTCCTTCGGCTTTGGCGGCACGAATGCGAGCCTCGTGCTGGGTAAGGTGCGCGACTGATGTGGAAGCACATCGCGGCGAACGCGCTGACGCTGCTGATCGTGGCGTTCGTCCTGCTGGCGGGGGTGGTGGCCATGGGTCAGCACGCCTTCCGGGCAGAGGGGCCGCTGGATCAGGCGATCTGCCTCAGGGTGGATCAGGGCGCCTCGCTGCGGACCGTGGCCTCGTCGCTCGACGCCCAAGGCGCGGTGACGAGCCCGATGCTGTTCCGCATCGGCGCGCAATATGACGGGCGCGACAGCCAGCTGCGGTTCGGGTCTTATCTGGTGCCGGCCGGCGCCTCGATGGACCAGATCCTCGATATCGTGACGCGCGGCGGGGCCTCGACCTGCGGCACCGAGGTGGTGCTGCGGATCGGCGTGACGGCGGCCAGCTATGTCGTGCGCGAGCTGGACCCGGCGACCAGCCGCTTCACCGAGACGGTGGACCTGCCCATCGACACGACCGATTTCCCCGAGGAATACACCAGCGTCGCCGAGGCGCCGGATACCCGGTTCCGCATTGTCGTGGCCGAGGGCGCGACCAGCTGGCAGATCTGGAACGCGCTGGGCAATGCCGAATTCCTGTCCGGCAGCGTGGCCGAGGTCCCGCCGGAGGGGCATCTGGCGCCCGATGGCTACGAGGTACGGCGCGGGGCCGACCGGGGCGACTTGCTGGCCCGGATGCAGAGCGCACAGGAGGCGTTCCTGGCCCAGGCCTGGGAAAACAGGGTCGAGGGCCTGCCCTTCGAGACGCCCGAGGAGGCGCTGACGCTGGCTTCGATCGTCGAGAAGGAAACCGGCGTCGCCGAGGAACGCCGCGTGGTGGCGAGCGTCTTCATCAACCGCCTTCGGGTGCCGATGCGGCTGCAGACCGACCCGACGGTGATCTATGGCATCACCCGGGGGCAGGGCGTGTTGGGCCGGGGCCTCAGGCGCTCGGAACTGGACGCGGCAACGCCCTACAATACCTATCGCATCGACGGCCTGCCGCCGACGCCCATCGCCAACCCGGGTCGCGCCGCCATCGAGGCAGTGCTGAACCCCGAGGAGACGGAATACCTCTATTTCGTCGCCGATGGGACCGGGGGTCATGTCTTTGCCCGGACCCTGGCCGAGCATAACGAGAACGTGGCCCGCTGGCGGCAGATCGAGGCGCAGCAGGGTAACTAAGGTTTTAGCGAGTTTTCCGTTGCATCCCAAGGTGTTGCGGATTGACTTTCGGCGCGCTCCGTGATAGCGCTAAAGGCATGCTGGCACAGTTCGGCTTGCGGCCCGGGGTAACTCCCGGGCCGTTTGCGTTCTCATCGCGCGGGGCAGCGAGGCAGCGGGCAAACCGATGACGAAACGAGACCCTGGACGGGGAAACGACCCGCCGCGCCATCTGGTGGCGCAGGCGGAACGGCAACTGGCGGCCTATGGAGCCGAGCTCGACGCCGCCATCGAGAGCATGAGAGCCGGGGATGTCACGGCGTCGCGCGACTGGGCGGCGACGGTCTCCTCGTTGCGCAAGGCATTGGAGGCGGTGTTCAGTGAACGGGCGAAACTCGAGAAACTTGAAGAGGGCAGCGGACCGCGCGCCGGAGAGCTGGATCTCGCCGCCGCGGGGGCCGAGGTGCGATGCCGAATGGATCGCCTGCGCGCCGCAGCAGCTGCGGGAGGAGTTCCTGACGGGGCTCAGTGACCAGGCGTTGCTGGCGCTGCCATGGCTGTGGGATTTCTGGGCGCTGCCCCATCAGAAGGCCCCCGGGGGCGACTGGCGCACTTGGGTGATCATGGGCGGGCGCGGCGCGGGCAAGACCCGCGCCGGGGCCGAATGGGTGCGCTTGCAGGTCGAAGGGGCGGGGCCGCGCGACCCCGGTCGCTGCGCGCGCGTCGCGCTGGTCGGCGAGACGCTGGACCAGGTGCGCGAGGTGATGATCTTCGGCGAAAGCGGGATCCTGGCCTGCTCGCCGCCCGACCGCCGCCCCGTCTGGGAGGCCACGCGCAAGCGGCTGGTCTGGCCCAACGGCGCGGTGGCGCAGGCTTTTTCGGCCCATGCGCCTGAGGCCCTGCGCGGTCCGCAATTCGACGCGGCCTGGTGCGACGAGCTGGGCAAGTGGAAGAAATCCGAGGCCGCCTGGGACCAGCTGCAATTCGCGCTAAGGCTGGGCGAGGATCCGCGCTGCGTGGTGACGACAACGCCCCGGGCCGAAGGGGTGCTGCGGCGGGTGCTGGCCCTGCCCTCGAGCGTGGTGACGCGCGCGCCGACCGAGGCCAACCGTGCCTTCCTCGCGGCCTCGTTCCTGCGCGAGGTCGAGGAGCGCTATGGCGGTTCGCGGCTGGGGCGGCAGGAGCTGGAGGGGATCTTGCTGGAGGATGTCGAAGGTAGCCTCTTCCCCCAGGCGCTGATCGAGCGCTGCCGGACGCGGGAGGTGCCCGCCTTCAGCCGGGTCGTGGTCGCGGTCGATCCGGCCGTCAGCGGGCATGCGGGATCGGATCTTTGCGGGATCGTCGTGGTCGGCGCGGTGACCGAGGGGCCGGTCAGCGACTGGCGGGCGGTGGTGTTGGAAGATGCAAGCCTCAGGGCCGCCAGCCCCATCGACTGGGCGCGGGCGGCCATCGCGGCGATGCAGCGCCATGGGGCCGAGCGGCTGGTGGCCGAGGTCAACCAGGGTGGCAATCTGGTGGCCGAGGTGCTGCGGCAGGTCGATCCTCTGGTGCCGGTGACGGCGGCGCATGCGGTCAAGGGCAAGGGCGCCCGGGCCGAACCGGTGGCGGCGCTCTACGAGCAGGGGCGGGTCGCGCATTTGCCCGGCCTCGGCGCGCTGGAGGAACAGATGGCGCTGATGACCGCGCAGGGCTTCAAGGGCACGGGCAGTCCCGACCGGGTGGATGCATTGGTCTGGGCCCTGCACGCGCTGATCCTGGGACCGGCGCGATCCTATCGGACACCACAGGTGCGGGTGTTGTAAGGGGGCCTTCGGGCCCCCTTTTCCGTGGGTGTTGCGCGGTCGCGGGGCCAGCGTGCGCTGGCTCCAGCCGATGTTCGGATTTCGCCGCGATAACCCGTTCCAAGGCCGCGGCGCCGGGTTCGCCCCGACCCCGCGCGACAACGGAGGCAGAGCCATGTTCGACATCTTTCGCAAGCCCGTCGCCGAGCACGCGCCCGAGGCCAAGGCCTCGGCCGTGGGGCCGCTGACGGCGGGCGCGCCCTCGGGCGGCTTCGGCAAGATCGCGGCCCTGGCCTCGGTCAGCCAGCTGCGCTGGACCGCGCGCGACAGCGTGTCGCTGACCCGGGCGGGGTTCCAGGGCAACCCGGTCGGCTTTCGCGTGGTGCGGATGATTTCGGAAGCGGCGGCAGCGTTGCCCCTGGTGTTGCAGGACAATGCGCAGCGCTATGACGCCCATCCGTTGCTGACATTGCTGGGCCGGCCGAACCCGGCGCAGGGGCGGGCCGAGTTCCTGGAAGCGGTCTATGCCCAGTTGCTCCTCTCGGGCAACGCCTATGTCGAGGCGGTGGCGACGCCCGAGGGCGGGGTGCCGGGCGAGCTGCATGTGCTGCGCTCGGACCGGATGTCGGTGGTGCCGGGGGCGGATGGCTGGCCCGCCGCCTATGATTACGCGGTGAACGGCCGCAAGCATCGCTTCACCATGACCGAGGGCGCGGCGCCGATCTGCCATGTCCGGGCCTTCCACCCGCTTGACGACCATTACGGCCTTTCGCCCATCGAGGCGGCGGCCACGGCGGTCGATGTCCACAACAGCGCGTCGCGCTGGTCGAAGGCGCTCTTGGACAATGCCGCGCGGCCCTCGGGCGCCATCGTCTTCAAGGGGGCGGACGGACAGGGGCAGATGTCGAACGATCAGTTCGAGCGTCTGCAGGCCGAGATGGAGATGCACCATCAAGGCGCGCGCAACGCCGGGCGGCCGATGCTGCTGGAAGGCGGGCTCGACTGGAAGCCGATGGGCTTTTCCCCCTCGGACATGGAATTCCACCAGACCAAGGAGGCCGCCGCGCGCGAGATCGCGCTGGCCTTCGGCGTGCCGCCGATGCTGCTGGGGATTCCGGGCGACGCGACCTATGCCAATTATCAGGAGGCCAACCGCGGCTTCTACCGGCTGACGGTGCTGCCGCTGGCGGCCAAGGTCAGCGCGGCGCTGGCGCATTGGCTCTCGAGCTATCTGGGGGCCGAGCTGCAACTCCGCCCCGACCTCGACCAGGTGCCGGCGCTGGCGGCCGAGCGCGAGGCGGTCTGGCGCCGGGTGGCCGAGGCCGACTTCCTGACCGAGGCCGAGAAGCGCGCCATGCTGGGCCTGCCGCCCCGGTCGGCATGAGGGGGCCGCGGCGATGGCCAGCCCGCAGCGCAAGACGATCGGCGGATCGCGCTTTCTCTACGACAGTTTCGACCTCGCCCAAGCCCGGATCGACGCGCAGGAGCGCGTGGACGAGGAACGCCGCGCGGGCCTCGAATTCCGGCTGGCCCGGATCGAGGAGGCGCTGGAGCGGTTGGAGAAACGACTCTGGCTCGCGGTCTACGGCGTGGCCTCGGGCGTGGTGGTGCATGGCGCGCTGGCCTTCCTGGCGACGCAGTTCTGAGGAGAATTCATGCAGGGTCTCGAGACGAAATTTCACGCCCCCGGCGCGCCGGGCGTGGTGTTGACCGAGGGCTCGGTCATCCAGGGCTATGCCTCGGTCTTCGGGGTGCGCGACCGGGGCGGCGATGTCGTCATCCCGGGCGCCTATGCGGCCTCGCTGAAGCGGATGGCGGCGGCGGGGGGCAGGGTGCGCATGCTCTGGCAGCACGACCAGGGCCAGCCCATCGGGGTCTGGGACGAGGTGGCAGAGGACACGCAGGGGCTGCGCGTCAAGGGCCGCCTGCTGACCGAGGTGGCCAAGGCGCGCGAGGCGGCGGCGCTGATGGCGGCGGGTGCGGTGGATGGGCTGAGCATCGGCTACCGCACGATCCGGGCCGAGAAACTGCCCGAGGGCGGGCGCAAGCTGATCGAGCTGGAGCTGTGGGAGGTCTCGCTGGTGACCTTCCCGATGCTGCCCGTCGCCCGGGCCTCGGCCAAATCCGACACCGGCCTCCTGGGCGAGTTCGCGCGCGGCATCGACGCGGCGCGGCAGGCGCTCAGGGGCTGACAACAGGAACGACGCGCGGGGTTCCGGCCCTTCGCGGATGGGGCGGGTTGCCTGTCGGGAGCCCGCGCAATGGCAACCATGAAAGGATGGATGCGATGACGAGCGAGTTTCCCGGCCGGAACCATGCGGGCGAGGAAAAGAGCGCGGCGCCCGGCGACGAAGCGGCGCAGCTGAAGGCGGCTCTGGAAGGGTTCGTGACTGAGATCAAGACCTTCCGCGCCGATGTGATGGGCAATCTGAAAGAACAGGACGAGCGACTGACCATGCTGGACCGCAAATTCACCACCAAGACGGCGCGCCCGGTGCTGGCGCAGGCTGACGCGGGCGAGGGCCTGCATCTGAAGGCCTTCGACGCCTATCTGCGCCAGGGCGACGACGAGGCGCTGCGGGGCCTGACGCTGGAGGGCAAGGGCCTTGTCACCTCGGTCAACGCGGAAGGCGGCTATCTGGTCGATCCGCAGACCTCGGCGCGCATCCATGCGGTGCTGGACGCCGCGGCCTCGATCCGTGCCATCGCCAATGTCGTGCAGGTCGAGGCGGGGTCGTTCGACGTGCTGGTGGATCACGGCGACGTCGGTTCGGGCTGGGAGAACGAGGCCTCGACGTTGACCGAGACCGGCACGGCGGCCATCGACCGCATTTCCATCAAGCTGCACGAGCTGAGCGCGATGCCGAAGGCGTCGCAGCGGCTGCTGGAAGACAGCGCCTTCGACGTCGAGGGCTGGCTGGCCGAGCGGATCGCGGCGAAATTCGCCCGCGCCGAGGCCGCGGCCTTCATCGGCGGCAGCGGCACCGACCAGCCGCGCGGGTTCCTGGACCATGACATCGTGGCCAACGGGACCGAGACCTGGGGCGAGCTGGGCTATGTCGCGACCGGCGCCGCGGGCGATTTCGCCGCCACCAACCCGGCCGATGCCATCGTCGATCTGGTCTATGCGCTGGATGCGGGCTACCGCGCCAACGCGGTCTTCGTGATGAATTCGAAGACCGCGGGCGCGGTGCGCAAGATGAAGGACGCGGACGGCCGCTTCCTGTGGTCGGACGGTCTGGCGGCGGGCGAACCCGCGCGGCTCATGGGCTATCCGGTGCTGATCGCCGAGGACATGCCCGACATCGCGGCCAATGCCCATGCCATGGCCTTCGGCGATTTCCGCGCGGGCTATACCATCGCCGAGCGCCCCGATCTGCGCGTCCTGCGCGATCCCTTCAGCGCCAAGCCGCATGTTCTGTTCTACGCGACCAAGCGCGTCGGCGGCGATGTCACCGATTTCGCGGCGATCAAACTGCTGAAATTCGCCGCCTCGTAAGCGGTGCGGAATTGGCCCGGTCCCGGATTCCGGGGCCGGACCGATGGCGGCGCAGGCGCGCGGACTGGTCAGAAGGCCGACACCCCGCATCGTCCGGCTGCTCCCCCTCCGTGCGAGCGGTGCGGGGGTGTGCCTGCGCCGTTCTTCAGGGGCCGGTCATCCGGGACAGGGATATTCAGGAGGCGAGCATGGACCTGATTGAGACCAGCAGCGTTGCGGACGGCGCCCTGCCGGTGGCGGCCTTTCGGGCGCATCTGCGGCTGGGCACCGGCTTTGCCGACGAGGCCACGGGCGACGCCCTGCTGATCCAGTATCTGCGCGCGGCCATCGCCGCCATCGAGGCCCGCACGGGCAAGGCGCTTCTGACGCGCGGCTTCCGGCTGATCCTGCCGCGCTGGCGCTGGCCCGATGTGCAGGCGCTGCCGGTGGCCCCGGTCTCGGCCGTGGCCTCGGTCACGCTGGTCGAGGCCGGGGGCGGCACGGAAACCGCCGATCCGGGCAGCTGGCGGCTGGTCGCGGATACCCACCGCCCGACGATCCTGGCCACCGGGGCGGTGCTGCCGGGGGTGCCCGCGAACGGGCGGGTCGAGGTCGATTTCACCGCCGGTTTCGGTGCGGGTTGGGACGCGGTGCCTGACGATCTGCGACAGGCGGTGCTGCTGCTGGCCGCGCAATTCTACGAGGGCCGCACCGGCGCCGAACCGATCCCCGGCCCGGTGGCGGCGCTTCTGGCGCGCTGGATGCCGCTCCGGGTGACGGCCGGGGGGCATCGCTGATGAGCTACGCCCTGACGCGGCCGATGGTGCTGCAGGAACCCCTCGCCACCCCCGACGGGGCTGGCGGCTACACGACCACTTGGTCCGCGCTGGGCACGCTCTGGTGCGAACTGCGTGCGGGCACGGGCTCGGAACGCCGGGGCGCCATCGCGCCCGAGGGGCGGATGCTGTTCCGCATCTTCCTGCGGGCCGCCCCCCAGGGCAGTCCGCAGCGCCCCCGCCCCGGCCAGCGCCTGACCGAGGGCGCCCGGGTCTTCGCCCTGCTCGCGGTCAGCGAGGCGGATGCGTCGGGGGCCTTTCTGGTCTGCCATGCGCGTGAGGAGGTTCCGGCATGAGCTATCAAGCCACCGCCGCGCTGCAGGCCGCGCTTTATGCCCTGCTCACCGCCGACATGCCACTGGCGGCCCTTCTGCCGGGCGGCATCTTCGACGCGCCGCCGCCCGGCACGCCGCAGGGCACCTATGGCGTGATCGGCGAGGAAGAGGCGATCGACCGCTCGGACGTGACGGGCGCGGGCGCCGAGCATCGCGTGCTGGTGCAGGTGGTTTCGGACGCGGCTGGCTTTGCCACCGCCAAGGCCGCCGCCGCCCGGATCGCCGAGATCCTGCCGGGCGCCCAGCCGGCGCTCGCCCCCGGCCGGGTCGTGGCGATCTGGTTCCATCAGGCGCAGGCCCGGCGGGCCGAGGGCAACACCGTGCGCCGCATCGACCTGCGCTTTCGGGTGCGGATCGAGATCTGACAAACTTTCAAAGGAGTGGCCGGCATGGCTGTGCAAAGCGGCAAGGATCTTCTGATCAAGATGGACATGACCGGGGCCGGTCTGTTCGAGACCATCGCGGGCCTTCGCGCCACACGGATCAGTTTCAACGCCGAGACGGTCGACGTGACCAGCCTCGACAGCGCGGGCGGCTGGCGCGAGCTGCTGGCCGGGGCCGGGGTCAAGGCCGCCAGCCTCTCGGGTTCGGGCGTGTTCCGGGATGCGGCGACGGATGAACGGGCCCGCGCGGTCTTCTTCAACGGCGAGATCCCCGAGTTTCAGGTGGTGATCCCGGATTTCGGCATCGTCGAAGGGCCGTTCCAGATCACCGCCCTCGAATATGCGGGCAGCTACAACGGTGAGGCGACGTTCGAGATGTCGATGGCCTCGGCCGGGGCGCTCGATTTCGTCGCCGCGACCCCGCTCGCGCCCGATCCCGAGGATTACATGGGCGACGGCGGCGATCAGCCCCCGGAAATGCCCGATCCGGGTGAGCCTGTCTGATGGTCAATCCCATGGCAGGGGAGGTGGCGCTGGTGCTGGATGGCGAGCGGCGGGTCCTGAAACTCACCCTCGGGGCGCTGGCGGAACTGGAGGAGGCGCTGGGCGCCGAGTCGCTGCTGGCGCTGGTCGAGCGGTTCGAGACCGGCGCCTTCCGCGCGCGCGACGTGATGGCGCTGCTTTTGGCCGGGCTGCATGGCGGCGGGCATCCGCTGCCCGCCTCGGCCCTTCTCGGCGCCGAGATCGAGGGCGGCGCGGTCGAGGCCGCGCGCGTCGCGGGCCTGCTGCTGGCGCGCGCCTTCAACCCGGCGGGGGCCGCAGCGTGAGGGGGCTCGACTGGCCAGGGTTGATGCGGGCCGGGCTGCACGGGCTGGGACTCAGACCCGCCGAGTTCTGGGCCCTGACCCCGGCCGAACTGATGATCATGCTGGGCCGCGACGAAGCGGCCCGGCCCGGGTTCACCCGCGCAAGGCTCGACGCCTTGCTCAAGCGCTTCCCGGATCAGGGAAGGAAGGGAGCGGAGAATGGCGACGCTGGAGGAACTGAACGCGCAGCTGGCCGCGCTGGAGGCGCAGATCGGCGCGACCTCGGACCAGGTGGCGGCCTTCGATTCCGGTCTCGGCGACATGGGGCGCAACCTGATCGAGACGAACCGTGAGATGGCGGGCCTGTCGCGGTCCCTGGGATCGGGGCTGCGGCTGGCCTTCGACGGCGTGGTCTTTGATGGCCAGCGGCTCTCGGATGCGATGCGCGGCCTCGGCCGGTCGATCAGCGAGGCGATCTATGCCGCGGCCATGCGACCCGTGCAATCGGCGCTGGGTGGGGCGCTGTCTTCGGCCATTGGCGGGCTGGCGAACAGCCTTCTGCCCTTTGCCAACGGCGCCTCTTTCAGCCAGGGCCGGGTCATGCCCTTCGCGCAGGGGGGAATCGTCTCCTCGCCCGTCACCTTCCCGATGCGGGGCGGTACCGGCCTGATGGGCGAGGCCGGGCCCGAGGCGATCCTGCCGCTGGCCCGGGGGGCAGACGGCAGGCTGGGTGTGCGTGGTGCGGGCGGCCGGGCGACCCATGTGGTGATCAATGTCACCACCCCCGATGTCGCCGGATTCCAGCGCAGCCAAAGCCAGATCGCCGCCCAGATGCAGCGCCTTCTGGCGCAGGGCCAGCGTAATTACTGAGCGGGGACAAAGACATGGCCTTCCACGAGATCCGCTTTCCCGCCAATCTGAGCTTCGGCTCGCTGGGCGGGCCCGAGCGCCGGACCGAGATCGTCACCCTTGCGAACGGCTTTGAGGAGCGCAACACCCCCTGGGCGCAGGCGCGACGGCGCTATGACGCGGGGCTGGGGCTCCGCTCGCTCGATGATGTCGAGGTGCTGATCGCCTTTTTCGAGGCAAGGCAGGGGCGCCTGCATGGGTTCCGCTGGAAGGATTGGGCCGATTTCAAGACCTGCCGTGCTTCGCGCGCGATCACGCCGCTCGACCAGTCGCTGGGCTATGGCGACGGGGTAACGCGGGATTTCCAACTGGCCAAGACCTATCGCTCGGGCGACTGGAGCGCGCGGCGCCTGCTGACCAAGCCGGTGGCGGGGACGCTGCGGCTGGCCATCGGCGGCACCGAACAGCCCGAGGGGCTGGCCTGGCAGGTCGATCCCGCGACCGGGATCGTCAGTTTCGACGCCCCGCCCGGGATGGGGGCCGAGGTGACGATGGGCTGCGAGTTCGACGTGCCGGTGCGCTTCGATACCGACCTCGTGCAGGTCTCGGTCGCCTCGTTTCAGGCGGGCGATGTGCCCAAGGTCCCGGTGATCGAGGTGCGGCAATGAGCGAACTGACCACCACCCGCGCCCGGGCCTGGGCGCTCAGGCGCGCGGATGGCGCCGTGCTGGGCTTCACCGACCACGACCGCGACCTTGCCTTCGACGGGATCGCCTTTCGCGCTGGCACCGGCATGACCGCCGGCGCCATCGTGCAGGGGACGGGGTTGTCGGTGGACAACACCGAGGCGACCGGCGCCTTGTCCGATGCGGCGCTGACCGAGGGCGATATCCTGGCCGGGCTCTACGACGGGGCCGAGTTGACGATCTGGGAGGTCGACTGGACCGACCCCGCCTGGCGCCGCATCCTGTTTCGCGGCTCGCTGGGCGAGATCACGCGGCTGGACCGGGCCTTCAAGGCGGAACTGCGCGGCTTGACCGAACCGCTGGCCAAGGCAGGCGGGCGGGTTTTCGGCGCGCTCTGCCCGGCGGTGCTGGGCGATGCGCGCTGCGGCTTCGACCTGACCCAGCCCGGCTTCGCGGCCGAAGTCGCGCTCTTGGCGGTGGCCGAGGGCGGCGCGGTGCTGGAGATCGCCGAACTGCCGGAATTCGCCGCCGATTGGTTCGTCGATGGCGCGGCGCGGTTTCTGGACGGGGCGGCGGGGGGCATGGTCGTGCCGGTCCGGCGTGAAGAGTCCTTACCCGCGCGGCGACGCCTCTACCTCTGGTCCGCGCCCGGGTTCGAACCGGCGCCGGGCGATACGCTGAGGATCGAGGCGGGTTGTGACAAGCGCTTCCAGACCTGCCGGCTGAAATTCCTCAACCAGCAGAATTTCCAGGGCTTTCCGCATATCCCCTCCGAAGACTGGCTTCAGGCCACGCCGCGCGTCGATGGGCCGAACACCGGCGGGAGCCTGCTCCATGGTTGACCCCCGCGCGGCGCTGGTGGTCGAGGTGCGGCGCTGGATCGGTACGCCCTATGTCCACCAGGCCTCGGTCCTGGGCGCGGGCTGCGATTGCCTCGGCCTGGTCCGGGGGCTGTGGCGCAGTCTTCACGGAACCGAGCCCGAGGCGCCCCCGCCCTATGGCCCCGACTGGGCAGAAGCGGGCGGTGACGAGGCGCTCTGGCAGGGCCTCGCCCGCCACCTGCGCCCGGCCCCGGGTGCGCCCGCGCCGGGTGACGTGCTGCTTTTCCGCATGCGCGCGCGCTCGGTCGCGAAACATCTGGGCGTGCTGACCGAGGCGGGGCCGAATGCCCGTTTCATCCATGCCTATTGCGGCCACGGGGTTGTCGAAAGCCCGCTGAGCCAGCCCTGGGCGCGCCGCATCGTGGCGCGCTTCGAGATGACGTGACCTGAAAGGAACCCTCGGATGGCGACCCTCCTCCTGTCCGCCGCCGGCGCGGCGATCGGTGCGAATTTCGGCGGCGCGGTGCTGGGCCTGTCGGGTCTGGTCATCGGCCGCGCGATTGGCGCCACCGTTGGCCGGCTGATCGACCAGCGGCTGCTGGGCCTGGGCTCGGGCAGCGTCGAGACCGGGCGCATCCAGCGCCTGCAGGTCACCGGCGCGGGCGAGGGCGTGCCCTTGCCCCGCGTCTGGGGCCGGGTGCGCACCGCTGGCCATGTCATCTGGGCCTCGCGCTTCGAGGAGATCCCGGGCCGCTCGCGCCGCACCAAGGGCGGGCTCGGCCCGAAGGTCACCGAACAATCGCGCTATACCGTCAGCGTCGCCATCGCGCTGGCCGAGGGTCAGATCACCGGCATCGGCCGGATCTGGGCCTATGGCGACGAGATCGCGCCCGGGGACCTGAACCTGCGGCTCTATACCGGGACCATGGACCAACTGCCCGATCCAAAGATCGAGGCGGTCGAGGGCACGGGCTTGGCGCCTGCCTATCGCGGCACCGCCTATGTGGTGATCGAGGATCTGGACCTCGGCCCCTATGGCAACCGGTTGCCGAACCTGGCCTTCGAGGTGATCCGCGGGGCCCAGGCCGAGGGGGTCAGCACCCTGCAACAGGCGATCCAGGGCGTGGCCTGGCTGCCCGGCGCCGGGGAATACGCGCTGGCGACGGAAAAGGTGCTGCTGTCGGGGAACGTCACCCCGATCTTTGCCGAGGAATTCTCGGTCCTCGCCGCCGCGAGCGATGCCCAGGCCAATGCGCATACCCCCTCGGGCGAGGCGGATTTTGTCACCGCGCTGAAGGCGCTGGAGAACGAACTTCCGAACGCCAAATCCTCGCTGCTGATCGCGTCCTGGTTCGGGAACGATCTGCGCTGCGGCGCCTGCACCCTTCGCCCCAAGGTCGAGGGTCAGGACCGCACCGGTCGCAACCAGGCCTGGCGCGTGGCGGGGCTGGACCGGGCCGCGGCCGCGGTGGTGCCGACGCTGGGCGGCAAGCCGGTCTATGGCGGAACGCCCTCCGACACTTCGATCCTGCAGGCCATCGCGGCGCTGAACGCGGCCGGGCAATCCGTGGTCTTCTACCCGTTCATCCTGATGGAGCAATTGCCGGGCAACGGCCTGCCCGACCCCTGGTCCGAAGCCGGGGATCAGCCCGCGCTTCCCTGGCGCGGCCGCATCACCACGGACAAGGCCCCGGGTCAGCCGGGCACCACCGACCGCACCCCTGCGGCCGCGGCCGAGGTCGCGGCCTTCTTCGGCACCGCCCAAGCCAGCGATTTCACCGTGGCACCCGGCAGCGTCAGCTATGCCGGTCCCGACGAATGGTCCTACCGCCGTTTCATCCTGCACTATGCGGCGCTTTGTGCGGCTTCGGAGGGGGTGGATGCCTTCTGCATCGGTTCGGAAATGCGCAGCCTGTTGCAGATCCGGGGCGCGGGCGACAGCTTCCCCGCCGTCGCCGCCATGGTCGATTTGCTGCACGAGGTCCGTGCGATCCTCGGTCCCTCGGTCACGCTGACCTATGCCGCCGATTGGTCGGAATATGCGGGCTATGACGCGGGCGAGGGGAACCGCTATTTCCACCTCGACCCGCTCTGGTCCGATGACGAACTCAACGTCATCGGCATCGACAATTACATGCCGCTCGCCGATTGGCGCGAGGGTGAGGCGCATGCCGACTGGCAGGCGGGCTGGCGCGATATCTACGATCCCGCCTACCTCAAGGCGAATATCGCGGGGGGCGAGGGGTTCGACTGGTACTATGCCAGCACGCCCGAAAGGGACGCGCAGGTCCGCACCCCGATCACCGACGAGGGCGAATCCGAGCCCTGGATCTGGCGCGTGAAGGATCTGCGCGCCTGGTGGGAGAACGCGCATACCGAGCGTCATGCGGGCGTGAAGCAGGCGGAATCGACCGAATGGGAGCCGCGTTCGAAACCCGTGTGGTTCACCGAATACGGCTGCGCGGCGATCGACAAAGGCGCCAACCAGCCCAATGTCTTCCTTGATCCGAAATCCTCGGAATCGCAGGCCCCCCATTACTCGACCGGCGCCCGCGACGACCTGATGCAGATGCAATACCTGCGTGCCATGCAGGCCTTCTGGACGGACCCGGCCAACAACCCGGTCTCCGATGTCTATGGCGCGCCCATGGTCGACTGGTCGCGCAGCCATGCCTGGGCCTGGGACGCGCGACCCTGGCCCTGGTTCCCCGCCCGCACCGACCTGTGGTCCGACGGCGACAACTGGCTGCGCGGCCATTGGCTGACCGGGCGGGCCTCGGCTCAGCCGCTCGACGCCGTGGTGGCCGAGATCTGCCAGCGCGCGGGCATCGCCGATGCCGATGTCTCGGGCCTTTATGGCGTCGTGCGCGGCTATGCCGTGGCCTCGACCGCGACCGGCCGCGCGGCGTTGCAACCCCTGATGCTGGCCCATGGGTTCGAGGCGGTGGAACGGGAGGGCCGCCTGGTCTTTCGCATGCGCACCGGGCGCGACCCCGTAGCGCTGGACCCCGGGCGCCTCGTCGCCCGCGACAGCGGCGATCTGGAGGTGTCGCGCGCGTCGGAACCCGAGACCGCCGGCCGCCTGCGCCTGACCTATATCGAGGCCGAGGGCGGGTTCGAGACCCGCAGCGCCGAGGCCGTGCATCCCGACACCCCCGCCGGCGACGCGGCCGAGACCGAGATGCCCCTGTCGCTGACCCGGGGCGAGGCCCGCACCGCCGTGAAGCGCTGGCTGACCGAGGCGCGGATCGCCCGCGACACGGCGCGCTTTGGGCAGCCGATGTCCTCGACCCTGGCGGTGGGCGATGTGGTGACGCTGGAACAGGGCGGCGGCACCCGCCATTACCGCATCGACCGCATGGACCTGACCGGCGAGCGCGCCATCGAGGCGGTGCGCATCGAGCCCGGCCTCTACCGGCACCGCGATGCCTCGACCGACCTGCCCGCCGCCGGGGCCTATCAGGCGGCGGTCCCGGTGGTGCCGATCTGGATGGACCTGCCCTTGATGCGCGGGGACGAGGTGCCGCATGCCCCGCATCTGGCGGTCTTCGGCCTGCCCTGGCCGGGCGCCGTCGCCGCCTATGACGCGCCTGCCGGCAGCGGCAGTTTCGCGCTGAACACGCTGATCGGGCTCAGGGCCAGCGTCGGGCAGACCATCACGCCCCTGTTCCGTGGCTCTCCGGCATTGGTTCAGCACGGGGCGGGGGTGCAGGTCGCCTTCCCGGGCTCGGTCGCGCCCGCCTCGGTCAGTGACGAGGAATTGCTCGACGGCGCCAATCTCGCCGCCATCGGCACCGGCGCGGGGTGGGAGCTGTTCCAATACCGCGAGGCCACGCTGGTCGAGCCCGGGGTCTGGCGCCTGCACGACCTGCTGCGCGGCCAGTTCGGCACCGAACCCCTGATGCCCGAGGCCTGGTCGCCCGGCGCGGTGGTGGTGCTGATGGACGGCGCGCCCGCTCAGGTCGATCTGGCGGCCTCGGCCCGCGGCGTGGCGCGGCGCTGGCGGGTCGGTCCGGCGGCGCTGGCCTATGACGATCCGGTCTATGTCGAAAGCACCGAGGCTTTCGCGGGCAACGGTTTGCGGCCCTATGCGCCGGTGCATCTGACGGCCGCCCGCGACGGCGCCGGCGATCTGGCGGTGGCCTGGATCCGCCGCACCCGGCTGGGCGGCGATGGCTGGGAGGCGCCCGAGGTGCCGTTGAGCGAAGAGGCCGAACTCTACCGCCTGCGCATCCGCCACCTGGGCGTCATCCATCGCGAGGTCGATCTGACCGCGCCCCTCTGGACCTATGCTGCCGCGCAGCAGGCGGCAGATGGGGTGAGCGGCCCTTTCAGCATCGAGGTGGCGCAGGTTTCGGCCAGTTTCGGACCCGGGCTTTTCGCCGCGCTGGAGGTCACGGCCTGATGCGGCCCGTCACCCTGACCGACCTCGCGGCCGCCGCGCGGGTGCTGCTGGCGCTGCCCGAGCAGCAGCGCCGGGCGGGGATGGCCGCGCTCATCGCCGGGGCCGAGGCGGCCGACCGTTACCGCCAGACGACCGGCCGACTGCACCCCGCCTATGGCAACGGCACGCTCCTGGCGGCGGCGCTGGCCCATCCCGCTGCCGACCCCGCCACACCTGGCGCGCCCGAGTATCTGGCCTGCCTGGCGCTGGCCACCGGGGTCCTGGTCGGCCAGCGGTCGCTTTCCTGAACCGGTGGCACTGGAAATCCGGTGTCGTTCCGCTATGTTTCGGGGATCAACACCGGAGATGCGCCATGCCCGAGTCCCGCGCGAAACTCGCCCCGTTCGATCCCGTCTGGCAGCGCATCTGCGAAGAGGCGAACGCCGTTGTCCGCGACGAACCCCTGCTGGGTGGCGTCATGCACAACAATCTGCTGCATCACGCGACCATGGAACGGGCGCTGGCCTATCGCTTCGCGCTGAAACTCTCGTCGGCCGAGATCAGCGAACAGATCCTGCGCGAGATCGCCGAGGAAGCCTATGAAACCTCGTCCTGGCTGGGCGAGGCGGCGCGCGCCGATCTGGTGGCGGTCTATGACCGCGACCCGGCCTGCCACCGCTTCCTGCAGCCGGTGATGTATTTCAAGGGCTATCAGGCGGTGCAGGCCTATCGCGTCGGCCATTGGCTGTGGGAGACGGGGCGCCGCGACATGGCGCTCTTCGTGCAGATGCGGATTTCCGAGATGTTCGGCGTCGACATCCACCCGGCCGCCCGCTTCGGCAAGGGGATCATGATCGACCATGCCCATTCCATCGTCATCGGTGAAACCGCGGTCGTCGGCGACAACGTGTCGATGCTGCATTCGGTGACGCTGGGCGGCACCGGCAAGGAAGACGGCGACCGTCACCCCAAGATCGGCGACGGCGTGCTGATTGGCGCGGGCGCCAAGGTGCTGGGCAACATCAGGGTCGGCGACAATTCCCGCATCGCCGCCGGTTCGGTGGTTCTGGAAGACGTCCCCTGCTGCAAGACCGTCGCCGGTGTCCCGGCCCGGATCGTCGGCGAGGCCGGTTGCGCCCAGCCCGCGCTGTCGATGAACCATTCGCTGAGCGCCGAATAAGCGCTCAAAGCCCCCTGAGGAAGCCCGCCAGATCGTCGGTGCGGTGGTGCACATGGGTCTGGGCCTCGGGGTCCGGGCTCTCGCCTTCGGACGCGGCCAGCGGGCCGACCAGCACGGTGCGCATCCCCAGCGCGTGCGGCACCTTGAGGTTGCGGATATCGTCCTCGAACATCGCGGCGCTCGCCGGGGTCAGCCCGGCCAGCCGGAACACGGTGTCGAAGGCCTCGGCCTGCGGTTTCGGCCGATAGCCCGCGTCCTCGACGCCATAGACCGCCTCGAACAGCCCCTCCAGCCCCCGGGCCTCCAGCACCTTGCGGGCATAGGGGGCCGAACCGTTGGTATAGACGATGCGCCGCCCCTTCAGCGCGAGGATGGCCTCCCGCAGGTCGGGATCGGGCTCCAGCACCGAGAAATCGATGTCGTGGACCTCGACCAGATAGGGCACCGGGTCGATCCCGTGATGCGCCATCAGCCCGGCCAGCGTGGTGCCATAGGTCAGCCAGTAATCGCGCCGCAGGCGATCCGATTCCGCCCGGTCCGCCCCCGTCACCCGCATGACGAAATCGGTCATCTTCACGTCGATCTGGTCAAACAGCCGGACCCGCGGATGATAGAGCGTGTTGTCGAGGTCGAAGACCCAGGTATCGACATGCCGGAAATGTTCGTGCGCCATGCGCCAAGGGCTAGCGGCAAGGGGGCTGCGGCACAAGATGCCAGGGTGCGAATCAGGGCTTTTCACCGCCCGCGCCCGACACTAGTCTTCGCCCCCTCGGAGGACCCGCATGAACGACCAGCGCCAACCCCTGCTCGACGCCTATTCGCTGATCCTGGCGGCGATCGACGACGGGGTCTACAAACCCGGCGACCGGCTGGTCGAATCGGAGCTGGCCGAACGCTTCGGCGTCTCGCGCACGCCGATTCGCGAGGCGCTGCAGCGGCTTGAGACGCAAAGCCTGCTGACCCGCGACGGCCGTTCGCTGATCGTGGCCTCGCTCGATCACAACCAGCTGGCCGAACTCTATGTCGTCCGCGCGCAGCTCGAGGGGCTGGCGGCGCGGCTGGCGGCGAAACACGCCTCGGTCGAGGAGGTGCGGGTCCTGCGCGACATGGTGGCCGACGACCGGCGGCTGATGAACGATCCCAAGGCGCTGAGCCGGGCCAACAAGCGTTTCCACAAGCAGATCCATCTGGCCAGCCACAACCGCTTTCTGGTGCAGCAGCTCGACCTCGTGCATCGTTCGATGGCGCTGCTGGCCACCACCTCGCTCGAGGCCGAGGGGCGCGGGCGCACCGCGCTCGACGAACACGACGCCATCGTCGAGGCCATCGCCCGCGGCGATGGCGAGGCCGCCGACCGGGCGCTGCGCGAGCATATCAGCCGCGCTTTCGAGACGCGGCTGAAGCTGGAATCGGGCGACCGGCGGCGCCAGCGCTAAAGCGCGGCCTCGGCCGCGCCGTCATGCATGCCATGCGTGGTCTTGTCCCAGTAGAAGGGGCTGGACAGCATTTCCCAGATTCCTTTCCAGGCGGCGACGGCGGCCAGCGGGAAATAGAAATGCAGGCTCAGCACCCAGATCCTGAGCGAGCGGTGCCGTTGTTGCTGCAGTGCCAGCAGGTTGATGCAGAGGGAAATCACCTCCGAGGTCAGGAACAGCGCCGCGAGCGCCACGGTGGTCGCCGCGGACAGCTGGTCGGTCAGCGGGTGGCCAATGCCGATCAGCATCAGCCAGAAGCTCCACAGGATCGGCGCCAGCAGGAATTGCACCAGCGTCCCCAGGAACAGCACCTGCACCCCGGCAAAGCGCCAGGAGCCCAGCTGCCGCCACAGCAGCACCGGATCGCGCATATGCACCGCATAGGTCATCGCATAGCCCTTGAGCCAGCGTGAGCGCTGTTTGATCCAGGGCCAGACCCGACAATTGGCCTCTTCCATCGTCACCGTGTCGAGAAGGTCGGTGCGATAACCGTGGCGCGCCAGCCGGAGGCCCAGATCCGCGTCCTCGGTCACGTTATGCGCGTCCCAGCCGCCCAGCCGTTCCAGGATCTCGCGCCGGAAGAAGAGCGTCGTTCCACCCAGCGGCACCACCAGACCCAGCCGCGCGAGGCCGGGCAGGATCAGCCGGAACCAGGCGGCGTATTCGATGGTGAAACAGCGGCTCAGCCAGTTGGTGCGGGGGTTCACATAGTCCAGGACGCCCTGCACGCAGGCCAGATCCGGCCCGCCCCGGGCGAAATGCTCGACCACCCGCAGAAGCTGGTCGGTCGCGGGCGCGTCCTCGGCGTCATAGACGCCGATGATGCTGCCCCGGGCGAAATTCAGCGCGAAATTCAGCGCCCGGGGCTTGGTGCGCAACGGCGATTCCGGCACCGGGATCACCCGCATCCAGTGCGGCAATCGGCTGCGGGCCAGCGCGTTCCGGGTCAGATGGTCGTCCTCTTCGACCACCAGCATGACATCCAGCAATTCGCGCGGGTAGGACAACGCACCCAGCCGCTTGACCAGCCGTGCGGCGATATCGGGCTCGCGGTAGAGGGGCACCATGACGGACACCGGCGGCTTGCAGAACGGGGTGGCCGGCGGGGCCGGGGGCGGCTGCGCGGGACGGCGTAGCTGGGCGATGGTGGCGGCCAGTTTCATCAGCGTGCCCAGCAGCAGGAAGCCGACGATCAGGCCGAAAAGACCCAGGAACGAGGCTTCGGGCGCCAGCGCCGTGAGCACGGCCAGCAGCGTGAAGCAGGCGAAGGCGAGGCGGCTGAAGCGCGGGCCGTCCCAGATCCGACAGCTTTCCTCGGCGCTGACGCAGGTTTCGGCGAAGAGCCGCAGGGCCGAGCGGCGTGAGGCCAGGAGCGCGGCGTGCAGCGCCTCCTCGGCCAAGGCGGCCATGGCCACGGGTCCCAGCGCGGCCTCGATCTCGGCTCGGTGAGCCTCGAACCGGTCGGGCTGGGCGCAGGCGACCAGCGTGACGCCGCCGGCTCGCGACCAGGGCAGGCAGCCGATCTGCAGGCAGCGGCGGGGGCCCAGACGGTCGATGAGGCGCGGATCGGGGCGGCTTGTCGTCGGATCAATGACCGTCGTGCCGAATTGCTCGGCCAGGGCGGCCATGATGTCGTTCTCGCTGGCCATGCCATGGGCGCGCAGGATGTCGCCCAGCCGGGCCTGCTGCCGGCTTTGCAATTCCAGCGCGCGGACCAGATCGGCAGCGTGGATCGTGCCGCGCCGCAAGAGGATCGCCCCGAGCGGCGGACGCAACCGAGGCGTGGGGGGCGGGGAGAGGGCGGCGGCGAGCGGCCGGCCGCTCAGGCGCAGAGGTGCCTCAACGCCCGGCACATCGGGCTCCTCGTACGCGTGCCCCATCGACACCCCCACACACTAACGCGAGGAGTCTTGGCGAGAGAAGGTTAACAGATCGTTAACGCCTTCGGGTGACACCCGGCGCCTCAAACAACCGGGCGGCGACCGCGAAAAACGCGGGGCAGGCGGAACCGAAAGCCTGCCGCTGCCCGGTGGCACCGAGGGGGGGACCCCCGGCGCCGTGCCACCGGGTCAGGCGGCGCTGGGGGCCTTGCGCGCGGCCATCGCGGCGGCGAAACGCTCGAACAGATAATAGCTGTCCTGCGGGCCGGGGCTCGCCTCGGGGTGATATTGCACCGAGAAGACCGGCTTGTCGGCCAGACGGATCCCGCAATTCGAGCCATCGAAGAGCGAGACATGCGTCTCGACCACGCCCTTGGGCAGGGTCTGGCTGTCCACGGTGAAGCCGTGGTTCATCGACGTGATCTCGACCTTGCCGGTGTCATTGTCCTTGACCGGGTGGTTCGCGCCGTGGTGGCCGTGGTTCATCTTGACCGTGCGGGCGCCCAGCGCCAGGGCCAGCATCTGATGGCCCAGGCAGATGCCGAAGACCGGCAGCTCGGCGGCCAGCACGCCCTTGATCATCGGCACGGCATAATCGCCGGTCGCGGCGGGGTCCCCCGGGCCGTTCGACAGGAACACGCCATCGGGATTCAGCGCCAGCACGTCCTCGGCCGTGGCCGTCGCCGGCAGCACCGTCACGTCGCAGCCCGAGGAGGCCAGGCAGCGCAGGATGTTCTTCTTCGCGCCGTAATCGATGGCCACGACCTTGTGCAGGGGCGCGGTCTGGGGCTTGTAGCCCTCGGGCCAGGCCCAGCGCATCTCGTTCCAGCGGTAGCTCTGGGCGCAGGTCACGTCCTTGGCGAGGTCCAGGCCGACCAGGCCCTTCCAGCCGCGGGCCTTGGCCAGCAGGCGCTCGATGTCGAAATTGCCCTCGGGGTCATGGGCCAGCGCCACATGCGGGGCGCCCAGCTGGCGGATCGCCCGGGTCAGGCGGCGGGTGTCGATGCCGCCGATGCCGATGCGGCCCTGCCGGGTCATCCAGGCGGTCAGCTCGCCCGCGGCGCGCCAGTTCGAGGGTTCGGTCGGATCCCATTTCACCACCATGCCCTCGGCCACGGCGCGCTGCGCCTCGTCGTCATCCTCGTTGACGCCGACATTGCCGATATGGGGGAAGGTGAAGGTCACGACCTGCCCGGCGTAGGAGGGATCGGTCATGATCTCCTGATAGCCGGTCATCGCGGTGTTGAAGCACAGTTCCGCCACCGTCTCGCCGGTCGCGCCGAAACCGTGACCGTAGAAGATGGTGCCGTCGGCGAGAACAAGGCATGCGGTCGGGCGCGGCTGCGCGGGGGCTGCGGACATCGAACGGCTCCTGTCTGTATCCGCCCGTCCTTACGGGGAAGGGCGGGGGGAATCAAGGGGCCGGGTGGCGGTGGCGGCAGAGGGGGAGGGGCGCGGCGGGGCATCGAGCCCCGCCGCGCCCCCGGGCTGCCGCCCGAACCCGCGCCAAGGGGGGCACGCCCCCCTTGGCAATCCCCGTGGATATTTTCAGCGCAAAGATGGCTCAGAGCTTGATGTCGTAGGTCTTCCACGGCGTCGCGGTGGCGAGCTTGTCGTAGAGCGCGCGGGCGCGGGCGTTGTCCTCGGCGGTGATCCAGCGGATCACCGACCAGCCGCGGCGCCGGCCTTCCTCGCTCACCGCCTCGATCAGGGCGCGGGCGGCGCCCGATCCCCGCGCCTCGGGTGCGACGAAGAGGTCGTCGAGGAACCCGCCGGTGCTGGCGGAAAGCGGCCGGGCGAAGGGCCGGAAATGGGTGAGGCCGACCAGACGACCGTCGTCATCCTCGGCCACGAAAGCCTCGACCTCATGGGTATGGTCGTGGATCCAGCCCCAGACGCGGGCCCGCATCGCCTCGGTCTGCGTCACCTGATAGAAGGCGGCGTAGCCGGCATAGAGGGCTTCCCAGGCCGGGCGGTCCTGGTCTTGCGGGCGGCGGATCAGCATGGGGACCTCCGGTTCAGGGCGCCCGAGGCTAGCCCCGGGCGCGGCCGCCGTCCAGACGGGCCGCGAGGTTCCCCTTTCCTTTGGCGCGCCTTTCCCGTAAGGGCCGGGGCTGTTCAGGACGGAGCCAGCACCATGCAGGGTAGCGCCAATCTCAACCTCATGATCAAGGCCGCGCGCAAGGCGGGGCGCTCGCTGGTCAAGGACTTCCGCGAGGTCGAGAATCTTCAGGTCTCGGCCAAGGGGCCGGGCGATTTCGTGACGAAGGCCGACCGCGAGGCCGAGCGGATCCTCAAGGAAGAGCTGATGGGCGGCCGCCCGAATTACGGCTGGCTGGGCGAGGAGACCGGCGGCGAGGAAGGCACCGACCCGACCCGGCGCTGGATCGTCGATCCCTTGGACGGCACCACCAACTTCCTGCATGGCCTGCCGCATTGGGCGATCTCCATCGCGCTGGAGCACAAGGGCGAAATCGTCGCCGGCGTCATCTTCGACGCTGCCAAGGACGAGATGTTCATCGCCGAGAAGGGCCTCGGCGCCTATATGAACGACTCGCGGCTGCGCGTCTCGGGCCGGCGGACCATGATCGAATGCATCTTCGCCACCGGCATCCCCTTCGGCGGGCGCCCGGCGCTGCCCGCTTCGCTTCAGGACCTCGCCCGGCTGATGCCGGTCTGCGCCGGTGTGCGCCGCTTCGGCGCCGCGGCGCTGGACCTCGCCTATGTCGCGGCGGGCCGCTATGACGGCTATTGGGAGCGCGGGCTGAACGCCTGGGACGTGGCCGCGGGTGTCCTGATGGTCAAGGAGGCGGGCGGGTTCTTCGGCCCGATCCGCGACGGTCAGGACCCGGTCGAATCGGGCAACCTGATCGCCGCCAACAGCGAGATCTTCGAGCCCTTCGCCAAGATCATCCGCAGCCGCGACTGACGCGCGGGGCGGCAGGCCGGGCTTGCCGCGGGCGCCGGGGATCCCCATTATCCGGGTCCCCGATGTCGGGGCCTGCCGCTGCCGAGGCTTCGCGTGAGTTTCACCTTCGTCCATACGGCCGATCTGCATCTCGATGCGCCGCTGACCGCGTTGGCGCTGCGCGACCCCGATCTGGCGGCGCAGGTGGGCGTCGCCTCGCGCGTGGCGCTGACGCGAATCGTCGATCTGTGCCTTGCCGAGGGCGCGGCCTTCCTGCTGATCGCGGGCGACCTCTGGGACGGGACCTACAGCTCCACCAAGACCCCGCGTTTCCTCAAGCAGGAGCTGCTGCGCCTGCAAGCCGCCGGGATCGGCTGCTACCTGATCCGCGGCAATCACGATGCCATGGCCCGCCAGACCGGCGAGCTGGACCTGCCCGCGAATACCCATCTCTTCCCCGGCCGCGCGGGGACGGTAACGCTCGATCTGGAGGGGCTGCCGGTCGCGCTGCACGGTCTCAGCTTCCGCGAGATCCATGCGCCGGAAAGCCTGCTCCCGCGCTATCCGCCGCCAGTGCCGGGCGCTTTCAACATCGGGCTCATGCACACCAGCCTGAACGGCAGCCCGCGCCACGATCCCTATGCGCCTTGCAGCCTGGCCGAGCTGGAGGCGCAGGGCTACGATTACTGGGCGCTGGGCCATATCCACCGGCGGGCCGAACATCACGGGCAGGCGGTGGTGGTCATGCCCGGCACGCCCCAGGGACGGGGGATCGACGAGCCGGGATCGGCATCGGTAACGCTGGTGCGGGTGGGCGACGACCATGCCGTGACGCTCGAACAACGCTCGGTCGCCTGCCTGCGTTTCGACCGGCTGACCGTGGATTGCGCGGGGCTTGAGGATTGGGCCGATCTGCTGGCGACGCTGGAGGCGGCGCTGCGCGCGGCAGGCGCCGCCCCGCGGCCCGAGGATCACCTGGTGCTGCGCCCGGTGCTGGAGGGGGCGACGCCGCTGGGCTGGCGCATCGAGCGCGACCTTGATCGCCTGACCGAGGAGGCGCGGGCCTTCGCCGCCGGGGCCGGGGTCTGGATCGACAAGCTGGAGCTTCGCCTCGACCGCGCGGCCGAGGCGCAGGGCGCGGCCGAGGCGCTGCCCGAGGAACTGGTGCGCAGCGTGCTCGAGGATCTGCCGCAGGATCCGGCGCTGATCCAGGCCCTGACTGCCGCCGCCCAGGAACTGCTCAAGGACCTACCCGCCGAATTGCGCGACCTCCTGGGTCAGGACGAGGCCGATCTGCCGCGCCGTTGTCAGGAATTGCTGGCCAAGGGTGCCCCCCTCATCCTGTCCAGCCTCTCGGCCGGCGAGGAGGCGTGATGCGGCTCGACCGGCTGGACCTGACCCGCTACGGTCGCTTTACCGATCGCAGCCTGACCTTCGATCCGCCCGCCCCGGGCGAGCCCGATCTGCACGTGATCTACGGCCCCAACGAGGCGGGGAAATCGACGCTGTTCGCGGCCTGGCTCGATTTCCTGTTCGGCATCCCGCTGCGCACCCGCTACGACTTTCGCCATGCCGGGCCCAGCCTGCAGATCGGCGCCGCGCTCCGCCATGCCGGCGGGACGCTGGACCTCAGGCGGCTGAAACGCAACAGCGGCAGCCTGCTCGACCGCTACGACGCGCCCGTGCCCGAAGCAGTCTTGCAGGGCGCGTTGGGCGGCCTCTCGCGCGAGGGGTATTCGGCGATGTTCTCGCTCGATGACGAGACGCTGGAACAGGGCGGCGACAGCATTCTGGCCAGCCGTGGCGATCTGGGCGAGATGCTGTTTTCCGCCAGTGCCGGGCTTTCGGGCCTGGCGCCGCAACTGGAAAACCTGCGCGCGGGGCTGGACGAGTTCCATCGCAGCGGCAAGCGCAGCGGCGGGCTGCACGAGGCCAAACGGCAACTGGCCGACCTCGAGCGGCAGCGCCGCGCGGTCGAGGTCTCGGCCAGCGCACTGCAGAAGCTTGCCCGCGAGGCCGAGGCGGCCGGTCAGGCCTGGCAGGCGGCGCGGGCGCGCGAGGACGAGGCGCAGGCGGCGCTGGAGCGGTTGCAGCAGCTCGCCCGGACCTTGCCGCTGCTGGCCCGCCGCGCCCGGCTGGCGGCGCAGCTTGACCCCCTCGCCGGGCTGCCCGACGCGACGCCCGAGCAGCAGCGGCTGGCCGAGACGATCGAGGCCGAACGGCGCGACATCGGCACCCGCATCGCGGATCGTATCGAGCGCTGCAAGGGGTTGCAGGATCAGCACGACGCCTTGCCGCGGGACGACGCAGTGCTGGCCGCAGCCCCGGCCATCGAGGCGGCCGAGGCGCTGCGAGCCGAGCATGACGCGGCGCAAAAGGACCTGCCTCGCCGCGAGGATGAAGCTGCCGAGGGCGCGGCGCGGATCCGGGGTCTGCTGGCGCAACTGGGCCACAGCGGCGCGGATCCGGCGGCGCTCTGCCTGCCCGAGGCAGCGTTGTCCGCCCTGCGCGCGCTGCTCGCGGCGCGATCCGGCCTGCAGGGTGCGGTGCGCAGCGCTGCGGCGGAAAGGGCCAAGGCCGCCGCCCGCCTCGACAGCGAGCGCGCCGAAACCGAAGATCCCGGCCCTGCCGAAGAGGAGGCGGCGCTGGCGACCCTTTTGACCCGCTTGCGGGCCCAGGACCCGGCCGGGGCGCTGGCCCGGGCGCAGCGTGGCGCCGACGAGGCCCGGGAGCGGGCCGGTCAGGCTCTGGCCGCGCTGGCACCCTGGCGCGGGACCGGCGCCGCGCTGGCAGCGCAGGAGGTGCCGGGCGCCCGTCAGCTCGACGACTGGGCCAGGGCCGCCGAGGCCGCGCGGCAGGCCCGGGCCGATGCGGGGCGTGAGGTGGCGGCGCTGGGCGCCCGGATCGGCCGGATGGACGCCGAGGCTGCGGCGCGCGCGGCAGGGCAGGGCGGCCTCACCCTGGCCGATGCCGCGCAGGCCCGCACCCGGCGCGAGGCCCTCTGGGCCGCGCATCGTAGCGCTCTCACCGCCGAAAGCGCCGCGCTTTTCGAGGCGGCACTGCGCGAGGATGACCGGATTTCGGCCGCGCTGGCCGAGGCCTTGGCCGAGGGCCGCCATGCGGCGCAGCGTCAGGCGGAGCGGTCGGCGCTGGTCGACCAGCAGCGGGCGGCCGAGGCGGCGTTGGCGCAGGCCGACGCCGGGCTTTCCGCTGCCGAGGGCGCGGTGGGCGAGGTGGCGGCGGCGCTGGGCCTGCCGGGCGCCGATCTGGGGGCGCTTCGGCTCTTCCTCGACCAGCGCGGGCAGGCGCTGGCGGCGCTGGCGGCCCTGCAGGCGGCCGAAACCGGGGTCACGCGGGCCGCCGAGGCCCGGGACGAGGGTGCTCGGGTCTTGGCCGGGATGCTGGGCCGCCCCGCGGAGGAAGGTTTCGAGGCCCTGCTGGCCCGCGCCGTGGCCCGGACCGAAGCCGCCGAACGCCGCCGCGACGCCCGCCGCCATCTGGCCGCGCTGCAAGCCGAACTGCGCGCGCGTCAGCAGGCCGAAGCCGAGGCGAAAGCCGCGCTCGACCGCTGGCGCGCGGAATGGGCGGAGGTCAGCCGGCAGACGCTATTGGCCCAGCGGGCCGAGGATGACGCAGGCCTCGGCACGGTGCTGGACCTTCTGGACCGGCTCGGCGCCGAATACCGCGCTTCCGAGGCGCTGGGCGACCGGATCGCCAAGATGCAGGCCAACCGGCAGCGGTTTCAGAGCGCCAAGGCCGCGGTTCTGACGGCGCTGGGGGCGGAGGTGGGCACGCCCTGGGCTGCCGTCCAGCACCGTCTGCGCCAGGAGCAGGATGCCGCGCGGGACCGCGAGTTGCTGGACCGGCAACTCGCGCAGGAAAGGCGGCAGGACAGCGTGGACCGCCAATCCCTCGCCACCCGTGAGGCCGAGGCCGAGCGGTTGGGTGCCGCGCTTGGCTGGACCCCGGGCGACGAGTCGCTGGTCGCGCATGTCGGGCGCTGCCGGACGGCCGCGGCGCTGCGGCAGGAACTGGCGGCGCTGGACATCGAGTTGCAAGACCTGCCCCGGCCGCAGGAGGGCGAGGACGAGGCGAGCGTCAAGACAACGGTCGCCCGCCTGCGCGCCGAACTTGTGGTCCTGCGGCATGACACCGAGGCGCGGCTGGCCGAAAACCTGGAGGCCCGCCGCCGGCTGGAAGACGTGGGCGGCGACGATGCGCTGGCCCGGATCGTCGCCGAGCGCGAGACGCTGCTGCTGGACCTGCGCGAGCGGGCCGAGGCGCATCTGGCACGGCGCTTCGGTCTCATCGCCTTCGAAGCTGGGCTGCGCCGTTACCGCGACCACCACCGCAGCGGCATGCTGGCCCGCGCCTCGGATGCGTTCGGCGCGCTGAGTTGCGGCGCCTATCGGGGCCTCGCTGCCCAGCCAGATGGCAAGGGCGAGGTGCTGGTCGCGCTTCCGGCCGGGGGCGGCGCCAAACTGGCGGCGGATCTGTCGAAGGGGACGCGGTTCCAGCTCTATCTGGCGCTGCGCATCGCCGGTTATCACGAGATGGCGCAAAGCCGTCCCACGGTGCCCTTCATCGCCGACGACATCATGGAAACCTTTGACGATGCGCGTTCAGCCGCCGCCTTCGGTCTTCTGGCCGAGATGTCGCGGATGGGGCAGGTGATCTATCTGACCCATCACCGGCATCTGTGCGACATCGCGCGCGCGGTCTGCCCGGGCGTTCGGGTCACTGACCTGACCGCCGCCTGACCCGCGGCCTCAGCCCGGCAACAGTCCTTTCAGCCGCGCCTGCACCTCCTGCAACGCCGGCAGGAAATGCCCGGCCAGCGCCCCCGCCTCCATGCGCGAGGCCGCGAGCCCGACGTTAAGCGCGGCGATGGTGCGGCCCCGCGCGCTGACCAGCGGCACGGCGAGCGAGCGCAGGCCCAGCTCCACCTCCTCGTCAATGACCGCGTAGCCCTGCGCCTTGACCCGCGCCAGTTCAGCCAGGATCGCCCCGGGATCGGTCAGCGTCTTCGGCGTCCGGGCGGGCAAGGGGGTGGACTCCAGCAGCGCCCGGACCTCGGCCTCCGGCCGGGCGGCCAGCAGGACGCGCCCCATGCTGGTGCAGAAAGCGGGCAGGCGCGAACCCGGCATCAGGGCAATCGACATCACCCGGCGCTGGGCGGCGCGGGCGACATAGACGATCTCGTCCCCATCCAGAATCGACACCGAGGAACTTTCGCCGATCGCCTCGGACAAGGCGTCCAGCATCGGCTGCACGATCTGCGGCAGGGGCATGGTCGCAAGGCATGCTGTCCCCAGCCGCAGCACCCGCGGGGTCAGGGTGAAAAATTTGCCGTCGTAATCGGCGTAACCCTCCTGCGCCAGCGTCAGCAGGCAGCGCCGCACCGTTGCCCGGTCCATGCCGCAGGCGGCCGAGACCTCGCTGATCGACTGGCGCGGGCGCTCGGCGGTGAAGGTCTCGATCACCCGCAGCCCCTTGGCCAGCCCGCCCATCAGATCCCGTTCCGCTGCCATGCCTGCCCCATCTGTGCGCATATCGAACAAAATTAGAATATCGCACAAAACGGATGGACGGAAGGCCCCGGCGCTGGCTATCCCATGGGCGCAACATTCAGGAGGTCCCGATGGACAAGACCCTGCCCGACCTCGCCACCGCCGTGGCGGGGATCGAGGATGGCATGAGCGTGATGATCGGCGGGTTCGGGGGTTCCGGCGCGCCGATCGAGCTGATCCACGCGCTGATCGACCGCTTTCTGGCGACCGGCCATCCGAAGAATCTGACCGTCATCAACAACAACGCCGGCAATGGTCATGTCGGCCTTGCGGCGCTGATCGAACAGGGGCTGGTGGCGAAGTTGATCTGTTCCTTCCCGCGCTCGGCCGATCCGGTGGTCTTCACCGAGGCCTACAAGGCCGGGACCGTGGCGCTGGAACTGGTGCCGCAGGGCACGCTGGCCGAGCGGATCCGCGCAGGCGGCGCCGGGATCCCGGCCTTCTACACGCCGACGAGCTACGGCACCCAACTGGCCGAAGGCAAGCCGGTCGCCGAATTCGACGGCCGCTTCTATGTGCAGGAACGTTGGCTCAAGGCCGATTACGCGCTGGTCAAGGCGCATCGCGGCGACCGGCTGGGCAACCTCACCTACCGCATGGCGGCGCGCAATTTCGGGCCTCTGATGTGCGCGGCGGCGGCGAATGCCATCGTCCAGGTCTCGGAACTGGTCGAGCCGGGCGCCATCGACCCCGAATCGGTCATCACCCCCGGCATCTTCGTCCAGGGCGTCGTCGAAGTGCCCGATCCCGCGCAGGAAGAAGCCCTCAACCGCGCCAACGCCCATCACCCGGAGGTTCCGGCATGAGACTGACCCCCACGCAAATGGCCTGGCGCGCGGCGCAGGACATCGAGGACGGCGCCTATGTCAACCTCGGGATCGGCCAGCCCGAGATGGTGGCCCGCTTCCAGCCCCCCGGGCGGCAGGCGATCTTCCACACCGAGAACGGCATCCTCGGCTTCGGCGAGGCCCCCGAGCCCGGGACCGAGGATTGGGATCTGATCAACGCCGGCAAGAAGGCGGTGACGCTGAAGCCCGGCACGGCCTTCTTCCACCACGCGGACAGCTTCGCCATGGTGCGCGGCGGGCATCTGGATGTGGCGATCCTGGGCGCCTACGAGGTGGCGGAAAACGGCGATCTGGCCAATTGGTCGACGGGGCCCAAGGGCGTGCCGGCCGTGGGCGGCGCCATGGATCTGGTGCATGGCGCCAAGCGCGTCGCGGTGATGATGGATCACGTGACGAAAGACGGGAAACCGAAGCTCCTCAGCCGCTGCACCCTGCCGCTGACGGGCGTCGGTTGCGTGACGCGGGTCTATTCCAGCCTCGCCGTGATCGATATCGACAGCGGACATTTCCTGCTCAGGGAAAAGGTTCCGGGCTTGTCCTTCGACGCCTTGCAGGCGATGACCGGGGCGCCCCTTCACACGGACGGCCCCGTGGCCGACCTGATCGCACCGGAGCTGTGACATGACTGACGCCTATATCTGCGACTATATCCGCACGCCCATCGGCCGCTTTGGCGGCAGCCTGGCCACGGTGCGTGCCGACGATCTGGCCGCCGTGCCGCTGAAGGCTCTGATGGCGCGCAACCCGGGCGTCGACTGGGCGGCCGTGGATGACGTGATCTATGGCTGCGCCAACCAGGCGGGCGAGGACAACCGCAACGTCGCCCGCATGGCGGTGCTGCTGGCAGGCCTTCCAGTCGATGTGCCCGGCACGACGATGAACCGGCTTTGCGGCTCGGGCATGGATGCGGTCCTGGCCGCCGCCCGCGCCATCAAGGCGGGCGAGGCCGAGCTGATGATCGCGGGCGGTGTCGAAAGCATGAGCCGTGCCCCCTTCGTCATGCCCAAGGCCGAGAGCGCCTTTTCCCGCGCCAACGAGGTGCATGACACAACGATCGGCTGGCGCTTCATCAACCCCTTGATGAAGAAGCAATACGGCGTCGATTCCATGCCTGAGACGGCCGAGAACGTGGCCGAGGATTACGCCGTGAACCGCGCCGATCAAGACCTCTTCGCGCTGCGATCGCAGCAGAAGGCGGGCGCGGCGCAGGCCAACGGGCGGCTGGCGAAAGAGATCGCGCCGGTCGAGGTGAAGACCCGCAAGGGTGTGGTCGTGGTGGACAGCGACGAACACCCGCGCGGCTCGACCACGCTGGAGGATCTGCAGAAGCTGAAGACCTTCGTGAAGGCCGACGGCACGGTCACGGCGGGCAATGCCTCGGGCGTGAACGACGGGGCGGCGGCGCTGATCGTGGCCTCGGCAGCGGCGGTGAAGAAATACGGGCTCACGCCCATCGCCCGCGTGCTGGGCGGGGCCACCGCGGGCGTCCCGCCGCGGATCATGGGTATCGGGCCTGCGCCTGCCTCGCAGAAGCTGATGGCGCGGCTGGGGCTGGGTCAGGCCGATTTCGACGTGATCGAACTGAACGAGGCTTTCGCGTCGCAGGGCCTCGCTACCCTGCGCCAGCTCGGCATCGCCGACGATGACCCCCGCGTGAACCCCAACGGCGGGGCCATCGCGCTGGGTCATCCGCTCGGCATGTCGGGCGCCCGCATCGCCGGGACCGCGGCGCTGGAGATGCAGCTCACCGGCGGCAAGCGGTCGCTCAGCACCATGTGCATCGGCGTGGGACAGGGCATCGCCATCGCCCTGGAAAAGGTCTGACATCAAGCGGCGCCCGGTTTTCCGGGCGCCCCTTCGTCCCGCGGCAATTCCCGGGAAATGTCGATTTTCTGCAAGGCTAACCCGATTTGATCGCCCTTTCCGGCCGCAGAAGGTCGGAAAAATCTTACCCTTCGGCGATCAACTCCTCGCAGCGCTCCTCCAGCGAGGGCAGGTCGCCCAGCGCTTCGAACACCCGGTTCAGCCCGTCGATCAGCGCCTGCATCTCGGCCGGGGCGAAGGCCGCGTTCAGCCGTTCGGCAATGGCATCGCTCAGCGCCGTGCAGACCCGCGTCACCTCGACCCCGGCCTCGGTCTGCGACACCTCGACCGAGCGGTTGTCCTGATCCGAGCGCGTGCGGCGGATCAGCCCGCTCTTCTCCATCCGCTTCAGCTGATGCGAGATCGTCGATTGCGGCAGCGCCATCAGCTCGACCAGCTGACCCACCTTCATCGGCCCGTTCTGGTCCAGCGCGAACAGGATGCGCGAGCTATACAGGTCCATGCCATGCGGCGAGATTACCGGCAGGCTGACCTGTTGCAGGCGGGCGTTGATCCGGTGCGTGAGGAAGGTCACGCGGTTCTCCAGCCGGGGAAGATCGGCATGCGCCATGGTCTCGTCTCCTCGATGGTTCATCTGCCCGGTCCCTGATCCGCCCTTGCCATGAAAATCCCCGCTTTCCAAGTTTGACAGTATGTATCGAATTCGATTATATTGAAATCGAAATGATTTCTGTCCAAAGGGGGGAGCCGGTGGCAGGAGCGGGCGAGGCGCGCATCATCGACGTGCATGCGCATGTCGTGCTGGCCGAAAGTTTCGGTGCGGCCGGCGATCTGGGGCCCGAGATGGGCGGACAGGACGGGCCGACGCCCTGGTTCCGCGTGGGCGACTACCGGCTGGACGGGGTGCGCTATCAGGGCAGCCCCTTCATGGATGTGGACGTCCGGCTGGCGCGGATGGATGCGGCCGGGATCGACTTTCAAGTCCTCTCGCCCAATCCGCTGACCTATCTGCATTTCATCGAGCCGGGCGCTGCGATCCGCTTCTGCCGCACTCATAACGACGCGCTGGCCGCGCTGATCGCGCCGCATGGCGACCGGCTGGCCGGGTTCGCGGCGCTGCCGATGCAGGACATCGGCGCCGCGGTCGAGGAACTGCACCGCGCGGTCGGCGATCTGGGCCTGCTCGGCGGCTATATCGGCACAGATATGCCGCAGCCCCTGGACGCGCCCGCGATGGACAGGCTTTACGAGGCCTCGGTCGCGCTGGACGTGCCGCTTTTCATCCACCCCGGCCCGGCCGGGATCGACGGGCCGAAAGGTGACACCAACCTCAAGGGCTATGACCTCGATGTGGTGATCGGCTTCGCCGCGCAGGAGACGCTGGCAGTCGCCCGGCTGATCTTCGGCGGCGTGCTGGACCGGCACCCGGCGCTGGACCTCTGCCTCAGCCATGGCGGCGGCTCGACCGCGTTTCTGGCGGGCCGCATGGCGCAGGCGATGCGCAAGCGGCCCTGGTCGCCGCCGGAACTGCGCCATGACGGGGCCTTCGAGGAACGCGTCGCCAAGCTCTGGTTCGACAACCACCTGAACAAGGACGCCTCGCTCAGGCTGCTCACCGACATGGTGGGCGACGACCGCCTGGTCTTCGGCACCAATTTCGCCGGCTGGGACGCGCCCGAGGATCTGGGCGCCCATCGCCCCGCCCCCAAACTCGCCGACAATGCGCGCAGGCTGCTGCGCATCCGCTGACAGGAGGCTGACATGACGCAGAGCATCATCACCAACGGGCGCGTGATAGACGGCACCGGCAAACCCGCCTTTCAGGGCTCGGTCCTGATCGAGGGCACCAAGATCATCGCCGTCGGGCCCGAGGCCGATGCGAAAGCCGTGCCCGATGCGCGACGCATCGACGCCACGGGACAGACGGTCATGCCCGGCCTAATCGACACCCATTGCCATCTGGCCTTTGACGATGCGGCCTCGAACGCCGAGATCTTTCACCAGCGCCGCAACGCGCTGTCCGCGCTGGTCGCCAGCTACAACGCCCGCAAGCTCCTGCGCGCAGGCGTGACGGGGATGCTGGACCCGGATTCGACCTTCGAGAACATGATCGACCTGCGCGACGCCATCGAGGCCGGGATTGTCGAGGGGCCGCGCATGTCCTGCGGTTCCTACGCACTGATCACCGGGGTGGGCGGCACCGCCGGGCGGCTGATCGCCGACGAGGGTGTCACGGGCTATTACATGCCGGTCAATTCCCGCGACGAGATCGTCCGCGAGGTGCGCCGCCAGATCAAGCACGGCGCCGACTGGATCAAGGTCCATGTCACCGGGATCATCCCGCGCCAGTCGCACCGGGGCGAGATGTGCGTCTGGACGCTGGATGAGCTGAAGCTGATCTGCGACACCGCGCATGAGCTGATGACCCCGGTCATGGGCCATTGCCGCGGCGCCGAGGCCACGCGCCGCGCCGCTGTCGCGGGCTTCGACTTCATCTTCCACGGCACCGGCATGGACGAGGCCGCGCTGCGCGAGATCGTCGACCGCAAGCTGCCCATCGCGCCCGCACTGACCTTCCAGGCCAATATGGTCGATTTCGGCCCGGCGCTGGGCACCTCGGCCGAGCTCATCAAGCTTTTCGAGCGCGAGATCACCGATTCCATCGAGACGATCACGCTGGCGCACAAGGCGGGGGTGCCGATCCTGACGGGCTCCGAGGCCGGGTTCGCGCTGGTCCCCTATGGCGACTGGCATTACCGCGAGATGGAGGTCTTCGTGAAATATTTCGGGATGAGCCCCCTGGAGGCGATCCAATGCGCCACCCAGAAAAGCGCCTTCGGCATCAAGATGCTGGGCGAGACGGGGGTGATCGCGCCGGGCTACCGGGCGGATGTGATCTGCGTGAAGGGCAAGGTGGAGGAAGACCTGACCCTGCTGGGCGATCCCGACAACATCACCCGCGTGATGATTGACGGGGTGGAAAAGGACCTCACCCCGCCGCCGAAGCGCAAGCCGATCCCGGGCTGGCGGCTGGCCTCGATGGGCGGCAAGCGGCTGACGCGAGAGGTGGCCTTCGGGCCCAAGGGCGGGCCCGAGCCCTTGCATGTCGAGGAACTCCACTGATCCCTCAGCCGATGGGCGAAAAGCCCGTCGGCAGCAGGATCTTGCACTCCTGGCTTTCCAGCAGCGGCAGGATTTCCGCCAGAAAGGCCCGCCATTCCGGTTCCGCCATCAGCGCGGCCCGTCTGCGGCTGCGTTCGTCCAGACTGTCATAGCCCCAGAGGTGCACGGTCTCGTTCAGCGGCCCCAGCTCGGTGACGAAATAGCCCAGAAGGTTCCCCAGCACCCGCTTCTGCAGGGCCAGCCCCTTGGCCTCGTACAGGGCCATGAAGGCGGGGACGGCGCCCGGCTTGAAGCGATAGGTGCGCTGTTCGACGATCATCTGACCCTCCCTCAGAACGTGCCGCGGAAGAGCCCGCCGTCGAGCAGCAGGTTCTGTCCGGTGATGTAGCCCGCATGCGCGCTGCACAGGAAGGCGCAGGCCTTGCCGAATTCGGCGGGATCGCCCAGCCGCGCGGCGGGCACCTGATCCTTCCAGGCCTGTTCCACGGCCTCCATGTCCTTGCCGGTCGAGGCCGCGCTGGCCCGGAACCCCTCGCGCAGGCGTTCGGTGGCGAAATAGCCGGGCAGGATCTGGTTGATGGTCACGCCCTGATGCGCCACCGTCCGGGCGATCCCCGCCAGAAAGGCGGTCAACCCGGCCCGCGCGCCCGAGGACAGATCGAGCCCCGCCACCGGCATCTTCACCGTGACCGAGGTGATGTTGACGATCCGGCCGAAACCGCGCGCCGCCATGCCGTCGATCACTGACTGGATCAGCTGGATCGGCGCCAGCATGTTCATCGCCACGCCCTGTTCCAGCGCCGCCCGGTCCAGCGCCCGGAAGTCGCGGAACGGCGGTCCGCCGTTGTTGTTGACCAGAATGTCGGGCTCGGGGCAGGCGGCCAGCAGTGCCGCGCGCCCCTCGTCGCTGTTGAGGTCGGCGGCAAGCGGGATCGCCTCGCCCCCCGTCTGCTGCCTCAACTCTTTCGCCGCGGCCTCAGTGCTCTCGGCGCTGCGGCCGTTCACCACGACCACGGCGCCTGCGCGCAGCAATTCCTCGGCGCAGGCCCGCCCCAGCCCCTTGGTCGAGCCGCAGACAATCGCCCGGCGCCCGGTCAATCCCAGATCCATCACTTTCCCCCCTCTCGCGGCGGCCGAAACACCGGCCGCTCGCTCTCGACAAAATTATTGCTTTCGAATTAATCGAAATCAATACATCATATCGACGGGAGCAGGGGAGGCATCCATGAGCAGGGTTTTCGGCAACATCACGCAATCGGGCTACGTGGTCCGCGACATCGACGCGCATCTGCGGTTCCTGTCCGACAAGGCGGGCATCGGCCCGTGGTTCGTGGCGCGCAACGTGGTGCTGCCGGTCTGCCTCTATCGCGGGCGCGAGATCCGCATGGAGATGCATGCGGCGCTGGCTAACAGCGGGACGCACCAGCTGGAACTGATCCAGCAGGTCAGCCCCGAGCCCAGCATCTACACCGAATGGCTGGAGCGTTTCGGCGGCCGCAGCCCCTTGCAGCATGTCTCGTCCTGGGAAGAGGATTTCGACGGCGCCGTGGCGCGGTCGCGGGCCAAGGGCTGGGTGATGATCCAGGAGGGGCGCTCGGCCTATGGGCCCTTCGCCTATCTGGAGCATGCCGAGGATCCCGATGTGGTCATCGAGATCACCCGCAAGGGGCCCGAGCGGCGCTCGATCTTCGAGCAGATCGCGGCGGCGGCGGCGGACTGGGACGGTACCGACCCAATCCGCGAGGGCTGGCCCAAGGCGCAGGTCTGAGGGTGGGCCGGACGCATTCCGGCGATCCGAGGTATCTGTTTTTCAGAAGATACACCTAAGAATATTGAAATTGACCATATCTCGGGCCTGGTGAACACTCGACCCGAGAACCGCTTGGGGAGGAGCGGTCCGGCCAGCCCGCCCGGCGCCTTGGCGTCAGGGCCCGGGCATGCGCCGGTCGTCTTCCCCATTCGGACCGGACAGGATCACCGCCCCGGCGGCGAGGGAGACAGCGCGACGTGACCGAGCAAGTCATCACCGATTACAAGGAAATCACCCGTGTGCTCACGGATCGCTCGATGCGTCAGGCGCTCTATGACGAAGGCGGGGTGGTGATGGACGACGTGCTGCTGACGCTGCACGGGCGCGAGCATCACGCGCGGCGGGTGCTGGAATTCTCGATCCTGCGCAAGGATTATTTCGCCTATTACGAGCAGCAGGTCTTCCCGCCCGCGCTGGCGCAGGTGATCGGGCCGCTGGCCGCGGGCGGGCGCATGGATCTGGTGGATTTCGGCTACCGCGTGACGATGAACCTGACGGCCGATTTCGCCGGCATCGACCGCCCCGAGAAATCCGCCGAGGAGACCGAGCGCCTGCTGAAGCTGGTCAAGACCTTCTCGGAAGGCGCGACGCTGGTGCATTCGACCCGCGACAAGGACGAGGTTCGCGCCGAGGTCCGCGCGGGGCTGGAAGAGCTGCGCGAGACCTTCCTCGCCCCCTCGATCGCCCGGCGTCAGGCGGCGCTGGACCGGGGCGACGCAGACCTCCCGCGCGACGTGCTGACGCTGCTGCTGCGCGACCGGGAAAAGCACGGGCTCTCGGATGACGTGATCCTGCGCGAGATGGCCTTCTTTCTTCAGGCGGGCTCGCATTCCACGGCCAATTCCACCGTCCATGCCCTGCACGAGATCTTCCTGCGCTGGCCGACCGTCGAGGCCCGCGCGGCGCTGCGGCAGGACCCGCTCTATGTCCAGCGCTGCGTGCACGAGAGTTTCCGCCTGCACCCGGCCAGCCCCGTCGCCTGGCGCCGGCCCGAGGCCTCCTGTCCCATGTCCGCCGAGGGGCGGGTGGAACTGAACTTCGCCGCCGCCAACCGTCAGCGCGACATCTTCGGCGAAACGGCCGACGATTTCGACCCCGACCGCGCCCCGCCCGAAGGTGTGCCGCGCTGGGGCCTGACCTTCGGTTTCGGCATGCATATGTGCCTCGGCCGCGATCTGGACGGGGGCCTGCCCGCCGGGCCCGATACCGACCCCGCCACGCATCAATACGGCATCGTCACGCAGTTGGTGCGCACGCTGCTGGCCCGCGACGTGCGGCCCGATCCCGATAACCCCGCCGTGCAGGACACCCGCACGCTGCGGCAGAACTTCTCGTCCTATCCCGTCCTTCTGAATACCGAGCCCGCCGCATGAGCCAGAAATCCGTCATCGTCACCGGCGGGGCCGCCGGCCTCGGCCAGGGGATCGCCCTGAAATTCGCGGCCGAGGGGTTCCGGGTCGGCGTTCTCGACCTCGACCCCGCCGCGACCGAAGCGGCGGCCAAGGCGCTGCCCGATGCCGTGGCCCTCGTTGCGGATGTGACCGACGAGGCCGCCGTTCAGGCCGCTGTCGACCGCTTCGGCGCCCCCGATGTGCTGGTCAACAATGCGGGCATCCTGTCTTTGGGCGCGCTGATCGACCAGACGCCCGCGCAATTCCGCAAGGTGCTGGACGTGCATGTCATGGGCACGTTCACCTGCGCGGGCATCGCCGCGCGGGCGATGCGCGACGCGGGCAAGGGCGGCGCCATCGTCAACCTGACCTCGATCAACGCGGTGACGCCCGGGCCGGGCTCGGGCGCCTATCCGGCGGCGAAGGCGGCCATCGCCAAGCTGACCGAGCACATGGCGGTGGAATGGGGCCCGCTCGGCATCCGGGTCAATTGCGTGGCGCCGGGCTTCATCGACGGCGGCATGTCCGCGCCCTTCTACGCCGACCCCAAGGTTCGCGCGGTGCGCGGCGGGGCGGTGCCCTACGGCGGGCTGGGCCAGGTCGAGGATATCGCCGAGGCGGTCTGGTATCTTGCCAGCGACAAGGCGCGCTATGTCAGCGGCCATCAGCTTGTCGTGGATGGCGCCGTGACCCACAGCCTGCTGCGCGCGCTGCCGAGGGAATGAGCGCATGCGGGCCCTGATCCTCAGCGGTGGCATTTACCACGATTTCGACCAGCTCGGCGCGGCGCTGGCCGGGATCCTGTCGGCGCAGGGCTTCCGCTGCGAGATCGTCACCCATCCCGACGCGCTGGCCGCCGCGCTGGCGGAACCGGCGGATCTGGTGGCGGTGCAGGCGCTGCGCTGGCGGATGCTGGGGCACGAGAAATACGAACCCTTCCGCGCCGACTGGGCCTATCAGGCCGAACCCGGCCTGATCGCCGCGCTGGAGGGCCATGTCGCCCGGGGCGCCGGTCTGCTGGCGCTGCATACCGGCTGCATCTGCTTTGATGACTGGCCCGCCTGGCTGGACCTGCTGGGCGGCGGCTGGGTCTGGGGGCAGAGCTTTCACGCGCCGGATCTGGAGCCCGTGACGGCGACGCCGGTCCCGGGCCATCCGGTGACCGAGGGGCTCGCGCCCTTCACCGTCACCGACGAACATTACCGCGCGCTGCGCCTCGACCCCGGGGTGACGGTGCTGGCCGAAGGGCACAGCACGGGCGGGGACTTCCCGCTGGCCTGGGCCAAGGGCCGGACGGTGACGCTGACCACGGGCCATGACCTCGCCTCGCTGACCGAGCCGGGGCAAGCGGCTTTCATCGCCCGCGCCGCGCGCTGGGCGGCAGGCATGACGGGAGAGACCAGAGCATGAAACCGATGAGCGAGATGTCCGTTCTGATCACCGGCGGCGGCTCGGGCATTGGCGAGGGCACGGCCCGCCATTTCGCCCGCCACGGCGCCCGCGTCACGATCTGCGGCCGGCGCGAGGAAAAGCTGAAAGCGGTCGCGGACAGCATCGGCCCGGCCTGCGCCTATGTGGTGGCCGACATCACCAAGGACGCCGATTGTGCCCGGATCATCGAGGCCGCGGTCGCCCATGGCGGCGGCCTTGATGCGTTGATCAACAACGCGGGCAACATGCTGCGCGGCCCGATTGCCGAGATGACCCGCGAAGCCCTGACCGAGGTTTTCGACAGCAATGTCGTTTCGGGCATGATCCTGACCGGCCTCGCCCTGCCGCATCTGTCGGCGCGCAAGGGTTCGATCATCTTCCTCGGCTCGGTCCACACGCGGCGCGCTTATCCCGGCGCCTCGCCCTATGCCGCGACCAAGGGCGCGGTCGAGGTTCTGGCCAAGGTGCTGGCCGCCGAACTGGGGCCGCAGGGCGTACGGGTCAATTGCGTGATCCCGGGCGCGGTCTCGACCGAACTCAACATCCGCGCCGGGCTGGTGACCGAAGACCAGCAGCGCGTCCGCATGAAGGCGCTGGAAAGCTCGCACGCTTTGGGCCGCATCGGCACCGAAGAGGAACTGGCCGAGGGCATCGCCTATATGGCCTGCGCCGAATGGGTGACGGGGACCTCGCTGGTGGTGGACGGCGGGCTGTCGCTGGGCATTTCCAATCTGTAACGGAGGCAAGAGATGACGCATCAGATCAACGCCTATCCGCAGGTCGAACCCACACTGCGCCTGCCGGACCTGAAACAGGCGCTTTACGATGGCGACCCGCTGTTTCTGCCGACCACGGTGGTCAGCCTGCATGGCGACGAGCACAAGGAAAAGCGCCGGGTGGTGCAGAGCCTCTTCACCCGCGAATTCTTCCGCAATTATCAGAATCATGTCTTCCCCGAGGCGCTGGAGGAAACGCTGGCCCCGGTATTGGCCGAAGGGCGGGGGGATCTGAGCCGCTTCGCCTATCGGGTGCTGGCGAACCTTGTGGCCGATGCCGCCGGGCTCGACCGCGACCGGACCGAGGTGCAGACCGACCGGATCCTGATGATCATCGGCAAGCTGGGCAAGGCGCCGACCATCGGCCAGATGCTGTCTGGCAGTGTCGAGGCGGCGCGGGCCGAGATCCGCGAAGCGCTGGCGATCTTCAAGGACGAATTCTACGCCCATTCCGCCGCCCGCCGCCGCGCCCTGCTGGCGGCGCATGCCAAGGACCCCTCGGTCGAGTTGCCGCGCGACATGCTGCTTTACATGCTGCGCGCCTATGACGGGCGGATCGAGGAGGACCAGCTGGTCCGCGACACCGCCTTCTTCATCCTGGCGGGCGCCTTCACCCAGGCCAATGCCTTGCAGAACACGGTCTGGGAAATCCTGACCTGGTGCGAGGCCAGGCCCGAAACGCGGGCGGAACTGCTGGCCGATCCTGCGCTCTTGCAGAAATTCATCTGGGAATCCCTGCGACTGCACCCGGCCAGCCCGGTCGCCCGGCGCAAGGCGCTGTGCCCCATGCACCTGCCCGATGGCACGGATGTGGACACCGGCCAAATCGTCGATGTGAACATGGCCCGCGCCAACCGCGATCCCGAGGTTTTCGGCGCGGATGCTGCGACCTTCAACCCCTACCGCGAATTGACCGGCCGGGTGCAGCTCTATGGCATGACCTTCGGCGCGGGCATGCATTCCTGCGTCGGGCGGATCCTCGCCGCCGGGTTGCCGATCCGCCCGGGCGTCGAGGGCGAGGACGAGACCGAATACGGCACGCTGCACGCGGTGGTCCACGCGCTTTTGGAGAACGGGATCGCCTTCGATCCCGCGAACCCGCCCAAGATCGATGATTCGACCGAGCGCAAGCATTTCGAGAGCTTCCCCTTCCTTCTGCCGGGAAAGGGCTGAGCCATGGCCGGCACCGCCCCTGACTGGGACCTCAGCGCCGACATCGTGGTCGTGGGCTTCGGCTGCGCCGGGCTGGCGGCGGCGATCACCGGCTGGCGCGCGGGGGCCGAGGTGCTTGTGCTGGAAAAGCAGCCTGAGGGCGCGCATACCCCCTCGACCCGGATGTCGGGCGGCATGATGATGGCGGTGACCGACCCCGGTCCCGCCACCGCCTACCTCGACCGCTGCGCGGGCGGCATGGTCCCGCGCGACATCAGCGCCGCCTGGGCAGAACGTGCCGTGACGCTGATCGACTGGCTGACCGAGATCGCGCCGGAACTGGACCTGCGCCGGGTCGGCGGGGCCGAGCATCCCGATTTCCCGGGGGCCGAGGCCTTCGGTGTCTTCCAGCCGGGCGGGGCGAAGACCCGACTCGACCTCAACGGCAAGGCGGGGCCCTTCCTGTGGGAGAAACTCGCGCAGAACTTCCATGCCAAGACCGGGGTGCCCGTCCTTTGGGACAGCCCGGCCGACCGGCTGATCCGCGATGCCTCGGGCCGCGTCATCGGCGTGGAAACCGCCGCCGGGCTCCGGGTCGAGGCGCGCAAGGGCGTGGTGCTGACCTGCGGCGGCTATTTGCACAACGCGACGATGAAGCGCGATTTCCTGCGCACCTGGCCGGTCTATTTCTACGGCAACCCGGGCAATACCGGCGACGGCGTGCGCATGGCGCAGGAAGTCGGGGCGGATCTGTGGCACATGAACCAGATGATCGGCCGGGCCATCGGCAATTTCACGCTCGACGACGGCTCGGACCTGTCGGTCATGCTGTTCCTGAACCCGCCCGGCTATGTGATCACCGACCGCCACGGCAAGCGCTTCGCCGATGAGAGCACGCAGGCCAATCTGCTGCACGGCTTCTATTACCACCTGCTGGCCTATGATCCCGAAACCGGCGAGACCCCGCGCAACCCCTGCTATTGGTTCTTCGACGAACGCCGCCGCAAGGCGGGGATGCTGACGCTGCCCTCGGTGGGCGTGCATGCCGTGGGGATCTATCGCTGGAGCGAGGATAACAGCGCCGAGATTGCACGCGGCTGGGTGGCCAGCGGCGCGACCATCGCCGAGGCCGCGCGCGCGGCCGGTTTGGCCGATCCCGAGGCCGCCGAGGCCGAGGTCGCCGCCTATAACGCCGCCTGCCACGCGGGCACGCCCGATCCCTTCGGCCGACCGGCCGAGACGATGGTGCCGGTGGATCAGGGGCCGTTCTACTGCGTGCGGCTCTATCCCGGCGGGTCCAACACAACCGGCGGGCCGCGCCGCGACGCGGGCGCGCGGATCCTGGATACAAGGGGCGCGCCGATCCCCGGGCTCTATGCGGCGGGGGAATTGGGGCAGGCGACGGGCATGCTCTATCCCTCCGACGGCTCGAACCTGTCCGAAGGTTTCTGCTTCGGTCAGATCGCGGCGGAATCCGCCCTTGCGGATGCGGAGGGGCGGGCATGAGCGCGCTCCCCCTGGACCTCACCGGCAAGCTGGCCGTCGTGACCGGCGCCGCCTCGGGCATGGGGCGGGCCGAGGCTGCGCTGCTGGCGCAGGCAGGGGCCGAGGTGATCCTCACCGATGTGCTGGACGCCGAAGGGCAGGCGGCGGCAACCGATCTGGGCATGCGCTACCGCCATCTCGACGTCTCGAAACCCGCCGATTGGGCCGCGCTGGCCGGTGAGATCCGAGCGGGTCAGGGCAAGGTCGACATCCTTGTCGCCAATGCCGGGGCCAATGGATCGGCCGCGCCGGATGTCCTGTCCTCCGACCTGCTGCAGAAGCTGGTCGCCATCAACCTCAACGGCACCTTCCTGGGCCTGCAAGCGCTGGTGCCGCTGATGGGGCAGGGCGCTTCCATCGTCACCGTGGGTTCGATCTGCGCCCGGGTCGGTACGCCCGGCGTGCATCTGGCCTATCACGCGACCAAGGGAGCGATCCTGGCCTTCACCCGCGCGGCGGCCGCCGAATTCGGCCCGCGCGGCATCCGGGTCAATTGCGTGCATCCCGGCGTCATGCCGCCGATGCGCGACCGGCAGGGCGCCAGCCATGCCACCCGCGACAAGCTGATCGAGCGGATCCCCCTGCGCCGGACCGGCGACTGGGACGATGTGGCAAAGGTGGTGCTGTTTCTCGCCTCGGAGGCGGCGGGCTATGTGACCGGGACGGATATTCCCGTCGACGGCGGCTTTCTGGCGACCTGAGATGCAGATGAAAGCCCCCCTCACCGATCCTTCCGTCCTCCTCGCCCGCCCGCTGACGCTGGCCGGGCTGGCGCTGCGCAACCGGCTGGTGATGGCACCGATGACCCGCGAGGCGGCGCCGGATGGCGTGCCGACGTCCGAGATGGCGGCCTATTACGCCCGCCGGGCCGAGGGCGGCGCGGGACTCCTGATCACCGAGGGCGCGGCGCCGAACGAAGAAGGCCGTTTCGGCCGCGACGTGCCTCGGCTCTACGGGGCCGAGGCGCTGAGGGGTTGGGAGAGGGTGGTGGCGGGCGTCCATGCCGAGGGCGCGGCGATCCTTGCCCAGGTCTGGCATGTGGGCGCCTTCACGCCGTCGCTCGTCGGCATGAATGACACGCTGGCGGTCACGCGGCTCAGCCCCTCGGGTCTGGCGGGGCCCGGGCGCGCGCTGGGCCGGGCCATGACCGGGGCCGAGATCGCGCGCACCATCGCCGATTACGCAAAGGCCGCCCGCGCCGCGCGCGAGGCCGGTTTCGACGGGATCGAGATTCACGCGGCGCATGGCTATCTGCCCGACCAGTTCTTCCACGCCGCCACCAACCGGCGCACGGATGGCTATGGCGGCAGCCTCGCCCAACGGGCGCGTTTCGCGGCGGAGCTGGTCATGGCCTGCAAGGACCGGGCGGGCGCGGATTTCCCGGTGATCATCAGGATTTCCCAGTGGAAACAGCTCGATTACGCCGCCCGCGTCGCCGAAAGCCCCGAGGAACTGGCCAGTTGGCTCGCCCCCTTGGTCGCGGCGGGGACGGACGCTTTCCACGTCTCGACCCGTCGCTTCTGGGACCCGGCGTTCCCGGGCAACGAGACGAACCTCGCCGCCTTCGTGCGGCGGCTGAGCAACCGGCCGGTGATCGCCGTTGGCTCACTCTTGATGGACATCGACTTCAAGGCGGCGCGCGGGAAGCAATACGCGGCGCTGGCGCCCGCCACGCTGGGCTGGGCCGCCGAGGGGATCGAGCGCGGCGAATTCGACCTCATTGCCAGCGGCCGCGGCCATCTGGCCAATGCCGATCTGGCGGCACGGATCCTGTCGGGGGGCGCGGCGACACTCGCCGCCTATGACCGGCGGCATCTGGAGCGGCTGACGTGAACAAGACGGTCCGGCACGGACCCGGGACGAACGGGCCGCAAGGCCCGGAAAGGGAGGAGACGGCATGCTGCTACAGCAGCTATTGAACGGGGTTGTGGTGGGGGGCGTCTACGCGTTGTTCGCGGTGGGCTTCAACCTGGTCTTCGGCGTGCAACGCCTGTTGAACCTGGCCCATGGCGCGGTCTTCATGACCGGTGCCTTCGTGGCCTATTACACGGTGCGCGCGGGTGGGCCGCTGATCCTGGGCTTCGTCGCCGCGGCCGTGGCCTCGGGCGTGCTGGCGATGATCATCGAGATCGTCTGCTTCCGCCGCCTGCGCAAATCGGGCGATGCGGAATTCGGCGCCATCATCTCGTCCATGGGGGCGGGGATGGTGATCATGACCTTCTGGCAATGGGTCTCGCAAACCCAGGTGCTGCGCTTTCCCTTCGATACCGTCCCGGTCGTCATCTACCGCTTCTGGGGGCTGCGCGTCTCGCTTTTGCAATTGCTGATGGCCGCGGCCGCCATCGCCATCGTGCTGGTCATGGCCTGGTTCATCTATCGCACTGCCTTCGGCCGTCAGGTCCGTGCGGTGACGGACAGCGAGCGCGCCTCGATGCTGGTCGGCATCAACCCCAACCGCATCTACAACCTCACCTATTTCATCTCGGGCGCGCTGGCGGGGGCGGCGGGGGTGCTGGTGGGGCTGGCGTTCAACAACATCAACTTCACCATGGGCGAACCCTACCTCATGTTCGGCTTCGCCATCATCATCCTGGGCGGCCTCGGCTCCATCCCGGGCGCGCTGATGGCCAGCCTGATCTTCGGCATGGTGCAGACGCTGTCCATCGCCTACCTGCCCTCGGGCCTGACCACCGCCTTCATCTTTTCAGCCATGTTCCTGATCCTGCTGGTCCGCCCCAACGGGCTGATGGGCCGGGAAGAGGCCGGCAGCCTGCGTGGACGGAGATAAGCCATGATGAACCTTCTTCTTGGCTATCAGCCGCTTCTGGACCTGTTCCTGCTGCATCTGGGGCTGGCCTATGCGCAATGGCTGGTGCTGCGCGCCGGTGTCTTCTCGCTGGGCACGGTCGGGCTGGCCGCGGTAGGCGCCTATACCGGCGGGATCCTGGTCGTGACCTATGGCCTGCCCGCGCCGCTGGCGCTGATCGCCTCGGCGCTCTCGGGCGGGCTGGTGGCGCTGGCGCTCTCGGTGCCGCTGGCGCGTCTCAGGGGGATCTATCAGGCCATCGCCACGGTCGCCTTCATCCAGATCGTGCTGTCGCTGAACATCTACGCCACCAATGTGACGGGCGGCGCGCAGGGCATCACCGGCATCCCCAAGACGGTGGGCACGCCGCTGCTGCTGGTCGCGGGCGCGGTGACCATCTACCTGATGTACGCCATCACCCGCAGTCGCCTGGGCCGTGCCTTCGACGCGATCCGTCAGAACGAGGCCGTCGCCGCCTCGCTCGGCGTCTCCATCGTGCGCCACCAGACGCTGGCCTTCGTGCTCTCGGGCGCGCTGGCCGGGGTTTACGGCGCGCTCGAGGCCTTCCATTCCTACGCGCTGGTCCCCTCGCAATTCGGCTTCCCCTACCTCATTGCCATCCTGTCCTATGTCGTCTTCGGCGGCCGGACGAGCCTTTGGGGCCCGATCGTCGGCACCGCCGTGCTGATCCTGCTGCCCGAGGTGGTGCGCCCGCTGGCCGATGCGCGGATGCTCGTCTTCGGGATCCTCCTGATCCTCACCATCAACTTCCTGCCCAAGGGTATCGCCGACACGCTGATCGAGCGCGCCCGGGGCCGGCGGCTGGGCGCCCGTCGTCCGGCCGAGGCCGACACCGCGAAAGGGAGCTGAGCCATGGCCCTCGTCCTCGACAATCTCAGCAAGCGTTTCGGCGGCGTCGTCGCCTCGGAAAACGTCAACATCACCGTGCCGAAGGGCAAGATCACCGGGCTGATCGGCCCGAACGGCGCGGGCAAGACTACCATTGTCAACATGATCACCGGTATGCTGGCGGTGAGCGGTGGCACGATCCGGGTGGATGACACCGACATCACCCGCGCCCCGGCCGATCAGATCTGCCGGGCGGGGCTGGCGCGGACCTTCCAGAACATCCGCATCCTGCCGGAGAACTCGGTGCTGGATAACATCCTCATCGGCTTTCACCGGCACGAGCGCTGCTCGACCCTCTCGGCGCTTCTGGGCCTGCCCGCCTCGCGTCGCGAAACCGCGGCGATGCGCGCCCGGGCCGAGGCGCTGCTGGAACGCTTCGGCATGCGGCATCTGGCGGAATATCCGGCGGGGGGCCTGTCCTATGGCCACCAGCGGCGGGTCGAGATGATGCGCGCGCTGGCGTCCGAGCCGGAATACATCCTGCTCGACGAGCCCATCGCCGGCATGAACGATGTCGAATCCGACGCGCTGGCGGTCCTCTTCCGGGATCTCGCCGACAGCGGCATCGGCATCCTGCTCATCGAACACAACCTGCGCTTCGTCACCCGGCTTTGCGAGCATATCTACGTGCTGGACGGCGGGCGCCTCATCGCCGAGGGCGCGCCCGAGGCGGTGCTTTCGGACCCGGCGGTGCTGACCGCCTATGTCGGAGGCGAGCATGCTTGAGATCCGCGACCTTCAGGTCCATTACAACGGCATCACCGCGCTGAGGGGCGTCTCGCTCGACGTCAAACAGGGCGAGGTCGTGGCGCTGATCGGCCCCAATGGCGCCGGCAAATCCACGCTGGTCAATGCCGTGTCGGGCATCGTCAACCCCTCGGCCGGCAGCATCGCCTTCGAGGGCAAGCCGCTCCACACCAGCCGCGCCTGGAATATCTCGGGTCTGGGCGTGTTGCAGGTGCCCGAGGGGCGGCAGGTCTTCCCGCAGCTTACCGTGACCGAGAACCTGCAACTCGGCACCACGGCACTGCGCGGCCGCAAGGCCGAGATCCCGCTGGCCGAGGTCTATACGCTGTTCCCGATCCTGCGCGAGCGGTCCGAGCAACTGGCGGGCTCGCTGTCCGGCGGCCAACAGCAGATGCTGGCTATCGGCCGGGCACTGATGGGCTCGCCGCGGCTCTTGCTGCTGGACGAGCCCAGCCTCGGCCTTGCGCCGGTCATCATCGCCCAAGTCTTCGCGGCGCTCCGCACGCTGAAAGAGCGCGGCATGACCATCCTGCTGATCGAGCAGAACGCGACCCTCGCGCTCGATCTGTCGGATCGGGCCTACATCCTCGAACAGGGCCGCGTGGTGATGTCGGGGGCAAGCAAGGCCCTCGCCGCCGACGCGGATGTCGTTTCCCACTACCTCGGCGTCACGCCCGAAGGCTGACGCCCGAGCATCGCAACCCACGTCATACAGGGAGGACAGGATGACGAAGGTTTCCAGACTGACAATGAAGGCGCTCCTGGGCGCCACGCTTCTCGCCGGACCCGCCGCAGCGGATGAGGTGAACATCTCGGCGATCCTGTCGACGACCGGCACCTATGCCTTTGTCGGCGTGCCGCTGGTCAACGGCATCCGCATGGCGGACGAGGAACTGGCGGCCGCGGGCGGTTATGGCGACCATACGGTCGCCATCCAGTACGACGACAACCGCTCGGACCGGCAGGAGGCGATCTCGCTGCTGACCCGGCGTGCCAACGTCGATCAGTCCGACCTGATCCTCGGCCCGATCGCCTCGTCCGAGGCGATGGCCACGGGCCCCGTCGCGGTGCAGCTGCAAGTGCCGATGTTCACCGTGGCGATGACCTCCGAGGTCCTGCCGCTGGGCGAGTGGATCTTCAAATCGACCGAAACCGCCGTCACCTACATGCCGCCCCTCGCCAATTACATCGGCGAGACGCTGCAACCGGCGAATTGCTATCTGGTGTCGATCCTGGATAACCCAGGCTACATCATCCAGAAGGATGTGTTCCGCGACACGCTCGCCTCGCATGGGGTCGAGATCATCGCCGATGAGGGGATCCTGGCCTCGGACACCGATTTCACGGCGCTGTCGACCAAGATCGTCGATGCGGACCCCGAGTGCCTCTTCGTCACCACCCCGCCCGAGCAGGCCGCCAATATCATCCTGCAGGCGCGTCAGGCGGGCCTCGACCCCGACACGATCATCGCGGGTGACACCGGCCTCGGCTCCTCGCAATTCATCAACGCCGCCGGGTCGGCGGGCGAGGGGACGCTCTTCGTCTCGATCTTCTCCGAGGATTACTCGGACGCAACCCGTGACTTTGCCGAGCGCTATCAGGCCCGCTACGGCATCCCGCCCGACCATTGGGCCGCAACCGGCTATTCGATGATGTCGATCATCGCCGCGGCGATCAGCAGCATCGAGGGCGAGGTCACGCGCGAGAACCTGCGCGAGGCGATGACCCAGACCCGCGACGTGCCGGTGCTGATGGGCACGGGCTCCATGACCTTTGGCGAAGGCCGGGTGCCGGTCCATGGCAGCGTCGTGATGCGCGTGCGCGACGGCGGCTGGGAAGTGGTCCAGTAACCATGGCCGGATTTTCCGGCACCGAGGCACCGGGCGACACGCCCGGTGCCGATGTTACCTGCGACGTGCTGGTGGTGGGGACAGGGCCGGGCGGCATGGCCGCCACCGCGGCCGCGGCCGCCACCGGGGCCGAGGTCCATGTCATCGAGGCGCTGGACGCCATCGGCGGCAATTCGGTCTGGTCCACCGGCTACATGGCTTTCGTCAACTCCCGTGCCCAGGCCGAGGCCGGGATCAAGGACAGCGCCGAGGCTTTCCTGGAGGATGCCGACCATTCCATCGCTCTGCTCGGCGAGCGCTACCCGATGATCGCCGATCCCGCGCTGATGCGGCTTTTCGCCGAGCACAGCGCCGCCACCTACGACGACCTCATCGCCCGGGGCGTGCGGTTTTCCCGTTTCATCCCGCGCCCCCTGCAGCACCGCACCGACCGGATGCTGGCGGTCGAGGACATGATGGCCTTCCGCCGCGCCTTCGAGCCCGATTTCGCTCGACCCAACGTGACGCTGCACCTGACCACCACCGCCCGGCGGCTGGTGACCGAGGGGGGCCGCGTCACCGGCCTGATCGTCGAGGATGCCACCGGCCGGACCCGCCGCTGGCAGGTGCGTAGGGCGGTGGTCCTGGCCACCGGCGGCTTTCAGGCCAATCCTGAACTCCGCGCGCGGCATGTGCCGGGGTATCTGGCCCGCGCGCCCTATCTCGGCGTCGATACCTGCCGGGGCGACGGGCATCTGATGGCCGGGGCGGTGGGGGCGGACCTCATCAACATGGCGCAGGTGCTGCCGCTCGTCATCGTCTCCTCCTCGCTGGTCGAGGATTGCATCGCCGTCACCCGCGACGGCCGCCGCTTCCATGACGAGGCCGGGCCCTACGAGCGCCGGGTCGAGGCCTTGCAGGCCCAGCCGGGGCGCGAGGCCTGGTACATCATCGACGACGAGACCCTGCGCCGCAAAGGGCAGTTGGTGGCGCAGATGCCCCGGCCGGGTGTCTCGGCGCCCGATCTTGGCACACTCGCGGCGCAGATCGGGGTGGATCCGGCAGGGCTGGCGGCCTCGGTCGCCGGCTGGAACGACTTCCTTGCCGGAGGCGCGATGAAGGACCCCGACTTCGGCCGGGTCGTCTTGCCCGAAGGCCGCCGCCCCATCGCAAAGGGGCCGTTTCATGCCCTGCCCATGGTGGTGGGCTCGAACTTCGTGGCGGGCGGCCTCAGGGTCACGGCGGCGATGCAGGCGGTCGATGTGTTCGGCGCGGCGATCCCCGGGCTTTACGCGGCGGGCGATGCGGTGGGCGGGCTGAACCCGACGGCGGAACTGGGGGGCATGCGGCTTTGCGGCGGCTTCACCCTGGGCCGGATCGCCGGGACCTCGGCCGCGTTGGGCCTGAGCGCCCCGGTCGAGGGGCCACGCTTGCAAGGCGCCCATCTGCCCGGCATGGTGGGTACCAGGGTCGCCTTGCAGAACATCCCGGGTGACGGATCTCAGTAATCGGGCTCGATCACCAGCCGGGCCGACAGCGCGCGCGACGAACAGGGCATGAAGCAATCGTTGCGCGCGCGCTCGGCCGCGGTCAGGAACTGGTCGCGGTGATCGGGCCTGCCGTCGATGACCCGGGTCATGCACATGCCGCAGACCCCTTCGGTGCAGGAATTGGGCACATCGAGCCCCGCCGCCAGCAGCGCGTCCAGCGCCGTCTGGCCCTTGGCCACCGTCACCACCTGGCCGCTGCCCGCCACCTCGATCTCGAAGGCGGAATCGCTGTCGCGTTGTTCGACACTGCCGGAGAAATACTCGGTACGCACCGCCTCCTCGGGCCAGCCAGCCGCCAGCGCCGCGCCTTTCACCCAGTCCAGAAACCCCGAAGGCCCGCAGATATAGACGTGATCTGCCGGCCCCCGTGCCGCGAGCAGGGCCGCCAGCGGCAGGCGCTGGTCCTCGGGGCCGTCATCCAGATGCAGGTGCACCCGGTCGCGGAAGGGCGCTGCCGCCAACCGGTCGGCAAAAGCCATGCGGGCAGCGGACCGCGCGCAGTAATGCAGCGCAAAGGGGGCGCCCTTGGCCGCCAGCGCCTCGGCCATGGCCAGAATCGGCGTGACCCCGATCCCGCCTGCGATCAGCAGCGAATGCCCGGCGCCCGGCGCCAGTTCGAAATGGTTCTTTGGCGGGCCGATCATCAGCCGGTCGCCGGTCGCCACCCGCTCGTGCAGATGTTGCGATCCCCCGCGCGAGGCGGGCTCGCGCAGGACGGCGATCTGATAGCGATCCGTCTCGCCCGGCGCGTTGCACAGCGAATATTGCCGCGCGGGCAGGCCCGGCAGCATCACGTCGATATGGGCGCCCGCGGTGAAAGCGGGCAGCGTGCCGCCGGTGACGGGTACCAGATCGAAGCCCAGAATCCCCTCGGCCTCGCGCCGGATCGCGGCGACCCGCATCTCGAGCACGCTCATCGGAACCTCCCTTTTCCCAACTCCCTGATTGCCAGCTTGCCCAGGACGGAGATATAGTCAAACCGGATATTCTTATGAGTAAATTCTGATTTTCAGATGGAGAGCGGCACGGCCCTGGGGAGGGGGCGTCCATGAAGGCACCGAACTTCACCCTGCGGCAGCTGATGTATTTCGTGGCCGCCGCCAAATACGGCAAGATCGCCAATGCCGCGGTCGAGATCGGGATTTCGCAATCGGCGGTGACGACGGCGATCCTGGATCTGGAGCGCACGCTGGGCTTTCCGCTGCTCGACCGCCACGTCAGCGGCGTGACGCTGACCCATCGCGGCCACCTCTTCCACCAGCACGCCATGAAGGTGCTCGAGGCCGCCGACGAGGCGCAGCGCTGGCCGTTCCAGGCCTCGCTCAACCTGTCAGGCAAGCTCAGGATCGCGGCCACCCATGTTGTCGTCGGCTATTTCCTGCTGCCCTATCTGGGCAAGTTCCTGGCTGCGCATCCGAAGGTCGAGGTCTCGCTGGAGGAACTGACACGGCCGGAATGCGAGGATGCGCTGATCGCAGGCAAGGCCGATCTGGGGATCATCCTGACCTCGAACCTGGGCAATCCCGACGATCTGCAGAAGCGCCCGCTGATCCAGGCGCAGCGGCGGCTCTGGATCTCGAACAACTCGCCCTTGATGGCGGAAAAGTCGGTGCCGCTGGAGCGGCTGAACGGTCTGCCCTACGTCTTCCTGATGGTGGACGAGGGCGAGCGGGTCCTGCGCGAACTGGTCCGCCCCTTCGGATTCGAGCCCAACGTGGTCCTGCGCACCACCTCGATGGAGGCGATGCGCGAATGGATCGGGCTGGGGCTGGGGGTGACCATCGTCGCCGATACGGTTTACCGGCCGTGGTCATTGGAGGGGTTGAAGATCGAGCGCCGCCCGCTTGCCGACCCGATCCCGCCCTTGGAAATCGGCCTCGTCTGGCGCAAGGACCGGCCGATGGACGAGGTAACCGAAGGTTTCGCCAGCTTCCTGCGCCAGTCGGTGCCGGTCAGCGATGGGCTGGACTGAGCCGCCCCAGCCACAGCAGGATCAGGCTGAGGATCGTGGCCCCGGTCAGGACGATCCCGCAGCTGAGGTCATGCTGGGGGCCGATGCCGACAAGGAAGGTGGACAGCGCCCCGCAGGCCATCTGCGCCGCGCCGAACAGCCCCGCCGCCGATCCGGCCAGTTCCGGCACCGCGTCGAGCGAGGCGGAAAGCCCGGTCGGGCTGATGCAGCCCGCGGCGAACATCAGCCCCAGCGTCAGCGCGAAGATCAGCGCCGGTGTCATCATCCCGCTCCAGGCGGCGGCCAGGAACCCGCCCGCCATGGCGATGGCGAAGAGGCCCGCCAGCAGAAAGAACCCGTCGCGTGAGACATGGCCGACCCTGAGCCGCGAGACCCAGGTCCCGGCCAGCGCGCCCAGGAGGATCCCGCCGACATAAAAACCGACCTCACCGCCCGGTACGCCCAGTTGTTCGTGCAGGATGAAGGGCGCGGCGGCGAAATAGCCATAGGTGGTGGTCGAGCCCATCGCACCCCCCAGTGCGATGCAGACGAAGCGGCGGTTGCGGCCCAGCGTGGCGAAGTCGCGGCCCATCTGGCCGAACCTCAGCGGCTTGCGGTGACGCGCTGTCTCGGGCAGGGACCAGAGCGTCGCGGCCAGCGTGCCCAGCGCCAGCAGCCCCAGCACCAGGAAGATCCCTCGCCAGTCGGCATAGGCGGCGACGCCCGCGCCCAGCACCGGGCTGATGGCGGGGCCGATCAGCATGACGGTGTTCAGAAGCGAGATGTCGCGCTGCGAGCCCTCGGGTCCCGCCGCATCCCGGGCGATGGCACGCGCCAGCGCCAGCCCTCCGGCGCCGCCCAGCGCCTGCGTCAGCCGCCCGGCCAGAAGCCAAGGCAGCGAGGGCGCCAGCGCGCAGAGCAGGCAGCCGACCACGAAGATCCCCAGCGCCGCGATCACCGCCGGGCGCCGCCCCAGCGCGTCCGAAACCGGACCATAGCCGATCTGCCCCAGCGCGAGCCCCAGCACATAGAGGGTGAGCGAGAGTTGCACCGCGGCACTGCCGACGCCCAGATCCTCGGCGGCATAGGGCAGGGCGGGGACGAACATATGCATCGCCAGCGTGCCGGTCGAGGCGAGTGCGACCAGCAGGCCCAGCGAGGGCTTTGTCGCGGGGGTCAGGGGGGAAAGGGCCACGGATCCTCCATCCTTGGCGGCCCGCCCAGCCTGCAACCATGCCGCGCGCGCGAAAAGACGAAAATGCGCGGCGGCAATATCGGTTTTTCAGATCGCGCCTCAGCGCATCAGCACCACCGGCACCTTGCACGACCGGATCATCGCCGTGGTGGTCGAGCCGATGATCAGGCTGCGGATCCGGCTGTGGCCATAGGCGCCCATGACCAGCATGTCGAAGCCCTCGTCCTCGACAATCGCGGCCAGCGCGGTTTCGGGCTGGCCGGGCCGGACCGAAGCCTCGGCGGCGATCCCGGCCTTGCGCAGCATCGCGGTCGTATCCTCCAGCCCGTTGGTGATGTCGGGCGTGGCATGGCCCAGCGTCACGACATGCACCTCGAGCCCCTGAAACACCGCGCTCTGGGCGATGTGGTCGATGGCCTTCATCGCCGAAACGCCGCCGTCATAGGCCACCAGAACCTTCTTGATCGACCGGAAGGCGCGCGAGGCCACGAAGATCGGCCGGCGGCTGGCGCGCACGATCCGCTCCAGGTTCGAACCGAGGTGCCCCTTGGCGAAATCCGCCGCCTCGCCGCGCTTGCCGATCAGGACCACGCGGGCCTCGGCCTCGACCTCGGCCAGCGTGTCGACGATATCGCCCTGCCTGAGGCGCGTCGTCACCTCGGCCACGCCGGCAGTTTCCAGCAGCGCCCGGGCGTCGTCCAGGATCGCCCTGCCGCGGTGGCCGATCAGCTTGGCGCGCTGGGCGTCAAGGTCGGCCAGCTCCTGCAACAGCGCGCTGCGGGCGCCCAGGGCGATGGTGCCGGACCGGTCCTGCGTCTGCGAGGCCTCGCGCCGGCCCAGCACATGCACCACCTCGACCGGCTCGCCCGTCAGGCCGGAAATCCAGGCGGCATGGTCGCAGACCGAGGCGGAATAGATCGACCCGTCCACCAAAGCGACGATTTTATGCTGCGCTCTGTTCATGTTCCGTCCCTCAATGCGCCATCAGCGCGTCGCCCGCGCCGGGCTTGTCGTGCACGGCAAGCCGGTCGACGATGGTTTCCGATGCCTTGTTCATGCCGACGATCTCCACCTCGGCCCCGTCGCGACGGAATTTCAGCACCGCCATGTCCAGCGCCTGAACCGAGGAAATATCCCAGATATGCGCCGCACTGACGTCAATGACCACCCGCTCCGGCGCCTCGCCGAAGTCGAAAGCGGCCATGAAATCCTCGACCGAACCGTAAAAGAGCTGCCCTTCCACACGATACACCCTTTCGCGCCCATCGGGCGAGACGGTCGAGGTCACCTTGAAGAGCTGGGCGATCTTGGCGGCAAAGAAGATGCCCGACAGCAGCACGCCCACCAGCACGCCGATGGCCAGGTTATGCGTCCAGACCACGGCCACCACCGTCGCCAGCATGACGACCGAGGACGACCGCGGATGCGTGCGCAGGTTCCTGATCGAGGACCACGAGAAGGTGCCGATGGACACCATGATCATGATCGCCACCAGCGCCGGCATCGGGATCTTCGCCACCCATTCGCCCAGAAACACCACGAGGATCAGCAGCACCGTTCCGGCGGTGAAGGACGACAGCCGCCCCCGGCCGCCCGATTTCACGTTGATCATGCTCTGCCCGATCATCGCGCAGCCCGCCATGCCACCGATGAAGCCAGTCGCGGTATTGGCGATGCCCTGGCCGATGCATTCCTGATTGCGGTCGGTGCGGGTGTCGGTCAGCTCGTCCACCAGGTTCTGGGTCATCAGGCTTTCCAGCAGCCCGACCACCGCCACGGCGACGGCATAGGGCAGGATGATGCGCAGCGTCTCCAGCGTCAGCGGGATGTCGGGGATCAGGAAGACCGGCAGCGTGTCGGGCAATTCGCCCATGTCGCCGACGGTGCGCACGTCCCATTGGAAGATCAGCGTCAGCGCGGTCAGCACGACGATCGTGATCAGGGGCGAGGGCACGGTGCGGGTGATGCGCGGGAACAGGTAGATGATCGCCAGCCCCGCCGCGACCATGGCATAGGTGGTCCAGGTGACGCGGGTCGGGTCCAGTTCCGGCAGCTGCGCCATGAAGATCAGGATCGCCAGCGCGTTGACAAAGCCGGTCATCACCGATTTCGAGACATAGCGCATGACGAAGCCCAGCCGCAGCAGGCCGATGCCGATCTGGATCAGCCCGGCCAGCACCGTGGCGGCCAGCAGATATTGCAGCCCGTGGTCGCGCACCAGCGTCACCATCAGCACCGCCGTCGCCGCCGTCGCGGCCGAGATCATGCCGGGCCGTCCCCCGGAGATCGCCGTCAGCACGGCGATGGAAAAGCTGGCGTAAAGCCCGACCTTGGGGGCCACGCCCGCGATGAGGGAAAAGGCGATGGCCTCGGGGATCAGGGCCAGCGCCACCACCAGCCCGGACAGAAGGTCGGGGCGGATGTTGCCGAACCACTGCGCGCGGTAGGCGTCGAGAGAGATCATGTCGTCATCCAGTCGGCCCGGTCGGGCCGTTGGTCCAAAACGGGGTTTGGTCTGGTTGTCCGGCGGATCGGCGGCCGGAAGAGCCAGCCGGGACTTGCACCCGGCTCCGTGTTCGCTGGCCCCCGGTTACGGCGATCCGGCGCCGATGCCAAGCCTTAAGGCCCCGGCAGGGGCTGCCAGGGTGGCGATTGGCGGATTTTCCGGCAGTGCCGGGTTCAGCCGAGGCTTTGCAGCAGCGCGCGCGAGGGGGTGCCGGTTACGGGCAGGCCGCGGCTCTGCTGATAGGCGCGGATCGCGGCCTCGGTGTTGCGGCCGATCACCCCGTCCGAGCCCTGCGTGTCAAAGCCCCGGGCCGTCAGACGCTGTTGCAGGGCGATGCGGTCGGCGCGGGTAAGGCCGTTCTCGTCGGGCGGGAAGGGGCTGCGCAGGGGGCCCGCACCGCCGATCCGGTCGGCCAGATGCCCGACCCCCAGCGCATAGGCGTCGGAGGGGTTGTAGCGCTTGATCACCCGGAAGTTCGAGGTCACGTCAAAGCGCGGCCCGCCCGCCTGCGGTTGCAGCACCGTGCCGCTGGCCGAGCCGCTCAGCAGTTCGCGCCCCCAGGGCAGGCCCCGGGTCCAGCCGTGGCGCCGCAGATAGGTTGCGGTCGTGGCCAGCGCGTCCGAGGGATCCTCGGACCAGATGTCGCGCCGCCCGTCGCCGGTGAAATCGACGGCGTATTCCTGAAACACCGTCGGCATGCATTGCGTGTGCCCCATGGCCCCTGCCCAGCTTCCGGTCATGCGGCTGGCCGGGATGTCGCCATTCTGCACGATTCTCAGCGCCGCGATCAACTCGCGCTCGAAATAGCGGCCGCGCCGGCCCTCGAAGGCCAGCGTCGAGGTCGCCGAGATCACCGGGATCAGGCCCTGACGCTCGCCGTAATAGCTTTCCAGCCCCCAGATCGCCGTGACGATCTTCGCATCGACGCCGGTGTCGGCCTCGATCGCCTCCAGCGTGCGGCGGTGGCGGGCGAAGGCGGCGCGGCCCTTCTCGACCCGCTCGTCCGAGGCGGCGATGGAGAGGTAATCCTCCAGCGAGCGGCGGAATTCGGTCTGGTTCTGGTCGCGGGTGACCACGCCCGGCAGGAAACCCGCGCCCCGGAAAGCGGTGTTCAGCGTCTGGCGGGTGATGCCCGCAGCCTCGGCCCGGCTGCGGAAGGCCTCGACCCAGGCGTCATAATCGCGGTTCGAGGCCGGCAGCAGGTCGGGCGGCAATTCATCGGGGCTCGCGCTGCTGGCCCGCGAGGGCAGGCTGCGCGAACAGGCGCTCAGGCCGAGGGCGAAAAGCCCGGCCCCGAATAGGCGTCGATTGATCGGCATCGGCTGCTCACCTCCCGGTCTTGTTTTGCGCCATGGTGCCGCGAACGGCCCCCGGGCACAATGGCCGAGTGCCCGGGCCTGCGCCCGGGCGGCGGGTCTGCGCCGGTTGCGCGCCTCCGTAAAAGCGCCGCAATTTCTGTCGAGACTTCGGGCATGGCACCGCGAAACCTTCCGCCCTGGGCGCTGTCGCGCCGTCGAAAACAGCGTCTGCGCCTGCTGCGGCGGGGGCTGATGGTGGTGCTGTTGGTCGCTGCGGGGCTGACGCCTCTGGCCTTGTCGCCCGCGGCCCGCGATGGCCTTCCGCAGGGCGGGCGCCTGCCGCGCGTCCTGAACGGCGGGCAGGCCTGGGGCGGGTTCGAGGCGCCGCCTTCCGCCACGCCACCCTCTGCCACCTCCGCGACCGCCCGCACACTCGGCCCCGCCGCCGTGACCCATGTCCGGGACGGCGACACGATCGAACTGGGCGCCGCCGCCTTGCGCCTTGCCACGCTCGATTGCGCCGAGCAGGGCACGGCCGAGGGCGCGCGGGCCAAGGCGCGGATGGAGGCCCTCGTGCGGGGCGCGCGGCTCACCTGCCGCCTGACGGGCGAGACCTCCCACGACCGGCAGATCGCCAGTTGTCAGTTGCCCGGGGGGCGCGATCTCGCAGCGGCGATGATCGCGGACGGCACCTGCCGCGCCCGCCTCTAGCCGCCCTCAGCCCCCCTGCACCAGCGCCAGCGCCCGGATGGGCGAGCCGGTGCCGTGCTCGATCTTCAGGGGCGCCACCATCAGGATCGCGCCCTTGGGCGGCAGCTGGTCGAGGTTGCAGAGGCTCGCAAGACCGAAGCAATTGTCGCGGTGCAGGAAGTTATGCGCGGGATAGGGCGGGCTGAATTTCCCGGCCATCCCGGCATCCGTGCCCACGCATTGCGTGCCCCAGCCGACGATTCCCTTGGACAGCAGGTAATCCATGCAATCGGTCGAGGGACCGGGCGTATGCGCGCCGTCGCCGTGGGGGCCCTGATCCATGTTCAGGAAGAGTTCCGCATCATGCATGCGCTTGTCCCAATCAGTCCGCATGACGACCCATTCGCCCGGCCCGATCTCGCCATGCTGGGCCTCCCATTCCTTGACCCGCTGGGCGGTCAGCAGGAAATCGGGGTCGGCCGCGGCCTCGGCCGAGCAGTCGATGACATTGAGGGGCGCCATCAGGCGCTGCACGTCCAGCGTGTCGGTGGCGCCGTCGGGGTAATCCTTGCCGGTGAGCCAATGGTGCGGCGCGTCGAAATGGGTGCCGGAATGCTCGCCCAGTTCCAGCCAGTTCCAGGCCCAATAGGGCCCGTCGATGTCGTAATTGCTGATCTTGTGGATCTTCACCTGCGGGGTGTTGCGGGCGATCTCCTCGGGCAGGCGCAGAAGCGGCGTGTCGGGACCCAGCACCGCCGTGCAATCGACGATCCGCACCGCACCGGTCAACAGGGCCTCACCCAGCCCGCCCAGAAGATTGTCCATCGCCTTGCCCTTCCGTTCCAGATTGATACCCTGGCCCGCGAAACGGGCCTGGCGGCGGTCCATGGTGCGTTTGGTGATGTCGAAGACCGTCTCGATGGCGCTTTCCTCGGTAACGATCCCGGGCGAAAGCCGCAGGATCGTGTCGCGGAAATCGACGGAATAGCCCTCGACCCCCAAGGCGCCCACCACCGCCGCCGCCTCGGCCCGCGACGGCATGCGCAGCATCGCCGCGCCGCCCCGGCGTTCGGCCTCACGCGGGGAGAGGAGGGGCAGGCCCAAAGCGTCGGCATGGCCGATGATCTGGTCGACCATCGACCGGTTGCGGGCAGCGATGGCGCCCTGATCCTGCGCGGTGAACCACTGGATGGCGGGCAGCGAGGCGATGGCCGCCACCGATCCCGGCGTGCCGCTGTCGAAGCGGCGCACGTCGGGGGCATACTGAAACTTGTCGAGATCCCAGGAGAACGGGTTGTTCTGACTGAACCAGCCGCGCGCCTCGGGCTGCAACTCGGCCACCAGCCCCTTGTCGACATAGAGGATCCCGGCGCCCGGCGTGCCGCAGAGCCATTTGAGGCTGGTCGAGACGACGAAATCGACCCGTGGCTCGGTCACGTCGAAGGGCAGAAGCCCCGCCGCCTGGGTGATGTCGGCAACCATCAGGCTGCCCATGGCCCGGCCATGCGCGACCAGCGCCGGGTAATCCATTCGCGCCGAGGCGGTGGAGGTGACCCAGGTCAGCAGCGACAAGGCGACATCCCGGTCCCACTGCGCGATGAAATCCTCGGTCTCGACCCAGGCCTTGCCCTCGGAGCGGGGCACGGTGACCAGCGTGAAGCCGATCTTCGGCGCCAGCCCCGCCAGCATGAAATGCAGGGACGGGAAGCAATCGGCGCCAACCAGCACCTTCTTGCCCTTGAGCCAACCCTCGGGCAGGGCGCGCATCAGCTTGTGCATGCCCTCGGTCACGTTGTCGACATGGGTGATCGAGCCCTTCGGCGCCTTGATCAGCCGCCCCCAGGCGTCGAGGTATTCCTGCCGCTTCCTCAGCACATAGCCCCATTGCCGGTCGTCGGGCGCCGCCCAGATGGCCGCGAAATCGGCCATCGCCCGGGCCATGTCCTCGTCCTTGCCGGGATAGATGCCGATGGAGTGATAGAGGAAATATCCGGCGGCCTTGGTGTTGCGGCGCATGCCTTGTCCTTTTCGTCAGAATCCGAGGGCCGCGGGCAGCCAGAGGCTGAAACCCGGAACAGCCGCGATGAGGCCCAGCCCCGCCAGATTGACCAGCAGGAAGGGCGTGTTGGCTTTGATCAGCGTGCCGAGGCCGCAGCCGGCGATGCGTTCCGCCGCGAAGAGGCAGACACCCAGTGGCGGGGTCAGCAGGCCGATGTTCAGGTTGAGGATGGCGATCACGCCGAAATGCAGCGGGTCGATACCGGCGTGGACGGCGGCGGCCGACAGGATCGGGCCGAAGAGGATGATGACCGTGGTCGGGTCGATGAACATCCCCAGCACCAGGAGGATGGCGTTGAAGACCAGCAGCGTGCCCAGATAGCTCATCTCCCAGCCGCCGATCCAGCCCGCGACCATGCGCGGCACATTCTCCATGCCCATGACCCAGGAAAAGGCGGCGCCGCAGCCGACGATGATCAGCAGCTGGCCGGAGAAGAGGGCCGAGCGCTGGAAGACCTCGCCCAGCATGCCCAGCCGCAGGCTGCGGTAGACCAGCGTGGCGACGACCAGCGCGTAACCGGCGGCGACGGCCCCGGCCTCGGTCGGGGTCATCAGCCCGCCCATCAGTCCCGCCAGGATGATCACCGGGATCATCAGGGGCACCAGCGCCTGCCCGGTGGCGCGGATCGCCACGGCGGGGCTGCGGTCCATCTCGACCCGCGGGAAATTGTGGCGGCGGGCCTGCACCGCGACCAGCAGCATCTGCACCAGCCCGATCAGCAGGCCCGGGATCAGCGTCGCGGCCATCAGCGCGCCGATGGAAAGCCCGGTCATCGAGCCATAGATGACCGCGACCAGCGAGGGCGGCACCATCGGCCCGATGATCGACGACGACGCCGTGACGGCCGCGGCATAGGCGGGGCTGTAGCCCTGTTTCACCATCGCCGGGATAAAGACCCGCCCCAGCGCGGCGATATCGCCCAGGGCCACGCCGGTGATGCCGGAAAACAGGATCGAGGCGCCGATATTCACCTGCGCCAGCCCGCCTCGCATCCAGCCGAAGAGGACATTGGCGAAATGGATCAGCCGGTCGGTGATCTTGCCCGCATTGACCAGTTCCCCGGCCAGGATGAAGAGCGGAATGGCCATCAGCACGAAGACATCCATGCCCTGCCAGATCCGCTCGGCGGCGATGGGCAGGAAGCGCCATTGCCCGCCATAGGCGACCCAGGCCAGCATCGAGGTCAGCAGCGACCAGGCGACCGGCAGGCCCAGCAGCATCAGCAGCAGGAAGCTGCCCAGAAGCACCATCAATGTGTCGGTCATGCCGGGTTCCTCCGCTCGAAAAGCCGGGCCAGCGCCAGGATCGCGGCCAGGCCGAAGGCCACCGGCATCGCGGTATAGGGCCAGGACAGCGGGATCCGCAGCCCGTCGCTGCGCTGGCCGGCGGCGAAGGACACGATGTCCAGCCCCTGCCAGAAGATCACCAGGCAGATGCCCAGCGTCAGCGCATCGAGCAGAGCCTCCAGCGCCCGGCCAAGGATCGGCGCCGCCGAGCCCAGCGCGAGGGGGATGAAATCCACGCGGATATGGCTGCCTTCCCGCACCGCGACGGCGGTGGCCAGCAGCGCCATCCAGACCATGGCATAGCGTGCCAGTTCCTCGGCGAAGGCCGGCACGCCCAGCGCGGTATAACGCAGGGCCACCTGCGCCAGCATCAGCAGGAACAGCCCGGCGAGGCAGAGGGCCGCGACGATGCGCAGCCCCCTGTCCAGGGCGCCGACGAGGGAGGCCAGCGCCCGCATCGTCACTCGGCCGCCGCGACCGCAGCCAGCGCGGCGTCGATCAGGTCGGGATGGTCGACGTTGCCCCGCAGCCATTCGATGGCCGCGGGCTGCATGACCTGCCGGAAGGCATCGCGCTGCTCGTCGGTCATGCGGACCACCGTGACGCCGGCCTCTTCGGCCCGGGCGATGGCCGAGGCCTCGACCGCGCGCGAGGTCTCGCGGTTATAGGCGATGGCGACCGCGGCGGCATCCAGGATCACCTGCTGGTTTTCCGGCGTGAGACCCGAGAAGAAGGCATCCGAGATGCCCAGCGGCCCGAAGGCGTAGACATGGCCGGTCATCATCAGATGCGATTGCACCTCATAAAGCCGGATCAGGTTGAAGGTGGAGACCGCGTTGTCCTGCCCGTCCACGACCCCGGTGCTGAGCGCGGTGTAGAGTTCGCCAAAGGCGACCGGGCTGGCCGAGGCGCCCATCGCCTCGACCGGGATGGTCGCCAGCGGGCCCAGGACCCGCAGCTTCAACCCTTCCATGTCGGCCGGGGTCTCGATCAGGCGGCTGGCGCTGAAATGCTTGAAGCCGCCCGATTCCCACCAGCCCAGCACGCGGATGCCGGTGGCCTCGCGGATATCCTCGGCCATCTGGGTGCCGAAGGGGCCGTCGAAGACTTGCCAGGCCACCTGCTCGGTGGGGAAGAGATAGGGCATGTTCAGGACCATGATGTCCGAATAGATCGAGGCGTAATTGCCATCCGCCGCGTCGGTCATCTCGATCACGCCCCGGCGCATCTGGGCCAGCCGGTCATTCGGATTCCCCAGCGCGCCGCCATAGACGATGTTGACGCTCATGTCCGAGTTCGCTTCGACCTCGGCGGCGAAGGTCCGGTACATGCCGTTCACGAAGTCGAAACCCTCGATGGTTTCGGGCAGCGACAGGCCGATGGTGATGGTCTGCGCCGCGGCGGGCAGGGACAGCCCGGCCGCGACGATCAGCGCGGCGAGGGAGGGGACGAACGGTTTCATGGCAGTTCCTCTGTTGGGGGGCGGGGAGGGGTCAGCGGGTATAGGCGCGCTGCGCGCGCCGTTCGAGCCGGCCGGTCAGCCGGACGAGGGGCCACAGGATCGCGACATAGATCAGCGCCGCCCCGATCAGGGGCGAGGGATTGGCAAAGAGCGCCTGCGCGTCCGTCGCCTGTTTCAGCAGGTCCGACAGCGCCACGACCGAGGCCAGCGCCGTATCCTTGATCACCGAGACGCAGTTCGAGGCATGGGGCGGGATGACGATGCGGATCGCCTGCGGCAGGATCACCTTGCGCATCGTGACCCAAAAGCCGAGGCCGAGGGCCGAGGCGGCTTCGAACTGGCCCTTGGGCGTGGCCTCGATCCCGGCGCGCACCACTTCGGCAGTGAAGGCGGCCAGCACCATGGTCAGCGCCGCGGCGGCGGCCGCAAAGGACGAGAGCGTGATCCCGGCGAAGGGCAGCGCGTAATACAGCAGGATCAAGAGCACCAGCACCGGGATGGCGCGCACGAGATCGGTGTAGAGCACCGCCAGCAGCCGCAGCGGTTTCGGGGCATAGAGCCGGGTGATGGCGATCATCGCCCCCAGCACCGAGCCCAGCACGATGGCCGTGATCCCCAGGCTGACCGTGTACCATAGGCCGCGCAGCAGCATGGGCAGCGCGCGCTCAAGGACGCTCAGGTTGAAGAAGATATCGACCGCGCTCATGCCGTTCCTCCGCTGGTGTCAGCCGGGGGGCGACAAGCCCCCCGGGAAGGCGTCTCAGTAATTGCCCGGGGTCGGGATCGGCAGCGGCGTCACGGTCAGGCTGCCCTCGGCCGGGGCCACGCCCATCCAGCGCTCGTAGATCGCGGCCATGGTGCCGTCCTCCTTCATCGCGCTGATCGCGTCGTTGACCGCTTCCAGCAGCGGCGAATCCTTGGGCATCATCATGGCGAAGCGCTCGCCGGTGACGATCTCGGCGGTGACCTCCAGCCCGGTCATCTGCTGGAAGGCATAGCGCAGGCCCACCACATCGTTGACCACGGCATCGACGCGGCCGGCCATCAGATCGGTCAGCATGTTGGCCGTGGTGTCGTAGCTGTTGTTCGCGGCAAAGCCGATCTCGGCCGCGCGTTCGTTCAGCCAGGCCTCGGGGAACGAGGTGGCGATGGTGCCGATCCGGCGCCCGCGCAGATCCTCGAGGCTGTCAATGTCGCTGCCCGCCCGCACGCCGATTCCCATCGCGCCCTCGACATAGGGCTGGGTGAAGCTTTGCGATTCAAGGCGTTCCTCGGTGATGGTCAGGGACGAGATGACGGCATCGACGCGGCCCGAGGCGGTGGCGACGAAAAGCGCGCGGAAATCGTAGCCCTCGATCTCGGCGGTGCGGCCGATGCGGCGGGCGATCTCGGTGACGATATCGACCTCGAAACCTTCGAAGACGCCCTCGGCGTTGCGGTTCTCCCAGGGCGGGTTGGCCGGGTAGGAGCCGACACGCAGGACATCCTGCGCGAGCGAAGGCAGGGCGGAAAGCGCCAGCGCAAGGCCGGTCGCGGCGCCAAGGATCAGGCGGCGGTGACGATTCATCAGGTTTTCTCCCCGTTGGTGGTGGCCGCGGCGTATCGGGCGGCCGGTTGATCCGGGCGGATGTTTCCGTTCACCGGAGTGTTTCAGGCGCGAGGCCCCGGGCCGGCAGATCGGTGATCAGCATGTGGCCGGGGGCATGGGTGATGGCGAGATCGGGCGCGGCATGGGCGATGGCCCGTTCGAGCGAGACGCCACAGGCCCAGAAGACCGGCACCTCGCCCGGGCGGATATCGGTCAGGCCGATCCCGTCGATGGGGCGGGTCAGATCCACGCCGATGACCGCAGGATCGCCCACATGCACCGGGGCGCCATGCGATTGCGGATGCGCGCGGGTCACCGCCTCGGCCAGCGCGACCTGGCCGGCCGGCACCGCGCGCATGGAGACCACGAGCCGGCCGCCGAAGGGACCCGAGGGGGTGAGCGGCAGGTCGGTGTCGAAGGCCGAACAGGTCAGCCCCGGCGCGTGGCAGCGCAGCGCGACACCCGCCGCCACCAGATCGGCCTCGAAACTCAGCGAGCAGCCGATGGCGAAGGGGGTGAGATCGGCGCGCCAGAGGTCAGTGATGTCGGTGGGCATCGCCACCGGCGCGCCGTGGTGGAACACCCGGTAGCGGGGCAGGTCGGTGCGCAGGTCGATGTCCTGGCCCAGCTCGGGCAGCGAGGGATCGCCGGCGCGACCCCGGGCCAGCAGCGGGAAGGCGGCGGGATTGGCCTTCAGGAAGGCCTCGAAATCATCGGCGAGGGCGGCGGGGATCAGCGCCAGATTGGCCTGCGCCAGCCCCGGCACCATCGAGCCGGTCGGCCCGCTCAGACGCCCCGCCCGCGCTTCTAGCCTGAGGGCGCGGCCTGTCGTCATGCGCCGGTCCCCGCGAAGGCGGTTTCGAGCTGTGCCTTGATCAGCAGGATCTCGGTCTCGTGGGTGATGCAGGTGCGCGCCCAGCGGTCGTCGGGGCTGCCTGCCGCCCGCAGCGCCTGCAACGCGATCTGGCAGCATTCGGCGGGATGGCCCAGATCGGGGCCGGGCGTCACGCGGATATAGATGCGGGGTGTCCGGGCCGTAAGGCTGCCGACGCCGAAATCAATGATGCCCAGCGCCGGGACCGGCCGGATATCGACATGCGCCGCGCTGCCGTCAAAGAGCGAGGTGCCGCGATAGATCCCCTCGGCGACCTCGGTCAGGTCCATCGACCCCAGCGACCAGCCGCCGACGAAAGCGGGGTCGGACAGAAGCCCGAAAGCGAAGTCTGCCGGAACCTCGGCCAGCGTGGCCGTCATATGGGCGAGGTCCGGGATGGGCATGGCGGCTCCTGTCTGCATCTGGGGTCGAGGATGGCAAACAGTATGCAATTGTCAATCCATTTCTTTTAAGATTAAAATTGTTCCGCGCGATATGCCGAGTTTTGCGCGAATTTTGCGTGACACTGGCGATGTCTTGGATAGATTCAGTATACTGTTTGTCGTCGCCGATGATCGAAAGGCCGCCCATGTCCCGTTCCAGCCAGCGCCCCAGCCATCGGCAGCGAATCCACGATTCGATCCGCACCCGGATCCTGACCGGCAAGATCGGCGCCGCCGACCGGCTGGTCGATACCGCCATCGCCGCCGAGATGGGCGTCTCGCGCATGCCGGTGCGCGAGGCGCTGATGCAGCTGGTGAGCGAGGGCTATCTGGAGGGCACGACGCGCGGCTATTCGCTGCCGAACTTCAGCCATGAGAAGATCATGCAGATTTTCGTTCTGCGCCGCCTGCTGGAACCCCATGCCGCCGCCAGCGCCGCCCAGGCCTGCACCGAGGCACATGTGGCGCGGATGCGGGCGGCGGTGGACGAGGCGATGGGCACGCTGGAGAAGGACGATTTCGAGACCTTCTACCGGGCCTCGGAAGTGTTCCGGAACACCTGGCTCTCGGCTGTGCCCAACGCAGAGCTAGGCGCGGCGATCCAGCGGCTGTCGGGGCAGGTGCAGGCGGTGCGGCTGGCCACGATGCGCGACGCCGAGGCGCATCGCACCATCATCGCCGGGCAGCGCGACCTGCTCGCCGCCTTCGCCGCCCGCGACGCTTTGGCCGCCGAGGCGCGGATCCTGCGCTTCGTGCTGGAGGGGGAGGGGAGCTACCTGCGGCTGCGGGCGGGCTGAGGGGTTTCACCCTCGTGCCTCGGGCGACCAAGGCGGGGGGCTGCTCGCCCCCCGCACCCCCTCGCCAAAGGGGGGCACGCCCCCCTTTGGAAACCCCGTGGATATTTGCAGCGCAAAGATGGGGGGCTGGAGGTCGGCGTCAGGGTGGGTGTTTTGCGGCGTTGCACAAGCTCCGCCATTGAAAACGGGCCCGCGAGGGGCCCGGTTTCGTGATGCGCGGGGGAATGACCTCAGCGTTCGCCCCAGATCGCCTCGGCGGTGCTGACCACCAGCTCCAGCTTGCGCTTCTCGTCATCCTCGGTGATCGCATTGCCATGCTCGGTCGAGGCGAAGCCGCATTGCGGCGCGATGCCCAGCTGGTCGAGATCCACGTAGTTCGATGCCTCGTCGAATTTGGCCTTCAGCCAGTCGGGGCTTTCCAGCGTGCCGGTCTTCGTCGTGATGAACCCGGCCATGACCCGCTTGTGCCCCTTCGGCAGCAGCTTCAGCGGCTCGAGCCCGCCCGCGCGTTCAGTGTCGTATTCCATGAAATAGACATCGACCGAGGTGCGGTTGAAGATCGCGTCGGCGGCAAGGTCATAGCCGCCTTCCGCCACATGCGACGAGCGGAAATTGCCCCGGCACATGTGCATGCCGATCACCATATCCTCGGGCCGGTCCTTGATCGCCTCTTCCAGCATCCAGGCATAGGTATCGACCAGCTTGTCGGGGTCCTGGCCTTTGGCCCGGCGCATCTCGCGCTGCCTGGGGTCCGAGAGATAGGCGAAGAAGATGTCGTCGAGCTGCAGATAGCGGCACCCCGCGTCGTAGAAGGCCTGCACGGCCTTCTTGTAGGTCCGGGCGATGTCCTGAACCATCAGCTCGGGATCGCGGTAGGGGGCATAGTCGATATTCTCGGGCTCCATGCGGAAATGGCAGGCCGAGGGGCCGGGGATCGAGATCTTGGCCACGCCGTCCGAAGGGCTGACCAGCCCCTGCAGATAGGTGAAATGGCGCAGCATCGGGTGATCGGCCGGGAAATCCAGCGGGCCGGTCAGATGCGGCTCGATGGGCGGCGTCTTGTGCTCGGTCTTGAAATCCAGCGATTTCGTCGCGGCTTTCATGTCCAGCCCGGTCAGCATGCCCATGAAATCGTAATGCCAGAAGGCCCGCCGCGCCTCGCCATCGGTGAAGACCTTGAGGCCGGTGGCGCGCTGCAGCTCGACCAGCTCGCGGATGCCCGCATCCTCGATGGCGGCCAGTTCCTCGGCCGGGAGATTTGCGTGGCGCGCGGCCTGGATGGCGGCCGGGCGCAGCAGCGAGCCGACGTGATCGGCGCGATGGGGGGCCCGGCGCCGGGGGGTGTTGGTGTCGATCATGATCTAGCCTTTCGGGGGCACGCGGGGGCGGGCCCGGGATGGCGGCAAAATCATGCAGCCGAGTTGCCAGGTCAACATGAGCGGAACAGCATAATTCTCATGACCATCATGAGGATGGTGTCATGTTCGCTGCCCGCAGCAGCGCGAGGAAATTCTCTGCCGCGCGGCTGCGGTGGCGCGGGCGGTGGCTGATGGCGGTGAAATGGCGGGCGGGGAAGGCGGCCGGCCCCTCGAAGACCCGGCCCCGGGCGCAATGGGGGGCGGCGGCGAGGTCGGAAAGCACGCTGGCCCCGCGCCCGGTCTCGATGGCGGCGATGCAGGCCTCGTTCGAGGGCAGTTCCAACAGCGGCGCCACCGGCCCGATGCCCAGCGCGGCCAGCGCCTCGTCCACCGTCGCCCTTGTGCCCGAGCCCGGCTCGCGCAGGACCCAATCCGCGCCCGCCAGATCGTCCGGCCCCAGCCGCCGGCGCCCGCGCCAGGGGTGGTCCCGGCCCACCAGCAGCACCAGCCGGTCGCCGCCGACGATCTCGGCCGCCAGGTCCGAACCCTCGACCCGCCCCTCGACCAGCCCCAGATCGGCCTCGCCCGCCCGCACCGCCGCCAGGACCGAGGCGGTGTTGCCCTGCCGGAAATCCAGCGCCACGCGGGGGTGGCGGGTCTGGAAGGCGATGAGGTGCCGGGGCAGGAAATAGCTGGCCACCGTCTGGCTGGCCTGAAGCCTGAGGCTGCCGACCTCGCCACCCCGGACATCGGCCAGCCAGGCCTCGGCCTCGCGCGCCTTGGCGGTCAGCGCCTCGGCCCGGGGCAGGAAGAGCCGCCCGGCCTCGTTGAGCGCGATCCCGCGCCCCACCCGGTCGAAGAGCGGCACGCCATGCTGCGCTTCCAGCGCCTGCACCGCCGCGCTGACCGCCGATTGCGTCAGGTTCAGCACCTCGGCGGCGCGGGTGACATGCTCCAGCCGCGCCACGGCCAGGAAGATGCGGAGTTGTTCCAGCGTCATTGATCACCATGTCCGATTATTTTGTCAAAAATAATCGGTTGGAGTGCTGAGAGGCAAGCCGCTAAAGCCCGAGGATCGACGAAGGAGAGCCCATGTCCACCCTTGCTCCCAGTTTCCGCACGACCCTGGGCGCGCTGGTGCCCGGCCTCCTGCTGGTGGGCATCGTCACCGCCGCCGCCTTTCAGGCGCGCGAATTGCCGGGGCTGTCGGGGCTGAGCCCGGTCATTCTGGCGATCCTTCTGGGCATGGCCTGTGCCAATCTGGTCGGCGTCTCCGACCCCTGCCGCCCGGGCGTCGCCTTCGCCGGGCGGCAGGTGATGCGGGCGGCGGTGGCGCTCTTGGGGGCGCAGATCACGCTGGCGGACCTGCTGTCCTTCGGCTGGCAGGGGCTGGTGGCTGTGCTGGCCGCCGTCGCGGTGACGCTGCCGGTCAGCCACTGGATCGGCCGCCGTCTGGGCGTGGCGCCGGACCTGTCGATCCTCATCGCCACCGGCAGCGCGGTCTGCGGCGCCTCGGCCATCGCCGGGGCCAATTCGGTGATCCGCGCGCGGGAGGATCACGTCAGCTACGCCGTCGCGGTCATCACGCTCTTGGGCACGATCGGGCTGTTCGCCGTGCCGCTCGTGGGGGATCTGCTGGGCCTCAGCCCGTTGCAGGCCGGGATCTGGGCGGGGCTCTCGCTGCATGAGGTGGCGCAGGCCGTGGGCGCGGGTTTCGCGGCGGGCGAGGCTTCGGGCCAGGCGGCGGTGGCGATGAAGCTGGGACGGGTGCTGCTGCTGGCGGGGGTGGTCTTCGCGCTGGCCCGGCTCTGGCGCCGCACCCCCGCCCCGGGCGAGCGCAAGCCCCGCGCCGTGCCGGAATTTCTGCTGGTCTTCCTGGGCCTTGCCGCGCTCAATTCCGCGGGCCTCCTGCCCGGGGCCCTGCGCGACCTCGCGGCGCTTGCCACGCCCCTGATGCTGGCGGCCTCGCTGGCGGCGCTGGGCATGGGGACGCGCTTCGCCAGCCTGCGGGCGCTGGGTGCCGCGCCGCTGTGGCAGGGGGCCGCGACCTATGTGGTGATCGCCACGCTGGGGCTGGGGGCGGCGCTGCTGATCGGCTGAGCGGGGCTCAGAATTCGACTTCCAGCTCGGGCATCTCGTCGGGTTCGGCCAGCGCCCCCTCGGTCCATTCAACCATCAGATCCCAGCCCAGCACGGCCTCGACATAGGCCTGAAGCTGCGGGTCCAGATCGACCGAATAGGTGCGGAACCGCGTGCAGACCGGGGCATACATCGCATCGGCGACGGTCGGCCGCGCCCCGAACAGGAAGGGCCCGGGCGAGGTCTGCAGGCATTGATGCCAGATCTCCTTGACCCGCTCGATATCCGGCCGCGCGCCCGAGAAGATCTTGAACGCCTTATGCCGGGCCTTCAGGTTCATCGGCAGCGCCGAGCGCAGATTGTAGAATCCCGAATGCATCTCGCCCGAGATCGCCCGGCAGAGCGCGCGCTGGGTCACGTCGGCGGGATAGAGCCCTGCCTCGGGGAAGGTCTCGTGCAGGTATTCGGCGATGGCCAGCGTGTCCCAGACCGCCATCGTCCCGCGTTCCAGCCGCGGCACCCGGACCGAGGGCGAGAGCAGCAGCAACTCCTGCCGGTTGGCGGCGCTGTCAGGGTCGACATGCGCCTCGTCAAACTCGATTCCGGCCATCTTGCACAATAACCAGCCGCGCAGCGACCAGGAGGAGTAGTTCTTTGATGAAATCGTAAGCGTTGCGCGTGGCATGATCCCCTCCCGATGCCGCAATGCAGCGAGATGCACGATTTGTGTCGCATGGCCCCGGGCGCGTGGCTAGTCTTTTCCCAGGATCAGGAGGGCTGAACGCCGTGCTTTACGCAGCTTATCAGGGAGCTGATGATTTCTTCGCCCCTTTGAGAACTTGGGCTCAGCTGGGACTGGCGCTGACGCCCCGGCTGCAAAGCCCTTTCGCCGAGGTGATGCGGCAGGCTGCGGCGGGGCTGGAGATGGTCTCGCGCTACCGGCTGACGCATGAACGGCCGGCCTGGGGCATCGGCTCGGTCCGGGTCGGCAACCGCGACGTGCCGGTGACCGAGGAGGTGGCGCTGGACCTGCCCTTCGGCCAACTCCTGCATTTCAAGCGCGACCTCGACACGCCGCAGCCGAAGGTCCTGCTGACCGCGCCCCTGTCGGGGCATTTCGCTACGCTGCTGGCGGGGACTGTGCAGGTGCTGCTGCGCGACCACGATGTCTATGTCACCGACTGGAAGAACGCCCGCGACGTGCCGCGCTCGGCCGGGGATTTCGGGGTCGAGGATTACATCGCCTATGTCATCCGCTTTCTGGAAGAACTGGGTCCTGGCAGCCATGTCGTCGCCGTCTGCCAGCCCTGTGTGCAGACGCTGGCCGCCGTCGCCGTCATGTCGGCCGACCGGAATCCGGCCACGCCGCTGAGCATGACCCTGATGGCCGGGCCAGTCGATGTGCGCGAAAGCCCGACGGCGGTGAACGAGCTGGCGATGGAAAAGCCGCTGTCGTGGTTCGAGAAGAACGTCATCGCCACCGTGCCCGGGCGCTTTGCCGGGGGCGGGCGCAAGGTCTATCCGGGCTTCGTGCAGCTGACCGCCTTCATGACGATGAACATGGAGCGTCACCTGGCCACCCACCGCAAGCTCTACGATCACCTTGCGGCGGGCCAGCACGAGGAAGCGCGCAAGATCAAGGAATTCTACGACGAGTATTTCGCGGTTCTGGACCTGACCGAGGAATTCTACCTCGAGACCATCGACCGCGTGTTCCAGCGCGCCGAACTGGCCACGGGCGGTTTCACCTATCGTGGCAAGCCGGTCGATCCGGGGGCGATTCGCAACACCCTGCTCCTGACGGTCGAGGGCGGGCGGGACGACATCTGCGGCCTGGGCCAGACCAGCGCCGCGCATGACCTCTGCTCCTCGCTTCGGCCGCATCTGAAGCGCCATCACCTGCAGGCCAATGTCGGCCATTATGGCGTTTTCGCCGGGCGCCGCTGGGAAAACGAGATTTACCCGGTGGTGCGCAACGCCATCCTCGCCATGCATTGACGCCCGCCGCTCCGGAGGGGAGGGCCGTGACGCAGGATATGAGTTGACATAACAACTCACCTGCGGCACAACGGGCGTGTTGACATGACAACCGATTGTCCGTCCAATCCCGCCGAGGAGGAGGCCCGAAATCCCGGGCCAGCGGGGCTGGTCGACACCGGACCCGGAGGAGGAGTCCCGATGAGCCGTCCCGACACGCCGAAATCCCTGGCCGACCTGATCGCCCAGGTGCCCAGCATCACCGATCACCTGTTCCAGAACGCCCCCAAGAACGCGCTGACCATCTACACGCAGATGATGCCGGGCGACGGGGTGCGGCCCGAGTTCACCACTTGGCGCGACGAGCAATGGGCCTGGCGCAACACCATCGCCGTGCATGACCAGAGCTATCACATGTGCTCGACCCATGTGCGCGGCCCCGATGCGCTGGCCTTCACGCAATATCTGTCGGTCAACACCTTCAAGAACTTCGAAGTGGGCGCGGCGAAGCAGCTCGTCTGCTGTTCGCCCGAGGGCTATCTGATCGGCGACGCGATCCTCTACCGCATGGCCGAGGACGATTACATGGTGGTGGGCAATCCGGCGACGACCGAATGGGTCGAATACAACGCCCAGGCGTTGGATTTCGACGTCACCACCGAATCCGACATGATGTGGACCTTGAACAAGGCCAAGCGGCGCGAGTTCTACCGCTTCCAGGTCGAGGGGCCGAAGGCCTGGGACCTGCTGGAGGAGCTGAACGGCGGCCCGCTGCCCGAGATCAAGTTCTTCAAATCGGCCGAGATCGGGCTGGGCAAGTTCCGCGCCCGGGGAATGCGGCATTCGATGGGCGGCATGCCGGGCCTCGAAATCTCCGGCCCCTGGGACGATTACCGCGAGGTGAAGCGCCTGATCCAGAAGGCGGGCCAGAAATACGGCCTCAGGATGGTCGGCTCCATCGCCTATTTCACCACGGTCATCGAATCCGGCTGGTGGGCGGTCCCGGTCTCGGGCGTCTACACGGGGCAGGGGACCGAGGGCTACCGGCAATGGTGCTCGGCCCAGAACGCGGCGATGCGCATGTCGCTGGGCGGCAGCTTCTACAGCCCGAACATCGCCGATTATTACCTCACTCCCTATGACGTGAACTATGGCCATATCGTCAAGTTCGACCACGATTACATCGGCCGCGCCGCGCTGGAGGCGATCAAGGACCAGAACCACCGCAAGAAGGTGACGCTGGTCTGGAACGCGGACGACGTGCTCTCGGTCATGGCCGCGGGGCTGGAGGCGGGCGAGGCCGCCGACAAGCCGCTGCCGATCACGCTGCCCTTGGCGGCCGCCGCGCGGATGCATTACGACCGGGTGACCGACACCCAGGGCAACACCATCGGGCTGGCGACCTATCCGGGCTACACGGCCAATGAACGGGCGATGATGTCGCTTGCCTCTGTCGATGCCGAATTTGCCGAGCCGGGGACGGAAGTGGTGCTTCTGTGGGGCGAGGATGGTGGCGGCAGCCGCAGCGCCGGCAACATCGAGCCGCATAAACAGGTCAAGATCCGCGCCACCGTCGCGCCCAGCCCGATCAGCCGCGCGGCGCAGAGCTACCGCAGCGAGATCGGCATCAAGCGCGGCTCGCTGTCGGACGTGTGAGACGGCTTCCTGCCCGCGGAGGAGGCGGGCAGGGAACTTTCGGGGAGGGAGAGAGATGACGCATCCGTCAAGCCGTGCCGCCGGGACCCGCCAAGCGTGGAAAGCGGTGCTGGACAAATACTACGAGGACCGCAGCGCGCCCCTGTCGGCGCACTACTGGTCCGAAAAGGACACCTGGTCGCGCGACCAGATCCGCGCCGTGCAGGACGAGAAACTGGCCGCCGTCGCGCCGTTTCTCTATGAAAACAGCGATTTCTACCGGCGCCGCTTCGACAGCCTCGGCGTCGCGCCCAGCGACATCCGCGACGTGGACAGCCTGATCGCCAACTGGCCCGTCATCACCAAGCAGGAGATGATGGAGGACGCGCTGGCCCATCCGCCCTATGGCACCTATTCGACCTGCGGGGCGGAGGAATGGGCCGACCGGGGCTGGATGCATTTCTCCTCCTCGGGCTCGACCGGGGTGCCCCGCGTCTTCCGCTACACCCACTTCGACCGCCGCTTCTGGGAACAGGCCAACGCGCGGGCGCTCTATTCCGGCGGGCTCAGGAAGGGCGACACCGCCTTCCCGATGGTCGGGTTCGGCCCGCATGTCTTTGCCTGGGGCGTGCAATACACGCTGGCCAAGATGGAATTGCCGGTGATTCCCGGCGGCGGCATGGACGGCAAGGCCCGCGCCCATCACATCGAGCGGTTCAAGCCTACCGTGCTGGTCTGCACGCCCTCCTATGCGCTCTATCTGGGCCGGGTGATGCAGGACATGGGGATGGATCCCGCCAAATCCTCGGTCAAATGGCTGGTGACGGGGGGCGAGCCCTTCTCGGGCGTCGAGGGGACGCTGGAGCGGTTGCAGGACCTCTGGGGCGCGAAATCGCTGGAATTCTACGGCTGCACCGAGGTTTCGCCGCATTGCGGCGGCTATTCCTGCCCGGAGTATCAGGAGGGGGACGAGAATTTCATCCACCTGATGGAGGATATCCAGGTCTGGGAAACCGTCGATCCCGAGACGCTGGCTCCGGTCGCCGAGGGGGCGCGGGGCCTCACCGTCTGCACCAACCTCAACAGCGAAAGCTCGGCACAGCTTCGCTTCCTGGTTGGCGATTACACGCGCCTCTCCACCGAGCCCTGCGCCTGCGGGCGCAACCATGTGCGGGCCATGGGCTGCATGACCGGCCGCTCGGACGATCTGATCAACCTGCGCGGCATCAAGTTCTTCCCGGTCCAGATCGAGGAGGCGGTCCGCGCGGTGAAGGGCACCGGCGACGAGTTCCAGATCAAGCTGGTGACGCAGCCGGACGGGCTGGACGTGATGACCGTCCTTGTGGAACACAAGGACCCGGCGGCGGGCGAGGCGGTGGCGCGCGAAATCCGCTCGCGCTGCGAGATCCGCTGCGCGGTCGAGGTGCTGGCGCCCGATACCCTGCCCAAGACCGAGATGAAAGCCAAGCGCGTGAACGACCAGAGGAACAAGGGCTGATGCTGTCCAACACCTTGAAACGCCGGGTCGAGTGGGGCGATTGCGACCCGGCTGGCATCGTCTTCAACCCGCAATTCTTTCGCTGGTTCGACCATGGCACCACCATGCTCTACGAAGCCGCCGGCTGGCCCAAACAGGAGATGCTGGCGCGTTTCGGCGGCGCGGGCTGCCCGCTGGTCGACACCCGCGCCATCTTCAAATCCCCCTGCCGCTATGGCGACGATGTTGAGATCACCACCGAAATCGCCGAGGTGAAGGACCGGAGTTTCGACATCCGCCACAGCCTCACGCTGAACGGCAGGCTCTGCGTCGAAGGGTTCGAAACCCGCGTCTGGACCGTCAAGGATTCCGAGCGCGGCCTCAAATCCGCGCCGATCCCGCCCGAACTGGCAGCGCGGTTCCGGGGCGAGTGACATGCAGGGGCGCTGCCTTTGTGGCGCGCTGGTCTACGAGGCCGAGGGCCAGCCCGCGACGGTGACGGTCTGTCACTGCCGCTTCTGCCAGCGGGCAACGGGCGGCGCCTATCTGGTGGATGCCCTCTTCAAACGCGCGCGGTTCCGGGTGCTGAACGGCTCGCCCCGGGTCTATGACCACCGCTCCGAGGGCAGCGGCCATCTGGTTCATATCCAGTTCTGCGAGGTCTGCGGCACCAAGCTCTGGCTGGAGTTCCAGCGCTGGCCCGATCTGGTCGGCATCTATGCGGGCACGCTCGACAATCCGAACGGCTTTGACCGCAGCCCGGCCCGGACGCATTACATCTTCGCCGATCAGGCGGCCGACTGGACGGTGATGCCCGCAGGCGCCCGGGTCTATCCCGGGGACACGACCACGCAGGCGGGCGAACGGGTGGTGCCCCTGTGCCTGACCGAGCCGCGGGTGAGGGGTCACTCCACGTAGCGCAGATTGCCCTTCATCACCCGCATCACCCGCAGGAAGGCTTCCAGATCCTCGGGCTCGACCCCCTGGATCAGCGCGCGTTCGCGCTCCAGCGCGATGGCCAGGATCTCGTCATGCAGCGCATAGCCCTTGTCGTTCAGCGCATAGGTCTTGCGCCGTGCGTCCTGCTCTGACGCCTCGTGATCCAGAAACCCGGTCTCGACCAGCTTGACCAGCGAGCGGCTGGTCGCGCCCTTGTCCAGCTGCACCACGGCGCAGATGCGCGACGCGGGGATCCAGGGTTCGATGGCCAGCATCGAGATCACCCGCCAATCGACGATGCCGATCCCGAAGCGGTCCAGATAGATCTGCGAGGCACCGCGCGACATCGCATTGCTGACCGAGGACAGGAAATAGGGGACATAGGTGTCGATATCGACGATGGCCCGACCGTCCCGCAGTTTCGTCGGGCGCGAGAGTCGCGCATCGGGGCACAGGCGGGCCGGGTCTTTGTCGGTCACGTCATATCCAGAGGCTCAGGGTGGCGGGGCGGCTAGGCCCACGCCTACATGGCGCTCAAGGATCGAAGGGTCAAGCCGCAAGGCTTCGGCCGGGCCCGCATGGACGATGGACCCGGCGTCGAGGATGACGACCTGCTCGGCAAAGCGCAGCGCAAGGTCGGTGTGCTGCTCGACCAGAAGGATCGTGTGGCGACCGTCGGCTGCCAGCGCCTCGAAGGTTTCCATCAGCATGTCGCAGATCACGGGTGCCAGCCCTTCCAGCGGCTCGTCCAGCATCAAGAGGTCCGGCCTGCCCATCAGCGTGCGGGCGATCGACAGCATCTGCTGCTCGCCGCCAGACAGCTGCCCGCCGCCGTTGCGACGGCGTTCCTTGAGCCGGGGGAAGAGGGCATAGGCCTCGTCCAGGCTGGCGTCGCCGCGCATGCCGGCGATCAGGTTCTCCTCGACGCTGAGCGAGGGGAAGATATCGCGCGTCTGCGGCACGAGGCCCAGACCCAGCGCCGAACGGCGGTGCGGCGGCAGGCTTTTCAGATCCTGCCCCTTGTAGCGGATCGTTCCGCCATGCTGCCGCGTCAGCCCCATGATCGAGGCCAGCAGCGTCGTCTTGCCCACGCCATTGCGGCCGATCACCGCCAGCCGCTGCCCCTTGGGCACCGACAGGCTGATCCCCTGCAACACCGTCGTGTCGCCATAGCCTGCGACCAGCCCTTGCAGTTCCAGCACCGCCTCACCCATGGTGCGCCCCCAGATAGAGGTCTCGCACCCGCTTGTCGGCGGCGATCTCGGCCGGGGTGCCCTGGGTCAGGATTGCGCCCTGCACCAGAACGATAATGGACCGGGCGACCTTGAAGACCAGTTTCATGTCATGCTCGATGATGAGGACCGCGAGGTCTTTGGGCAGCGCCTCGATGGCATCGGTGATGAGGGGGCTGTCGGAGGAGGGCACGCCCGCGGCGGGCTCATCCAGGATCAGGACGCGCGGTTTCAGCGCCAGCGTCATCGCCATCTCGACCAGCCTCTGCTGACCATAGGCGAGGTCCGAGACCGGCTTGTCGGCAAGCGGCCCCAGCCGGAAGGCGGCGAGTTGCGCGTCGATCTCGGCTTCGACCCGTGGGTCGCGGTCGGCGCGGTGCCAGAACCTCAGCGCCCGGCCCTCGCGTTCCAGCAGCGCGAGGCGGATGTTCTCGCGAACCGAAAGCTGGCGGAAGAGGGTGGTGATCTGAAAGGTCTTGGCGATTCCCGCCTTGACCCTCTGCGCCTCGCCCAGCCGCCTGATGTCCTGCGCGTCCAGCGTGATTTCCCCGGACGAGGGTTTCAGGATTCCGGTGATCAGGTTGGAAAACGTGGTCTTTCCCGCGCCGTTCGGCCCGATCAGCGCCGTCCGGTCACCCGGTTCCAGCGACAGATTGATGTCACGGGCCACGACCAGCCCGCCGAAGGCCTTGTTCAAGCCCTTGACCTGCAAGCCTTTCATCGCGCACCTCCGATCAGCCGTTGCAGGGCTGGCGGCAGCGACAGCAGGCCCTTGGGCAGGAAGAACACCACCAGCAGCACCATCAGCCCGATCAGAAATAGCCAGTTGATCGGATCGACCGAGGCCGCGAGGTGATGGACCACCATGAAGATCAGGACCCCCAGGATGGCCCCGTAAAGCCGCCCTGTGCCGCCCAGGATCAGCATGATCACCGCCTCGGCCGAGAGCGTGAAGCTGAAGACCTCGAGGCTGATCAGCTGGGTGATCTGCGCGGCCAGCGCGCCCGCGATCCCGGCAATCGCCCCGCCGATTGTGTAAAGGATCAGCCGCCGCTGATAGACCGGCGCGCCGATGGCCCGCATCCGCGCCGGGCTTTCATGGATGCCGCGCGCCATCAGCCCCAGCGGCGAGGCCTTCAGCCCCTTCAGCGCGAAAAGCACGACGAACAGCACCACGACGCAATAGACATAGCCAGTCTGACCGATGAAATCGAAGCGCCACTGTCCTAGGATCGGCCCCATGCGGATGCCCCGCATCCCGTCGGCGCCGCCGGTCCAGTCGCGGGCGCGGTTGGCGATCTCGGCCAGGACCTGCGCCACGGCAATCGACAGCATGATCAGCGTGAGCCCCCCGGCCCGCATCAGCAGAAGGCCCGACAGCAGCGCGATCACCGCCCCTGCTGCCATGCCCGCGACCAGCCCCAGCAGCGGATCGTTCGAGACATGCACGGCAAAGAGCCCCGCCGCATAGGCCCCGGTCCCGTACATCGCCGCCTGCCCCAGCGTGACGATTCCGCCAAGGCCGAGGATCAGGTCGATGGACAGCACGAAGATCATCATGATGACGATCCGGGTGAGGAAGGCGAGGTCATAGGGGAAGGCGAAGAAGGCCCCGACCGCCAGTGCGATCAGCAGCGTGTCGGGGATCAACGAACGCAGCGTCTTCATGCGCGGCCCTTTCCCAAAAGGCCCTGCGGGCGCAGCGTCAGGATCACCGCCATGGTGACAAAGAAAACGATGGTGCCGTATTCCGGCGCCAGATAGCGCGAGGCGGTGTCGAGCGTGCCGAGGCCCAGCGCCGCGACGAAGGAGCCGGTGACCGAGCCCATCCCGCCGACCGCCACCACGACCAGGAACAGCACCATATAGCGCAATGGGTAATAGGCCTCGATGGGCAGAAGCTCCGCGCCCAGCACGCCCCCCAGCGCCGCCAGCCCCGCACCCAGCATGAAGGTCAGCGCGAAGATGCGGCCGGTGTTGATGCCCAGCGTCGCCGCCGTCGCCCGGTGATCGACCGCCGCGCGCAGGCGGATGCCGAAACGGGTGCGTTCGATCAGCAGGTAAAGGCCGAGCGTGACCAGAAGCCCCGCCACGATCACGGCGATCCGGTGATAGGGCAGGGTGCGGAACCCAAGGTCCAGCGAGCCGCGCAACCCCTCGGGCGTGGGGATCGGCAGCAGGGTCGAGCCGAGGGTGAAATTCACCGTGGCGATGATCATGAAGGCGATCCCGATGGTCGCCAGCACCTGCTGCAACTCCCCCATCCGGTAGATTCTGGCGTAGAGCCCGCGCTCCATCGGCAGGGCGATCAGCATGGTGCCCAGCACCGCCAGGCCGAGCCCGGCCCAGTAATTGATGCCATGGGTCACCAGCGCATGCGCCAGCGCGCCGCCGATCAGGGCAAAGCCGCCATGGGCGAGGTTGATGACCCGCATCAGCCCCATCGTCACCGACAGGCCGACCGAGATCATGAACAGGATCATCCCGTAGGCGATCCCGTCGACGAGGATGGAAAGAAGCGTGGTCATGGGAAATGCCGGGGTCAGGGACGGGGCCGCCCGGGATGCGGGCGGCCCTTTGGCTTACTGCGAGAGGCCCAGATCCGGCACCGCCTCGATGGTGTCGATCTCGCGGTTGATCAGCCGGCCCTCGGCGTCGCGGTCCACCACGCGGATATAGACGTTCTGCGTGATGTGCCTTGTGGCGGGGTCAATGGAGACCGGGCCGCGCGGGCTTTCCCAGGCATAGCCCATTGCCGCTTGCATCGCCGCCGGACCGTCCGAGCCCGCGACCTCGACCATGTGGTAGATCAGCGCCGCGCCGTCATAGGCCCCGACCGAGGCCAGGTTCGCCACGCTGCCCGGGAACATCTCGGCCAGGCGGGCGGTAAAGGCGGCGTTCATCTCGGATTCGTGGGCCGCCGAATAGTGATAGGCGGTGTGCAGGCCCAGGGCGGGCTCGCCCAGCGCTTCCAGCGTGGTCTCGTCGGTCTCGCCGGTGCCGAGGAAGGTGATCCCGGCCTCGCGCAGGCCGTTCTCGTTATAGGCACGCGTGAAGGCATAGGTGGGCGGGCCCGCCGGCAGGAAGCCGAAGACCGCCGCCGGGGCTTGGTCGCGCACGCGCTGCATGAAAGGGGCGAAGTCGGTGGTCTGGATCGGCATGCGGATCGCATCCACCACTGTGCCGCCACCCGCCTCGAAGGCCGAGCGGAAGGCGTTCTCGGCGTCGATGCCGGGGCCGTAATCGGTCACCGCCGTCACCGCGGTGGTGATCCCCTGCGCCAGCGCCCAATCGGCCATCGGCACCGTCACCTGCCAGAGCGTGAAGCCGGTGCGCAGGAAATACTCGGATTGCGTGGTGATCATCGAGGTGGCGGCGTTCATGATCACGGTCGGGGTTTCCGATTGCGTGGCCAGTTCGGCGACGGCCAGGGCGTTCGGCGTGAAGACCAGCCCGCTGAGGTAATCGACCCCCTCGCGGATCAGCAGCTCCTGCGCCAGCGCGCGGGTCTGGTCAGGGTTCACGCCGCCGGTGTCGCGGTAGAGGAATTCGATGGTGTGCCCGCCGATCTCGGTCCCGTGCTCGGCCTGATAGACCTCGATGGCCTGCTGGAACTGCTGGCCCCAGATGGCGAAGGGGCCAGAGAAGGGCGCGATCACGCCCACGCGGATGGTGTCAGCCTGCGCCGCGCCCGCCAGCAGGCAAGCCGCTACCGTCACGGCAAGCTGCCGTTTCGTGATGAATGTCATGATGTCCTCCCAGGTGGCGGGGGTGCCCGCACCCGGGAAGCATGAAGGATTGTGTTGTTTTGTCAACTCGCGAATCGCACCCCTCTCCGGGCTTTGCAGGGGACGCGAAACGGTGCGAGGGCCGGCCATCCATTCGCAAACACGAAACCGCCGCGCGAGGTGCGCGCGGCGGTCGGTTCTGCCAGGGGTGTCGCCGTACCGAGGGTCACCCCCCGGCGCGATCACTCTTCGTGGATCGAATAATCGGTCGCCGTGCAGGCATTGATCGAATCCTCGAATTCCTCTTCGTCTTCGAAGACGGCCTTGATGTCCCAGTCGCATTCGTCGCCGGTCAGGGTGACGGTGCCGGTTTCGCCAGCCTCGACCACGGCATCGCCGAGGATGTCGTCGCCCCATTCGTCCGAGGACGAGGGCGAGACATAGAGATACATGATCGTCCGCTCGGTCGCGTTGGTGAAGGTGAAGCTGATATCCGCGGCGGCGGGCAGCGCGACAAGCACCGTGGCCGCAGCCAGGGCGAGCGAACGCAGGGCGTTCAGGGTCATGTTTAACCTGTTGGAAAAGGGTTGAAAGTGACCGCATCATACGAGGGCCGCGCAGAGCCGAGAAGGGGGAATCTGGGCCCATGTTCAAGAAACCCGACCGCCTAGCCCGAGCCCGCGTGCAAGGTTTCTTCGCTGCGTTAACAAGGCCTAACGGGCCCCCCGGCGTGTTTCGGCACCACGGCCCTCGCAATCGGGTGCCCGAACGGCCATATTGGACGGGCATTCGTCTATTTTCGGACCTGTTCCTTCCGGCTCAGCCTTCGATCTGCAGCTTTGCCGGGCCACCGCGCTGTGCGGGTGGCATATCACAAAAGGAATATCACGATGGCCAAAGGCACCGTGAAATGGTTCAACACCAGCAAAGGTTTCGGTTTCATCGCGCCCGAGGGCGGCTCGCAGGATGTTTTCGTGCATGCCTCGGCGCTGGAACGGGCGGGGATCCATCGCCTCGATGACGGCCAGGCCGTCACCTTCGAGCTGGAAACCGACCGCAGCGGTCGCTCGTCGCCGACGGGCCTCGCGCTCGTCTAATCGACACGATCCGACGACGGGAAGCGTCTGGTCCCTCGACGGCCGCTTTCCTGCCGATCGTCCCGCCCGCGCCAACAGCGGACCGGACGATCGGTTACTTCTCGCGGCCCTGTGCCTTCGCGCCCGTTCGGGCCGCGCGGCAGGGCGCCCGCGCCGGGGTGCGCCGCGTCTGACGCTGGCTGAGTTGGTTCCGTCCCCCCGGGGGCGGGTCCAGAAGCACCGGAGGCAAGGAATCCCCATGACCGATACGCAACGCCGCAAGACCGCCACCCCGATCCCTGCCACCGGGCTTTCCTGGCGCGACTTCTTCGTCCGCCTGGGCGAGGGCAGCCTGCCCGGCGCGGCCAATGCTGCGGCCCGCACACCCGCGGCCGTGCCCGCGCCGGCCGAGCGCTGAACCGCCGATCAACCGTCACCGCCATGGGGAGTACCCGCGTGGGCTATTCGACACCGAAGAAACAACTCGACCTCAAGGAATTCCTCAGCCATCCGGGGAAGAAATCCAACCGCCAGCCGTTCAACTTCCGCTCGGCCCAAAGCACCAAGGTCGAGGAGGTCGTGGAAGCCGCCCCCGCCGAGACCGGGGTCCCGGCAAAGGCGGACTGAGCCCGCGCCGAGGGGGCGCTCCGCCTTTTCAGGCCCCCGGAGCCCCGGGGGTATAGAGGTAATCGCGCGTCAGCGGCACCGCCTTCTGGTCGCGCGCCAGTTGCAGCTGAAACACGCATTGGCCGGCGAAGCGGAAGGTCTGCTCCGAGGCCACCAGATAGAATTTCCACATCCGCACGAAACGCTCGTCATAAAGCGCCGCCGCCTCGTCGCGCCGGGCCATGAACCGGTCGTACCAATGGCGCAGCGTATAGGCGTAATGCAGGCGCCAGACCTCGACATCGGTTGACACAAGGCCGGTCCTTTCGACCGCCGCCATCGTCTCGGACAGCGCCGGGATATAGCCGCCGGGAAAGATGTAGCGGGTGATCCAGGGATTGGTGGACCCCGGCGGGGTGAAGCGGCCGATCGTGTGGATCAGCGCCACGCCATCGGGCTTGAGCAGCTCCCGCACCTTGCCGAAATAGGTGGCGAAATTGGGCGCGCCGACGTGTTCGAACATCCCGACCGAGACGATGCGGTCGAATTGCCCCGCCACCGCGCGGTAATCCATCAGCTCGAAGCGCACCCGGTCCGACAGTCCGGCGGCCTCGGCCCGGGCGCGGGCGATCTTGAGCTGTTCCTCGGAAAGGGTCACGCCCAGCACCTCGGCCCCGTAGTCGCGCGCCAGGGTCAACGCCATGCCGCCCCAACCGCAGCCGATGTCCAGAACCCGCATGCCGGCCGAGAGCCTGAGCTTGCCGGCGATATGCGCCTTCTTCTGGCGCTGCGCCTGGTCCAGGCTGTCCCCCGGTGTCTTGAAATAGGCGCAGGAATATTGCCGGTCCTCATCGAGGAAAAGGTCGTAGAGCGCCCCGGACAGATCGTAATGATGCGCCACATTGGCTTTCGAGCGCGCTGCCGGATTGCGCTGGGCAATACCGCGCGTCAGATCCCGCAGCGCCGATTGCAGCTTGGCCAGCCCGCTGTCGTGGCCCTGGGATATGTTGCGCAGCACCAGTTCCAGCAGCCCGTGCAGATCGTCGCCCGCGACGGTCAGGCGTTCGTCCATATAGGCCTCGCCCAAGGCCAGCTGCGGGTTGGTGGCAAGGGCCTTGAGCGTGGCCTCGTCGGCGATGGTAACGGCGATGTCCGGGGCGTCGGACCCGCCCGGGCCGAAGCGGCGGGTGGTGCCGTCCGGCAGGGTCAGGGTCAGGGCGCCGGTACGGATCAGCGTCTTCAGATAGGTATCGAGCAGTTTTTGCCACATGGCGGACCCCCACAATCCGATGCACGGTGCAAGGGGAGAAGATTAATACGTTAAGTAGACGGGTCAAGCCGGGGCGTCGCAGAACGCGGCGGGCCACCGCATCGGCCAGCCCCTCTTGCGTGTTGCGGCAATCCGGCTATAAGGCCCCATCCTGCCGCATCCCACGATTCCGGCGCAGACTCTCGTGGGCGGGCCGTGGCAGGATTTCGTTGCCCGCCTTATGAAATGCGCCCTGATAGAAATGGAGCACGCATGTCTCTCTACGAGCATGTCATGATCGCGCGTCAGGATCTGTCCAACGCGCAGGCGGAAGGGCTGATCGAGCACTTCTCGACCGTGATTTCCGACAATGGCGGCAACGTCCTCGGCACCGAATACTGGGGTGTCAAGACGATGGCCTACAAGATCAACAAGAACCGCAAGGGCCACTACATGTTCCTGCGCACCGACGCTCCGTCGGCCGCGATCCAGGAAATGGAACGTCTGGCCCGCCTGCACGACGACGTCATGCGCGTCCTCTCGATCAAGGTCGAGAAGCACGAAGACGGCCCCTCGGTGCAGATGCAAAAGCGGGACGAGCGTAGCGAACGGGGCGACCGTCCCGAGCGCGGCCCGCGTCGCTGATCGGTCTTGAAGGAGTAAACCACCATGGCCACCAAACCGTTTTTCCGCCGCCGCAAGGTTTGCCCGTTCTCGGGCGATAACGCACCCGCCATCGACTACAAGGACGTGCGTCTGCTGCAGCGTTACATCTCCGAGCGCGGCAAGATCGTGCCCGCCCGTATCACCGCCGTCTCGGCGAAGAAGCAGCGCGAACTGGCCCGGGCCATCAAGCGCGCCCGCTTCCTCGCCCTGCTGCCCTATGCCGTGAAGTGAGGACCCCGCCATGCAAGTGATTCTGCTGGAACGTGTGGCCAAGCTGGGCCAGATGGGCGACGTGGTGAAGGTGCGCGACGGCTTCGCCCGCAACTTCCTGCTGCCGCAAGGCAAGGCGCTGCGCGCGACCGATGCCAACAAGGCCGCCTTCGAGGACCAGAAAGCGCAGCTCGAAGCGCGCAACCTGGAAACCAAGAAAGAGGCTTCGGCCCTGGCCGAGAAGCTGGACGGCACGACCTATGTCGTGATCCGCTCGGCGTCGGACAGCGGCGCGCTCTATGGCTCGGTCACCCCGCGTGACGTGGCCGATGCCGCCGAGGCCGCAGGCTTCACCATCGACCGCCGCCAGATCGTGCTGAACGCGCCGATCAAGAACCTGGGTCTGCACGGCATGACCGTGGTTCTGCACCCGGAAGTCTCGGCCAAGATCTCGGTCAACGTCGCCCGTTCGATCGAGGAAGCCGAGCTTCAGGCCTCGGGCAAGTCGATCCAGGAACTGGCGGCCGAAGCCGAAGCCGCGGCCGAATTCGAGATCGCTGAGCTCTTCGACGACATCGGCGGTGCCGCCGGCGAAGACGACGAGGCCTGATCGACCGATCGGCAGTGATGCTGCGGGCGCACAGTCGCGAGACTGTGCGCCCGTTTGCGATTCGCGGCACTTGCCCGGTCGCGGCGCTTCCCCTATTTATGACAAGACAGATTGCGATCCGTGCATTCATAAATCACCGGAGTGGCGTGAATGGTGTTGAATCCGACGGCCCAACCCCTCGACGACGCGACGCTCGACCCCGCTTTCGACGGGTTCGCGGGCGGGGCGGAATGCGCGTCGCGGCCGGTCGATGACATGGTCGAACAGGCCCAGGCGGCGGCCGCCTTCCTCAAGGCGCTGGCCCATGAGGGGCGGCTTCTGATCCTGTGCTACCTGTCCTCGGGCGAGAAATCGGTGACCGAGCTCGAGCAGCTTCTGGGTTCGCGGCAGGCCGCGGTCAGCCAGCAACTGGCGCGGCTGCGGCTCGAGGGGCTGGTGACCTGCCGGCGCGAGGGCAAGACGATCTATTACTCGCTGGGCGATCCGCGCGCGGCGCGGACCATCGGCCTCATGTACGAGATGTTCTGCGGCCAGCCCGTCGACGCGCTGCGCGCCAGCGCCTGACGCCGATCAATCCCGCCGATCAATCCCTGAGCGCGCGGCGCAATTGCAGCGCGGCGCGCACCTCATGCGCCTTGGGCTGCAGCCACAGGACCAGCCGCGCCAGCGGCGCGATCCAGCGCACACGGTCCACCCGGCGCTGCATCTTCTCCCAGACTCCCTCGGGCGCCGCGTCCCGATAGGCCTGCGCGGCAGTGTCGAAAAAGGCGTCACGCTCGCGTTGCAGCTGCAGGATCGAATGCAGGAACAGCACCGCATCGCGCACCACCGCCGTCCGGTCGGCCACGGGATTGAAGAGTTCGAAGTCGATCAACGTCGCCCCCCGATCCTGCCGCCAGCAGATGTCGCGGATCTTGGGGCGGCCATGGGCCAGGCCAGAATGGTGCAGCCGGGCCAGGGCCCGGGCGGCATCGCGCAGCGCAGCGTGACGCTCGGCCTCGGTGGTGCCGGGGTCGCGCAGCAGCGTGGCGACCGGTGGGCCGACATCCTCGGTCAGCACGTAATCCGGCCCCTCGGCCAGCACCCGGGGCGCGGGCAGGCCCAGCGCGGCCATCCGCGTCAGGCCCGCCCGGTCGGCCGCCAGCGCCCGGGCCGGATCGCCCTTTTGCAGGCGGCGGATCAGGTTGCGGTGAACCTCGGGACGCTTGAGCCAGTAATGGCGACCCTCGACCGACAGCGGCAGGATCCGCGACGGGGTAGAGGCCAGCGCCGCGTTCAGCGCCTGGGCCAGGGCGGGGGAGAGGGGTGAGTCGTCGGTCATGGTGGCGCCGGACTATGCCCAAGCGTCCGCCGAAAGCCCAGAGGGCTGTCACGCAGCTGTCATCCTCACGCCCCCCCTTGCCAGAACCGGCCCGGAACGCAAAGCTGCGCTATCGCTCACAATCCCGGGGCCGACCCCCGGGCAACAGGGAGGCCGCGCCACCATGTCCGACCGTTTTCTCACCCCGTTCCTGGCACTGGCTGCCGCGCTGACACTGGCCACGGCCGCCCCTGCGCAGGACACCGGCACGCCTGACGATCCCCGGCTGGTCCAGACCGGCATGCTGACCGTCGGCACCTCGGATCCGGTCTATCCGCCGTGGATGATGAACGATTCGCCCGAAAGCGGCGAAGGCTTCGAGAATGCGCTGGTCTATGCCCTGGCCGAGGAAATGGGCTTTCAGCGCGATCAGGTGCAATGGGTGCGCCTGACGTTCGAACAGATCATCGCCCCGGGCGACAAGCCGTTCGACTTCGCCATCAACCAGGTTTCGGTCACCCCGGCCCGGGCCGAGGTGGTGGGCTTCAGCCAGGTCTATTATCAGTCCGACAAGGCGGTGATCGCGCTGCCCGGCTCGCCGGTCGAGGGCGCGACCTCGTTCGCCGATTTGCGGGGCGCCCGCTGGGGCGCGGCCATCGGCACCACCGATCTGGCCTATCTGGAGACTGTCGTGGGGGCCTCGGATGTCGCGGTCTACGACGATCAGGTCGGCGTCTTCCAGGCGATGCAGGCCGGGCAGATCGACGCCACGGTGGCCGCGGTGCCGACCGCGCTGTTTGCGACCGCCGTGCAGATCCCCGAGGCCGCGATCGTCGCCATCCTGCCGCCCGATGCGCATGACGAGGGGCACGGCCTGCTCTTCCAGCAGGGCAATGCGCTGATCCCCTGGGTCGATGCGGCACTGGGCCGGCTGATCGAGGCGGGCAGAGTGCAAGAGTTGGTCAACACCTGGCTGGTGGCCGATCCCTCGCTGCCGATCATCACCGAATGATCCCCGAACAGCCGCCGCCGCCCCCGCCGCCACCCCGGCGGCGGGGGTTCGACTGGCGCCGGGCGCTGGCGCCGGGGCTGATCAGCTCGCTGTCGATCCTGGTCGTGTTCGGCGGGCTGACCTGGCTGATCGCCGGGAACGAGAACTGGCCCCGTATCCAGCGGCAGTTCTTCAGCCTCGATCACATGCTGGCCGCCTTGCCGCGCGTCGCCTGGGGGTTTCTCACCAACATGAAGGTCTGGCTGATCGCCATGGCCTGCATCGCGGTCTGGGCGCTGTTCCTGGCCGTCATCCGCTCGCTGAGGGGGCCGTGGTTCGCGCCCTTCCGGCTGATGGTGGTGCTCTACATCGACCTGTTCCGGGGGCTGCCGGCTCTACTGCTGGTCATCCTGTTCGGCTTCGGCATCCCGGCCTTGCGCATTCCCGGCCTGCCCAGCTCCGGCCTCTTCTGGGGCGGCTTCGCCATGGTGCTCAGCTATTCGGCCTATGTCTGCGAGATCTATCGCGCCGGCATCGACGCGGTGCACGAGGGTCAGCGCGCGGCGGCCAAGGCGCTGGGGCTGAACGAGGGGCAGGTCATGCTGTATGCGATCCTGCCGCAGGCCCTGCGCAACGCCGTGCCGTCCCTGATGAACATCGTCGTGGCGCTGCAAAAGGACGTGGCGCTGCTCAGCGTCATCGGGGTGCGCGACGCGGTGCGCGAGGCGCAGATCTATACTGCCAGCACCTTCAACTATTCCTCGATGGTGGTGGCGGCGCTGCTCTTCCTGCTGGCGACGATCCCGATGGCGCGGCTGGCCGATTGGGTCACCCATCGCGACCGGACCCGGCGCCTGCAAATGGCGGGGTGACGGATGAGCGACCGTCCAATGATCGAGATCCGCGGCCTGACGAAATATTTCGGCGAGCATCTGGTGCTGGACCGGGTGAACCTCGATGTCGCGCGGCACGAGGTGGTCTGCCTGATCGGCGCCTCGGGCTCGGGCAAGTCGACGCTTCTGCGCTGCATCAACCGGCTGATCGAGCCCGATTGGGGCCAGATCCGGCTCGATGGTCTGGCGGTCGAGGATGCCGTCTGGGGCAAGACCGGGCTGCAACGGCGGGTGGGGATCGTTTTTCAATCCTACAACCTCTTCCCGCATATGCGGGTCATCGACAACATCATGCTGGCGCCCCGCAAGGTGCGCGGCCTGTCGCGGCGCGAGGCGCATGACAAGGCCATGGCGGTATTGGCGCTCTTCGGGATGGAACGCTTCGCTCGGGCCTATCCCGAACAGCTTTCGGGCGGGCAGCAGCAACGGGTGGCGCTTGCCCGGGCGCTGGCGGGTGAGCCGGAGGTGCTGCTGCTGGACGAGGTGACGGCGGCGCTGGACCCCGAGCTGGTGGGCGAGGTGATGGCGGCGATCCGCGGGCTGAAGGCCCAAGGCCTGACCATGGTCATCGTCACCCATGAGATGGGTTTTGCCCGCGACCTGGCGGATCGGGTCTGTTTCCTCGACGGTGGCCGGATCGTCGAGGAGGCGCCGCCGCGCGACCTCTTCAACGCGCCCGAGCATCCCCGGACCCGGCAGTTCCTGGAACGGCTACTGGAGGGCGGGCGGCTCTGATCCGTGCGGGGGAGGCGCCCTCCCGCCCGCCCACCCGGTCGCCTCCGCCCGCACGCTATTGCGGCGGCGGCGCGGGGTGGTGTTGCCCCGGCCCCGCCATTGATGCGGCATCCGGGGAGGATATTTCCAGAACAAAGATGTGAGGGGCGGCGGAACCGCGAATCGCTTGACGGGCAATGGGTTGCGGCGTCGGATGGCGGCATGCGCCTGGCCCTTGTCCTTATCTTGCTGCTGGCCGCCTGCGGGCGTCCGCTGACGGTCGCCGAGACCGATCTGGCCACGCGGATGTTCGGGACCAGCCTCGATGCCGGGGCGGTGCGCTTCTATCGCAACGGCTTTGTCGGTATGCGCAGCCATCTCTATCCGGTGCGCCCCCGCACCACGTGCCGCGAGCGCATCCTGCCGCCCGCCGATCAGCCCTTCGAACGCGGGCGCGCGGCGGGGATCGTGCTGTTCAACACCGTCAATGTGCGGCCCGACGTGCTGCGCCCCGATTTCGCGCGGCAAGGCGAGGGGCTGATGTCCCTGGGCGCGGCAATGTATCTGGTGCATGAGCTGACCCATGTCTGGCAATGGCAGAACCGGGCGCTGACCGGCTATTCGCCGCTCAGGGTGGCGCGCGAACATGCGGTGTCGGAAGATCCCTATCTCTTTGATACCGGGGCCAATGCCCGGTTTCTCGACTATGGTTACGAGCAGCAGGCGAGCCTGGTCGAGGAATACCTCTGCTGTCAGGTGCTGGATCCCGAGGGTGCCCGCACCGGACGGCTGCACCGGCTGATCTCGCAGGTGATGACGCCGGGCGATCTGCCCGAGGTCCGGGTGCTGCTGCCCTGGCGCGGGGTCGAGCGCGAGGGGATCTGCGGTTGACGCCGGTTTGAGTGCCGGTGAGCGCGGCCCGTGATAAGGTGCCGCCGAACGCCTCTCTCAGGCAGATTGGAGATACCCATGCACAGGCGCCATTTTCTGACGTCGCTGGCCCTGACCCTTCCGGCCCTGGCCGCCACCGGCGCGCAGGCCGATAACCGCGAGGGGATCCACTCCGGCGCCTATTACCCGGTCCGGGTGCTGGGGCAGGGCCAGTCCACGCGGATCGACCATTTCATCGTCACCGACGGCCGGCAGGCCCTGTCGATCCATTGGCGCTCGGGCGCGGCACTTTATGATGAGGACCGGATCGACCTGTCTGGTGTTGGCGGTGGCATCGGTGCGCTGTTCCGCACGCCGTTCCGCAGCCGTTGGGTGCAGGCGCAGCCCCTCGGCACGGTCGAGATCGACCGCGGCCGCAACCGGCTGATCGCCCGGGTCGAGGAGGTGGGCCCGCTGCTTGGCGCTGCGGCGACGGTGGCGGCGGGGCGGTACAGCTGGGATCTGCCGGGGCGGCTGGCGCCGGGCGGGGCACCGGCGGGCGGCGATCCCGCGGGCGCGTTGAGGGTCGAGGAGGACGGGCGGCTTCTGGTCAGCCTGCCGCAGATGGTGGCCCAGGTCTGAACGACGATCCCCTCTGCCCGCTGTGCCTGAGGCCCATCCCGCCCGATGTGCCGCAATCCCTGCACCATCTGGTGCCGAAGCTGAAAGGCGGGAAGGGCGGGCCGGTGGTGCTGCTGCATGCCATTTGCCACAAGGAAATCCACGCCGCGCTGAGCGAGGCGGATCTGGCACGATCCTATGCCACGATCGAGGCCCTGCGCGCCCATCCGCGCCTTGCGCGGTTCATCGACTGGGTGGCGAAGCGGCCGCCCGGGTTCCTGTCGCGGGTGCCGGGCGGGCGGCGGGCTCGACAGCGCTGAGGGGCTGGGGTAGGCGGAAGGCATGGATTGGGATGACGAGATTGACGCGCGGGACCTGCTGTGCCCGCTGCCGGTGCTGAAGGCGCGCAAGCGGCTGATGGCCATGGCGCCGGGGCAGGTGCTGAGGGTTCGGGCGACCGACAAGGCCTCGATCATCGACATGCCGCATTTTTGCGCCCAGTCGGGGCACGAGTATCTGGGCTGCGAGGAGGCGGAGGGCGCGCTTTCCCACCGCCTGCGCCGGGGCGGCTAAAGGCCCGCCCGCAGGGCCGCCTCGTGCCCGAGGCCGAGGATCCAGCCTTCGTCCGCGATCCGGGGATCGTCCGGGGTTTCCAAGAGCGGCGCCAGCGAGGGCAGGGCATGCAGCGCCCGCGCCAGCAGCGTGACCTGCACCTGATCCTTGACCACGCCGGGTTTCAGCCGCGCGTTCACCTCGGCCGCCAGCAGCGAGGGGAAGACCTCGGCCAGGATCACCGGCGCCGTCAGCGCCTCGAAGGGCCAGACGGCGATGCGGCCGGGAAAAGCGCGCCGCAGCCGTTCCAGCACCGCGATCCCGGTCAGCGCCTGTGAGCCGACCGCCCCGGCGCCGCCCAGTTTCCACGGCGATTGCGCGCCCTTGGCGGAGCCGTCCGCCCGCCGATGCTCGGCAAAGCCGTGGTCCGCGCGCAGGCTGCCCTTGTGGGGCAGGGCGGCGATGGCCTGCCGGGTCGGGTTGAACCAGAAGGGGCCGAGGCCCGGCAGCCGCGCGTTGATCCGGGCCGCCAGCTCGATCCGGTTCGAGGCATTGTCCGGGCCGTCCGACAGATGCCGCGCCAGCCAGCCCCAGACCGCCAGCGCCCCGTCCTGCCCGGTCAGGGCGCGGGCGAAACCCGCCGGATAACCGAAGGGGAAATCGGCGCCGATCAGCAGCGTCTCGCCGCGGGTCAGGCTGTCCTCGATCAGTGCCGACAGCGCCTCGAAGGCCAGGGTGCGAGTCCGCGGGTTGCTGGCTGTGCCGTCCGAAAGGCCCAGCCAGATCGAATCTTTGCCCTGCCGGGGTCGGTTGGCGGCCGACCAGTCGAGGATGGCGAGGCGGTCAGGTCGCAAGGCGGCCCTGAGCCTTGTCCAGATCCTCGGGCGTGTTGACGTTGAAGAACGGGTCCTCGACACCATCGAACTTCACCGCGCGGGCGCCGAAATCGGCGGCCACCTTGCCCACCCGCCGCTCGCCTGCCGCCAGCGCCTTGCGGATCGCCCCGCGCAGCGCCACGGGCCAGAGGGCGACGACCGGATGCTTGCGGCCCCGGCTTTCGGCCATGGCGAAGGGGTGGCGGGCCAGCCGCACCACCAGATCCTCAGGCAGGAACGGCGTGTCGCCGGGCGCGCTGAGGAGGTGGGAAAAGCCCTTGGCCGCCGCCCAGTCCATCCCCGCCACGATCCCGGCCAGCGGCCCCGGGAAATCGGGCGTCGCATCGGGCAGGACCGGCAGGTCATAGGCGGCGAAGCGCGCCGGATCGCCATTGGCGCTGATCGCCATCGCCTCGACCTGCGGATCCAGCCGGGCGATGACATGCGCCAGCAGCGGCCGGTCGCGCAGGGTCATCAGCGGCTTGTCGCCACCCCCCATCCGCGTCGCCCGTCCGCCCGCCAGGATCACCGCTGCGACCATCATCCACCTTTCCCCCTGCCTGCCGACAGGCTATCAGGGTGCCATGAGACCGCAAGAGCAAGCCCTCTTCCCCCTCGCCACCGTCACCGGCACCGAGCGCGGCCAGACCGACCGCCTGTTGGCCCAGGTGGCGCGGGTGCTGAGCGCCGAGGGCTGGGCGCTGGCCGGCGTGGTGCAGGTCAACAGCGGCCGCCCGGGCCGCGCGCATTGCGACATGGACCTGCAGGTGCTGGGCCGGTCCGAGGTGATCCGCATCAGCCAGAACCTGGGCGAGGAATCGCGCGGTTGCCGGCTGGACCCCGAGGGGCTGGAAACCGCCGTGGCGCTGGTCGAGGGGACGCTGGCCGACCGGCCGCGCCTGCTGATCCTCAACAAGTTCGGCAAGGCCGAGATCGAGGGCCGCGGCTTCCGCCCCCTGATCGCCGCCGCGCTGGAACAGGGCGTGCCGGTGCTGATGGGGCTGAAACCCCTGAACGGCCCGGGCTTCGAGGCCTTCGCCGAAGGGTTGGGGCAGGGGCTTCCTGCCGACCTCGACCAGATCCTCGGCTGGTGCCGCAAGACGGCGGCCAGTGAGCCCTTGACCTTCCAGTAACTGGAAGCGACATATCGGTCAGGACCACCTATGGAGGGTCCGATGACCGATAGCCAAACCCAAACCCTGCGCGTCGATGGCATGACCTGCGCTTCCTGCGCCGCCCGCGTCGAGCGGATGCTGGGCAAGGAAGAGGGCGTGACCGGCGTTCGCGCCAATTTCGTGACCGGCACCGTCGCCATCGACGGCGCCCCCGAACCCGCGCGGCTGGCCGAGCGGCTGGCGGGCGCGGGCTTCACCGCGGCCGAGGATGTGACGCGCCTCGCCATCGGCGGGATGACCTGCGCCTCCTGCGTCTCGCGCGTCGAGCGGGTCTTGCAGAACGTGCCGGGCGTGACCGCGGCCAGCGTCAACCTCGCCGGCGAGACCGCCACCGTGCGCCACCTCGCCCTCACCGGCATGCCCGAAAAACTGGCCGAGGCGGTGCGCTCGGCCGGCTACGAGGCCCGAATCGCCACCGAGACCACGCGCGAGGATCTGGTCCGGCACAAGGGCGAGGAACAGGCGAAGCTGGCCCGCGCCGTGCTGATCGCGGCGGCGCTCACCCTGCCGGTCTTCGTGCTGGAGATGGGCGGCCACATGGTCCCCGCCTTCCACCACTGGCTGCATGGGCTCTTCGGGCAATTTCCCCTCTGGGTCGCGCAATTCCTGCTGACCTCGGCCGTGCTCTTCGGTCCCGGCCTGCGGTTCTATCGCGCGGGCGTCCCGGCGCTGCTGCATGGCGCGCCCGACATGAACTCGCTCGTCGTGCTGGGGGCGACCGCCGCCTGGGGCTATTCGACGCTGGCCACCTTCGCGCCGGGCCTTTTGCCCGAAGCCTCGCGCGTCGTCTATTTCGAGGCCGCGGCGGTCATCGTCACGCTGATCCTGCTGGGCCGCTGGCTGGAAGCGCGCGCCAAGGGCCGCACCGGCGCCGCCATCGAGAAACTGGTGGGCCTGCAACCGAAGACCGCGCGCCGCGAGCGCGCCGGGCTGATCGAGGAAGTGCCGATCGACCAGATCCGCCCCGGCGACCTGCTGCATCTGCGCCCCGGCGAACGGGTGGCGGTCGATGGCGCGGTGGAAACCGGGCATTCCTGGCTCGATGAAAGCATGATCACCGGCGAGCCGCTCCCGGTCGAGAAGGAGCCGGGCGCGCCCCTCACCGCCGGCACCGTGAACGGCAGCGCTGCGATGACCTACCGCGCCCAGCGGGTCGGCGCCGATACGATGCTGGCCCGGATCATCCGCATGGTCGAAGAGGCGCAGGGCGCCAAGCTGCCGATCCAGGCGGCGGTCGACCGGGTGACGCGGGTCTTCGTCCCGGTGGTCATGGGCATCGCCGCGCTGACCTTCCTGATCTGGCTGATCTGGGGCCCGGGCCTCGCGCAGGCCATGGTCGCGGGCGTGGCAGTCCTGATCATCGCCTGCCCCTGCGCCATGGGGCTGGCGACGCCGACCTCGATCATGGTCGGCACCGGGCGGGGGGCCGAGATGGGCGTGCTGTTCCGCCGGGGCGATGCCTTGCAAGCCCTGCAAGGGGTGCAGGTCGTGGCCTTCGACAAGACCGGCACCCTGACCGAGGGCAGGCCTGCGCTGGTTGCAATCCACCCGGCGCCCGGCACGGCCGAAAATGCGGCGCTGGCGCTGGCGGCAGCGGCCGAATCGGGCTCGGAGCATCCGATCGCCGGCGCCATCCTGCGCGCGGCGACCGACCGGGACCTGACGCTGGCCCCGGCCGATGACGTTACCGCCATCGCCGGTTTCGGCCTCTCGGCGCGGGTCGGCGGGCAGGCGCTGCTGCTCGGCGCCCGGCGCCTGATGGACCGGGAGGGGATCGCGCTGGGTGACCTGCCCGCCCTGGCGGATCGGGCCGCGGCCGAGGGCGGCACGCCGCTCTACCTGGCGGCCGACGGCAAGGCGCTCGCCCTCTTCATCGTCGCCGACCGCCTCAAGCCGACCACGAAACCGGCCCTCGACGCGCTGCATGCGCTGGGGCTGCGCACCGCCATGGTCACCGGCGACGCGGCACCCACCGCCCGCGCCATCGCCGCAAGGCTTGGCATCGATCAGGTCGAGGCCGAGGTCCTGCCTGAGGGCAAGGTCGCCGCCATCGAGGCCCTGCGCCGGAACGGCGCCACCGTGGCCTTCGTCGGCGACGGCATCAACGACGCCCCGGCGCTGGCGGCGGCGGATGTCGGGCTCGCCATCGGCACCGGCACCGATGTCGCGGTCGAGGCGGCCGAGGTGGTGCTGATGTCGGGCGACCTTTCGGCGGTGGTCAACGCCATTCACCTGTCGCGCCGGGTGCTGCGCAACATCCGCCAGAACCTGTTCTGGGCCTTCGCCTATAACGCGGCGTTGATCCCGGTGGCGGCGGGCGTGCTCTATCCCGCCTTCGGGATCCAGCTCTCGCCCGTCCTCGGCGCCGGGGCCATGGCGCTGAGCTCGATCTTCGTTCTCACCAACGCGCTCCGGCTCAAGGCCCTGCGCCCGGTCCTGGAGGCCCAATGAACATCGGCGAAGCGGCGGCGGCCTCGGGCCTGCCCGCCAAGACCATCCGCTATTACGAGGAGATCGGCCTGATCCGCCCGAAACGCGACAGCAATGGCTATCGCGCTTTCGGCGCCGATGAGGTCCATCGCCTCGCCTTCCTCAACCGCGCCCGGGGCCTCGGCTTCTCGATCGAGGATTGCCGCGCGCTTCTCGGGCTCTATGACGACGCCAGCCGCGCCAGCGAGGATGTCAAACGCCTGGCCGCCGACCACCTCGCCCGGATCGACACCCGGATTGCCGAATTGCAGGCGATGCGGGCGACGATGGCGGGGCTCGTCTCGGCCTGCGCCGGGGATGGGCGTCCCGATTGCCCGATCCTCGAGGACCTCGCCACCGGCCCGCTCTGCGCCCATCGCAGCCCGAGCCGGCGGGAGTGACTTCCCCTCGCCGTCCCGATCCTGCATCTTTGCGCGGTAAATATCCCGGGGGTCCGGGGGCAGGGCCCCCGACGGGTCGCGAGGGGGCTCGATGCCCCCTCGCGACCCGCCCCCTTTGACCCGGAAGGAACCCGCCATGACCCTGCAACTCTGGGGCCTGAAGACCTGCGACACCTGCCGCAAGGCCCTGAAATTCCTGCCCGCGGCCGAGTTCCGCGACATCCGCGCCACGCCGCTCACCGATGCCGAGATCGCCGTACTGCTGAATGAATTCGGGGAAAAGCTGGTCAACCGCGCCTCGACCACCTGGCGCGGCCTCTCCGAAGAGGAGCGCGCCCAAGCGCCCGCGCAGCTTCTCGCGCAGCATCCGGCGCTCATGAAACGGCCGGTCATCCGGGCGGGCGGCGTCTGGTATCTGGGCTGGACCCCGGCCGTGCGGGCCGCGCTGGGCGTCGCATAAGGGGGCTTTCGAGAGGGGCATTGTCGCGCCGCGTCGCGGGCCGGCATCAAGTACAAAGCCCGCCGGTCAGCCCGGCGGGCTTCGAAAAAGCGGCCGGGTCGGGCAGAGGGTCAGAGCAGCTTCAGGTCCGACGCCGAGGACCGTCCGTCGCGGCCCGATTGCAACTCGAAGCTGATCTTCTGGTTGTCCTGCAGACCTTTCAGCCCGGCGCGTTCCACTGCCGAGATGTGGACGAAAACGTCCTTGCCGCCACCATCGGGGGCGATGAAGCCATACCCTTTGGTCGCGTTGAACCATTTTACGGTGCCAGTGGCCATGTCCGTACCCATTCCTCTCATGTTTCCCGCGACGTCATTGTCGGCGGGCCGTGCAGCCAGGCCTTCGGGTCGTGCGGGCTGCCTGGAAGAGGCGCGGGCGCAGGAAGTCTGTTGTCACCCGCAAAAGGATGCCATGAATCCCCAACAAATCAAGGGTGCTCTTGTGACGTCGCGCCCGCCGGACCCGGCAATGCTTGACTTCCGGGCAGGGCTGCCCCATCTGGCAGGCTTGCCCGCCCGGTGCCCCGCGCCGCGCGGCGGGCTCTGCATGCGCCGCCTGCATGGCTGGCGCCCGAAAGGAACGACATGACGGAATTCTCGATGCTGGGGCTCGCGCCTGCTCTCTTGGCGGCGCTTGAGCGGACCGGCAAGGACCAGCCCACGCCGATTCAGGCGCGCGCCATCCCGGCGCTGATGGAAGGGCGCGACCTGATGGGTCTGGCCCAGACCGGCACCGGCAAGACGCTGGCCTTCGGCCTGCCGATCCTGCACCGGCTGCAGGGGCAGGGCAAGCCCGGACCCAAGAGCGCGCGCGCCCTGATCCTGGCGCCGACCCGCGAGCTGGTGCAACAGATCGCCGAGGCGCTGGCGCAGCTGGCGCAGGGCCTGCCCACCTCGATCGTCACCGTGGTCGGCGGTGCCTCGATCAACCGGCAGATGGACCGGCTGGTACGCGGCTGCGATGTGCTGGTGGCGACGCCGGGGCGCTTGATCGACCTGCTGGAGCGCTCGGCCGTTTCGCTGGCGAAGGTGCAGATGCTGGTCCTGGACGAAGCCGACCAGATGCTGGACCTCGGCTTCATCCATGCGCTGCGCAAGATTGCCCGGCATCTGCCGAAGGAACGGCAGACCATGCTCTTCTCGGCGACCATGCCCAAGGACATGTCCGAGATCGCCGAGACCTATCTGGACCGTCCGGTCCGGGTTCAGGTCTCGCCCCCCGGCAAGGCCGCCGACAAGATCGAGCAGGCCGTGCATTTCGTGGCCCAGGGCGACAAGGCGAAGCTGCTGGAGGAATATCTGCGCAAGCACCCGGACGAGCTGGCGCTGGTCTTCGGCCGCACCAAGCACGGGTCCGAGAAGTTGTCGAAGCTGCTGGCCTCCTGGGGCTTTTCGGTCGGCTCGATCCACGGCAACAAGAGCCAGGGTCAGCGCGAGCGGACGCTGGCCTCGTTCCGCGCGGGCGAGACCAAGGTGCTGGTGGCGACCGATGTGGCGGCGCGCGGGCTCGACATTCCGCTGGTCGCGCATGTCTATAATTTCGACCTGCCGAACGTGCCCGAGAACTACGTTCACCGCATCGGCCGCACCGCACGCGCCGGGCGCGACGGGCGGGCGGTGGCCCTCTGCGCCCCGGCCGAGATGGCCGACCTGCGCGCCATCGAGGCCCTGACCAAACAGAAGATCGAGGTGATTGGCGGCGAACCCTGGCCCGAGGCGATGGCCGACGCGGCCCGCACCAAGGCAAGGGCGGCCACCAACCAGGGGCGCGGCGGGCGCCCGCAAGGGGCCAAAGCCGGAGGAGCGCCGAAGACGAGCGGCAAGCCCGGCGGCAAGACCGGGGCGCCGAAGGCCGGCGGGCAGGGACCGAAGACCGGCGAGGCTGCCGCCAAACCCGCGAAGCCGCGCAAGCCGCGGGTCCATCCGGCCCTGGCCGAGGCTCTGGCGGAGGAACGCGGGCAAAAGCCCCGGCGGTTCCGCAACAAGCCGGCCCGTCGCAACGACGGCTGAGACTTTTCTGCGCTTCCTTCAGTTCAGAGTGGCCATTGCTGGCGGAGTCTACGACTAATCGAACATTCCCGGCCATGACGCGCGCCCTTTCCGTCGCCTGACGGAACGGTGCCGCGCACTGGTGCTGCGGAATGTCTGACATGGATCCGCGCCATTGCCGGGCTTTGGCAAGGCCCGGACCCATGCTATGAAACCGGCATGAGTGACACCCCCGGTCAGATCGCGGACCTGCCGCCCGATGCCCCCGTGGCCGCACCGACGGGGCGGGCCTTCTGGCTGGTGCTGGCGACGCTGGCGCTGCTGGTGGCGCTGGGGCTGGGCAGCCTGGCCTATCAGCGCCTGCATCGCGCGGCGCTGGCGGATCTGACCCGGCAGGGTGAGAGCACGCTGGGCCTGGCCATCGCCGCCCTCGACGGCCAGCTTCGCCGCTTTGACCGGCTGCCGGGCCTGCTGGCCCAGCAACAGGTGGTGCATGAATTGCTCTATCGGCCCCGCGATCCCGACCGCGTGCTGGCTGCCAATCGCTACCTGCGGGCCACGGCCCAGCTGCTTCAGGCCTCGGACATCTATGTCATGAATCTTGAGGGGCTGACGCTCGCCGCGTCGAATTTCGACCAGCCGCTCAGCTTCGTCGGCGGCAATTTCGTCTTCCGCCCCTATTTCACCGACGCTCTGTCGCAGGGACAGGGGCGGTTCTATGCGCTGGGCACGACCTCGCAGGTGCGCGGCTATTACTTCGGCGCGCCGGTGCTGATCGACGATGCCCCCGCCGGCGTGATGGTGATCAAGATCGACCTCGACGCGATCGAGGACGGCTGGCGCGGCTCGGGCACCGAGGTGCTGGTCACTGACCCCGAGGACATCGTCTTCATGTCGACCAACCCGGCCTGGACGTTCGGTGCGACCCGGCCCCTGACCCCGGAACGGCTGGAGCGCACGCGCTCGACCCGGCGCTATGCCGACCGCCAGTTGACCGAATTGCCGCTGGTCCGGGCGACCGGGCCGGATGGCGGACCCCTCTGGCGCTTGCAGGGGGCGGAATACCGGGTGATCGCTTCGGCCATGCCCGGGGCGGACTGGACGGTCCAGGTGCTGGTCGATACCGCGCCCGCCCGCCAGCAGGCCCTGACCCGGCTGGCGCTGGCGGCGCTGGCTGCCGGGCTGGGGGTTCTGGCGCTGGTCATCGTCGCCCAGCGGCGGGCCGCGCTGCGCGAGCGCCTGGCGTTGCAGGCCGAGGCGCAGGCGCAGCTGGAACGCCGGGTGGACGAACGGACCGCCGAACTCGCCGCGGTCAACACGAGGCTGGAGGGTGAGGTGGCCGAACGCCGAGCGACGGAGGAGCGGCTGCGCGCCACCCAGGCCGATCTGGTGCAGGCAGGCAAGCTGGCGGCGCTGGGGCAGATGTCGGCGGCGCTGAGCCATGAGTTCAATCAGCCGCTGGGCGCCGCCCGCAATTATGCCGAAAACGCGCAGCTGCTGATCGAACGCGGGCGGATCGAGGATGCCAAGGGCAATATCGACCGCATCCTCGGCCTGATCGGCCGCATGGGGGACCTGTCGAAACACCTGCGCAACTTCGCCCGCAAGCCTAACAGCCAGCTCGCCGATGTCTCGCTGGCCGAGGCGGTTGCCGCGGCGCAGGAATTGCTGGGCTGGCGTTTCCGGGCGCAATCCATCGCCCTCTCGGTCGATATCGCGCCGTTGTCGGTCCGCGCGGGGCCGGTGCGGCTGCAACAGGTGCTGGTCAATATCCTGTCCAACGCCATCGATGCGCTGGAGGATTGCCAGAATCGCAGCATTGCCGTGAGCGCGCGCCAGGACGGGAGGACGGCGGTCTTGACCATCGCCGACAGCGGGCCGGGCATCGCGCCGCAGCTGGTCGAGCGGATCTTTGACCCGTTCTTTTCGACCAAGGGCGTGGGCAAGGGGCTGGGTCTGGGCCTGTCGATCAGCTACAACATCGTCCACGATTTCGGCGGCACACTGTCGGTGGCCAACCAGCCGGGCGGCGGCGCGGTCTTCACCCTTGTGCTGCCGCTTGCCGAGGGTGAAAAGGCGGCATGAACCGGGGCCGTATCCTGTTGGTGGACGACGATGCCGACCTGCGCCAATCGACGGCGCAGGCGCTGGATCTGGCCGGGTTCGAGGTACTGGACACCGATCAGCCCGAGGATGTGCCGGCGCTGATTTCCTTCGGCTTCAACGGCATCGTGGTGACCGACATCCGCATGCCGCGCCTCGACGGGATCAGCCTGATGAACCAGATCCACGGCATTGACCGCGAGGTGCCGGTGATCCTGATCACCGGCCATTCCGACGTGCAGCTGGCGGTCCGGGCGATGCGCGAGGGCGCGCATGATTTCATCGAGAAGCCCTTCTCGGCCGCGCAGCTGGCCGAGACCTGCGCCCGGGCGATGGATTACCGGCGGCTGGTGCTGGAGAACCGGGTGCTCAGGGCCTCGGCCGGGCAGGCGGACGATCTGGAGCAACGGCTGGTCGGGCGGTCCAATGTGATGATCGACCTCAGGCGGCGGGTCAGGACCATTGGCCCGGCGGAAACCGATGTGCTGATCACCGGCGACACCGGCACCGGCAAGGAAGTGGTGGCGCGGGCGCTGCACGACCTCTCGGCCCGGGCGGCGCGGCCCTTCATCGCCATCGATTGCGCGGCGCTGCCCGAGGCGCAGATCGAGAGCGAGCTTTTCGGGCATGAGCCGGGCGCCTTTCCGGGCGCCATGCGGCAGCGCTACGGGCGGTTCGAACACGCGCGGGGCGGGACGGTGCTGCTGGATGACATCGGGTCCATGCCGATGGGATTGCAGGGGAAATTGCTGCGGGTCATTCAGGAGCGGACCATCCAGCCGCTTGGGTCGAACGAGGCGCGGCCCGTGGATATCCGCTTCATCGCCACCTCGCGCATGCCCTTGGAGCATGAAGTGACTGAGGGGCGGTTCCGCGCCGACCTCTTCTACCGCCTCGCCGTGGTCAGCCTGAATGTGCCGCCGCTGACCGCCCGTCGCGAGGATATTCCCCTGCTCTTCGCCCGATTGCTGGCCGAGGCCGCAGGGCGAAACCGGGTCGAGCCGGTGACGCCGCCGCCCTCGCTGGTCGAGGCGATCATGGCCCGCGACTGGCCTGGCAATGTCCGCGAATTGCGTAACGCCGCCGAACGCTGCGCGCTGGGGCTGGGCCTGCAAGGACCGGTCGAGCCCGGGGGCGAGACGCGGGGCGAGGGCGGCCGGCTGTCGGACCGGGTCGCGGCCTTCGAAAAGGCCGAGATCGTGCGGGCGCTGATGGCTTCGGGCGGGGCGCTGAAGCCGGTCTACGAGGCGCTGGGCCTGTCGCGGAAGACCCTCTACGAGAAGATGCAGAAGCTCGGCATCGACAAGTCGCAGTATTCGGACGGTTAGGCGCTCAGACCGCCTCTTCCGCTTGCCCGCCGTCGCCCCGCTGCGCCACCAGGGCCGCCACGGCGCTTGCGTCGGTCAGAAGGCCCACGACCTGTCCGCCCTCGGTCAGCAGGATCCGCCCGCGCCCTTCGGCTAGCCGCTCCATCGCCGTCTTGAGCGGCGTGGTGGCGGGCAGGGTCAGGCCCGCGGGCATCGGACTGGGCACGGGAACCATGGCGTCGCGCGCGGTCAACACGCCCAGCGGGTTCATATGCGCCACGAAATCCGCGACATAGCCGTTCGCGGGCTTGGTGTAGATCTGCGCCGGGGTGCCGCATTGGATGATCCGCCCGCCCTCCATGATGGCGATGCGGTTGCCCAGCTTGAAGGCCTCGTCCAGGTCATGGCTGACGAAGATGATCGTCCGCTTGAGCCGCGCCTGCAAATCCAGAAGTTCGTCCTGCAACCGGGTGCGGATCAGGGGATCCAGCGCGCTGAACGGCTCGTCCATCAACAAAATCGGCGCCTCGGTGGCAAAGGCGCGGGCCAGACCCACGCGCTGCTGCATCCCGCCCGAGAGTTCGGAGACCTTGCGCCCGGCCCATTGCGAGAGGCCGACGAGTTCCAGCTGTTCGGCGACCCGCCGGGCCCGTTCCTTGCGGCCCATGCCGGCCAGTTCCAGCCCCAGCCCGACATTCTCGCGCACCGAGCGCCAGGGCAGCAGGCCGAATTGCTGGAATACCATCGCCACGCATTCGCGGCGGAGCTTGCGCAGTTCCGCCTTGCTGGCGGAGCCGACCGAGGCGCTCCACTCGTCGTCATGGACGATGACCTCGCCCTGCACGATGGGATTAAGCCCGTTGACCGCGCGCAGGAGCGTGGATTTGCCGGAGCCCGACAGCCCCATCAGCACCAGGATCTCGCCCTGTGCCACGTCGATGGAGCAATCGTGCACGCCCAGGATCTGGCCGGTTTCCTTCTGGATGTCGGCGCGGGACTGGCCGGTTTCCATCAGCGGGATGGCCCGCCAGGGATTGTCGCCGAAGACGATGGAGACATGGCGGAACGAGACCGCGGTTTTCGGCGCGGCCGGGGCGGCGGCGGGGGCTTCTGCGGTCTCGCTCACGACTTGGCCTCCACCCGCAGCATGCGGTCCAGCATGATGGCGACGGCAACGATCACCGCGCCGGATTCAAAGCCCAGCGCCGCATTCACCGAGTTGAGCGCCCGGACCACCGGCACGCCCAGCCCCGGAGCGCCGACCAGCCCGGCGATGACCACCATGGACAAGGACAGCATGATCGTCTGGTTGAGACCGGTCATGATCTGCGGAAAGGCCCAGGGCAATTCGACCTTGAAGATCCGCTGCAGCGTGGTCGAGCCAAAGGCGGTCGCCGCCTCGCTCAGCGCGGTGGGGGTGGAGCGGATGCCGAGTTCGGTGAGCCGGATGGCCGCCGGCATGGCGAAGATCACTGTCGCCACCAGCCCCGGCACCATGCCCAGGCCGAACAGCACCAGCACCGGGATCAGATAGACGAAGGTCGGCAGCGTCTGCATCAGGTCCAGCAGCGGCGTGAGAATGCGGTAGAAGCGCGGATGATGCGCGCTGAAGATGCCCAGCGGCACCCCCACGGCCATGCAGACCGCGCAGGAGCCCAGCACCAGCACCAGCGTCTGCATGGTCAGGTCCCAGTAATTCTGGTTCCAGGCGAAAAGCGCGCAGCCGACGACGATGGCCACCGCCACCCATTTGCGCTGCAAAAGCCAGGTGATCGCCGCGAAAATGGCGATGATGATCAGCGGATGGGGCGTCATCAGCGCCGTGGACAGCGCGTCCACCGCGGTGCGCAGGCCCAGTTCGACCGCGTCGAAGAAGGGCCAGAAATTGTCCTGCACCCAGGTAAAGAGGGTGGCGACGGTGCGCCCGACAGGGATCTTGGCCCCGGTCACGGCGTCGGAAATCGGGTCGGCCATGCGTGCTCCACCGGATGCGAAAGCCCCGGCCCGCAGGGGCCGGGGTCAGGAGGGGATCAGCCGTCGAGCGCGGTGTTCACGGCGGCAAGTCCGTCGGCCCCGTCGATGGTGGTCACGCCGACCATCCAGGGGCTGAGGACATGACGATGGTCGGCCAGCCAGGCCCGCGCTGCCTCTTCCGGGGCGGTGCCGTCATTGAGGATCGCGCCCATGATCTCGTTTTCCATGGCCAGCGTGAATTCCATGTTGCCCAGCAGCGCGCCGACGTTCGGGCATTCGGTCACATAGCCGGCGCGGGTGTTGGTATAGACCTCGGCGCCGCCGAAATTCGGGCCGAAGTAATCGTCGCCGCCTTCCAGATAGGTCATCTGGAAATTGGCGTTCATCGGATGCGGCTCCCAGCCCAGGAAGACCACCGGCTCATCGCGGCGGTCCGATCGCTGGACCTGGGCCAGCATCCCCTGTTCCGAGCTTTCCACCACCTCGAAACCCTGCAGCCCGAACGCGTCGGCCTCGATCATGTCGAGGATCAGGCGGTTGCCGTCATTGCCCGGCTCGATGCCATAGATATGGCCGCCCAGCGCATCGCGATGCGCGGCGATATCGGCGAAGGAAGCAATGCCCAGCGCCGCGCCGGCGGCATTGGTGGCGAGCGTGTATTTCGCCCCCGTCAGGTTCATGCGCACCGTGTCGACGGTCCCGGCCTCGCGGAACGGGGCGATGTCGGCCTCCATCGTCGGCATCCAGTTGCCCAGGAACACGTCGATATCGCCGTTGGCCATCGAGGTGTAGGTCACCGGCACCGACAGCACCAGCGTCTCGGTCTGGTAGCCCAGCGCCTCCAGGATGGTTGTGGCGACGGCGGTGGTGGCGGTGATGTCGGTCCAGCCCACATCCGAGAAGCGGACGGTGCTGCAATCGGCGAAGGCGGGGGCGGTGGCCAGGGCCAGAACGGCGGTGGTCAGCGAAAGGCGGGTGATACGCATGGTCTCTCCTGTCAGGGTATTTTTGTTGATTGACTGATCAATAAACATTGGTCTAGCACGGAATCAACAAAAATTGCGGGGCGGGCGGATGCCGTTCCGGGTGGAAGGGAATGGACGATGCCCAAGATCGGGATGGAGCCTATACGACGTGCCTCGCTGATCAAGGCCACAATCACCGAGATCGGGGCCGTGGGCTCGCTTGAGGTGACGGTTGCCCGGATCGCCAAGCGCGCCGGCATGTCCTCGGCACTGGCGCATCATTATTTCGGCTCGAAAGAGGCGATGTTCCTGGCGGCGATGCGCCATGTGCTGACCGTCTACGGGGCCGAGGTACGCGGCGCGCTGGCCAGTGCCGAAGGCGGCGAGGGCCGGGCGCGGGCGGTGATCCGGGCCTCGTTCGCGGGCGCCAACTTCCGGCGCGAGGTGGTGGCGGCCTGGCTCAACTTCTATGTCCTGGCCCAGACCCTGCCCGAGGCGCGGCGCCTGCTCAACATCTATCAGAAGCGCATCGTGTCGAACCTCGGCCATGCGCTGCGTCCGCGCCTGGGCGCCTCGGCGACCGAGGTCGCCTGTTCCATCGCCGCGATGATCGACGGGGCCTATCTGCACGCCGCGCTGGGCGCCGAAGCGCCCGATGCGGCGCGGGCCACGGCGCGGGTCGAGGCCTATCTCACGCTGGCCCTGAAGGGACGCTGAGATGCAGGCCGAATATGTGATCGTGGGCGCCGGGTCGGGCGGGTCGGCGGTGGCCTTCCGCCTGGCAGAAGCCGGGCATTCGGTGATCGTCATCGAATTCGGCGGCTCGGATGCCGGGCCCTTCATCCAGATGCCGGGGGCGCTGAGCTACCCGATGAACATGAAGCGCTACGATTGGGGCATGGCATCCGAGCCCGAGCCCGGCCTCGGCGGGCGCTCGCTGGTCACGCCGCGAGGCAAGGTGATCGGCGGCTCTTCCTCGATCAACGGGATGGTCTATGTCCGGGGCCATGCGCGCGATTACGACCATTGGGCCGAACAGGGCGCCGATGGCTGGTCCTTTGCCGATGTGCTGCCCTATTTCAAACGGCTGGAACATTGGCATGGCGAGGAAGACGCGGGTGGCGGCGGCGAATGGCGCGGCCATGACGGGCCGTTGCACATCAGCCGCGGCCGGCGCGAAAACCCGCTTTTCAACGCTTTCATCGAGGCCGGGCGCCAGGCGGGCTATCCCGTGACCCGCGACTACAACGGCCAGCAGCAGGAAGGCTTCGGCGCCATGGAGGCGACGATCAAGGGCGGCGTACGCTGGTCGGCGGCCCGTGCTTATCTCAAGCCCGCGCTGAAGACCGGGCGGGCAAGGCTGGTGCGGGGCCTCGCCGCGAAGGTGGTGATCGAGGGCGGGAAGGCCACCGGCGTCGAACTCTCGGACGGGCGGCTGATCGCGGCGGGGCGCGAGGTGATCCTCGCCGCCTCGTCCCTCAACACGCCGAAACTGCTGATGCTCTCGGGCATCGGTCCGGCCGCGCATCTGGCCGAGCACGGGATCGCCGTGGTGGCCGACCGGCCCGGCGTGGGCGCGAACCTGCAGGACCATCTGGAGCTTTACCTGCAATTCGCCACGCGCGAGCCGATCACGCTCTACAAATACTGGAACCTCTGGGGCAAGGCCTGGGTCGGGGCGCAATGGATGATGCTGGGCCGCGGCCCCGGCGCCTCGAACCAGTTCGAAAGCTGCGGCTTCATCCGTTCGGCGGCGGGGATCGATTACCCGGATATCCAGTATCATTTCCTGCCGATTGCCGTGCGCTACGACGGCCGCGCGGTGGCCGAGGGGCACGGCTTCCAGACCCATGTCGGCCCGATGCGGTCGAAATCGCGCGGCACGGTGCGGCTGCGGTCGAAGGATCCGGCCGACAACCCCGTGATCCGCTTCAACTATATGTCGCATCCCGACGACTGGACCGAATTCCGCGCCGCCATCCGCCTGACGCGCGAGATCATGCAGCAGCCGGCCATGGCGGTGCATGTAAAGCACGAGATCCAGCCGGGCGCGGCGGTGCAGTCGGATGACGAGCTTGACGCCTTCATCCGCGCGCATGCCGAATCGGCCTACCATCCCTGCGGCACGGCCCGGATGGGGCGGCGCGACGACCCGCAGGCGGTGGTCGATCCGCAGGGGCGGGTGATCGGCGTGGAGGGACTGCGCGTCGCCGACAGTTCGGTCTTCCCGCGCATCACCAACGGCAATCTCAACGGACCCTCGATTCTGGTGGGCGAGAAGATGGCGGACCATATCTTGGGCAAGGATCCGTTGCCTGCCTCAAATCTTGAGCCCTGGATCAATCCCGACTGGGCGGTAGCGCAGCGTTAAGGAAATCTTGACGCCGCCCTTGCCGGGGGTGTCCTTCCCCCGTAGATCGGGGGCATGTTAAGAATTTGTTCACTTATCGTTCTCATTCTGGCCGGGGCTGCGCAGGCCGATGTCCGGGGGGCGGCCCGGGTCATCGACGGTGACACGCTGGACGTGGCGGGGGTGCAGATCCGCCTCTTCGGCGTCGACGCGCCGGAACTGGGCCAGCCCTGCGGCGACTGGTCCTGTGGGCGCTGGGCGCGGGACGAACTCGCGCGGCTGATCGGCGGGCGGCAGGTCACCTGCGCGGCAGGGGCGCCGGACCGCTATGGCCGGCTGCTGGCGCGCTGCGACGCCGGGCAGGGCGATCTGGGCCTGGCCATGGTGCAGCGCGGGGCGGCTTTCGCTTATCGCCGCTACGCCACCGATTACGTCGGCGCCGAACAGCAGGCGAGGGCGGCCGAGCGGGGCCTTTGGCGCGACGGCGGGCGCGGGGTGACGCTGCCCGAGGATTTCCGCGCGGCCCGGCAACAGGCCGGGGTGCCGCCCGGCCGGGTGCCTCCTCGCCCCAATTGCGCGATCAAGGGCAATGTCTCGGACAGCGGGCGGGTCTATCATCTGCCCGGTCAGCGCGATTATGATCGCACCCGCATCGACCCGGCGCGGGGCGAGCGGTGGTTCTGCTCCGAAGCCGAAGCGCGCGCTGCCGGATGGCGCCGCGCCCGCCGCTGAAGGCCGCGTTCAGAAAGGACCCCGATGGACGAGCTTGAAACCCGCAAGGCGCTACCCGAGGCGCTGCGTATCCTGCTGAGCGACTACCCGCGCGAGGGGTGGGAGGCGCATCCGCAGTTCCACGGCCTGACCAGCTATTGGCTGGAGCGGCACCTCGGCTTCCGCCGCCTGCTGCCGCTGCTGCAGGACCGCGCCCGCGCCATCGTCGAGCGCGACGCCGAGCCCGAACCGCAGATGTTGGTACGGCTGGCGCGGACGCTGCTGAACGACCTGCACGGGCACCATCAGGTCGAGGATCACCATTATTTCCCGTTGCTGGCCCAGACCGAGCCGCGGCTGGAGCAGGGTTTCGCGCTGCTCGACGCCGATCATCATACGCTGGACGCCCATCTGCACGTCCTGGCCGACCACACCAACGCGGTGCTGAGGGCGCTGGCCGAGAACCAGCCCCCGCGCGAGATGGCGGCGCGGCTCGACGAGGCGCTGACGCCCTTCGCGGGTTTCCTCGACCGGCATCTGAGCGACGAAGAGGATCTGGTCGTGCCGATCATTCTGCATCGCGGGGTCAGCTTCTGATCCAGATCAAGGGCTTCGGTGAATCGGCGGTCTAGCTTTCAGGGGCAACGAACGGAGGCACGCATGTCCAACACCCCCCACGAACTGGCCGAAGAATTCCCCGCCGAGGTCGAGCGCATGCATGCGCTGAAGACCACGGACGCGCATTTCGCCAAGCTCTTCGACGAGTATCACGAGGTGAACAAGGCCATCCACCGCGCCGAAACCAAAGTCGAGCCGGTGACCGACGAGCATGAAACCATGCTGCGCAAGCAGCGCATGGCGCTCAAGGACGAGATCGCCGCCAAGCTGCGCGAAACTGCCTGAACCCGCGCATCCTGAAACGGAAAGGGCCGCTTCCGGGCGGCCCTTTTTTGTTCAGCCGCCGCTCTGCTCGGCGATGGCATAGGGCAGCACGCCCCGCCGGTCCGGGTCGATGCGCAGCCCCTGTTCCAGCGGCGGGACCGAGCGCTGGTGACAATCGGGCCGGGCGCAGATCCGGCAGGAAATGCCGATCGGCTCGAAGGCCTGCGGATGGCTCAGGTCCATGTCATCGGCATAGGTCAGCTGATCGGCATGGCGGATCTCGCAACCCAGGCCGATGGCATAGCGCCTGACCGGGGCCCGGAACGACCCGCCGCTTTTCGACACATCCCGCGCCAGGCAGAAATAGCGCACGCCATCCGGCGTCTCGGCCAGCTGGCGCAGGAAACGGCCCGGCGTCTCGAAGGCCTGATGCACGTTCCACAAGGGGCAGGCCCCGCCGTAGCGGGCGAATTGCAGCCGGGTGGCCGAATGGCGCTTGGTGATCGTGCCCGCCTGATCGACCCGCACGAAGAAGAAGGGCACGCCCTTGGCGCCCGGCCGTTGCAGGGTCGAGAGCCGGTGCGCCACCTGCTCGATCGAGGCGCCGAAACGGTCGGCCAGCATCTCCAGATCGTGGCGGGTTTCCTGCGCCTCGGACAGGAAGGCGCGATACGGCAGCAGGGCCGCCCCGGCGAAGTAATTGGCGAGCCCGATCTTGGCGATGCCACGGGCCTCTTCGGACTGGAAGCGGGCCAGGTCCAGCGTCGCCTCCAGCAGCTCGTTCTGGGTCAGCAGGGCGATCTGGTGCAGCAGCTGGAAGCGCCGGGTGGCCGCCGTGGCTTTTGTTGATAAAGTGAGGATCCTCCGCTGCGGATCGTAGCGTCTGAGCATCGGATCGTCGGAAAACTGCAAGCCGATGCTGCGCCGTTCCAGCAGTTTCCCGGCCTTGGCCTCGATGCTTTCCGGCCCCTGGGCGAAATGCTCGGCGGCGCGGTCCACCGCGTCGATGTAATTGTCGCAGTAATGGAAGAAATCGCGCACCTCCTCCCAGGGCGAGGCGCGTAACATCCTGTCTTCACGGCCCAAAGCCTCGTCCAGGGATGCCAGACGTTCATGTGTCTGACGATAGGCCCGGTGCAGGGCCAGCAGCGCGCGGGCCACCCCCGGTGCGTTCGAGGCGACCAGCCGCAGATCGGCGGCCGAAGGGGCGGGGGCGGGGAAGACGGGATCGGCCAAGGCCTCGCGCAGGTCCGAGACCATGCGCTCGCTGTCGCCGGTCGAAAGCTCGGTCACGTCGGTGCCGAACTCGCGCGCCAGGGCCAGCACCACCGCGGTCGAGACCGGGCGGTTGTTGTTTTCCATCTGGTTGAGATAGGGCAGCGAGACGCCGAGCCGGGCGGCGAACTCCTTCTGCGTCAGCTGCAGGCGCGAGCGGATCTCGCGCAGCTTGGCACCCGCATAAAGCTTCTGCACCGCCATCGCAGCCTCCCGCTTTGCAATGCCTGGACCCTAGCTTTGCAAAGCGATCTTGCCAAGCGGGCTCAGAGGCCCAGCTGCTTGTTGCGGCGGATGACCAGCAGGATCGACAGGAGCGAGCCGATCATCGAGGCGCTCATGATCCCGATCAGCGGCCAGGCGCCGGTCTCTTCGGTCAGCATGGCCCCGGCCAGCGCCGAGAGCGCCGCGCCGCCTCCGATCATGAAAGCCCCGCCGAGCCCCGCCGCGGTCCCCGCCAGCGCCGGACGGACCGAGAGCATCCCGGCGTTGGAATTGGGCAGGACCAGCCCGTTGCCGACGCCGACGATCAGGAAGGGCACGAAGAACCCCGCCGCGCCGCCCCAGCCGGTCGCCACGGCGAAGATCTGCACCACGATGCCGATGCTCATGCCGATATTGCCGTAGACGATCATCCGCACGACGCCGAAGCGGGTGGAATAGCGGCCGGAGAGGTAATTGCCGATACCATAGCCCACGCCGGTGACGCCAAAGAAGAGGCCCAATTCGCTGGGGGTCAGGCCATAGATTTCTGAGCCGACGAAGGGCGCGCCGCCGAGATAGGCGAAGAAGACGCCCGAGGAGAAGGCGGTGGTCAGCACATAGCCCCAGAAGCGCGGCGAGGTCAGCAGTTCCGGGTAATCGGCGATCTGCGCGCGGAAGCTGGAGGGGCGGCGCTCCATCGTCTCGCCCAGATCGGCCCAGACCAGCCACAGCACCAGCGCACCCAGCACCGCCAGCAGCAGGAAGCTGGCCTGCCAGCCCCAGACCTCGTCCAGCGCGCCGCCGATGATCGGACCCAGCATCGGCACAATCGACATGCCCAGAGTGACATAGGCGATCATCGAGGCCGCGCGATCCTCGTCCACCATGTCGCGCACGATGGCCCGGCCCAGCGCCATGCCGGTCGCGACCGAGGCCTGCAGCATGCGGAAGATCAGGAAGATCGTGGCATTGGGGGCAAGCAGCGTGCCGAGGCTGGCCAGCAGGAACACGACCAGCGAGACGAGCACGATATTGCGGCGGCCGAAGCGGTCGGAGAGCGGGCCGATGACCAGCTGCAGCACGGCGCTGAAGGCCAGATAGACCGAGATCGACAGCTGCATCAGCCGGTAATCGGCGTCGAAATACGCAGCCATGTTCGGCAGCGAGGGGAGGAAGACATTCATCGACAGCGCAGAGACTGCCGAAAGCAGGATCAGCGTCGCAAGATGCGGGGGAGTTTTGCGGTCCAGAAACCGGGGTGTCACACCATTCATTTCACAAGCGTAAAGACGCCCGCCGGGAGTGTCCAGTGCCCTCAGAACGGGCGCTGAAAGATGACGGCCGCCCCGGCGGCGATCAGCGTGAAGCCCAGCACGTGATTCCAGGTCAGCGGCTCTTTCAGATAGAAGACCGAGAAGGCGGCGAAGACGCTCAGCGTGATCACCTCCTGGATGGTCTTCAACTGCGCGGCCGAGAAGACCGCGTGCCCGATGCGGTTGGCCGGCACCTGCAGCAGGTATTCGAAAAAGGCGATGCCCCAGCTGATCAGGATGACGGTGATCAGCGGCGCGGTGCGGTACTTCAGATGCCCGTACCAGGCGAAGGTCATGAAGATATTCGAGGCAAGCAGCAGCAGGATTGTCTGCAGCGGGACGGATAGGGGCATGGCGCGCCGGGGGTTGCAATTGCGGTCTGACTGCGGGCTATAGTCCGGCCGCGACCCTGTGCAAGCGGCCAGAATTAGCGGATTTGCATTTCGCACGGACGACTTGCCAAGTGCTTTGCAAATTTTCTCGATTTCGCTTCCTTTGCTGCAAGCGCGAACGTACATTGCCCGCCAAATCCGAGGAGGGCGCGATGAAGGACATTCTGCAAGAGCTCGAGAACCGACGGGCGGCCGCGCGTCTGGGGGGCGGTCAGCGCCGCATCGACGCGCAGCACGCCAAGGGCAAGCTGACGGCGCGCGAGCGGATCGAGCTTCTGCTGGACGAGGGCTCGTTCGAGGAATTCGACACCTTCGTCGCCCATCGCTGCACCGATTTCGGCATGGAGCAGGACCGGCCGGCCGGCGACGGGGTGGTGACCGGCTGGGGCACGGTCAACGGCCGCATGGTCTATGTCTTCAGTCAGGATTTCACCGTCTTCGGCGGCTCGCTGTCGGAAACCCATGCCCAGAAGATCTGCAAGATCATGGACATGGCGATCCAGAACGGCGCGCCGGTGATCGGCTTGAACGATTCGGGCGGCGCCCGGATCCAGGAGGGCGTGGCCTCGCTGGCGGGGTACGCGGATGTGTTCCAGCGCAACATCATGGCCTCGGGCGTGGTGCCGCAGATCTCGGTGATCATGGGCCCCTGCGCGGGCGGCGCGGTCTATAGTCCCGCCATGACCGACTTCATCTTCATGGTGCGCGATTCGTCCTATATGTTCGTGACCGGCCCCGATGTGGTAAAGACCGTCACGAACGAGATCGTCACCGCCGAGGAACTGGGCGGGGCCTCGACCCATACCAAGAAATCCTCGGTCGCCGATGGCGCTTTCGAGAACGATGTCGAGGCGCTGATCGAGGTCCGCCGCCTGATCGACTTCCTGCCGCTGAACAACCGCCAGAAGCCGCCGGTCCGCCCCTTCTTCGACGATCCGGCGCGGGTCGAGGAAAGCCTCGACACGCTGATCCCCGACAATCCGAACACCCCCTACGACATGAAGGAACTGATCCTGAAGGTCGCGGACGAGGGCGATTTCTACGAAATCCAGGCCGATTTCGCCAAGAACATCATCACCGGCTTCATCCGTCTGGAAGGGCAGAGTGTGGGCGTGGTGGCCAACCAGCCGATGGTTCTGGCCGGGTGTCTGGACATCGACTCGAGCCGCAAGGCCGCGCGTTTCGTGCGCTTCTGCGACGCGTTCGAGATCCCGATCCTGACGCTGGTCGATGTGCCCGGCTTCTTGCCCGGCACCGGCCAGGAATATGGCGGGGTCATCAAGCATGGCGCGAAGCTGCTCTTTGCCTATGGCGAGGCGACGGTGCCGAAGGTCACGGTCATCACCCGCAAGGCCTATGGCGGGGCCTATGACGTCATGGCGTCGAAGCACCTGCGTGGCGATTTCAACTATGCCTGGCCCACCGCCGAAATCGCGGTGATGGGGGCCAAGGGCGCGGTCGAGATTCTCTATCGCAGCGAGCTGGGCGACAAGGAGAAGATCGCCGCCCGCACCAAGGATTACGAGGACCGCTTCGCCAATCCCTTCGTCGCCGCCGAAAAGGGTTTCATCGACGAGGTGATCCAGCCCCGGTCGACCCGCCGCCGGGTGTCGCGGGCCTTTGCCTCGCTGCGGGGCAAGAAGCTCAGCAACCCGTGGAAGAAACACGACAACATCCCGCTGTGATGGCGGGATCCCCCGGACCCCAGCATCTGAGGCCGCTCACCCGACCGGCGCTAGATGTTGATTTTTTCGCCCCTCCCTGTTCGTGCCCTGGTGCGACAAAACCACAGAACGCCTCGCAAGCCCCCATGTTTGAACACAAAAACTGGATTCGACCCCTGTCTTCAGGTAAGCTCGCGGTCAGCGCAACCAATGTGGTTTGTGCAGAAAAGAGCATCCGGCGTCTCGGGACCTCCCGGCGACCGGACCGCGAAGAGAGCAGGAGTAACGCATGTCCAAATCGACCATCGGCGTTTTCGCCGGTGCCCTCGCGCTGGCGGTTCTGGGTGGTTGCAGCCACTTCCACCACCAGCAAGAAGAGTACGTCGCCGTCGAACCCGCGCCGCAGCCGATCTACGTCGAGCCCGTCGCCCCGAAATACCGCTGACCGCGCGCCCTCGGGCGTGAGGCAGTTTCGGGCGGGGCCAGTCCTGGCCCCGTCCGCCCGCCGCCTGCCGCTGGGGGTGCCCTCATGCTGAAGCACCGCGGCTTTCCCGGGCGCCTGCCCGGCACCGATTTCCAGTTCGTCATCCGCCGCGCTAATGTGAAGGAGGGGGCCACCCCCCTGATCGCGCGCGAGCGCTACAAGGACCGGCGCGCCCCCGACCGGGCCGCGGATCGCGGCTTCATGGCCGCGCTGTGGACCCATTTCGGCGAGGAACCCTTCGAGCGCGGCAACCTCGACGCGGGGCGCCTGTCGTGGCTCTTCGGCCGCGAGGTGGTGCCAGCGGAAGAGCCCTTCGATCCGAAAAGCTATGAGGCGTTGTTGCGCATCGACCTGGCCAAGGCCCGGGTCTCGTTCCCCGAGATCTTCGACGATCTGGACGAGGAGGATGACGACGACGAGCCCTGGGACGAGGAGGACGAGGATTGACCCGTCCCGACATCAGCGCCGCACAGCACGAATTTGAGGCCCCGTCCGGGGCGGGGGAGTGAGCATGTTCAAGAAGATCCTGATCGCCAACCGCGGCGAGATCGCCTGTCGGGTCATCAAATCCGCGCGCAAGATGGGCATCAAGACGGTGGCGGTCTATTCCGACGCCGACCGCAACGCGCTGCATGTGACGATGGCCGACGAGGCGGTGCATATCGGCCCGCCCCCCGCCAACCAATCCTATATCGTCATCGACAGGATCATGCAGGCGATCCGCCAGACCGGCGCCGAAGCGGTCCATCCGGGCTATGGTTTCCTCAGCGAAAACATGAAGTTCGCCGAGGCGCTGGAGAAGGAGGGCGTGATCTTTGTCGGCCCCCCCAGCCCGGCTATCGAGGCGATGGGCGACAAGATCACCTCGAAAAAGATCGCCCAGGAAGCGGGCGTCAGCACGGTCCCCGGCTATATGGGTCTGATCGCGGATGCCGAGGAGGCGGTCAAGATCTCTGACCAGATCGGCTATCCGGTGATGATCAAGGCTTCGGCCGGCGGCGGCGGCAAGGGGATGCGCATCGCCTGGAACGCGCAGGAGGCGCGCGAAGGGTTCGAATCGTCCAAGAACGAGGCGGCGAACAGCTTCGGCGACGACCGGATCTTCATCGAGAAATTCGTCACGCAGCCGCGCCATATCGAGATCCAGGTCCTGGCCGACAAGCACGGCAATTGCGTCTATCTGCACGAGCGCGAATGCTCGATCCAGCGCCGCAATCAGAAGGTCATCGAAGAGGCGCCCTCGCCCTTCCTGGATGAAGCGACCCGCAAGGCGATGGGCGAGCAGGCCTGCGCCTTGGCCAAGGCGGTGGGCTATACCAGCGCCGGGACGGTGGAATTCATCGTCGACGGCGAGCGGAACTTCTATTTCCTCGAGATGAACACCCGTCTGCAGGTCGAGCATCCGGTGACCGAACTGATCACCGGCGTCGATCTGGTCGAGCAGATGATCCGAGTCGCCAATGGTGAGCCGCTGCCGTTCAAGCAGGAAGACCTGAAGATCAACGGTTGGGCGATGGAAAGCCGTCTCTATGCCGAGGATCCCTACCGCAACTTCCTGCCCTCGATCGGCCGTCTGACCCGCTACCGCCCGCCGGTCGAAGGGCCGACCACCCGCGGCGGCATCGTGCGCAACGATACCGGCGTCTACGAGGGCGGCGAGATCAGCATGTATTACGATCCGATGATCGCCAAGCTCTGCACCTGGGGCAAGACAAGGGCCGAGGCGATCGAGGAGATGCGCCTCGCGCTCGACACGTTCGAGGTCGAGGGGATCGGGCACAACCTGCCGTTCTGCGCGGCGGTGATGGACCATCCGCGCTTCACCTCGGGCAATATCACCACAGCCTTCATCGCCGAGGAATTTCCTGAGGGCTTCCACGGCGTCTCGCTCCCCGCCTCGATGCTGAAACGCGTCTCGGCGGCGGCGGCGGCGATGAACCGGGTGGCCGAGATCCGGCGCACGCGGCTTTCGGGCCGCATGGACAACCACGAGCGCAAGGTCGGCGACGATTGGGTCGTCTCGATCCAGGGCGAGGATTTCCCGGTGGCGATCCGCGCCGACCGGGGCGGTGCGACCGTGGCCTTCGCCGATGGCGCGGCGATGCGGGTCGAATCGGACTGGACCCCGGGGCAGTCGTTGGCCCGGGTGCTGGTCGATGGCGAGCCGCTGGTGATGAAGGTCGGCCGCGTGACCGGCGGCTACCGCATCCGCGTGCGGGGCGCCGATCTGAAGGTGCATATCCGCACCCCGCGTCAGGCGGAACTGGCGCGGCTGATGCCCGAGAAGATGCCGCCCGATACCTCGCGGCTGCTGCTCTGCCCGATGCCGGGGCTGATGGTGAAACTCTCGGTCAACGAGGGCGACGAGGTATTCGAGGGCCAAGCGCTCTGCACCGTCGAGGCGATGAAGATGGAGAACATCCTGCGCGCCGAGAAAAAGGGCGTGGTCAAGAAGATCAACGCCACCGTCGGCGGTTCGCTGATGGTCGACGATGTGATCATGGAGTTCGAATAACGTGCTGCCGCGCGCCCCTCATACTGCCGCGAAAACGCCTGTCCGGGCGGGGCAGGGGCGCGCGGGCTACCGTCCCGCGGGCAGCCGTTCCAGCAATTCCTGGCGCCTGAGCGGGAAGCGGTCGATCATGTCGCCAATCTCGCGCACGTCGCGGGGCAGGGGGCGGCGCTGCTTGATCTCGCCGTCCTTGTCGATGATCGCCAGCATGAAGCCGCGCGGCCTGAGCCTTTGCCGCAGCAGGCTGCCGGAATTGCGGTCACTATCGACCAGAACGACGACATCACGCACCAGCAGGTCGCCCGGCCGCTCCATGATGTCGCGCATCTGCCGCTGGAAGGCGGGATCGTTCGGGCTGTCGGCCATGACGGCGACGATGCGCAGCGTCCAGAGGAAATCGTCGGGATCGACATCGGCCGCGTCCAGGATCATCAGCTCGGCCACCGCCGCCTGGGGCTCGGCCGTCTGCGCGAGGGCGACGTGGGGCGTGAGCAGCACGAGCAACGCAACGAGGACGGACTTCATCGGCGGTAGGACTCCCTTTCGTCCCCATATAAGCGATCCGCCGACGATTGCACCCGTGATCACACAGATTTCGCCCCGGCCCCGGCTGGCCGCGGCCTGACGCTTTGGAGGAACCCCGATGTCCGAGACCGACAAGATGAAAGCCTGGGAAGCGCTGGCCGCCAAGGAGCTGAAGGGCGCTGCGCCCGAGACGCTGACCTGGCATACGCTGGAGGGTATTCCGGTCAAGCCGGTCTATACCGAGGCCGATCTGCAGGGGCTGGACCATCTGGGCTCGATGCCCGGCATGGCGCCCTTCACCCGCGGTCCCCGGGCGACGATGTACGCGGGCCGGCCCTGGACCATCCGCCAATACGCCGGTTTCTCGACCGCCGAGGAATCGAACGCCTTCTACCGCAAGGCGCTGGCCGCCGGGCAACAGGGGGTTTCGGTCGCCTTCGACTTGGCGACGCACCGCGGCTATGACAGCGACCATCCGCGGGTGGTGGGCGATGTGGGCAAGGCCGGTGTGGCCATCGATTCGGTCGAGGACATGAAGATCCTCTTCGACGGCATCCCGCTGGAGAAGGTCTCGGTCTCGATGACCATGAACGGCGCGGTGATCCCGATCCTGGCGAATTTCATCGTCACGGGCGAGGAGCAGGGCGTGGACCGCAGCCTGCTGTCCGGGACCATCCAGAACGACATCCTCAAGGAGTTCATGGTCCGCAACACCTATGTCTATCCGCCCGAGCCCTCGATGCGGATCATCGCGGATATCATCGAATACACCTCGGCCGAGATGCCGAAGTTCAACTCGATCTCGATCTCTGGCTACCACATGCAGGAAGCCGGCGCGAACCTGGTGCAGGAGCTGGCCTTCACCCTGGCCGACGGGCGCGAATATGTCCGGGCGGCGCTGGCGCGGGGCATGGATGTGGACGCTTTCGCCGGGCGGCTGTCGTTCTTCTTCGCCATCGGCATGAATTTCTTCATGGAGGCCGCCAAGCTGCGCGCCGCGCGACTGCTCTGGCACCGCATCATGACCGAGTTCAACCCGAAGAAATCGGGCTCGCTGATGTTGCGGACCCATTGCCAGACTTCGGGCGTCTCGTTGCAGGAGCAGGATCCCTACAACAACGTCGTGCGCACGGCCTATGAGGCGCTGGCGGCGGCGCTGGGCGGCACGCAGTCGCTGCATACCAACGCGCTGGACGAAGCCATCGCGCTGCCCACCGAATTCAGCGCGCGCATCGCCCGGAACACCCAGCTGATCTTGCAGGAAGAGACCGGGGTGACCAAGGTCGTCGATCCGTTGGCGGGATCTTACTATGTTGAGAAACTGACTGCGGACCTGGCGGAAGCGGCCTGGAAACTGATCGAGGAAGTTGAAGAACTGGGAGGGATGACCAAGGCCGTAGCCTCGGGCATGCCGAAGCTCCGCATCGAGGAATCGGCCGCGCGGCGTCAGGCGCAGATCGACCGCGGCGAAGAGGTCATCGTCGGCGTCAACAAATATCGGCTGGCCAAGGAAGACCCGATCGACATCCTCGACATCGACAACGTCAAGGTGCGCGAGGCGCAGATCGCCCGTCTGGCCGCGACCCGCGCCAGCCGCGACGAGGCCGCCTGCCAGGCGGCGCTGGCGGAACTGGAAAACCGGGCGGCGCATGGCGGCAACCTGCTGGCGGCCGCGGTCGAGGCGGCGCGGGCGCGAGCCTCTGTTGGGGAAATCAGCATGGCGATGGAAAAGGTGTTCGGCCGTCACCGGGCCGAGGTGAAGACCCTCGCCGGCGTCTATGGCGCGGCCTATGAGGGCGACGCGGGCTTTGCCCAGATCCAGAAGGATGTCGAGGCCTTCGCCGAGGACGAGGGCCGCCGCCCCCGGATGCTGGTGGTGAAGATGGGCCAGGACGGTCACGACCGCGGCGCCAAGGTCATCGCCACCGCCTTTGCCGATATCGGATTCGACGTCGATGTGGGCCCCCTGTTCCAGACCCCAGAAGAGGCCGCGCAGGACGCCATCGACAACGACGTGCATGTCATCGGCATCTCCAGCCAGGCGGCGGGCCACAAGACCCTTGCGCCGAAGCTGGTGGAGGCGTTGAAAGAGCAGGGTGCGGGAGACATCCTGGTGATCTGCGGCGGGGTGATTCCGCAGCAGGACTACCAGTATCTCTACGACCACGGCGTGAAGGCGATCTTCGGTCCCGGCACCAATATCCCCGCCGCGGCCAAGGATATTCTGCGCCTGATCCGCGAGGCGCGCGGTTAGGGAACTCCGGCTGGCGGACCCCGGGGGAGGGGTCCCGGCCGAAGGGGGCGGCGGCGGGGAGGCCGCCGCCCTTTTCGTTTGCGCCGATCGGGTGCAGGATGGTGCGACGGAGGGCCGCCATGACCGAACTGATCCTCACCACCTATGATTGGGTGCCCGCCATGCCGCGCGGCTTCGTCCGCGACCTGCGGATCCGCTGGGCGTTGGAGGAGGCGGGGCTCGCCTACCGCGTCGCTTCGGTCCCGTTCCGCGACCGGGGCGCCGCGCATCTGGCGCATCAACCTTTCTGGCAAGTGCCCTGGCTGACGGATGGCGATCTGTCGGTCTTCGAATCGGGCGCGATCCTGCTTCATCTTGGCGCGAAAAGCCCCGCCCTGATGCCCGGGGATGCCGAGGGGCGCTCGCTGGTCACGCAATGGGTCTTCGCCGCGCTCAATTCCGTCGAGATGGCGAGCCTGCCCTGGGCGCTGCTGCGCTTCGGCGACAGGCCGGTGCCCGAGGCGATGACCCGCTTCCTGTCCCTGCGGCTGGACCGGATGGAGGCCGTTCTGGCCGGGGTCGAGTGGTTGCCCGGGGGATTTTCGGTCGCCGACATCCTGATGGCCGATGTGCTGCGCCTCGTTGACCGGTTCGACGGGCTCGCCGGGCATCCCGCCTGCAAGGCCTATGTCGCCCGCGCCACCGCCAGGCCCGCCTTCCAGACGGCGCTGGCAGATCAGATGGCCCATTTCGCCGCCGCCGATTGATCCCCCTTCCGCTTGACGAAAGACCGGGGCAGGATGCCGGGAAAACGGAGGCGGCGATGGGCGACCGAGGGCAAGTGATCGAGGGACCGCTGGCGCTTGCTCCGCTCTGGGCGCTTCCGTCCCGCATCGGAGCGCCGTCATGATCGCCCTCGACCATATCGCCCTTGCCGCCCGCAGCCTGGAGGAAGGCACCGCCGCGCTGGAACAGGCGCTGGGCCTGCCGTTGGAGCCCGGCGGGCGCCATGCGCAGATGGGGACGCACAACCGGCTTTTGTCGATGGGTCCGGGGGAATACCTCGAACTCATCGCCATCGACCCCGAGGGGCGGGTGCCCGACCGCCCCCGCTGGTTCGACCTCGACGCCTTTGCCGGCGAGACGCGGCCGCAATGCTGGATCCTGCGCACCGACGACATCGCGACCGCGCTGGCCCGGGCGCCCGCCGGGACCGGCACGCCCACGCTTTTTCGCCGCGACGCGCTGAGCTGGACCTTCGCGCTGCCCGACAGTGGCCAGCAGCCCTTTGACGGCACCGCCCCCGCCCTCATCGAATGGGGCGAGGGCGTGCCGCATCCGTCCACCCGCCTGCCCGACCGGGGCCTGCGGCTGACCGGCATCACCCTGCGCCATCCCCGGCCCGCGGCGCTGCAAAAGGCACTGGCCGGGCTGATCGAGGATCCGCGGCTCAGCGTCGAGACGGGCGCGCCGGGCATCGCCTTTGCCTTCGACACCCCGGACGGGCCGCGGGTGCTGGCATGATCCGGCCCGCGCGCGCAGGCGATGCGCCAGTCATCGCCGCCTTCTGGAACCCGATCATTCGCGACACCACGGTCACCTTCTCGCCCCTCGAAAAGACCGTGGCCGACATCGAGGCGATGATCGCCACCCGCCAGGCCTTTCTGGTCATCGACCGCGGACAGGGGGCCGAGGGCTTCGCGACCTACACCCAGTTCCGCAGCGGCCCGGGCTATGTCTTTGCGCAGGAACACACGGTGATTCTGGCGCCCGGGGGCCGGGGGCAGGGGGCCGGGCGGGCGCTGATGACGGCGCTGGAGGATCGCGCGCGCCAGCACGGCCACCACGCCATGATCGGCGGCGTCTCGGGGTCGAACCCGCAGGGAATCGCCTTTCATGCCAGAATCGGCTATGCCGAGGTCGCACGGATGCCGCAAGTCGGCTGGAAACTGGGCACTTGGCACGATCTTGTGTTCATGCAGAAATTGTTGTGAACGTCGCATGTTCAAGCGCCCGGGGCGGCGCTAGAATGCGCGCATGTCCCTCTGGTCCCGGATCTCTGACGCCGTTGAAGCGCTCCGTGCGGGCGAACCGCTCAGCGCGGTTTTCGACCGGCTGCGCGTGCGTCCCGAGCGCACCGTGGCCTTCACCATCGGCGTGATCGCGCTGGGCGCGAAGCTCGCCAAGGCCGATGGCACCGTCACCCGCGACGAGGTGGCGATGTTCCGCGAGGTCTTCACCATCCCCAAGGAGGACGAGGCGAGCGCGGCGCGGGTCTTCAACCTCGCCCGGCAGGACGTGGCCGGCTATGATTCCTATGCCCGCAAGATCGCCGGGCTGTTTCCGCCCAACGATCCGGTGCTCCGCGACCTGATCGAGGGGCTTTTCTACGTCGCCGTGGCGGATGGCGATTTCCACCCGGCCGAGGATGCCTTCCTGCGCGAGGTTTCGGGCATCTTCGGGCTGGGCGAGGCCTGCTACCGCGCAATCTATGCCCGCAATGTTCCCGGCGCGGCGCCCGATCCCTATGAATTGCTGGAGCTTCCGCACGATGCCTCGCTCGATCAGGCGCGGGCGGCGTTCCGGCGGATGGTGCGCGAATCCCATCCCGATGCGCTGCGTGCCCGCGGTGTCCCGGACGAGGCGGTGCGGCTGGCCGAGGATCGTCTCAAGGCGCTCAATTCCGCGTGGGAAGAGGTCCAGCAGCGCCACGCGGCTTAAGGCTGCGCTGCCGCTGTGCTAGGGTCGCCCCGGTTCCCCCCGGACAGGAGCGCGCGTGTCCCTGATCTTTGTCGGCCTTGGCGCCCTTCTGCTGCTGGCGCTGCTCAAGCGGTCGTTCCGGCTGATGATGGGGCTGGGCGGCGGAATGATCGCGGCCGCGCTGGGGCTGCAGGGCGGCGGGGATTCCGCCACCGCGCCGCGCCGCTCGCCCCCTGCCGAGGCCCGTCCCTGGGAGACGGCACCCGGAACCGAACGGCTCTGGGTCACGACCGACCGGCTGCACCGCCGGACCTGTCCCTCGACTGAGTGCGGCAGCGTCGGGCGGCTGGCGCTGGGCGAGGGGGTCACGGTGCGCGAGATCCAGAACGGCTGGGCGCGGATCAGCGATTCCTACGACGCCGCCTGCCGGGGCGGCGACAGCGGCATGGTCGAGACGGGGAATGCCGCCTGCACGCCGGACAACGGGATCGAGGGTGGGCGGCTCGCTGAATGGGTCTCGGCCTAGTTCCTGTCCTCGACCCCGCCCGCCGACGCGCCCCGCCGCTGAACCGCGCCCCTCGTCAAAACTGCCGCCCGCGCTATCTTGGCGGTATCCCGTTCCAACCGCCCGTCACCGTTCCAGGAGCCCCGGCCATGCGTCTTGTCCCCGTTCTCGCCCTGACCCTGACTCTCGCCGCGCCGGTCCAGGCGCAAGAGGAGGCGCCCGGCAGCTCGCTGCAGGGCATGCTGGACGACATGATGGGTGTGGTGAATCCCTGGCTGGCCGATCTGGTCGACATGCTGGGCGATCTGGCCGGCTGGCATGCGCCGGAATTCCTGCCCAATGGCGACATCCTGATCCGCCGTCGGCTGCCGGACGAGCCCGGCGGGCAAGAGCCCGAGGTTCAGGACGATGAGGCGCCCTTGGCCCCGGGCGAAAGCCTGGAATTGTGAGGCCGCGCGACCCGCTGGATCGTGGTGACGCCCAGCGTCTTGGCCAGCGCCGCGAAGCGTGAGGCCGCGACTTCGCCAAACAGGTCCTTGCGCTCGGGTTGCAGGATCAGCTCCAGCACCTTTTTCTTGGGAAAATAGCGCAGCTCGCCCGCCTCATCCGGTCCCGCCAGCGAGAACATGGCGCCAAAGCGCATGGCCCGGCCGATCATGATGGCGTGGCGGATTTCCTCTTCGTCCAGCAGTTTCAGAAGCGGCGTAAGGCGGCTGTCGGCGCCGGGCGATTTGTAGCGGTTCATCAGCGCCAGACCCAGATAGACCCGCCCCTTGTGGTCGAGCCCGCCCAGATTGGCCCGCGTCGCCGTGTCGAAACAGCTTTCCGAGCGGTAATCGGGATGCGCCCGCCAATTCACGTCATGCAGCAGGCAGGCGGCCTTGACCAGCCGCAGCCGTTCGTCAGGGACGTTCTTGTAAAGCGGCATCAGGAATTCGAACATCCGCCGCCCGAAACCGGGGATGCGGGCCGAGGAGTTTTCCAGATGGCGGCAGGCCTCGATCAGCGGATCGCGGGCGCGCAATTCCTCGGGCATCTGTTCGTAGAGGATCCCCTCGCGGATCCCGTAGCTGGAGATATAGATCTCGCGCGGGCGGAACACGGTCAGCATCTGGCGCAGGACGACCGTGGCCAGCGGCACCAGCACGATCCGCTCGGGCGAAATCCCGGTCTTGTCGCGCAGCTTCTTCAGGTCCTGGGTTTCCAGCCAGTCGATGGTCTTGCGGATCGACTTCGGCGTCATCTCGTATTCGTGCAGCACCGTCAGCGGATAGCCGCGCCGCTCCATGTCGAGCCGCGCCAGCGCCCGCCAGGATCCACCCACCAGATAAAGCGCCTTGTGATCGGCCCCCACCTCGTCGCGGAGCTTTTTCAGCGTCTCGGTGATATGGAGGCGCAGGCCCTTCTTGCCGCCCGGCACTTGTTGCAGGCGGAAGGGCCCCAGGGGCGAGCTGACCCGCCGCCCGACCGTGGCATCGCCGATCTCGGCCAGTTCCATGGACGAGCCGCCGATGTCGCAGACCAGCCCCCGTGCGCCCGGCCAGCCCAGCAGCACGCCTTGGGCGGAAAGCCGCGCCTCCTCGGTCCCGGGGATGATCAGCATCTCGATGCCGGTGGCCGCTTCGACTTCGGTCTTGAACTCGATCCCGTCCTCGGCCTCGCGCACGGCGGCGGTGGCGACCATGGTCAGGCTGGTGAGCTTCATATCGGCCGAGAGCAGCGCGAAGCGCTTGATCGCGGCCAGCGCCCGGGCGCGGCCCTCGGGGTGCAGGCGGTTGGTCTGCGCCAGATCGCGGCCCAGCCCGCAGAGCACCTTTTCGTTGAAGAAATAGGCCGGTGAGCGGGCCGCGCCGTCGAAGACCACCATCCGCACCGAGTTGGAGCCGACGTCGATCACGCCCACCCGGTCCAGCGCCCGCACCGATTCGTCATCGAAGAGCGATTGTCCGCCGAAATAGCCACGCACCGGCGGAGGCGATACGGGCGGGGTGGTCATGGTCTCGCTGTCTGCATCCATGGCCTGTCTCTTTCGTCAAAGGCAGCTGGGTCATCTAGTCAGTGCCGCGGCGCGGCGTCAACCGCGGCGGTCAGTCCGGGGTATGCGCAAGCTCGGGCACATCCCGCGCCCCGGCTGATCCACGGCCCGACAGCGAGGGGTTCTCCATGAAGAACCGGTGGCACGAGAACATGGGCCTGTCGGGATCGGCGCCCTGCGGATCGCGCAGATAGCGACCGTTGCCGTCCAGCACCCAGCTCTGTGCCTCGTCATAGAGATTGGCGGCCATGATCTGGCTGACGATCTGCGCCTTGACGGTCTTGTTCTTGATCTCGACCAAGGTCTCCACCCGCCTGAGCAGGTTGCGCCCCATCCAGTCGGCCGAGGACATGAAGACCCGCGCCTGATCGGAGGGCAGGCCGAAGCCCGAGCCGAAACAGACGATGCGCGAATGTTCCAGGAACCGGCCGACGATGGACTTGACGCGGATGTTCTCCGAGAAACCCTTGATCCCGGGTCTGAGCCCGCAGATCCCGCGCACCACGAGGCTGATCTGCACCCCGGCCTGACCGGCGGCATAAAGGGCGTCGATCACGTCCTCGTCGACCACGGAATTCATCTTGGCCCAGATCTGCGCCGGCCGCCCGGCGCGGGCGTGATCGGCTTCGCGCGCGATCAGTTCCAGCAGTCGGGGTTTCAGCGTCAGCGGCGAGATGGCGAGGTTTTCCAGCGTCTCGGGCTCGGCATAGCCCGAGAGGAAGTTGAACACCCGCGCCGCGTCGCGCCCGATGGGGGCGTTGCAGGTGAAGAGGCTGAGGTCGGTATAGATCCGCGCGGTGATCGGGTGGTAATTGCCGGTGCCCCAATGGGTATAGGTGACCAGCTTGTCCCCCTCGCGCCGCACCACGGCCGAGATCTTGGCATGGGTCTTGTACTGGATGAAGCCATAGACGACATGCGCGCCCGCCCGTTCCAGACGGCGCGACTGGCGGATGTTGGCGGCCTCGTCGAAGCGGGCTTTCAGTTCCACAAAGGCGGTGACGGATTTGCCCGCCTCGGCCGCTTCGCAGAGCGCGTCGACAATCGGGCTGTCGCGGCTGGTGCGGTAGAGCGTCTGCTTGATGGCCAGGACATTGGGGTCGGACGCCGCCTGCGTCAGGAAGCGGACCACCATGTCGAAGGTCTCGTAGGGGTGGTGCAGCAGCATGTCCTTCTGGCGGATCGCCGCGAACATGTCGCCGTCGTGGTCTTGCACCCGCTCAGGCACGCGCGGCGTGAAGGGCGGCCATTGCAGGTCGCGTCGCCCGTCCACCACCAATTCCTTGAGGTCGGCCATGCCCAGCACGCCGTCCAACTCGATCACCTCGTCGGCGTTAACCTCCAGCTCCTGCATGACCAGCGCCTTGAGCGTGGGCTCGGCGCCCGCGGTCAGCGTCAGGCGCACCACCTCGCCGCGGCGACGGCGCTTCAGCGCCACCTCGAACTCGCGGACCAGATCCTCGGCCTCTTCCTCGACCTCCATGTCCGAATCGCGCAGCACCCGGAAGGCGCAGGAATTGAGCGCGACATAGCCCGGGAAAAGCGCCTGCAACTGGTCGAGCAGCAGTTCCTCCAGCGGCAGGAAGCGATAGGCCAGCCCCTCGGCCGGCAGGCGGATGAACCGGTCGATCTGCTGCGGCACGGGCAGCAGAGCGCTGCGCCGCAGCCCGTCCGCGCGGCGTTCGATGGTCAATGCCAGACAGAAGCCCGCGTTCGGGATGAAGGGGAAGGGATGCGCCGGGTCGATGGCCAGCGGCGAGAGCATCGGGAAGACGTTCGACAGGAAATATTCGCCCAGGAAGGCGCGGTCGGCCTCGGTCAGGGCCTGGCGATCCAGGATCACCATCTTCTCGTTTTCCAACTCGCTGCGCAGGGCGCGGAACGTCTCCTGCTGGGTCAGCATGAGGCGGCGGGCATCTTCGTTGATCAGCGTCAGTTGTTCATAGGCGGTCAGCCCGTCCAGCGAGGGCGTCATATTCCCCGACCGATGGAGTTCGCGCAGGCCCGCCACACGGACGGTGTAGAATTCGTCCAGGTTGGTGGCCGAGATCGACAGGAACCGCACCCGCTCCAGCAGCGGCACGCGGGGGTTCGAGGCCTCGTCCAGAACCCGCCAGTTGAAGGCGATCCACGACAGCTCGCGGTTGAAGAAACGCCCCGGCGCCGCCGGATCGAAACCTTCGGGCGGATCGATGGGCGCGGGGAACGGGCCATGGAGGAAATCGGCGGTGCTCATGAGCGTTCGTTAGCCCGCAATTGCGACACTTGGGTGACGGTGGTCATGATGCCTGCGGCTCCCCGGGATTGTCGAGGTCCAGGGCCAGAACCTCGCTCGCCAGCCGCACTGTGACGGGCCGCTTCAGTTGCAGCGCGCGGCGGTCGATCCGGGCGACCAGCGCGCCGGCTGCGGCCAGCGACCGCTCCATCCGCGGCAGCAGGAAGTCGATGAGGCCGGGGTCCACCTGCAACTGCCGGTCGGTGAACAGCTTGACCAGAACGGCGGCCAGCAGCGCCTCGTCCGGCTCGGCCAGCGCCGGATGCGCGGCGGCCGAGAGGCGGGAATAGAGGTCGGGCAGGGCCAGGCCCCAGTCGCGGGCCGGCCTCGGCGCGGTCAGCAGCAACTCGCCCCGGCCCCGCAGATGGTTGATGAGGTGAAAGAGCGCCTCCTCGCCACCGGTCCCGGCCAGCGTCGCGGCGTCGTCGATCACGATCTTCAAGGGTGCGCCGGGCTCCAGCAGGGCGGGCAGGTCGGCGCGGAAACTCTGGACCGGCTGCCAACGGGCGCCGACACGCCGCGCCCAGACATGCGCCAGATGCGTCTTGCCCGAGCCCGGCGGCCCGACCAGCACCGACAGCCCGTTGGGCAGCCCGCGCGGATCGTCGAGCGCCGCCACCGCCTGCGCGTTGGACGGCGCCTCGAGGAAATCCTCGCGCCCCATGGCCGCGTCGCTGGGCAGGGCCAGCGGCAATTGTTCAGGGGATTTCCGGTCCGTCATCACCGTCTCCGGCCACCCGGGGCGGCGTGTCGCGCAGAACCCAGGAGCGCGGCGCGCTGCCGCTCTCGGTCCCGGCGTAGAGCGCGCTGTCGCGATAGACCCCGGCGAAATGACGGGCGATCACACCGATCGCCGCCGCCACGGGCACCGCCACCAGCATGCCGACGAAGCCGAAGGCCGCACCGAAGACGCTGAGCGCGAAGATCAGCCAGACCGGATGCAGGCCGACCGAGCGGCCGACCAGCTTCGGCGTCAGCACATTGCCCTCGATGGCCTGCCCGGCGACAAAGACCGCTGCGACCAGACCCAGCTGCATCCAGTCGCCCCAGAATTGCACCAGGCCCAGCCCCAGCGCCAGCACGCCGCCGATCACCGCGCCGACATAGGGAATGAAGGTGATGAGCCCCGTGATCGCGCCGATCACCAGCCCGAATTGCAGCCCGACCAGCATCAGCCCGACTGCGTAATAGATCCCCATCAGCAGGCAGACCGTGCCCATTCCGCGCACGAAGGCGGCAACGGTGCGATCAATCTCGAAGGCGAGCTTGCGGATCGTCGGCGCATGGTCCCGTGGCAGCATCTCGTCGATGCGGGCGATCATGCGGTCCCAGTCGAGCAGCAGGTAGAAGGCCACAACCGGCACCACGACGATCAGCAGGACGATGTTGATCACCGACAGCGCCGAGCCCAGCACCGCATTCGCCAGCTCGCCACCCCGTTCCTGGGCCGCCTCGCCCAGGCTGGCCAGCGAGCGGCGCAGCGTGGAGTCCGGATCGGCCAGCGACGGCAACCGCTCGGTCGCCAGCGAATAGGCGCGCTCGACCAGACCGGGGATCGCCTCGCGCAGGGCCTGGAACTGGTCGACCAGCAGCGGCACGACCAGCAGGATCGCCAGCACGAAGATCAGCAGCACGATCAGCGAGATCAGCACCGTCGCCACGGTCCGGCTGACGCCCGTCCGCTCCAGCCGGTCCGCCAGCGGGTCGAGGAAATAGGCCAGCGCCGCCCCCAGTACGAAGGGCAGGATGACATCGCCCAGCCGCCACAGCGCCAGAATCAGCAGGGCGGCCAGCACCCCCCAGATCTGCAACTGTCGCTTGACGCTGAGCGCCATGGCTCAGATCTGCCGCTCGGGCAGACGCACCACCAGACCTTCGAGGGCAGGCGTCACCTTGATCTGGCAGGTCAGCCGCGAGAGCGCCGGGTTGGGCTCGAAGGCGAAATCCAGCATGTCCTCTTCCATCGGGTCCTTGGGGGGCAGTTTGCCGACCCAGGCCTCGTCCACATAGACATGGCAGGTCGAACAGGCGCAGGCGCCGCCGCAATCGGCCTCGATGCCGTTCACGCCGTTGTCGCGCGCGCCTTCCATGACCGTGAGCCCCGGTGCCACGTCGATGACATGCTCCGTCCCGTCGAACTCGATATAGGTAATCTTGACCATTCTTGCCTCGTCCGCCCTCTGTCAGCCCCGACATAAAACACGCCGGGGCGTTTGACCAGAGTTGCGGCGGCCCGGCCCGCCGCGCGGCGGGCGCCCCGAAATGGTGCCGTCTCTGCCCTTGGGGTGCCGTTTCTCTGCCCGGAAAATGCCCGGTTCCGACGCCAGATTATTCGCATGTCAGGAAACAATACGCCGAATCGCGCGTTTGAGGTCGTCATGCTCCGCTTCGCTTTCCCGCTTCTGGTCACCCTCGCCCTCGGCGCCTGTCAGGCCGCCGAGCCCGAGGCTGCCGTGAGCCGGGCGCAGCCCGCGCCCGAGGCGGGGCGTGCGGATGTGGTGCCGGCGGGGGCCTGCTGGGCGACCGACCGGGTGCCGGCGCTGACCGAAACCCGCTTCGTCCCGGTCGAGGGCCACAGCGGTCTCCAGCCCGAGGAGACCACGCTGCGCCCGGCCGAGGATCGCCTGTTCGCCGTGCCTTGCCCCGACCAGATGACCGCCGATATGACCGCCTCGCTGCAGCGGGCGCTCAGCGCGCGGGGCCTTTATGCCGGGCCGATCACCGGCACGATGGACGCCGAGACCGCCGAGGCCGTGCGCCGCTATCAGGCGCCGCAGGGGTTGGACAGCGGTGTGCTGTCGCTCGACGCTGCGCAGCAGATGGGTCTGATCGCCATCCCGCGCGACCGTCTTTGAACCCTTACAGGCCCTTGTCCCAATCCTGCATCCGCGCCACGTAGCGCGCCAGCGTGTCGATCTCCAGATTGATCGGCTGACCCACGGCGATCTCGCCCCAGGTGGTAACCTGCTGGGTATGCGGGATCAGGTTGACGGTAAACTCCGCCCCCTCGACCTCGTTCACCGTCAGCGAGGTGCCGTTCAGCGCCACCGACCCCTTGGGCGCGATGAACCGGGCCAGATCCTGCGGCGCGCGGAACCGGACGCGGGTGCTGTCGCCCTCGGTCGCGATCTCGGTGATCTCGGCCACGCCGTCGACATGGCCGGACACGATATGCCCGCCCAGCTCGTCCCCCACCTTCAGCGCGCGTTCCAGGTTCAGCCGCTTGCCCGGCGTCCAGCCCTCGCGTCCCAGCGCGGTCTTGCGCACCGTCTCGGCCGAGATGTCGACGTCGAACCAGTTCTGGGGCGTGCGACCCAGCGCGACCACGGTCAGGCAGATCCCCGAACAGGCGATCGAGGCGCCGATCTCGATCCCCTCCACGTCATAGGCGGTGGCGATCCGCGCGCGCAGGTCGCCGCGCTGCTCGACCGACAGGACCCGGCCGATATCGGTGATGATTCCCGTGAACATGCGCCTCTCTCCGTTCCAGGGCCCCGGATGGGCCAAAATTCGGCCATCATCGGGGTTTATCGCTGAACTCCTCTCTGGCATCCTTTTCCACAAAGGGGAACACCCCAAGGGCAGAGGCAGGCACATGATACGCACCACCGGCGAGGGGCGCCGTTTCCTTTTTCTGCAAGGCCCGCACGGACCGTTTTTCCGCGATCTGGGTGGCATGCTGCGCCGCACCGGGGCCGAGGTCCGGCGCATCGGCTTCAACCGCGGCGATCAGGCCTATTGGGGGCGTGAGGGCTACGTGCCCTATACCGGCACGCCCGAGGATTGGCCCGCCGCCATCGCCGCCGAATTCGAAGGCCAGGGGACCACGGATCTTGTCCTCTATGGCGATACCCGCTTCATCCATGCCGAAGCGGTGCGGCAGGCCCATGCGCGGGGCATCACCGTCCATGTCTTCGAGGAAGGCTATCTGCGCCCCTGGTGGGTGACGTACGAGCGGGGCGGCGCCAACGGCCATTCGCGGCTGATGGAGCTGTCCATCCCGCAGATGCGCCAGGCGCTGGAGAATTGCGAAACCGACCTGATCGACGCACCGGCCCATTGGGGCGACATGCGTCAGCATGTCTATTACGGCTTCGCCTATCACGCGCGGATCCTATTGGCGAACGGCGCCTACAAGGGTTTCCGCCCGCACCGGGCGCTGAATGTGGTGCAGGAATTCCGGCTGCACCTGAACCGGCTGGTGATGATGCCCTTCCACGCCATCGAGCGGCGGCTGGCCACCTGGCGGGTTCGGACCGGCGGTTTCCCCTATCACCTGGCGCTGTTGCAGCTGGAACATGACGCGAGCTTTCAGCAGCATTCGCCCTTCCGCACCATGACCGAGTTTCTGGAGGTCGCGATCAAGGGCTTCGCCGAGGGCGCGCCGCGCCATCATCACCTGGTCTTCAAGGCCCATCCGCTGGAGGATGGCCGGACCAGGCTGAAGGCCGATATCGCCCGCATCGCCGGGGCTTTGGGCGTGGCGGATCGCGTGCATTTCATCCGCGGCGGCAAGCTGGCGGGGCTGTTGAACCACGCACGCTCGGCCGTTACCGTCAATTCCACCGCCGCACAGCAGGTGCTCTGGCGGGGCATGCCGCTGAAGGTCTTCGGCGCGGCGGTCTATGACAAGCCGGAATTCGTTTCGACCCAGCCGCTGCCCGAGTTCTTCGCCCATCCGACCCGGCCCGACCTGCGCGCCTATCGCGACTACCGGCGCTTCCTGCTGGAGACCTCGCAACTGCCGGGGGGGTTCTATTCCGCAGCAGGGCGGCGGCAGCTTCTAAGGCAGGTGGTCGACCTGATCCTCTCGCCCGAGGATCCCTATACCGCGCTGATCTCTGGACGTGCGGCGCCACGGCAACACCTGCGGCTCGTGCCCTGAGGGCCGGGGGCACAAGATGCGGGAGGCCTCCGGCGGACGCCACCTGTATCTTGCCGCGCCCGCCCGGCCGTCTGACCTTTGACCGCCAGACAGCGGCCCGCGGCAATCCCCACTTGGAAATTCTGCCGCTTCTGCGTATACTTGCGTAAAAAACTTGAGGCAGATCCATCAAAGGAGCCCGAGCAGTGTTTGTCAGACCTTCCCGCCGCGTTCGCGCGCTGGCGCTCGGTGTCCTTGTTGCGGGAGTCGCGGCTTGCACCGCGCCACGCCCGGGACCCACCATGAACGAGATCTTCGCAGGCTCGGTCCTGCGCGAGGGCGACAGCTATATCGTCGCCGTCGGAGACCGGGTGAACCGGGCCGCGAATGTGCCGACCTCGCTGGGCTTCTCGGACGCGCTGCGCCACGCGCGGCTTCTGGGCGGCGACACGATCCGCACCGGCGACACCGTGTCGGTCACCGTGTTCGAGAACGTGCCCGAGGGGTTGCTGACCTCGGCCGACACCCCCGGCGCCCGGCTGACCGAGCTTCAGGTCGACGATCAGGGCTATATCTTCGTTCCCTTCGCCGGCCGCGTCCGCGCCGCGGGCCAGTCGCCCGAGGGGCTGCGCTCGGCCATCGCCGAACAGCTCGACCAGCAGACGCCTGACCCGCAGGTCTATGTCAGCCGCACCGGCGGCGACGGGGCCACGGTCAGCGTCGTCGGCCGGGTCGGCGCCCAGGGCGTCTATCCGATCGAGCGTCCGAACCGCCGCCTGACCGCCATGCTCGCCACCGCGGGCGGGGTCAGCGTGCCCACGCAGACCGCCATGGTCACTGTCGCCCGCGGCTCGGTCATCGACCGGGTCTGGCTTGACGATCTCTTCCAATATCCGCAGCTTGACATCGCCATGCGGGGCGGCGACCGCATCTTTGTCGAACAGGACCAACGGCGCTTCACCGTCATGGGCGCGACCGGCACCCAGGCGCTGATCACCTTCGACCAGCGCGAGCTGACGGCGATCGAGGCTCTGGCCCAGGTCGGCGGGCTCGATGCCGCGCGGGCCGATCCGACCGGCGTCTTCGTCTTCCGCGACGAACCGGCCGAAGTGGCGCGCAACGTGCTGGGCATGCCGAACATTCAGGGCGACACGCGCATCGTCTATGTGCTGGACCTGACGGCCCCGAACGGCATGTTCATGGCCCGTGACTTCCAGATCCGCGACGGCGATTCGATCTATGTGACCGAGGCTTCTGCCGTGCGCTGGAACCGCCAGATCGCCACGCTCACCGGCGCGCTCAGCGCCACCGGCTCGGCGATCACGGCCATCGACCGGGCGGCCAACCCCTGACCGGCCAGGGCCCGCGATGCCGGGTGACAGCCGCCCTCCACGCCGCCTGATCGCCGCCAGCGGCGGGTTCCTGGGCCCGGGCGCCACCGCAAGGCGCCTGCGCCGGATCCTGGAGCTGGCGGTTGCGCGCCCCGTCCTGGGCTGGCCGGGCGGGGGTGACGCGGTGATCGCCTGGGGCCATGCCCCCCGCGCCCACCGGGCCGAGAGGCTGGCCGCCCGCACCGGCGTGCCCCTCTGGCGGATCGAGGATGCCTGGATCCGCTCGATCAGGCCGGGCCGCGCCGGGGGCGGGCCGCCGATGGGCCTGCTGATCGACCGGCGCGGCATGCATTACGACCCCACGCAGCCCTCGGACCTTGAGGTCCTGCTGGCCAGTCACGCGCTGGACGACGGCGCGCTGATCGCCCGCGCGCGGTTGGCGCTGGAGCGGCTGCGCGCGCTGCATCTGTCCAAGTACAACACCCACGATCCGGGACTGGAGCCGCCGCCGCCCGGCTATGTGCTGGTGGTGGACCAGGTGCGGGGCGATGCCTCGCTGACCCATGGCGGGCTGGCGCGGCCCGAGCGGCGCTTTCGCGAGATGCTGGTCATGGCGCAGGAGGAGAACCCCGGCGCCCGCGTCCTGATCCGCGCCCATCCCGAAAGCGCCTCTGGCGCCCGGCCGGGCTATTACGGGCCCGACGATGCCACGGGGCGCGTCGCTTTCATCGACGGGCCGCATTCGCCCTGGTCGCTCTTCGAGGGGGCGGTCGGCGTCTACACCGTCTCGTCCCAGATGGGGTTCGAGGCGATTCTGGCCGGACATCGCCCCCGGGTATTCGGCCAGCCCTTCTATGCCGGCTGGGGCCTTTCCGCCGACGAGGACGCTCCGCCCCGGCGCCAGCGCGTCCTGACCCGGGTGCAGCTTTTCGCCTTGGCGATGCTGGTCTATCCGTTCTGGTACGATCCGCTCCGCGACCGGCTTTGCGCCTTCGAGGAGGTTCTGGACCAGATGGAGGCCCGCCTCACCGCCTTTCGGCAGGACCGCGACGGCCATGTCGCCATCGGGATGCGCCGCTGGAAACGGGCGCATTTGCAGGATTTCTTCGGACGCGAGAAGCCCCTGCGCTTCAGGGCCGAGGGGGCGACGCTGGCCTGGGCCTCGCAGGCGCCGGCGGATTTCAGGGGGCTGAGGGTCGAGGACGGGTTCCTGCGCTCGCGCGGGCTGGGGGCTGAACTGGTGCCGCCCCTGTCGCTGGCGGTCGATGACCTGGGGATTTACTACGATCCGACCCGGGAAAGCCGCCTGGAACGGCTGATCGCCGGGCCCCTGCCGCCGGGGGGCGCCGCCCGGGCCGAGCGGCTGCGGCAGGTGATCCGGGCGGCGGGGGTGACCAAGTACAACCTCGGTCCCGGGGCGGATGCGGCGGGGGCGCTGGCGGCGCTGAGGGCCGAGCGACCGGGCGCGCCGGTGATCCTGATCCCCGGGCAGGTCGAGGACGATGCCTCGATCCGGCTGGGGGCGGGGGAGGTGCGGACCAACCGCGACCTGATCCTCAGCGCCCGGGCCGCGCATCCCGGGGCGATCCTGCTCTACAAGCCGCACCCGGATGTGGAGGCGGGCCTGCGGCCGGGCAAGGTGGCGGATGCGGCGACGCTGGCCGATCTGGTGCTGGATGGGGTCGAGGCGGGCGCGGCGCTGGCGCTGGCGGACCGCGTCTGGACCATCACCTCCGGGCTGGGCTTCGAGGCCCTGCTCAGGGGCATCCCGGTCACCACGCTGGGGGCACCGTTCTATGCGGGCTGGGGCCTGACCGAGGATCGGGGGCCGGTGCCCGAGCGTCGGCTGGGTGTCTATCCGCGCCCGGACCTGGACCGGCTGACCCATGCGGCGCTGATTGCCTATCCACGGTATCTGGACCCGGTGACGCGCGAACCCTGCCCGCCGGAACTGGCGGTCGAGCGGCTGGCGAGCGGCAGGACGGCGCGGGGCGGCTGGCGGCTGAGGCTGCTGGCAAAGCTGCAGGGAAGCGTGGCGAGCTACGCGCATTGGTGGCGGTGAGGGGGGGACCATGGTGGGGTTGGCGCGTCTCGCCCACCCCGGCGGTGCGGGCGCTGCCCTCGTTCTGAAACACCGGGGCAAAGGTCCGTCACCGCCCCCGGCCCCAAGACAAAGGGGCGGCTCGCGCCGCCCCTCCCTCCGTCACACCGTCGGCAGGACGTAATCCTTGAACTCGTCCCTGAGCTTGTTCTTCTGCATCTTGCCGGTCGCCCCCAGCGGGATCGTCTCGACAAAGACCACATCGTCGGGCAGCCACCATTTGGCGATCTTGCCGTCGAACCAGGCCAGCACGTCCTCTTTCGTCACCTTGGCATCGGGCTTCTTCATCACCACCAGCAGCGGGCGCTCGTCCCATTTCGGGTGATGCGCGGCGATGCAGGCGGCCATGGCGATGCCGGGATGGCCCATGGCGATGTTCTCAAGGTCGATCGAGGAAATCCACTCGCCGCCCGACTTGATCACGTCCTTGGTCCGGTCGGTGATCTGCATGAAACCGTCCGGGTCGATGGCCGAGACGTCGCCCGTCGGGAACCAGCCCAGCCCCGCGTCGTCGAAGCGCAGGTTGTCCTCGCCATGGCGGTTGTAATAGCTGTCGACGATCCAGGGACCGCGGACCAGCAACTCGCCCGAAGTCTTGCCGTCCCAGGGCAGTTCCTTGCCATCGGCCCCGACGATTTTCATGTCGACGCCATAGATGGCGCGGCCCTGTTTCGACAACACCCTGTAGCGGTCCTCGCCCTCAAGTCCCTCCTGGCCGCCCTTCAGTGTACAGACGGTGCCCAGGGGCGACATTTCGGTCATGCCCCAGGCGTGCAGCACCTGCACCTTGTATTTCTGGTCGAAGGCCCGCAGCATGGCGGGCGGGCAGGCCGAGCCGCCGATCACCGTGCGCCGCATGGTCGAGAAGCTGAGCCCGTTCGCCTCGGTATGGGCCAGCAGCCCCTGCCAGACGGTCGGCACGCCGGCGGAAAGCGTCACGCCCTCACCCTCGAAGAGGTCATAGAGCGACTTTCCGTCCATCGCCGCGCCCGGGAAGACGATCTTGGCGCCGGTCATCGCCGCGGCATAGGGCAGGCCCCAGGCGTTGACGTGGAACATCGGCACCACCGGCAGGATCGTGTCGCGCGAGCTGAGGTTCAGCGCATCGGGGGCGACGGCGGCATAGGCATGCAGCACGGTTGAGCGGTGCGAGTAGAGCACGCCCTTGGGGTTGCCCGTGGTCCCCGAGGTATAGCACAGCGACGAGGCGAGATTCTCGTCGAGCTGCGGCCAGTCATAGGTATCCGACGCCCCGTCGAGCAAATCCTCGTAGCAGATCAGGCCGGGGATCTTGGTGGCCGCCGGCATATGCGCGCGATCCGACATCAGGATGAAATGCTTGACGGTGGCATAGCGCGCCGCCGTCGCCTCGACCAGCGGCAGGAAGGTGATGTCGAAGAACAGCGCCTGATCGCCCGCATTGTCGGCGATCCACACCAGTTGGTCGGGATGCAGCCGCGGGTTCAGCGTGTGCAGCACCATGCCCGCGCCCGAAGCCCCGTAATACAGCTCCATATGCCGGTCGGTGTTCCAGGCCAGCGTCGCCACGCGCTGCGTCTGCTTGATGCCCAACCCCTCCAGCGCATTCGCCACACGGCGGGCGCGGCCCGCGATGCCGCGCCAGGTGGTGCGATGGATCTCGCCTTCCGGGCGGCGTGTGACGATCTCGCGGTTGCCGTGGTGACGGTCGGCATGCACCAGCAGGCTGGAAATCAGCAGCGGCTGGCTCATCATCTGCCCAAGCATTCTCGGTCCTCCCTTTGGGTGTCCTATGCCTAAAGCCTGCGCCGGAACGGTCAAGCGGGCTAACGTAGCGTCACGTCGGTCCGTGACTTTGCGTTAGGGTCCGGGCGTGCCGGCTGGCAGGGAAAGCCAGGTATCGACATGGGCGATGCAGGCCTGCCGGACGGCGAAAGGCTGGCTCAGGCTGCGACAGGTGGCGTGCATCGACTCGCGTGCCTCGCGGATCCGGGGACTGACCGAGAAGAGCGCCGCCGCTGCCAGAACCGCCCCGAGGGCGAGGCAGGCGGCGATCAGCGCCTCTTGCCGCGGCAGCCGGGCCGGGGGGATCATCAGCGGCAGGCCAGTGGCCACGGCAGCCAGCAGCAGCAGCCACAGCGTGGGCGGGCTTTCGAAATCGATCAGCCCCAGGAACACCGCCAGGGCGGGCAGGCAGGCAAGGATCGTCGTGGCATAGACGGCAAACCAGGCGGGCCAGCGCAGCCGGTCCGTCTGGCCGCGCCAGGGCACAAGCCGCATCGCCAGCGCCAGCCCCCCGGCGAGGCAGCCCGCCAGTGCCAGCGCGGCATAGAGGAGGAAGGCCGAGATCAGCATCGCGCCCAAGCCTGACACAGCCCGGGCGTAACCGGAAGCCCGATCACGCGCCGGGCTTGATCCGCTGCCCGCTTCGGGCGACGAAGGGGCAACAGGGAGGACAGCATGACCGAGGCACGGCCCATCCTCTGGGCGCCATCGCCCGAGCGGGCGCAAGCAACCCGCATGGCGGATTTTATCCGCTGGCTAGACGCCGAACGCGGCCTTTCCTTCGCCGATTACAACGCGCTCTGGCGCTGGTCGGTCGGCGATCTGCCGGGCTTCTGGTCGGCACTGGTCGAGTACGCCGGGCTCGATATCCGGGGCCATGGCGCGGTTCTGGGGCGGCGCGAGATGCCCGGGGCGGAATGGTTCCCGGGCGCCCTCTGCTCTTTCGCCGGGCAGGTGCTGGCCAACGCCCGAATACATCCCGACGAGCCGGCGCTGATCGGGATTTCCGAGACCTTCGGCCGCCGGGTGCTGACCTGGCATGCGCTGGCACGGGAGGTGGCGGTCAAGGCGGGCGGTCTCAGGTCGCTGGGCGTGGGGCAGGGGGACCGGGTGGTCGCCATCCTGCCCAACACGATGGACTCCATGGTCGCTTTCCTGGCGGTCACCAGCCTGGGCGCGATCTGGTCGCAGGCGGCGCCCGACATGGGGCCGACCGCGGTGCTGGACCGTTTCCGCCAGATCGAGCCCAAGGTGCTGATCGCACAGGACAGCTACACCCTGGCCGGCAAGCCCGTCGACCGCCGACCCCAAATCGAGGGGATCGCTGCGGGCCTGCCCTCGCTCGTCGCGCGGCTGATGGTGCCGGGGCTGAACGGCCTTTCCCCCGGCTGGGCGGATTGGGCGGCGCTGGCAGGCGAGCCCGTGGCGCCGGTCCCGGTGCCCTTCGATCACCCGCTCTGGATCGTCTATTCCTCGGGCACCACCGGGAACCCCAAGCCCATCGTGCATGGCCATGGCGGGGTCCTGGTGGAATGCGCGAAATCGGCGCTGCACATGGATCTGCACCCGGGCGACCGCTATTGCTGGCTGACCTCCTCGGGCTGGATCATGTGGAACACCCAGTTCTTCGCGCTGATGAACGGCGCGGCGGTGGTGCTCTTCGACGTGGCGCCGGGCTATCCCGACCTGATGGCGCTGTGGCGCGCCGCGGCGGATGAAAGGCTGACGCATCTGGGCGCGGGCGCGGCCTTCTATCAATCCTGCCTCAAGGCCGGGATCCAGCCGAAAACGCTGGATCTTTCGGCGCTCAGGCACCTCGGTTCGACCGGCTCGCCTCTCTCGCCCGAGGGCTATGACTGGATCTATTCTGCGGTGAAATCCGACCTCTGGCTTGCGCCCCTGTCGGGCGGAACCGACCTCTGCGGGGCGTTTGTCGGCGGCAATCCGATGCTGCCGGTCAGGGCGGGCGAGATGCAATGCCGCTTCCTCGGCAACGCCGTCCGGGCGTTCGACGAAGCGGGCAACGAGGTTTTCGACCAGGTGGGCGAGTTGGTCTGCACCGAGCCTTTGCCCGCCATGCCCCTGTATTTCTGGAACGATCCCGGCAACCGCCGCTATCTGGACAGCTATTTCGACACCTACCCGGGCGTCTGGCGCCACGGCGACTGGATCGAGATCACGGCCGAAGGCGGCGCGGTGATCTATGGCCGCTCGGATGCGACGATCAACCGGCACGGGCTGCGGCTGGGCTCGTCCGAGATCTATCGCGTGGTCGAGGCGCTGGACGAGATCGCCGATTCGCTGGTCATTGATTGCGAATATCTGGGGCGGGCCAGCTTCATGCCGCTTTTCGTCGTGCCCGCCCCGGGCGTGACGCTGGACGAGGCGCTGAAAGACCGCATCCGCGCCCGGATCCGGTCCGAGGTTTCGCCCCGCTTCGTGCCCGACCTGATCGAGGCTCTGCCCGAGGTGCCGCGCACCCTGTCGGGGAAAAAGCTGGAAGTGCCGGTAAAGAAACTCTTCCTCGGCGGCGATCCGGCCCGGGTGGTGAACCGCGATTCCATGGCCAACCCGGACAGCTTCGACTGGTTCGTCGCTTGGCACCGCGCACGCGGGGCTTGAGCGCCCCGGCCCGCCTGCTATGAGGGGACGGGGCCGCTTGCTGGAATGGTAGACAGACCGGACTTAAAATCCGTTGCCCGGATGGGCGTGAGGGTTCGAGTCCCTCAGCGGCTACCACCACCCATGAACGATGCACGAACATGCTTTGAAAACATTGGGTAATTTTCGGCGTGGTACAGTCGCGCCTTTTGGCGTGGTACACTTTTCTCAGCCGAGAAGCCCGTCGATCCGGTCAACGACCGATTCCGCCAGTCCTGCCCGGGCGGCGCTGCGGACATAGATCTTGGTTTCGGGGCTGCCCATTTCGTGGCCCAGCAGGACGTCAATTTCGCCCGAGGGCGCGCCGCCGGCTGTAAGCATGGCAGCGATACCCTTGCGTACACCGTGCAGGCTGCGACCCTTTAGCCCGGCGGCATCGGCCCAGCCACGGAAGGCGTTGCCAAGACCGGCCGCGGTGTAGGGGGCGCCGAATGACGTCAGCACGTAGGTCATGTTCCCATGTCCCGCCAGATCGGCGAGCAGGGCGCGGGACATGGGCATTTCGACCACGTCATGGGGCGCCTTGTTCTGGGTCCAGCGAAGCCACCGGCGCCCGTCCCTGGTGAACTCGTGCTGCCGCCCCAACTGGCACAGGTCGCCGCGCCGCGCGGTCGTGCAGGCCGCAAGGATCAGCGCGCGGCGGGCCATGGTTCCGGCCCCGTGGTGGTCAAGATAGGCGGCAATGTCCTCGGCCGACCACGGCGCGAAGCCGGGCGTCTTCTTGCTGAGCCGCTTCACGTCGCGGGCCGGGTTTTCGCAGGTCACGTACTCGCGCTGGATCGCCCAGAGGTAGAGGCCCGAAATCGCCTTCAGCAGATTGTCGGCCGCTGCCGGCGTGCCAGCGAACTTGTCGGCCAGCTTGATCACTGCCGACCGCGGCATGTTGGCGTCCTTGGCCCCGTATTCGTCGACCAGCCGCCCCAGGTGGTGCCGCTTGCCTTTCAGTGTGAGGGGCGAGGCGAGCCGGGCTGCGACCTTGCGTTCCAGATCCGCGAGGAACAGACCGACCAGCCATTCGACCGAGCCGCGCGTGGCCTTGGGGGTCACCACCGGCACGTTGTCGATCAGCGCGGCATAGTGTTCGTGGAACTCCCGGCTGCCGGGCTCGCCCCGCAGCGTCGTGACCTTCCCGTCCCGCCGGAAGCGGTAACGAACCGCGCCCGATGGCAGGCGTTCGGTGGTCACGTATTTCAGGCGCACGTCGTCTACCATGGCTCGGGCTTTCGCTTATCGTGCTGCGGTTCGGGTTTGCGGTCAACCTGAGCCTCGACCCGGATCGAGTCGTCGGGCATCAGCACGACGGCGCCGACCGGCCCGACCTGCGCCACGAACGCAGCGATCGTGCGTTCGATCTTTGCTTGGGTGACGCGCCGCGCTCCCATGGTCAGCTCCTCGTGGCGACGGCCTCGTCGCTGCTCAACAGGGGTTCGGCGGGGGTGAAAGAGCGGATTGTGTTCATCCTGATTGCCATCCGCCAGTGTTGTAACCCACCTTGAAGCCGGTGTTTCTTGCATCCGAGACCATGTCAGCGACGATCACGAGGGCTGCATGCAGCGGAACCGGTCGGGCACCCTCGTCCAGACGACCCTGGCACCACTCGATCAACGCCGCGCGTAAGCGCTCCTCCTCAGAGGTCAGGCTTTCGCTGCCGAAGAGCAGCGCCCTGTTTCCGTCGCTCATTCGTTGCCCTCCTCCACCGCCGGCCACTGCAGCTGCTCGGGCAGCCAGGCGTCGAGGCGGGCGTTGGTGGCGCGGTCGAGGCCGAGGGCTTCGCGGAAGTCTGCCTCGTTGAACAGGCGATGCAGGATCGTGGCCTTTTCGCCCTTCTTCTTGGTCTGGAAATCCATCCCCTCGCGGCGGTCGGCCGGGACCAGCTCGTCCCAAAGGCTGTCCAGATGCGGCACCGGCAGGCGCTTGAAGAAGTCGTCGGCCGTGGGGGTCCAGATCTCACGCGGGTTCGGCTTCAGCTGGGCAGCAAGGACCGGTGCGAGTTCGCGGTGTGGGGTCAGCGTGCGGGCAAGCCCTCGGGTCATGTCCTCATTGCGGTGCTTCTTGCCCAGGGCGCGAAAGGCTGCGAAGCCCTCGGCCGTGACGCGGCCGAGATCGCGCGCAGGGTCGGCCAGCGACTCGGGCAGTTCCAGCCCGTCTGCCTTCTCCGGGGTGATGGGCTGGCGGTCTAGGGTGATGCGAAGGGGCGTGTCCCATGCCGAGAAGCCACCCGACGCTAGATACCCCAGCAAGTCCAGCATCAGCTCGGGTTGTGTCGCCGCACGGTGCTGCAAAGCGGCAAGGCGGATCTTGTGCAGGTCCTCGATCAGCCCGGAGGACAGCGCCTTGGTTTCGACCTTGCCGCCGCCCGTGGCGCGCTCGGCCGGGGTTGCCTCGGGATCGTCCTGTGGGTGGCGGTAGGGGCCTTCGATCTCGAACTTGCCGCTGTGGTCGAGGTAGAGCCAGAGGCCCGATGTCTCGCGGTCCTCGTCCGACCAGTCGCCATTGGCGCGGTCTTCCAGCGCTTCCATCCGGGCGAACTCAGCAGGGGTCATTCCCCCTCTCTCGCTGCGGGCGTGCAGTTCCTCCAGCTCGGCCGCGTCAGCCTCGGGCAGATCCATCGGCTGACGATAGACACGCTGCAGGCGCATCTTGTGGGCAATGTTGTAGCTGTCCGCGGGCCGTTCCTCGACCCATTTCCAGCCCTCGGCCAGCCGCGCCTCGATCTCGGCCGCCATGCGCTGTGCGACCAGCTCGTCCAGGATACCCTCGTCCAAGAGCCGCACCTGGTCAGAAAACAGATCCTCCTGCAGCGTGCCGCCAGCGGCGCGATAGGCCTCGATGCCCACCAGCTTCACGCGCCGGTCGTCGGTGCGGATCGAGGCTTTCTGCAGCCGGTCGCGGATGAAGCTGGCGGTGGTCTCCCAGCTCGCCGCGCCGGGGCGCAGGACCTGCTGCAGGACCTCGGCCGCCGCCTCGTTGGTCGGGGCCAGGGTCAGGGCCGCGGCATGGTCGAGGCCGATCTTACCCTCGCGCAGGGCGTCCAGTGCGCTGGGTGGCAACTGTGCGAGTTTCAGGCGCTGGCGAACGTGGCGCCCGGACACGGCAAAGGCGCGGGCGATGGTGTCGGGGTCGGCACCCTTCGCGGCCATCCGACCGTAGGCGCGGACCTCGTCGGCCGGGTGCAGCGCGGCGCGGGCGGCATTCTCGGCGCTCGCCCAGAGGCGGGCGGTGTCTTCGTCGGGCGCAACCTTGACCGGGACGCGGGTTTCGTCGAGCGAGCGGTCTTCCCGCATCGCCAGCAGGATCATCGCGCGTAGGCGGCGGCCGCCGGCAACGATGCCGAGTTTGCCCGGTTGTGCTGGATCGAACCACCCGTTGAGGTTCTGCAGGAGGCCGATCGCCTCGATCGAGGAGGCCAGGGCCTCGATATCGGCGGGCGGCGGTTCGGAGCGGGTGTTAAGCGGGTGCAGGTAGCAGTCGGCCAGCGGGACGAGGGCGGTGGTGGCCTCGGCCGAAGGGGGCGGGGATTGCAGCATGGGGACCTCTGGGGAAAGAGGGGCGGTTTAAACCGTCCGGATGTTGATGCCGTACCGAGCGGCCAGCTCGTTCTCATAGGCTTCGGCCTCGCGCTCGGCGCCGTCGGCCATCGCCTCGAAGTACTCCAGCTCACTGAACACGCCCTTGGCGATCAGGAGGCGCGCAAGACCGCCCATGTCCGCCTTCGACATATCGATCCCGACCCGAAGGTGCTTCGGGCTGCGGTTCTCGTGCTCGGGGAACGCCCAGATGGCAGTCTGGACGCGATGGGCGGCGCGCTCATAGCGTTCCTTTGCTTGGATCTTCCTTGCTTGGTCGGACATGGGGACCTCTGGGGATGAAAAGGCCCCGGCGGCGGGACAGAGGTCGCCGGGGCAGGTGCGCGCCGGAGAGGCTTCAACGGCGCGGGGTGGGATCAGGCGGGGAGGCCGAGGTCGCGCAGAAAACGGCGGGCGCGGCCAATGTCGAAGGCGGTGCCGAGGTCGATCATGACGCGGGCGGCGTCTGCCCGGGCCTCGTTACCGGCCGAGTGATCCTCGAACTGCTGGCGGGCGGCGACCAGCTGGCCCGCGCGAGGCATGAGGGCGAGGGCGCCGTGAGCGTCAGCGTTCATGCGGCATCCTCCGGCAGCAGGGCCGCGCCGTCGGCCTCGGCATCGCGGTAGAGGGCCGGGTTATCGACGGGCCCCCGAGGCCGGGCGGTCCGCGCGGCGATCACCTGGGCGAGGTCGCCGACGGTGGCGATCTCTTCAACCGCCGCATCCTCGATGTCGATGCCGTGCGCTTCTTCGGCCGCGACGACCAGCTGCCATTTGTCGAGGCTGTCGATCTGCAGGTCGGGCAGGGCCGTGTCGGCGGTCAGGAAGCGGCCTTCGAGGCGTGGGAACTCGGCGACGATCAGGTCGGCCGCGCGGGCGATAGCGGCATCCATCACGCGGCCCTCCGGCAGGAGCGGAAAGGGAAATTCAGCTGGCGGCGCTCACGCTGGCGGACGCGCCAGGCGATCCAGCGGCCTCGGGCCTCGGGATCGGCGACGATGGCAGGAAGGGGGTTGGGCATGGTGGCGCTCCATCGGTTGGGCCGCGATCTGCCCGGGGTGGGCTTCTTCGGCGGCGGGTGATGGAGGGGGAGAATAGCGGTTAAAAAACCGCTGTCAACAAACAATGCGGTATTATAACCGCAGTCGAGACGGGGTCGAGCTGGGACTGGACATCGAAAAGCCCCGCCGTTGGCGGGGCTGCTCAGGTTTGTGAGAGAGGTCGATCAGGCCCGGCCTAGGTCATTTAGGACGCGGTGGCCACGATCTTCCATGCAACGATCGACCACGCGCCTCGGGCCATACGTAACAAGGTCGTTCGAATACTCGCTCGCACCGGCGCCGGCAGCTGCGCCGCTCGCCGCCCCGTATGCCGCCCAGTCACTGTTTCCACCGATCGCCGCACCGGCAACTGCGCCGACTAGGATCCCAATCATCAGGTTCCGCCCGAGTTCCTCGTTCTGGCGCCGTTGGTAGTCTGCCTCGACTTGGGTCGCGATGGCGAGGCAGGCGTCCAAATCGGATTCGTATCGCGCTTGATTCGAGCGAGACGGATCGACGACGGGGCGGTAGTCGGTCAATGGCTGAGGCGGCGCGCACGCGGCGAGGGCGAGGGCTGCGAGGGGGACAAGAATAATCTTCATGCGAGAGTCTTTCACAGGGTAACAACTACCCATAGAACCGCTTCGTTCACAGGAATGTCAACTCGGCGAATCCGCTCACACGCGGCGAACAAACTCCGCAGGCAGGTGAAGTCGGACTGGCGCTGCCCATCTGAGATGAACGTCCAGCAGGTTTTGTCCTGTCGGATTGGCAGAGAGCAGGTTGAAGAGGCCCTTTGCAGTGCCGGTTTTCACTTGCTTTACCCATGCCCGGCCTTCCGAATCCTCGGCAATACAGATGCGATTGAGGGCCTCCGTGGGCACACCCAGAGCCGGACGGGTATAGAGCAGGATGTCACCTGGTTGATAGACCGGCTCCATCGACGTGCCTTCGATCTCGACGGCGACCATGCCCGACGGCTCGATCTGCGGCGGGCAGGCGATATGATAGAGGCCATCTCCCTTGGCATGATCATCTACCAGATGGACAGTGGCGCCCGCGCCTACCTTGCCTGCCACCGCTACCGATCTCGCAGGGAAGTCTTGGCCGAGAAGCCATTCTGTCGTGACCCCGAGGACCGGAGCCAGTTCCACCAGCTTGGACAGCTTCCCTGGGAACGGCTTGCCATCGAGCCTGGTACGCTGCCAGTTTCGAATCAGGTCGGCCGAATTGCCGCTCTGAATTGATGCCTGCCGGGCGGTGAGTCCCGTGGCTTCCAGTCTGCTCTCGATCCGGTCAAGAATATCGTAGTCCATTTGCGGTTTTTCTACCGCGAAAGGCTCGCCTGCGCACGCGGTTATAAAACCGTTGACGATGCGGTTATTAAACCGCATAACGGGCGGCATGCTGACGCTCTCAGATCTACTAACCATCTCCGACCGCTTCCGTGAGTTGCATGGCATCGAGCGCGAAACGACGCTGTCGCATCGCATGTTCGGGGACTCCAAGAAGCTAACGCAGCTGCGCGGCAACGCGGATCTTACAGTGAGCCGGTTCCGGGACTCGCTGGATTACTTGGTTGCCCACTGGCCGCCAGGCGAGCGGTTGCATCCTCTTCTCGACCACTACGTCACCTCCAAGGTGGCCCTTGTTCAATGCAAGACGGCGACCGAGGCGGCCGAATGATCCTTCCTGTTCCATGTCGCCACCCTGTCTCACCCGCGGGTTTCCCCCAATGAAAAAAGCCCCCCTCATTCCGCAAGATGCCGCCAACGCCGCCTTCGCCCGGGCGCTTCGCCTGCGTGTCGGTCGCGGAAAGCTGTATGGGTTCGCCGCCTTGGCTGAGGCGACCGAGCTGCCGGAACGCAATCTTCGGGCCTATGCCGACGAGGAGAACGCGCCTCCGCTGCATGCGGTCCTCAGCGTCTTTTCGGCGCTCGGCCCGGGTTTCGCCAGCGACGTGCTGGCTGCGGCGGGGATGGAAGCGCAGCTCGTCGAGCCCGCCGCGCCTGAGCATCAGAAGCTGCTGACCGCGATGATGCGGCTGGCGAGCGATCTGTCCGAGGCGCTGGAAGACGGCCGCGTCGATCACCGCGAGGAGGCCGCGTTGCGCGGGCCCGCCCAGCAACTGCTGGAAATGCTGGGCGCGATGGCTGCCAAGCGCGGCAATCGGTCCGGCAGATGACTGACTTCCGCCCCCTCGGCCTCCTCGCTGACGACCAGGTGATGCGTCTGGCCAGCTGCTGCGGGCATTCGTCGGTGCGGATCGTGACCTCGCTGCGCCGTCATGGCGGCGTGCGGACCCTTGCCGAGATCTGGGCCGAGGTCGAGCGGCCGGTGCCCGAACTGACCGAGACGCTGGATCGCCTGGTGCGCGCGGGGCTGATCCAGTGGCGCGACATGGTGATGGACCACGGGACCGAGCCGGTCTGGTGGGCGCCGCGCGTGGTGCATCAAACGGAGGGCAGGGCATGACCCGGTTTCATTTCGGCCTCAGTCAATTGAACGATTTTCGCAAGGATCTGGGCGGCGTGGCGAAGGCGGCCGAGGTCCTGGACGCAGCCAGCCTCGGGCCGCTGATCACCCTGAGCGAGGCTGAGACCCTGATCCATCTGCGCCCGATCCTGCCGCTGTCCGACGGGGATGCCGACGCCGGGGACGATCCACCGATCCTGATCGAGGATTGCGCCGACGAACCGGACAGCCCGGGCGCAGCGGACGCGGGCCTGCAGGAGCGTCTGGCCGCACTCGAAGGGGAACTCTCTATCCAGCGCGGTCAACTCACAGCCTGCGAGGTCGAGATTGAAGTCGCGCGCGCCGAGCTCTTGGCCGCAACGGTGCAGATTGAAGTCGCGATCGCCGAGCTCACGGCCGCAACGGTGCAGCGCATGGAGGTCCTTGAGACCGCCGTCACCGAACTGACCCGTCAGATCGCCGCCCCGGCCGAGCCACTCCGCACCGGGCCCTTCGACCCCGCCGAAAAGGCGCGCGCGCTGGAGCTCCATGCGGCGGGGTGCAGCAATGCCGAGATCGCGGCGGACCTCGGCCGGTCGGTCGGCGGGATCAACATGGTGCTGCGGCGCTGGCTGCAGGCCGACCAGAAACAGGCAAGCGGGGGCGGTTCTGTCGGGCTTGACGCCCCCGCTCCGCCCTCCGGCGAAGAGGACGCGGCGGGGTTGGCCGCCGCGGACCCGGAGCCCGCCGTGCCCGCGCGTCTTGACCGCGCCGGGTCGGCCGAGGCCACGCCGGGGGGCGTCGAACATCAGACTTCCGGGTCCGGGGATGCGCCGCAGAGCGCCCCCGGGGCAGCAGGCACCCGGAAGCACCCGCCGGCATCGGGCGATCCCTCGTCCCGCGCCGGCGGGGTTGCGGCCCCTGCGGCGGCTCAGGTCCCCCCGCCTGGCCCGCCGCAGGAGGTCGCGGCGAAACCCGCGAAGGGACCCGCGCCGCCCGCCGATTTCACGGTGCTGGATCGCGCGCTGTGGCGGCATGTGGTGACCTTGCCGTCCGGCGCCTTCGGTCCGGGCGATGATCTGGAACTGGTCGAAGGGCTGGCCCGTGGGCGGAAGCTGGCCGAGATCGCACTCGACCTCGATATCGATGCGGCGGCCCTGCAATCCCGGTTTCACGCGCTCACTGCCACAATCCGGACCGACAGGGGCGTCGTGACCGGTGACGGTCAGCCGCGCCTGCTCAAGGTCCTGCGCGCACGGGTTGCCCAGATCTCGGGTGAGCCCTCGGCATGACGCGCAAGACCTCCCCCGCGCCGGCGCGGATCCCGCAGGAGGCGCGGATCGACTGGCGGCCTGTCCTCAATCCCCGCGGTCCCTGGTCGGCGCTGGTCACCCCAGGGTCGGGTCCTGAGCGTGTCGCCAAGCACGCGGCCGGTCTGGTCTATGTCTCGGCGCCCTACCTCGAGAAAGTCCAGATCCGTGGCGCCTGGCGCTTTGAGAAGTCGGTGGGGTGCTCGACCGAGGCCTCGCGCGAACGGCTGAGGCTGGCGGCCTGCGGGGTCACGACGGTTTGCCCCGCGGTCGATATGGCCGAAATGGCCCATGCCCGCGCGGCCTTGCACCGCGAAGACGAGGCCCCCGATCCGCTGGACGCCGCCTATTGGAGGGCCTGGAGCAACCCGCTGCTGAGCGCCGCGCGTCTGATCGCGGTGCCGGCGATCCCCGGCTGGGACAGCTGCGCCCTGGTCTGGCGCGATCTCAGGTTCGCGCTGACCTACAACCTGCCGGTGCATGTTTACGGGGGGCTGGACTGATGCTGGCCGCGATTGGTGCCGTTGTCCTGGCTGGCGGTCTGGGTGCCGCTGCCTTCGTCCTCATCTTCTTCTCGGCCGCCCTGCGGGGTCTTGGCCCGGCGCTGGACTCGCTGCCCTGGGCGATCGCTGCCTTCCTGGTCGTCTCGCTGCTGGTCTTGTGCGGCGTGAGCCCATGATCCGCGACGACGCCCGCCTCGAGGAAGCCAAGGCCAAGCCGATCGCCGAGATCGCTGAGCAGCTGCATGTCAGCGGCCTGAAGCGGGCCGGGCGTGAGCTGACCGGACCCTGCCCGGAATGCGGGGGCGACGACCGCTTTTCGATCAACACGGCTAAGGGCCTCTATCAATGCCGCAAGTGTGGCGCGAAGGGCGATGTAATCGCACTGGTCTGCTGGCTGCGCCGCTGCAGCCTGCCCGAGGCGCTGACCTGGCTCTGCGGCGAACGGCAGGAACTGAGCCCGGCCGAGATCGAGGAACGCCGCCGCAAGGATCGTCTCCGCCGTGAAAAGGCCGACCGGCAGGAGGCGCGGCGCCGCACCCAGGCGATCGCCGAGGCCCGGGCGATCTGGCGCGCGGGCCTGCCGGCCGAGGATAGCCCGGTGCGCGACTATCTCGCCCTGCGCGGCCTGACCCGCGAGCGGCTGCCCACCATGCCCCGGGTGCTGCGGTATCACCCGGACCTGCCCTATATGGCTCACTCGGCCGAGGGCTGGGTCGAGGCGCACCGGGGCCCAGCCATGCTGGCGGTGATCCAGCAGCCGGACGGCAACGGGACCGCCGTGCATCGCACATGGTTCGATCTGTCGCGCCCGCGCGGCAAGGCGCTGATCCTGCCGCCGGGCGGTGACGAACCCCTCGTGGTCAAGAAGGCCTGGGGCTCGAAGAAGGGCGCGGCGATCCGTCTTCACACCCCGGCCGAGCCCTGGGACACGCTGGTCATAGGCGAGGGGATCGAAACGACGCTGACCGCTCTGGTCTCCGGCCTCTTTCCTGGTGCCGCTTTCTGGGCGGGCATCGACCTTGGCAACATCGCCGGGCGCATGCAGCAGGGCAAAGGGCTGCGCTATGCGGGCCTGCCGGACCTGACCGATACCGAGGCCTTCGTGCCCCCGCCCTGGGTGCGCGAGCTGCTGCTGATCGAGGACGGCGACAGCGAGCCGAAGATGACCCGCGCCAAGCTCCAGTCCGGCGCCCGCCGCGCCATGGCGCTGGTGCCAGGCCTTTCCGCCCGGGTGGTGCCCTGCCCGCCAGGGCTCGATCTCAACGATGTGCTGATGGAGGATGGCAATGAGCCTGGACCAGATCTTTGACGTGGATGCGCCGCTGTTCATGGCGGTGCGCCGCGCGGTCGGGGATGAGCTGGGCAGGATCGCCCTGACCGGCGTGCTGATCGAGCCGATCCCCGAAGGTGGCGCCTGGCTGGTGGCCACCGACGGTATCACCATGCTGGTTGGCAAGGATCAGACAGCCGTCGCCCCCTATCCCGCCGTTGTCGATCTGCGCCTGCTGAAGGCCAGTCCTGATTGCGACGATGATACCCGCGACGGGCCTGCCCGCGATTGGGAGGGCCTGCGTTTGCGCTTCGCCGTGACCGAGGAAGGGTCCGTCGCGACGGCCAAGAGCGCGACGACCTATCGCTGGCAGGAGCCTGTCGGCGTCGTGTCGGACCTCTGCCCCGTGGAACGGTTCGTCCCCTGGAGGCAGGTATGGGCGGATCCACAGTCGCTTGTCGGGCGAGCGGATCCCATTCTGGCCCGCAAGAGCGATTCCTTCGGCTATCGCTGCGATATGATCGCCAAGATGGCCGGGGATCTTGGTTTCCGGCTGATCACCGAGGTCGAGGGTGGCCCGTCCGTTGCGCTCTTCGACAATATGCCCAATCTGGTGGGGCTGATCGCGCCGATCGTTTTCAGGTCGGCGGGCCTCGCACTTGCCACAGAGCTCAGGACCGGTGCTGTCGCGCCAGGGGAGCAAGCGGGGGCCAGCGATGCCTGACGAAAGGGGGCGCCCCTCCGCCGATGAGATCCTGGGCGCAATGATCACCCTTTACCACGCGGCCGACGCGGGCGTCCTGGACGATTCCGTCTATGCCGACCTCGCGCGGATGCGCATCGCATACGTGCTCGCCTTTCCGCCTTCGGCCGAGCCATGCGAGCCGCAGTTCTGACCATCACCCTCGATCGCGCCGCCGGCGCGGCCGAGCTGCGCAAGGGCGCCTGGTGCCAGCGCATCGCCATCACCGACCTGCCGAGCTGGCGTGCGCTCTATCGCCGGCTCTGGATGCGCGGGTCGAAAACCACCAACGGACCGGGCCCCTGGGCGCGGTTTTACGCAGACGACCTCGCGGCGCTCGACCGGGCGATCGCCGAGGCGGGACAGGACTGAGGAGGCCCATGTGACCAGTGGAATCGAGCGCGTGCGCGGCATCATGGCCGGTGCCGTTGATGTCGACATGCCCGAAGGCCTGAGCCCGCCGGCCGATGACGCCTCGCCCGACATGCCGGGCTGGGACGACGGCGACCTGCCGCCGCCCCGCACCCCGGATCAGGATGAAGAGCAACCGCCCGCCGCCCGCTGCGTCGATCTCGCGCTGAACGACCATGGCAACGGCCAGCGCCTGCTGGTGCATGCCGGCGAGGATCTGGTCTATGTCAGCCGGGTTGGCTGGTTCGTCTGGGACGGGGCGCGTTTCGTGGCGGACCCCGACGGCATCGCCGTGCGCCGGCGGGCCCATCTTCTGACCGAACTGATCAGTCAAGAGGTCTGGTTCCTGCCCGTCGATGAGGAGGATGAGGCCGTCCTTCGCGAGGTGGAAGAGGCCAAGGAAGAGGTCGCTGAGCTGCTCGACAAGGGCAAGGAACGCGATCAGATCGACGAGAAACGGCTCGCGTTCCTGGTGGCGCTGCGCAAGGAAGCCGACCGGATCCGCGAAAAGCGCGACAAGTCGATCGGCCGGCGCCTGACCCATGCCAAGAACGCGGGCAACACCAACGCGATCAAGAACCTCATGATCGAGGCCGGCACGATCATCGCTCGGCCGCTCGATGACCTGGACCGCGATCCGCTGGTGATTAACACCCTGGGCGGGGTCTTGCGGTTCCGGACGGAACCCGGCGAGGATGACGGGGGCATGTATGGCCCGCCGCCCGTGGTGCGCGTCGATCGCCTCGATCACGACCGGGCCCAGCTGCTGAGCAAGGTCATGCCGGTCGATCTGGACCCCCAGGCCCGCTGCCCGCAGTTCCTGGCTTTTCTCGAGCGGATCCAACCGGTGCCTGACATGCGGCGCTTCCTGCAGCGTTGGTTCGGCTATTGCATGACTGGCCTCACGGCCGAGCAGAAGTTCGCCTTCTTCTACGGTTCCGGAGCGAACGGCAAATCCGTGCTGGTCGACCTTATGGCCAAGATCATGGGGGATTACGCCGCCTCGGCCAAGATCGAGTCAATCACCGGTCGGTCGCGTCGGGGCGGGGGCGATGCGACCCCGGATCTCGTCCCTCTGATCGGGGCCCGTTTCGTTCGGACCTCCGAGCCGGATGATGGCCAGCGCCTGCAGGAGGGGCTGATCAAGGAACTGACGGGCGGTGAGCCGATCCTGGTGCGGGCGCTCAACGAAAACTTCGTCCTGGTCTATCCGATATTCAAGCTGACCATTTCGGGCAACCACAAGCCCGAGATCCACGGCGGCGATGACGGGATTTGGCGGCGTGTCATGCTGGTGCCCTACGATGTGCAGATCCCGCCCGAGGAGCGCGATCCCGAGCTTGGCGCCAAGCTCTGGGAGGAGCGTCCTGGCATCCTCAACTGGCTGATCGAGGGTCTGAAGGACTACCTCGCCCATGGCCTCCAGGTGCCCGACCAGGTGCTCGCCGCCACGGCCGAGTATCGCGACGACAGCGACCCGCTGGCGACCTTCCTGACCAGTTGCTGCGGGGTGAGCGGCAACCCCGATCACTCGATGCGCTCCAAGGATCTCTGCGACGCCTTCGCCTTCTGGCTTGACGAAAGCGGGCAGGGCGCCTGGACACCGCGCACGATCTTCAAGCGGCTGAAGGCCAAGGCCGGGAAATGGAAAAGCCCGGGCACCGGCCAGAGCTTCACAGCCCGCAAGTCCTCTGACCCCTTCTATGACGGGATTTCTCTGATCTCGCCCTTCCGTGAGCGCTTCGAACAGCACCAGAGCGACAGGGCCCGCGCTGACATGCGCCGGCAGGGCGGCGAGCTTCTGTGATGCCCCGCACCCCATTTCCGATGAATTGCGGGTCGTCAGGGACGTCCCGACACGTCGGGTGGGTCGTAACGCTCTGGCGAGGGGTTCGGGGGAAGTGCTGGCGGATCAACGGTTTGCGGTCATTCATGGGTCGTCAGGGTCGTATGGGAGCTTGGCCCCCGCGTGTATGTGGGAAGGGGACTGCCGAGGGGTTCGGGGGATGATGTCTCTTATATAGCGCGAGGATTGACGTCCCATACGACCCTGACGACCCGCGATTGCGCCAAGCCCCTGTTATCCCGCGCTTTCTCCTCGCTAAGGCAGTCTGCCTTACAACCCGTTCCTTTCCTCTCACGACCCTGACGACCCTAACTAATCCATCGAGAATCAAGAAGCTGTTTGAAGAGAAGAAGGAGGCACAAGATATGGTTTCAGTGTGTGTGGATGATGCGACGATGGCGGCGGCGGTGGCGCAGATCGCCAAGATGAAGCTCGCCGCGGTACGCGTCCTCGCCGACAGCCTGGGCATCGCCCGGCCCGGCAAGGATGAGGGCGAGCGCCTGCAGTTCATGCTGGATGCGGCGCGGGCGCCCGGGAGTTGCGGTCCCGAGATCCCCGTCGCCCCGGCCCGTGGCCGTATCCTCGCCTATGCCCCCCAGGCGGTCCGACCCACGGCGACGGGCTATGAGGTCCAGCATGACGGGTTCCGGGGCAGGGATGCGGCCCGGGCGGCTGACGTGTTCGACGTCATGCTCCAGCAGGTGGCGCGCCGTGGAGGGGAGGCGCCGTTCACCCCCGGCCAGATCGAGGCGGGCCGCACCTATGCGATGCTGGTCGAGCGGCATTCCTCGGTCGGGCTGCGCTGCATATCGGTCGAGTCCCAGCGCGGCGGCGGCTCGGCCGGTGGCGCCTTCATGGACGCGGTCTTGGCCGAGGGCGAGGTGATCCGGCGGATGCAGGCGGCGATCGGGCCGGGAATGGCGCTGGAGGTCCAGCGTGAGACCGGCGTGCGGCGGGATATCCCGATCCGGCGCCTGGTCGACATGGTCTGCCTCGAAGGGCGGTCGGTATCAGCGGTGCTCAAGTGGAGCGGCTGGTCGGTGAAGGGGAGCACCCGGGAACTGGCTTATCAAGCCCTGGCCTCGGCGCTGGACCGGATGGCCGGGGCCGCCCCGGGTCTGCGATGAAGAAAGGGGATTGACTGCTAGGTCCACCGGATCGTATCTCTTTGTCATCATCTAAAGCTGCGCCCGGAGGGATCATCCCCTGCCGGGCGCAGTGCGTTTCAGAGGGTCGCGGGTCCTTCCGGCCAGATCCCCTATACGGCGGGCAGAGGCGTGTTGGTTTTTCGCATGCAGGGTTCCGCGAGGGTGCAACAGTGCAACAGAATCGCTGTTGCACAACACAGAGGTGCAACAGCAGGTCATGGAACGGGTCACGCGCGCTGAGGCTGCGCGGATGCTCAACATCAACAGGTCGACCCTAACGCGATGGATTGAGAAGCATCCGGCCCTTCTGGGCGACGACGGCCTCGTCGATCCTGCTGTGCTTCAGGAACATCGCGATTCGGTCGCGAACCCGAAACTGCAGACCCGGGGAAACCCTGTCCGCCTCAGCGAATCGCCAAGCGAAAGGCCTGCAGCCGGAAACCAGGCGCTCAACGATCACCGCGCACGCGGCGAGGCGGCGAAGGCGATCACCGCCGAGTTGGACCTGGCCGATCGGCTGAAGATGACGCTTGAACGGTCGCGGGTCGAATCAGAGATCGCTGCGGCGGGCGAGATCCTGAAGCGCAAGGCTTCCGAGATCGCCAAGGATCGCGCCGAGCCGCTGGCACGGATCGATGATCCCAGGGCCATGGAACGCGCGCTGGAGGATCTGATGCACCGGCTCCTCGAGCAGGGCGCCAAGGCGCTGATCCTGGCGATGTCGCCGGTGGATTCGGAAGACGATGCGGCCTGAGGCCCTGGAGCTGTGCCACCCGGCGCGGCCCGTTGTCTTCAAGGCGCTTGCGGAGGCCATCCGCCCGCAGAAGCGCATGAGCGTGCCCGAATGGGCCGAGGCCCGGCGGGTCATCTCGTCCGAGAGCGGGGCGCGGCATACCGGCAGATGGCGTCATGATCGGGCGCCGCATCTGATCGGGATCATGGAGGCGCTCGGCCCGGAGGATCCTGCCGAGGATGTCGTGTTCATCAAATCCGCCCAGGTGGGCGGGTCTGAGGTCGGTATCAATTTCTTCGGCTATGTCGTCGAGCAGGATCCCGGCCCGGTGATGATCGTTCTGCCGAGCCATGACGAGGCAACGAAATACGTCAGGACCAAGCTGCAGCCGACGATCGACGAAACGCCGAGCCTGCGTCGCCGGGTCTTGGAGCTGACGACGAAGACCGAGCGCGGCAGCACCGCCAGTTACAAGCGGTTTCACGGCGGGTTCGCACAGATCACCTTCGCGGGCTCGTCAAAGGGCCTGCAGATGCTGTCGGCGCGGTACACGATCGGCGACGAGGTCAGCGAATGGCCGGCCGAGGCAGGGGAGCGGGGCGATCCAGTCGCCCAGCTGAAGGCCCGGACCGAGATCTATGAACGGGATCGCAAGCGGCTCTGGGTTTCCACGCCCGGCCACCTCGGAAGCTGCCGGATCACCGCTGACTATGAGCGCAGCGACAAGCAGCGGCGCTATGTTCCGTGCCCGCATTGCGGCGCCTACCAGCTGCTGCGCTTCGATCGCCTCAAATGGGAGAGCGACGGCTGGCCGCATCGCGCCTGGTTCGAATGCGCGGCGAATGGGTGCGTGATCGACCACATGGATAAGCATGCGATGATGCAGGCCGGCGTCTGGATACCGACCGCGGGCGACGATGGCCCGGGCGACGTGATCGCCCCGGAAGATCTGCCGACCTGGAAGGCTCGGGTCGTTCCTACGCGGGTGCGAGGGTTCCATATCTGGCGCGGCTATACGCTGTTCTCGAGCTGGGATTCGATCGTCGCCGAGTACCTGGACGCAAAGCGCGCAGGTCATGATCGGCTGAAGGTGTTCTCGCAGCAGGTTCTGGGCGAGGCCTGGGAAGACAAGGGCGACGCGCCCGACGCCGAGAAGCTGCACAAGAGCCGGGTGGCCGAGCTCGCGCGGGGGGTGCTGCCGCATGGCCCCGTCGTGCTGACCGGCGCCACCGACGTTCAGGGCAACCGCCTGGAATGGGCGGTCTGGGGCTGGTCGGAGGGCATGACCCGCTGGCTGGTCGATTGGGGCGTGATCGAAGGGGATCCCTACGACGCCGGAACCTGGGTGCGGCACACGGCGATGATGGAGGCCCGGCGTTACCGGCTGGGTGCGGGTGGCGAGATCGGAGTCGACGCCTGGGCCATCGACTCGGGCTATGCGAGCCACGCGGTCTACCACTATTGCCGGGGCAGGCCGGGCGTCTTTGCCGTTGATGGTCGCGACGGGCGCACCGAGCCGTTCATCGGGACGCCCCGCAAGGTCGATGTGAAATGGAACGGCAAGCGGGTGCCGAAAGGGGCGGTCCTCTGGCCGGTGGGCACCTTCGCGCTAAAATCGGATCTCTACGCCTCGATCCGCAAGGCGATCCATCACGCAGAAGCCCGCTCGGCCTCGCCAGAAGAGGTGACGCCCTGGGCGCCAGGATCGATGATCCTGCCGGGCGATGTCGATCTTGCCTATGCCGAGCAGCTGACCTCGGAGCACCTGGCCGAGATCGAGACCAAATCCGGGCAGATCGTCCGTCGCTGGGAAAAGCTGACGGGGCGCCCGAACGAGGCGCTCGACATCGCGGGCTATGCGCGAGCCATGGCCCACCACCTGCGCCTCGACCGGCTGACGCCTGATCAATGGGCGCAGCTGCGCCTCGAGCGTTTCGGCAATGCGCCGCCCGACGATCCGCAGGGGGATCTCTTCGAGGTCGCGGTCGCTGCGCCGGTGGTCGAGGCACCCAAAGACACAAAAGGCCCGGAAGGGCAGAAACCCGGCCGCCGCGTGCGGGGCCGAGCGAGGTAAGACCGACATGGCGATCGACTACGCGGCGCGGCTTGCTTTGGTGCAGGCGGCGATCAACGGCCTGCTGACCGGCGGGATGCAGAGCTACGAAATCGAGGGCCAGAAGGTCACCAGGCTCGATCTCGGGTGGCTCTCGAAAGAAGAGGCCCGCCTCGAGGCGAAACTGCGCCGGCAGCAGGGTCGGGGCGGCTTCCGCGCGGCGGTGCCGCGATGAGCAGGCGCCGCGGGCCGCGCGCGCCGATCCGGCTGAATGCGCTGGATCGGGCGATCGGCTTCTTCGCGCCGGAGCGTGCCGTGTTGCGCGGCGCCGCCCGTTTCGTGCTCACCGCTGCGTCGGGATATGCCGGTGCGCGCCGCGACAGGAACGCGACGAAGGGATGGGCGGCGAAAGCCGGCGCCAGCGCGGATTACGAGACGCTGCCCGACCTCGACATTCTGCGGGCCCGGTCGCGGGATCTGGTGCGCAACGACCCGCTCGCCCGCAGTGCGGTCACCACCAAGGTGGTCAATGTCATCGGCCCGGGCCATGTGCTGCGGCCGGAAGTCGACGCCGACCGCCTGGGGCTCACGCCCGAGCAGGCCGAGGAATGGGAGGCGCTTGCGCTCGATATCTGGACAGACTGGGCCTGGTCGACCGACTGCGACATCACCCGTCACCAGACCTTCGCCGAGCTCGAGGACCTGGTCTATCGCTCGCGCCTGAAGTCCGGCGACTGCTTTGTTGTGCGCCGTTTCAAGACGCGGAAGGGCCGCCTGCTGGCGACCGCGTTGCAGGTGATCGAGGCGGACCGGCTGTCGAATCCGAATTGGGCCGCTGACACTGAGACGCTCGCGGGCGGCGTCGAGATGGACGAGGACGGGGCCCCGATCGCCTATCACTTCGCTGATCGCTATGCGCTCGATCGTCATGGTGCCGGTGCGCCGACCTGGACGCGCGTTCCGGCCTATGACGCCAACGGGCGGAAGCTGGTCCTGCACATCCACGGTCCCCGCGAGCGTCCGGACATGACGCGCTATGCGCCCATGCTGGCGCCGGTGATCGAGGGCCTGAAACAGCGCTCGCGCTATACCGAGGCCGAACTCATGGCGGCCGTGGTGTCGGCAATCTTCGCGATCACCACCAAATCCGAGGATGGCGATCTGTCAGAATCGCTGGCGAGGCTCGCCACCAGCAAAGGGGCCGCGACAGCCGACAGGTCGGAGATCACGCTGGACGAACCGGGGCTGGTCTATGACCTGCTGCCTGACGAGTCGATTGAGAACTTCGCACCGAACCGGCCGAACCCCCAATTCGGACCCTTTATCGATGCCGTCGCCCGGGAAGTCGGCGCTGGCACCGACCTGCCTTTCGAGCTGCTCGTGAAGCAGTTTCAGGCCAGCTACTCAGCCAGCCGGGCGGCCATGGAAATGGCCTGGCAGTTCTTTCGTGCGGACAGGGAACTGCATGTCTCGCAGTTCTGCGCGCCTGTCTATGAGGACGTGATCACCGAAGCGGTTGCGCGCGGCCTCCTGAAGGCACCGGGCTTGCTGACCAACCCGCTGCGCCGGCAGGCCTGGCTCGGTGCCGCCTGGATGGGGCCTGCGCGCCCGACCATCGATCCGGTCAAGGATGCGACGGCGGACGAGAAGTACCTCGACATGGGCGTCACCAGCCTGACCCGCGTGGCGGCCGAGCGCTTCGGCACCGATTACCGGACGGTGCGTCGGCGCCGGGCGCTGGACGGAACGGACGAGCGCGAGGCGTCGCGCGCACCAGCCCCGGCACCGGGCCCGTCCGAAGAGACCACACAACAATCCGACGACGACAAGACCGATGGCAACGACCAGGAGAAGCCCGATGCTGATTGACCGATCCTCGCGCGTCTGGGCGATGCGCCGTGACGACGTTGTTTCGGCGCAGGTCCTGCAGACCCGGGCCGAGCGGTTCTCTGATGATGCCGCTCCGCGCGCGCTGATCAGTGGCGAATGGCTCGACGGGTCGGATTTCGCGCGGCTCGTCGATGGCGTTGCCATTGTGCCGGTCTACGGCCCGCTCATGCGATCCTTCAGCTTCTGGTCCTGGAGCTATGAGGAGATCGAGCGCGATCTGCGGCTGGCCGAGGCGCATCCCAAGGTCCGGCAGATCGTCCTCGACATCGACAGCCCCGGCGGCCTGGCCTCTGGCTGTGGCGATTGCGCTGCGCTGATCCGTTCGCTGGGCAAGCCCGTGAGCGCGTTCGTCGGCGGCATGGCGGCCTCGGGCGCCTATTGGCTGGCCAGCGCGGCGCCTCGGATCGAGGTGGGGTCGGGCGCGATCCTCGGCTCCATCGGCAGCGTGATCGAGTATGTCGATATGGAGCCTTATTTCGAGAAGCTCGGCGCGCGGATCATCCGCGTCGTGGCCGAGCAATCCCCGAACAAGCGCCTCGATCCGGCAAGCGCCGAGGGCCAGGCCGAACTGCAGGCCCTGGTCGATGCGACGGGCGCGGCCTTTGTGGCTGGCGTCGCCGAGGGCCGGGGCGTGACCGAGGCTGAAGTCCTCGATCGGTTCGGGCGCGGCCTGGTCTTCGACGGCGCAGAAGCCATCGCTCGCGGCATGGCCGACGGAAAATCCACCCTTTCAGCACTTGTCGCGGGCTTGGCGGGCCGCGGCCATTCCTCTCACGCGGTTTCCGCCTCCGCAGCACAGGAGACCCCCATGGATTGGGCATCCCTCACCCTGGCCGCGCTGCGCGAGCACCGGCCGGACCTTGTCACCGCGGTGGAAACCGCGGCGACGCAAGCGGCCACCGCCACCCAGACGCAGGCGGTCGCGGACGCCGCCGCCGCCGAACGTGCGCGGATCCTCGGCATCGAGGATATCGACGATGGCTCGCACCCGGACCTCGTGTCGGCGGCCAAGGCGGACGGCAAGACCACGCCCGAGCAGCTCGCCTTCGCGATCATGAAGGCCGAGAAGAACGCCGGATCGGACCTGCTCAGGACCCGTGCCGAGGCCGATGCCAGTGCCGCCGTTCCGCCCGCCGCCCCGCGCACCACCACCGGCAAACCCCAAGGCTCGATCGAGGATCAGGCCAAGGCGGAATGGGACCGCGACGGCGATCTGCGCGCCGAGTTCCAGGACAACTTCACCAGCTACCTCGCCTTCCGCAAGGCCGAGGCCTCCGGCTCGGCGCGCATCAAGCGCGCCGGCTGATCACCCCCTGACCAGAGGAGAAGGGCAATGGCTACCTTGAGCGCGGATCTCGTCCGCGACTTCCAGCTCGGCGACTTCGAGGAATATCCGGCCGTCGCCGCCGACATCATCTATCAGGGCGCGGCCGTGGGCGAAAATGCCTCCGGCTATTCGCGTCCGCTCGTCGCCGGCGATGTCTTCCAGGGCTTCGCCGTCGAGCAATGCGACAATGCCGCCGGCTCGGCCGGGGACAAGCGCGTCAAGGTCCGCACCCGCGGCCGGGTCGTGCTGCCGATCGCCGGCATCGGTATCACCGCCAACGATCGGCCGGCGGTTTACGCCTCGGACGACAACACCTTCACCCTGACCGCGAGCACCAACTCGCTCATCGGCTATGTCAGCCGCTGGGAGAGCACCGGCTTCGCCGTGGTCGAATATGACGCTGCGCTCGTTCGCGCCGCGCTGCAGGCCTGAAAGGAGCAACCATGAAGGGTCTTTCCTCGCGTGCCATCATCGGCACGTTCTACGCCCGGCTGGCCGTTGCCACGGCTGCCAGCTGGATCAACGGAATCTCGATGGAGTTCCAGTCCGATCAGGAATCCGAGACCTACAAATGGCTGGGCATGTCGCCGGCCATGCGGGAATGGGTGGGTGGCCGTCAGGCCAAGGGGCTGCGCGAGAACGGCATCACCGTCGTGAACAAGCCGTTCGAAGCCACGCTCGAAATCCCGCTCGACTGGATGCGCCGTGACAAGACCGGCCAGATCCAGGTGCGGGTCAACGAGATGGCGGCGCGGGCGGTGACGCATTGGCAGAGCCTGCTGTCGGGCCTGATCGCCAACGCCGAGACGGGGATCTGCTACGACGGGCAGTATTTCTTCGACACCGACCACGCTGAGGGGAAATCCGGCAGCCAGTCGAACGACATCACGGTCGATATCTCGGCCGTGCCGGCGGTGCTTCATGGGACCCCCACCAATCCCTCGCCCGAAGAGATCCGCGCGATGGTCTTCGCAGGCGTCACGCAGATCCTGGGATTCAAGGACGATCAGGCGGAGCCGATGAACGAACTGGCGCGGCAGTTCCAGGTGCAGGTGCCGACGGCCTGGTTCACCAACGCCGCCGCCGCCCTGAAGAACCCGATCGTCGGCGGGGACACCAACACGGTCACCAGCCTCGACGGCTTCAGCTTCGATCTTGCGGTGAACCCGAGGCTCACCTGGACCGACAAGCTGGCCGTGTTCCGGTCGGACGGCGACACCAAGCCCTTCATCCGCCAGTCGGAAACGGGCGTCGAGGTCGATGCGATCGCCGAAGGCTCCGAACTGGAGTTCGAGCATCGCATGCACCATTACGGCATCTATGCCAGCCGCAACGTCGGCTATGGCTATTGGCAGCACGGCTGCCTGGTGCAGGCGGTCTGACCATGAAACAGATCCGCGTGATCGCGCCGCAGGGCGCGACGATCAGGGGGCCGGCCGTCCTGGCGCTGACGGCCGACCAGGCCAAGCGGCGGACCGGCATCCTGACGCCCGCGAAGGGCAAAGGTCGCTACCAGCTCGCCGCCGGCGTCAGCGCCATGTTCAAGCATGGCGAGGTGCTGGGCCTGGGCGTCGATGGTCTGGACCGGCTGAACCTGCAGCTGTTCGAGGACATCGATGCGGCTGAGAAGGCGGCCGCTGCCGCCAAGGCTGAGGCGGAAGCCAAAGCGGCGGCAGAGGCGGAAGCCCAGGCCAAGGCCGAAGCTGAAGCCAAGGCGGCGGCGGAGGCGGCTGAGAAGGCGGCGGCAGAGGCCAAGCCGGACGGCCATGCGGGCAATGGCACGCTGCCCCTCGGCGACGGCCAGGGCGCCGGGAAATGAACCCGATCTTCGCGGCGGATGCCGCCGCGATCTTCGACGGCCCCTTGTCCGTGGCGGCGATCTACACGCCCGCCACGGGCGCTCCCCTTCCGATCCGGGTCATTCCGTCGATTGGTGACCAGGCCCTGAGCTTCGCGAGCAGCAGCTTCGTCGCTGGGTCCGGCATTTTCCTTGTTCAGGTTGCTTCTGTGCCCGCACCTGCAGAGGGCGATGTCATTGCCATTGCTGAGGTCGGCGAGTTCCGCGTGCAGGGGCGGCCGGAACGTCATGAGCGGCGCCTCTGGTGGCGCGTGGAGGCGAAGCCGCTGTGAGGTTCAATCTGGTGATCGACGGCAGCTTTGCCGAGATCTTCAAGGGCGAGGAACGGGCGGCCCGCGTCGCCGTGCGCGGCGGCATCAAGGACGGGACCGAGCAGATCAAAGGGCTCTGGCGAGGCCAGGTGACCAGCGCCGGACTTGGAGACCGTCTGGCGCGCACCGTGCGATCAAACGTCTATCCGAACAAACCTTCGACCAACGCGGCAGGGCTCGTCTGGTCCCGAGCGCCGAAGATCATCGACGCCTTTGACCGGGGCGTCACGATCCGCTCGGCAGACGGGTTCTGGCTGGCGATCCCGACGCGGAACGTCCGCCTGTCCGGGGGCGCCAGAGGCCGCAAGATGACCCCCGCGGAATGGGAGCGCAAGAACAACCGGCGCCTGCATTTCGTCTACCAGAAGACGGGTCCCTCGTTCTTGGTAGACAAGGGCGGCGACCCGCTCAGGGACCGGATCATGGGCCGCCGTGGCGTTCACCGCGCCGCTCGTCGGCGGAAATTCCGCGAGATCGGCGAGATCATCTTCATCCTCGTGCCTCAGGTACGCTTGAAAAAACGCCTCGATCTGGAGCGCGATGCGCGCGCCGTCGGCAACCGTCTTCCCTCCCTTGTCGTCAGCAACTGGCCGAGGTCCTGATGCGCAAATCCGAGACCATCCTGCAGGCGCTGCTCGCGGCCCTCAGCGCGGCGGCGCCGAGCGGTGCCGCCGTTCACCGGAACGTGGCGGTTTCCCTGGATGTACCGCCGGCGGGCGTCCTCATTCTTCGAGATGGCGACGCCGGGGACCCGGAGGTCCTCTTGTCGCCGCTCACCTTTCTTTTCGACCATGCGGCCGAGATCGACGTGATCACCGAGGGCGATGATCGGGACAACCGGTTCGACGTCCTCGTGACCGCGGTCTCTGGCGTCCTGCAGGCTGACCCGACGCTGGGGGGCCTCTGCGACTGGGCCGAGGCGCGGGCCCCGGTCCCGGTCGATCTGGCGGAGGCCGGCACCGACAGCTTCAAGGCCGCCACCCTCGTCGTCGTTCTTTCCTACGCCACGACCTCACCGGTCGGTTAACCACAGGAGACACCTATGGCACGTGCTCACGGCGCGCGGTCGCAAGCCGCTTTCGCCTTCGAATCCACCTATGGCACCCCGCCAGCGAACGGATTCACCAAGATCCCTTTCGCGACCTGCAACCTCGGCGCCGTCCAGGGGCTGCTGGATAACGAGCTGCTGGGCTATGGCCGTGATCCGCTCGATCCGACGCAGGACGTGATCAACGTCGACGGCGACATCGCGGTTCCGGTCGATGCGCGCTTCTTCGGGCTCTGGCTCAAGGCGCTGTTCGGCACTCCGGTCACCACCGGGACGGAGCCGGAGTTCACCCATGTCTTCAAGACGGGCAACTGGTCGTTGCCCAGCGTGGCGCTGGAGATCGGTCTTCCGGATGTCCCCAGCTTCGCGATGAACGCTGGGATCCGCGCCAACGAGATGTCGATCTCGATGACCCGCAGCGGCCAGCTGACCGCCGGTTTGTCGCTGATCGGTCAGTCCGAGACCCTCGCGACCAGTGCGCAGAGCGGCACCCTGGCGACGATGGACCTGCTGCGCTTCGGCCAGTTCCACGGTTATGTGAACCGGGAGGGCGCCGCCCTGGCGGCCGTCACCGGCGCGACGGTGCGTTATTCGAATGGCCTCGAGCGGATCGAAACCATCCGCGCCGATGGCCTGATCGAGGCGGCGGATCCCGGCATGGCGGCGATGACCGGCCAGCTGGTGACGCGCTTCGACTCGACCACGCTGCTGTCGCAGGCGATTTCCGGCGCCCCCTGCAGCCTGGAGTTCGGCTGGTCCCGGCCAGGTGCCAGTCTCAAGGTCGAGGTCCACGAGGTCTATCTGCCCCGGCCAAAGCGCGAGCTGTCGGGACCGCAGGGGGTGCAGGCGAGTTTCGACTGGCAGGCAGCCCTGAACGCGGCCGAGGGCTGCATGGCGACCGTGACGCTGGCCAATGACGTGGAGACCTATTGATGCTGCGCCTCAACCTCAGCCGCGAACCGGCCTGGCACGATCTGGGCCATGGCGTGCGCCTGCTTTGCGCGCCGATCACCACCGCGGTGCGCTACCAGGTGCGCCACGATCCGCAGGTCGTCGCCTTGCGCGGCGAAACCGTCGATGAGGACGGCCTGCCTGTGCTCGACGATCTCGGCCGCGCCTTGGTGGCCCTGGCTGCCGCGAAGGCCATGGCCAAAGCCATCGTGCTGGATTGGGAAGGGGTCGGCGATGCCGAGGGCAATCCGGCGGCACTGTGCCCTGAAGGCATCGATGCGCTGCTCGACATCCAGATCTTCTTCATCGCCTTCCAGCTGAAAGTGGTCGCACAGGCCGATCTGTTGGTCACGGAAAAAAACGTCTGAGCGCCCTCGCCGCCTGGCACTACGGCGGGGGCGATGACTATTGCGCGGGCTGCTCTGGCCTGTGCGACGAGTGCCCAAGGCTGGTGAGCCGCCCGCAGACGGTCGAGGGTCATGAGGTCTGGGACCTCGCCATGAAGCTCGGCGGGCAGCTCAGGGTCGTCGGCGGTGGTCTTGGTCGATCGCGGATCATCGGCTTCGACATGACGGCCGCCATGGCGCTGGCGCGCGCCCTGGAGATCGACCGCAAGGCAGCGGCAGAGCTGCTGCCGGTGATCGAGGCGCAGATGGTGCGAGAGTTCAACGGGGGTGAACAGGATGGCTGAGAAGCGGGTCTCCGTCCGGCTCGTCGCCGAAGGGGGCGGGCAGTTCCGGGCGGAACTGGAGGCAACGGGCGCGGCAGGCGACCGCTCGTTTTCCCGGGCGCAGGAAAGCGCCCAGGTCTTCAGCACCGAAATGGAGCGCCTGCGCCAGAAGCACGATCCTCTCTATGCGGCGTCGAAGCGCTACGAAACCCAGCTCGAGGAACTGAACCGGGCCCAGACGCTGGGTATCCAGATCGTGGGCGGCTACGAGGCCCGCCTCGAGCAGCTGAATGCCGAATACGCCCGCCTGTCGACCGCAACGCAGGTTGGCGTCGGGCAGCTGGGGCTCATGTCGCGCGGCGCGGGCGGCTTGTCCGCCGCATTGGGCCGGTCGGCGCCAGTCATCCAGCAGGCGAGCTATCAGGTCCAGGACTTCGCCGTTCAAGTCGCCTCGGGAACCGATGTTTCGCGCGCTTTCGCGCAGCAGGCGCCCCAGCTGGTCAGCGCGCTCGGACCGGTCGGCGGCCGGTTTGCTGCGGTGGCTGGCCTGATCGGCGTTGCCATCGCCGTCGGCGTGCCGCTGATCGCCATGCTCGCCAGCACGGGCGAGGAAGCCAAAAGCCTCGACGAACAGCTTGAGGATCTCGAAGGCGCGGTCGATTCCTACCGCAACGCAGTCGAGGCGGCGAGCGCGCCGACGTCCGACCTGGAGGAGCGCTTCGGCACCGCAACGGCTGCAGCCCGGGAACTGCTGTTGGTCGAGCGCGAGATCGCCCGCGTCGATGCACTGGAGCGCATGCGGTCCACGCTCACGTCGATCGCCCAGCAATACGGGACCTTCCAGGCCTCGACGGGCGATGCCGAATGGGTGACCAGTCCCATTGAAGAGACCTTTGCCCGTGTGCGCGAAACGCTGACGGGCCTCTCGCGCGAGGACGTGCCAGAGGTCGTGGCAGCACTGCGTCGGCTGAGCGAGGCCTCGGGTCCGGACGAGGCGGTCGAGGCTTCCCGCGCCCTGCTGGATCTGCTGACCAGTACGCTCGGCCCCTTTGAAAGCATGAGCGAAGAGGCGCGGACGCTCTACCGCAACGTGCGCCAGGCCGGCGAGGATGCTGCGACACTGCAGGGGGCCGCCGAAGGGGCTGGTGGCGCGCTCGCCGCTGCCGCGGCCGAGGCGCGGCGCATTGCGGACGCCCTGGACCGGGCCGTCGGTGCCGCCGCCGATCTGGCAGCGCAAAGCGTCACGGACCTTGAGCGGGCGCGCATCGAATATGAGTTCCGCGACGACCCGATTGGCCGGGCAAGGGCATTGGCTGCGGCGGAGTTCGACGCCCGGACGGCCTTCGACGGTGCGATGCCGGACGGCGCCCGGCGTCAGATGGAGCAGGATCGTGAGGCGGCGCTCAACAACGCGGAAGCGATTGCCCGCTACGTCGAAGCGACCCGGGAATGGCGATCGCAGCAACGCGATGCCGATCGAGCCGGGCGTCGCGACGCAAGGGCCGAGGATCAGTTCTCCCGGGAGATGGCCGAGCAGATCGAGGCGGCGCAGTTGCAGCTCGATCTGGTCGGCCGCTCGACCGAGGCGATCGCAGAGCTTACCGCGCGGCAGGAGCTGCTGAACGACGCCCGTCGGCGCGGGCTCGATCTGGACCGTGTCGTCGGCGAGAACGGCGAGACGCTGATCGAGCAAATTGACCGGCAGGCCGCCGCCATGGGGCGCCTGGCGCTGCAGACAGAGCAGGCGAGCGAGCGGTCGAGCTTTTTCACCGATATCCAGACCGACCTGCAGGAAGGGTTGCTCGACGCGATCACCGAGGGCGAGAATTTCGAGGACACGTTGGGCAACGTGGCCAAGGCGCTGGAGCGGGCTGCCTATCAGGCGCTGCTCTTCGGAGAGGGTCCGCTCGCCAACCTGTTTGGCGGTGGCGGAAAGGGCGGCGGCGGCCTGCTTGGCGGTATCCTGGCCGGTATCTTTCATTCGGGGGGTACTGTCGGCGGCACGTCGATGAGCCGGCAAGTTTCGCCGCTGGTTTTTGCCGACGCGGAACGGATGCATGACGGCGCTTACCTCGGGCTCAGGCACGACGAAGTGCCGGCGATCCTGCAGAAAGGAGAGCGGGTGCTCTCGCGCGCCGAGGTCGCCGGTGCCGGCAACCAGTCGGCACCGGCGTCGATCATTATCAATGTCGAAGGCGCCAATGGCGATCAGCATGTGATGGACCTGGTCCGCGAGGGGGTCAGCCAGGGCCTCGAACTCTATGATCGCCGTCTGCCGGACCGTGTGTCTCAAATCCAGCGAAACCCGAGGGCGCGCTAATGGCACTGTCGTTTCCGCTGCCGCAGGAGGCCTTCTTCGCGGGCCTGCCGGTCAGCGAATGCACCTTTCATCTGCCTTCGAACCTGAGTGTCAGCCGGACGCGGGGCGGAGGCATTCGTACGGCAACCCGAGGCGTGCGGCTCTGGACCGGCCAGATCGTCATTCCACCGCGCCGCTTTGCGGAAGTCGCCGGGATCGAGGCGCAGATTTCTGTCCTCTCGGAGGCTGGTCGTAGTTTTCTGGCGCATCCGCTGCCGCTTTGGGCGCCGATTTCGGATCCTTCCGGCGCGGCGCTCGCGGGATTCTCGCCGGTCATTTACGCGCTGCAGGAGGGGGGGCGCGAGCTGCGCATTGCCGGTCTGCCGGCCGGCTTCGCGCTGACCCCGGGCGACATGCTGGGCTGGACCTATGGCAGCAATCCGACCCGCTATGCCCTGCATCGGCTGGTTGGCGTGGCTGTAGCAAGCGAGGCGGGCGTCACGCCTCTGGTCGAGGTGACGCCGCCGATTCGGCCCGGAGTAGCGACCGGTGCCGCTGTTTCGCTGGTCAAACCGCCCGTCAAGGCGGTCCTGATCCCGGGGCAGGGCAGCAAGACCCGTCGTCGAGTCTTTACCGACGGCCTCACCCTCGATTTCATCCAGACCCTGAGCTGATCCATGCGAAACCTCCCCTCGGCCGTCGCCGCGCATCTTGCAGCGGCCGGTACCGGCATGCACGTCGAGATACTGGTCTGGCTGGTGGCCCGGGACCGTGCGACGGGCGCGCCTGAGCCGTTCGGCTTCTGGACCGGCGCCGATCACCAGGTCATCACTGTCGCGGGCGAGGGCCGCACCTATTATGGGGCGGGGGCGCTCCTTGAGGTGGATCCGGTCACCTCCTCCACGGCGCAGCTGTCGCGCAGCTGGCAGTTCAAGGTCTCGCAGCTCGACCCGATTGTCGCGGAAGCCGTGCGCACCTACGACGCCCGCCTTGCGCCCGTCGAGGTGCACGAATGGCACTGGAATCCCGAGACCAACCTGCCGCTGGCCGAGCCGGTGCGCGTGATCCGCGGCACCGTCATGGATCTGTCGGTGCCGACGCCCCCGGCAGGGCAGCAGGCCGAGGCCACCGTACGGATCGTGACCGATGCCTGGCGCCTCACGCGCGGTCTGCCGCTGATGCGCTCGCATGAGGCGCTGCTGGCGCGCACCGCTGGCGCCGATAGCTTCCGTCGCTACGGCAATCTGACCGGCGTCTCAGTTGCCTGGGGGGAGCGCACGGCCTCGGGCAAGGACCTCCTTGGCGGCGCCAGCGCCGCGCCAGCCTGGACCGGCGGCAACCGATGATCCGTAAGACCCCCGGCTGGCAGGCGCGACTGGCGGCCTGCCTCGCGGCCTCGGCGCGATCCGACTTTGCGCTCGGTCAGCTCGATTGCGCCCTGCACGGCGCCTCGGCGCTGGCGGCAATGACCGGCGTTGACCTGGCCGCGCCCTATCGCGGCCGCTACCGCACCCTGCTCGGCGGGCTGCGGCACCTGCGGCGCGACGGCTATGCCGATCACATCGCTCTCGCCGCGGCGCATCTGCGCCAGCGCGACCCGGGTGAGGCGCCCCGGCCGGGCGACCTGGCCGTGGTCGAGACCGACGCGGGGCCCGCGCTCGGCGTCGTGCAGGGGGCGTCACTCTACCTCCGCAGCCCCGCGGGGCTGGGTCTGCTGCCCGTGAGCCGGGCCTCCATCATCTTCGAGGTGCCGTAATGCCAGCCGTCGTCAGCGCGATCAGTGGGGTCTTTGCCGCGGTCAGCTCCAGCGCGATCGGCTCGATCGCCTTGCGCTTGCTCGGCTCCGTGGCGCTGTCGGCGCTCTCCCAGGCTCTGGCGCCTCAGCCCAAGCCCTCGGGCCTGCGCACCGAGGACACGCTGTCCGGCGGCACCACGCCCGAGGCCTTCATGCTGGGCGCCACGGCGACCGGCGGGACCATGGTCTGCCCGCCGATGTCGCACGGCAGCGCGGGCAAGACGCCCAACGCCTACCTCACCTATGTGATCGAGCTGGCGGGGATCCCGGGGCACCAGCTGGACGGGCTGATCCTCAACGGCGAGCGGGTCGCGATCCTGACCGACGCGCCGCACCCGGATTACGGCCAGCGGATCGGCGGAGCCTACGAGGGGCGGGCCTGGATCCGCTATCATGACGGCAGCCAGACCACCGCCGACGCGATGCTGCTGGCGAAATACCCCGCGCCCTTTGTCCGGCCCTGGTCGGCCGACATGGTGGCTGAGGGCATTTGCTACGCTGTCCTGACCTTCCGCTATGACCGGGAGGTGTTTCAGGGCTGGCCGCAATGCCGGTTCGAGGTGAGCAGCGTCCCGCTCTACGACCCGCGCCGGGACAGCTCGGTTGGCGGGGAGGGCGTCCACCGTTGGGGGCAGCGTGAGACCTATGTGCCGTCGAACAACACGGCGGTGCAGATCTACAACGCGGCGCGGGGCATTGCGCTGCCGTCGGGCGACATCTGGGGGGGCGATATCCCGGCCGAGGACCTGCCGCTGGCGGTCTGGATCGCTGCCATGGACGCTGCCGATTCCGCGGCGGACGATGGCGCGGGCGGCACCGAAGCCGCCTTCCGCTCGGGGATCGAGGTGCAGGTCGCCGATGAGCCGTTCGCGGTGATCGAGGAGCTGCTCAAAGGCTGCACGGGCGTCCTGACGGAGACCGGCGGCGTCTGGTCGCTGCGCCTCGGCGGGCCCGGCCTGCCGGTCCTGTTCCTTGAGGATGACGGGATCATCGCCGATGAGCCGGAGGATTTCGCGCCGTTTCCGCCGATTGAGCAGATCTTCAACGCGATCTCGGCCACACATCCGGACCCGGCGAGCCTCTGGGAAAGCCGGGAATCCGAGCTGCGGACCAACCCGACCTGGGAGGCCGAGGACGGTGGGCGCCGCCTGCCGACCGCGCTGTCCATGCCGACCGTGCCCTATCCGGTGCAGGTCGATCGTGTCTGCGCCGCCCTGATCGCCGATCACCGGCGGATGCGCCGCCATGTCATCACGCTCGACACGCCTGGCGCGGTGCTGGAGGCGGGCGATACCATCGCCTGGACGAGCGCGGCCAATGGATATGACGGCAAGCTCTTCGAGGTGACCGAACCCATCCGCGACCTGATCACCCAGCAGGTGCGGGCCTCGCTGCGCGAGGTCGATCCCGGGGATTACGACCCGCCCTCCGGACTGGTGCGGCCGAACGTGCCGGTGCCCACCCCGGTGCGCCCGGCCGTGCAATCGGTGCCCGGCTTTGCGGTCAGCCCCTATGTTCTTGATGTGGAGGGCGAGGCGCGTCGCGCGGGCATCCTGGCGCTCTGGGATCCCGAGGGCGCAGATGATGCCCGCGGCCTCAGGATTGCCATCCGCCGGGCAGGGGAGGGTGGCGACGGCGACGAGCGGCCGCCCTATCTGGTGCCCGCCGGTATGGCCGTCATCACCGAGGGCCTGGTCGCCGGGGACTATGAGGTTCGCGCGCGGCTCAGGGTGGACCGGCCGACCAGCTGGACCGCCTGGCTGCCCGTCACCGTGGCCGACGTGCGCCTGGGGCTGGTCGAGCTTTCGACCGAGATCGTCGGCTGGCTGGGCTCGCTGCAGGAATGGATCGACGGCGGCGTCACCGACCTGCCGGGCGATCTGGCCTCGCTGAGCGAGGCGCTGAGCGCCGAAGCCCTGGCCCGCGCCGCAGCGATCGCGGCCGAGGCCGAGGCTCGCGCCACCGCTCTTGCCGCCGAAGCGCAGGCCCGGGCCGATGGCCTGCTCGCCGCCGCCAATGCCCTGGCGGCCGAATCGCAGGCCCGGGCCGAGGCGATCGCGGCAGAAGCCGCGACCCGCGCCGCCGCCCTGGCGAATGAGGCCTCGACCCGCGCCGCAGGGCTGCTTGAGGTGTCGGAGGCCGTCGAAGCGGAAGCCGAAGCGCGCGCCGACGGCCTGGCCGCCGAGGCTCAGGCCCGGGCGGAGGATATCGCCGGGGTCAACGTCGATCTCTCGGCCGAGACCGCCGCCCGCGTGGCGCTCGCGCAAGAGACCGCCGCGACCCTCCGGGACCAACGTGACCGGATTCGCGCTGTCGCGCTCGAGGTCGTGGAGCTGGGCAGCCAGGCCCATCTGGCGCGGGAGGAGTTGCGGCAGTCGATCAGCGCCCAGGTCGGCGACATCCGCGCGACCTATGACGCGCAGATCCTGACCCTTGCCGACGAGGCCTCGGCGCTGGCCGCGCGGCTGGTGACGATTGAGGCGAGCTCGGACGCGCTGGCGGTGCAGATCGCCCAGGTGGATCAGGCGCGCATCGCCGGCGACGAGGCCCTGGGCCAGCTGATCACCGCGGTCAGCGTCGGCACGGCCACGCAATTCGATCACGCGCGGATCTGGTACTGGGATGACGCACCCGAGGGCTGGACCGGTGAGCCTGTCGCGCCCTCGGTCACTGCCTCCGGGTGGCTGCGCCCCGGGCCTGCCTCCTCTGTGCTGTCTCCCGGGGGCCTTGCCATTGCTGGCGGCGCCTATCGCCAAGTCCGGGCGCGGATCCGCCGCGTCGGCGTCCCGGTCTGGGAGGGGGCGCTGTGGTGGGCCGGCGAGGGCGAGACCTGGGACGAGGCCCGTCGCGTGGTGCTGGGGGTGCCCGATTACGACGACAATATCGGCCTTCTGACTTGGGCGCCACAATGGACCGGCCAGATTGACCGGATCCGCATCGATCTCGCTGACGGTGCCGACGCCTCCAATTATTTCGAGCTCGACTGGTTGGCGATTGGCCGACCGGCTCCCGGCGCATCCTCGGCCGAACTGCTGGCCGAGCAGGTGGCGCGCATCGCGGCCGACGAGGCCGAAGCTGCCGAGCGCCTCCTCCTGGCCGCGCGGCTCTCCGGTGTCGAGGGTGTGGCGGCTGGTGCGGCCGAGGCGGCGGAAGAGCTGGACGCCCGGGTCACCGAGACGGAGGGCGGGATCGAGGCGCTGTCCGGCCGAACCGCCGCGCTTGAGGCGACGGTCGATGACCCGACCTCGGGCCTCGCGGCGACGGCCGCCGCGCTGGAGACGCTGGTGTCCCGGGTCGAGGCGCTGGACGATGGCTCGCAGGTCCTGCTGGCCGAGGCGATCCGCAACCTCAGGACCTCGCTCCGTCAGGTTGCACTGGAAAATCTGGAGGCTGATGCACAGGCCGCGCTGGAGACGCAGGCCGTCCGCGAATATATCGCCGAGGCCTCCGAGACCCTGACCACGCGGATCGACGCGACCGACGGCGTGGTCGAGGTCCTGGCCGAGGCCGTCACCCTGCTGCAGGCGGCGATCCCGGGCCTCGCCACGGCCGAGGCCCTGGCCGCGCTCAGCGCCAGCGTCACTGACCAGGGCGGGATCCTGGAGGCGGTGGTCGCGGCCCAAGACAGCCTGACGGTCTCGGTCGAGGATCTGACGACCGGCCTTGCCGCCAATGGCGCTGCCATCGACGCGGTGGAGGTCCGCACGACCGCGGCCGAGGGCGAGATCGCTTCCCAGGGTACGCGGCTTTCCAGCGTGGAGACTGGGGTCTCTGACCTGGAAACCGGCCAGGCCGCGAACGGCGCGGCGATCGAGGCGGTCGAGATCCGCACCACGGCGGCCGAAGGCGAGATCGCCTCGCAGGGCACGCGGCTGTCGAGCGTCGAGACGGGCGTCTCGGATCTGGAGACCGGCCAGGCCGCCAACGGCGCTGCCATCGAGGCGGTCGAGCTGCGCACCACCGCGGCCGAGGGCGAGATCGCCTCGATGGGCACGCGCCTGTCCAGCGTCGAGACCGGGGTGTCGGATCTGGAGAACGGCCAGGCCGCCAATGGCGCGGCGATCGAGGCGGTCGAGATCCGCACCACGGCGGCCGAGGGCGAGCTGGCCTCGCAGGGCACGCGGCTGTCGAGCGTCGAGACCGGTGTGTCGGATCTGGAAACCGGCCAGGCCGCCAACGGCGCTGCGATCGAGGCGGTCGAGATCCGCACCACGGCGGCAGAGGGCGAACTGGCCTCCCAGGGCACGCGGCTGTCGAGCGTGGAAACCGGGGTCTCGGATCTGGAAACCGGGCAAGCCGCGAACGGCGCGGCGATCGAGGCTGTTGAGGTCCGTACCACGGCGGCCGAGGGCGGGATCGAGGCGCTGTCCGGTCGGACGGCCGCGCTGGAGGCGACGGTCGATGATCCGGCCTCGGGCCTCGCGGCGACGGCCGCCGCGCTCGAGACCCTGGTGTCCCGGGTCGAGGCGCTGGACGATGGCTCGCAGGTCCTGCTGGCCGAGGCGATCCGCAATCTCAGGAGCTCGCTCCGCCAGGTTGCGCTGGAAAATCTGGAGGCTGATGCACAGGCCGCGCTGGAGACGCAGGCCGTGCGGGAGTACATCGCCGAGGCCTCCGAGACCCTGACCACGCGGATCGACGCGACCGACGGCGTGGTCGAGGTCCTGGCCGAGGCCGTCACCCTGCTGCAGGCGGCGATCCCGGGCCTCGCCACGGCCGAGGCGCTGGCCGCGCTCAGCGCCAGCGTCACCGATCAGGGCGGGATCCTGGAGGCGGTGGTCGCGGCCCAAGACAGCCTGACGGTCTCGGTCGAGGATCTGACGACTGGCCTCGCCGCCAACGGCGCTGCCATCGACGCGGTGGAGCTGCGCACGACGGCGGCCGAGGGCGAGATCGCCTCGCAAGGCACGCGGTTATCCAGCGTCGAGACCGGGGTTTCGGATCTGGAGACCGGGCAAGCCGCGAACGGCGCTGCGATCGAGGCGGTGGAGATCCGAACGACGGCAGCCGAGGGCGAGATCGCTTCGCAGGGCACCCGGCTGTCGAGCGTCGAGACCGGCGTCTCTGACCTGGAAACCGGACAGGCCGCCAATGGCGCCGCGATCGAGGCGGTCGAGATCCGCACCACCGCGGCCGAGGGCGAGATTGCCTCGATGGGCACGCGGCTGTCGAGCGTCGAGACCGGCGTCTCGGACCTGGAGACCGGACAGGCCGCGAACGGCGCGGCGATCGACGCGGTGGAGCTGCGCACGACGGCGGCCGAGGGCGAGATCGCTTCGCAGGGCACGCGGCTGTCGAGCGTCGAGACCGGCGTCTCGGATCTGGAAACCGGCCAGGCGGCCAACGGTGCTGCCATCGAGGCGGTCGAGCTGCGCACCACCGCGGCCGAGGGCGAGATCGCCTCGCAAGGCACGCGCCTGTCGAGTGTCGAGACCGGTGTCTCAGACCTGGAGACAGGCCAGGCCGCCAACGGCGCCGCCATCGACGCGGTGGAGGTCCGCACGACAGCGGCCGAGGGCGAGATCGCCTCGCAGGGTACGCGGCTGTCGAGCGTGGAAACCGGCGTCTCGGACCTGGAGACCGGCCAAGCCGCCAATGGCGCTGCCATCGAGGCGGTGGAGATCCGCACCACGGCCGCCGAGGGCGAGATCGCCTCGCAAGGGACCCGCCTGTCGAGCGTCGAGACCGGTGTGTCGGATTTGGAGACCGGGCAGGCCGCCAATGGCGCTGCCATCGAGGCGGTCGAGCTGCGCACCACCGCGGCCGAGGGCGAGATCGCCTCGCAAGGCACCCGGCTATCCAGCGTCGAGACCGGCGTCTCGGACCTGGAGACCGGGCAAGCCGCCAATGGTGCGGCGATCGAGGCCGTCGAGGTCCGTACCACGGCCGCCGAGGGTGAGATCGCCAGCCTGGTCGTGGCGCAGACGGCTCTGTCCGCAGAGATCGCTGACAAGGCGGATGCCGCAGTCGTCGCCGGGCTGACCGCCCAGGTGACCGAGATCGACGGCGAGGTCGCGGCGCTCTCGGGCGCGACGACCATCGTGCAGGCGGCGGTGCAAGGGGCCAACCTGATCGCCAACGGCAGTTTCGCGGGTGGAACGCTCACAGGCTGGGCCGCGGTTGCGCCGGGGATGATGGTGATCGCCCGCGATCCCGGGTCGGTGACCCCGGCCGAGGCCCTGGCGCCGACGCCGCATGTCCTGCGGATCGCTCAGTCGGCCAGCGCCCAGACGGCGGATGTCGCGGTCGCCGTGCCGGTGACGCCGGGCGAGATGCTGCGCGCCTCGCTGCTGCGGGCGGCCAGCGGGTCCACACGCAACGTGACACTCAGCCTGTCAGCGATCTGGCTCGATGCCTCGGGGGCGGCGGTCGGCTCGCCCCAGACGCTGCTGACGACGCTGGTCACCGCGACCGCCTGGGCGCGGGCCACGGGCGATGGGGTCGCGGTCCCGGCCGGGGCCGTCGCGGTGACGCTGCGCCTGACCCGGGCCGGGGGCGGCGCGGGCAATGGCTGGGTGACCGGCCTCAAGGCCGAGCGCGACGGGCTCGGCCTGTCGGACATCACTGCCAGTGGCCTCTTCAAGATGGAATCGGTCGCGGGTCCCTCAGGCTACAGCCGCCTCCGTCTGGTCGGCCGCACCAGCACGGCGGAAATCTACCGCGAGGCAGGGCTCTATATCGACACGCCGGTTGATCCCGGCGAGCCCTCGCGCGTGGCGGTCCAGGCCGATCAATTCGCGATCCTCGGCCCCAGCGGCGCGATCACGCCGTTTATCGTCGACGGCAGCGCGATCTACCTGACCGGCTCGGCGATCCGCCTGACCGGGGACACCGAGGTCGACGGGACCTTTGGTATCCGCTCCGGCACCAGTGGGGAGAGGGTCGAGATCGATGCAAGCGGCCTCAAGGTCTTCGATGCAGCGAACGTCCTTCGTGTCTTGATCGGAGATCTGAGCTGATGGCCTACGGATTTCTCTTCCGGGACGCCGACGGGAACGAAACGCTGCGCATGGTCGATGGCATGCCACTTCTTGTTCATAGCGAGCGGAAAGCCTGGGACTTCAACGGAACGATCTCTGTGCCGAACTTCGATGTGAACTTCGGTTTCTTCTACGTGTCGTTCTGCATGTACAAGGGGATCTACGGTTATGGGGGCAGCGGGTGGAGCCCAAGCGGCACCTATCCCGGGCAGACTTACCTCCGCCAACCGGAAGACCGTGACCTGACCGAGATCGGCTATCTGGGCCCGGCTGGGATTAACTACCCGCGCGCAGAGAAGATCCTGGCCATCGCGAACCATATGGTTCCGACCATCGCCTGGGATAACGCCACACGGATCGCAACGATCACCCCGGCGGTAACCCCGGCAGGCTGGCCGAACTTCAATTCCGGCGCCGGCGCCATGCCGGACTACTACATCAACTTCCTTCAGGTACAGGAGGTTACGCTGCCATGACCTATGGTATCGAGCTCCGCAACACCTTCGGGGCCCCCGTGCTGTCCTCCAAGATGCGTGTGCTCCATCGCCTGGCGGCGGGGAATACGATCGACCTGGAGGCTGCGCATTCCAGCGTTGTATCCGCGATGAATAGCGCCGGCATGAACTGGCTTGAGCGCTGGGAATGGCGAGGTGAGTTCGGCTGCTTCTACACGCATGTCGATGTGTCAGGAGCACGCGTGGCTTTCCCCCATGCCGCCCTCTCTGGCCTTACCTATCAGACCTTCGGCGATGTGGGAGTTGTGGTTCCCCAACAAGACAGCCTCGTCGGGTTCGACAGCAGCGTGTTCTATCAGCTCGGCACGGCCGGGCGGATCCTGTTCCGGTCTGCCGAAATCTGCATGGACCTGTGGGACGCTTCGCTACCCAAGACGCTGATCCCGATTGCCTGGTTGGATTCCGCTTGGTCCTGCCCTTACCGCATCATCGGACCTGGCGTGAATCCCGCTGACATCTCAGGCACCTACGGGATGAAGATCTGGGACCAGACGGGGGAACTCGCGTTCGACTCTCGGGCGCCGATCATGCCCATCAGGTATGCCTTCATCTTCACGAAGGCCCAGATGGACGATGTGATCGAGAACGGGGCGGTGGTGACCATTACCTTGCCCGAAGCCATGCCTGATGCCTGGATCTCGGCGCCGTTTTTCTCGGCCTATCGCCTCGAGTGGTACCGCAGGTTGGGCGGCCAGGAACGCTACCGCTGCTTCTACATCGGCCTTCGCCAGACCAGCGATACCACGCTTCAGTTTTCCCGCTTCACCCATGCCGCAGATGTCGGGTCCAACCTCGACAACCTGGGACGCACCTATTCCCACGACGCGATTTTCTACGTCGCCCGCAACTTCTGAACCCCGGAGGCTCCTTTGGCACTCGACACCCTTTACAGCATTGGCACCATCAGCGTCGGGGCGGGCAGCACCACCGTCACCGGGGTCGGCACCGCCTGGAACACCTCGAACACGCGGCAGGGCGACGATTTCCGTGCGCTTGGCCTCACGGTGCCGATCGCCTCGATCGACAGCGCCACCCAGATCACCCTGGCCCGGCCCTGGCCCGGGGCGGCGATCGCCGCCGGCAACTACGATATCCGGCAGATCGACGACGGTGCGCGTGCGCTGACGGCGGCCAATATCATGCGCCAGTCGCTCGGCTCGGGCACGCTGACCTCGCTGGCGGCGCTGACCAGCGGGGCCAATCTGCTGCCCTATTGGAGCGGCGTCGGCGTCATGGCGACCACGCCGCTTTCGGCCGCCGCCCGGACCCTGCTGGCAGGGGCCTCGGTCGCGGCCATGCGCGATGTCCTGGAGGTCGGCACCCCGGAGGACTATGCCACGGCCGAGGATGTCGAGCGGATCGAGGGCGGCCTGACGCTCGCGGCGCTGGCCGCGAGCAAGGCGGTCACGGCGGTGGATGTCCTGGTCTATGACACCAGCCGCGACAGCGGTGGCGGGGCCTGGCGCAAGCGCTGCCAGCACACGAGCTGGTGGAACGAGACCCTGAACACCGCCACCCGCGGCGCGCGGCGGGAGTTTCCGGCGGTGGCGGTGATCGTCGCCGAGGCGGCGAAGATCACCATCCATGACGGCGACGATCCGGCGCTGCCGATGTGGCGCGTGCTGGATTTCACCGGCTACAGCCTGAAGGCCATCGCCGCGCGGAATGGCCAGATCGCGGTGGCGCTGGCGGCGAACGGGCTCTCGGTCCTCGATCTGCCGGGCGATGCGCTGGCGGTTTCGCCGCGCTTCACCACCGCCACCACGCCTGCCATCGTCAGCAACGCCACCCATGACGTTGCCATGACCGTCCTGCCCGGTGCGCCGGCCGATCCAGTCGCCGGCCTGCCAGTCCCGACCATCGCCCTGGCCACCGCCGTGGGCGTTTCGGTGATCAAGGACGACGGCAGCGTCGTCGATATCGCCTATTCCACCTATTCGGTCACCACCCGCGTGGCCTTTCGCGCCGACGGCGCCCTGGTCTTTTCCACCGGCGCCGCTGCCAGCACGCAGGGCTGGATCCATGTGTTCCGCCGGATCCCCGCTTCCGATGTGCTGGAGACCAATGGCTATGCCAAGGGTGCATCGGACGAGCATTATACCGCGCTCTACAACACGGCCTACTTCCTCGACCTGCAATGGCCCGCGTTGTCGGTCAACAGCGCCGTCACCTGCCTCCTCCCGGATGCCTGGGGCGGGGCGCAGAACCTGATCCGGTTGGCGCCCAATCCCTCGGCCCCGTCGAGGGGGATGCTGGCCGCCATCACCGCCAGCCACAACAGCGGCTGGATGGTCGGCGCGACCAAGGGCGCCTTCCTGTCGTCGACCGACAGCGCCGCGCTGGTCGGATCGGGCGAGCTGGTGACCAACGGCACCTTCGACACGGACCTGACCGGCTGGACGGCGGCAACGCCGGAAACGGTGCTGACCCACAATGCTGGCCGCATCCGGGTCGCAAGCAACACCGCCGGCGTATATGGCAAGGCAGCGGCAACCATCCCGACCGTCATCGGCAAGACCTATGTCCTGCAGCTTGAGGGCTTTGCCGGGACCGGTTCGCCCTATGTCTATGTCGGGTCGAGCGCCGGCGCGTCGAACTATGCCGCCGCTGCACCCAGTGCTGGACCCATCACCTTTATCGCGTTGACGGCCACGACCCATATCACCCTCTTCAGCAGTGGGGCGCTCGGCGTCTCCTACAGCGAGTACGACAACGTTTCGGTCAAGCTCGTGGATCCCGACCGCTCGACCGGCGCCCGGGGCATGATCGCGCACGGCACCCTGACCCGGACGGCGGTCGCGACCGGGGCGCAACTGATGGGCTACAGCGGCTGGTCGGCGGCCAATTACCTGGAGCAGCCCTATAACGCGGCGCTCGACTTCGGGACCGGCGATTTCTGCGTCATGGGATGGGTCAATTACCCCGCCGGGGGGGCGCAATATCTCTTCGCCCGGCAGGACGCTGCCCAATCTGGCCCGCGGCTGCGGATCTACACCGGCGGCGGGTCCATCACCGTCAGCTCGAACGGGGCAACGTTGACCGGGACGCAGGCGCTGACGGTCGGGGTCTGGGCGCATGTGGTCTATCTGCGGAAGGACGGGGTGGCCCAGCTCTATCTGAACGGGCGGCTGCATCTGTCGACCGCAGATACGGCGAGCATCACCAATACCAGCGCGGTGACGCGGCTGGGCGTCAATGTGAACGGGGCGTTCCCGTTAACGGCGGGCTCGCTCGCCCTCTGGCGGATCGGCGCGACGGCGCCCTCGGCCGAGCAGATCCGCCAGATCTACGAGGACGAAAAGGCCCTGTTCCAGCCGGGGGCGCAATGCACGCTCTACGGCGCCTCGGACGCGGTGACCGCCCTGGCCGAAGATCCGGTGACCGGCCTGCTGCATGTCGGCACCAGCGCTGGCCGCAGCGACTTCCAGGGCCTGCGCCGCATCGCCAACACCACCACCGCCGTCACCACCGCGATCAGCGCGGCGGGCGGCCTCATCGCGGAGCAATAAGATGACCGTCCGTATCGCCAAACCTGCCCAGATTCTGCGAGAGGAACTGGCCCGACCGTCCACCAAGCGGGCCGGGCTCCTGCCGCAGCTGCGCTTCGCAGGCAACGCTTCGACTACCATCTTCGCCCTGCCACAAGGCCAGGCCCCCTATGCCGTCTTCGTCGCCGGTGCCCTGGTGCGCGAGGGCGCGGCCGACGATTACACCGTCACCTTCGACGGTTTCATCTACCGCGTGGTTTTCGCCGTTGCCCCTGGCAGCGGTGACGACGTGACCATCTGGCCGGTGGAGGCGTGACCATGACCATCAATCAATCCGTGATCGACGAGCTCGGCTTCGCCAAGGGGCAGCCCCCGATGACGGGAGGTCAGTTCCGCAAGCGCGTGGAAGCGTTCTTGCGGCGCGAATGGCACCCGCTGATGCGCGAGATCGACCCCGCGGGCTTCGAGACCTGGCGCGCCTCCATGCTGCCCACCGTCGCCGAGGCCGAGGCCAACTTCGCCTTCAACTGGCAGCTGCAGGCGTACCGGGAGGCCACCGCCCGCCTGGCGCGCTATCGTCTGGCCGAGGGCAGGGCCGAGATCGTCGAAGAGCACGAGGACGAGACCATCATCCTCGCCCCGGCCGTCCCCCCGCTGCCCGCCGAGATCGAGGTGACGACCTATGACGAGACAGGCGCCGCAACCGGCGTCGAGACCCTCCCCAACCCCGCGATCCTCGCCGACGACGCCGAGCGCGCCGCCGCACAGGCGGTCATCGACGCCACCCCGCAAGCGGTCGTGGACTTCGCGGCCGGGCTGGAAGGGTAGGGGCCGTGGAGTCGATCATCCCGGCCCTGCTGACCTGGGCGACCGCACAGGGCCCAGCCTGGGTGTTGCTGCTGGGGGCATTGGCAGGCTGGTGGCAGCACGCGCGGGACGCCCGGGCCCGGGAGGATGCCCTGAATGACAAGCTGCTGACCACCGCCGTCGATGGCCAGAAGCAGACCTATGAGGCGATCAGCACCATCCGCGAGGCGCTGATCCATATCAACCGCGGGAGGCCGTGATGCGCCTGCTGCCCCGCCTCCCCAAACGCGCCGAATCCCAGAAAGAGGCGCAACGTAAACAGGCAGAGGCCGAGCTGGCGATCGCCACCAAGCGGCTGGCGTCGCTGGTCGGTGAGCTGCGCGCGGCCCTGTCCGAGGCCCAGAGGACCGGCGAATGAACTCCCTGATCGTGCAACTCAGCTCGGCCGTCGCGGCCGGCAGCATGCTGCTGGTCCTCTGGGCCTATCTGCCGCTGGCCTGGCGCCTGCGCGACCCGCTCGGCCGGGTCCTGGCGGCCGCGGCGACGGTGCTGGCGCTGGCCTATCTGCTGCGCTCGGCCGCCTGGGACTGGGCGCACCTGCCCAGCGGCCCGACCGTCAACGCGGTCTTCAACCTGCTGATCGTCCTGGCGGCCTACCTCTTCCTCCACGGCCGCCTGCTGACCATCCCCGAACCCGAGCGCAGCCATTGGCGCTGGTGGACCGCCTGGGCCCACCCCGCCAGCCGTTGCCTCATCCCCTGGCGGCGCAAGTAGCCGCACCCTCCCCGAAAGGACACCATCATGATTCGCCAAGGACGCGCCGGGTATCCCGTGCGCGAAATCGTCGTGCATTGCGCCGCCACCCGGCCGAGCTGGATGCACAACCGCCCGCTGGCCGACAAGGTCGCCGAGATCCGCCGCTGGCACGTCGAGGACCGCGGCTGGCGCGACATCGGCTATCACTGGGTCATCGACCGCGATGGCGCGGTTGCCCCCGGCCGGGCCGAGACCGAGATCGGCGCCCACGTCGCCGGGCACAACGCCGGAACCATCGGGATCAGCCTGATCGGTGGTCATGGTGCCTCGGCTGACGACCGTTTCGCGGACCATTTCACGCCGGCACAGGACGCCGCGCTGCGCCGGTTGATTGCCGAGATCGAGGGCCGCGCCGGCGGCGCGCTGCAGATCAGCGGGCACAACGAATATGCGCCCAAGGCCTGCCCGGGGTTCCATGTCGCGCGGTGGTATCGGCAGGGCAGGGCGTGATCGCCCGGCTTCTCGATCGCCTAGGCGCCTGGATCTGGCCCCTCGCGATTCTGGCGCTGGTGGCCTCTCACGGGGCCGCGTTTCGCACGGCCTGGTCCTGGCGCGGCGATCGGGAGACCGCGCGCCAGGCGACCGCCGCTGCACGCCAGCAACGCCAGATCTTCGACGCGGCTGAGGCCCTGTCCCGCACCGAATATGACCTGCGCCTGCGCCACGAGGCGCTGGCTGCCCGAGCCCTGGAGCATGACCATGCCGTCCTCACCGATCCCCGCGCTTGCCTTGTCCCTGACCCTGACGACCTGTCTCGGCTCCGCGCCCGGTGGGGTTCAACCCGCGCCCCTGCCGACTGAGGCGCGGCTTCCCTGCACCGACCCGGCCGAGCTGCTGGGCGGCGGGGACTGGCGCCTGATCGTTGGCCGAATGGGCGATGCGCTGATCACCTGCGAGGGCAGGCGCGGGCTGGTGATCGAGGCCTATGATGGGCTGGCGGGGGCGGTGGGGGGGCTGAGGCCCGGACCTTTGGCACAACGAGCGCGGTGAGCTTGGCACATAGATAGATTGTTGTTGGCGAATCTGACGAGGTCTGGTGTTCTGGCGTCGAACTTGGAGACGTAGTCGTGTGTTAGAGCGGCAGCCGGAGAGTGTGGAGGATTGGCTGAAGCTCGCTGCACAGCATGAGAGGGTCGTGCTTACATTTCAAAGTAATCCGGACATGGCTGCAGTGGTCTGGAGCTCCGCAGGTTTCATTGTCGAGTGTCTCCTGAAGGCGGCGATCCATCGCAAAGAGCGCTTCAACCGTTGGCCTACTGATCGAAAGGCCCTGAACACCCACGATCTCCAAAGGCTGATAACCTATTTAGGGGTGGAGATCACACCGTCTCACGAGATCGCTCCGGATTGGGCCGTTGTCGTTCAGTGGAGGAGAGGACATATGTATAACCCGTCTGAGTTCTCGAAGGCGACCATCGCAGGACTGGTGGAAGCCGTTTTAGGAGAGAAAGGAGTCGCAGAATGGATACGCCAGAACTGCCTGACACACTCCTGAAAGCTGGTGCTGAGTACCAAGGCAAGCTCGCAAAGCTTGGTCTGCGCCCAGAGGCCATGATGTGGGCCTACGCATTTGAAGAAAAACAGTTTCTCCTCTGGATCGTTTGGTCTGGTTTGGATCGGTTCGGCCCGCTCGCAATCCAGAGGCTTCTTTTCCAGGCCTACAATGCATCAGCGCTGCCTAAGGAGATCGATCCTTTCTCTGTGGTGATTCACAGCCCGCGAGAGAGTGTTATCTCGGGGGTTCTTCGCCAACTTGCCAAGTCGGATGTCGAAGCGATGCAAATCGGCGTTGGCACTGTCGGCGATGCGCGGACTGAGGCCAAAGTAGAATTCCGACGTGCTTGGGCTTACCGGATCAGCGCCAAGATGCTGTCCAGTACAGATGTGTCTCGCGCGTGGCAACGCTTCAGCGCGAATGTCGATGCGCTAGCAGCATAGGTAGCGGTAGCCAGCAAAGGTAGCCACTCAAGTGTTCGGGCTGCGGCCCTGATAGTCCCCGATCTCCGCCGAGCTGGACCAATACCGGATCACGCTGGCCGGGCGTCCCCTGCGCCCGCACCGCGAACACCGCAGTCGATCGAAGCCCATGAAGTAGTCGGGAGCCTCGCCCAGTAGCTGAGCCGTCAGCACCGCACGGTGCCCGCAGGCACATTCAGCGTGGATGATGATGCTGCCCTGCGGTGCCATGGGCGGGATGTAGGCCCAAAGGTACCCGGCGCAAAGCCCGCGTCCACAGAATATGCTCACGCCGCAACTTGGCGTCCGGTCGCTGGAGGAACGCCCACCGATCAAGTGGGGTGCAAATCGTGGTACAGTGATCCGGCTATCCCATTGATTTTGCATCAACGGCAGAAACTGAACCATGGGATAGTAGAAGTCAGTAAAGTCATAGGGTTCCGCTGGATCTGGCAGGCCCTCAGCGGCTACCAACCCCGCTTCCGGCCCCGGCCACGTCCCCGGGCAGATGGCCCCGCCCGACGCCGCGCATCAGCCAGAGTGCGTAAAGCCCGTTCGGCAGGACGAAGCCCAGCGATACGGCGATCCTGACCAGCGGGTCGGGGTCGGCCAGCCAGCCCGGCACGCTGCCGCGGCCCGTCAGCGCCAGGTCCAGCCCGAAGCTGCCGATGTTCCACAGGAGGTGATAGACCATCGGCAACCAGATCGACCCGGAGCGGAGCCGCATCGCCAGCAGCACCAGCCCGGTCGAGACGGCGGCGAGGCTCTGGGCCAGGGCCAGCCCCTGCATCTCAGCGGTCCAGCCATTGCCCAGATGGATCGCGCCGAACAACAGGCTCGTCAGCCAGATGGCCGGCCAGGGTCCGAGCCGTCGCCGGAACGCCGGGAACAGGAGCCCGCGGAACATCAGCTCTTCGGACAGCGCCACCCAGACCATCGCCGCGGTCAGCGAAATCAACAGCGGAGCGGGGATGCCCCCCGTCGCCACGATCCCCGCGGCGAAGAGTGGCAGGTAAAGGAGCGGCAGCCAGAAAAGCCGCAGCGTGCCGGGCCGGGGCAAGCCGAGCGCGGTATCCGGCCAGCGGAAGATCGCCAGCGCGGTCAACAGGATGATCGTGGCCAGCGCCTGTGGCAGCGGCGCGAGGAGCACGCCGCCGGTCAAGCCCGGGAAGGCGTTGGCCAGCGTCGCCAGCGTCCAGAGGCCCAGCAGCGCCAGCGCACCCGGGATGCCCAGCGGGCGGCGCGGGCGCGCCGGGCTTCGACCCCAGGGGCTGTTACGCGGCGGCTCTGGTGGGTCGGGGGTCATGCGGGCCTCAGAACGGGGCGCCGGGGGCGGCGCGCCATCCTGCGGGTGGCGGCGCGTCAGCGCAAGGGCAGGGCGGCGCCCTGCACGAGCGCCAGCGCTTGCGCGGTCAGGCCGTCGAGGTCCAGCGCCCCCCCGGGCCGGTACCAGAAGCTGGTCCAGGCCAGCGCGCCATGCAGGAATTGCCGCAGGACCGCGGGGTCCATCGCGCCCCCCGCCTCGGCCAGCACTTGGTCCCAGAGCGCGAAATAGGCGCCGCGTCCGTCCAGCAGCACCGCCTGGCGGTCCGCCGACAGCGCGCGCCATTCGTGGAACAGCACGGCCGTCGCATCGGCGGCCGGGCCGTGCAGATAGGTCAGCTCGACGGCGATCAGGGCGCGGAGACGGGCCTCCCCCCCTTCGGCGCGGGAGAGTTCGGCGCGCAGATCGGCCAGCATCGCCGCAATCACCCGTTCCATCACCGCGAAGAGCATCTCTTCCTTCGAGCGGACATGGTGGAAGAGCGAGCCCGAGAGGATTCCCACCTCGGCCCCGATCTCGCGCACCGTGGTCGCGGCATAGCCCTGCCGGCGGAACAGCCGGGCCGCGGCGGCGAGCAGCCGGTCGCGGGGTTTGTCGGGGTCGAAAAGCGGCGCCTGCATGGACAAGGTCTAGCCCGTGACGTGGCGGAAGACAACCAAGCGCTTGCTTGGGGTGTCGGCGAGGGGTTAGGCTGACCGAAACGGGGAGGAGCCGATGCCCGAGAAGGCGATCATCACCTGCGCGCTGACCGGGGTGCTGACCGATCCGCGCGCCCATCCGGTGCCGGTGACGCCCGCCGAGCTGGCGTCGAGCGCGCGCGAAGCCTGGGAAGCCGGCGCGGTCTGCATGCATGTGCATTTCCGCCAGCAGGGCGCGGGGCGGGGGCATCTGCCCTCATGGGACCCCGCGCTGGCGGTCGAGGTGGCCGAGGCGATCCGCGAGGCCTGCCCGGGGGTGATCCTGAATTTCACCACCGGTGTCGTCGGCCGCGACCAGTCGGGGCCGATGGCCTGCCTGAGGGCGGGAAAGCCCGAGATCGCCGCCTGCAACGCGGGCTCGCTCAACTACCTGAAAACGCGCGCGGATGGCGCCTGGGCCTGGCCGCCGATGCTGTTCGACAACCCGGTCGAGAAAGTGGCCGAGATCGTTGCCGCGATGGCCGAAACCGGCACGAAGCCCGAGTTCGAATGCTTCGACACCGGGATCGTCCGTTCGGTGGCGATGTTCGTCGAGAATGGGATGGTCGCCCGCCCGCAGGTGAATTTCGTGATGGGCGTGGCCTCGGGCATGCCGGCGGACCCGGATCTGTTGCCCCTGCTGCTGAAATATCGGCCCGAGGGATGCCCCTGGCAAGCAACGGTCATCGGCCGGGCCGAGGTCTGGGACCTGCACCGCAGCGCCGCCGAATTGGGCGGGCATCTCCGTACGGGGCTCGAGGATACGTTCTATCTGCCGGACGGCGCGCGTGCCACGGGCAATGGCGCGCTGGTTGCCGCCCTGGCACGGGTCGCGGGCGAGGCGGGGCGTTCGCTCGCCTCGGCCGATGAGGCGCGGGCGATCTGGGGGCTGGCGTGAGGGAGGCGGCGCGCCTCACCCCCATTGAGGGGGTTCGGCGCGCCTCGGGGGGCTGTCTGCCCCCCGCCGGGGCCGTGCCGGCCCCGCCCCCCGAGGATATTTGTGGCGCAAAGATGAGGGGGCGCTGGTGGCGGTTCTGAGCGCATCATGCGAGGCGGGGAGCGAGGCTTTCGCGGCGAATGCGGCGGCGATGGCGGCGGCCTGGGCGCCGGTTCTGGCGGTGCGGGAGGCGGTCGAGGCGGCGGCCGAGGCGGTGCGCGACCGTTACGCCCGGCGCGGGCAATTGTTGCCGCGCGAGCGGCTGGCCCTGCTGCTCGACCCCGGCGCGCCCTGGCTGGAGCTTTGTCCCTATGCCGGCTGGAAGCGCTATGGCGACAAGGACGGGACCGGGGCGGGCGCCGGCGCAATCGCCGGGATCGGGCGGATCGAGGGACGCTCCTGCGTCGTGGTGGTCGACAATTTCGCCGTGAAGGGCGGGACGGTGACGCCGGACGGGCTGGCCAAGAAGCTGCGGTTGCAGGAGGTGGCGCGGGAGAACCGGCTGCCGCTGGTCTCGCTCAGCCAGTCGGGCGGGGCCAATCTGCAATACGCGCATGAGGTCTTCATTCCCGGCGGCCGGGGCTTTGCCAATCAGGCGCGGCTTTCGGCGCTGGGCATCCCGCAGGTGACGGTGGTGCATGGCTCGGCCACCGCGGGCGGGGCCTATCAGCCGGGGCTTTCCGATTACGTCATCATGGTGCGGGGGCAGGCGACGATGTATCTGGCCGGCCCGCCCTTGCTGAAGGCGGCGACCGGCGAGGTGGCGACGGACGAGGATCTGGGCGGCGCGGCGATGCATACCCAGGTCTCGGGCGTCGGCGATTACCTGGCCGAGGATGACGCGGACGGGATCCGTCTGGCGCGGGCGGTGATCGCCGCGCTTCCCTGGCCCCGGGACGCAGGCGCGGGGGCGGTCGAGGCACCCTTGTTCCCGGCCTCGGACCTCATGGGGCTGGTGCCGGCCGATCCCAAGCAGCCCTATGATTGCCGCGAGATCATCGCGCGGCTGGTGGACGGGTCCGATTTCCTCGACTTCAAGCCGGAGTATGATGCGGCGACGCTCTGCGGCCATGCCCGGATCGAGGGGCATGCGGTGGGCATCCTCGGCAATAACGGGCCCATCACCGCGCAGGGGGCGGCCAAGGCCGGGCAGTTCATCCAGCTTTGCGATCAGGCCGCTATCCCCCTCTTGTTCCTGCACAATACCACCGGGTTTCTGGTGGGCACCGAGCCCGAGCGGGCCGGGATCATCAAGCATGGCTCAAAGATGATCCAGGCGGTGGCCAATGCCCGGGTGCCGAAGCTCTCGGTTGTCGTGGGCGGCAGCTATGGCGCGGGGAATTACGCCATGTGCGGGCGGGGATTCGATCCGCGGTTCCTCTTCGCCTGGCCGAATGCGCGGACCTCGGTCATGGGGCCGGCGCAGGCGGGGCAGGTGATGCGGATCGTGACCGAGGCCGCGATGCAGCGGGCGGGGGCGGTGGACGCCGCGAAGCTCGACGCGCTGGAACAGGGGACGGCGACGATGCTGGCCGAGGCGACGACGGCGCTCGCCTCCTCGGCCCGGCTGGAGGATGACGGGATCATCGACCCGCGCCAGACGCGGGAGATTCTGGGGCTGGTGCTGGGGCTGATCGCCAGCGAAGGTGCGCGGGTCACGCGGCCGTCGACCTTCGGGGTGGCCCGGCTATGAGGGTGCTGGTTGCCAACCGGGGAGAGATCGCGCTCAGGGTCATGCGGACCGCGCGGGCGCTGGGATACGGCTGCGTCGCCGTGCATGCGCCGGGCGAGGGCGCCGCGCCGCACGCGCGGGCGGCGGATCTGGCGGTGGAGGTGCCCACCTATCTGGACGCGGCAGCGGTGATCGCCGCGGCCCGGGCGACGGGCGCCGGGATGGTGCATCCGGGCTACGGGTTCCTGTCGGAAAACGCCGGTTTCGCAAGGGCCTGCGCCGAGGCGGGGTTGATCTTCGTCGGCCCCTCGCCCGAAGCCATCGCGCTGATGGGCGACAAGGGGCGGGCCAAGGACGCGGCCGCGGCGGCGGGGGTGCCGGTCCTGCCCGGCGGCGGGCCGGAGGCGGCGCCGGCCATCGGCGTGCCGCTGATGGTCAAGGCGGCGCTGGGTGGCGGCGGCAAGGGGATGCGGCTGGTAACGGATCTGGCCAACCTGCCCGAGGCGCTGGACCGCGCCGCCTCGGAGGCGCTGAAGAGCTTCGGCGACGGCACGCTGATCGTCGAGAAGGCGCTGCTCAATCCGCGCCATATCGAGGTGCAGGTCTTCGGCGACCAACACGGAAATACCGTCCATCTGGGCGAGCGCGATTGCTCGATCCAGCGGCGCCACCAGAAGGTGGTCGAGGAAGCGCCGTCGCCTGCCGTGGACCCGGATCTGCGTCAGCGGATGGGGGCGGCGGCGGTCGCCCTGGCCCGGGCCTGCGGCTATGTCGGGGCGGGGACGGTGGAATTCCTGCTGGAAGACGGGGCCTTCTGGTTTCTGGAGATGAACACCCGGCTGCAGGTCGAACATCCGGTGACCGAGGCGATCACCGGCCTCGATCTGGTCGAATGGCAATTCCGGGTGGCGCGGGGCGAGGCGCTGCCGCTGCGACAGGAGGAGGTCGCACTCAGGGGCCATGCTATCGAGGTGCGGCTCTATGCCGAGGATCCGGCGAACGGCTTCCTGCCGCAGAGCGGCACTGTGCTGGCCTGGCGGCCGGGGGCGGGGCTGCGCTCGGACGATGCGCTGGAGCGGGGGCTGGCGGTGGGCGCGGGGTTCGACCCGATGCTGGCCAAGTTGATCGCCCGGGGCGAGACGCGCGAGGCGGCGCGTCAGGCGCTGGCCGAGGGGCTGGCGCGAACCGAATTGCTGGGGCTGCGGACGAATCTGCCCTTCCTGCGGCAGGTGATCGAGCATCCGGTCTTCGTGGCCGGGCAAGCGACCACCGGCTTCCTGACCCGCGATTTCACCCTGTCGCTGCCCGAGCCGGACCCGGCCCTGTTGGCGCTCGCCGTGCTGGTGCTGGCCGGGGCGCCGGCGCCGCGCTTCGGTTTCAGCACCGGACCGGCGCCCCGGCTGATCCGACGGTTCGAGACCGGGAGCGGCCCGGCCGAAGTTTCGCTGACCCTTGACGGGCCTGCGGCGATCATGCCCGACGGGCGCCGGATCACGCTGGAATCGCGGGATAAAACCCATGTTCGCGCCCGCATCGACGGCATCGCCCGCGACCTGCCCTATGCGTGGGACGGGGCGGCGCTGCATCTGGGCGACCTCACTCTTACCGACATTACGCTCGCGCCCGCGGCTGCGCGGGACGAGGGCGGCGACGGGCGGGTTCTGGCGCCCATGGCGGGCAGCGTCGTACAGGTGCTGGTGGCCGAGGGCGCCCGGGTCGAGAAGGGCCAGACCCTCGCCGTGCTGGAAGCGATGAAGATGGAACACCCGCTGCGCGCGCCGCAGTCCGGCCGCGTCACGGCGCTGAGGCTGACTCCGGGCGCGCAGGTTCGCGCCCGTCAAACCCTGATCGAAATCGCCGCGGAGGAACCATGATCGAACTCTGGCATTGCAAGGATTCCCGCTCGCTCCGCGCGCTCTGGACGCTCGAGGAGCTGGGGCTGGACTACCGCCTGCACCTGCTCCAATTCCCGCCCCGGCTGACCGATCCCGGCTATACCGCGATCAACCCCCTGGGCACCGTGCCCTATCTGACGGATGGCGCGACGCGGATGACCGAATCCTCGGCCATCGCGCATTATCTGGCGCGGCGCTATGGCGAGGGCACGCTGGCTGTCGCGCCCGAGGATGCGGCCTATGGTGACTGGCTGAACTGGCTCTACCATTCCGACGCGACGCTGACCTTTCCGCAGACGCTGCTGCTGCGCTATGGACGCTTCGAGCCCAAGGATCGCCGCCAGCCGCAGGTGGTCGAGGATTATACGCAATGGTTCTTCGCGCGGCTGAAACTGGTGAATGCACGGCTTGAGAGCCATGAATATCTCGCCGCAGACCGGTTTACCGCCGCTGACATTGCCGTGGGCTACGCGCTCTATCTGGCCGAGACGATCGGCCTTGGTGCGTCGCTGAAACCGCAGACCCGCGCCTATCTCGACCGGCTGACCGCGCGTCCCGCTTTCCAACGGGCCAACGCGCAGGGTGCGCCGTCGCTGGGGGGATGAGCATGCAATTCGACCTGACCGACGAGCAGCGCGCCCTCTACGACGCTGCCTTCCGCTACGCCGAGGCCGAGCTTCACCCGCTTTTCGCCCGGATGGATGACGAGGATTGGTTTCCCCCCGATCTGATCGCGCGGCTGGGCGCGGATGGCTATTGCGGGCTGACGGCACCCGCGGATCTGGGCGGGTCGGGGATGGATCTGATTTCGGCCGGGCTGGTCGGCGAGGCTTTCGGCTATTGGAACACCAATGCCGCCTTCATCTGGGGGCCGCACGAAAACCTCTGCCTCAACAACATCTTGCGCAACGGCACGCCCGAGCAGATCGCCCGTTTCGTGCCCGACCTGATCGCGGGGCGCAAGATCGGCGCGCTGGGCCTGACCGAGCCCGGGGCGGGATCCGACGCTTTGGGCTCGATGGCTTTGCGGGCGGTGCGGGACGGGGATGATTACCTGCTGACCGGGCGCAAGATGTTCATCTCGAACGGGCCGGTCGCGGATCTGGTGCTGACCTATGCCAAGACCGCGCCCGAGGCCGGGGCCAAGGGCATCTCGGCCTTCGTGGTCGAGACGGCGACGCCCGGCTTCTCGGTCGCCCAGCAATTGACCAAGATGGGCTGGCGGGGCTGCCCCACGGGCGAGTTGGTCTTCGACGGCGTGCGGGTGCCGGCGGCGAACCTGTTGGGGGCCGAGAACCAGGGGGTGGGCATCGTCATGTCGGGCCTCGACATCGAGCGCGCCTTCCTCGGCACGCCCTATCTGGGGGCGGCACAGCGCTGCCTGGACCTGTCCCTCGATTTCGCCGCGACGCGCCGGCAGTTCGGTCGGCCGATCGGCAGTTTCCAGATGATCCAGTCGCATCTGGCCGAGATGTCGGCGGCGCTGGAAGCGGCGCGTGCCTATACCTACCAGGCGCTGGCCGCCTGCGACGCCCTGCGCCGGGGTGAGGGCGGGCGCGGTCGCGTGCACCAGCTCTGCGCCGGGGCGGTGATGAACGGGGCGGCGATGATCGCCAGGGTGACGGATCTGGCGGTGCAGATCCACGGCGGATCGGGGTTTGTCTGGGAGACCGAGGTGAACCGCCACTATCGCAACGCAAGAATCGCCTCGCTGGGGGGCGGGACGACCGAGGTGCGGAAGCTGATCATCGCCGAGGAATTGTTCCGCGCCCGGGGGCTTCGGCTGGGCTGAGCGCGGGCGGGTTGCCTTGCGGTCCCGCTGGTTCAGCGCGAAGCGGCGGGAGGCGCGCTCCCACCCCGCGCGCCTCCCGACGCGGAGAGGGCGGCGCTTGTTGCGGCCCCGGGGGGCCAGCCACCCGGACCCCCCGGCGTATTTTTGGCAAAGTGAGGGGAAGGGAGTCTCGTCCCGGTCGGTCGGGCGGGCGGGCTTCGTCCTCTTCATTCCGCAGATCCTCGGGGGCCAGAACCGCCCGGACGAGGCGGCACGGGTGCCGTGTCTGGTCCGAGCGCCCAGCGCGCCAGCGCGTCGCCGGACGGGCTGTTGGGCCGAGTGGGGCGACGCGCGATCAGGGGTCGTTCGGTGGACGATGACCCTGGCCCAAGACGGCGCCCCTTCTTCGGCGCGGCGGTCGCGGGAGGCGAGGGCCTAATCCCTCGTCCCGGCGAGGCCGGGCACGGGCAGGAAAAAAGCGCCCCGAGGGGCGCTTTCTCCGGATCAGTCGGCCGTCAGCAGCGGCGGTTTCGAGCCGGCGATGCGCGGCTTGTCGCTTTCCTCGATCTCCAGCACGATCTTGTTGTCGCGCACCACGACGCGCACCAGACCGCCCTTGGTCAGCCGGCCGAAGAGCAGCTCTTCCGCCAGGGGTTTCTTGACGTTTTCCTGGATCACCCGGGCCAGCGGCCGGGCGCCCATCTTGTCGTCATAGCCCTTGTCGCCCAGCCAGGCCGCCGCGGCTTCGGACAATTCGAAGGTCACGTTGCGGTCCATGAGCTGCGCTTCCAGCTGCAGCACGAACTTCTCGACCACTTTCATGATCGTGCCCTTGCCGAGCGGCGCGAAGCTGATCACCGCGTCCAGACGGTTGCGGAATTCGGGCGTGAAGGTCCGCTCGATCGCGGCGGTATCCTCGCCCTCGCGCCGGTCGCGGCCGAAGCCGATCGCGGCCTTCGCCTGTTCGGTGGCGCCCGCGTTCGAGGTCATGATCAGGATCACGTTGCGGAAATCCACCTGACGGCCATTGTGGTCGGTCAGTTTCCCGTGGTCCATCACCTGCAAGAGGATGTTGTAGACATCCGGATGCGCCTTCTCGATCTCGTCGAGCAGCAGCACGCAATGCGGGTGCTGGTCGACGCCATCGGTCAACAGGCCCCCCTGGTCGAAGCCCACATAGCCGGGCGGCGCGCCGATCAGGCGGCTGACCGCGTGTTTCTCCATGTATTCCGACATGTCGAAGCGCAGCAGTTCCACACCCAGCGTATTGGCCAGTTGCTTCGCCACCTCGGTCTTGCCGACGCCGGTCGGACCCGCGAAGAGGTAGTTTCCGATCGGCTTTTCCGGTTCGCGCAGGCCGGCGCGGGCCAGTTTGATGGCCGAGGACAGCGCCTCGATGGCGTTGTCCTGCCCGAAGACCACGCGTTTCAGCGTCGTTTCCAGGTCGCGCAGAAGCTCGGTGTCGTTCTTCGACACGTTCTTCGGCGGGATGCGGGCGATCTTGGCCACGACAGCCTCGATCTCCTTCGGCGTGATGGTCTTGCGGCGCTTGGCATGCGGCACCAGATGCTGCGCCGCGCCGGCCTCGTCGATCACGTCGATGGCCTTGTCGGGCAGCTTGCGGTCGTTGATGTAGCGCGAGCTGAGCTCCACCGCGGTCTTGATCGCGTCATTGGTGTAGCGCAGGTCGTGGTGCTTTTCGAAATAGGGTTTCAGCCCCATCAGGATCTTCACCGAATCCTCGACCGTCGGTTCGTTCACGTCGATCTTCTGGAACCGGCGGCTGAGCGCGCGATCCTTCTCGAAATGCTGGCGGAACTCCTTGTAGGTCGTCGATCCCATGCAGCGCAGCTTGCCGCCCTGCAGCGCGGGTTTCAGCAGGTTCGAGGCATCCATCGCCCCGCCCGAGGTGGCGCCGGCGCCGATCACGGTATGGATCTCGTCGATGAAGAGGACCGCGTCCTCGTGATCTTCCAGTTCCTTGACCACGGCTTTCAGCCGTTCCTCGAAATCGCCGCGATACCGCGTACCAGCCAGCAGCGCGCCCATGTCGAGCGAGTAGATGGTCGAGCCCGCCAGGATATCCGGCGTCTCGCCATCGACGATCTTCTTGGCGAGGCCTTCGGCGATGGCCGTCTTGCCGACGCCGGGATCGCCCACCAGAAGCGGGTTGTTCTTGCGCCGGCGGCAGAGGACCTGGATCGCGCGCTCGACCTCGGCATGGCGACCGATCAGCGGGTCCACGTCGCCCTTGCGGGCCTTTTGGTTCAGGTCGACGCAATATTTGGCCAGCGCCGAATCCTTGGGATCGACCTTGGGCGCCGAGGCCTGTTCGGACTGCCCTTCCTCGGCCCCGGTGACCGGGCGCGCCTCGGAGAAACCGGGGTTCTTGGCCACGCCATGGGCGATGAAATTCACCGCGTCGTAGCGGGTCATGTCCTGTTCTTGCAGGAAATAGGCCGCGTTCGATTCACGCTCGGCAAAGATCGCCACCAGCACATTGGCGCCGGTGACCTCGTTGCGGCCCGAGGATTGCACATGAATGGCAGCGCGCTGGATGACGCGCTGGAAGGCGGCGGTGGGGACCGCTTCGGAGCCTTCGACATTGGTGATGAGGGTGGACAGGTCGTCGTCGATGAATTCGTCGAGCGTCTTGCGAAGCTCGTCGAGATCGACGTTGCAGGCCTGCATGACGCGCGCGGCGTCGGGTTCGTCGAGAAGCGCGAGCAAGAGGTGCTCGAGCGTGGCAAGCTCGTGCCGGCGGGTGTTGGCCAGGGCCAGCGCGCCGTGGATCGCCTGTTCAAGGGTCGCAGAAAACGAGGGCACGTCCTTGCTCCTTCAGATTATGCGGCCGGGGCCGCTTTGTGCGGGTCCGCGACCGTGGGAGGGCGGGGACCCGGGCCACCACAGGGTGGGTCCATGTGATTAAACTTTGGTTTTCCCCGCGGCGCTTCAAGTGTTTTCTGCACGAGAAATGCGTCACGATTCAGTTTGCCGCCTTTTCGGGCGGCACCCCGGGCCCTGAAACCCTTGCGGGACGGGGATCCGGGGTGCCCGCACAATCAGGCGTTGTCCTTCTGGCGACGGATCGCCGCAAAGACGCTGAGGGGATCGGCGCCCGCAAGCCCGGCGGCGGCTGCCACCTCGGGCAGGTGGCAACGCAGATATGGGTTCAGCAGGCGCTCACTTTCAAGGGTGGTGCCGGTCGTGGGCAGCCCTTCCTCGGCCAGGCGGGGCAGATCGGCTTGCCGGGCCTTCAGCGCCGGGGCGTCGGGCGCATAGCGGGCGGCAAAGGCGAGGTTGGCGCGGGCGTAATCGTGGCCGGACAGCACCCGGGTTTCGGCGGGCAGGGCGTTGAAGCGGGCGATGGTGGCGAACATCTGCTCGGCCGTGCCTTCGAAGAGGCGCCCGCAGCCGTGCGTCATCAGGCTGTCGGCGCTGAACAAGGCCTTCAGTGCCGGGAAATGGAAGGCCACATGGCCCAGGGTATGACCCGGCGCGTCCAGCACCTCGGCCCCGCCGGGCAGCGTGTCGCCGGGGGCGAAGGCATGGTCCAGGGGCGGCAGGCGGTGGGCATCGGCCTTCGCGCCCCAGACGCTGGCGCCCGTCGCCGCCACGATCCCGGGCACGCCGTCGATGTGGTCGTTGTGGTGATGGGTGATGTAGATCCGCGCCAGCCGCCAGCCCCGCTCGGCCAGCCGGGCGAGGATCGGGGCGGCCTCGGGCGCGTCGATCAGGATCGTGTCGCCGGTCGCCGCGTCATGGACGAGGTAGGCGTAATTGTCCTGAAGACAGCGGATGATCTCGATGGTCATGGGAAACTCCTGCGGCGAACTGCGGCAATCGCAGGCTTTGCAAAGCGATTGCGATGGGGCAGGGTGCAGTCTGTCTCAGCCGGCCCCGGGGTTCAATGCATCTCGACGTGCAAGTCTTGCGCGACTTCTACTACCGCAGCCAGCTGGGCCGTGCGGCGCAGAAGGGCGTGCGCGACCGGGTGGTCGAGCGTTGGGGCGACGTGCGGGGGCTGACGCTGGCGGGCTACGGTTTCGCGGTCCCGCTGCTCAGGCCGTTCCTGGGTACGGCGCAGCGGGTGATCGGCCTGATGCCCGGGCCGCAGGGGGTGATGCACTGGCCGGCGGACGGCGCCAATCACTCGGTCCTCTGCGACGAGGCGCGCTGGCCGCTGGCCAATGACAGCGTCGACCGGCTGGTGGTGATGCACGGGCTGGAGACGTCGGACCATCCGCTCGCCCTTCTGGACGAGATGCACCGCGTCCTCTCGCCCCAGGGCCGGGCGCTGGTGGTGGTGCCCAGCCGCGGCGGGCTCTGGGCGCGGTCGGATGCCACGCCCTTCGGCTTCGGCCGGCCCTATTCGCGCGGCCAGCTGGAGCGGCTGATGGCCGAGGCGGGTTTCATCTGCGCCGCCCATACCTCGGCGCTGTTCTTCCCGCCCTCCTCGCGGCGCTTCTGGCTGCGGTCCGCGCGGGCGCTGGAGAAGGCCGGGCGCAACTGGGGACCGGACCGGCTGGGCGGTGTGCTGATGGTCGAGGCCATGCGCCGCGACACGGCCGCGCCGCGGGGCCTTCGGGTGACCGAACGAAAGCCCCTGCGGGTGCTCGAAGGTATCCCGGTCAGCGGGGCACAACCGGCCTGGCGCAGGACGCCGGACCGCAGCGGAGGGACGCCGCCGAATCCAGACCCGAATCTATAGATTCGCGCGCGCGATAGCGCCGCTCCGGCCCGCCTCTTTCTGCGCCGCGGCAAGGCGATCGGGCGGCAAAGCGCCACGCCTGCGACATTCTGTCCGGCACAGGCCCGGCTAAGCGCTAACAAGGGGGTTGTTCACACCTCGTTGATGGTTGCGGGGAGGGGTTTGCTCTGCTACACCCGCGCCGATTTCGGGTGCCGCGCAATCCTCACGAGCACCCAGACCAGCCCGGGCCTTGCGCGAGGTCCAAGGGGCGCACAAACTCGAAAGGGTGGACGTGTCCGAACCTGCTTCGATCTCCACAGGCATCGCCGCGCGCTATGCCACCGCCATCTTCGAACTGGCGAAAGAGGGCTCGGCCCTGACCGCGCTGGAAGCCGATCTCGACACGCTGGAAACCGCATTGAACGACAGCGCCGACCTTCGGGCCGTGCTGAGCTCGCCGGTCTACAGCCGTGAGGATCTGGGCAAGGCGATCTCCGCCCTGTCCGACAAGCTCGGCCTCTCGGCGACGACGAAGGGCGCGCTGGGCATGATGGCCCAGAACCGCCGCCTGTTCGCGCTGCCGCAGCTTATCGCCGAACTGCGCCGCATGATCGCCGACGAGAAGGGCGAGATCACCGCCGAGGTCACCTCGGCCACGGTGCTGACCAAGGCGCAAGCCGACCAGCTTGCCGCTACCTTGAAGGCGAATGTCGGCAAGACCGTGAAACTGAATGTCGCCGTCGATGAGAACCTCATCGGTGGCCTGATTGTCAAAGTGGGCTCGAAGATGATCGACACCTCGATCAGGTCAAAGCTCGCGGCCCTCCAGCACAGCATGAAAGAGGTCGGATAATGGGTATCCAAGCAGCTGAGATCTCTGCGATCCTCAAGGAGCAGATCAAGAACTTCGGCCAGCAGGTCGAAGTGGCCGAAGTCGGTCGCGTCCTCTCGGTGGGTGACGGTATCGCCCGCGTCCACGGCCTCGACAACGTTCAGGCCGGCGAGATGGTGGAATTCCCCGGCGGCATCCGCGGCATGGCGCTGAACCTCGAAAGCGACAACGTCGGCATCGTGATCTTCGGTGACGACCGTTCGATCAAGGAAGGCGATGTCGTCAAGCGCACGCAGTCCATCGTGGACGTGCCCGCCGGCGAGGGCCTGCTGGGGCGCGTCGTTGACGGCCTGGGCAACCCGATCGACGGCAAGGGCCCGATCGCCTTTTCCGAGCGCCGCATCGCCGACGTGAAAGCCCCGGGGATCATCCCGCGGAAATCGGTGCACGAGCCGATGGCCACCGGCCTCAAGTCGGTCGACGCCATGATCCCGATCGGCCGCGGCCAGCGCGAGTTGATCATCGGCGACCGCCAGACCGGCAAGACCGCCGTCGCCCTCGACGCCATCCTGAACCAGAAGTCCTACAACGACGCCGCCGGTTCGGACGAGTCGAAGAAGCTCTATTGCGTCTATGTCGCCGTCGGCCAGAAGCGCTCGACCGTGGCCCAGCTGGTCAAGAAGCTGGAAGAGAACGGCGCGCTGGAATACTCGATCGTCGTCGCCGCGACCGCCTCGGACCCCGCGCCGATGCAGTTCCTCGCGCCCTATGCCGCGACCGCGATGGCGGAATATTTCCGCGACAACGGCCGCCATGCGCTGATCATCTACGATGACCTCTCGAAACAGGCCGTCGCCTATCGCCAGATGTCGCTGCTGCTGCGCCGTCCGCCGGGCCGCGAAGCCTATCCGGGCGACGTGTTCTACCTGCACTCGCGCCTGCTGGAGCGTTCGGCGAAGCTGAACGCGGAATTCGGCTCGGGCTCGCTGACCGCGCTGCCGATCATCGAAACCCAGGGCGGCGACGTGTCGGCCTTCATCCCGACCAACGTGATCTCGATCACCGACGGCCAGATCTTCCTGGAAACCGAACTGTTCTACCAGGGCATCCGCCCGGCCGTGAACACCGGTCTGTCGGTGTCGCGCGTGGGGTCGTCGGCCCAGACCAACGCCATGAAATCGGTCGCCGGTCCGGTGAAACTGGAACTCGCCCAGTACCGCGAAATGGCCGCCTTCGCGCAGTTCGGCTCGGACCTCGACGCTGCGACGCAGAAGCTGCTGAACCGTGGCGCCCGTCTGACCGAGCTGATGAAGCAGCCGCAATACGCGCCGCTGACCAACGCCGAGATCGTCTGCGTCATCTACGCCGGCACCAAGGGCTACCTCGACGCGCTGCCCGTGTCGGCCGTGAGCCGCTTCGAAAAGGGCCTGCTGGCCCATCTGCGCAACAACCGCGCCGACGTGCTGGAGTTCATCACCAAGGAAGATCCCAAGGTGAAGGGCGAGGCCGAAGCCAAGATCAAAGCCGCCATCGACGAATTCGCCAAAGATTTCGCCTGAGCGCGGAGGAGAGGATCGCTAGATGCCTAGCCTCAAGGACCTGAAAAACCGGATCACGAGTGTCAAGAACACTCGCAAGATCACCAAGGCCATGCAGATGGTCGCGGCGGCCAAGCTCCGCCGTGCCCAGGAAGCGGCCGAGGCCGCGCGGCCCTATGCCGCGCGGATGGAAGCGGTGGTCAACGGTCTCGCGGCGTCGGTCGCGGGGTCGGACAGCGCACCCCGCCTTCTGGCGGGAACCGGCGCGGACAAGGTGCATCTGCTGGTCGTCATGACTGGCGAGCGCGGCCTTGCCGGCGGCTTCAACTCGTCGATCGTCAAACTGGCCCGGGCCCATGCCCAGGAGCTGCTGACGGCCGGCAAGACGGTGAAGATCCTCACCGTCGGCAAGAAGGGCCGCGAGCAGCTGAAGCGCGACATGAGCGAGCATATGGTCGGTCATGTCGACATGGCCGAGATCAAGCGGATCGGCTACGACACGGCGCGCGACATCGCCCGCCTGGTGATGGCCCGTTTCGACGCCGGCGAATTCGACGTCGCGACCATCTTCTTCAACCGGTTCCAGTCGGTGATCAGCCAGGTCCCGACGGCGCAGCAGATCATTCCCGCTCCGGTCGCCGATGTGGCCGATACGGGGGCGGTCTATGATTACGAGCCTTCGGAAGAAGCGATCCTCGCCGACCTGCTGCCGCGCTCCATCGCCACGCAGATCTTCACCGCGCTGCTCGAGAACAACGCCTCGTTCAACGGCGCGCAGATGTCGGCAATGGACAACGCGACGCGCAACGCGGGCGACATGATCGACAAGCTGACCATCGAGTTCAACCGCTCGCGGCAGGCTGTCATCACCAACGAACTGATCGAGATCATTTCGGGCGCCGAGGCGCTCTGAGGAACCGGAGAAAACCACAATGGCCAATGCAAAAGCCACCGGCAAGGTCACCCAGGTGATCGGCGCCGTCGTCGACGTGCAGTTCGAAGGAACCCTGCCCGCGATTCTGAACGCCCTGAACACCGAAAACGCCGGCAAGAAGCTGGTGCTGGAAGTTGCCCAGCACCTGGGCGAGAACACCGTGCGCACCATCGCCATGGACGCGACCGAAGGTCTGGTCCGCGGCCAGGCCGTGATCGACACCGGCGCGCCGATCCAGGTGCCGGTCGGCACCGCGACGCTGGGCCGCATCCTGAACGTCGTGGGCGAGCCCGTCGACGAGAAGGGCCCGGTCAATGCCGATGAATACCGCCCGATCCACGCCCCGGCGCCGAACCTCGACGACCAGGCGACCGAGGCCCAGATCCTCGTCACCGGCATCAAGGTCATCGACCTGCTGGCGCCCTACGCCAAGGGCGGCAAGATCGGCCTCTTCGGCGGCGCCGGCGTGGGCAAGACGGTTCTGATCCAGGAACTGATCAACAACATCGCCAAGGTGCACTCGGGTCTCTCCGTGTTCGCCGGCGTGGGCGAGCGGACCCGGGAAGGGAACGACCTCTACCACGAGATGATCGAATCGGGCGTTCTGACCCCGGACAACCTGCCGGACTCGAAAATCGCCCTGGTCTTCGGCCAGATGAACGAACCGCCGGGCGCCCGTGCCCGCGTGGCGCTGACCGGCCTGACCCTGGCCGAGCAGTTCCGCGACGCCACCGGGACGGACGTGCTGTTCTTCGTGGACAACATCTTCCGCTTCACCCAGGCCGGTTCGGAAATGTCGGCGCTGCTGGGTCGTATCCCCTCGGCCGTGGGCTACCAGCCGACGCTGGCCACCGACATGGGCGCGATGCAGGAACGCATCACCTCGACCAAGAACGGCTCGATCACCTCGATCCAGGCCGTCTACGTTCCGGCCGACGACTTGACCGACCCGGCGCCCGCCACGACCTTCGCCCACCTCGACGCGACGACCGTGCTCAACCGCGCGATCTCGGAACTCGGCATCTATCCGGCCGTGGACCCGCTCGACTCGACCTCGCGTCTCATGGACCCGCAGATCATCGGCGAAGAGCACTATCAGGTCGCCCGTGACGTGCAGGGGATCCTGCAGCGCTACAAGTCGCTTCAGGACATCATCGCCATCCTCGGGATGGACGAATTGTCGGAAGAGGACAAGCTGACCGTGGCCCGCGCCCGGAAGATCCAGCGCTTCCTGTCGCAGCCCTTCGACGTGGCGAAAGTCTTCACCGGGTCGGACGGCGTTCAGGTGCCGCTCGAGAAGACCATCGCCTCGTTCAAGGCCGTGGTTGCCGGCGAATACGACCACCTGCCCGAAGCCGCCTTCTACATGGTCGGCGACATCGAGGAAGCGGTCGCCAAAGCGCAGCGCCTCGCCGCCGCCGCTTGATCTGACGCAGAGGAGGGCCAAGCATGGCCGATACGATGCAATTCGACCTGGTCTCGCCCGAGCGGAAACTCATGTCCGCCCAGGCGAGCGAGGTCCAGATCCCCGGCGCGGACGGTGAGCTGACGGCGATGCCCGGGCATTCGCCGCTGATCACCACGCTGCGGCCCGGGATCCTGAAGGTGACGGCGAGCGGTCAGACGACCGAATTCGCCGTGACCGGCGGCTTCGCCGAGATCACGCCCGAAGGGGTGTCGGTCCTGGCCGAACGCTCGCTGCCCAAGGGGGAGGTCACGCAGGCGATCTTCACCGACTGGGTGACCGAGGCCCACAAGGCCCACAAGGAAGCGCATCACTCCGTGGTGGACGACGCGGCGAAGCTGCTCGCCGACATGGTGGCGATGGGGACGCATATCGGGCTCGACCCGAACGTGCCGAACTTCTGAGGACGACACCCGTCGCAACGCTGAACAGCCCCGCTCCGGCGGGGCTTTTCGTTGCCGGGCAGGGGGGAGGGGTTTCGCCCTCGTTGCCCGCTGTCGCGGGCGCCTCGGGCGACCAGCGGCGCGGCGTGCCGCCGCGCCGAAACAGAAAGGGGGGCCGTCTGCCCCCCTCTCGGCCTGCGGCCAATTCACCCCCCGAGGATATTTGCAGAACGAAGATTTCCGGTTAGCGCCCCCTTAACCTTGATCTTTGTTCTCCAAATATCCTCGGGGGTTTCCAAAGGGGGCCTGAGGGTCCCCTTTGCCGGGGGGCGCGGGGGGCTGGCCCCCCGCATCCTCTTGCGGACTTAGCCGCGCGAGTAGAAGCCTTCGTAGATCGGCGTCAGGGTTTCCATGTTGAAGAGCGACGAGACCGAGGTGCCGTTCCAGGTGTTGAGGATCGCTTGGGCGAACATCGGGGCGGTCGGCACGATGCGGATATTGGGCGTGGCTTTCACCGCCTCGGTCGGTTCGATGGAATCGGTGATCACCAGCGTCTTCATCACCGAATTGCGGATCCGCTCGACCGCAGGGCCCGAGAGCACGCCGTGGGTGATGTAGGAATGGACCTCGGTCGCGCCGGCATCCATCAGCACCTCGGCCGCCTTGCAGAGCGTGCCCGCGGTGTCGCAGATATCGTCGACGATGATGCAGGCCTTGCCCTTCACGTCGCCGATCACCGTCATCTCGGCCACTTCGCCCGGCTTCTCGCGCCGTTTGTCGACGATCGACAGCGGCGCGTTGATCCGCTTGGCCAGTTCTCGGGCGCGGGCTACGCCGCCCACGTCGGGCGAGACGACCATCAGGTCGCCCAGCCGGTCACGGAACGTGTGCAGCACATCCAGCGCGAAGATCGGCGCGGCATAGAGGTTGTCCACCGGGATGTCGAAGAAGCCCTGGATCTGCGTCGCATGCAGGTCCAGCGTCAGGATCCGGTCGACCCCGGCGCGGGTGATCAGGTTCGCCACCAGCTTGGCCGAGATGGGTGTCCGGGCCTTGGCGCGGCGGTCCTGGCGGGCATAGCCGAAATAGGGGATGACCGCGGTGATCCGCGCCGCCGAGGAGCGTTTCAGCGCATCGGCGATGATCAGGAGTTCCATCAGGTTGTCGTTGGCCGGGTTCGAGGTCGGCTGGATGATGTACATATCCTCGCCGCGGACATTCTCGTAGACCTCGACGAAGATCTCCTGGTCGTTGAACCGTTCGACCCGCGCGTCCACTAGGTTCACGCTCATGCCCCGGTGCAGCGACATGCGCCGGGCGATGGCCTTGGCCAGCGGCTTGTTGGCGTTGCCGGAAATCAGTTTCGGTTCGATCATGGTGGGCATCGGGTCCTCGGCGGGGCAGGGGCTGCGGGGGGATTCGGCCGGTTGACACCGCTTATCACCCCGCTAGGGTCTTGCAAACCCGAAGCCCCGGGCCTTGCAGACGGAAGCGCCGCGCCGATGCGACAGATCGATTTCTACCTCACCGCCATTTCGCCTTGGACCTATCTGGCAGGCTCTCGCCCGGCCGAGATCGCGGCCCGTCATGGCGCCCGCCTGCGCTACAAGCCGGTCGATCCGAGTGCGCTCTTCCAGCGCACGGGCGGCGTGGCGCTGGCCGACCGGCACGAGAGCCGCAAGGCCTATCGCCTGCAGGAGCTGCGGCGTCAGTCGAAGAAGACGGGGCTGCCGCTGAACCCCCGGCCTGCCTTCTTCCCGACCAATCCCGCCCCGGCCGCCTATGCGATCATCGCCGCGCAGGAGGCGGGGGGAGGGGACCTCGACGCGCTGGTGCGGAGCCTGCTGCGCGCCTGCTGGGTCGAGGAGCGCAACATCGCCGAGGATGAGGTGATCACCGAGGCCCTGGCCGCCGCGGGCTTTCCCAGGAGCCTGGCGATGTCGGGCATGCTGACCGGGGCCGAGCTTTACGGCCGGTTCCTGGAGGAAGCGGTCGCGGCCGGCGTCTTCGGCTTTCCCTTCTTCGTGGTCGATGGCAGCGAATGCTTCTGGGGGCAGGACCGGCTGGACGATCTGGACGCCTATTTGGCGGGGGAGCTTTGACCACGCTGCATAGCCGGCGGATGGGCATCGCCGGCGGCCTGCCCGCGCTGCTGGCGCATTGCTTCCTGGGGCACGGCGGCAGCTGGAGGCCGCTGGTCGAGGCTCTGCCGGTGCCCCTGGACGCGCTGGTGCCGGATCTGCCGGGGCACGGGCAGAGCCCCGCGCCCGAGGCGCCGGGCGACTTCCACGCGTTGACCGCCGCGGCGCTGGGGGCGCTGATCGACCGGCCCTCGCTGCTGATCGGGCACAGTTTCGGCGCGGCCTCGCTCTTGCGCCACGCGCTGCACCATCCGGCACAGGTCACCGGCCTCGTGCTGATCGAGCCGGTGTTCTTCGCCGCGGCCGAGGGGTCGGCGGCCCATGCGCCCTACCGGGCCCTGGAGGCGCCGCTGCACGAGGCGGTGACGGCCGGGGATCTGGCCGAGGCCGCGCGGCTTTTCCTGGCGCTCAACCCGGGTTCGCCCGATTTCGACCGACTGCCGCCCACCGCGCAGGCCGGGATGGCGGCGCAGATGCGGCTGGTCACGGCAACCCGCGCGGGGCTGTTCGAGGATAGCGGCGGCCTTCTGCAGCCGGGCGTGATGGAGCGCTTCGACAAGCCGGTCCTGATCATCCTCGGTTCCGGCACCACGCCGATTTTTCGCGCCACCCTCAGCGGTTTGCAGCAGCGCCTGCCTGACGTAACGGCAGCGACGATCCAGGGCGCGGGGCATATGGTGCCGCTGAGCCATGCGCCGCAGACTGCCGCCACCATCCACGCGTGGATGATGGCCAAGGGGCTTGAGCCCGGTCTGGCCGAGGCAACGGAAAACCCCCGCGCCGGATGACACGGGGGTTTTCCAAAACGGCGCCCCCGAGGGGGCGCGTCAATGATCAGGCGGCTTCGGCCTGCTGAGCGGCCATGCGGCGCTCGCTTTCCTCGCGCGACAGCGCGACCGAGGTGCGCACACCCGCAGCCACGAATTGCATGAGACCGTTCACGACCCGTTCATTGGGGTCGATCCCGGCGCAGGTCAGCACCTCACGGCCATCGCGCGAGCGCGCCCAGCGGGCGATCTGCTCGGGACCATTGCCGTATTTCTTGTCGTCGGCGATTGCGTCGTCCAGCGCGGCCAGGACGACCGCCGCGAACAGTTTGCGCGCACGCTGGCCCTGCTCGTGATTATAGGCCGAGGCGTCCACGGAGTCGAACATGTTACCGTCCTTATTCTTGCTCTTGCATTTTCGTGCGTCCGCCTCTTTACCGATAACAGGTCGCGATTCGCTACCGATTTGTTGCATGCCCGTCATGCATTTGGTGCATGTCTGGGCGGGGCGGTCTGCCCACGCGCGCCAGCTTGCGTGGTGGGACTGCGCAAGATATAGGCGGGGCGACGTCGATCTCAACGTTTTCCCAAGAGTTTTCCCATGGCCAAGATCAATGGCAACGAAATCCGGCCCGGTAACGTGCTGGAACATGACGGCGGCCTGTGGGTCGCGGTGAAGGTCAATATCGTGAAGCCCGGCAAGGGCGGTGCCTTTGCCCAGGTCGAACTGAAGAACCTGCGCGACGGCCGCAAGCTGAACGAGCGCTTCCGCTCGGAGGACAAGGTCGATGAGGTGCGTCTGGAACGCAAGGACCAGCAATTCCTCTATGAAGCCGACGGCATGCTGACCTTCATGGACAGCGAGAGCTTCGAGCAGATCGAACTGCCCGCCGACCTGCTGGGCGACCGCCGCCCCTTCCTGCAGGACGGCATGACGGTGGCCGTGGAATATTACGGCGACGAGGCGCTGAACGTGACGCTGCCGCAGAAGGTGATCTGCAAGGTGGTCGAGACAGAGCCGGTGCTGAACGGCCAGACCGCGGCGAAAAGCTACAAGCCCGCGATCCTCGACAACGGGATCCGGCTGATGGTGCCGCCCTTCATCGGCCAGGACGAGGATATCGTCGTCCATACCGAGACCTTCGAATATTCCGAGCGCGCCTGAGCGATGCGGCGCCTTCTGCCCTTGATCGTGGCGCTTCTGGCGACCCCGGCCATGGCCCAGGCGCCGCGCCTTTCGCCCGAGGGGGAGTGGCTGGCAACGCTGGCCGGGCCGCTGGCGCTCGCCCCGGAGAACGGTGTGGTGCTGAGCTTCACCAAGGGGCGGGTCGCGGGCTCGGCCGGGTGCAACCGCTTCTTCGGGGGCTATTCGCTGATGCCCGGCCTGACCTTCGACGGCATCGGCACCACGCGCATGGCCTGCACCGGCCGCCGGGCCGAGGTCGAGGCCGCCTTCCTGGCCGCCCTGGCCCAGGTCAACGACTGGCGGCTGGGCGAGGATGGCAGTCTGGAACTGCTCCTCGACGGTGACGCCGTGCTGCGCGCTGTCCCCGCCGCGCGATGAGCGCGCGATGCTGGACCGCTACCTCCGCCCGCTGATCGACCCGCCGCTGAACCGGCTGGGCCGGGCACTGGCCCGGGCCGGGATCGGCGCCAATGCGGTGACGCTGGCGGGCTTGCTGCTGGGCCTCGGCGCGGCGCTCGCCATCGCGCTGGGGGCGCCGCTGGTGGGGCTGGGGCTGATCCTGGCCTCACGGCTGGCGGATGGGCTGGACGGCGCGGTGGCGCGGGCCACGCGGCTGTCGGACCTGGGCGGGTTCCTTGATATCGTGGCAGATTTCGTCTTCTACGCGGCGGTGCCGCTGGCCTTCGTTCTGGCCGATCCCGGGACGAATGCCGTGGCGGGCGCGGCGCTGATCGCCAGCTTCTACGTCAATGCCGCGACATTCCTGGGCTTTTCCATCCTCGCCGCCAAGCGCGGCCTGTCGACCGAAGCCCGGGGGCGGAAGTCCTGGTATCACGCGGGCGGGCTGTTGGAAGGGACCGAGACGATCGTCTTCTTCCTCGTCTTCTGCCTCTGGCCTGCGTCCTTTGCTGCCATTGCCTGGGTCTTCGCCGGGCTGACGCTGCTGACCGCGCTGGGACGGGTGGCGCAGGCGGCGTCGGAATTTGGCGTGCGGGACTAGCGGCGCCAGTCGGGACTGGCCCAAGCCTCGCCCGTTTCCTGACGCTGGCGCACATGCCGCTTCACCTCGCGCCAGATCGCGCTGCCCAGGCGGGTCAGCAGGATGGGTCCCGCCACCCCCAGCGCCATCATCGTGCCAAGCGAGGTCAGGCCCAGCGACAAGGCCCCCAGCAGCACCAGATAGTGCAGGAAATAGATCGCCATCGACAATTTCCCCAGCGGTCGCAGCCAGCCGGGCAGATCGAGGCGCAGCATCGCCATCATCAGCGTCACGCTGAACGCCATGGCCAGCGGCGGGAATTCGGGCGGCGCGGCGGGGCTGAGCCCGAAGGCCCGGAGCGACAGCCAGGCCTCGCCCAGCCGCAGCGCCGCCAAGAAGCCCAGCATCAGCCACAGCGGCAGCGCGCCGGGCATCCAGTCGCTGCCCTCGCGTTCGATCTTGCCCGCCAGCAGGAAGCCCAGCACGGCATAGGGGTATTCGACGAAGATCCCGTTGCGGTAGACGTTCAGCGACAGATCGACCGGCGTGAAGAAGTCGATGCCTTGAAGCGTGGCCCCGGTCAGCGCCAGACCCAGCGCCGACCCCAGCAGCCAGCGGCGCTGCGCCAGGGGATCGGGAACCAGCCGCAGGACCGCCGCGATCATCAGGACGGCCAGGATCAGCGCGGCCATGTACCACAGATGCAGGGGGCCTACGACCAGCCGGCCCAGCACATGCAGGACATCCGGCTCTCCCACCAGCCAGACGGGGGCATAGATCAGACACCAGACCAGATAGGCCCCGGTCATGATCATCAGCCAGGGCATCGTCCGACCCCGACGGCCGGTCGCGTGGAACAGAAAGCCCGAGACCAGCGCGAAGGTCGGCACCGTGGCGCGGACCAGCCCCTGACCGACCAGGTAATTCGTGGTGCTGTAATGCTGGCCCATGAGGACTGAATGCGCCCAGACCACGCCGAGGGCGAGCAGGAATTTCAGGGCATCGATGGACGGCAAGCGGGTCATTCGGCCGGATTACCCGCCGAAGATGGCATGACTGCGGAGGAGATGTGGCAACTTGCAGTTGCGGCGGCGCTGCAAGCGAACCGATGTGCGGCCGGCTACTCGGCCGGATCGACGGCCGGCTTCCAGCGGCGGCCCGCCGCCTGCGCCGCCCGGTCGGGCGCCTGGAACCTTTGCAGCCGCCGCAGGCCGAACCAGAGCCCGCCCATCAGCGCGATCGAGGCATAGCCGTCGACCGCATAGTGATAGCCGCTCCAGACCGACAGGATCAGGATCGTGCCGGCGAAGAGCCCGGCCGGGACCGCCAGCAGCAGCGAGCGTTCGGCACAATAGAGCGCCACGACCGCGGCCACCGCGACATGGACCGACGGGAAGGCCGAAAGCCCGGTTCCGAAGCCCTCGCGCCCGGCGGCGTACATGGACCACAGATGCTCTTGCAACGTGCCCATCACCGTGCCGTCGAGGCCCGCGTCCTGCAGGTTGCGGGTCAGCGCGGCGAAGCGGGTGCTGTCGTAGAACCGGTCATGGAACACCGGCCCCACCGACATGCCCATCAGCGCCACGACATTGCCCACCACGACCCAGGCCGCGGCATAGAGGACCAGATAGCGGCGCACGCGCCCGTGGTCCTCGTCGCCCGCCAGCAGGATGACCGGGAAGAGGAAGGCCAGGATCAGCCAGGGCGCCTGATAGAGCGGGGTCAGCCGGACCATCAGGTCGTCGCCGAGCAGATGGTCGATCACCCGCCAGGGTTCGGCATCGCCATGCAGCCAGGCATCGAGCGCCGCGAGCGAGGGATCGGCGTAATAGGGCACGATCTGCGGCATGGTGGTCTTGACCAGCGTGAAGCCGACATGCAGCGCCAGCACCCCGGCATAGACCAGTCCCAGGCGCCGCATCGCCGGTCCCGGCGCCGTGCCGCGCCGCCTCTCGGCCCTGAGCGCCCAGAGCGAGACCAGCGCCATCATCGCCCAGAGCCCGTAGAGCGGCATGTCGAGGTCTCCGCCCATCGCGGCCAGGAAATCCTCGAGCACGTTGTCGCGAAAGCTGACGGCCAGCCCCAGGGCGACGGCCGCATAGGTCAGCGCGAAACGGAAAAAGGCAGCAGCAGGAAATACCGACATCTCAACCCGACAGGACGTTCCGGCCGGGAAATCACCGGCAGGCGCCGAGCATTCGCCGTCCCGGGGCCGGACGGCAAGAGGGCGCGTGCGGGGATCGGCGGATTTTCCCCTCAGCGGCGCTCAATCCCCCGCGATCAGCCCCAGCCCGCGCAGATAGATGCCGATCCCGGCCTCCAGCAATTCCTCGGGCGTGAAGGGGGTGCGGGCACCGGGCTTGCCGCGGGCGTAGAGTTCGACAATCCCGTGGCTCATCGCCGTGATATGGGCCGAGAACATCGCCGCGGGCGGGCGCCTCTCGGCCGGGATCCGGGCCGAGAGCGCATCGGCGGCCCTCGTCAGCACCCGGTTCGCGCGTTCGGCCGCGCGCGCCAGTTCCGGGGTCTGGCCCGGGGCGATCCCCGATTCGAACATCGCCATATAATGACCGGGATACTTCCGGGCGAAGGCCAGATAGGCCCGTCCCACCGCCTCGAACGCGGCGAGCGGCGAGGGTTTGCCGTCGTTATAGGCGTAGTCCAATACATCGGCGAACAGTTCGTAGCCCTGGGTCGCCACCTCGGCGATCAGATCCTCGCGCCCCGAGAAATGTCGGTAAGGGGCGGCGGCCGAGACCTCGGCCCGTTTCGCGGCCTCGGCCATGGTGAAGCCGGTCGGCCCCTTCTCGGCGATGAGGTCCAGCGCCGCCTCGACCAGGGCCTGGCGCAGATTTCCGTGGTGATAGCCGCGTTTGCTCATCGGGTCCGATCCGGCGCGCGCCGGGCGCGGGAGAGGGGGAGTATCGCAGATGCCGCCCCGCTGGCAACCGGCGGCACGCGCAGAGCCCTTGCATTGCCCCGCCGTCTTTCATACATAGCCCGCGAGAGGCTGGCGCGGGCAGGCGTTTCGCCAACCCGGTCAGGTCCGGAAGGAAGCAGCCGCAACGATTCCCGCTTGGGTCGTGTCCGGTCTCTCACCTCTTACCGCTTGCCTTTCCCCTTGCCGCCGCCCGAATTGGTGCCACCGATGTCGCGCGCGGCCTCCGCAGCGGCGCGCAGCTCTTCCGCGATTTCCTCGGCTTCTTCGGGATCGAAATCCAGCGGCAGTTCGAGTCCCTCGGCCTCGACATAGATCCGCACCATCCCGGCCGAGGTCGGCCCGATCTGCAGGTTCGCGGCGATGTCGCTTTGCTTGTTGATGCCCATGGCCATCCCCTTTTGCTTTCGTTCAGCCCTACCCCGCAGGCGAGGCCCGCGCAAGCCAGCGCCCGCCGCTTGACAGGGATGGGGAAGGGGTCGCAGCCTGCCGACATGGAAACCGTGACCCTGCGCCCTTTTACCGCCCGGGATGCCGATTGGCTGATCGCCCGGCACGGCACGCTCTACGCCGAGCACGAGGGCTTCGACGCCAGTTTCGAGGCGCTGGTGGCCGAGATCATCGCCGATTTCCTGGCCCATCGGCAGGAGGGGCTCGAGGAGGGCTGGATCGCCTGGCAGGGGGACCGGCGCCTTGGCTCCATCTTCGTGGTCGAGGAGGATGCGATGACGGCCAAGTTGCGACTCGTCCTGCTGGAACCCGTGGCGCGGGGCACCGGCCTGGCGCAGCGGATGTTGGAGCAGGCGATGGCTTTCGCCCGCGGCGCAGGCTATCGGCGCATGCGGCTCTGGACGCACGAAAGCCATCGCGCCGCCGGCCGGCTCTATGCCAGGAACGGTTTCACGCTGACCGGCAGCGAGGCGAAACACTCGTTCGGGCAGGATGTCGTGGCCCAGACATGGGAGCGCGATCTCTAGGCGCAGACCCCTCTTGCAATCGCCGCGAGGGGCGGCTAAACGGCCCGCACGTGCCGCCTTAGCTCAGTTGGTTAGAGCGCTAGATTGTGGATCTAGAGGTCCCCCGTTCGAGCCGGGGAGGCGGTACCATCGACACAAGACCCGGGCGACTGCCCGGGTCTTGTGCGTTTTGGCCGCTCGGTGGACCCCGCCAGACCAGGCACGGGCCTCAAGGCCCGGGCTTGCCTTGCGGGGCCGGTTTCGGCCACACTTCCCCATCGCGGCGCCCTCGCACCGCGGCAGGGAGGATGCCATGTACCGCGTGCGCCTGTTCGCCACCCGCCATTCCCGCGCCTTCGAATGGATCTATCAAAGGCTGGAGACGGTCTTCGTCGCGCTGGACCCCCTGTTCCGTCGTCTGGGCTACAACCGGGTGGAGCGTGTCGTGGCCGTGCCCGAGCGCTGGGTGAAGTCCTTCCTCTTCGATTGCCGGATGTGCGGGCAATGCGTGCTGTCCTCGACCGGCATGGCCTGCCCGATGAACTGCCCCAAGCAACTCAGGAACGGCCCCTGCGGCGGGGTCCGCCCCGGGGGCTATTGCGAGGTCAAGCCGCAGATGCGCTGCGTCTGGACCGAAGCCTGGGAAGGCGCCTCGCGCATGAAGCATGGCAACCGCATCGCCGAAGTGCTGCCGCCGGTGGACCGCCGGCTTGAGGGCTCCTCCGCCTGGCTGCGCGCCAGCCGCGAGAAGGCCCGGCCCGAGGAAGCCGCCACCGACAAGGCCCGGGCGGCACTGGCGCAAGCCTTTCCCCGCGCCCGGGCGCTGGAGCCTTCGGCCGCGCCGCTGGCCGAGGAACCGCGCCGCGCCGTCAACCGGGGGGAAGGGTCATGAGCCTCTTCTGGACCGATCCCAACGCCATCCGCCCCTACGAGGCGCCGCCGCTCGGCCATGTCGCGGGCTCGAAGCTGGAAATCGCCCTGCGCGCCGGGCAGTTCGCGGTGACGGCCGAGATGAACCCGCCCGACAGCGCCGATCCGGCCGATGTGTTCGAGGCGGCGAAACCCCTGGCCGATGTGGCGCATGCGATCAACGCCACCGATGCCTCGGGCGCCAATTGCCACATGTCCTCCATCGGCATCTGCGCGCTGCTGACCCGGATGGGGCACGGCACCGTTTACCAGATCTCCTGCCGCGACCGGAACCGGATCGCCATTCAGGGCGACGTTCTGGGCGCCGCCGCCATGGGGGTGAAGAACGTCCTGTGCCTGACCGGCGACGATGTGGGGGCCGGGGACCAGCCCGGGGCGAAGCCGGTCTTCGACCTCGATTCGCTGACGCTCATCCGCACCATCCGCACGATGCGCGATGAGGGCGTGTTCCTGTCCGGCCGCAAGATCACCAAGCCGCCGAAGCTGTTCATCGGCGCGGCCGAGAATCCTTGCGTCGATCCCGTCGAATGGCGGCCCGAGCGGCTGGCGAAGAAGGTCGAGGCCGGGGCCGAGTTCATCCAGACCAATTACATCTTCGACATGCCGCGGTTCGAGGCCTTCATGGCCCGGGTCCGCGATCTGGGTCTGGACAAACGGGTCTTCATCCTGCCGGGCGTCGGCCCCCTGGCCAGCGGCAAGGCGGCACGGTGGATGCGCTCGAACGTACCGGGCATCCATATCCCCGACGCGGTGATCGAACGGATGGAAAAGGCCGCGAACCCGGGCGACGAGGGGCGCCGGATCTGCGTGGAACTGATCCAGCAGATCAGGGAGGTGAAGGGCGTGGCGGGCGTGCATGTCATGGCCTACCGTCGCGAGCATCTGGTGGCGGACATCCTGCGCGAGGCGGGGGTGGCGCGGGACGAAGGGGCCGAACATGCGCAGTTATGACGAAATCCTGGCGATTGCCGCCGAGCGCAAGGGCGGGGTGGCGAAGGTGCTGGAGGGCATCCCCCAGCCCTTGAGCGCCGACGCGCTGGCTGCGATCCCCGACGACCGCTGGCTGGCGCAACTCGCCCGGGGGATCCTGCAGGCGGGGATTTCCTGGACCGTGGTGGACAAGAAATGGCCGGGGATCGAAGAGGCGTTTCTGAGCTTCGACATCACCGCCATCACCTTCCAGCCGCCCGATTGGGCGCATGAACTGATCGGCGATCCCCGCATCATCCGCTCGCCGCCCAAGGTGCAGGCGATCCTCGACAACGCCGCTTTCATCCGCCGGGTGCGCGACGAGGCGGGCTCGTTCGGGCGGCGGATCGGCGACTGGCCGGCCTCGGACTTCGCTGGGTTGCTGCTCTGGCTGCAGGCCGAGGGGGCGCGGCTGGGGGGCTCGACCGGGGCCTATGCGCTCAGGCAGATGGGCAAGGACAGCTTCATCCTGTCGCAGGATGTGGTGGCGCGGCTGGTGGCCGAGGGGGTGGTGGACAAGGCGCCCAGCTCGAAAAAGGCATGGGCGGCGGTGCAGGAGGCCTTCAACATCTGGCAGGCGCAATCGGGGGCGAGCCTCACCACGATCAGCCGAGTCCTCGCGCAATCCCTGTAGGGTGGGATTTCATCCCACCACGCGCCGCCCCCCCCGTAGGGTGCGTGCCGGCACGCACCCTACGGCGGTTGCGCCCGCGTCCGGCCCGTGCATCATGGCCGCAACCTGAAGGGAGACGCCCCCATGCAAGAAACAGACTGGTCCCGCCTCAAGGCGCATGAACTCCGCGCGCTGGCCGCGCAGAATGCCGTCGTCATCCTGCCCATCGCCTCGATCGAGCAGCACGGGCCGCATCTGCCGACCATGACGGACACCCGCCTCGGGTACGAGATCGCCATCCGCGCCGCGCGGAAGGCCAGCGACACGCGCCCGGTGGTCGTCACCCCTGTGGTCTGGTCCGGCCTCAGCGAACATCACATGCCCTATGGCGGCACGCTGACGCTGAGCCAGGCGACCTTCCGCGCGGTGATCCGCGACCTGGTGGAGGCCATCACACGCCATGGGTTCCGCGATATCCTCATCTCGAACAGCCATGGCGGCAACCAGATCGCCATGCAGCAGATCTGCGATGAACTCGCGCCGACCTCTGCCGCAACGCTGGTCGCCACCACCTATGTCTCCGAGGCGGGCGAAAGCCTGTCGCGTCATTGCCAGGACCAGCCCGGCGTCATGCATGCGGGCGAGGCCGAGACCTCGATGATGATGGTCTGCGAGCCGGATCTGGTCGATACCTCGGACCTTGCCACCCTGACCCAGGCCATGGACGGCGCCGGGTTCCTCAAGGCCGGCAAGGCCAGCTACCGCTGGCGCCCCTTCCAGCACATCACCGCCAACGGCATCGCCGGCAATCCGACCCGCGCCAGCGCCGCGAAGGGCGAGGCGATGCTGGAAGCGGGGGCCGAGGCGCTGGCCGCCCTGATCCGCGACCCGGCCACCTGGGCCCCGGTCAGGGACGTCCGGGGCGAGGGCACGCAGGGGGTGACCTTCCGATGACCGCCTATCTGATGACGCCGCAGGGCCGGCGCCTCGCCTATCACCGCACGCCCGGAAACGGGCCGGGGGTCGTCTTTCTCGGCGGCTTCAGGTCGGACATGACCGGGACCAAGGCGCAGTTCCTGCAGGCCTGGGCTGAAGAGAATGGCCGACCCTTCCTGCGTTTCGATTATTCCGGGCACGGGCAATCGGAGGGCGATTTCCTCGACGGTGCCATCGGCGACTGGTTCGAGGATGCGCTGGCGATGATCGGGGCCCAGACCGAGGGGCCGCAGGTGCTGGTCGGCTCGTCCATGGGCGGCTGGATCGCGCTGCTGGTCGCGCGCGCCCTCCCGCAGCGGGTCGCGGCGCTGGTCGGTATCGCCGCCGCGCCCGATTTCACCGAGGATCTGATGGAGCCCTCCTTCACCGAAGCCGAACGCGCGGCCATGGAGGCGACGGGTCGCATCGAGCAGCCCTCGGAATACAGCGACGAGCCCTATGTCATCACGCGCCGCCTGATCGAGGAGGGGCGCAGCCGTCTGGTGCTGCGCAGCCCGTTGCATCTGCCCTTCCCGGTGCGGCTGTTGCAGGGCTCGGCCGATGTCGACGTGCCGCCCTCGGTGGCGCTGAAGCTCTTCGACCATGCCGAGAGCCCCGATATGCGGCTGACCCTGGTCAAGGGCGCCGATCACCGCTTCTCGGAGCCCGAGAACCTGGCGCTGCTGGCCCAGACGCTCGACCGGCTGCCGGTCTGAAGGATGAAGGCGCGCATCCTCCTCCTGGCCCTGCTGGGCGATCTGCTGCTGGTCGGCGGCGCGCTGTGGTATTTCGCGCCCCGCACCGACTGGCCCCCGGCGGCGCAGGTTGCACCGGTGATCCCGGGTGAGGACCTCGACGTCTGGCTCGAGACGCGCGAAGGGGTGTTCGACGACCTCACCCCCGGGACGCAGAAGCTGATCCATTGGGCGGGGGAGCGTGGGGCCGAGACTGCGCTGGCGCTGGTCTATCTGCCCGGCTTCTCTGCCACCCGGCAGGAGATCGCGCCGGTCCCCCTGCGGCTGGCCGAGGCGCTGGGCGCCAATCTCTTCGAGACAAGGCTCGCGGGCCATGGTCGCCCCGGTGCTGCGCTGGGCGAGGTCTCGGTCGAGGATTGGGCCACCGACCTCGCCGAGGCCATGGCCATTGGCGAAAGGCTGGGGCAACGGGTGGTGCTGATCGGCACCTCGACCGGCGGCGCGCTGGCGGTGCTGGCGGCACTGGACCCGGAGTATCGCGAGCGGATTGCCGGGATCATCCTGGTGTCGCCCAATTTTTCGCCCGCGGACCGGATGGCCTTCGTGCTGGACCTGCCCTGGGCCAGCACCTGGGGCCCCTGGATCTTCGGTGCCGAGCGCGCCTGGGAACCGGCCAATGCCGCGCATGGCCGCTACTGGACCACAAGCTACCCCAGCGCCGCGCTGTTCCCGATGCGCGTGGTGCAAGAGGCCGCCCGGCACGCCCCGGTCGAGGAGGCGAGGGTGCCCGCCCTGGTCTTCTATGCTGAGGGCGACCGGGTGGTCGATTCCCGCGTGACCGAGGAAATCATGGCCCGCTGGGGCGCCCCGGTGGTGCTGCACCGGGTCGAGGACGCCAACGACCCGCAGCAGCATGTCATCGCCGGCGACATCCTCTCGCCCGATGCGACGGCCGGGCTGGTGGCTGCCAGCCTGATCTGGGCGCGCGGCCTCTGACTTGACGCCCCGGATCTGGTATCGCATGAGGAAGCGGTGCGGTCCCGTAGCTCAGCTGGATAGAGCGGCTGCCTTCTAAGCAGTTGGTCAGGGGTTCGAGTCCTCTCGGGATCGCCAGTTTCCTCCCTCCCTTCCCACCGGAGCTACCGAAGGCCGCGCTTGCTTGCGGCAGAATGTTCATGATATGTTCTTGTTCGTCGTTTGGCCATCAAGGGAACCGGTCATGATCCAGGGAAGCTGCTGTTGCGGTGCCGTTCGGTTCGAGCTGCGGGCGGTGCCCTCGACCATGGGCACCTGCCATTGCTCGCGCTGCCGCAAGGCGGGGGCCAGCACCATCGTCTTCGTCAAGCGTGAGGATCTGCGCTGGGTGCAGGGCAGGGAGCATGTTGCGACCTACCGGCCCGAGGCCCCCTATAAATACGCCCGCTGCTTCTGCCGGATCTGCGGCAGCTCGCTGGGCGAGATCCTGTCCGAAGAGGCGAGTTTTCCCATCGCCGCCAATGCGCTGGATACGGACACCGGCCTCAGGAACCGCTTTCACGAATTCACGTCGGAGAAACCCGGCTGGGTCCAGATCTGCGATGATGCCCCGCAATCCCCCGGCCATCCGGCGACCTGAGGCAAAGGAAAAGGGCCCGTCGCCGGGCCCTTTGTTTTAGCGCGAGAATTTCTTGTATTTCACACGCTTCGGTTCGACCGCATCGGGGCCGAGGCGACGGATCTTGTCTTCCTCATAGGCTTCGAAGTTGCCCTCGAACCATTCGACATGCGCCTCGCCCTCGAAGGCCAGGATATGCGTGCAAAGCCGGTCGAGGAAGAAGCGGTCGTGCGAGATGATGATCGCGTTGCCAGCGAAATCCTCGATGGCCGCTTCCAGCGCCTGCAGCGTTTCCACGTCCAGGTCGTTGGTCGGTTCGTCGAGCAGGAGGACGTTGCCGCCCTCTTTCAGCAGCTTCGCCATGTGCACCCGGTTGCGCTCACCGCCCGAGAGCAGGCCGACCTTCTTCTGCTGGTCGCCGCCCTTGAAGTTGAAGGCGCCGCAATAGGCCCGGCTGTTGACCTGCGCATCGCCCAGTTCGATCAGCTCGGCCCCGCCGGAGATTTCCTCCCAGACGGTGGCGTTGGGGTCGAGCGCGTCGCGCGACTGGTCGACATAGGCCAGCTTCACCGTGTCACCCAGCGTGACCGAACCCGCATCGGGCTGTTCCTTGCCGGTGATCATGCGGAACAGCGTCGATTTCCCGGCGCCGTTCGGGCCGATCACGCCGACGATGGCCCCCGGCGGGATCGAGAACGACAGGTTCTCGATCAGCTGGCGGTCGCCGTAATGCTTGCTCAGGTTCTCGACCTCGATCACCTTGCCGCCCAGACGGGGACCGTTCGGGATGATGATCTGGGCCTTGCCCACCCGTTCCTTCTCGGATTGGTCGGCCATCTTTTCATAGGCCGAGATACGGGCCTTGGACTTCGCCTGACGGGCCTTGGCCCCGGCGCGGATCCACTCCAGTTCCTTTTCCAGAACCTTCTGCTTGGCCTTGTCCTCGCGCGCTTCCTGGGCGACGCGCTTGGCCTTCTGTTCCAGCCACGAGGAATAATTGCCCTCGTAGGGGATGCCGCGCCCGCGCTCCAGTTCCAGGATCCACGAGGTGATGTCGTCCAGGAAATAGCGGTCGTGGGTGACGCAGAGGATGGTGCCCTTGTACTCGATCAGGTGCTTTTGCAGCCAGGCGATCGTCTCGGCGTCCAGGTGGTTGGTCGGTTCGTCCAGAAGCAGCATGTCGGGCGCTTCCAGGAGCAGCTTGCACAGCGCCACGCGGCGGCGCTCGCCCCCCGAAAGGGTGGTGACATCCGCGTCGTCCGGCGGGCAGCGCAGGGCTTCCATCGCCACATCGACCTGGCTGTCCAGATCCCAGAGGTTCTCGGCGTCGATCTCGTCCTGCAGCTTCGCCATCTCCTCGGCCGTCTCGTCCGAGTAGTTCATGGCGAGTTCATTGTAGCGGTCGAGCTTCGCCTGTTTCGCCGCCACGCCCAGCATGACGTTGCCCCGCACGTCGAGGGTTTCATCGAGCGCAGGCTCCTGCGGCAGGTAGCCGACCTTGGCGCCCTTGGCCGCCCAGGCCTCGCCGGTGAAGTCCTTGTCGATGCCCGCCATGATGCGCAGCAGCGTCGATTTACCGGCGCCGTTGACGCCGACGACGCCGATCTTCACACCGGGCAGGAAGTTCAGGCGGATGTTCTCGAAGCATTTCTTGCCGCCGGGGTAGGTCTTGGACACGCCATCCATGTGATAGACGTACTGATACGAGGCCATCTCACGCTCCAGGTATTACGGGGATTTGCACGTTCCCTACAGGGGCGGGGGGCTCGCTGCAAGCCGTGCCTCTTTCCCTCGGCGCTGGCAGTCGGCATACTGCACGCCTTGCGACTATCCCTGGCTTGCTGTGAAACCCGATCCCTTACCGACCCCACAGCCATTGATCCCGGAGTTCTTCATGCCCTTCGATTCCATCGGCGGCGGCACTATCGTCCTGTTGTTGCTTGCCATTTTCATCATCATTTCGCTGTTCCTGGGCGTGCGCATCGTGCCCCAGTCGCAGAAATATGTGGTCGAGCGTTTCGGCCGTCTGCGCGCCGTGCTGGGCCCGGGGATCAACCTGATCGTGCCCTTCGTCGATACGGTCGCGCACAAGGTCTCGATCCTGGAGCGTCAGCTGCCCAACCAGCGGCAGGACGCGATCACCACCGATAACGTGCTGGTGCAGGTCGAGACCTCGGTCTTCTACCGGATCATGGAGCCGGAAAAGACCGTCTACCGAATCCGCGACGTGGATGCGGCGATCCTGACCACCGTGGCCGGTATCGTCCGGTCCGAGATCGGCACGATGGAATTGGACGAGGTTCAGTCGAACCGCGCGCGGCTGACGCAGAAGATCGGCGCCGCCATCGCCGATGTGGTCGATGACTGGGGCATCGTCGTGACCCGCGCGGAACTGCTGGACGTGAATCTCGACGAGGCCACCCGCGCCGCCATGTTGCAACAGCTCAACGCCGAGCGCGCGCGCCGCGCCGCGGTGACCGAGGCCGAGGGCAAGCGGCGTGCGGTGGAACTGGCCGCCGACGGTCAGCTCTATGCCGCCGAGCAGGAGGCGAAGGCCAAGCGCGTCAGCGCCGATGCCGAGGCCTATGCCACCGGCGTGATCGCCGAGGCCATCGCCAGGAACGGGCTGGAGGCCGCGCAATACCAGATCGCGCTGGCCCAGGTCGAGGCGATGAAGAAAGTCGCCGAAGGGCAGGGCAAGCAGACCGTCATCCTGCCCGCGCATCTGATGGATGCCTTCGGCGATGCTTTCAAGATGCTGAAGGGAAAACCGTGATGCACGAGATGTGGTGGGTCTGGATCGCGGCGGGTCTGGCGCTGGCCATTGTAGAGGTGCTGGTGCCCGGCTTCCTGTTCGCGGGCTTTGCGGTCGGCGCGGTGATCACCGGGGTGATGGTCGGCCTCGCCCTGCCGGGGATGGATTGGATGACCGGTTCGCTGACCGTCTCGCTGGTGGTCTTTGCTGTCATCTCGGTCATCGCCTGGCTGGCGATGCGGGCGGTGCTGGGGGTCCGTCAGGGTCAGATGAAACGCATCGACCACGACATCAACGAAGATTGACAGCAGGGGGCCAGACGGCCCCCTGCGCTTATCGGGCCGAGGGAAACAGCGTCTTGCGGATCACGTTGAGGTCGAAGCAGAAGCTGCGGTTCTTCTGATAGATCAGGTCGATCCGCGCCTTTCTGGGGGCGCAGGTCCGGGCATAGATAGCCTCGGTCTGGTCGGCGGTGGTGGTGCGCGCCAGAAGCCGCTCCTCGTGCCGGGCGAAGGCAATGGTGGCAAGGCCGGTCAGCCCGGGGCGGCTTTTCAGCACCTCGGCGTAGAGGGCAGGGAAGCGCTCGACATAATGCCTGAGCGGCGGGCGTGGCCCCACGACCGAGATATCGCCGCGCCAGAGGTTCCATAGCTGCGGCAATTCATCCAGCCGCCGCCGTCTGAGCCAGCGGCCTGTCGCGGTGATGCGCGGCGCCTTGTGCCCGCCCGAGGCGCCTGTATCGGCCGGATCCACGCGCATGGTGCGGAACTTCCACAGGCGGAAGCCCCGCGTCGGGGTCTTCATCCGCTCGCCCGCGTGAAAGATCGGCCGCCCGTCCCGCAGCAGGATCACCAGGGCGATGACCAGCACCATCGGCACCACGAAGGGGGTGATCATGGCGGCGGTCCACAGGTCGAAAGCGCGTTTGGCGGGCGTCATCAAGCCTCCATCATGGCCCCGGCCCGGGGGGCGGCGGCCTTTGCGGTATCGGCGATGGGGGCCGGGCCTTCAAGGCGGCCGCGGGGCGCCACGCGCCCCCTGCCACGGCGGTCCCGGATCAGGGGGGGCCGCTGCCGCCCGATGCGCCACATGGCGCGAATACTCATCACCCTCGTCATCCCCCGTTTCTGCCATGAGCCTCGCGGCGATGCCACTGGAAGTAGAGCGCAAGCCGATTGACTGACCGGACGGTTGGTGAAACAATCCCGCCAGCGCGGAATCGCGTGCAGGGAGGATGACATGAGCGATTCGGACACCGTTCTGGTGAGCCTTGAAAACGGCGTGCTCGAAATCACGCTGAACCGGCCCGAGAGGCTCAATTCCTTCAACGAAGACCAGCATATGGCCCTGCGCGCGGCCCTGACCCGTGCCGCCGCCGAGGCCCGCGCCGTGCTGCTGACCGGCGCCGGTCGGGGCTTCTGCGCCGGGCAGGATCTGGGCGACCGCGATCCGCGCAAGATGGAGGGTCCGCCCGACTTGGGCGATACCGTCCGCCGCCTCTGGGCGCCGCTGGTGCGCCAGATCAAGGCCCTGCCGATGCCGGTGATCTGCGCGGTCAACGGTGTGGCGGCGGGGGCGGGGTCCTCGCTGGCGCTGGCTTGCGACCTGACGCTGGCCGCGGAATCGGCCAAGTTCATCCAATCCTTCGGCAAGGTCGGCCTGATCCCCGACACCGCCGGCAGCTGGCACCTGCCCAAATTGCTGGGTCCGCAGCGCGCCATGGGCCTTGCCTTGACCTCGCAACCCCTGCCCGCGCAGCAGGCCGCCGACTGGGGCCTGATCTGGCAATGCCTGCCTGACGACCAGCTGATGACGGAAGCCCGGGCGCTGGCCCGCAAGCTCGCCGCGGGGCCGACCTTCGGCTATGCCAGCACCAAGCGCGCCATGCAGGCGGCCCAGACCAACACGCTCGACGCGCATCTGGAACTGGAAGCCGAGCTGATGAAGGCCTGCGGCGAAAGCGCCGATTACGCCGAGGGCGTCGCCGCCTTCCTCGACAAGCGCCAGCCGGAGTTCAAAGGCCAATGACCCCCGACGAACTGGCACGGGCCTGCGCCGCCGCCATGTGGGCCGACGACAACGCCACCCGGCACCTGGGGATGGAACTCTCCGATGTCCGCGCCGGTCACGCCACCATGACCATGTGCGTCCGGGCCGAGATGACCAATGGCCACAAGATCTGCCACGGCGGCTATATCTTCACGCTGGCGGACAGCGCCTTCGCCTTCGCCTGCAATACCTACAACCAGCGCGTCGTGGCCCAGATGGGCCAGATCACCTTCCTCGCCCCGGGGCAGGAGGGCGATGTGCTGACCGCCCGCGCGGCCGAGGTCTGGCGGCAGGGGCGCAGCGGCATCTACGACATCACCGTGACCCGGCAGGACGGCACCAGGATCGCCGAATTCCGCGGCCATTCGCGCAGCATCAAGGGCACCCATCTGCCCGAGGAGTGAACCATGGAAAACCTCTCTCCCCGTCCCGGCGATCTGGAACCGATCGAGACCGCCTCCCGTGATGAAATCGCTGCCCTCCAGTTGGAGCGCATGAAATGGTCGCTGCGCCACGCCTATGACAATTCGCCCTTCTACCGCGCCCGGTTCGACGCGCATGGCGTCCACCCGGATGACCTGAAGTCCCTGGCGGATCTGGCGAAATTCCCCTTCACCACCAAGACCGACCTGCGCGACAATTACCCGTTCGGCATGTTCGCCGTCCCGCGCGAGCAGATCCTGCGGATCCATGCCTCGTCCGGCACCACCGGCAAGCCGACCGTCGTGGGTTATACGAAGGGCGACCTCGACGTCTGGGCCGATTGCGGCGCGCGTTCGATCCGGGCATCCGGCGGGCGGGCGGGCGACATCGTGCATATCGCCTATGGCTACGGGCTCTTTACCGGCGGCCTCGGCGCCCATGCCGCGGCCGAGCGGCTGGGCTGCACCGTGGTCCCCGTCTCGGGCGGGATGACCGAGCGGCAGGTGACGCTGATCCAGGATTTCAAGCCGCGCATCATCATGGTGACGCCCAGCTACATGCTGTCGATCCTGGACGAATTCCGTCGTCAGGGGCTGGACCCGCGCGAGTCCTCCCTTGCCGTGGGCATCTTCGGCGCCGAGCCCTGGACCAACGCCATGCGGCGCGAGATCGAGGACGCTTTCGACATGCATGCCGTTGACATCTATGGCCTTTCCGAGGTCATGGGGCCGGGCGTGGCCAACGAATGCGTGGAAACCAAGGACGGGCTGCATATCTGGGAGGACCATTTCTATCCCGAGATCATCAACCCCGAGACCGGCGAGCCGGTGGCCGATGGCGAGATGGGGGAACTCGTGTTCACCACCCTCACCAAGGAAGGCCTGCCGATCATCCGCTACCGCACCCGCGACCTGACGCGGCTTCTGCCCGGCACCGCCCGCTCGATGCGGCGGATGGAAAAGATCACCGGCCGGTCGGACGACATGATCATCCTGCGCGGCGTCAATGTCTTCCCCACGCAGATCGAGGAGCAGATCCTGAAATGCGCCGGTCTCGCGCCGCATTTCCAGATCGAACTGGTGCGCAACGACCGGATGGACGCGATGATCGTGCATTGCGAGGCGACCGGCGCCGCGGCCAGCGCCGAGGCCCGGGCCGCGTCGGGCAAGGAACTTGCGCATCACATCAAGTCGGTCGTCGGCGTCTCGTCGAAGATCCAGGTGCACGAGCCGGGCGGTGCCCCGCGGTCGGACGGCAAGGCGAAACGCGTCGTCGACAACCGGCCCAAGGGCTGAGCCATGGCCCGCACCCGTGCCGCCGATTTCGGGGACAAGCAGCGCGCGATCCTGTCGAGCGCTGCCGCGGTTCTGGCCGAGCAGGGGATGGACAAGGCCTCGATGGCGCAGATCGCGGTGCAGGCCGGGGTCTCGAAGGCTTTGCTTTATCACTATTATCCCGGCAAGGACGCGCTGATCTTCGACATCATCCGCACGCATCTGAGCGAGCTGGACGCGGCGGTCGAAGCCGCCGACGATCCCGTCCTGCTGCCCCGCGCGCGGCTGCGCGCGCTGGTCGGCGCGGTGCTGGAATGCTACCGCGACGCCGACAATTACCATAAAGTGCAGCTGAACGGCACGCCGACCCTGCCGGCCGAACAGCGCCACGAGATCCACGCCATCGAACGCCGCATCGTCGGCCGGTTCTCGGCGGTGCTGCGCGACCTGCGGCCCGGGCTGGCCGGGCCCTTGCTGATGCCGGTCACCATGTCGCTCTTCGGCATGATGAACTGGGTCTATATGTGGTTCCGCGATGGCGGTGCCCTGACCCGAGAGGCCTATGCCGACATCGCCACGGCGCTGATCCTGGACGGCATCGGCGGGGTTGGGGACCAAGGGCGTTAGCGGCGGTCAAGGCCGGGGCGCGGTCGGAATGTGGCCGGGTCAGCCGGTGCGCTCGCCGGGTTCCGAGTGTCGCCCGCCATGGCCTGCGCCTGCGCTGACCCGGGGAAGCGCGGTCTTGCCCAGGGCAACAGGCTGGCCCAAACGGGCTGCACCGCCCAGGCATACGGGCCAGCCGGCGCAGCGGGGTGGTGACGGTTCCCTCTCTGCCCGACGCGCGCTGTCTTTAGCCTCCCCGATGCGGCTCGGGGCCTGGCCCGGCTCTTCGTCACGGGGCGGCGTTGTGAAACAGGCGATGGACCTGTCGCAGCGTGCCTGCCGGTTCCCAGCGTCTCTTGCCCGGTCAGCGTTCCGGTGCTGCGGGTTTCTGGTCCCGCGCCCGGCCAGAGACCCCGGCGGCGCCCGCGGGCCAAGGGTGCAGGAGGCCGTCGCCTTCTGCGGGCCGCGCCTTGCGGTGCCGCGCCAGCCACGCGGCGGCGAGCTAGGGCACGGGTTGCACCAGCGGGGCGAGAGCGCCGCGCAGGCGTTCGCTTTCCGCCAGCAGTGTCGAGCTGCGTCTGACCAGCCCCAGCCGGTCGAAGACCGCGCCCGGATCCACCGAGGTTTCCGGCGTGGCCGCACCGTCCGACGGCTCGGCGGCCGGTGCGCCCGCCGAGGGCCCGTCGGCGGCAGCGGGATCCGGCAGGGTCAGGGCAATCTCGGCATGACCCGGGGCGCGACCCAGCAGCGGCCCCAGATCGGCGGCCGGGGCCGGGGATTCCTGCGCGGTGGCCAGCCCCTCGACCCGGCGCCAATCGGCGTCGAGGATCGCCGCGCGGGTCTCGGCCCCGATATCGCCGAGGATCGCGAATTCGTCTCCGGCGGCGCGGTGCTGGCCGATCCGTTCCAGGGCGGAGGCGCGCACCAGGCGCGCCGCCGCGCTGTCGTCATCGCCCAGCAGCGCCAGCGCCGCCGTCCCATCGCCGCCCTCGAGCGCGGCGCGGGCCCGAAGCACGCGCGCCTCCGGATCGTCGAGGGCGCCCACCAGCGCCTCGACCGGGGTTGCCAGCCGGAGGTCGAGCAGGCGCGCGGCCAGCGCCCGCCGGGTTGGCGGCTGCAGCGCCGGGTCACGCCAATCCTCGCGCGAAAGAACCGCCTCGACCAGCCCCAGATCGGTGCCGTTGGCCGCCATCGCCGCCCAGACCTCGTCGCGCAGGTCGCCCAGCAGGCGGCGATTCTCGCCCGTGCCGCTCATCCAGCTTTCCAGACGGTCCAGCGCCGCGAAGGCGTCGATCATCGTGCCCGAGCGCGCGTTGAGCCGGATCACCGCGGCCATCAGCTCGGGTCCGGTCGGATCGCTGCGGGCGGTGGCGGCCAGCGCCTCGGCGTTGGCGACATAATCGGCGGGCAGCGGCGCCTCGGTTTGCAGGGCCAGATCCAGCCGGGTCTGCACCGTGTCGCTGCTGGCGTCGCCCTCATGGTCGAGCCGCAGCGCGGCATCGCCGGCCAGGCCCCGCGCCCGGTCGAGCCGGGCTTCGACCAGGGCCAGCGCACCGGCCGAGACCCAGTCGGACCGCTGCAGCGCATCGGCCACGATCCGCGCGGCATCGAGTGCGCCGGCGTCGATCAGGGCCTCGGCTAGGCGCAGGCCGATCAGCCCGCGCAGGGCGGCGGGCAGCGCCGAGAAGGTCAGCGCCAGCTGGTCGGCGTTCCGGCGAACGGCCTCCGCCTCGGCGCCGGCAAGGACGGCCATCACCGAGGCCGCGCCGCCGCACTCGATGGCCTGGGCCAGGCGCATGCGCGAATTCGAGGCGCGATCCTCGAACACATCGGCGGCGCCGAGCGCGAAATCGCGCCCGGCCACCGGATCGGGGCTGTTGTCGATCAGCGCGCGGGCCTCGGCGCCGAAACCGGCCGACAGATAGAGGCCGATCAACTCCAGCTGGATCTGAGCGTCGGGCTGGTCGAATTCGCCGAACAGCGCGCGGGTGAGGCGGCCGAGATCCTCGGTGAAATGCGCGGGATCATGGGCGAGCAGGCGGTCGAGCAGGTCACTCCCGTTGCAGGTCGCGGGCATCGGGGCTTGCGGCGGGGCGTCGGGGTCCGGGCGGTCGAGCACCGTGGCGATCCGCATATTGGCGGGCATCCCGGGCAGCGGGGCGTCCGGCAGGATCCCCTGATCGAGGGCCGCGTGATCGGCGGCGACATCGAGGAGCCCCTGTCCTGCGGCGGCGGCAAGCGAGCGGCCGAGATCCTGCGCCAGGGTTTCGAGGCGGGGATCGGCCTCGACCGCAGGGGCCTCGGGCGAGGTCGCGGGCGGCAGGGCGCGGGCCAGCGCGGCGCCGGCGGCGCGGCCGGTGACGACGGGATCGGGCGGGGGGACGCGACGGGGCGATACGGGCGGGGGCAGGGGCACGGCCACAGTCGGCGGATCGGTGATGTCGAGGATCACCAGCCCCGGCCGATCCTCCCAGGCGCGGATCGGGCAGTCGCAGCCCAGTTCCAGGTTCAGCACGGGCCCCTCGGTGCTGGCCCCGGCCAGCCGGGTGCGCGGGATCCGCTGGAAAAGCCGCGCCAGATCGAACCGCGCCCCCCCGGCGGCAATGGTGAGCTGCCTCGCGCGCCCCTCGGGCGTCAGGGTCCAGCCGGTGCCCGGGGGGATCCGCAGCACGATGCGCGTGAAATCCCCGTGTTCGCCGGCGACGGGCGCGACGGTCTGGGCCCCCGCCGGTCCGGCGAGGGCCAGGAAGGCGGCAAGCGCGAGGGCGCGCATCAGGCGGCCTCGCGCTTCAGGGCGCGCATCGCCTCTTCCAGCTCGCCATAGCTGGGGCGCACGTGATGCGGTGTGTTCTGGCGCCCGACCTCGATGCACATATTGGCCGGGTGGTTGTGCAGATTGGCGATCAGCACCTCGCGGATCAACTTGTAGAAATGCGCATCCTCCTGCACCACCATCTGCATCTTCGAGGCGAAGGGCCCGACGAAGCCATAGGCCAGAAACACCCCCATGAAGGTGCCGACCAGCGCGCCGCCGATCAGCGCGCCCAGGATCTCGGGCGGCTGGTCGATGGAGGCCATGGTCTTGATCACCCCCAGCACGGCGGCGACGATCCCTAGCGCGGGCATTCCGTCTGCGACGGTCTGCATGGCGTGGCTGGAATGGAGCGCATGGGCGAGCGAGGCCTCCATCCGCTTGTCCAGCACCTCCTCGACCTGAAGCGGGTCGTCGTAGCTGAGGGTCATCGACCTGAGCGTGTCGCAGATCAGTTCGATCGCCTCGTGATCCTTCTGGATCTTGGGGTAACGGCTGAAGATCTCCGACGTGTCGGGGCCTTCGATATGTTCCTCAAGCGCCACGGGGTTTTGCCGCGCCAGCCGGATCAGTTCGAAAAGCAGGCACAGAAGGTCCTGATAATCCTGCGGTTTCCAGTGAGCGCCCTTGAAGACTTTGCTCAGATCCTTGGCCGTATGCTTGGCGCCCGCGCCGTTGTTGGCGATCAGGAAGGCCCCCAGCGCCGCGCCGCCGATCATCAGCCCCTCGAACGGGAGGGCGTGCAGGATGATGTCCATATGCCCGCCGGCCAGCAGGTAGCCCCCGAAGACGGTGGCGAAGACCGTGACGATGCCGATGATTCCGAGCATGACGCATTCCTGAAGCTGTTGGTCAGACGCTGGCAGGCGGAGCTTAAGAAAGCCTCACCGCCCCCTCATTCGCGCGGTACCAGCGCGTTGCGGCCGGCGACGATGGCGCTGAGCGCATAGGCCTGGCGGGGCTCGATCCGCGCCAGGATGGCGCCGGCCACCGGTGGCTCCAGCCGGGCGAGGAACCCGGCGGCGAAATCGGGGTCCATCTCGGTGAAGACATTGGCCGCATCCTCGGGGCGCATGGTCTGGAACACGCTGACCAGGCGGGAGATATCGGTCTCGGCCGCCTGATCGGCCTGGGCCATGGTCGCGGCCAATTCGGCCTCGGCGGCTTGCAGGGCGTCGATCTGCGCGTGCACCCGCTCCTGCGCGGCGGCGAGGAGGGCGGCGCGTTCGTCAAGCTGCGCCTCGCGTTCGGCCAGTGCCGTCTCGCGCTCGCGCAGTTCCAGCGAGAGGCGGGCGTCGCTGACCGGGCTGCTGCGCAGCGGCAGGATATCCTCGGCGCGGGTCGGGCTGGCGCCGGGCGGGTCCTGGGCCAGCGCGGTGCCCACGCCCGAGGCAAGGCGCAGGCCGCCGCCGATCACGAAGAGCGCGGCGAGGACCGGCAGCACGCGGGTCCGGCGGCGGGGGGCGGGGCGGGCCGGGGTCGCGGGTCTGGTGGCCGCCGGGGGTTTGCGGGGCAGTTTCAGCATCAGAGCGCTCCGCTCGTCTGGCGGCGGCGCAGGACACGGGCGCGCTGCGGGGGCTCGGCCCGATCCGCGGCGGACTCCTCGGCAGAGGCCTCGACCGGGTGCAGGCCGCGCCGCAGGCTGTCGCCCGGCCAGGGGGTCGGCGGGCGCGGTGAGGGGGTGCGCGGGGCGGCGGCCGGCGCCTCCTCCGGCAGGTCGTGCATCGAGGCGACCAGCAGTTCCAGCTTGCGCGCCACCGCCTCGGCCCGGGCGGTCTGGCCGTCCAGCCGCCCGCCGGCCCGGCCGGTCGCTTCTTGCGCGGAACGCAGCGAGCGCGCGAGGTCGTCGACCTGCGCCGAGAGCACGGCGATGGCGCTGCCCATCCCCCCCTCGAGCGAGCCGAGCGCCTTCAGGCGGCGCGACAGGATCACGCAATAGGCGGCCGCGCCCAGCGAGGCGGCGGTAAGAAGAAGGTCCGACAGATACTCCATGACAAGCCCCTCAGTTGAAGACGAATTCGATGATGAGAAGGTCGTTGACCAGGCCCGGCCCGGTGACGATCTGGACGCGGCGCAGCATCTGCGCCCTGAGCCGCAGCAGCGCCGCGGGTTCCTCCAGCTCGGGCGGGTCGAGGGCCCGCAGATAGATGTTCAGCACATCCATGATCCGGGGCATCAGCGCCTGCACCGCGCCCGCCGCACCCGGCGCGACCTCGAGCTGCGCGCCGAACCGCAGGTGGCGGGTGTCGCCCCGGCTGCCGAGGTTGACGGTGATCGGGTCGAGGGGGACGAAGCCCGCGCCGCTGCCTGTTTCGCCGTGGCCGGCGGCTTCGCCATGACCCCCGGCGGCGGGCGCGGCGGCTGCGGCATGCGCGGGGGCGGCACCATGCCCGTCGCCGGTTTCCACCGAGGAGGCCCCGCCGCCGAGGAGCGAATCAAGCAGCCCCGAATAGGTGACGTAGAATCCCCCGCCCCCGCCCGCGAGGGCCAGGAACAGGCCGATCAACAGTGGAAATTTCGATTTCTTCTCAGGCGCTTGCTCGGGATGGGCGGCGGTGGCCATGGCGCGAGGGTCCTTTCTGGATCGGAATCGCGTTCCTGCGATGTTCTCCAGAATGTTTTCGCATGATGTGGCTAACTCATTGTTAATCGAGTCGGGTCAAGGATCGCCTCATCGGGACAGAACGTCCGCGAGGGGGACCGACCTTGGAACAGCTCCTGTCAACCTGGAACGCGCTGGAGCCGCGCCGCCGACTGATCGCCGTGGTGGCGGCGGTGGGCGTCTTCGCGGGCATCCTGATGCTGGCCCGGATCGCCACCACGCCGGGCCTGTCGCTGCTCTATGCCGGGCTCGAAGGGGCGCAGGCGGGCGAGGTGATCCAGGCGCTCGACCAGCGCGGCCTTCGGTATGAGGTGCGGGGCGATGCGATCTATGTCGATGCCACGCAAAGGGATGAGACGCGGATGGCGCTGGCCGCCCAGGGCCTGCCGGCCAATTCCTCGACCGGATACGAGATCCTGGACGGGCTCACCGGCTTCGGCACCACGGCGCAGATGTTCGATGCGGCCTATTGGCGCGCCAAGGAGGGGGAGCTGGCCCGCACCATCATGGCCAGTTCCTATATCCGCTTCGCCCGCGTGCATATCTCGCAGGGCGCGACCCAACCCTTCCGGCGCGACCAGAATGCCTCGGCCTCGGTCACGGTGACCACGACCGGGGGCGCGCTGACACCGCAACAGGCGCAGGCGCTGCGCTATCTGGTGGCCTCGGCCGTGGCGGGGCTCGCGCCCGAGGATGTGGCGGTCATCGATTCGAACGGCGGCATGGTGAGGGGCGAGGACGACAGCCCCACTGCCCGCACCAGCGACCGGGCCGAGCAGATGCGCCACAATGTGCAGCGGATGCTGGAGGCGCGGGTCGGCAGCGGCCGCGCCGTGGTCGAGGTGAATATCGAGACGGTCACCGACCGCGAGACGATCACCGAGCGGCTGGTCGATCCCACGACACGCGCCGCGGTCAGCCAGGAAAGCGAACAGCGCAACGCCACCTCGACCGAGACGCCGGGTGCGGGCGTCAGCGTCGCCTCGAACCTGCCGGACGGCGATGCCGCGGCGGGCGACGGGCGCAGCGAATCGCGCGACCAGACGACGCGGGAACGCACCGATTGGGAGGTCAGCCAGACCAGCCGCCAGGTCGAGCGCGCGCCGGGGGCGATCCGTCGGCTGACGGTCGCGGTGCTGGTCGACGGGGTGCGCAGCCCCGATGCCAATGGCGTCGTGCAATGGACCCCGCGCCCCGAGGAGGAACTGGCGGCGCTGCGGGACCTGGTGGCCTCGGCCGTGGGCTTCGACGAGCAGCGCGGCGATGTCATCACCCTGCGCTCGCTGCAATTCGAGCCGGTGGCCGAGACGCTGGGCACGCCCGGCGTCACCAGTTGGCTGGCGGGCCTCGATATCATGAGCCTCATCCGGCTGGCGGCCCTGGCGCTCGTCGTGCTCTTCGTCGCGCTCTTCGTGTTGCGGCCGATCCTGAAGGGCGGAAGCAGCGCAGGCGCCGCGGCCGCCCCGCCCGAGGAGAATGACCCGATGGCCGGATTCGCGCCGATGATCGCCATGGGCCCCGCGCTCAGCGGCGAGATCGACGGCGATTTCAGCGCGGGTGACGACGCGGGCGAGCGTGCCGACCCGGTCGAACGGATGCGCGCCCTGATCGCCGAGCGCCAGGACGAGACGCTGGAAATCCTGCGCAGCTGGATGGAAGAGCCCGAGGAGAGCCGCTGATGCCCCAGCCCCTGCGCCTCGAGGTTTTCGAAACCGCCGATTCGCTCGACGGCCCGGCCCTGCTGATGCCCGAGGAACTGGAGGACCTGCGCCTCAACGCCTATGAACGCGGCTATGTCGCCGGCTGGGAAGACGGTAGCCAGCAGGGCATCGGCGAGCGCGACCAGCGTCGCGCCGCGGTGGAGCGGACGGTCGAACAGCTGGCCTTCACCTATCACGAGGCGCGGGGCCATGTCCTCAAGGCGCTGCAGCCGCTGTTCGCCGCGATGGTCGAGACGGTTCTGCCCTGCGCCGCCCGGGCCTCGGTCGTGCCGCTGGCGCTGGAGCAGCTGATGCCGCTGGCCCATGCCACGGCCGAGGCGCCGCTGGTCCTGCGCGTACCGGTCGGGTGGCGCGCCGATTTCCGCGCGGCGCTTTCGGGCGTGGTTCTGCCGCCGCTCGACATCGTCGAGGCCGAAGACCTGGCCGAGGGGCAGGCCGCCTTCGCCTTCGGCCCGGCCGAGACCCGTATCGACCTGACCCATGCCGCGGAAGCCATCGGCCGGGCCATCGACGCCTTCTACAGCATCCAGAACGAGGAGAGCCGCCTTGCCTGAACCCGCATCCCCCGAGGGCCCGTCCACGCTGGGCCGCGGCGCCTTCACCCAGGTGCCGATCGAGATCATCGTCGCCGTCGGCCGGGCCCGGCCGCTGGTCCGCGACCTGCTGCGGCTGCAGCGCGATTCGATCCTGTCGCTCGACCGCCGGGTCGAGGATCCGGTCGAGCTGTTCGTCGGCGACCGGCTGATCGCGCGGGGCGTGCTGGAGGAGCTGGACGGCGACCTGGCCGGGCAGATGGCGGTGCGGCTGACCGAGGTTGCCGACCTCTCGAACGGTCTGTGAGATGGGGCCGGGGGCGAGAGCACGGGAGGCGGGCGGGAAGGACACCCTGCGTCTTGCGTTGCCGGCGGCGCTGGCGCTGGGCGCGGCGGCGCTGATCCTGGTCCTGCCCCAGGCCGCCCTGGCGCAGGAGATCACGCTCGACATGGGCGAAGGCGGTAGCCTTGCCGTGCGCTCGGTCCAGTTGCTCGTGCTGCTCACGCTCCTCAGCCTGGTGCCGGGGCTGATGATCATGGTGACCTGCTTTCCCTTCATCGTCACCGTGCTGGCCATCCTGCGCCAGGCCATCGGGCTGCAGCAATCGCCGCCCGGCATGCTGCTGACCACGCTGGCGCTGTTCCTGACCTATTTCGTCATGGAGCCGACCTTCACCGCCGCCTGGGAGGCCGGTGTGGCGCCCCTGCAAGCCGGGCAGATCGGGGTCGAGGCGGCGATGACCGAGGCCATCGCGCCATTTCGCAGCTTCATGGCCGCGCGGATCGACCCCGAGACCTGGGCGGGGCTGGCAGAGTTGCGCCCCGACCCGCCGGCCTTCTCGGCCGAGGGGCCGCTCTCGGTGCTGATCCCCTCGTTCCTGCTGTCGGAGCTGAGCCATGCCTTCGAAGTGGGCTTCGTCATCTTCCTGCCTTTCCTGATCATCGATCTGGTGGTGGCGGCGGTGCTGATGTCGATGGGGATGATGATGGTGCCACCGGCGGTGGTCTCGCTGCCCTTCAAGCTGGCGTTCTTCGTGGTGGCCGATGGCTGGACGCTGGTCTCGGCCTCGCTGGTGCGCGGGTATTTCTGACAGGCGAGAGGCTTCGCCCTGGGCCTTCGGCCTGCGGGCGACCAAGGCGGGGGGCCAGGTCCGGCCGCGCCACGGGCGCGGCGTTCGCGGCTGAAACGTGCCACTGGCGCGTTTCCGAGACGCCGCTCACCCCCCGCGCCCCCCGCTCAAGGGGGTTTTCCACCCCCTTGGGAAACCCCCGAGGATATTTGCAGAACGAAGATGAAGGGGCGGGGGCGCTAGTCCTCGCCCGGCCGCGCCAGCTCGAACGGATCGTCGACATAGGCATAGTCGCGATAGCCGAGGCGGCCGACCGGGGTGAAACGCTCATAGGCGAAGCGGCCCTCGACAAGGCAATCGTCGCGCAGATGGATCCCGGTCACTTCGCCGATCACCATCGTGTTGTCGCGCCCCGCCAGCGGCACGATCTGCGTCACCCGGCATTCGAGGCCCGCGGGCGCCTCGACCACGCGCGAGCAGGCGATGGTCTCGCAATCGGCGCGTTCCAGCCCGGCGAGGCGGAATTCGTCCACCTCCTTCGGCCAGGGACCGGAGCTGGTGTTCATCGCCATCAGCAGCGCCTTCGAGACGACATTGACGCAGAAGACCCCGGTCTCGCGGATATTGGCCAGCGAATCCTTGCCGCCCGCGCGGTCGGGCTTGCTGCCGGTGGTGGCAAACATGACCTGCGGCGGCACATAGGCCACGGCGTTGAAGAAGGAATAGGGCGCGAGGTTTTCCGACCCGTCGGCACCCCGCGTCGAGATCCAGCCGATCGGCCGGGGCGAGACCAGCGCGTTGAAGGGATTATGCGGCAGGCCATGGCCATCGGCGGGACGGTAGAACATCGGGGTCCTTCGGGCGTAGGGCGGATTTGATCTCGGATTTAACGCGTGTTAGGGGCGAGTCCAGCGTTTCCCCGCCGCACCGGTGCCCCGGCGGCCCGGAGGCGGTGTCTGGTGGCGCAACCGTCGGAGGGGCCGGTGGATCTGGAACGGGAAGAGCCCGCCGATTGGTGGGAGGTCGAGGCGCTCTATGACCTGTGCTTCGCGCCGGGCCGCACGGCGCTGAGCTCGTACCGGCTGCGCGACGACGTGCCGCCGGTGCCGGAACTGTGCCTGTGCCTCTGGGACGAGACCGAGGCGCTGGCGGGGGTGATCCGTTACTGGCCGGTGCGCGTCGGCGGCACGCCCGCCCTGCTGCTGGGGCCGGTCGCGGTGCACCCGACCCGGCAGGGCGAAGGGCTGGCGGGGCTTCTGATCCGGGAAAGCCTCAGGCGGGCGGCAAAGCTCGGCTGGTCGCGGGTCATGCTGGTGGGCGATTACCCCTATTACCGCCGCTTCGGCTTCGAAAAACTCGCGGGCGTGATCATGCCGCCGCCGACCAACCCCGAGCGGGTGCTGGGCATCGCGCTGACCCCCGGCGCCTGGGACGGGGTGGCGGGCAATGTCACCGCGTGGAACGCGCCGGGCTGAGGCTGCCCGCGCGCTCTGGCCGGGGCGGCGAGGCGCGCTAGACTCCCGGTCAGGTCAACGGGAGGACATCATGCGCTTTGCGGCATTCGTCACGGCATTCATTCCCTTTCTGGCGGGCGCGGCCCAGGCCGAGATCACCGGCACGCCCTTGCCCTATCGCAGCGGGGATCTGGGATTCGAGGGCTATGTGGCGCGCAACGATGCCGTGCCCTCGCGCGGGATCGTGCTGATCGTCCATGATTGGGACGGGCTCACCGCCTATGAACGGACCCGGGCGCAGATGCTGGCGGCCGAGGGGTACACGGCCGTCGCGCTCGACCTCTACGGCACGGCCGAGGATCCGCAGGGGATGGAGGATTACCGCCGCCTCTCCGGCGCGCTGCTGGGCGACCGCGAGGAACTGCGCGCGCGGCTTCAGGCGGCGATGGCGGCGGCCGAGAGCCTGCCGGGGGCCGAGGCGGGGCGGGTGCTGATCGGCTATTGCTTCGGGGGATCGGCGGCGCTGGAAGCCGCGCGGGCAGGGGCCGAGACGCAGGGATTCGTCATTTTCCACGGCGGGCTCGCCACGCCCGAGGGGCAGGATTACACCGCCGTTACCGCGCCGGTGCAGCTGTTTCACGGCTCGGCCGATCCGGCCTCGGGCCCCGAGGATCTGGCGGCGGCGCTGACCGGGCTCAGCGCGGCCGGGGTGGCGCATGGGGCGCATATCTACGGCAATGTGCGCCACGCCTTCACCGTCTGGGGCGGGCGCGATTACGACGCCGGGGCGGATGCGCGAAGCTGGCAGGGATTGCTCGATTTCCTGAGCGAGTCGCTGTAGAAACGGCATCGTTGCATGGCTTGGGGGCGCGCGGCGACGGTATTGTATACCATTGCACACAACGCTTGACGCGGGCGCGGTTTTCGGTCAGGAAGCGCTCAGCGAACGGCGGCATTCGCCGCTGTCCGAATCCCCCGCGCCAGGGTCCGCCCCATCGGGCCGCCCCGGGGCTTTGACCGACAGAGGATGCATGGCCATGAGCGATACCCCCGATATCATCTACACCAAGGTGGACGAGGCCCCCGAGCTGGCCCGCGCCTCGCTGGAACCGATCATCCGCGCCTTTGCCGGCGCCGCCGGTGTCAGCGTCGAGACGCGCGACATCTCGGTCGCGGGCCGCATCCTGGCCGTGTTCCCCGATTTCCTGACCGAGGCGCAGAAGGTTTCGGACGATCTGGCCTGGCTGGGCGAGCTGGTGAAGACCCCCGCCGCCAATGTCATCAAGCTGCCCAATATCTCGGCCTCGCAGCCGCAGCTCAATGCGGCGATCAAGGAGTTGCAGGCCAAGGGGTATGCCGTGCCGGATTACCCGGCCGAGCCCGCGACCGACGCGGAAAAGGACATCAAGGCCCGTTATGATGCGGTCAAGGGCTCGGCCGTGAACCCGGTCCTGCGCGAGGGCAACTCGGACCGCCGCTCGGCCAAGGCGGTCAAGGCCTATGCCAAAGCCAACCCGCACCGCATGGGCAATTGGTCGAAGGAGTCGAAGACCCGTGTCGCCTCGATGCCGGGCAACGATTTCTTCGCCAACGAGACATCGGCGACCATCACCGCCGCGCAGGCCGGGGGCGCCTCGATCGTCTTCACCGGCAAGGACGGCGCCGAGACGGTGCTGAAAAAGGGCCTGAAATACGCCGAGGGCGAGGTCGTTGACGCGACCTTCATGTCGGCCAAGGCGCTGACCGCCTATATCGAGAAGGCGCTCGCCTCGGTCGAGCCGGGCGTGCTGTTCTCGGCCCATCTGAAGGCGACGATGATGAAGGTCTCGGACCCGATCATCTTCGGCCATTTCGTCAAGGTCTACCTCAAGGACTTCATCGCCAAGCACGGCGCGGAACTGGACGCGCTGGGCTGGAACCCGAACTCGGGCCTCGGCGATCTGGAGAAGAAGATCGCCGGTAACGCCGCGCTGGAAGCCGATTACAAAGCCGCGATGGCCGCGCAGCCGCCGATGTATATGGTGAACTCGGACAAGGGGATCACCAACCTGCACGTCTCGTCCGACGTGATCATCGACGCCTCGATGCCCGCCGTGATCCGCGCGGGCGGCAAGGGCTGGGGCCCGGACGGCAAGGAAGCGGATGTGCTGTGCTGCATCCCCGACAATTCCTATGCCTGCGTCTATGACGAGACGGTCGAATACTTCAAGGAAACCGGCAAGCTGGACGTGACGACCTGCGGCGCGGTGTCGAACGTGGGCCTGATGGCGCAGAAGGCCGAGGAATACGGCTCGCACCCGACCACCTTCGAAGCCCCCGCCGATGGCACGATCAGGATCGTGCTCGCCTCGGGCGAGGTGCTGCACCAGCACGAGGTGGAGAAGGGCGACATCTGGCGCTCGGCCACCGCCAAGAAGGCGCCGATCCTCGACTGGATCCAGCTGGGCATCGCCCGCACCAAGGCGACCGGCGCCGCGGCCTTCTGGCTGGACAAGAACCGCGCCCATGACGCCGAACTGATCAAATATGTCGAACCCGCGCTGAAGGAAGCCGGGATCGAGATCAAGATCCTCGACCCCCGCGCCGCGACCCGCTACACGCTGGAAACCATGCGTGCGGGCAAGGATTGCGTGACGATCACCGGCAACGTGCTGCGCGACTATCTGACCGACCTGTTCCCGATCCTGGAACTGGGCACCTCGGCCAAGATGCTGTCCATCGTCAAGCTGATGAACGGCGGCGGCATGTTCGAGACGGGCGCCGGCGGCACCGCGCCGAAGCACGTGCAGCAGGTGCAGGAGGAAAACCACCTGCGCTGGGACTCGCTGGGCGAATTCTGCGCGCTGGGGGAATCGTTCAACTTCCTCGCGGAAGCCAAGAACAACCCTTCGGCGGCGGTTCTGGGTGCGGCGGTCGATGCGGCGACGCAGAAGGTTCTGGACAACAACGACAGCCCCGAGGGCAAGGTCGGCCAGAATGACAACCGCACCTCGCATTACTTCTTCGCCCGCTACTGGGCCGAGGCGCTGGCCACGCAATCGGAGGACGCCAAGCTCGCCGCGCATTTTGCGCCCATCGCCAAGGCGCTGGCCGAGAACGAGGCGAAGATTCTGGCCGAGCTGCATGCGGTCGAGGGCGCGCCCGCCGATCTGGGCGGCTATTACCTGCTGGACGACGCCAAGGTCGCCAAGGTGATGCGCCCCTCGGCGACGCTGAACGCGATCATCGGCTGAGGCCGGTGACGGAATGGGGAAAGGGCGGCCTGCGGGTCGCCCTTTTCCATGGGGACCGGACGGCGGACCGCATCCGCCCGGCCACCCACCCGGCCGCGGCCCGCCGTCCTGTCCTTGTCACCCGGCCGTCGCCAAAGGGTCGTAATGCCGCTATCGTCGGGCCGTCCGGGGAGTGGATCCTATGCTGGAACAGATCGTCATGGGGCGCCTGCGCAAGCGGATGCGGCAGCTCTATGCCGGGATCGACACACCGCCGATCCTGGACATGGAGACCTATTTCCCGCAGGCCGAGGCCCTGCAGATGCTTTATCCCGCGCTGCGGGACGAGGCGCTGGCGCTCTATGCCGGCGCCGAGGGCATCCCGCGGTTCCACGAGATTTCATCGACCCAGGCCCGTATCTCGGCCTCGGATGGCAAGGATTGGCGCATGGTCATGGTCAAGTCCTATGGCCATCTGATCCGTGCCAATGCCGCGCGGACCCCGGCGCTGGCCGGGTTCCTGGCGGACAATCCGCAGGTCTCGACCGCGGCCTATTCCTTCCTCGACCCCGGCAAGCATATCCCGCCCCATCGCGGGCCTTTCCGGGGGATCCTGCGCTATCACCTGTGCCTCTACGCGCCCCAGCCCGGGCCCTGGCTGAAGGTGGACGGCGTGACCGTGCCTTATGAGGAGGGCGGTGCGCTTTTGTGGGATGATACCTTCACGCATGAGGTCCTGAACCCCGGCAGCCATCCGCGGATCGCGCTGCTGCTGGACGTGCGGCGGCCCGTCACGCGGCTGGCGCAGAAACTGGCCTATCGCGGGATGATCCGCGGCGGGGGCCTCTATTCCCGGCTGACCGAAAAGCGGATGCGGGTGGGGTGATCACAGGGGCGTGAGCCTGCCTGTCCCGGGACCCCTGCGAGGGGTAGCTTTCCGATCACTCGCCCCCAGCAGCCGGAGCCGCCCATGCAACGCCGCCAGTTCCTTGCCACGGCCAGCGCCGCCACCGCACTGCCGGGCGCCGTCCGGGCGACCGGGCGCAACACGCTGCCGCTCGATGCGCCGCTGTCCATCGCCCGGGTCGGGCTGCGCAGTCCCGATGCCGAGGCCCTCGCCCGCTGGTACGAGGAGACGCTGGGGCTGGAGCGGCTGGGCACCGAGGGCCCGGTCATCCACCTGGGCGCGGGCGGGCAGGTGCTGCTGGAGATCGCGGGCGATCCGGCGCTGCGACGCCCGTTCCCCAGCTGGGCCGGGCTCTATCACACCGCCTTCCTGCTGCCCGAGCGGCATTTCCTGGGGCAATGGCTGCGGCAGGCGGTGGAGCGGCAGGTGCCGATGCAGGGCGCCGCCGATCATCTGGTGAGCGAGGCGCTCTATCTCGCCGATCCCGAGGGCAACGGGGTCGAGATTTATGCCGACCGGCCGCAGGAAAGCTGGGACTGGACCCGGGGGCAGGTGTCGATGGGCAGCGTGCGGCTGGATGCCGAGGACCTGATGCGCGAGGCCTCGCCGCCGCCCCCCGGCGGCTTCCGGGCGCCCGAGGGCACGGTTGTCGGCCATGTCCATCTGCAGGTCGGCGATGCCCTCACGGCCGCGGCCTGGTGGCATGACGAGCTGGGCTTCGACCTGGTGCGCGGCTCGCGCGACGCGAATTTTCTGTCGACCGGCGGCTATCACCACCATATCGCCGTCAACCAGTGGAACAGCCGTGGCGCCGTGCCGATGCAGCCGGGCTATGCCGGGCTCGATCACGTCACGCTGCGCGCGCGGGACGGCGCGACGCCGCGCCGGGTGACCGACCCCTGGGGCATCCATGTGCGGATCGAGGCTTGATCCCGGCCGCCCGACATGTCCTCTTGGCGCAAAAGCGAGGGGATCATGGGCAAGCTGAAACTTCTGTCGCTGTTCGCGGTGGCGCGGGCGCCCGAGCCGCTGGCGGCACTCTATTTCGCCGGGCGGCGCAAGGTGGTCGACGGGCGGCGCATCGACGCCAAGGCGCAGGCGCTGGGCGAACTCTTCAACACGGTTCGCGTCCCGGGCGTCACGCCGACCCTGGCCGAGAGCCGCCGCTCGCTGCAGATCCTGGCCGACAAGTTCGACCTGCCCAGCCCGCCCTCGGTGCAAAAGCGCGACGTGATGCTGCCGGGCGGCGCGGGCGAACGACCCGCGCGGATCTATGACACGGATCTGAAGGCGGTGGACCGGCCGACCCTGCTGTACATCCACGGCGGCGGCTGGGTGCAGGGCGGGCTCGATACGCATGACGGGCTTTGCGGGCAGCTGGCGCTGGAGGCGGGGATTCGGGTGATCGCGCTCGACTACCGGCTGGCGCCCGAGCACAAGTTTCCGGCCGGACCCGACGATGTGCTGGCGGCTTACCGCGCGCTCAGGGCCTCGCCCCGCGTCTGGGGCGTGGACCCCGCGCGGCTGGCGGTGGGCGGCGACAGCGCGGGCGGCAATCTGACGGCGGTGCTGATGCACGACCTGGCGGTCGCGGGCGAGGCGCCGCCCCGGGCGCAGGTGCTGATCTATCCGGCGGTCGATGCGCGGATGCAGAGCCGCTCGATGGCGGCGCTGAAGGACGCCTATGTCCTGCCGCGCGACCGGATCGACTGGTATCTGGGGCAATATCTGCCCGAAGGGCAGGACCGGCTGGACCCGCGCGTCTCGCCGCTGAATTCGCCGCATCTGGCGGGCCAGCCCCCGGCGCTGATCCTGAACGCGGGCCATGACCCGCTGTTCGATGACGGCACGATGTATCACGAGGCACTGGGCGCGGCCGGCGTCGCCTCGGTGCTGCATCCCTTCCCGGGGCAGGTGCATGCCTTCGTCTCGGCCCGCCGGGCGATCCCGCAGGCGGTCGAGGCGGTGAGCCTTATCGCGGGCTGGCTGAAGGCCAGGCTTTAGGCCAGGCGTTGCGCGGGGCGAGAGGCCGCGGGGGGCCAGCCCCCCGGACCCCCCGGCGTATTTCAGGCAGAATGAAAGGCGCGGGGGCGTCGCGGGTGTCTTCGGCGCGTCTCAGGTCGGGGCATAAGTGAGGCGGATGACATCGCCCGGCATCGGGTCGCTGGCGACGAGGCGCAGGCGGGGCAGGGCGGTGTGGAAGAAAGGGTTGCCGCCGCCCAGCACCACGGGATGCACATAGAGCCGGTAGAGGTCGATGAGGCCGAGGGGCGCGAGGCTGGCGGCAAGATCGGGGCCGCCCAGTTCGATCTCACCCTCGACGGAGGCTTTCAGCGCTCGGACTTCGGCCGCGAGGTCGGGGCCCAGCAGGGTGGCGTTGGGGCCAAGATCGGGCTTCCCGCGCGAGGCCACCCATTTCGGCATGCGGCGCCAGGCCTCGGCGAAGGCCCTTTCGGGGGCGTCCCATTCCGGGTGGTCCTGGTCCCAATAGGCCATGATCTCGTAGAGTTTGCGGCCGTAGAGGCTGCCGGCCTGTTCCCGCGCCTGCTCGACGAAATGCTGGAAGAGCCCGGGCGCGGGGGCGAAACGGTCATGGTCGACAAAGCCGTCGAGCGAGACATTCATGCCGAAGACGAGCGTGGCCATGGGAACCTCCGGGGATTGTGGCGAGCCTAGCACGGAATGACGCCCGGGCAATCCGGGCTGGCGGCGGCGCCGGGCCGGGCGTATAGCCGGTTCATGACCGAAACGCTGCCGCCCTGCCCCGAATGCAACTCCGCCTTCGTCTATCAGGCGGATTCCCTGTTGCTCTGCCCCGAATGTGGGCATGAATTCGCGCCCGCCGCAGTCGGCGAGGGTGATGTCGTGCGCGATGCGGTCGGCAATATCCTGGCCGATGGTGATACGGTGACGCTGATCAAGGATCTGAAGCTCAAGGGCTCGTCCACCACCATCAAGGTCGGCACCAAGGTGCGCGGCATCCGGCTGGTGGCGGGCGATCACGACATCGATTGCAAGCTGCCGGGCGTCGGCGCCATCGGGCTGAAATCGCAGTTCGTCAAGAAGGTGACCGACTGAGGGGGGCTTGCACCCATCCGTCATGCGTCGCAAGCTGACCTCAGCTGGAGAGGTTAACATGCGCAATACCCACCCGATCGACATCGCCATCGACACCCATCGCGACGACCTGACGGCCATGGCCGACCGGGTCTGGGGCACGCCGGAATTGCTGTATCAGGAAGTTGCCTCCTGCGCCGAGCATACGGCGATGCTGAAGGCCAAAGGCTTCCGCGTGACCGAGACTGTCGCGGGCATCCCCACCGCGGTGATGGGCGAGGCGGGCGAGGGTGGGCCGATCATCGCCATCCTCGGCGAATACGACGCGCTGCCGGGGCTCAGCCAGGTGGCGGGGATCGACACGCCGCAGGAACTGGTCAAGGACGGCAACGGCCATGGCTGCGGGCATAACCTGCTGGGAGCCGCCGCGCTGCTGGCGGCCTGCGCGGTGAAGGATTGGCTGGAGGAAACCGGCACCCCCGGGCGCGTGCGCTATTACGGTTGCCCGGCGGAAGAGGGCGGCGCGGCCAAGACCTTCATGGTGCGGGACGGTGCCTTCGACGGGGTGGACGCGGCGATCACCTGGCACCCGGACAGCATGACCCGCGTTTCCGACCCGATCTTTCTGGCCAATACCCGGGTCGATTTCACCTTCACCGGGCGCGCGTCGCATGCGGCCATGTCGCCGCACCTCGGCCGCTCGGCGCTGGATGCGGTGGAACTGATGTCGGTGGGCGTCAACTACATGCGCGAGCATATGGTGCAGGATGCGCGCATCCATTACGCCTATCTCGACGCGGGCGGCAAGGCGCCGAACGTGGTGCAGGCCCGCGCCAAGGTGCGCTATTCGATCCGGGCGCTCAAGTCAGCCGACATGCTGGCGCTGGTGGAGCGGGTCAAGGACGTGGCCCGGGGCGCCGCGCTGATGACCGGCACGCAGGTCGAGGCGAAGATCTTCTCGGCCGTATCCTCCATGCAGGAGAACCTGACCATGGACCGCACCATGCAGCGGGTGCTGGACGAGATCGGCGGCGTGCCCTTCGACGACCAAGACCGCGACTACGCGGCGCGGATCCAGGCGACGCTGACCGAGACGGACATTTCTCTGCCCTACCGCATCGCGAACATGAAGCCGCGGTTCGACGTGTCGCTGGCCGATTGGGTGGTGCCGCTGCGGCCGGGGGGCGAGGTGCTGACCGGCTCGACGGACGTTTGCGACGTGAGCCAGGTGGTGCCGCTGACCCAGCTGCAATGCGCGACGATGGCGATCGGCACGCCTCTGCACTCCTGGCAGGCCACGGCGCAGGGCAAATCGGGGCAGGCGCACAAGGGGATGACCCATGCGGGCCTCGCCATGGCGCGCTGCGCGCAACTGCTGATCACCGAGCCCGAGACCATCGCCGCCGCCAAGGCCGAACAGGCCGAGCGGCTGGCCGAGGAGCCCTATGTCTGCCCCATGCCGCCCGAGGTGATGCCCCCGGTCTGAGGCTTCAGCCGGCGAAGAAGCCGTAGAGCAGCACGGCATTGAGCGCCAGGACCACGCTGGCGCCCAGGATCGCCAGCCCCCGCACCAGCGGGCCTGTCGCGTGTTCGCCCATCAGGTCGCGCCGCGCCGTGAAGATCACCAGCGCCAGCATCGGCACCGGCAGCGCGATGGAGAGCACGACCTGGCTGAGGACCAGTGCCTCGGTCGGGTTCACGCCCGTGGCGACGACGGCAAAGGCCGGGGCCATGGTGACGAGGCGCCTCAGCCAGACCGGGATCCGGCGGCGCAGGAAGCCTTGCATGATCATCTGCCCGGCCAAGGTGCCGACCACCGACGAGGAAATCCCCGAGGCGATCAGCGAGACCAGGAACGCCCCCGCCGCGGCGGCGCCCAAGAGCGGCGTCAGCATGTGATAGGCGGTCTCGATCTCGGCCACCTCGGGATTGCCCTGGTGGAAGGCGGTGGCGGCCATGATCACCATCGCCATGTTGATCATCCCGGCGACGGCCAGCGCGATCACCACCTCGCGGTTGGAATAGCGCAGGAGGCGGCGTTTCGCCTGCGGGTCGGGGGAACCGGCGCGGTCCTGCGTGAGGCCCGAGTGCAGGTAGATGGCATGCGGCATGACGGTGGCGCCGATGATCCCCACGGCAATGGTCAGCGCCGTGGCATCGGGCAGGGCGGGCGTCACCAGCCCCATCGCCGCTGCGCCCCAATCGACCGGGGCGATCAGCATCTCGGCCAGGTAGCTCAGGCCAATGATGCCGACGAAGGTGGCGATGACCAGTTCCATCGGCCGGAAGCCGCGCCCGCCGAGGATCAGGATGGCATAGGTGATGACCGCGGTGGCGATCATCCCCTGCATCAGCGGGAGGCCGAAGAGCAGCGCAAAGCCGATGGCGCCGCCCAGGAATTCGGCCAGGTCGGTGGCCATGGCCGCGACCTCGCTTACAACCCACATCACGCCGACCAGGGGCCGGGGGAAATGGTCGCGGCAAAGCTCGGCCAGGTTCTTGCCGGTGACGATCCCCAGCCGGGCTGACAGCGCCTGGAACAGCATGGCGATGCCGTTGGCCATCAGTACCACCCAGAGCAGCGCATAGCCGTATCCCGCGCCCGCCTGGATGTTCGTCGCGTAATTGCCGGGGTCCATATAGGCGACCGAGGCGATGACAGCGGGGCCGAAGAAGGCCAGCGCCGGACGCAGGCCCCGGTGGTTGCCGGCCAGCGTCTCGGCCATGGAGAGGCGGGTGCGGTCGGTGAGGCTGGTCTGCATGGCGAGGCTCCGGCGGATGCCCAAAATTTAGCCATGGTTACATATTTTGCAAGAGGCAAATAATTAGCCCTGGCCTTTGCAACCCGCGGCTCAGCGGCTAGAAGGGGAAGGGGCGCCGGCGGGGCGTCGTGGCGGCTGACGAAGGGGCGCGCGCATGACCGAGACACCGCTGGACGACACGCCCGAATCCCCCGACCGCTTCGCCCAGGCCCGCAGCGCGCAATCCGTGGCGCTGATCGAGGATTACGTCGAGCTGATCGGCGATCTGATCGCCGAGGGCGGCGAGGCGCGGATCACCGACATCGCGCAGCGCCTGGGCGTGGCCCATCCGACCGTGACCAAGGCCGTGGCGCGGCTCAAGCGCGAGGGGCTCGCGATCTCGCGTCCCTATCGCGGGGTCTTCCTGACCGAGGCAGGCGCCGCGCTGGCCGAGAAGGTGCGCGCGCGCCACCGCACGCTGGTCTCGCTTCTGGTGGCGCTGGGCGTGCCGCCCGACACCGCGGAACTGGACGCCGAGGGCATGGAACACCATGTTTCGGACGTGACGCTGGCGGCTTTCGAGGCTTATCTCGCCGCGCGGGAGTAAGCCGCCACAATCCCTTGTCTCGACCCCTTTCCTTTCCCGGCCGACCATGCGATAGGGCCGTGCCAAGCGCTGCCATCCTGCGACAGGAGATTCCCATGCAGATTCGCGAGGCTCTCACCTTTGATGACGTCCTCCTGGTCCCTGCGGCCTCGACCGTTTTGCCGTCGACGGCGGATGTGTCCACCAATGTGACCAAGTCGATCCGCATGAACATCCCCCTGTTGTCCTCGGCCATGGACACGGTGACCGAGGCGCGAATGGCGATTGCCATGGCACAGGCGGGCGGCATGGGGGTGATCCACCGCAACCTCGACCCCGAGGCGCAGGCCGAACAGGTTCGCAGGGTGAAGCGCTTCGAATCGGGCATGGTCTACAACCCGATCACCCTGACGCCCGACGCCACGCTGGCCGATGCGCGGGCCTTGGCCGAGCGCTACAACATCACCGGTTTCCCGGTGGTCGATGCCTCGGGCCGCGTGGTGGGGATCATCACCAACCGCGACATGCGTTTTGCCACCGATCCCAGGACCCCGGTGCATGCGATGATGACCGCCGACAATCTGGTGATCCTGCGCGAGCCCGCCGACCGCGAGGAAGCCCGCAGCCTGATGCACGCGCGCCGGATCGAGAAGCTGCTGGTCGTCGATGACAAGGGACGGCTGACCGGCCTGCTGACCCTGAAAGACACCGAACAGGCGGTGCTGCACCCGATGGCCTGCAAGGATGAGCTGGGCCGCCTGCGGGTCGCCGCGGCCTCGACCGTGGGCGATGCGGGCTATGAACGCTCGGCGATGCTGATCGACGCGGGCGTGGACCTCGTGGTGATCGACACGGCGCATGGCCACTCGGCCTCGGTCGCCGAGGCGGTCGAACGGGTCAAGGCGCTGTCGAACGCCGTGCAGGTCGTGGCCGGCAACGTCGCGACGGGCGAGGCGACCAGGGCGCTGATCGGCGCGGGGGCGGATGCGGTCAAGGTGGGCATCGGCCCGGGCTCGATCTGCACCACGCGGATCGTGGCGGGCGTCGGCGTGCCGCAGCTGACGGCGATCATGGATTCGGCCGCGGCCGCGGGCGATGTTCCGGTGATCGCGGACGGCGGCATCAAGTTCTCGGGCGATTTCGCCAAGGCCATCGCGGCGGGCGCTTCCTGCGCCATGGTCGGGTCGGCCATCGCCGGAACGGATGAGGCGCCGGGCGAGGTGATCCTCTACCAGGGCCGCAGCTACAAATCCTATCGCGGCATGGGGTCGCTGGGCGCCATGGCCCGCGGCTCGGCCGACCGCTACTTCCAGAAGGATGCGGCGTCGGACAAGCTGGTGCCCGAGGGGATCGAGGGCCAGGTTCCCTACAAGGGCCCGGCGGGCGCGGTGATTCATCAGCTGGTGGGCGGCCTGCGCGCGGCCATGGGCTATACCGGCAACGCCACCGTCGAAGAGATGCGCAAGGGCTGCCAGTTTGTGAAGATCACCGGCGCGGGGCTGAGCGAAAGCCATGTCCACGACGTGCAGATCACGCGGGAAAGCCCGAATTACCGGCTGGGGTCCTGATCCCTCAGAGGATCCCCAGCCAGATCCCGCCGCCGAAGGCCGCGACCAGGATCACGAAGGCCAGCACCAACACCAACCCCTCGCGCCGTTTTCCGCCTGGCGCGACGTAGGGCGGCGGCACGTAGTTGGGATTGCGCCGCCACTGGCGTTCCTGAAAGCTCAGGTGGGTGTCGCGGTCGAGAGGGGGTTTGCTCATGTGAAGTCTCCGGTTGCCGCAGGGTAGGCGAACCCCGTCCGGCAATGCAAGCGGCGGGCTTGCCGGTGACGCCGCATTGCGCCACTCTGGCGGCATTCCACAGAAAGGCCCCGATATGGCAGAGCGCTCGCGCCAGCATCCGCACCTCGACGATGACGAGGCCGAACCGCCGGTCGAGGAAGGCTATCGCCAGCTCATTCCCCGGATCCTCTGGATCGTGGTGATCACCATGCTGATCAGCGTCGCGCAGTCGATCCTTTTTGCCGTGGCGGTGCTGCAGGTGGTGATCATGATCGCCAACAAGGGCCGCCCGAACGAGGAACTGGGCGATTTCGGCGCCATGGTCGGCGCCTGGGTCGCAAAGGCCGCGCGCTATCAATCGGCGGCGAGCGAGCAGAAACCCTGGCCCTGGACGCCGATGGGCTCGTGATCCCTCAGCCGGCGGGGTGTTCCTCGACCAGCCAGACGCGGATCACGACGGCAGCGCGCTCGGGTCGCGCGCTGGCCATGGTGCCGACGAAGACCCGGCGGTTCAGCCAGTCCCAACGCCCCTCGGGCGCGATGACCTGCACCCGGCCGATGGCATAGCGCGGGCCCTCGACGCTTTCGTCGATGATCACCCGGTTGCGGATGGTCAGGACCGCGCCGTCATTGACTTGCATCTCATAGAGCGCGTCAAGCTCGCGCGCGCCGTCCGGCCGGGTCTGCTGGCGGTCGGCGCCGCCCGGCAGCACCTTGCCCGAGAGTCCGTCGAAGCCCGGACCACCCCGGAACCGGCCGCCGGTGATCGGGATGATCGCGCGCGGGCCGAGGGGGCCGCGGCCCAGATCCGCCTTTTCCTCCAGATCGACCAGCGCCTCCCACAGCAGGCGGGTTTGCGGTGCGGGGGCGGGCAGGCGGTCGAGGATATCCATGGGCATTCCCGGGTAAGAAAAGGGGGGCGCTGGGCCCCCCGGTTCCGGTTCTGGCGGCGGCTGGTCAGACCAGCTCGACCTCGTAGCGTTCGATCACCGTGTTGGCGAGCAGTTTCTCGCACATCGCCTTGACCGCGGTTTCGGCCTTGGCGCGGTCGGTCTCGGCCAGATCCAGCTCGATGACCTTGCCTTGCCGTACCGCTTCGACCCCGTCGAAGCCCAGCGCGCCCAGCGCGTGGCGCACGGCCTCGCCTTGCGGGTCCAGCACCCCGGTTTTCAGCATCACATGCACGCGCGCTTTCATCGGCAGGTCCTTCAGTTCATCAGCTTCGGCTTGGTGATCGGCGCCACGTTGGTCGGCATGACCCCCAGACGGCGCGCCACCTCGGTATAGGCTTCGCTCAGATCGCCCAGATCGCGGCGGAACACGTCCTTGTCCAGCTTCTGGCCGGTCTTGGCGTCCCACAGGCGGCAGCTGTCGGGGCTGATCTCGTCGGCGACGACGAGGCGCATGAAATCGCCGTCATAGATGCGGCCGACCTCGATCTTGAAATCCACCAGCTTGATGCCGACGCCCATCATGACGCCCGACAGGAAGTCGTTGACGCGCAAGGCCAGCGCCACGATGTCGTCGAGGTCCTGATGCGTGGCCCAGCCGAAGGCGAGGATATGCTCCTCGCTCACCATCGGGTCATGCAGCGCGTCGTTCTTGTAGTAGAACTCGACGATCGGGCGGGGCAGGGGCGTGCCTTCCTCGATACCCAGCCGCTTGCTGATCGAGCCCGCCGCGATGTTGCGCACCACGACTTCCAGCGGAATGATCTCGACCGCGCGGATCAGCTGCTCGCGCATGTTGATGCGGCGGATGAAGTGGGTCGGCACACCGATGTCGTTCAGGCCGGTCATGAAATACTCGGACAGGCGGTTGTTCAGCACACCCTTGCCTTCGATCTGCGCCTTCTTGGCGCCGTCGCCGGCCGAGGTGTCGTCCTTGAAGTATTGAACAAAGGTTCCGGGCTCGGGGCCTTCGTAGAGGATCTTGGCCTTGCCCTCGTAAACCTTGGTGCGTCTTGCCATGTCGGATGATTCCCCGAAAGGCCCGCGGCAGGGGCGCAGGCGGCTGAAGTCAGGGTGCCTATACGCCATGCGGACCCGCCCCGCAAGCGCAGCGCCCGGCGACGGCGCGCCGCAGCCCGCCGGGGGGTTCCCGGTGCAAACAAGGCTTGCAGGCTGAGCCTTCTCCCCCCATATCTGAGGCGGAAACGACCCCGCGTCCGGTTTAATGAGAGGCCCGTCCATGACCACCTTCGATGATCGCGAAAATGCCTTCGAATCCAAGTACGCCCATGACGCCGAGATGGCCTTCAAGGCCGCCGCACGGCGCAACAAGGCGTTGGGCGCCTGGGCGGCGGGTCTCTTGGGCCTGACGGGCGATGCGGTCGGCGCCTATCAGATGGCAGTGATCACCGCCGATTTCGAGGAAGACGGCGACGAGGACGTGGTACGCAAGCTGGTCAAGGACCTGGACGGCAAGGCCACCGAGGCCGAGATCCGCGCGCAGATGGTCGCCATCATGCGCGAGGTGAAAGCCAAGATGGTGTCCGAGGGCTGAAGCGGCCTCATGATCGTCATGCGCAGGGTGCATTTGCGCTGCGCCCGGCGATATGCGAAAAGCCTGAAGATTGACGCGCCGCGCATCGCGGCGCGTTTTGCATTGCCGAGGTGAAGATGTCCGTTTCCCGCGATCCCTTGTCCACCCTGCTGGCCGAGCGCGGTTTCCTGTTGGCCGATGGCGCCACGGGGACCAATCTCTTCAACATGGGCCTCAGTTCGGGCGAGGCGCCGGAATTCTGGAACACCGAATTCCCCGACCGGATCCGCACACTCTATGCTTCGGCGGTCGAGGCGGGCTCGGACCTGTTCTTGACCAACACCTTCGGCGGCAATGCCAGCCGCCTGAAACTGCACGAGGCGCAGGGCCGGGTGCGCGAGCTGAACCGTATCGGCGCCGAGATCGGGCGCGAGGTCGCCGACAAAGCCGGGCGGAAGGTGCTGGTCGCTGGCTCGATGGGCCCCACGGGCGAGATCTTCGCGCCGATGGGCACGCTGACCCACGAGGCCGCGGTCGAGATGTTCCACGAACAGGCCGAGGGTCTGAAAGAGGGCGGCGCCGATGTCCTCTGGGTCGAGACGATCTCGGCGCCCGAGGAATACAAGGCCGCGGCCGAGGGCTGCCATCTTGCAGGCATGCCCTTCGTCGGGACCATGAGCTTCGACACTGCCGGGCGCACCATGATGGGCGTGACCTCGGCCGATTTCGTCAAGCTGGTGGGCAAGCTCGCGCATCCGCCGGTCGCCTTTGGCGCCAATTGCGGCACCGGCGCCTCGGACCTGATGCGCACGATCCTGGGGTTCGCCGCGCAGGGGCCGGAACTGCCGATCGTCGCCAAGGGCAATGCGGGCATCCCGAAATACGTGGATGGCGCGATCAAATACGATGGCACGCCCTCGCTGATGGCCGATTACGCGGTGCTGGCGCGGGACGCGGGCGCCACGATCATCGGCGGTTGCTGCGGCACGATGCCGGAACACCTGCGCGCCATGCGCGTGGCGCTGGACACCCGCCCGCGCGGCGAGCGTCCGACGCTGGAGCAGATCGCTGCGGCGCTGGGTCCGTTCAGCTCGGCCTCGGACGGGACCGAGGCGCCGGGCTGCGGCGATCCCACCCATAACCACGGCCGCGAACGCCGCGGGCGCCGCCGGAGCTGAGGCCCGGCCTGTCCGATCCGATCAGGCAGCCGCCGCCGGGCGGAAGCCTCCGGGGCGCCTGCGCTTGCACCCTGGCGCCCCGGCGACTACATCTTTGCCACCCCAACCCGAAGGTGACCCATGTTCCGACTGCCCGCGCTGACCGATCCCCGCCGCTTCGATGCCGATCCGTCGGGCAAGGCGCTGGGAAAGCTGCCGGAATGGGACCTGAGCGACCTCTACCCCGCGCCCGACGCGCCCGAGGTCGCCCGTGACCTCGACTGGCTGGACGAGGCCTGCGCCGCTTTCGCCGCCACCTACGAGGGCAAGCTCGATGCGCTGGATTCCGCCGGGATGCTCACATGCATCGAGGATTACGAGGCGATCGACATCACCGCCGGCCGGCTGATGAGCTTCGCGGGCCTGCGCTATTACCAGATGACCACCGACAGCGAGCGCGCCAAGTTCATGGCCGATGCGCAGGACCGGGTCACCGTCGCGACCACGCCGCTGGTCTTCTTCTCGCTGGAGATGAACCGGATCGACGACGCACGGATGGAGGCTTTGCTCTCGGCCAATGAGGCGCTGAACCGCTACCGCCCGGTGATCGAACGGATGCGCGCCATGCGCCCGCATCAGCTGTCGGACGAGCTGGAGAAATTCCTGCACGACCAGTCGACCGTCGGCAGCGCCGCCTGGAACCGGCTCTTCGACGAGACGATGGCGGGCCTGTCCTTCGAGGTCGAGGGCGAAGACGACCCGCTGCCGCTGGAAGCCACGCTGAACCTGCTGACCGACCCGGCGCGGCCGAAACGCGAGGCGGCGGCCCGGGCGCTGGCCGGCGTCTTCGAGAAGAACATCCGCCTCTTTGCCCGGGTCCACAACACGCTGGCCAAGGAGAAGGAAATCTCCGACCGCTGGCGCAAGATGCCGACCCCGCAGCACGGCCGCCACCTGTCGAACCATGTCGAACCCGAGGTCGTGCAGGCGCTGCGTGACGCCGTGGTCGCGGCCTATCCCCGGCTTTCCCACCGCTATTACGCGCTGAAAGCCAAATGGCTGGGGCTGGAGCGGCTGGAGATCTGGGACCGCAACGCCCCCCTGCCGCTGGAGAACCCGCGCCTGATCGGCTGGGACGAGGCCAGGACCATGGTGATGGAGGCCTATGGCGCCTTCGACCCGCGCATGGCCGAACTGGCCGAGCCCTTCTTCACCAAGGGCTGGATCGACGCGGGCGTGAAGATGGGCAAAGCCCCGGGGGCCTTTGCCCATCCTACGGTCACCACCGTCCACCCCTATGTGATGCTCAACTACCTCGGCAAACCGCGGGACGTGATGACGCTGGCGCATGAGCTGGGGCACGGCGTCCACCAGCGGCTGGCGGCGGGGCAGGGGGAACTGCTGTCCTCCACCCCGCTGACGCTGGCCGAGACCGCGTCCGTCTTCGGCGAGATGCTGACGTTCCAGAAGCTGCTGGCGGGCGCCAAGACCAAGGCCGAGCGCAAGACGCTGCTCGCCGGCAAGGTCGAGGACATGATCAACACGGTCGTCCGCCAGATCGCCTTCTACGATTTCGAGTGCAAGCTGCACGCGGCGCGGCGCGAGGGGGAACTGACGCCCGACGACATCAACATCCTGTGGATGTCGGTGCAGGCCGAAAGCCTGGGCCCGGTGTTCCGCTTCATGGACGGGTACGAGACCTTCTGGTCCTATATCCCCCACTTCGTCCATTCGCCCTTCTACGTCTATGCCTATGCCTTCGGCGACGGGCTGGTGAACGCGCTCTACGCCGCCTATCGCGATGCGCCTGAGGGGTTCCAGGACAAGTATCTGGACATGCTGAAGGCGGGCGGGTCGAAGCACCACAAGGAGCTGCTGGCGCCCTTCGGCCTCGATGCCTCGGACCCGGCCTTCTGGGACAAGGGGCTGAACATGATCTCGGGCTTCATCGACGAGCTGGAAGCGATGGAGGAATAGGGGATTCCACCCTTCCCCCGTCAACCAAACGGCCCCCGGATCGGGGGCCGTTTCGCGTTTCAGGCATGGGCGGCGACGGTCGAGGGCGCGGGTACCGGCCGCGGCGCCCCGGTCAGGCTGCGCCAGGCGTCGTATTGCGACTGGAAAACCCGGCCGTTCAACTCGTCCAGGAAATGCGTCTTGTGCAGGCGGTCCATGACCGGGCCCTTCACCTCGGACAGGTGGAAGCCGATACCCAGATCCTTGAGCCGGGTGTTGATCGCCTCCAGACTCTCCAGCGCCGAAAAGTCGATGGCGTTGACCGCGGTGCACATCAGGACCACGTGACGGATCGGGCAATCCTCGGCGATGCGGTCCTGCACCAGATCCTCCAGAAACCGGGCGTTGACGAAATAGAGGCTCTCATCGACGCGCAGCGTCAGGACCTTGGGGTCCGTCTCGACCTTGTGGCGATTGATGTTGCGGAAATGCTGGGTGCCGGGCACGAGGCCCACCTCGGCCACATGCGGGCGCGAGGTCTTGTAGAGATGCAGGCCAATGGACAGGATCACCCCGGCCGAGACCCCCGTCTCAACCCCGAAACCCAGCGTCAGCAGGATGGTCGCCGCGACGGCGAAGAAATCGGCGCGCGAATATTTCCAGGTCTTCCCCAGGATCGAGAAATCCACCAGCGACAGCACGGCGACGATGATCGTCGCGGCGAGCGTGGCTTTTGGTAGGAAGTAGACCAGCGGTGTCAGCGCCACGGCGGCGATGGCCAGCCCCACGGCGGTGAAGGCCCCGGCGGCGGGCGTCTCGGCCCCGGCGTCGAAGTTCACCACCGAGCGGGCGAAGCCCCCGGTCACCGGATAGCCGCCGGTGAAGGCCGCGCCGAGGTTGGCGGCGCCCAGACCGATCAGCTCCTGATCGGGGTCGATGCGCTGGCGCTTCTTGGCAGCGAGGGTCTGCGCGACCGAAATGGATTCCACGAAGCCGATGACCGAGATCAGGATCGCCGGGACCAGCAGCTGCTTCAGCAGATCCGGCGAGAAGGACGGCAGGGTCAGCGGCGGCAGCGATTGCGGCACCTCGCCCACCACGGCGACGCCCTGTTCGGCCAGCCCCAGCCCCCAGGTCAGCAGCGTCGTCACCAGCACCGCCGCCACCGGCCCGGCCTTGGTCAGCACATCGGCCATCCGCTGCCCCAGTCCCAGGGCCCGCAGGCGCGGCTTCAGGCCCTTCCTGACCCAGAACAGGAAGCCGGTCGCCGCGACGCCGATGGCCAGCGTGATCGGGTTGGTCTGGCCCAGATGCACGACCAGCGATTCCACCACCTCGATCAGCGTGTCCCCGCCGCCGCCGATGCCCAGCAGATGCTTCAGCTGGCTGGCGGCGATCAGGATGCCGGACGCGGTGATGAACCCGGCGATCACCGGATGCGACAGGAAATTCGCCAGGAACCCGAGGCGAAACACCCCCATCGCCAGCAGGATCGCGCCTGACAGGAAGGCCAGCGTCAGCGCCGCCAGCGCATAGCCCATGGTCCCGGCCTCGGCCACCTGACCGACCGCCGCCGCGGTCATCAGGGACACCACCGCCACCGGCCCCACCGCCAGCGCCCGCGAGGTGCCGAAGAGGGCGTAGAGCACGATGGGCACGACCGAGGCATAGATCCCGGCCTCGGGCGGCAGCCCCGCCAGCAGCGCATAGGCCAGCGATTGCGGGATCAGCATGATCGTGACGATCACCGCGGCGATCAGGTCGTTGGACAGCGCGTCGCGGTCATAGCGGCGGCCCCAGTCCAGCACGGGGACGTATTGGGCAAGACGAAAGGACATGGTTCAGGCTTTCCGGGTCGTTCTCGGGTCGTGGTCTCAGGCGGCAGGGGCGGTGACCTTTTCGGGCTTTACCATCCATTCCTTCCCGCGCAGCATGCCCTGCCAATAGACGGGCGGCAGCAGTTTTTCCTTGAGCAGCCAGGCGGTGCGGCTGGGTTTCGTGCCGTCGATGACGAATTTCGGGAAGGAGGGCAGCAGCGCCCCGCCATAGCCGAATTCCGCCAGCACGATCTTGCCACGCTCGACCGTCAAGGGACATGAGCCATAGCCGTTATAAATCGCCGAGGGCGAGCGCCCGTCGATGTCGTCGGCCACATTCTGCGCCACCACCGGCGCCTGCATCCGCGCCGCGGCGGCGGTCTTGGCATTGGGCGCGTTCATCACATCGCCCAGCGACCAGATGTTGTCATAGCTCTTGTGCCGCAGCGTCGCCTGATCCACGTCCACCCAGCCCGCGGCATCGGCCAGGGGCGAGACGCGGATGAAATCGGGCGCCACCTGCGGGGGCACCACATGCAGCATGTCGAAGTCCATGGTGACGGTCATGGGCTCTGTCTCGGGCCTCGCCACCCGGAAGGTGGCCTTGCGCGAGGGTCCGTCCACGGCAATCAGATTATGGAAGAAATTCAGGTTGATCCCGTATTTCTTCACATAGGCCTCCAGCGCCGGGACGTAATCCTTGACGCCGAACAGCACCCCGCCCGCGTTGTTGAACTGGATGTCGATATCCGTCAGCACCCCGCGCCTCAGCCAGGCATCGGCGCTGAGATACATCGCCTTTTGCGGCGCGCCCGCGCATTTGATCGGCATCGGCGGCTGGGTGAAGATCGCCCGCCCGCGCTTCAGCCCCTGCACCAGCTCCCAGGTATAAGGCGCGAGGTCGTAGCGGTAGTTCGAGGTCACGCCGTTGCGGCCCAGCGTCTCGTGCAGCCCCTCGATCCGGCCCCAGTCGAGCTTCAGACCCGGGGTGACGATCATCCGGCCGTATTTCACCACCCGGCAGCCATCCAGAATGACGGCGTTATTGGCGGGTTCGAAGGCTGCGACGGCCGACTTTATCCAATGGACCCCGGCCGGAATCAGGCTGCCCATGGTCCGCGCGGTGGTCTGCGCGTCGAAAATGCCGCCGCCGACCATCGTCCAGCCCGGCTGATAGTAATGGATGTCCGCCGGGTCGATCAGGGCGACGCTCAGATCGGGCTTGCGCGATTTCAGCGACGCGGCGGCCGAGATGCCGCCCGCACCCGCCCCCACGATCACCACGTCGAAACGGGCGTCGCCCGTATCGGTGGGGGTCCGCCCGCCGTTGGCAATGCGCCGCGCCACGCCGTTCATGTCGTAGCCCGCGGCCTTCGTCGCCGCCAGGATCTCGGGCAGGGGGCGGGTATTCGCCTCGGCCAGCGACCAGAGCGTCGCCGAGCGGGTGCCGGTCCGGCAATAGGCCAGCACCGGGCCGGGCAGATCGCGCAGCGCCGCGCCCATCGCCGCGGCATCCTCGTCGCGGACGAGGCCCGGGGTGACGGGGATATAGCGCGCCTCCATCCCGGCGGCCTGTGCGGCCGCCTCGATCTCGGCGAAACCGGGCTGGTCGGCGGCCTCGGCATCGGGGCGGTTGCAGACGATGGCGCGAAAGCCCTGCGCGCGGGCTTCGGCCACATCGGCGACGCCAATCTGCGGCGCCACCGAGAGCTTGTCGGAAATCTTCCTGGGTTCCATGGGTCTTGTCCTCCGGGGGCAGGGCAGGCGCCTCCCGCCGGGACGCGCAAAGAGGCGTCTCAGCTACCGCTTTCAGCCCTACCGGTCAGTGATCAAGTCACTAGATATACAGAAATTCGGATTTTGGAATATATTTTTCGACCTGAAGCGAGATTTTGTCTGGCCGGGCCAGGGAACGAGGGCCGCTTTCTGGGAGAACCCAAGAGGCGGGGGGCTGCCGCCCCCCGCGCCCCCCGCTTCAAGGAGGGTTTTCCACCCTCCTTGAAAATCCTCCCGAGGATAGTTGAAGAACGAAGAGGGGTCAGGCGTGCGGGAAAACGCGGCCGTCAAAGAGCTTGCGCGCGGTGCGCAGCGTGCCGGCGCCGGTGACCGCACCCATGGAATCGGTCTCGATCAATACCTCGGCGGCGCCGGTCGGGTGTTCGATCAGGTAGCGGCCATCAGCAGGAAGCTGCGCCAGCTTCGCCGCGGGCGAGCCCTCCAGCGTGCAGGCGGTGGCGACGCTGACCGCGGCGAAGACGCCAATGGAGGCATGGCAACGGTGCGGGATGAAGCTGCGGGTGCTGATCGCGCCGCCATTCTTCGCCCGCGAGACCAGGGTCATCTTCGGCACCGATTTCTCGGTCACGTCGCCGAGGTTCATCAGCGGCCCGACTTGCAGGCGGATCGATTCCAGCTTCGCCTTCAAGGCGCTGTCGCCGTCCAGCACCTCGCGGCTCTCCTCACCGGTCAGGCCAAAGGCCGCGGCCTCCATGATCACGCAGGGCATGCCGTTGTCGATCAGCGTGCAGTCAACCCCGTCGATCACATCGACCACGTTGCCCGAGGGCAAAAGGCTGCCGCACATCGATCCGGCGATGTTCTGGAACATCAGCGGCACCGGTGCATGACGGCCCGGCACGCCGTCGATCCGCGCCTCGCCCCGGTAGCTGACCCTGCCGCCCGGGGTCTGCACCCGGGCCAGCGCCACCTCGCCGGTGTTCAGCATGTGGATTCGTACCGGCGTCTCATCCCCGGCGGGCGCCACCAGCCCGCGCTCGATTGCCGCGGGGCCGACGCCCGCCAGGATATTGCCGCAGCCCTGCGCGTCCGAGACCAGCGCCTGGTCGACATAGACCTGCAGGAACAGGTAATCGACATCGGCATCCGGGCGCGACGCCGGGGCCAGGAGCGCCACTTTCGAGGTCAGCGGATCCGCACCGCCGATCCCGTCAATCTGCCGCGCATCGGGCGAGCCCATGATCGCCAGCAGCAGCGCGTCGCGCGCGGCCGTTTCGCTGGGCAGGTCGGAGGCAAGGAAATACGCCCCTTTCGAGGTTCCGCCCCGCATCCAGAGACAGGGAATGCCTTCTTCGACCGGATTGCCCATCTTTGCGCTCCAAATATCCACGGGGATTTTCAAGGGGGGCGTGCCCCCCTTGAAGCAGGGGGTGCGGGGGGCGGCAGCCCCCCGCTTCCGTCAGATGTACTTCAGGCCCTTTTCCTCAAGTCGCGGCCGCATCTTGTAGATGTCGAGCCCCAACTCGCCCGAGGCCAGCTTGACCCGCTTCGCTTCCTCGGCGTCAAGCCGCGCCTGCGCGGCCTTCGCCACCTCGGCCGCCTTCGCGCGCGGCACGATGACCACGCCGTCGTCATCGGCGATCACCACGTCGCCCGGGTTGACCAGCGCGCCGGCGCAGACCACCGGCACGTTGACCGAGCCCAGCGTTTCCTTCACCGTGCCCTGGGCCGAGACCGCGGTCGACCAGACGCCGAAGCCCATGCCGCGCAGGTCGCGCGTGTCCCGCACGCCCGCGTCGATGATCAGCGCCTTGCAGCCCCGCGCCATGGCCGAGGTCGCCAGGAGGTCGCCGAAATAGCCCATGTCGCAGGGCGAGGTGGGCGCCAGCACCATCACATCGCCCGCCTGCAATTGTTCGATCGCCACATGGATCATCCAATTGTCGCCGGGGGGCGCCGAGATGGTCACGGCCGAGCCGCAGATCGTCAGATCCTGCTGGATCGGGCGCATCTTGCAGCCCATGAGGCCCGTGCGCCCCTGCGCCTCGTGCACCGTGGCGACGCCCGCCTTGCCGAGGGCTTCGATGATCGCCTTCTCGGCGCGGTCGATGGTCTGGACGACGACTCCCATGGGTCAGCCTTTCTGTTCGGCACAAGGTTCGGCTCTGGGCCGGATCGTGAAGGGGCTCAGCCCCCGAAACAGGCGGGGGCACCGTCGGCCGGTGCCCCCGAGACCCCCCGGCGCGGGCTTGCAACCGCGCGGGGGAAACGGAGCCTCGGCTCTCAGAGTTCGTCCACCGTGCGCGGGAAGATCGACTCGAAACCCTCGGCGTATTTGCAATCGCGCCCGCCGGACATGCCGCCCGAGTTGCGCTTGAAATGGTTCGCCCGCTGCTGGGCCACGCGGGTGTAATAATCCCACAGATGCACCTGGCCGTTCATGTGCTCCATGGCGGCACGCTTTTTCTCCCAGACGGGCGTGATGTCCAGGAAGACCGAGGGCTTCCAGCCCATCTGCTCGGTCTGGTGCGGCTCGAACAGGTAGACCTGCGGCGCGCCCAGCACCTTCTCGCCCGGGTTGTGGCCCCAGGCCTGGGCGGTGGCGCGGCATTCCAGCACGATCTGCGTCGTGTTCATGTGGTCCGAGTTATAGGGGTCCCAGCGCGAATGCGACATCAGGAACGCGGGCTGCACGTCGCGCATGACCTGCACCAGCTTCATGCGGTCGTCGCGGGTGAAATCCATCGGGTAATCGCCGAGGTCGAATTCCACGAGGTCATGCACGCCCAGCACCTTGGCGGCGGCCTCGGCCTCGGTCTTGCGGATCGACTTCACCTCGTCGAGGGTCTTGCCCTCTTTCCACAGCTTCGCGCTCTCGCCGCGCTCGCCATAGGACAGGCACACCACGGTGACGTTGTAGCCCAACTCGGCATGCAGCGCGATCGCCCCGCCGCAGCGCCAGACGAAATCGGCCGCATGGGCGCTGACGATCAGCGCGGTCTTTTTCTTCTCGGTCATGGAAAGCTCCTCCAGATCTGGCCGCACTCTGCACATCCTCGGGGCCGGAAGTCCAATCGGAAAGCCGTGCGCCGGTATAAGAGAGTGCTATAGTCGCGCCGCGCAGAGCGGAAGGACACGGCCATGCAGACCCTGGCATTCATCGGATTTGGCGAGGCGGGACAAGCCTTTGCCGGCGCTCTTGCCCGGCCCGGTCGGGTCACGGGGTTCGATCTGAGGGACCGCAGGGCGGCGATGGCGGCGGCGGATGTCGAGGCCTCGGACCGCGCCATGGCGCTGGCCGGGGCGGGCGCGGCCTGGTGCCTCGTCACCGCCGACCAGGCCGAAGCCGCGGCCCGGGAATGTGCCGCGCATCTGGCGCCGGGCGCGTTCTGGTTCGACGGCAATTCCTGCTCGCCGGGGACGAAGGCGCGGGCGGCGGCGGTCATCGAAGCGGCGGGTGGGCGCTATGTCGATGTGGCGATCATGGCGCCGGTTTATCCGCTGCGCGCCGCCGTGCCGCTCCTCGTCGCGGGGCCCCATGCCGTGGCGGCCGAGGCAGCGCTGACCGCCCTCCGCATGCGGCCGGAGGTGGTGGGCGAGCAGGTCGGCCAGGCCTCGACGGTCAAGATGCTGCGCTCGGTGATGATCAAGGGGATCGAGGCGCTGACCGCCGAATGCCTGCTCGCCGCGCGACAGGCGGGGGTGGAGGGCCGGGTGCTGGCCTCGCTGCAGAAATCGGATCCCGGTTTCGACTGGACGGCGCGCTCGGCCTATAACCTCGAACGGATGGCCGCGCACGGGATCCGCCGTGCGGCCGAGATGCGCGAAGTGGCGCGGACCCTGAGGGAGCTGGAGTTGCCCGACAGGATGGCCGCGGCGACGGCGCTCTGGCAGGATCAGTTGGGCGCGCTTGGCGTGGCGATGGAGGAGGGGTTCGAACCCCGCGCCGACGCGCTGCTGGCGGCGCTCAGGGCCTGAACGCTGGCGCGCCCGGTTCGGGCCGGACGCCAGAAGGGCGTATTTGAGGCAGAATGAAGGGGACGCCGCCGCCCTTCATCTTTGGTCTCCAAATATCCTCGGGGGTTTCTCAAGGGGATGGAAAACCCCCTTGAGCGGGAGTGCGGGGGGCCCTATCCGGCCGCGCCACGGGCGCGGCGTTCGCGACTGAAACGCGCCTGGCGCGTTTCCGAGACGCCGCTCACCCCCGCCTTGGTCGCCCGAGGCACGAGGGCGACACCTCTCAGGCGACCATTGGCGCTTCGGCCTTGGCGATGTGGAGGTCCAGCTGCGCCGGGGCGGCGGCGAGGAAGTGGCGGGCTTCGGGCGTCCCGGCGATGCGGCAGGACAGCCAGGCCTGTACCGCCACCCAGCCCGCGCGCAGCACGCCGTCGGCCATCCAGGCCTGCCGCTCGCGGTCGGGCTCGGAGGCGGCGCGGGCGATGAAGGAGGCGAAATCCTCAATCACGGCAAGCGCTTCCGGGTGCGCCGCGCATTCCGCCCGGGCGCGGGTCAGGAAGACGCCGAGGCCCTTGCCGCCGTCGCCCAGCGTCTGGCGCAGGAAGAAATCCTGCCCCTGCATGCCGGTCGTGCCCTCGTAGATGGCGTAGACCCTCGCATCGCGCAGCGTCTGCTCCAGCGGGTAATCCTTAGTGAAGCCCGAGCCGCCCAGCACCAGGATCGACTTCGCCGCCGTGTCGAAGGCCAGTTCCGCGCCGAAATTCTTGATCAGCGGCAGCATCCAGGCGGTGAAGCGGGCCAGATCCTCGTCTTCGCCCGACAGGTCCGCCGCGCAGGCCGCTTCCAGCAGCGCAAGGCGATAGAGGTCGATGGCGCTTTTCATCTCGATCAGCTGGCGGCGCAGGTCGGGGTGGGTGATGATCGGAACCGGCGGCTCCTTGGGGTTGCCGCCCTGGCGGCGGTCCTGCGCGTGCTGTTCTGCCACATCGTAGCATTTCAGCGCTGCCCCCAACCCCTGGCAGGCGACCGACAGCCGCATGTGGCGGATCATCGAGAACATCTGCGGCAGGCCGCGCCCCTCCTCGCCGATCAGTCGGGCGGGCGCGTCCTCGAACCTCAGCGCGCAGGTGGGCGAGCCGTGCAGGCCCATCTTCTCCTCGATGCGTTCGCAGGTGACGCCCGGGCCGCGTTCGACCAGAAAGAGGGACAAGCCCCGCGTGCCGGGCGCGTCGCCGGTCCGGGCCAGCAGACAATGGCCGATGCGGTCGCGCAGATCATGGTCGCCGAAGCTGATCCAGATCTTCTGGCCGCTGACCTTCCAAGTACCGTCCGGTTGTGGCACGGCGCGGGTGCGGATCCGCCCCACGTCCGAACCTGCGCCGGGCTCCGAGATGCAGATCGTGGCCGAGCGTTGGCCGGCAGCCAGCGCCGGCACCCAATCGTCGCGGATCTCGGGCGCGGCCCAGTCGGTCAGCAGCAGCGCCGCCGAGCGGGTACTGACCACCGCCATGTTGAAGGCCGGGCAGGCGCGGTCGAACATCGGCCCGGTCGCGGCATAGAGCGCGAGCGGCATGCCCATCCCGCCGAGGTCTTCCGAGACCTCAAGCCCCATCCAGCCGCCCTCGGCCAGCGTGTCGAAGGCGGGGTGATAGGGCGCGGGGACCCGCACCCGGCCGTCAAGGTAGCGGGCGCCCTCGCGATCCGCGATCACGTCGAGCGGCGCCACGACCTCTTCGGCGACCTTCGCGGCTTCGGTCAGGATCGAGTCCAGCGTCTCGTCGTCCAGCGCGCCCCGGGCGCGGCTCCAGTTCGGGGTGCGCGAAAGGGCGTCGCGCATCGCCTCGGCGTCTTGGCGGTAGGTCACATCAGGCTCGGCAGGTAGAGGATGAAGGCGGGGAAGGCGATGGACAGGATCACCACCACCAGATCGGCCCCCAGGAACGGCACCACGCCCTTGAAGATCTGCGTCACCGTTGCGTATTGGCTGGCCACGTTTCGGATGACGAAGACGTTCATCCCCACCGGGGGCGTGATCATCCCGATCTCCAGCAGCTTGACCAGGAGGACGCCGAACCACACCAGGTCGATTCCCTCCATGCGGAAGATCGGCAGCAGCACCGGCAGGGTCACCATCATGGCGCCGAAGGGTTCCATGAACATGCCGAGGATCAGGTAGATGATCACGACGATGGCCATCAGCTGCCAATAGGGCAGGTCGGCCCCGGCAACGAAGTTGGACAGGAAACCGGACAGGCCGGTGAGCCCCAGGAAACGGGTGAACATCGCTGCGCCGACGCCGATGATGAAGAGCGAGGCCGAGGTCTGCAGCGTCTCGATCATCGAGATGCGGAAGATGCCCCAGGTCAGGCGTTTCGTCACCACACCGATGACGAGCGATCCCAACGCGCCGACGGCGCCGGCTTCGGTGGCGGTGAACGTGCCGGTGAAGAGGCCGCCGAAGACGATCCCCATCAGCAGAAGCACCGGCCAGATGTTGAGCAGCGCCTTCCGGGTGTCCAGCCCCTCGGCATCCAGCGGCCGGGGCGGTGCGATGTCGGGCCTGAGCCAGCAGGTCAAGAGCACGATCACCGAATAGGAGATGGCGGTGACGATGCCGATGGTGATGCCGCCGACGAAGACCTTGGTGATCGAGGTCTCGGCGAAGACGCCGTAGACGATCATCAGGATCGAGGGCGGGATCAGCGCGCCGATGGTGCCGCCCGCGGCGATCGAGCCCGAGGCGAAGCTGGGCGAATAGCCCGAGCGGACCATTTCCGGGATGGCGATCCGGCCCATGGCGGCGGCGGTGGCGAGGGACGAGCCGCAGACCGCGGCGAAGCCCGAACAGGCGAAGATGGACGAGATGGCCAGCGCGCCGGGCACCCGGCGCAACACGGCTTTCGCGGCTTCGAACAGTCCGGCGGTCAGGCCCGCATGGTAGCTCACGAAGCCCATCAGCAGGAACATCGGCACGGCCGAGAGGGTCCAGTTGGCGATGAACGAGAAGGGCGTGTTCGAGACGATGCCGATGGCGGGCGTCAGCCCCAGCATCCAGGCCACGCCCCCGAACGAGACGCCGATCAGGCCGATTGCCACGGGCACCCGCAGGGCCAGCAGCACGAAAAGGACGGCGACGCCCATGAAACCGACGGTGATGCTCATACGCGCGGATCCTTGAGGGGCGAAACGAGACGGATGAAGGTGACCAGCGCGGCCAGGCCGAAGCCCAGGGGCGGGATCCAGTAGGCAGGCCAGGTCAGCACGCGGACGTTATTGGCCATCAGGAAGCTGCCGGTCGCGGAATTGCGGATGGCGACCTGCCAGGTGACATAGGCCAGCACGCCATAGACGATCATCGAGATCAGCGAGACGATGCGGTCGGAGAGGCGCTTGACGAAGGGGCTCATGAAGCCCTCCAGCACCTCGACCTGCACCATGCCGCCGGATTTCTCGACCCAGGCGAGCGGGATGAAGGCGAGCGCGACCATGTAGTAATTCGTCACCACCTCGAAGGTGGCGGGGATCGGGCGGTTGGTGAGGTTGCGCAGGGTGATGTCGGCGGCGACATGCAACATGAGGGCGATGGTGGCGATCGCTCCCAGCAGCGCGAGCAGCGACAGTGCCGCGTCCTCGATCCGTTCCAGACGGTTCATCGGAAGCTCCGGTTGCCTTGCGGGCCAAGCAGGACAGGAAACCGCCGGGCCCGGAAGGGGCCCGGCGGTCGGGGATCACTGGCCGTAGGTGGCGTAATCGACGTTCGCCCAGACCGCGTCATAGACGCGCTGCGCCATCTGCACGGGGTCGTTGTCGACCTCGATGGCCACGGCTTCCCACTGGGCATAAAGCTCCTGGAAGCGGGCGATGCGATCGGCGGCATCGGCGATGCCGAAACGCTCCTGGGCGATGGTCGCGGCGGTCGCGGCCTCGGTCGCGACGAACTCCTGCACGGCGGCGATGAATTCGTCATCGGCCTGATAGAGCTCGATCCCGGCGGCGCGCGCGGCTTCTTCCGCCTCGGCCGGCATGGTGTGGCCCCAGCGGTTGGTGAAGTCGGCGTTGGCGCGGTTCGCGGCGCGGGCCATGGCGGCGCGGTCCTCGACCGAGAGTTCCGACCAGGTCTGGCCCGAGGTCATGAAGTTCGAGGTCGCCTGATAAAGGCCCAGCGGCAGGAAGGTGACGTGACGGATCACATCGACCAGCCGGAACGAGATCAGGTCGGCGATCGAGGCCATCGAGCCGTCGACCACGCCCTGGCTCACCGCCTCGAAGGTGTCGTTGACCGAGATCTGCGCGGGCACGGCGCCGAAATGCTCGGCGAAGCGGGCCCAGGGGCTGCCGCCCGAGCGCAGGCGCAGGCCTTGCAGGTCCTCGACCGAATGCACCGGACGGGTCGAGAGGATCTCGTAGACGTCGGACGCGCCCGAACCCAGATAGACGAAGCCGAAATCATGCAGTTCTTGCAGGCAGGGCTCGCATTCGACGATCCACTGGGTCATCGCCGCGGCGGCAGCCTGGCTGTTGCCCGAGGTGAGCGACAGCTCGCCCGCCAGCGACATATGCGGCAGTTCGGCCGGGAAGTAGAGGGGCAGGAAGTTGCCGACCTCGGCCACCTGGCTTTGCAGCGCGTCCTTCATCTGGCCCAGGTTCACCACTTCCGGGCCGAGCATCGTGGTGCCGAGGCGGCCTTCCGATTCCTCGGGCAGGTATTGCGCGAAGTTGGTGTAGAGGACGCCGTTCGCGGGGTGCGCGGGCGGTGCGGCCGGGGCGATGCGAAGGACGCGGTCCTGCGCGGCGGCGCTGAAGGCGAGGACCGACGCGGCCAGCGTCAGCCCGGCAAGTTTCGTGAGTTTCATCATTGGTCTCCTCCCAAGGACGCCCGATTGCTCAGAGGTTCAGCAACCTCTTCGCGTTTTCTTTCAGGATGAGGGGGCGCACCTCGTCCCGAAAATCGGCTTTCTCGAAATCGGCGAGCCACCGGTCGGGGGTGATGGCCGGCCAGTCCGATCCGAACAGCATCTTCTTGCGCAACATGGTGTTGGCGTATTGCAGCAGGATCGGCGGGAAATACTTCGGCGACCAGCCCGACAGGTCGATGTAGACGTTGGGCTTGTGCGTCGCGACCGAGAGCGCTTCCTCCTGCCAGGGGAAGGAGGGATGCGCGAGGATGATCTTCAGGTCGGGGAAATCAACCGCCACATCGTCCAGATACATCGGGTTCGAGAACTTGAGCCGCATCCCCATGCCGCCCCGCATCCCCGAGCCGACGCCGGTCTGGCCGGTGTGGAAGAGGGCGATGGCGCCTTCGTCCTGGATCGCCTCATAAAGCTCATAGGCCATGCGGTCATTGGGGTAGAAGCCCTGCATGGTCGGATGGAACTTGAAGCCCTTCACGCCGAAGTCGCGCACCAGCCGCCGCGCCTCGCGCACGCCGACCTTGCCCTTCCAGGGGTCGATCGAGGCGAAGGGGATCAGGATGTCGTCGTTCTCGGCACAGATCTGGGCGACTTCCTCGTTGTGGTAGCGCCGGAAGCCCGTCTCGCGCTCGGCATCGACCGGGAAGATCACCGCGGCGATGCGACGCTCGCGGTAATAGGCGGCGGTATCCTGCACGGTTGGCAGCATGCCCTCGGCGCCGGCCGGGTTCTTGAAATAGGCAGCCATGCCGGACTGGAACTCGTTATAGCCATCATCCCGGCACGAGTCGCAGGGCTCCTCGGCATGGGTGTGGATGTCGATGGCGATGATATCGTCGAGATTCAGGGGCATTCGGGACCCTCGTTGAAGGACAGTTTCTTGAGCAGCGCCAGAAGCGCTGCGTTCTCGGCATCGGTCAGCCCGATGCGTTCGGCGCGGTGGACCGACAGGAAGCGCTTGTGGTGCCGGTCGACATGGGCCTGGCCCGCCTGCGTCAGCTCCAGCCGGACCGAGCGGCGGTCCTCGGGCGGGACGGTGCGCTTGAGGTGCCCCGCGCGGACCAGTCGCTGCACCAGCTTGGTCATATGCGCGGGCTTGATGTTCAGCCTACGGGCCAGCGAGCCCTGTTTCAGCCCGGGGTTCATGCCCACGACCTGAAGCACCGTGTATTCGCCGGGCCGGACATCGGTCCCGGCGAAATCGCGGAAGAACTGGTCGTAGGCGCGGGTCTGGGTCATGCGCAGCATGAAGCCGACCGACTCGTTCAACGCGCCCAGTTCGACCGTATCGTCGTCTGCGGTGGTGAAGGGCGCGTTCATCGCCTCACCCGTTCGGGTTGGTGACCTTGCCTGCCTTTTTCGACAGGAAGGCATTCAGCCGCGCTTCCGCCTCGGGCGAGGTTGCCGTGAACGAGGCGATGAAACTTTCGACAAACAGACCGTCGTCCGAGCCCATGTCGGCGATCCGCGGCAGGGCGTGGATGATCGCATAGGTCGAGATTTCGGCATTGGTGGCAGCATGCTTGGCCAGTTCGATGGCCTTGGCCAGCGCCTCGCCCGCATCGACCACGTAATTGGCGATGCCCCAGCGCTCGGCGGTGTCGGCATCGACCGAGCGGCCGGTGAGCATCAGGTCGGTCATCCGCGAAACGCCCATCAGCCGGGCCGAGCGCACCGAGGCACCGCCGCCGACGAAGATCCCGCGCTGGCCTTCGGGCAGGGCGAAGAACGCCGTCCGGTCCGCCACGCGCACATGCACCGACGAGGCCAACTCCAGCCCGCCGCCCACCACCGCGCCGTGCAGCGCCGCGAACCACGGCAGCTTGCCGCGCTGGATGCGGGCGAAGACCTCGTGCCAGCGCCGCGAGCCGTGCACGCCTTCGAACGGGGTCTTCTTGACGTGTTCGGCCAGATCGAGCCCGGCGCAGAAATGCGGGCCGTGGCCGTGGATCACGGCGGCCTTGGCGCGCGCCTCGACCTCGGTGATCACGTCGTTCAGTTCTTCGATGAACGCATCCGAAATCGCGTTGCGCTTCTGCGGACGATTCAAGCCCACAACGGCGACATCGCCGTTATACTCAAGAGTGAGGTAATCCATGTCGTGCCCTGTCGCCCTGACGTGTCTGTGGTGGCGAACCGCTCCCCCCGGGCCGATTCCCGAGGAAGTATCCGCGCAAAAAGTATCCGTGTAAACAAACATTCGCTATCCGGGGAAATTGTATCCATGTAAACTTTCTCTCGGGAGGAAGGCATCATGACAGAATCACCCTTGCGCGCCGTCAGGCTGTGGGAACCCGATATCGACTGGGAGCGCCGGGACGACGGTTCGATCCTGGTCTGGCAGAACGGCAAGCTGGGCGCGTATCCGCCCCGCATCTCGGACCGGATTCACCATTGGGCCGAACAGGCGCCCGACCGCACCTGGATGGCCGAACGCGGCCCCTCGGGCGAATGGGAGCGGGTGAGCTATGCCGAGATGCTGGCGCGCGTGCGGTCCATCGGCCAGGCGCTGCTGGCCATGGGGCTTTCGACCGAACGGCCGCTGATCATCCTGTCCGCCAATTCCGTTGCCCATGCGCTGATGGCGCTGGGTGCGCAATATGTCGGCATCCCCTCGGCCGCCATCGCCCCCGCCTATTCGCTGGTCGCGGGCGAGTTCGGCAAGCTGATCTCGATCCGCGAGCAGATCACGCCCGGCGCCGTCTTCGTCGAGGATAGCGGCCCCTTCGCCCGCGCCGTGGGCGAGGTTTTCGGCGACCTGCCTTTGCTGGGCGTCCGGGGCGAGGGGCTGGCCATCGACTGGGCGGCGCTCAACGCGACCCCCGTCACCCCGGCGGTCGACAAGGCCAATGCCGCGACCGGGCTCGATACGGTGGCGAAATTCCTCTTCACCTCGGGCACCACGGGCAGCCCCAAGGCGGTGATCACCACCCAGCGGATGCTCTGCGCCAATATGGAGCAGGTGGTCGATTGCTACGCCTTCCTCAGGGACGAACCGCCGGTGATCCTGGACTGGGCGCCCTGGAACCACGTCGCGGCCGGGAATCTGGTCTTCAACGCGGCGATCTGGAACGGCGGCACCTTCTATATCGACGGCGGCCGACCGACGCCGCAGATGATGGCCGAGACGATCCGCAACCTGCGCGAGGTCGGCACCAACTGGTATTTCAACGTGCCCTTCGGTTATGAGATGCTGGTCGAGGCGATGGACGAGGATCCCGAACTCGCCCGCGCCTTCTTCTCGAAGCTGAAGTTCAAGTATTACGCGGGTGCCGCCATGGCGGGCCATACCTGGGCGGCGCTGGAGCGGCTGGCGCAGCAGGCCACCGGCGAGCGGATCCAGCTTGGCACCGGCCTCGGCTCGACCGAGACGGCGCCCTTCGCGCTGTTCAACACCGATCCCGACGCGGCGCCCGGCAATCTCGGCGTGCCGGCGAAGGAGATCCTGCTGAAACTGGTGCCCGCCGAGGGCAAATGGGAGGCCCGCGTCAAGGGCCCGAACGTGACGCCCGGCTATTGGCGCAACCCCAAGCTCACCGCCGAAGCCTTCGACGACGAAGGCTTCTATTGCCTGGGCGACGCCCTGCGTTTCGCCGATCCCGAGGATCCGTCGAAAGGCTTCTTCTTCGACGGGCGGGTGGCCGAGAACTTCAAACTCTCGACCGGGACCTGGGTGGGGGTCGGCGCCCTGCGCGCGAAACTGACCGACGCGCTGGGCGGCTATGCCCGCGACGCGGTGATCGTGGGCGAGGGTGAGGATTGGCTGGGGGCGCTGCTGGTGCCGTTCCGCCCGGCCATCGAGAAGCTGGTGCCGGGCGGCGAGGCGATGGGCGATGCCGATCTCTTCAGCCATCCCGCCTTGCGCGCGGAACTGGCCCGGCGTCTTGCGGCCTATAACGCGACCGCCACCGGCTCGTCCCTGCGCGTGCCGCGGGTCATGATGATGGTGGAGCCGCTCAGCATCGACCGGGGCGAGGTCACGGACAAGGGCTCGGTCAACCAGCGGGCGGTCCGCGCGCATCGGGGCGATCTGGTGGCGGCGATCTACGCGGGCGATGCGCGGGTCATCGAAAGCGGAAAGGAATAGGCGATGCAGATCGAGGGAACGTCCGCGCTGGTCACCGGCGGGGGCTCGGGACTGGGCGAGGCGACGGCGCGGATGCTGGCCGAGCGGGGGGCGAAAGTCTGCGTGCTGGACCGCGAGGCCGACAAGGGCAGGGCGGTGGCCGAGGCCATCGGCGGCGTGACCTTTGCCGGCGACGTGACCGCCGAGGGCGATGTGACCGCGGCGCTGGACGCGGCGACGGCGGCGCATGGGGTGCCGCGGATCGTCGTGAACTGCGCCGGGATCGGCACCGCGGGCCGGGTCCTGGGCCGCGACGGCCCGCTGCCGCTGGAGGTTTTCCAGCGCACGATCACCGTGAACCTCGTGGGCAGCTTCAACGTGCTGCGTCTTGCTTCGGCGCGGATGGCCACGGCCGAGCCGCTGCAGGATGGCGAGCGCGGCGTGGTGATCAACACCGCCTCGGTCGCGGCCTGGGACGGGCAGATCGGCCAGGCCGCCTATGCCGCATCGAAGGGCGGTATCGTGGCCATGTCGCTGCCCATCGCCCGCGAACTGGCCAGGGTGGGCGTCCGGGTCAACGTGATCGCGCCGGGGATCTTCCTGACGCCCTTGCTCTACACCCTGCCCGAGGAGGCGCAGAAGGCGCTCGCCGCCGATATTCCCTTCCCGCAGCGGCTGGGCGATCCGGCGGAATTCGCGGATGCCGTCTGCTTCATGGCCACCAACCGCTACGTCAACGGCGAATGCCTGCGGCTGGACGGCTCGGTCCGGCTGAAGGCGAAGTAACCTTGCCGCGCCGTCGCGCGGGTTGAGAGACCCGGGAGGGTTTTCCACCCTCCCGGACCCACCCCGAGGATATTTTGAGAACAAAGATGCGCGGTTAAGAGATCCTTAACGCCCCATCTTCGTTCTTCAAATATCCTCGGGGGTGAATTCGGCGCAGCCGAAGAGGGGGCAGAAGGCCCCCTCTCTCCCTCACCGCACGCGCGCTGGAAAGGGTTTGCGGTGTCTTCGGGAATGTATACATTCACTGTATACACCGGGGGGAACCATGGCCGAATCCAAATCCGTCAACCTGACCAAGCGCGCCACCTATGAGCTGCGTCAGCGGATCATCCACGGCGGATTGCCCGGCGGCACCCGGCTTTACGAGGTGGCGCTGAGCGAGGATCTGCAGATTTCCCGCACCCCGGTGCGCGAGGCCATGTCGCGGCTGGCCGAGGAGGGACTTCTGGAACGCGCGCCCGGCGGTGGGTTCCAGGTGCGCAGCTTCACCCTGCGCGACGTCACCGATGCCATCGAACTCCGGGGCGTGCTGGAAGGCACCGCCGCCCGCCTTGCCGCCGAACAGGGGGCAGAGCCGCGCGCGCTGGCCGAGATCGGCACGATCCTCGACCGGCTGGACGCCTGTTTCGCCACCGGCACCGTGGGCGCCATCGATTTCGACGGCTACAGCGAGCTGAACGCGCAATTTCATACCCGGCTGGCGGAACTCTGCCAGAGCCCGGTGATCCTGCGCGAGCTGGAGCGGGTGAAATCCCTGCCCTTCGCCTCGCCCTCGGCTTTCGTGCTGGGCTCGAACGAAAACGCGCGCTCGTATCATTCGCTGGTCGTGGCGCAGGTGCAGCACCGGGCCATGGTGCAGGCCATCGAGCGGCGCGAGGGCGCGCGGGCCGAGGCCATCGCCCGCGAACATGCCCGCATCGCCCGGGCCAATCTGGAATCGACCTTTGTCACCGATGCACAGACCCCTGAGGCGATGCCCGGGATCGCCCTGATCGTGCGCGAGGGGCGTTCGGCTTGATGCATACAAATTGATGCCGATCCGGCGCCGATCGGTCGAATCCGCTTGCAATGGGGGCCTCCTCTGAGCAATGTGTATACATTCTTGCCTTGGGAGGAGAATCGAGATGGCTGCTACCAGCCTTGAAGCCCTGATCGCGGAGAAGGGCGGCAATCCCGTCCAGATGCTGCGCAACTCGAAGATCGGCATGTATGTCTATCCGGTCGTCGCGCCCGAATTCTCGAACTGGCGTGTCGAGCAGGAAGCCTGGCGCAACAGCGCCGTGCTGTTCGACCAGTCGCACCACATGGACGAGGTCATCGTCGAAGGCCCGCAGGCCACCGAATTCCTCGCCTATCACGGCATCAACGCCTTCGGGAACTTCGGCCTGAACCGCGCCAAGCACTACGTGCCCGTGACCCCCGCCGGCCATGTCATCGGCGACCACATCATTTTCCGCGAGCGCGAGGACAAGTACATCCTCGTCGGCCGCGCCCCGACCTCGAACTGGCTGATGTTCGCTGCCGCCTATGGCAAGTGGAACGTGCGTCTGCGCTATGACCCGCGCAGCCCCAGCCGCCCGGAAGGCGAGCGCGTCCTGCGCGAGCATTACCGCTTCCAGATCCAGGGCCCCGACGCCAACGCCATCTTCGAGAAGATGAACGGCGGCCCGATCCCGGACATCAAGTTCTTCCACGTCGATTGGATCAACATCGGCTCGAAGAAGGTGCAGGCGCTGCGTCACGGCATGTCCGGCGCGCCGGGTCTGGAGATCTGGGGTCCCTACAAGGACAAGGATTACATCCACTCGACCATCCTGCAGGCCGCCCGCGACGCCGGCGTCAACCTGGTCCAGTGCGGCAGCCGCGCCTATTCGACCAACACGCTGGAATCGGGCTGGATCCCCTCGCCGCTGCCCGGCATCTACACCGGCGACGGCATGACCAAGGCGTTCCGCGAATGGCTGGGCACCGACATGTACGAAGCGGCGGGCGCCATCGGCGGCTCGTTCGTCTCGGACAATATCGAGGATTACTACGTCAACCCGTTCGAACTGGGCTATGACTTCTACATCGGCTGGAAGAAAGACGATTTCGTCGGCAAGGCCGCGCTGGAGAAGATCAAGGCCGAGGGTCCGAAGCGCAAGAAGGTCACGTTCGAATGGAACCGTGACGACGTGCTGAAGGTCATCGCCTCGTCCTTCGAACAGGGCACGCCCTACAAGTGGATCGACTTCCCGCAGCCGAACTATGCCTCGTCCTCGGCCGACATGGTCCTCAACGAGGCCGGCAAGATGGTCGGCATGTCGATGTTCAACGGCTATTCGTTCAACGAGCGCTGCCTGCTGAGCCTGGGTGTGGTCTCGACCGACGTGCAGATCGGCGACGTTCTGACCCTGAAATGGGGCGAGCCCGAGCCGACCGGCAAGACCTCGACCGAGACGCACAAACAGGCGGATATCCGGGTCCGCGTGTCGCCGACGCCCTATTCGTCGGAAGCGCGCACCAATTACGCCGACAGCTGGCGGACCCGCAGCTAAGACCGGCAGGGACGGCGGCGGGGGAACCCGCCGCCGTTTCCGCTTCGGATGGCGTTCTGCGCCGTCCTGGCCGCATCGGGCGGGCGCGCTGCCGGGAAGGCAGCTATAGCCCGGTCTTATGCCCGGTGCCGCGAAAACGATTTTGTCGCGCGCCGTTTCCGGTGATAGTGGCGCGGACGCACGTCGAACCGGGGCATGAAGGCCCCGAACCTGGGAGGAACTGCCATGCTTGACTTCACCACCCTGCGCACCGCGGGTGCGGCGCTGGCCGCTGCCGCCGTTCTGGCCGCTCCGGCTGCTGCCACGACCCTGCGCCTGGCCCATTGGGTGCCGCCGCAGCACACGCTGACCGCTTCGACCATCGAACCGCTGCAGGCCGCCGTGGCCGATGCCGGCGTCGAAATCCAGGTCTATCCGGGCGGCGAACTGGGTGCCGGCCCCCTGGAGCAATATGTCCGCGCCGTGACCGGCGTGGCCGATATCGTCTGGGGGCTTCAGGGCTATACCTCGTCGCAATTCCCGCGCACCATGATCTCGGAACTGCCGGGCGCGCTGCCCGAGGGCATGACCGGCTACGACATGCTGTGGAACGCCCAGGAAGCCGGCCTTCTGGACGGCGAATTCCCGGGCACCCGGCCGCTGGCGCTGTGGCTGTCGGAGCCCAACGTCTTCATCATGCGCGACCATGACATCCGCACCCCGGCCGATATCGCCGGGCTGAAGATCCGCGTCTCGGGCTCGGCCGCCGCCGCCGCGGTCGAGGCGCTGGGCGCGACGCCGGTGCAGATGCCCGCGGGCGAGATCTACAACGCGCTGCAAACCGGCCTGATCGACGGCGTGATCACCGGCGCCTCGGCGATCGGCGATTTCCGTCTGGACGAGGTGGCGAACAGCTACACGCTGGGCGCGCCGCTGGGCCGCATCTCGTTCTACCTGGTCATGAACCAGGGGGCCTATGACGGGCTTTCGGATGACGAGCGCGCCGCGCTCGACGCCATCGCCGGCCGTCCGCTGTCGCAATCGGCCGAGGAAGGCTGGAACGCCCGCGCCCAGCAGGTCATCGACCAGATCACGGCCGCCGGTGACAACACCGTCTACACGCTGACCCCGGAAGAGGCCGAGGCCTTTGCCGCGCTGACCCTGCCGGTCCGCGATGCGGTCGTCGGCACCGTCGATGGCGGCGCCGAGGTCCTGAGCGTGATGCAGGGCCAGTAAGTGCTTCGCACGCTTGACACTTTCGCGGGCAGGGTCATCGCCCTGTCCGCGATCCTCGGCACGCTGGGGCTGATCGGCGAAGTCGTCGTGATCCTCGTCGATGTGGCCGGGCGCTATTTCGGCTCGCCCCTGAGGGGCGCCCAGGATCTGACGCAGATGGGGATGGTGGTCCTCGTCTTCGGCGGCATGGCGCTCTGCGACCGGCAGGGCGGGCATATCGCCGTCGATCTGTTCGAACGCAAGATGCCCGACTGGATGATCCGCCTGACCGACCTGCTGGGCGCGATCGCCGGGGCGCTGATCTTTGCCGGTATCGCCTGGCAGATGTGGAAATCCGCCGCCATCAGCCAGATGCTGAACCTTGCCACCAATATCATCTACCTGCCGAAGGCCTGGTTCCAGTATTACATCGTTGTCTGCTGCATCATCACTGCCGTCGGGATGCTGCTGCGCGTGGTGTCGCTGCTGTTGGGCGGGCCGATCCGGCGCTCGGAAGGTCACCAGTCATGAGCGAACTCGCCATTGGCATCATCGGCATGGCGAGCCTCTTCGTCCTGCTGGGTTTCCGCATTCCCGTGGCCTTTGCCATGTTCGTGGTGGGCTTCCTGGGCATCGCCGCGATGCGCGGCTTCAACGTCGCGTTGAATTACCTCGCCTCGGAACCTTTCACGCTGGGCGCCTCGGCCGAGTTGGTCGTCGTGCCGCTCTTCATCCTGATGGGCAACGTCGCAACCGAGACCGGCATGAGCCGCAGGCTCTATGACGCGGCCTATGCCATCATCGGCTCGGTGCGGGGCGGTCTTGCCTCGGCCACGATCATCGGCTGCGGCGGCTTTGCCGCGCTCTCGGGCTCGTCGGTCGCCTCGGCGCTGACCATGGGCCGCGTCTCGCTGGGCGAGATGGAGCGCTTTGGCTACGACAACCGCCTGTCCACCGGCTCGGTCGCGGCAGGGGGCACGCTGGGCATCCTGATCCCGCCCTCGACGGGCTTCGTCATCTACGCGATCCTGACGCAGGAATCGATCGGCCGGCTCTTCCTGGCGGGCGTGCTGCCGGGCCTTCTGCTGCTGGCGATGTTCGTCCTGACCATCATCCTTATGTGCTGGATCTGGCCCGAGATGGGCCCCGCCGGTCCCCGCACCACCCTGACCGAAAAGATGCGCGCCATGGTCGGTGCGGTGCCGATCCTGTCGGTGATCGTCATCACCATTGGCGGCATCTACACTGGGATCTTCTCGCCGACCGAGGCTTCGGCCGTTGGCGCGGGCCTCATCATCGCCATTGGCCTGATCAGCCGTACACTGACGCTCAGGGCCTTCTGGGCCGCCGCCAAATCCTCGGTCGTGACCACGGCGACGGTGATGCTGATCCTGATCGCCGCGCATATGATCATCCCCTTCCTGGCGCTGACCCATATCCCGCAGCAGCTGGGCGGGTTCCTGTCGGGCCTCGACGTGCCGCCGCTGGTGGTGCTGGGGCTGATCCTGTTCTGCTACCTGATCCTGGGCTGCTTCCTGGAAGGCTTCGCCATGCTGGTGCTGACGATGCCGATCTTCTTTCCGGTGATCCAGCAACTGGGCCTCGACCCGATCTGGTTCGGCGTCCTCGTGGTGCTGACGCTGGAAATGGGGCTGATCTCGCCGCCTGTGGGGGTCAACGTCTTCATCGTCAAGTCGCTGGTGCCGCATGTCACCCTGGGGACGATCTTCCGCGGCGTCGTGCCGTTCTGGATCGCCATGATGGTGACGCTGGGGCTGCTGGTGGCCTTCCCGCAGATCGCCCTCTACCTGCCCAATACGATGATCAACTGATGACGATCCTGCTGATACCCGGCCTCCTGTGCGATTCCTATTGCTGGGGGCCGGTCCTTTCCCGACTGCCCGATGCCCGCGTTGCCGACCTGTCCAGTCAGGACAGCATCACCCGGATGGCAAAGGACCTGCTGGACCTCAACCCCGGCCTGTTGCGCGTCGCCGGGCATTCCATGGGCGCCCGTGTCGCCATCGAGATGTCCCGCCTCGCGCCCGAGCGGATCGCGCGGCTGGCGCTGCTGGATACCGGCATCCACCCGCTGAAACCCGGCGAGCCCGAGAGCCGGGCCGAGATCGTCCGCTATGCTTATGACCACGGGATGCAAGCCCTGGCAGCGCGCTGGTTGCCGCCCATGGTCTGGGAAGGGAACCAGAGCAACGCGCAGCTGATGGCCGACCTCACCGCCATGGTGCTGCGCATGGATCCCGACCTGCACGCGCGTCAGATCAAGGCGCTGGTCGACCGGCCGGATGCCGAGGCGGGGCTGGCGCGGGTCGCCTGTCCGGTGCTTCTGATGGTCGGCCGTCAGGACCAATGGTCGCCGGTGTCCCAGCATGAGGACATGCAGCGCCTCGTCCCCGGCGCGCGGCTGGAGATCATCGAGAACGCCGGCCATTTCGCCCCGGTCGAGCAGCCCAAGGCTGTCGCCGACCTTCTGGTCCCCTTCCTGTCGGAGTAACCCCATGTTCTTCCTGATGGAATGCCTGCACAACGACGGCGTGGCCGACGCCCGCGACCGCCTGCGCCCGGTGCATCGCGACTGGGTGAAATCGGGGGGCGACGGCCTCGCTTCGGTGCTGATCGGCTCGGCGCTCTGGGCCGATGATGGTACGGCCATCGGCCATTGGGGCATCCTGGAGGCCGACACGCCGGAACTGGCGCGCGCCTTCGCCCAGGGCGATCCCTTCGCCCGCGAGGGCGTGGTGCGCGAGGTCACGGTCACGCGGCTGGCCGACACCTTCATGGCCGACCGGGTGAGCCCCCGGATGACCCTCTAGACCAGCCCGAGCGCCGCGATATGTCGCCTGAGACACGCCACGAAGACATCGACCGCCGCCGGGTTGGGCGTGTCGGCGCGGCGGGTCAGGCCGATGGGCACCCGGGGATCGGGCAAGGCGACATCGAGGCGTTTGAGATCGGGATTGAGGCGCGCCAGACGTTCGCGGTTGTAGCACAGCATCGCCACCGACCCGCTGCCCAGCGCCATCTGCTCGGCATTGGCGAAGGAGAAAATCTCGACCGACTGGGTTTGCGGCGGGCGGGGGGCCTCCAGAAAGAAGGCCTCGAAATAGCGCCGGACAGGGGTGCCGTGCGGGGCCACGCTCCAGTTCAGCGCGGCCAGCGCCTCCAGCGTCCGGGGGCAGTCATGACAGGGATGATCGCGGCGCGCGATCATCACATATTCCTCGTCATAGAGCCATTCCTCGGTCAGGCCGGGCGGCGCCGGATCGCGCAGCGTGCCCATGATGAGGTCGATCTCGCCCCGTTGGAGCGCGTCGACCAGCATGGAATAGCCGCCCGGGACCGCGACCAGCCGCAGCCGCGGATGGTCGCGCGTCAGCTCGGCGAAGGCCTCGACCACCAGATTTTGCCCGGAGAACGGCAGCATCCCGACCGCGACGCGCCCGCCGAGGCCTGTGGTGCTGCTGTCCAGAAGCCCGGGGATGGCGGCCAGTTCCTGCGCCACCGCGTCCCAGAGGAACGCCAGATCCCGCGCCACCGGCAGGGCCTGCAACCCGTCGCGGCGCCGGGCGAAGAGCGGCTGTCCGGCATAGCCCGCGACCTCGCCCAGGGCCTGGCTGACGGCGGGCTGCCGCATCCCCAGCGCCTGCGCCGCGGCCGAGGCGCTGCCGGCCCGGACGCAGGCCGAGACGGCGCGCAGATGCCGCCAGCGGGCCAGCACCGCCAGCCGCGCCGGGGGATGGGCGGCGTCGAAGGCCTCGATCCGGTTCAGCACCCGCTGGCATTGCCGCGCCACGACATCGCCCGCGGCGGTCGTGTCGGTCCCCGACCAGCCGCGCTGAAAGAGCGTGACGCCCAGCCGCTCCTCGGCGGCGCGGACATGGCGCGAGAGGGCCGATTGGCTGAGGTTCAGCGTCTCGGCGGCCTCGGCCGTACGGCGGTGTTCGGCCAGCGCCCGGACGGCGCGGATCTCGGCCGCGGAAAGGGGCAGGGGCGGACTCATCACCCGGATATAAGCAAAGTGACGGGTGATATTCAAATCGAACATAAGCGGGCTGGCGCGCGCCCTGCTATGGACGGATCACAGGTTTCGCAAGGGAGGATTCCGTGACCGTCACATCGCTCACCGACAAGCTCAAGGCCGAGGGCAACCCGGCCCGCATGATGTACAACGCCCCGACCGGGCGCTACGCGTTTCCCATCGCCTCGGAATTCACCCATTGGGCCGAGGAACAGCGCGCCTGGCGCGAGGGCGTGGCGCTGATGGACCAGTCGTTCCACATGACCGACCTCTATGTGTCGGGGCCCGATACGATCAAGCTGCTGGAACATCTCGCCGTCAACAGCTTCAAGGGCTTCGGCCGCAACAAGGCCAAGCAGATCGTCTGCTGCAACGAGGACGGCTACCTGATCGGCGATTGCATCGTCTTCGGGCTGGAGGATGATGCGGTCGACATCGTCGGCCGGCCGCCGGTGCCGAACTGGGTGCAGTTCCACGCCGAGACCGGCGATTGGGACGTGAAAATCGTCCGCGACCAGCGCAGCCTGGACGATCCCGACAAGCCGCGCCTGACCTACCGGTATGAGATCCAGGGACCGAAGGCGCTGGACCTCTTGAACTCGGTCAACGAGGGCGGGCCGCTGATCACCAAGTTCTTCAACATGGGCGAGATCACCATCGCCGGTTGCGTCGCCCGCACCCTGTCTCACGGCATGGGCGGCTCGCAGGGGCTGGAGATCTTCGGCCCGGCGGCGGATGGCCCCAAGGTGAAGGCGGCGCTCCTGAAAGCCGGTGAGGCCTTCGGGCTGCGGCAGGTGGGATCCCGCGCCTATGCCTCGGCCGCGGCGGAATCGGGCTGGGTGCCCTCGCCCCTGCCGGCGATCTACACGGGAGAAGGCACGCGCGCCTATCGCGGCTGGTTGCCTGCGAACGGCTTCGAGGGGATGAGCACCATCGGCGGCAGCTTCGTCTCGGACCGGGTCGAGGATTACTATTTCACCCCCTGGGATCTGGATTACGGCCGGGTGGTGAAATTCGACCACGAGTTCATCGGCCGCAAGGCGCTGGAAGCCATGGCGCCGGGGCCGCACCGGCAGAAGGTGACGCTGGTCTGGAACCCCGACGATGTGGCCGAGCTGTTCCGCGGTCTGCAAGATGCCGAGGGGCTGGCGCCCAAGATCATGGAAATGCCCGCGGCGCATTACGCGGCCCATCCCTATGACCGGGTGGAAAAGGACGGCGCCCTGGTCGGCGTCTCGATCACGCCGATCTATTCGGCCAATGAACGCGCCTTCCTGTCGCTGGCCATTGTCGCGCCCGAACAGGCGGTGACCGGGACCGAATTGTCCGTGGTCTGGGGCGAACCCGATGGCGGCAGCCGCAAGCCGGCGGTGGAACGCCACCGGCAGGTGACCCTGCGCGCCACGGTCCACCCCTGGCCCATTCACGAGGCCTCGCGCCTCACCTACCGAAACCAGAGCTGAGGAGATCTGAGATGGCCCTGTTCAACCTGCGCCCCACCAAGGGGACTGCACCCAAGTCCGACGCGCTGGCCGCGCTTCTGGACGGGGCCTCCATCGAGGTGATGCCCCGCACCGCCGCCAAGATCGACAGCTTCGCCGAGATCCTGCCGGCGGGGACCCGGGTCTATGTCGCGCATATCGAGGGCACGCCCATCGACGAGATGGTGGCCACGGTGAAGCGGCTGACGGATGAGGGCTTTGCGGCCATGCCGCATGTCCCCGGCCGGATCATCGACAGCCGCGCCACGCTGGAAACCTGGCTGAAGCGCTACCGCGAGGAAGCGGGCGCCGAGCAGGCGCTGGTGCTGGCGGGCGGCGTGCCGACGGTGGCGGGCCCGTTCACCTCGGCCATCGACCTTCTGAAGACCGGGCTCTTCGACCAGCTCGGCTTCAAGCGGCTCCATGTCGCGGGGCATCCCGAGGGCAACAAGGACATCGACCCCGCGGGCGGGACGAAAGTGGTGGACGAGGCACTGATGTGGAAGCAGGGCTTTTCGCAGCAGACCGACGCCGAGATGGCGATCGCCACCCAGTTCGCCTTCGAATCGGGGCCGATCATCGCCTGGGCCGAGCGGCTGGCGGCGATGGGCATCACCCTGCCGATCCATCTGGGCGTGGCGGGGCCGACCAAGCTGCAGACGCTGATCAAATTCGCCATCGCCTGCGGGGTGGGGCCGTCCTTGAGCGTGCTGCAGAAGCGCGCCATGGATCTGACCAAGCTGCTGGTGCCCTTCGAGCCGACCGACCTGCTGACCGAGATCGCCGCCTATCGCGCGACGAACCCCGACAGCCTGCTGCAAAAGGTGCATCTGTTCCCGCTGGGCGGGATCAAGACCTCGGCCGAGTGGCTGGGCGAGCATCGCTGAAAGCGGCGGGGGGGCGGCCCCCCGCACCCCCCGGCAAAGGGGGGCACGCCCCCCTTTGCAAACCCCGTGAGTATTTTCAGCAAGATGATAGGCGGGGGAGCCAGTCGAGGGATGCCTCGGTGGGGCCGTTCGGGCGGTACTCGGCGCCGATGAAGCCGGGCCAGTCGAGGTCCGGCAGGAGGCGCGCGTAATCGACGCTGCCCTGGTCGGGCGGGCCTCGATCCGGGACGGCAGCGAATTGCACATGGCCGATCAGGGCCCGGTGGGCGCGGAAGGTGGCGGCGATGTCGCCCTCGGTCCGGCCGACATGGTAACAGTCGAACATCTGTTTCAGGTTGGGGCGGTTCAGGGCCTGCACGGTTGCCGCCGCCTGCGCTTGGGTGGCGAGGTGGTAGTCCGGCACGTCCTGGGCGTTGAGCGCCTCGATTAGGAGGGTGACGCCCGGGGGCGCCCGGTCGCAGGCGTAAGCGAGATTGGCGCGGAAGGTGGCCTCGTCGCCGTGCTTGCCCGCCATGACATGCACCGCCCCGGTGCCGGTGGCGGCGGCATAGGCCAGCGCCTGGTCGATGGCGGCGCGGGCCTCGGCCTCGCGGCCCTTCAGCGCGGCGAGGCCAAACTCGCCGGGCGCGCCCGGGCGGGTATTGAGGCTGACCATCGGCAGGCCGGTTTCGGTCAGCGCCCGCGCCACTTCGGCGGCGGGGACCGCATAAGGGAAATGACATTCGACCGCCGCGAAGCCTGCCGCCTTGGCGGCGCGGATAGCGTCGGGCAGGGGGCGGTCGGCCCAGAGGAAGCCGAGATTGGCCGAAAACCGCCTCACAGCGTCACGACATGGTTGTCCCAGGCGCGGGGCCGCAGGCCGAGGGGGCGGGCGATCCCGCCCTCGACCCGGAGGATGCCGCCGCCGCCATCCGTCGTCAGGAACCCGCCCTCGCAGGGGGCGAGGCCGCAGACATCGGCGCGGGTCGTGACGCCGAGGAAGGCGCCCGTCAGCGAGAAACGGTGCATCCGGCCGCCGCGGGGCGAGGTGATGGCGACCTCATGCCCCGAGATGGCGACCGATCCCGCGTAACCCTGCATCAGCGTTTGCTCGGGGCCGGGGGCCTCGGCCAGGAGGGGCGCGGCGCCCCGGCGGTGGAGGCCGAGGAGGGGGACGCTCAGGGCCGCATCACCCTCCCATTGCATGGCGAAGGCGAGCGTGTCGCCTTCATGGGCGAGATGCCGGATCGAGTTGAAGCGCAGGGCCTCGGGCAGGGCGACCCTCTCGGTGATCCTGTCGTCTTCGACATAGGCGAGCGAGGGCGCCATCGTCGGCAGGTTCAGCTTGGTCCGGTCAGTGGGATCGGTGGCGATGCCGCCATTGGCGACGACGAAGACATCGCCGCCCGAGGCGTTTGGCGACAGGCGGAGGACCTCATGCGGGCCGATGCCGCCGGTCTCGATCTGGCCGATCCGGCGATAGTCGCTATCCCAGAGGCCCAGGAAGCCCTGGCTGTCGGCGGCGCGCTGCTCGACGGTGTAAAGGCGCGTGCCGTCCGCGGCAAAGGCGCCGTGGCCGTTGAACTGCATCCCCACGGGCGGGGTGAGCCGCCTGAGCAAAGCGCCGGAGCCACAATCGAGGACCAGCGCCCAGGTGCCGGGGCGGCGGGCGAAGACCACGGCCTCGGGCCGGGCCGGGTGTGCCGCGCCAGCGTGCCCCCGGGCCGGCAGCGGCAGGCGGAAGGTGTCGGCCCCCTCTGCGCCGAGGCCGAAAAGCGCGTGGCCGCCGTCCGCCTCGCGCGCGCAGGCCAGCCATAACGGGTTGCCCGCGTCGGCCCAGGAGGGCAGCGGCGCGGCGAGTGCGGCGAGACCCGCGAGGAAGGCGCGGCGCGACCCCATGTCAGTCCCCGTCCAGGGAGTTGAAGCCCGGGGCGATGCCCATCGAGGCGCCGATCTCGGTGACCAGCACCTCGCCGATGGTGCGCACCCGGCCTTGCAGCGATTCCAGATGCAGGCGGTTCTGCGGATCGGTCACGTCCTGAAAGGCGGGGTCGGCGACGGCGAGCGAGAAATAGGCGGCGGCGTCGAAGGCGCTGTCCACCGCATCGATCGGGTGACCGGCCAGGGCGATGGCCATGGCATGCAACGAGTCGAGCGAGAGGGTCAGGTTGCGCAGGCTGCGGCCGGAGCGCCAGTTTTCGGCCCGTCGCGGGCGGGGGCGGTCCTCGGTCCCCATGGGCTGGCCGAGGCGCTGGTCGGCGTTGAACTCGATCCCGCCGTGCAGCGCGGTGAAAAGCGCGCGCTCGGCTTCGGCCGTGGACAGGAAGGTGGCGTTGCCGGGCTCGCCCGCTGTTCGCAGCTCGGGCGCGAATTTCTCGCGCCAGGCCGTGTCCAGCGCGGCCGCCTGGGTGGCGAGGTCATGGGCCATGACCGAGACCAGGGTGCAGGAATAGCTGTCGGGCTCGTAATCGTTGAAATCGGGATCGTAGAGCAGGGTCTCCAGCGCGTAGAGCCCGCGCGCGGCGGCCGATACCTGGGGAAACTCGTCTATATGGACCCCCATCGGGTCGCGCGCGGCGATCATCCGGGCGAGCGTCCGGCGCCCGGCGCTGCGCGTATCGGGCCAGAAGGCGATGGTCAGCGCCGCCTGTTCCCCGGGGCCGAGCCGCAGATGGCCGATGCGGACCCAGGCATCCATGGCGGTGTTCCAGAGGGGCGCCAGGTCCCGGGGCTGGCAGAAGTCGATGGCCAGATCGTCCAGCGCCTGCGTCGCCTCGGCAAAGGCGGCGGTGCCGGGCAGGATGTGGTCGTCCAGCACCGCATCGACACCGGCCCGCGCCGGCGCGGCGAGCAGGGCCAGGGCCAGGGCGACAGGGGCCAGGACGGCGGGGGCAAGGCGCATCAGAGGGACTCCAGAAAGCGCAACAGCGCGGCGCGGTCGTCGGGGGCCAGCGCGACGATCTCGTCGCGCGCGGCCTGGGCCTCGCCCCCGTGCCAGAGGATCGCCTCGAGCAGGCTGCGGGCGCGGCCATCGTGCAGGAACTGGGTATGGCCGCTGACCTGCCCGGTCAAGCCGATGCCCCAGAGCGGCGGCGTGCGCCATTCCCGGCCGCTGGCGCGTCCCTCGGGCCGGTTATCGGCCAGGTCCTCGCCCATGTCGTGCAGCAAGAGGTCCGTGTAGGGCCAGATCAGCTGAAACGAGCGTTCGGGCGCATCGGGCAGGGTGGCGGTGACGAAGGCCGGGCGGTGGCAGGCAGCGCAGCCCGTCTCGTGAAAGATGGTGCGGCCGCGCAGGACCTCGGCATCCTCGACCCCGCGGCGGGCCGGGACGCCCAGCATGGCACTGTAGAAGGTCACGAGGTCGAGCACCGCGTCACTCACCTCAAGTCCGCCCTGTTCGGGGTCGGCGCCATCGGGGGCGGTGCGGCACTCGGCCTGCGCCTCGGTGCAATCGCCCCAACCCTCGCGGTGCAGCGCCGAGGAAAGCCCCAGATCGCGGTGAAAGGCCGAGGCGACCTGCGCGCGCAGCGTGGGCATCCCCGCCTTGTGGCCGAAGCGGCCCAGCATCGGTGCGTCGTGGTCGGCCGACCAGACAACCGAGGCGCGGCCCGAAATGCCGTCGCCATCCGCATCCTCGGGATCGGCCAGGGCCAGGATCTCGGCCTCGGGAATCGCCTCCAGCAGGCCCAGGCCGATGAGCGGCGGCGCCACCCGGGGGCTGAGCATCGCCCCGGCGGCGAGGGGGCCGGACGCCGGATCGGCGACGGACCAGAGGGGGCGGCGCAGGCTTGCCGTCTCGCCGCCCGACAGATCGACCGGGATCTCTTCCCAGGTGACGACCACCCGACCCTCGGCGCGGTGGCCGGGCAGGGCGTGGTCCTGAAGCTGGGCGCCATAGACGGGATCGGGCAGGGTGGCGATCCAGTCGGCGATGCCCTCGGGGCCCGGGGTCCCCTCCGGCGCGGGGACCGAGAGGTGCAGCACCAGGCCCGAGGGCTCGTCGCTGCCATCGGGCACCTGGCCGCGGCCGTCCTGCCGGTGGCAGAGCGCGCAGGCCCGGGCGTTGAACAAGGGCCCCAGCCCGTCCGAGGCGATGGTCGAGGAGGGGGCCGAGACCCAAGGCCGCTGAAACAGCGCTTCGCCCAGCACGAAATCCATGCGCTGTTCGGGCGTCAGATTGGCGGCGGGTTGGGAAAAGGCGTCGGCGCCGGCCCGCGCGCGGACCGTTCCGGCACCGCCCGAGCGCAACTCGAAGCGCTGCGCCTGGGTCGGGTCCTGGGGCGGGGCCGTGACCAGCGCCGCCCGCCGTGCCTCGCGCGGGGCATGCGGCGGGACGCCGAGATGCAGGTCGGGCAGGTCTTGCGCGGCGGAACCGACGGGGAGGGCGGCCGCGAGCAACGCCGCGGCCGCAAGGGCCTTACTCGGCCGCATCCATCGAGGCGGCGTTGAGCAGCGCATAGCGTTCTTCCCCGAGCCGGTCGTGCAGGGCGATCTGCGTCTCGAGAAAGTCGATATGGCCTTCCTCGTCCGCCAGCAGCTCCTGGAACAGGTCCATCGACACGAAGTCATTGACCGACTGGCAATAGGCGCGGGCCTCGCGGTAGAGCGCGGCGGCCTCTTCCTCGGCGGCGAGATCGGCCTTCAGCGTCTCGATCGGCGATTCGCCGATGCGGAGCGAATCGAGCTTCTGCAGGTTCGGGTGACCGCCGAGGAAGATGATCCGGGCGATCAGCTTGTCGGCATGCTGCATCTCTTCGATGCTTTCCTCGCGGCTTTTCTTGGCCATCTTGGCCAGGCCCCAGTCTTCCTGAAGGCGGAAATGCAGCCAGTACTGGCTGACCGCCGTCAGTTCCGAGCGCAGCGCGCGGTTCAGATACTCGATGACCTTCGCGTCACCCTTCATCAGCGTTCCTCCTGTGTGGCAGCGCGGCGCAATCCGCGCAGCTGCATAGGAACCTGCGTATGCGGATTCGACCGCAGCGTCGAGAGGAACAGGGACATGCAGCCCCCGCAATCGGCCGATTTCCCAAGCGCCCGGTAAACCTTGCCCGGTGTCACGATGGTCATCGGGTCGGCGGCGCGCATCCAGTCGACCGCGGAATGGATGTCGCGGTCGGTGATATGCTGGCAGGAACAGACGATCATCGAATGGGCCTCACTCGAAGACGGACGAGGGGTTGTCGAGGCTGTCGGACCCTTCGAGCGAGACGCCCTCCAACCCCAGCGCGGTGATCGCGCGCTCGATGTCGCGGGTCTGCGCGACCAGCGCGTCCACGGCGGCCATGATCACCGCCTCGCCCTCGGCATTGCCGGGCGCCAGCATCATGTCATAGGCCATGCCGCCCTCGGCGGTATCGACCATCGCCCGCAATGCCGCGACCGAGGCGTCGAGCCCGCCCTGCAGCGCGCTGTCCAGCGCCGGATCCGCGGCTTCGACCAGCGCAGCAAGGCCCGGGCCGCTGACGACGCTGCCGTCGAGACGGGTGTATTCGCCGACATAGACGTTGCGGATGCCCACCCCGTCGTAGAAATGGCTCCAGGGCGTGTTGTCCGAGAAGCAATCGTGCTCTTCCTCGGGGTCGTTCAGCAGCAGGCCCAGCCGGATCCGCTCGCCCGCGAGTTCACCGTAGGACAGGCTGCCCATGCCGGTAAGGATGCTCGCCAGCCCCGCGCGCTCGTCCGCCATCAGCGTGGCGCGGGCCTCGCCGCCGTCGGACCAATGCCCCGCCATCTCGGCCAGATCGGCCACCAGAAGGTCGGTCGCGGCGCGCAGATACTCGGCGCGGCGGTCGCAATGGCCGTTGGTGCAGGCCTCGCCCTGCGCGTAATCGGTCCAGGGCCGCTCGCCCGCGCCCGGGCCGGTGCCGTTCAGATCCTGACCCCAGAGCAGGAATTCGATGGCGTGATAGCCCGTCGCCACATTGGCATCGACGTCATCGGCCTCGTGCAGGACATCCTGCAACAGCGCCGCGTCGATGGTCGAGGCATCGACCGTCTGCCCGCCCAGCGTGAAGCTGGGGTTGGCGATCACGTTCAGCTCGGCCAGGCCGTTGTCGTCGCCGCCGACATAACCGCGCGCCACGTAGTCGATCAGCCCCTCGTCCAGCGGCCAGGCGTTCACGCGGCCTTCCCAATCATCGACGATGGCGTTGCCGAAGCGGAAGACCTCGGTCTGCATATAGGGCACGCGGGCCGCACGCCAGGCGGCGCGGGCGGCCTCGAGCCCTTCGGCCGAGGGGTCTGCCAGGAAGGCCTCGATCGCGGCCTGCAGGGTTTCGGCGCTGGTCTGGGCGTCGGCATAGCCGGCCTCGGCGATATCGGCATAGGTCGTCAGCACCTCGCCCGGCGTGGCGGCCAGCGCGGGCGCAGGGAGGGGCAGGGCGATGGCGGCGGCAAGAAGCAGGGGCGAGATCGGGCGCATGGGATCCTCTGGCTGGCACCGCGCGGAAGGGCGCGGAAAGGCGTGCCGGGCTGGCCATCGCAACGGGAAAACGACCTGGCTTGGCGGGGGCACCATCGCGCCAGCGCAGCCGAAAGTCAATCCCGATATCTTTAGTTGGGTATTTCGCCCGGCCCTCGCCGCCGCGGCGTTCCGCCGCGCTTCGTCCTGCCGTGCTGCCCCGGTCCGGCCGATGGCGGCAGGTTGCGAGGGGGGCTCAGGCCAGCAGCCTCAGCCCAGCAGATGCGCCATGTGGCGCATGGCCAGCGCATAGCCATGCACGCCGAATCCCGCCATCACCGCATCGGCCCGGTGGCTGACATAGGAATGGTGGCGGAAGGCCTCGCGCCGGTGAACCTGGCTGATATGCACCTCGATCACCGGCCCCTCGAAGGTGTTCAGCGCGTCGAGCACCGCCACCGAGGTATGGGTCAACGCCGCCGGGTTGATGATGATCCCCGCCGCCGCCTCGCGCGCCTCGTGGATCCAGTCGACGATCTGCCCCTCCCAGTTGGATTGCAGCAGCCGGATCTCCAACCCCGCCTCGGCCCCGATGGCGGCGCAGGCGGCGGCCACATCGTCCAGCGTCTCGCGCCCATAGATCTCGGGCTGGCGGCGGCCCAGAAGGTTCAGGTTGGGCCCGTTGAGGATATAGATCATGGGGGTCATTGCGAAACTGCCTCTGCAACCCGGGTCGGTTTGTGCCAAGCTTAGGCAAGGGGCGCGTGCCATGCCAGAGCGCTTGCTCGCGCAGGACCGCGCCTCGCACGTTTTTGTGCGTCGCGGGGCGCTACCCGCAGCGGCCGAAGGCGGCTAGGATGCGCCGAGGACAGCGCCGCCGCCGGACCCGGAGCCCTGCATGCGCGACATCGCCAGTTTCATCGCCCTCAATCGGTTCGGCATGGGCGCCGGGCCGGAGGATGGCGCGCGCCCGGGCGATGACCCGCGCGGCTGGCTCAAGGCGCAGATCCGTCCGCTGGCGCCGATTCCGGGCGATCTGCGTTCTTCCGAGGCGATCATCGCCGACATTTTCTCGGCCCGGCTCGAACGTCCGAACCGTCAGGCCGAGGCGATCCGCGACGGGATCCGCGGCGATTTCCGGCCTTCGGTCCAGGCCCGGACGGCGCAGGCCATCGCCACGGCCGAGCCTCTGCCCGAGCGCATGGCGCATTTCTGGTCCAACCATTTCACTGTCTCGACCACGCGCCGGGTGATCGCCCCGGCAATCCCGGCCTATGAACGCGAGGCGATCCGCCCGCATGTCTTCGGCCGCTTCGCCGACATGCTGAAGGCGGTGACCCGTCATCCCTGCATGCTGACCTATCTGGACAACATCGCCTCGATGGGACCGGACTCGCCCGCCGGCCGCAACCGGCGGGCCAATCGTGGCGTGGAGACGACGCTGAACGAGAATCTCGCGCGCGAGATTCTGGAATTGCACACGCTGGGTGTCGATGGGGGCTATGGTCAGGAGGACGTGATCCAGCTGGCGCTGGCCCTCACCGGCTGGAGCCATGGCGGGCTGCGCCGCGGGATCGAGGGCGAGGAGGTGCATGGCCGCTTCCAGTTCGTCCGGCGCCAGCACCAGCCCGGCCTCAAGACGGTCCTCGGCCGCCGCTATGCCGAGGCGGGCGCCGATGAGGGGCTGGCGATCCTGGACGATCTGGCGCGCCACCCGGCCACCGCCCGGCACCTCGCCACCAAGCTGGTGCGGCATTTCGTGGCCGACGACCCGCCTGCCGCGGATGTCGCGCACATCGCCCGGGTCTTCCAGGACAGCGACGGCGATCTGGCCGAGGTGACGCGGGCGCTGGTCGACCTGCCATCGGCCTGGGCGGATCCCCTGGCCAAGGTCAAGTCGCATTACGACTTCGTCATCGCCGTGCACCGCGCCATCGGCCCCGATTTTCCGCGCGCGCAGAACCTGTTCCGTCCGCTGCGGCTGATGGGCAACGAGCCTTTCACCGCGCCGTCGCCGCAGGGCTGGGGCGACCGGGCGGGCGACTGGATCAGCCCCGAGGCGCTGATGCTGCGCCTCGAATGGGCGCAGCAATACGCGGCCGCGCTGCCGGGCGGCTATGTGCCCCGGGCGTTGTTGCACGCCACCATCGGCCCGGTGGCGCGGCCGGTGACCGAGACCTGGCTGTTGCGCGCGCCCTCGGGCGATCAGGCGCTGACGCTTCTGTTCGGCAGCCCCGAGTTCCAGCGGAGATGAGCATGCTGAACCGCCGCCTCTTCCTGCAGATGTCGGGGGCCAGCCTCGCCGCGACGCTTGCCGCCTCGGGCGTGGCCTTCGCCGGGGCGCCGACCGACAGCCGCTTCGTCTTCATCTTCCTGCGCGGGGGGCTCGACGGGCTGCATGCGCTGATCCCCTATGCCGATACCGATTTCCAGCGCCTGCGGCCGCGGCTGGCCCCGGGGGCGGAGGAGCGCGTCGATCTCGACGGCTATTTCGCGCTGCATGCCTCGCTGGGCGGGCTGATGCCGCTCTGGCGGGCGGGCGAGCTGGCGCTGATCCCGGCCGCCACCACCCGCTATCGCAACCGCTCGCATTTCGACGGCCAGAACCTGCTGGAGAACGGCACCGCGCGCCCCTTCGGCGCCCGCGATGGCTGGCTCAGCCGGGCGATTCTGGGGCTGAACGCGGGCGACCGGCGGCTGGGGCTGACGCTGGGCCCCGCGCTGCCCCTGATCCTGCAGGGCGGCGCGCCGGTGCAGGCCTGGACCCATGCGCAACTGCCGGATCTGGATGAGGATTTCCTGACCCGCCTCGCCATCGTCTACCGGGACGATCCGCTGTTCGCCGAGGCACTGGGCAATGCCGCCAACTCGCCCGAGCCGATGATGGGCGCGAACCCGCCCGACAACGGCTTCCTGCTGTCCGTCACCGCCGCCGCCGACTTGCTGTCCCGCCCCGAAGGCCCGCGGATCGCGGTGATGGACCTGAACGGCTGGGACACCCATGCCAACCAGACCGGCCGCTTGCGTGGGCTCTTGGACCTGCTGGCGCAGGGCATCCTGACCCTGCGCGCGGGGCTGGGGGCGGAATGGTCGCGCACCGTGGTCATGGTTGCCTCGGAATTCGGGCGCACCGCGGCCGAGAATGGCGGCGGCGGCACCGATCACGGCACCGGCGGGTTGGCGATCCTGGCGGGCGGCGCGGTGCGGGGCGGGCGGATCCTGGGCGACTGGCCGGGTCTCAGCCCGACGGCGCTGAACGACGAACGCGACGTGCGCGCGGTCAATGCCTATGAGGCGATCTTCAAAGCGGTGTTGATCGGGCATCTGGGCCTCGACCCCGGCTATGCCGAGCGCGTGGTCTTCCCCGACAGCGGCTTGCTGGAGCCCTTTCCCGGATTCCTGCGCGTCTAAAGCGCGTCGAGCCCCGCCAGCCCGCCGGGCAACAGGTCGCTGAACTCCGCGACCACCCTGTGTGCGGCCGACAGATCGGCACCCTGCGAGTAGATCCCGGGCGAAGCGACGACCCTCAGCCCCGCGCCCCGGGCCGAGGCCACGCCCATCGGCGTATCCTCGAAGGCGAGCGCCTGCTCCGGCCTGAGCCCCAGCCGCTTCAGTGCCAGCCGGTAAATATCGGGCGCGGGCTTCTTGGCCTTCACCTCATCGCCGCAGGCCAGCACGTCGAAGACCTCGCCCGCACCCCGCCCGAAAGCCGCCTGCGCCAGCGCCTCGACATTCGGGCGGCTGGTGGTGGTGGCGACCGCAAGCCTCAGCCCACCGGCCCGGGCCAGACCGATCAGCGCGGCGATCCCCGGCCGCAACCGGACGCCCCCCGCCGCCACCCAGGCCGTGTAGCGCGCGGTCTTTTCCGCATGCAGCGCCGCGATGTCGAGGGGGCCGGCCGATACCTCGTCCCGGTAGCGCGCGATCCGTTCCTTGCCGCCCGTGGTGGTCAAGAGCCGCGCGTAATCCGCGACCGACCAATGCCAGCCCAGCCCCGCTGCCCGAAAGGCCGCGTTGAAGGCCGCGCGATGGCCCTCCTCCGTCTCGGCCAGCGTGCCGTCCACGTCGAAGATCAGTGCCTTCAGCCGCATCGTTCAGCCGCCAGCAGTCCCGGCAGCGCCGCGTAATCGTCGAAGGCGAAATCATGCGGCAACGCGTCGACCGGCGTCTTGCGATAGCCCCGTGTATAGAGCCCGAAGCGCATTCCCGCCCGCACCGCCGTCTCGGCATCGACCTCGCTGTCGCCGATATACAGGCCCGGGCCCCCCAGAACATCGAACGCCGCCAGCAGGGGCGCCGCGTCCGGCTTCTTCGTCGGCAGCGTGTCGCCCCCCACCACAGTATCGAAGAACCGCTCAAGCCTGAGCGCGGTCAGGATGCCCAGCGTCGGCGCCTCGGCCTTGTTGGTGCAAAGCCCCAGCCGCGCCCCCTGGCCGACCAGCCGTTGCAGCGTCGGGATGACATGCGGATAGGGGCGGGTCAGCACGGCGGGGGCGGCGGTGTAATGCGCGAACATGCGCGCGGTCATCAGCGGCTGTTCCTCCAGCGGAATACCGCGCGATTGCCGGGCCAGGCTGACCAGCGCCGGGATGCCGTTGCCGATGAAGCGGGTGAGGGTGGGCAGGTCCAGCGGCTTCGCCCCCCATTCCCCCAGCACCCGGTTGATCGCCAGATGCAGGTCCGGCGCGCTGTCGATCAGCGTGCCGTCCAGATCGAAGACGATCCTCATGCCCGCGCCTGCAGGACCGAGTCGCGGATCGCTCTGATATTGGCACCATAGGGAGCGGGGTTCTGGACCGAGCCGCCCTTGAACACGGCCGAGCCCGCCACCAGCACATCGGCGCCCGCCGCGACGACCAACGGCGCGGTTTCCGGCGTGACCCCGCCGTCGATCTCGATCTGCACCGGCCGGTCGCCGATCATCGCCCTGAGCGCGCGGATCTTGTCGGTCATGTCGAGGAACCTTTGCCCTCCGAAGCCCGGGTTGACGGTCATCACGCAGACCAGTTCGGCCAGGTCGAGAAGAGGTTTCACCGCCTCGGCCGGCGTTCCGGGATTGAGCGCGATCCCCGCCTTTTTCCCGGTCGCACGAATGGCTTGCAGCGTGCGGTGGCTATGCGGCCCGGCCTCGACATGCGCCGTGATCACATCGGCACCCGCCTCGGCATAAGCCTCGATATAGGGATCGACCGGCGCGATCATCAGATGCACGTCCATAACGGTCGTCACATGCTTGCGGAAAGCGGCCACGGCCGGCGGCCCGAAGGTCAGATTGGGCACGAAATGCCCGTCCATCACATCGACATGCACCCAATCGGCGCCGTGCGCCTCCACCGCCTCGATCTCCCGTCCGAAATCGGCGAAATCGGCGGACAGGATCGAGGGCGCGATGATCAGCGGCCGCCTCACAACGTGCCCGCCTTGTAGCGCTTCGCCATGTCATCCATCGGGATCACCTTGATCTTGTGGGCATTTCCGGCAGTCCCGAAAGCCTCGAACCGGTCGCGGCAGAGGTCCCGCATCGCATCCATCGCGGGCTTCAGGAACTTCCGCGGGTCGAACTCGCGGCGGTTCTGCTGCGCCACCTTGCGGAATTGCCCGGCCATCGCCATCCGGCAATCGGTGTCGATATTGACCTTGCGCACCCCGTGGCGGATGCCGCGCACGATCTCCTCGACCGGCACGCCAAAGGTCTGGGGCATCTCGCCGCCATGGGCGTTGATGACGTCCTGCAATTCCTGCGGCACCGAGGACGAGCCGTGCATCACCAGATGCGTGTTCGGCAGCCGCTTGTGGATCGCCTCGATCACCCCCATGGCCAGGATGTCGCCGTCGGGCTTGCGGCTGAACTTGTAGGCCCCGTGCGAGGTGCCGCAGGCGATGGCCAAGGCGTCGACCCGGGTTTCCGTCACGAAATCAACGGCCTGGTCGGGGTCGGTCAGCAATTGCGCATGGCTCAGCGTGCCGACCGCGCCATGCCCGTCCTCGGCCTCGCCCTCGCCGGTTTCCAGGGAGCCCAGCACGCCAAGCTCCCCCTCGACCGAGGCGCCGACCCAATGCGCCATCCGGCTCACCCGTTCTGTGATCACAACGTTGTAGCGGTAATCGGCCGGGGTCCTGGCGTCGGCCTTCAGGCTGCCATCCATCATGACGCTGGTGAATCCGTGGCGGATGGCGCTCATGCAGGTGGCCTCGTCGTTGCCGTGGTCCTGATGCATGCAGAGCGGGATCTCGGGATAGATCGCGGCCAGGGCCTCGATCATCTTGGCCAGCATGATGTCATTGGCATAGGAACGCGCGCCGCGGCTGGCCTGGATGATGACCGGCGCGTCGGTCGCCCGGGCCGCCTCCATGATCGCCAGACCTTGCTCCATGTTGTTGATATTGAACGCAGGAACGCCGTAGCCATGCTCGGCGGCATGGTCCAGAAGCTGGCGCAGGGTGATGAGGGCCATGGGTCTCTCTCCTCAGATCAGGCGGCCGAGCGCGACGGCGGTATCGGCCATGCGGTTGGAAAAGCCCCATTCGTTGTCGTACCAGCTGAGGATGCGGACCATCCGGCCCTCCATCACCCGGGTCTGGTCCATATGAAAGACAGACGAATGCGGATCGTGGTTGAAGTCGCTGGAAACATTGGCTTTGTCGGTGTAACCAAGGATCCCCTTCAGCCGCCCGTCAGCGGCCGCGCGGATGGCGGCATTCACCTCCTCGACGCTGGTGTCGCGCTGGGCCTCGAACACCAGATCGACGACCGAAACATTGGGCGTCGGCACCCGGATCGCCACGCCGTCGAGCCTCCCTTTCAGTTCCGGCAGCACCAGCCCCACGGCTTTTGCCGCGCCGGTCGAGGTGGGGATCATGCTCAGCGCGGCGGCGCGGGCGCGGTAGAGATCCTTGTGCATGGTGTCCAGCGTCGGCTGGTCGCCGGTGTAGCTATGGATCGTGGTCATGAAACCCTTGACGATGCCGATCGCGTCATTCAGCACCTTGGCGACCGGGCTCAGGCAATTGGTGGTGCAGGAGGCGTTCGAGACCACCAGATCCTGCGGGGTCAGTGCCTGATGGTTGACGCCGTAAACCACGGTCTTGTCGGCATTTTCGGCCGGGGCCGAAACCAGCGCCCGCTTCGATCCGTTCTTCAGATGCAGCGCGGCCTTGTCGCGGGCGGTGAAGATGCCGGTGCATTCCAGCGCCACGTCCACATCCGACCAGGGCAGGTCCTCGGGGTTCCGGATCGCCGTGACGCGGACCTTGCCACGGCCCGCGTCGATCCAGCCCTCGCCATGCGTGACGCTGCCTGGAAAGCGGCCGTGCACGCTGTCGAATTGCAACAGATGGGCGTTGGTTTCGACGGGGCCGAGGTCATTGATCGCGACGACTTCGATGTCCTTCCGCCCGGATTCATGGATGGCGCGGAGCACGCTCCGGCCGATACGGCCGAAGCCGTTGATGGCAACCTTGATTGTCATACGTTATCCTCAGATCAGGGATTGTGCCGATTTGACAACGGCTTCCGGCGTGATGCCGAAGTGTTCATAGAGGGCGGGCGCGGGGGCCGAGGCGCCGAAACCCGTCATGCCGATGAAGGCATCCTCGGGACGCAGCAGCGCCTCCCAGCCCATGCGGATCGCCGCCTCGATACCAATGCGGGGCGCGTTGCCCAGCACCGCGGCGCGGTAATCGTCAGACTGGCGGGCGAAACGCTCGAAGGACGGGGCCGAGACGACGGCGGTGCGGATGCCGTGGCTCTCCAGCGTTTCGGCGGCCCTGACCGCGATCTCGACCTCGGAGCCGGTGGCGATCAGCGTCACCTGCCGCGCCCCCGGGTCGCGCAGCAAATAGGCGCCGCGGGCGGTCAGGTTCTCGCCTGCTTCGGCGCGGAGCAGGGGCAGGTTCTGGCGGCTCAGAGCCAGCAGGACCGGGCCATCGGTCTCGGCCAGGGCGATTTCCCAAGCCTCGGCGGTTTCCACCGCATCGGCGGGGCGCAGGACAGTCAGGTTGGGGATCGCCCGCAGCGAGGCAAGGATTTCAACGGGTTGATGCGTAGGCCCATCTTCGCCCAGCCCGATACTGTCATGGGTCATCACGAAGATCGTCGGCACGCCCATCAGCGCCGCCAGCCGGATCGCGGGCCGGGCGTAATCGGCGAAGGCGAGGAAAGTCCCGCCATAGGGGCGGAACAACCCGGCCAAGGCGATGCCGTTCATCGCCGCCGCCATCCCGTGCTCGCGGACCCCGTAATGCATATAGTCGCCGGTGAAGTCGCCGGGGCGGACCGATGTCTGACCTTTGGTCCGGGTCAGGTTCGAGCCGGTCAGATCGGCCGAGCCGCCGATCATGAAGGGCAGGGTGCCGTTCACCACCCCCAGCGCCATTTCCGAGGCCTTGCGGGTCGCGACTTTCGGTTTGTCTGACAATAGATGCTGCTTGTACCCGGCCATGGCCTGCGTCAAGGGCGTCAGATCCTTGGCCCGCAAGGCGTTGAAATCGAGCCGGTTCGGCGCCGTGGCAAGCCGCGCCTCCCAGGCCGTCCGCGCCTCGGCCCCCCGGCAGGCGACCCGCGCCCAGGCGGCAGTGACGCTGGCGGGGATCTCGAAGGGCGGATGGGTCCAGCCAAGATGGGCGCGGGCGGCGGCAATTTCCTCGTTGCCGAGCGGGGCGCCGTGGACGTCATGCCCGCCCTGCTTGTTCGGCGCGCCGAAGCCGATCACCGTGCGACAGGCGATCAGCGAGGGGCGGGGATCCCTGCGGGCGGCTTCGATGGCGTCGGCGATCTCGGTCGGCGTATGCCCGTCGCAGGAGAGCACATGCCAGCCCGAGGCGGCGAAGCGCGCCACCTGGTCGGTCGAGGTCGAAAGATCGGTGTCGCCGTCAATAGTGATCTTGTTGTCGTCCCACAGCACAATCAGATGGCCGAGGCCAAGATGCCCTGCCAGATCAAGGGCTTCCTGACTGATCCCCTCCATCAGGCAACCGTCGCCGGCGATGACATAGGTGAAATGGTCGATCAGCCCGGGGAAGCGAGCGTTGCCCAGCCGTTCGGACAGCGCCATGCCGACGGCGGTGGCGATGCCCTGACCCAGCGGGCCGGTGGTCATCTCGATCCCCTTGGCATGGCCGTATTCGGGGTGTCCGGCGGTGCGGCTGCCCAGCTGGCGAAAGGCCTTCAGCTGGTCCATCCCCATGTCGTCGTAACCGAGCAGGTGATGGATCGCATACAGCAGCATCGAGCCATGCCCCGCCGACAGCACGAAACGGTCCCGGTTCGGCCAGCCTGGCGCCGTGGGGTCCAGCGTGACGAAGCGGTTGAAGAGGACGCTCGCCACATCGGCCATGCCCATCGGCATGCCGGGATGGCCGGAATTGGCGGCCTGAACCGCGTCCATGGCCAGGGCGCGGATGGCATTGGCCATCGTGCGTTCATCGGCAATCGGGGAGTGCACGGTCATGAAACCCTCCTCAGGCGCGCAGTTTGCGCGCGGTCGAGACCAGCCGCTCGATCAGCGGGGTCAGGATCAGTTGCATCGCCAGATCCTGCTTGTTGCCGGGGATGACGATGGAATTGGCGCGGGTCATCCAGGAGCCCTGGATCATCGCGGTCAGATAGGGAAAATCGATGCCGCGCGGGTTCCTGAAACGGATGACCACCAGGCTTTCGTCGGGCGTCGGGATCCAGCGGGCGACGAAAGGGTTCGAGGTATCGACCACCGGCACGCGCTGGAAATTGATGTCCGTCTCGGTGAATTGCGGGGTGATGCAATGCACATAGGCATGCATCCGGCGCAGGATCACATCGGTAACGGCCTCGGTCGAATAGCCCCGCGTGGCGCGGTCGCGGTGGATCTTCTGGATCCATTCGAGGTTGATGACCGGCACCACACCGATCTTCAGATCGGCCAGGGTGGGCAAGTTGACCTGATCGTTGACCACGGCACCGTGCAGGCCTTCGTAGAAGAGCACGTCCGAGCCATCGGCAAAGGGTTTCCAGGCGGTGAATTCACCCGGCGGGACGCCGTGCCGCTCGGCCTCGGCCGCGTCATGGACATAATGCCGGGTGCGGCCCCTGCCGGTCTCGCCATAGTCGCGAAAGACCCGCTCCAATTCGCCCAACTCATTGGCTTCATAGCTGAAATGGGAGAACGTCTGGTCGCCTTCGGCATAGCGGCGGGCGAGTTCGTCGCGCATCTCGGCCCGGTTGAAGCGGTGGAAGGCGTCGCCCTCGATGGAGACGGCGGTGATGCCTTCGCGGCGGAAGATCTGGTCGAACGTCGCCTTGACGGTCGAGGTCCCGGCGCCGGAGGATCCGGTGACGGAGATGATCGGGAACTTGCGGCTCATTGGCTGCTCCGAAACAGGCCACGCTTGCCGAACAGCGCCGAGGTCTCGGCCACGGGCAGGTCGTGGTAGGTGGCGACGCGGGCGACCTTGTTGGCCGACCCAAAGACGAAGGGGGTGCGGGCGTGAAGCTGGCCGGGGATGGCGTCCAGCACCGGGTCCACGCCATCGGTGGCCCGCCCGCCCGCCTTCTCGACCAGAAAGGCGATGGGCGCGCATTCGTAGACCAGCCTGAGGCGGCCCGCGCGATAGCCGGGGCGCGCGTCGCCCGGGTAGAGGAAGATGCCGCCCCGGGTCAGGATGCGGTGCGTCTCGGCCACCAGCGAGGCGATCCAGCGCATGTTGAAATTGCGCCCCGCGGGTCCCTCGGCGCCCGCCACGCGGTCGTCGATATAGGCGCGGATCGGCGCCTCCCAGTGGCGGTAGTTCGAGGCGTTGATGGCGTATTCGGTCGATTCCCGGGGCAAAACGGGCAGGGCGCCCAGCAGGCGGAAGTGGCCGGTCTCGGGGTCCAGCACGTATTTCACCGGCACGTCGCCGAAGCTGACCATCAGCGCGCATTGCGGGCCGAAGATCACGTAGCCCGCGGCGCGCAAGTCCCGGCCCGGGCGCAGGAAACTGGCCTCGGGCGTCCGGGCGGCGGGGTAGAGGCCGAAGATCGTGCCGATCGAGACATTGGTGTCGATGTTGGACGAACCATCCAGCGGGTCGATGGCCAGCGCCAGCGTGCCCTCGGGGTCCAACTCGACCACGGTCTCCTGTTCCTCCGAGGCGTAGAAGCGCACGCCCGCCCGGGCCATCGCGGCGCGGAAGGCATCGTCGGCGATGACGTCGAGCGCCTTCTGCGCGTCGCCGTCGCTGTTGGTGCCGGCGCTGGCGCCCAGCGCTTCGTCCAGGCCGCCGCGCTGGATGCGCCGGGCCAGTTGCGCAGCCACCCCGGCCAGCCGGTCGATGGCCTGCGCAAGGTCCTCCGGGGTGCCAGCGGGCACCCGGTCGAGGCTTCTCAGCATGATGATGGATCCTCCCAGATCGGCCGGGCCCGGGGGCCTCTGGCTTGACAGCACCATGCAGCAGGGGCAGTTTTGAAGAAATTTAATAATTCGGAACGGATCTTCAGGATTTTGGAATGCCGCGCCTCGATGCCGTCACGCTGAAGCAACTCCGCGCCCTGATCGCCGTGTCCGAGCATCGCTCGTTGACCGAGGCCGCCGCCGCGCAGCACCTGTCAACACCGGCGATTCACAGCCAGATCAAGGGTTTGGAGGAGGCCGTCGGGCGCCCGTTGCTGATCCGTCCTTCGGAGGGTGCGGCCTTCCTTCCGACCGCCGAGGGCGCCGCGCTGCTGGGGGCGGCACGGCGGATCGAGGCGCTTTTGTCGCAGGCCGGGGACCAGATCCGCGCGCTGGCCACGGGCCATGCCGGGCATGTGACGCTGGGCACGGTCTCCACCGCCAAATATTTCGCCCCGCATCTGGTGGCGATGCTGCAGCAGGCCTGCCCGGATATCGAGATCGCCTTGCGGGTCGCCAACCGGGGCGAGACGCTGGCCGAACTGGATCGCGGCGAATACGATCTGGCGATCATGGGCCGCCCGCCCCGCGACTATCTGCAAGGCGCGGTGCCGCTGGGGCCGCATCCGCATGGCATCATCCTGCCGCCCGGCCATCCGCTGGCGGGGGCCGAGGGCTTCGACCCGGCGCGGCTGATGGCCGAGACCTGGCTGGTGCGCGAACCGGGGTCGGGCACGCGGATCCTGATGGAGCGCTTCCTCGACCGGACGGGCGAGGGGCCGCCCGCGCGGCTGGTCACCATGGATTCGAACGAGACGATCAAACAGGCGGTGATCGCCGGGCTCGGGGTCGCCTTCCTCAGCCTGCACACGGTGGTCGAGGAATTGCGCGCCGGGCGACTGACGCTGCTCAGGGGGCAGGGGCTGCCCTTGATGCGGCATTGGTATCTGATCGTACCGGGCCAGCCCTCGGCCGTGGCGCGGCGGATCGCCGATCAGATCGTGGCGCTTGGCGGCGCCTATCTCCCCGACCCGCCGTTCAGCGGGTGAGGGCGGCGTAGAGCTGCGGCAGGCGCTCGGGCAGGCGGTCCACCCGGTCCAGCACCAGCGCGTTGCGGGGGCCGAAGATGCGGCTCACATAGGCATCCGCCCCGGGATCGAGCGACAGGCAGAAGGGCGTGACGCCCTGCCGCGTGGCTTCCTCGACGGCGCGGCGGGCATCGGCGCGCAAATAGAGCGGGTCGGTCACGTCGATATCGGCGGGCGCCCCGTCGGTCAGCACCAGCATCAGCTTGCGACTGGCTTGCACCGGACCCAGATGATGCGTCGCGTGGCGGATCGCGGTGCCCATTCGGGTGCTGAGCCGCCCCTCGGCGCCCATCAGCCTGGCCTTGGCGATGCTATCCCAGGGTGAGGCGAAGTCCTTGAAGCGGCTGTAGAATACCTGATGCCGCCCGTCCGACTGGAAGCCATGGAGGGCGAAGCTATCGCCGACCCGGTGGATCGCCTCGGCCAAGAGGACGCAGGCGGCCTGTGTGAGGTTCAGCACGGTCTCGCCGCCCGCCGCCGCGTCGTTGGTCGATTCGCTGAGGTCCAGCAGCACCATCACGGCCGTGTCGCGGATCTTGCGGTCGAGGCGCATCATCACCCTTGGATCGGGTTGGCGGCGAAGGCGCGTGTCGATGGCGGCGGCGATGGCGGGGTTGAGGTCCAACTCGTCGCCATCCTCGAGCTTCCGCACCCGGATTGTCCCCTGCGGCCGCATCGCCTCCAGCCGGTGGCGCAGGCGGTCCATGACCTTGCGGTGCCGGTCGAGGATTGCCTCGGCCCTCGCGGGATCGCCCAGCCGGGGCCGCTTTTCCAGCACCGTCGCCCAGGCCGGGCGCATCATCTGGATCCGGTGGTCGAATTCGTCATAGGGGATCGGCGGCGAGAGGGGCTCCTTGCCCTCGCGCTCGTTGAAGCTTGTGCCGTCGTCGTCGACAAGCTCGGCCGCCTGCACCCAGATTTCCTGGGCGTTGGCGCCGGCGGTTTCGACCTCGACCTCGTTCACCATCTCCATGACCGAGACGTATTTGCGCACCTGCGGGGTCATCAGGGGGGCGGTGTCGAAATCCATCTCCTCGAAGGCCCAGAGCACCCGGTTGTCGCAGCGATAGGGGCAGGAGGGGCGGTCGGCCCAGGCTGAAAACGTCTGGCCTTTCAGCCGGTCTGCCAGCCGCAGCCCTAGGTCGCGCGCCCCGTCAGGCGATTGGAGGTCAGACGTTTGGAAGAGGTCAAGAATCCAGCGCTCTAGCGGGTCATCTTCAACACTTTTTCCCAGCAGCAGAGCCCGGGCGATGCGGTCGAATTGCCCGCCGAGGCCGGGGGCCTCGGCGGTATGGAAAGGGGCCCAGAGGTCACGCAGCCGCGGGAAGCGCGCTATGGCAAGGGCCTCGGCACGGGCGTCTTCGATCAGGCCGATGCAGAGGGATTGAAGGGCGTTCAGCCCCTCGCCTTGGAAGGGTTTTCGCAGGCAGGCCAGATGCGCGGCCAGATGGGCGACCTGCGCGCGGTAAAGGTCCAGCGCGGGCAGGCCCTGCCAATCATCCAGCGCGTCGGGCAGGTGCAGGGCGGGGCCCTCAATGAAGGGTTGCAAGCCGGTGCGGCGGTCAAAATCCCCCGCCGTCGGCACCAGAAGGAAATCCCGGCCCCAGAGCGCGCGCAGATAGAGGCCGAGGCGGCGCTGCACATCGACCAGCAACACCCCCTTGCGTTCGCGTTGCAAGATCGCCTTCGACTCGGCTGAGGCCAGGGAAAAAAAGCGGTCGAGTTCGGGGTAATCGGTGCGATGCGCCTCGGCCCCCCAATCGGCCCAACGGCGCAGGCCCCCCAGCGTCAGCACCTCCAGCAGTTCGCCCAGATGGTCCAGCATCGGCCTGAGCGCCCGGGGGGCGCGTGCGAGCAGATGCTCCAGAAACCGCAGGTAGGATCGGAAGAGCCCTGCATCCCCCAGCCGCCGTGCGGCCAGGGGCGCGGTCGCCAGGATGCGCTCGATCACCGCGCCCGAGGTGCGGGAGGCGAAGCCCAGGCAGGCGGGGGCGAGGTCGGCCAGAACCTCCTCGCCGATCTCGCGCGCAACCTGCGGCGCGGCCTCGATCCAGGCCAGCACCACGGACTCACCCCGGCCCATCTGCCTGAGCGCCTCGGCGCCCCTTTCCCAGACCTCCAGCCCCCGGGGCGAGAGGCGGCGGATCGCCTCGGGCCGGGCGGCGTCGAGCGCCGTGGCGATGTCAGAACCAGGTGGCGACGGCGGCATCGAGCGCGTCCCGCATGTCGGGATCATCGGTGATCGGGCGGACCAGCGCCATGGAGCAGGCGGCACGGGGCGCGACGCCCCCGGCGATCAGGCGGCCGGCATGGACCAGCATCCGCGTGCTCAGCCCCTCGTCCAGACCATGGCCCTTGAGGTTGCGGGCGCGGGCGCCGATCTCGACCAGTCTCCGCGCGGTGTCGCCATCGACCCCGCTTTCATGGGCGACGATCTCGGCTTCGATCCCGGGGTCGGGCCAGGTGAAATCGAGCGCGCCAAAGCGTTGCCGGGTCGATTGCTTCAGGTCCTTCATCAGCGACTGGTAGCCGGGGTTATAGCTGATCACGAGCAGGAAATCGGGATGCGCGCGCAGGAGTTCCCCTTTCTTTTCAAGGGGAAGGGCGCGGCGGTCATCGGTCAGCGGGTGGATCGCGACCATCGTGTCCTGCCGGGCCTCGACCACCTCATCCAGATAGCAGATCGCCCCGTGCCGGGCAGCGACGGTCAGCGGCCCGTCCTGCCAGCGCGTCCCCTCGGCATCGAGCAGGAAGCGGCCGACCAGATCCGAGGCGGTCATGTCCTCGTTGCAGGCGATTGTCACCAGCGGGCGGTTCAGCGCCCAGGCCATGTGTTCGACAAAGCGCGTCTTGCCGCAGCCGGTCGGGCCCTTGAGCATGACCGGCATGCGGGCTTCCCAGGCGGCGGTGAAAAGCGCCACCTCCTCGCCCTGGGGCCTGTACCAGGGTTCGGACGCGACGCGGTGCTGGTCGAGAACGTCTTTCATCGGGGCCTCCGGGGAAGGGAGCGGCCCGCCGGAGAGGGGACTCGGCGGGCCGCGGGCGTCAGACCGGGATCCCCCGGTAGACGACCATGTTGGCACCCTGCGACTGGGTGACATTGTTGTAGCCGATCAGCCGGACATGGTTGCCGGGATTGGCCGCGTGGCAGGCGTCAAGCTCGGCGATGATCGCCTCGACGTCGGTTTCGCCGAACATCGGCAGCTTCCACATGTACCAGTAGGTCGATGCGGCGAATTGCGGCTCGGTATGTTCGATGGCCGGGTTCCAGCCGTGCTTGACCACCCATTCCACCTGGCGGCGGATCTGATCCTTGGTCATCTCGGGCAGGTAGGAAAAGGTGCCCATCTTGCGGCTGGCGGGGTCGGAGAGGCGGGAGGTGTAGTCCTGGACGCTCATGCGGGTTTCCTCGTGGCGGCCGGGAGCTGGGGGTTTCACCCCGGACCCCCAGCGTATTTGGGGCAGAATGAAAGGGCGGTCAGCGGTGCTGGACGTCGAGCTTGTCCACGGTGTCGAACTCGAACTTGATTTCCTTCCAGGTCTCCATGGCGACCTTCAGTTCCGGCGAGTGAAGGGCGGCTTTCGTCAGGATGTCCTTGCCCTCGCGTTCCAGGTCGCGGCCCTCGTTGCGGGCCTGGACGCAGGCCTCCAGCGCGACGCGGTTGGCGGCGGCGCCGGCGGCGTTGCCCCAGGGGTGGCCCAGCGTGCCGCCGCCGAATTGCAGGACCGAGTCATTGCCAAAGATCGAGACCAGCACCGGCATGTGCCAGACATGGATCCCGCCCGAGGCGACGGGGAAAACGCCGGGCATCGAGCCCCAATCCTGGTCGAAGAAGATGCCGCGCGCGCGATCCTCCTTGACGAACCGGTCGCGCATCAGGTCGATCCAGCCCAGCGTCGCGGCGCGGTCGCCTTCGAGCTTGCCGACAACGGTGCCGGAATGCAGGTGGTCGCCGCCCAGAAGCCGCAGCAGCTTGGCCAGCACCCGGAAGTTGATGCCGTGGTTGGGGTTGCGGTCCAGCACCGCATGCATGGCACGGTGGACATGCAGCAGCATGCCGTTGTCGCGGCACCACTTGCTCAGCGAGTTATGGGCGGCCCAGCCCAGCGTCAGGTAATCCGACATGATGATCGGCGTGCCCAGTTCCTTGGCGAATTCGGCGCGCTGGAACATGTCCTCGATGGTGGGCGCGGTCACGTTCATGTAGTGACCCTTGCGCTCGCCCGTCTCGGCCTCGGATTTCTCGATGGCTTCCTGGCAGAAGAGGAAGCGGTCGCGCCAGCGCATGAAGGGCTGCGAGTTGACGTTCTCGTCGTCCTTGGTGAAATCGAGCCCGCCGCGCAGGCATTCATAGACGGCGCGGCCGTAGTTCTTGGCGGAAAGCCCCAGCTTCGGTTTGATGGTGCAGCCCAGCAGGGGGCGGCCGTATTTGTCCATCTTGTCGCGTTCGACATGGATCCCGTGGGGCGGGCCGAAGCAGGTCTTCACGAACCAGATCGGGAAGTGCACGTCCTCCAGCCTGAGGGACCGCACCGCCTTGAAGCCGAAGACGTTGCCCACCAGCGAGGTGAAGACGTTGACCACCGAGCCCTCTTCGAAGAGGTCGGCGGGATAGGCGACGAAGGCATAGAAGGCGTCGTCATGGCCCGGCACATCCTCGACCCGATAGGCGCGGCCCTTGTAGAAATCGAGGTCGGTCAGAAGGTCGGTCCAGACGGTCGTCCAGGTGCCGGTCGAGCTTTCGGCGGCGACGGCGGCGGCAGCTTCCTCGCGCGGGACGCCGGCCTGGGGGATGACCTTGAAGACGGCCAGGATGTCGGTGTCCCTGGGGGTGTAATCGGGTTCCCAATAGGTCGAGCGGTATTCCTTGACGCCGGCGTCGTAGCGTTTCGTGGACTGGATGTTCATGCGGGTCTCCTCCCCTTGCTGGGGGGAGTAAGCGTGATTTCAGGACTAATGAAAAATGGATAGTTTTTAGTCAAAGAATAGTGTTTAGTCTATTCATGCGCTATTCCCTCCGGCAATTGCAGATCTTTCGGGCGGTAGCGGAGAGCCTGTCCTACACCCGCGCGGCCGAGGCGCTGCATCTGACCCAGCCCGCGGTCTTTGCCCAGGTCCGCGAATTGCAGGAGCAGCTGGGCCAGCCGCTGATCGAAAGGCTGGGCAAGCGGCTCTACCTGACCGAGGCGGGGCAAGAGGTCCTGGCCTCGGCCCGCGCCATCCTGGCCGAGGCCGAGGCGATGGAGATGCGGCTGGCGGAACTCGGCGGGCTGGCCCGGGGGCGGTTGCGGCTGGCGGTGGTGTCCACGGCGAAATACGACCTGCCCGCGGTGATCGGCGCCTTCAGCGCGGCGCATCCGGGGATCGAGGTGGCCCTGACCGTCGGCAACCGGCAGGAGCTGCTGGCGCGCTTCGCGCAGAATGCCGACGACCTCTATATCCTCGGACAGCCGCCCGAAGGGATCGACGCCGGGGCCGAGGTCTATGCCGAGAACCCGCTGGTGGTGATCGCGCCGCCGGGGCATCCGCTGGCGGGGCGGCAGGCCCGCCTTGCCGATCTGGCGGCCTATCCGTTCCTCATGCGCGAGGAGGGTTCCGGCACCCGCCGCGCGGTCGAGGCCGCTTTCGCCGCAGCCGGGATGGCGCCGAAGGGGCGGATGGAACTGGGCGCCAATGAGGCGGTGAAACAGGGGGTGATCGCGGGGCTGGGGCTCAGCGTCCTCAGCCGGGGCACCGTGGCGCTGGAATTGCGCCACGGCTATCTGGTGGAACTGGCGGTCGAGGGCTTCCCTCTGATGCGCCACTGGTACGTCGCCTGGCCCCGCGCCCGGCGGAAATCGCTGGCGGCCGAGGCATTCCTCGACCGCCTGAGGGCGGGGCCGAACCGGGGTCAGTGACGGCGGTGCGCCGCCAGCGTGTCGCTGCCGAAGACCTTTGTCAGCAGCCAGCGCAGCCGGTCCTTCAGCCCCTCCATCACGCTGAAGAGAGAGGGGACGAAGACCAGCGACAGCGCCGTCGACAGCAAGAGCCCGCCGATCACCGCGATGGCCATCGGAGCCCGGAACTCGCCCCCCGTCGAATGGGCCAGCGCCGAGGGGATCATGCCCGCGGTCATGGCGATGGTGGTCATGATGATCGGGCGCGCGCGCTTGTGACCCGCGTCGATCATGGCGGCGGCACGGTCCTTGCCGTCCTTGATCCCCTCGAGCGCGAATTCGACCAGCATGATCGCGTTCTTGGTCACGATCCCCATCAGCATCAGGAAGCCGATCACCACCGAAAGGCCGATCCCCGCGCCATAGAGATAGAGCGCGAAGATGGCGCCGCCGATGGCCAGCGGCAGGGACAGCATGATGGTCAGCGGCGTGACGAAGCTGTTGAACAGCAGCACCAGCACCACATAGACCAGCATGAGCCCAGCCCCCATCGCCAGCCCGAACGAGGCAAAGATCTCGCCCATCACCTCGACATCGCCCGAGGGCTGGATCTGCGTGCCGGGCGGCATGTTGCGGGCGGCGGGCAAGGCGTCGATGGCGGCCGTTGCCGGGCCCAGATAGGCGCCGGGCGCCAGATCCGCCTGGATCGAGACGCGATAGCGACGGTCGTAGCGCTCGATCACCGAGACGCCCGAGGCCAGGCGCACATCGGCCACGGCAAAAAGCGGCACCATCGTTCCCTGTGACGAGGGCACGCGGAACCCGGCCAGTCGCGAGATGTCGCTGCGGGCCTCTTCGTTCAGGCGAACGCGGATCGGAATGCGCTGCTCGCCGGTGCTGAACTGCGCCAGATTGGCGTCGATGTCACCGATCGTGGCCACCCGGATCGCCGCGGCCAGCGTCGCCGCCGTCACGCCCAGCTGCGCGGCGCGTTCGGGATCGGGGACGATCTGGATTTCCGGGCGCAGAAGCGCCGCCTCGGAAGAGGCATGGCGGATCAGCGGCACGTCGCCCATCTGCTGCAGAAGGGCGGTCGCGGCCTCGGTCACGCCGGCCTCGGTATCGGCCAGCACGTTGATGGTGATGTCGCGTTGCCCCGCGGCGCCCAGCACGAACACCCGCAGGTCGGGCAGATCGGCCAGCCGTTCCTCGATCTCGGCGTTGATCTCGGTCCAGGAACGCTCGCGGGTTTCCTTGTCGCCGTAATTGACCTGGATGCTGAGCGAGGTGGCCGAGGAGCCGTTGACGAAGACGCGCTGCACCTCGGGCACCTGCTCGATGCGGTCCGAGATCTGCTGGGCGGCGGCGCGGGCTTCGCGCAGCGTGCTGCCCGGCGGCAGTTCGACCGAGACGACCGAGCGTCCGGCATCCTCGGCCGGGATGAACTCCTGCGGCAGCAGGGTTGCCGAAAAGATCGAGGCGCCGAAGATCAGCAATCCCGCCAGCAGGGTGACGAAGCGGTGGTGCAGCGTCCAGGTCAGGATCCGTAGATAGCCGCGCATCAGGAAGCCGTCCTTGACCTCATGCGTGCCGGCGCCGGGCTTCGAGCGCATGAAATGCGCGGCGAAGAGGGGGGTGATGAGCCGCGCGACGGCCAGCGAGAACAGAACCGCCACCGCGACCGTCAGGCCGAATTGCTTGAAGAACTCGCCCGCGATGCCGCCCATGAAACTGACCGGCGCGAAGACCGCGACGATGGTCAGCGAAATCGCGATCACCGTGGTGCCGATCTCGGTCGCGGCCTCCATGGCCGCCTCATAGGCCGGTTTGCCCATGTGGATATGTCGGTCGATGTTCTCGATCTCGACGATGGCGTCGTCCACCAGGATGCCGACCACCAGCGTGATCCCCAGAAGGCTGATCGTGTTGAGCGAGAAGCCCAGAAGATCCATGACGATGAAGGTCGGAATCGCCGAGAGGGGCAGGGCGATGAAGGCCACCACCGTGGCCCGCCAGTTCCTGAGGAACAGGAAGACCACGAGGATCGCCAGCGCCGCGCCCTCGTAAAGCGTGTTCATCGCCGAATCGAAAGTCGCCTCGGTGGTGATGGTCGCATCGTCGATCAGCGAGAAAACCGTGTCGGGATATTGCGCCTGCAAGTCGGCCAGCCGGGCGCGGGCGGCGTCGGCCGCCACCAGATCCGAGGCCCCGGTGGCGCGGAAGACGCCGAAGGCCACGACCGGGCGGCCGTTGAACAGGGCGAAGCTCTCGGCTTCGCCCGCGCCGTCGGTGACGGTGCCCAGCTGGTTCAGCGGCACGGTCTGGCCGCTCGGCAGGCGGATCGGCGTGGCGGCCAGCTGCTCGAGCGTCGGCGCCGAGCCCAGCGCCCGGATCACGTATTCCGAGCCGAACATATCCCCCTGGCCGCCGCCCTGGTCGAGGTTGGTCTGCGCCAGTTGCTGGCTGATCGAAGTGGCCGAAAGGGTCAGGGCGAGCAGCCGGTCGGGGTCCAGATCGACCCGGATCTCGCGTTCGGCGCCACCCAGACGGCTGACCGATCCGACGCCCTCGGCGCCCTGCAGCGAGCGCGCCACCACGTCATCGACGAAGGCCGACAATTCCTCGATGCTGCGGGTCCGGTCGGCCACCGCATAGGTCAGGATCGGCCGGCCGGTGAAATCGAGCCGCTGGACGACCGGATCGGTCGCCGTATCGGGCATCGACGAGCGCGCGGCGGTCACCGCATCCTTCACGTCGTTGAGCGCCCGGTCGGTGTTGGTCCCGAACTCGAATTCGATGGTCAGCTGGGCGCTGCCGTCCCGCGCGGTGGCCTGAATATGCCTCAGGCCCGCAATGTCGCTGACCTCGTCCTCGATGGGCTGGATCACCTGGCTGGCGATCTCGGAAGGGGCGGTGCCGGGCGCGCTCACGTCGATCGTGATCACCGGCAGGTCGACGTTGGGCATCTCGGTGACGGGAAGCCGGGCGAAGCTGACCAGCCCCGCGATGCAGAGCACGACGAACAGCGCGATCGGCGGGACCGGGTGCCGGATCGACCAGGTTGACAGGTTCATTGGTCGGCCCCGGTGCTGGTCGCGGCGGCGGTGTCGGCGGCGGTCTCGGTGTCGGTCCCGGGCCGGATCGGCCGCACCACATCGCCGTCGCTGAAGAAGGCGCCGGCGCGGGCCACCACCTCGTCACCCTCGTCCAGGCCCGAGGTGATTTCCTGCCAGGCGTTCCAGGCGATCCCTGTCTGGACGCTGCGCCGTTCGAGCCTGTCGCCCTCGCCCAGGCGCAGGACGTAGGCGCCCTGCGCGTCGCGCAGCACGGCCGAGACGGGCACTGCCAGCCCCTGCCGGTCCTCGGCCACGATCCGCCCGCCGACATAGAGCCCCGGCCGCAGCCCCTCGCGCGCCTCCAGCGCGATTCGCACCTCGCCCAGCCGGGTCGTTGGGCTGACCGTCGGCGCCACCAGCCGCACCTGGCCGGTGACCGGCGGCAGGCCGGCGATCTGCAGCGCGGCCGGGTCGCCGGGGCTGAGCAGAACCAGCTCGGTCTCGATCACCTCGGCCACGGCCTCGACCGTGCCCTCCTCGATGATGCGGTAGATGGGCTCGCCCCCGGCCGAGGCGATGGCGCCGATCTGCCCGTTGCGCGCACTCACCACCCCCGCCACCGGCGAGGTGATCCGGGCATTGGCGTAATCGAGCTGCGCCACATCCAGCGAGGCCTGCGCCTGCTGCAAGGCCGCGCGCGCCGCCTGAACCCCGTCCTCGGCCGATTGCGCGCTGGCCGCGGCGCCCAGCTGCGCGGTCTCGGCTTCGTCCAGCGCCGATTGCGTGGCGGTGCCGCTGGCCCGCAGGCTGCGCAGCCGTTCCAGCACCTGATTGGCCTGCCGGAGCTGGGCGGCGGTGGCATTGACCTGGCTTTCGGCCTGGTTCAGCCCGGCCTGGGCATTGGCCAGAACCGCCTGCGCCTGGGTAACCCGCAGCGCAAGCGTCCGGTCGTCAAGCCGCGCGACCGTTTCGCCCGCCGCCACCCGGTCGCCCACTTCGGCGGCAAGGTCGGTGATGGCGAAACCGCCCGAATGCGGGAAGACCAGCACCTCGTTGCGCGCCACCAGCGAGCCCGAGACCGGTACGACCAGCATCAGCGGCTGGACCGAGGCGGCGGCCACGGTGACCGCCGGGGTGGCCTCGTCGGCGAGGGCGGGGGCAGTCGCCAGGGCAAACGCCAGCCAGAGGCCCGCGGGGGAAAAAGGGGGTCTCGGCATTCCTGGCCTCCACTGCGGCACCGCCGGGTGCCGGGAATGTTCATTTTTGATTGAACGCAGATAAGAGCCTCGGGAGGGTCCGTCAAGAAGCGTTCGGTCTTGAATGACACCTTGTGCCCGATCAGAATAGCATGGTTCACGGACGAGATCATGACCCTGCCGATTTCCCGCACCCGCGCCGATTTTATCGCCTATATGGGCCAGGCGCTCGAGGCGCAGGGGCTGCCGCCGATCGCCGGGCGGATGCTGGGGCTGCTGATCTTCGACGGCGAGCCGCGCTCGTTCAGCGAACTGGCGACCGAGCTCGGGGTCAGCCGCGGGTCGATCAGCGCCAATGCCCGCCACCTGCTGGCGCGCGGCGCCATCATCAAGGAGAACCGCCCGGGCGACCGGCAGGATTATTTCTGCCTCGCGGAACAATCCTTCGACACGATCCTGGCCGAACTGATCGCCCGGATGACGGCAACCTCGCAGGCCGTGCGCGGCTTCGCCGAGGCGCTGCCCGCCGAGGAGGGCGCGCGGCGGCGGCTCTGCGGTCTGGCCGATTTCTATGCCGCCATGGCGGGCGGCGTGACCCAGGCGCTGCAGCGGCTGAGCACGATGCGCTGAGCGGCGGGAGGCGCGCTCCCACCCGCCCACCCCGCGCGCCTCCCGCCGCGGAGAGGGCGGCGCTTGTTGCGACCCCGGGGGGCCAGCCCCCCGGACCCCCCGGCGTATTTTTGGCAAAGTGATGAGAGGGGCGGGGCGTCCCGTCCGGCGGGCGCCCTTTCTCATCTTCGTTCTTCAACTATCCTCGGGGGTGAGGGCTGCCCGGACGAGGCGCCTGTGGCGCGTCGTCAGGTCCGAACGGCCGGAGCGCCAGCGAAGGGCCGGGCAGCTCCCTGGGCCAAGAAAGGGGGGACAGAAAGCCCCCTCTTTCTGTTTCGGCGCGGCGGCACGCCGCGCCGCCGGTCGCCCGAGACATCGGGAAACAAGGGTGAATGTCCGCGCGCTCGCTTATTCCGCGGCGACCGGCCGGGCGTCGACCAGCCCCACGATGTCCATCATGATCCGGTTCAGCTCGAAATCCTTGGGCGTATAGACTGCGGCCACGCCCATGGCGCGCAGGGCTGCCGCGTCTTCCTCCGGGATGATGCCGCCGACGACCACCGGCACCGCATCGAGGCCCGCAATGCGCATCCGCTCCATCACCTCGGCGACCAGCGGCACGTGGCTGCCCGAGAGGATCGACAGGCCGACCACATGCGCCGCTTCCGCCTCGGCGGCCGAGACGATCTCGGCGGGCGTCAGACGGATCCCCTCGTAATGGATGTCCATCCCGCAATCGCGGGCCCGGGCGGCGATTTGCTCGGCGCCGTTGGAATGCCCGTCGAGGCCCGGCTTGCCGACCACGAATTTCAGCTTCCGCCCCAGGGTCGAGCTGACCGCATCGACCGCGGCGCGGATCTCCTCCAGCCCCTCGGTCCGGTTCGAGGGGTTGCGCGACACGCCGGTCGGGGCGCGGTATTCGCCGAAGGCCTTGCGCACCACGAGGCCCCATTCGCCGGTCGTCGCCCCCGCCTTCGCCGCCCTGATCGAGGCGGGCATGACATTGGCGCCCGAGAGCGCCGCCTCGCGCAGCGCGGCCAGCGCCGCCTGAACCGCGCCCTCGTCGCGTGCGCCGCGCCAGGCCTGAAGGCGGGCGATCTGGTCGGCCTCGGCATCGGCATCCGCCACCATGATCGCGCCATCACCCGTGGTCAGGGGCGAGGGTTCGGTGGTGGTGAAGCGGTTCACCCCCACGACCACCGTCTCGCCCTGCTCGATGCGGCCGATGCGTTCGGCATTGGCCTCGACCAGGCGGCCCTTCATGTAATCGATGGCCTGCACCGCGCCGCCCATGTCGTCGATCAGCGCCAGTTCGGCGCGGGCGCCCTCTTTCAGCGCCTCGACCTTGGCCGCGACGACCGGATTGCCGTCGAAGAGGTCGCCGTATTCCAGAAGATCCGTCTCATAGGCCAGGATCTGCTGCATCCTCAGCGACCATTGCTGGTCCCATTTGCGCGGCAGGCCCAGGGCCTCGTTCCAGGCGGGCAATTGCACGGCGCGGGCGCGGGCGTTCCTGGACAGCGTGACCGCCAGCGCCTCGATCAGGATGCGGTAGACGTTGTTTTCGGGCTGCTGCTCGGTCAGGCCCAGGCTGTTGACCTGCACCCCATAGCGGAAACGGCGATAGCGCGCATCCTCGACGCCATAGCGCTCAAGGCAGATCTCGTCCCAGAGTTCCGAGAAGGCGCGCATCTTGCACATCTCGGTGACGAAGCGGATGCCCGCGTTCACGAAGAAGGAAATCCGCCCGACCATCTCGGGGAAATGCTGGGCCGGGACCTTGCCCTTGAGGTCATCCAGCACCGCAATCGCCGTGGCCAGCGCGAAGGCCAGCTCCTGTTCCGGCGTCGCGCCCGCTTCCTGCAGATGGTAGGAACAGACATTCATCGGGTTCCATTTCGGCAGATGCTCCCGCGTATAGGCCGCGACATCGGTGATCATGCGCAGGGACGGTTTCGGCGGGCAGATATAGGTCCCGCGCGAGAGGTATTCCTTGATCAGGTCGTTCTGCACCGTGCCCTGCAGCTGCGAGACATCGGCGCCCTGTTCCTCGGCCACGGCGATATAGAGCGCCAAGAGCCAGGGCGCCGTCGCGTTGATCGTCATCGAGGTGTTCATCTGTTCCAGCGGGATACCGTCAAAGAGGGCCCGCATGTCGCCGATATGGCAGATGGGCACGCCGACCTTGCCGACTTCGCCGCGGCTAAGTTCGTGGTCGCTGTCATAGCCCGTCTGCGTCGGCAGGTCGAAGGCCACCGACAGGCCCGTCTGCCCCTTGGACAGGTTGGTCCGGTACAGCTCGTTCGAGGCCTTGGCGGTGGAATGGCCGGCATAGGTGCGGAAGAGCCAGGGCTTGTCTTTCTTGACGGTGTCTTGGGTCATCGGAGCCTCCGCTATGGATGCAGTCGCAGCGCAACTTTCTTACCCGAAGGGAATAGTGGGACGAAAGATAATGTCAAGCCGGGAATCGCTGCGACGCGGCGCCGGGGGGGCGAACGCAAAACGCCGCCCCGGGGGGCGGCGTTTCAGATGCTGGGGCGCGGGGTTCAGCGCTCTTCGACTTCGGAATAGTCGCGGCGCGGGGCGCCGGTGTAGAGCTGCCGCGGCCGGCCGATTTTCAGCTCCGGGTCGCCGATCATTTCTTTCCACTGGGCGATCCAGCCGACCGCCCGCGACAGCGCGAAGATCGGCGTGAACATCGACGTGGGGAAGCCCATCGCCTCGAGGATGATGCCCGAGTAGAAGTCGACGTTCGGATAGAGCTTCTTCTCGACGAAATATTCGTCTTCCAGCGCGATGCGCTCCAGCTCTTTCGCGACTTTCAGGGTCTCGTTGTCGTGGATGCCCAGCAGGCCCAGAACCTCATCCGCCGATTCCTTCATGACCTTCGCCCGCGGGTCGAAGTTCTTGTAGACCCGGTGACCGAAGCCCATCAGGCGGAAGGGATCGTTCTTGTCCTTGGCGCGGGCGATGAACTCGGGGATCCGGTCCACGGTGCCGATCTCGCGCAGCATCTCCAGGCAAGCCTGGTTGGCGCCGCCATGGGCCGGGCCCCAAAGGCAGGCGATGCCGGCGGCGATGCAGGCGAAGGGATTGGCGCCCGAGGAACCGGCCAGACGCACGGTCGAGGTCGAGGCGTTCTGCTCATGATCCGCGTGCAGCATCATGATCCGGTCCATGGCCTTGGCCAGGATCGGGTCCACGACATAATCCTCGGCCGGGACGGCGAAGCACATGTGCAGGAAATTGCCGGCGTAATCGAGCGAGTTCTTCGGATAGACGAAGGGCTGACCGATCGAATATTTATAGGCCATGGCGGCGATGGTCGGGATCTTGGCGATCATGCGGATCGCCGCGACTTCCCGCTGCCAGGGATCGTTCACATCGGTCGAATCGTGGTAGAAGGCCGACATCGCGCCGACCACGCCGACCATGGTGGCCATCGGATGCGCGTCACGGCGGAAGCCGCGGAAGAAATAGTGCATCTGCTCATGCACCATGGTGTGACGGGTCACACGGGTCTCGAAATCGACCATCTGCTGCGCGGTCGGCAGCTCTCCGTAGAGAAGCAGGTAGCAGACTTCGAGGTGGTGCGATTTCTCGGCGAGCTGTTCGATCGGATAACCCCGATAGAGCAGCTCACCCTTGTCGCCGTCGATATAGGTGATGGTCGAGGAGCAGGACGCGGTCGAGGTAAAGCCCGGGTCGTAGGTGAAAACGTCGCCCTGTGCGTAGAGCTTGCGGATGTCCAGCACGTCCGGGCCGACGGTGGGCGAATGGATCGGCAGGTCGATTGCCTTGTTGCCAATCGTGAGTGTTGCACTTCCCTTGGTGTCTGCCATCGCGTCCCTCGCTCCTTATTAACCAGCGTTGGGCGGCCCAGCCCCGGGCCGCGGGGTAGTCAGCCCCCTGCAGCGGCGTCCGAGAGCCGCGCAAGGGTTTCATCACGTCCCAGAACAAGCATCATGTCGAACACGCTGGGTGACACGGCCCGACCGGCCAGAGCCGCCCGCAGCGAGGGGGCGATCTTGCCGAGTCCGAGGCCGTGCGTCGCTGCAACGTCGCTCACGATGGCTTCGAGTCTTTCGCGGTCCCAGCTAGCATTTTGCAGATGCGGCGTCAATTCACCCAGTATACGACGGGATACCGGATCCAGGGATTTCTCTGCTTTCTCGTCCCGGGCGATCGGACGCTCGGTCAGCACAAAGTGAGCGCGTTCAAGGATTTGGCTGAAGTTGCGCGCTTTCTCTTTCAGGGGCGCCATGGCACGGGCCACGCCGTCGCGCTGCCGCGGGGTCAGCGGGGCGGCCCCGGTGGCCGAAAGATAGGCCTCAAGTTCCTGCAGTGCAGCGCCTTCGTCCATCGCGGTGAAATGCTGCGCCGTCAGGTGGTCCAGCTTTTTCAGGTCCAGCCGTGCCGGCGCCTTGCCGATGCCGCCCAGGTCGAACCATTCGACCGCCTGCGCGTCCGAGAAGAATTCGTCGTCACCATGGCTCCAGCCCAGCCGGGCGAGATAGTTGCGGATCGCGGCGGCGGGATAGCCCATCTTCTGGTAATCCTCGACCCCCAGCGCGCCGTGGCGCTTCGACAGCTTCTTGCCATCCTCGCCATGGATCAGCGGGATATGCGCGAATTGCGGCACGTCCCAGCCCATCGCCTGATAGACCTGCGTCTGGCGCGCGGCGTTGTTCAGATGGTCGTCCCCCCGGATGACATGCGTGACGCCCATGTCGTGATCGTCGACCACCACGGCGAGCATGTATGTCGGCGTACCATCCGAGCGTAAACAAACCATGTCATCGAGCTGATCGTTGCGGAACACCACCCGGCCCTGCACCGCGTCCTCGATCACCGTCTCGCCGTCGCGGGGCGCCTTCAGGCGGATCACGAAGGGCAGGTCGGGATGCGTCGCGGGATCCGCATCGCGCCAGGGCGATTGATAGAGGGTCGAGCGCCCCTCGGCCCGCGCGGCCTCGCGGAAGGCCTCGATCTCGTCTTGCGTGGCGAAGCATTTATAGGCGTGACCGCGGGCCAGCATCTCCTGCGCCACCTCGGCGTGGCGCGGCGCGCGTTCGAACTGGCTGATCGCCTCGCCGTCCCAGTCGAGGCCCAGCCAGGTCAGCCCCGAAAGAATGGCCGCCGTCGCCTCGGGCGTGGACCGCGCGCGGTCTGTATCCTCGATCCTGAGCAGGAACTTCCCGCCCCGGCCCCGGGCATAGAGCCAGTTGAACAGCGCCGTCCGGGCCCCGCCGATATGCAGGAAACCCGTGGGCGAGGGGGCGAAACGGGTGACCACGGCGGCGTTCATCTGTTGTTAACCTTTCGGAAACCAAGGGGGAGATAGGCTGGACGAAACCTCTAGGCAATGACGGGGGCGAGAACAAGTGTGGAGCCCCGCCCAACCCGCCGGGGATCTGCCGCGACCGGGCGCGCCCAGCCTGGCGCGGTGGCTTGCGGCCGCAATCGGGGCCGCCCTCGCCAGGGCACAGGGCGCCTTGTTCCCGCTCGCCCCCGTGGCACTGGGTCTGGGCGTTGGTCTCTACTTCGCCCTGACGGACGAGCCCGGGCCGCTGCTGCTGACCGCCTCGGCGCTGGCCGGGGCGCTCTGCCTGATCGGCGCGCGACTCGGGCCCGATTGGGTGCGGCCGTTGGCGCTGGCCGGGGCGCTGATGGCGGCGGGGCTGCTGCTGGCCACCTGGCGGGCGCAATCCGTCGCCGCGCCGGTCCTGGGCTGGCACCGCTATGGCCCGGTCGAGGGACGGATCGTCGAGGTCGACCGCTCCGTCTCGGACGCGGTGCGGCTGACGCTGGACCGGGTGGTGCTGCCGGGGGTCGATCCCGACAGGGTGCCGCAGTCGGTGCGGGTCTCGGTTCACGGCACGCTGGATCTCGACCCTGTTGCGGGCACGCGGGTCATGCTGACCGGCCGCCTCGGGCCGCCCGGCGGGCCGGTCGAGCCGGGCGGCTTCGATTTCCGGCGTCTGGCGTGGTTCGAGGGACTGGGCGCGGTCGGCTATACCCAAAGCCCGGTTCTGGCGCTGGAGGATCCTGAACCGGGGCTGGCGCTGTCCCTCACCCGTCTGCGCCAGCGCCTGGCGCAAGGCATTCGTGACCGCCTGCCGGGCGAGACGGGCGGCTTCGTCGCGGCGCTCCTGACCGGCGACCGGTCCGGGGTGGGGATCGAGACGACCGAGGATCTGCGCCGCTCGAACCTCGCGCATCTGCTGGCGATTTCCGGGCTGCACATGGGTTTGCTCACCGGCGTCGTCTATGGCGGCCTCAGGGCCTTTCTGGCGCTCTTCCCGGTGCTGGCGCTGCGCCTGCCGATCCGCAAGATCGCGGCCCTGGTCGCGCTGGTTGCCGCCGCCGCTTATCTGGCGCTCTCGGGCGGCAATGTCGCGACGCAACGCGCCTTCGTCATGGTGGCGGTGATGCTGGGCGCGGTGCTGGCCGAGCGGCGGGCGCTGTCCATGCGCTCGGTCGCGCTGGCGGCGCTGATCCTGCTGGCCTGGCGGCCCGAGGCGCTGCTCTCGGTCGGGTTCCAGATGTCCTTTGCCGCGACGGTGGCGCTGGTCGCGGTCTTCCGCTGGCTGCGGGAGCGGCGGCAGGGCGCCCCGCGACTGCGTGGCTGGCGGCGGCTGCTGGCGCCCTTGGCGGGCGCGGCGCTCTGCTCGCTGGTGGCGGGGCTGGCGACCGCGCCCTATGCCGCGGCGCAATTTCACCGCATCGCCGAATACGGGCTTCTGGCGAATATCGTCAGCGTGCCGCTGATGGGGGTGCTGGTGATGCCGGCGGCGGTGCTGGCGGCGGTGCTCTGGCCCCTGGGGCTGGAGGGGATCGGTCTGTGGCTGATGGCGCAGGGGACGCGCTGGATCCTCTTCGTCGCCCATTGGGTGAGCGAGCTTGACGGCGCGGTTCGGCAGGTGCCCGCGCCGCCCGGCTGGCTGATGCCGGTCTTCACGCTGGGGGCGCTCTGGCTGGTGCTCTGGCCCGGGCGCTCGCGCTTGGCCGGGGCGGCGCTGGCGATCGCCGCGCTGGCCTTTTGGGGACTGGGGACGCGCCCCGCGCTGCTGGTCGAGGGCGGCGGCGCGCTGGTCGGGCTGATGACGCCCGAGGGGCGGGCGCTGAGCAAGCCGCGCGGCGCGGGTTTCGTCGCGCGCAACTGGCTGGAGGCCGATGGCGACGGGGCCTCGCAGGCCGAGGCCGCCGGAAGGCCCGGGTTCCAGCCGGTGCCGGGCGGGGTCGCCTTCCGGTTCGGGGGCACGGATTGGCTGCATCTAACGGGCAGGCGCGGGGCCGAGGCGCTGGCGGACGCCTGCCGCGACGGGGTGGTGATCGTCACCGACCAGCGCATGGCGGGGCCGCCCGCCGGGACCTGCACGCTTTGGGATCCGCGGAGCCTGCGGGCGACGGGCGCGCTGGCCTTCGAGGCCGGAGGCGGGATGCGGACGGCGGCCGAAGCCTCGGGCCAAAGGCTCTGGAGCCCGGCGCCGCGCCCGCGCCGGTCGGATTGAGTCCCGACGGCAACACCCCGGGCGGAATGCGCGGGGCCGGGGGCACATAAGCCTCGCCCGGTGACTCGGCGTTTGTTACGCTTGCGGAAACAAACAGGCAAAACAATGAGCAGTGTATCCGGGTTCAGCGGCGTTTATGCCGTGGAATGGGCGCAGACTGCGCCTGGAGAGGAGTGGGGATTGCCGCCAGACCTGCTGGCGGTGGGCATGTCCTGGCGCTGGCGCGGTCTGGCGCAAAGGCTCGATGCCGGGGTGGCCGCACTCTGGCTGGACCGCCCGGCGGACCGGGACGACCCGCGCAGACGGGCCCGGCGCCGGATGAGGCGCCTTTCGCTGGCCGCCATGCCGGACATGGCGGCCGAGGACCTGCAGGATGACGCGCCCGGGGGCGGATCGCTGGTCCTGACCGATGGCGCGCGGCTCTATCCCGCCCGGATTGTCGAGCGGCACGGGCGGCGGCTGGCGGTGTTTCACCCGTTGCTGCCCGCCCCCGATACCGAACTCTGGATCGCCGCGCTGAGCCTTGCGCCCGCGCTGACGCGCCGGGGCGGTGTGATCTGTTTCCTGCCTGGGACGATGATCGCCACCCCCGGCGGCCCGCGCGCCGTCGAGACGCTGGAACCCGGCGCGACGGTCTTGACCCGCGACAACGGCGCGCAGCCGGTGGTCTGGCGGGGCGAGACGCGGCTGTCGGGGGCCGAACTCTACCTGCATCCCCATCTCAGGCCCCTGCGCATCGCCGCCGGTGCCTTGCCTGGCGGGCGGCCGGACAGCGACCTGCTGGTCTCGCCGGCGCACCGGCTCCTGATGCCGGCGCCCGAGGGGCTGGGCGCGGGCGAGGTTCTGGTCGCGGCGGCGCATCTGGAGGACGGGCGCGGCATCCGGCGCGATTTCGCGCTGCCGGCCGTGCGCTATGTCCATCTGATGCTGGAACGCCACGAGATCCTGACCGCCAACGGTCAGCCCTGCGAGAGTTTCCACCCCGGCATGGCCGATCCGGCGGTGCTGAAATGGCACGCGCGCACGCTGGAAAAGGCGGCGCCGGGGCTGGTGGGTGATCCGGCGCGCTTCGGCGAGCCGGCGCGGCGCTGCCTGACGCGGGGCGAAGCGGCAATCCTGCGCTTCGCCACCATTTGATTACGAGGGCATCCGCCCGCCCGGGGTCATCGTGTCGACCGCGCCGGGCAGGTGCTGGGCCAGCTGCGCCAGCAGCGCCTGCGGGTCCATGCCGGTCGTCGCGGCGAGGTTGTTCAGCGCCTCGGGGCCCAGCGCCTGCTGCACCTGTTCGGGGGTCACCGCCTGGTTCTGGCCGTTGCCGACCCAGCTTTGCGCGATGCCGCCCAGCCCGTTGCGCTCGAAATTCTGGATCAGGCCCTGAACGCCGCCGTTGTTCTGCAGGACCTGTTCGATGACGCGCGCGGCGCCCGCGCCCACGATCCCGCCCAGGATACCGTCGAGGAGTCCCATGGTGCCCATTCCTTCTCGCTGTTGCTGACGCCCCGGGGTCGGCCGGGTTCGCCCAGCGGAGCACGCAGACACGGGCTTGGCAAGCAGGGAACGGTGGGGCGGGGAACTTTGGGCGGCGGCTGGCTCAGCGGCGGCGGAAGCGGCGCCAGATCGCCCGGCCGCGCACCAGCAGCGCGGCGACCCGAGGGCGCAGCCCCGGCAGGTCGACGGCCAGCAGGATCAGCCCGACCGGCACCATCCAGAAGCCCAGCACCGGCAGGAAGCCCACCAGACCGCCCAGGATCAGCAGGATCGCCACCGGCAGCCGGATCCAGAACCGGCCCGGCGCGGCGAGGCCCCTGAGGGGCCCGCCGACGCCCGGCAGGCTGCGGCCCATGCGGTCGAGCTGACGCTCGAAACGGCGGTGGTGGCGGTTCATCGCGGCCCTCTGGCTGGTTGGCCGTGGCGATGTGGGGTAGGGAAGGGGGATCGGCAAGGGGCGGGTTCGTCAACTTCCGGTCAGCCCCCGCCCGATTTTTCTGAACGGATTGACAGTGCCGGGCGGGGCTGTATAAGCGCGCCGTCCGGGTGATCCGCCCCTCAAGGCGGTGGCCCGGATTTTCATTGGTGTTGGGGGACCCCGCAAGGGGAAGCCTGTCGCCGGGGAAACCCGGAAAGGACAACGCCCTTTTACGTGACTCGGCCCTGCGGGCCGGTGCCCACGGGCAGGCAGAGCGGCGCAGAGCTGTTCGAGGCCCGAAAAGTGGGAACCGGTTTTCGGACAAGCCGAGAAAGCCAAAACGAAAAGGAGATCAGCCGTGACCAAACGCACGACTGCCAAGTACAAGATCGACCGCCGCATGGGCGAGAACATCTGGGGCCGCGCCAAGTCGCCGGTCAACAAGCGCGAATACGGCCCCGGCCAGCACGGCCAGCGCCGCAAGAACAAGCTCTCGGACTTCGGCACCCAGCTGCGCGCCAAGCAGAAGCTGAAGGGTTATTACGGCGACCTGACCGAAAAGCAGTTCAAGAAGATCTACGCCGAAGCCGCCCGCGTGAAGGGTGATACCGGCGAGATGCTGATCGGCCTGCTGGAGCGTCGCCTCGACGCCGTGGTCTACCGCGCCAAGTTCGTGCCGACCATCTTCGCCGCCCGCCAGTTCGTGAACCACGGCCATGTGACCGTGAACGGCAAGCGCGTGAACATCGCCTCCTACCGCGTCAAGGAAGGCGACGTGATCGCCGTCCGCGACCGCTCGAAGCAGCTCGCCATCGTCCTGGAAGCCGTCGCTTCCGCCGAGCGTGACGTGCCCGATTACCTCGAAGTCGACCATTCCAAACTGACCGCGACCTTTGTGCGCACGCCGGGTCTGGGCGATGTGCCCTACGCGGTGCAGATGGAACCGAATCTCGTCGTTGAATATTACGCGAAGAACTGATCCGGCCACGGCTGAGGTCTTGCCTTTGGGGAAGGGCCGCGCCGGGGAACCGGGGCGGCCCTTTCGCATGCGTGGCTCCGAAGAGCATATTTTCGGCAGAATGAAGCCAGCGGGGCGATACGAGGGACCCGGGCGGGTAGCCGCCAGGATCATCACCGGATAAATGCGTTCTGGGGGACATGAAGACATGAACGACGCCATCCGCCCGCAACCCGGGATCATGGAGATCGCGCTTTATGTGAGCGGCGAGAGCAAGGTCGCGGGCAAGACCGAGGTGTTGAAACTCTCGTCGAACGAGAATCCCTATGGCCCCTCGCCCCGGGCGCAGGCGGCTTTTGCGGAGGCCGCGGCGTCCCTGCATCGCTACCCCTCGACCGATCACGCCGAGCTGCGGGCCGCGATTGGCGAGATCCACGGCCTCGATCCCGCGCGGATCATCTGCGGCGTGGGTTCGGACGAGGTGCTGCAATTCATCACCCAGGCCTATGCCGGGCCGGGCGATGAATGCATCACCACCGAGCACGGGTTTTCCATGTACCCGATCCTGGCCCATGCGGCGGGGGCGGTGCCGGTCACGGTGGCCGAGGCCGAGCGGCGGGTCGATGTAGACGCGATTCTGGCGGCGGTGACGCCGCGCACGAAGATCGTCTTCATCGCCAATCCCGCCAATCCGACCGGGACGATGGTGGCCGAGGCCGATCTGCGCCGCCTGGCCGAGGGGCTGGGCGCGGGGGTGATCCTGGTGCTGGACGGCGCCTATGCCGAATTCGCGGGCGATTTCGACGGCGGCGTCTCGCTGGTCGAGGACTTCCCCAATGTGGTGATGACCCGTACCTTCTCGAAGATCCACGGGCTGGGCGGGCTGCGGATCGGCTGGGGCTATGCCCGGCGCGAGATCATCGAGGTGCTGAACCGCATCCGCCAGCCCTTCAACCTGAGCCTCGCGCAGATGGCGGCGGCCGAGGCGGCGGTGCGGGATTTGGATTACACCCGCTTCTGCGCCACCGAGAATGCGCGCTGGCGCGAGTTCCTGAGGAATGGCCTGGTGCAGATGGGCGTCGCCTGCGACGAGAGCTTCGCCAATTTCGTGCTGGCCCGCTTCGCCAGCGCCGAGGAAGCCGACGCGGTGGACCGTGCGCTGAGGGAGGACGGAATCCTGGTGCGCAAGGTGGGGGGCTATGGCCTGCCGCAGTGCCTGCGCATCACCGTCGGCGACGAAGCGGCCTGCCGGCGTATCCTCGGCGTGATCGCCACTTTCAAGGGAATCCGCTGATGGCGCAGGTCTATGAACGGGTGGCCCTGATCGGGCTGGGGCTGATCGCCGGGTCGATGGCGCATGCGATGAAGCGGCGGGGGCTTGCGGGCCATATCGCGGGTTTCGCCCGTACTGCGGAAACCCGCAAGGCGGCGGCCGAGATCGGCTTCATCGACAGCGTGCATGAAAGCGCTGCCGAGGCGGTCAAGGGCGCGGACCTCGTGGTCCTTGCCGTGCCGGTCGGTGCGATGGGCGCGGTGGCCGAGGAAATCGCCCCGCATCTGGCCCCCGGCGCGACCGTGACTGATGTGGGCTCGGTCAAACAGGCGGTGATTGACGCGGTGGGGCCGCATATCCCCGAGGGCGTGCATTTCATCCCCAGCCATCCGTTGGCCGGGACCGAGCATTCGGGGCCCTATTCGGGCTTCGCCACGCTCTTCGAGAACCGCTGGTGGCTGCTGACCCCGCTCGAGGGCGCCGATCCCGAGGCCGTGGCTCGGCTCCGGGCGCTTTACGAAGGCGTCGGCGCCAATGTCGACACGATGGAGCCCGGGCATCACGATCTGGTGCTGGCGGTCGTGTCGCATACGCCGCACCTCATCGCCTATACGATGGTGGGCGTGGCCGATCACTTGCGCCGTGTCTCGCAATCCGAGGTGATCAAGTATTCGGCCTCGGGCTTTCGCGACTTCACCCGGATCGCGGCCTCGGACCCGACGATGTGGCGCGATGTTTTCCTGACCAACAAGGAGGCGACGCTCGACATCCTCGGCCGCTTCACCGAAGAATTGTTCGTGCTGCAACGAGCGATCCGCATGGGCGACGGCGACCATCTTTTCGATTACTTCACCCGCACCCGAGCCATCCGGCGCGGGATCATCGAGGCCGGGCAGGACACCGATGCGCCGGATTTCGGCCGGGTGCGGAAGGGCTGAGCGGGTGGCGTTCTGGCGCATCTCCCTGCTGGTTCTGGCGCTGATGGCGCCGGGGCCGGGCTGGGGAGAGGCGCCGTTGACATCGCCCCCTCCGCGCGCCCGTCCGGCCGCCCCGGGCATCGACGCGGCCGTCGCCGCCGCCCTGATCGCCCCGCCCCCGCGTCCGCCCGGTGCTGTCCCGCTCAGCGAGGCGGTCGCGGCCGAGGCGCTGGCCGCCCAGCAGGCCGCCGATGCAGCCCGCCACGCCGCCGAAGCCGCGCAGGCGGCGCGGATCGAGGCCGAGCGGCAGGTGGCCGAACGCGTCGCGCATGACGAGGGCGCCGAGGCGGCCGAGATCAGCCCGCTTGCCGTCGCCAGCAGCCTTTTTCCGCGCCGCCGGACCTCGTCGGTCGTGCAGCGTTTTGCGACGCTGGCCGCGATCCGGGCGCAGGAGAGGGCCCAGCAGCAGACGGCCGCCGTGGCCGTACCCAACCGCACCGGCGGCCCTTCGGGCAGCGGGCTTTGCGGGGTGCGGGGTCTTGCCGGGCGGGAATTGCCGCGCATCACCTCGACCACGCAGGGCTGCGGCATCGCCCGGCCGGTCAGCGTGACCTCGGTCAACGGCATCCCGCTATCACTGGCCGCGACCCTCGATTGCGACGCGGCCACGGCCTTCGAACGCTGGGTCCGCACCGAGGCGCTGCCTGCCATCGGCCGGACCGGTGGCGGCGTCACGCAGATCCGCATCATGGGCCATTATTCCTGCCGACCCCGCAACAACCAGCGCGGGGCGCGGATTTCCGAGCACGGGCGGGGCAGGGCGGTGGATGTTGGCGGCTTCCGGCTGGCCGACGGCACCGTCGTCACGGTCGAGCAGCATTACCGCCGCGGCCCTTACCGGCGCATGATGCGGCAGATGTACCAGGCGGCCTGCGGCATCTTCCGCACCACGCTGGGCCCCGATTCGGACCGTTTCCATCAGGACCATTTCCACTTCGACGTGGCCCAGCACCGGGGCGGCGGCACCTATTGCCGCTGAGGGCTTCTGACGCTGCGTGACTTTGGCCCGAGGCTCTTTGTGCAGGTGCAGCACGGGTCTATACAGGGGCCGAGGAGCATCACGGAAAGGGATGGACATGGACGAGATCGTCATTCTCAGCGGCGCGCGCAGCGCCATCGGCACCTTCGGCGGCAGCCTCTCGGGCCTGCCCCCGGCGGAGGTGGCCACCCAGGTCTCGAAAGCGGCGCTGGAGCGTGCGGGCGTCCAGCCCTCGCAGATCGGCACCGTCGTCTTCGGCCATGTCATCAACACCATCCCGCGCGACGCCTATCTGTCGCGCGTGGCCGCCATCGGCGCGGGCATTCCCGACACGACCCCGGCGATGAACGTGAACCGGCTCTGCGGCTCGGGCGCGCAGGCCATCGTCTCGGCGGTGCAGGCGCTGGCGCTGGGCGACGCGGATTTCGCGCTGGCGGGCGGGGCCGAGAGCATGAGCCGCGCCCCCTATATCGTGCCCGCCGCGCGCTTTGGCCAGAAAATGGGCGATGCGCAGGTGCTGGACATGATGCTGGGCGCGCTGACCTGCCCCTTCGGCACCGGCCATATGGGCGTAACGGCCGAGAACGTCTCGGCCGAGAACGACATCAGCCGCGAAGCGCAGGACGCCTTCGCCCTGGAAAGCCAGCAGCGGGCGGCCCGCGCCATCGCCGAGGGCCGCTTTGCCAGCCAGATCGTCCCGATCACGGTGAAGGGCCGCAAGGGCGACGTGGTTTTCGACACCGACGAGCATCCCAAAGCGACCTCGGCCGAGGCGCTGGCCGGTCTGCGCCCGGCCTTCAAGAAGGACGGCACGGTGACCGCGGGCAATGCCTCGGGCATCAATGACGGCGCCGCAGCGCTGGTGCTGGCGCGGCGTGACGCGGCCGAAAAGGCCGGGCTGAAGCCGCTTGCCAGGATTGTGGGCTATGCGGTCGCCGGCGTGCGGCCCGAGGTGATGGGCATCGGCCCGATCCCGGCGGTACAGCAGCTCTGCGCGCGCACCGGCCTCACGGTCGAGGATTTCGACGTGATCGAATCGAACGAAGCCTTCGCGGCGCAGGCGCTGGCGGTGAACAAGGGCCTCGGCCTCGATCCCGCCAAGGTGAACCCCAACGGCGGCGCCATCGCGCTGGGCCATCCGGTCGGCGCGACCGGCGCCATCGTCACCGTCAAGGCGCTGTACGAGCTGGAGCGGATCGGCGGGCGCTACGGGCTGATCACCATGTGCATCGGCGGCGGCCAGGGCATCGCGCTGGCCATCGAGCGGCTGTGACAAAAGGTCTTTGACGCGCAAGGCGGGTTAAGGACCTATTCACCCATACCGGGGATCCTCGGCGGACCGGCCCTGCGCCGGTCCGTCGATTCAGGGTTCCGGGGCAGATGACGCTCTTCGACAAGCTCACTCAGGAGCGGCGCGCGCGGCTGACCGCCGAGCAGCGCCTCGAACAGCGAACGCGCGAGCGCGATCAGGCGCTGGCCCAGATCGATGCCATGCGGGCCGAACTTCATTCCCTGCGCCAGCGGGGCCGCACCAGTGCGCTGGAAGAAGCGCAGCGCGCCGCCGAGGTGCAGACATTGCAGCACCGCGCCCGGGCCGAGACCGAGACTGCGCAGCGCCATGCCACCCAGGCGGAACGGCGATTGTGGGATTCGATCAACACGATTCGCGACGGATTCGCGGTCTTCAACAGCCAGCAGGAGCTGGTGATCGCCAACCAGGCCTATCTGGGGGTGTTCTCGGGCATCCCCGAGGTGCAGATCGGCATCACCTATCGCCGGCTGGTGGAAATCCTGGTGCATGAGGAACGCGTCCAGGTCGATGCCGGCAGCCAGGACGCCTGGATCGCCGCCATGCTGGCCCGCTGGGACGCCGAGGAGATCGAGCCGATGCTCCTGACCTTCACCCGGGGCGATACGGCGCGGATCTACGATCGGCGGGCCCGGGGGGGCGATATCGTGAGCCTGGTGCGCGACATCACCGAAACCCAGCGCCACGCCGCGGAACTGGACGATGCCCGCCAGCGGGCCGAGGCCGCGAACCGGGCGAAATCGGCCTTCCTGGCGAATATGAGCCACGAGATCCGCACGCCCATGAACGGTGTCGTCGGCATGGCGGAACTGCTGTGCGACACCAGTCTCAGCGACGAACAGAGGCTTTATGCCGAGACCATCCGCTCCTCGGGCGAGGCGTTGCTCAACATCATCAACGACGTGCTCGATTTCTCCAAGATCGAGGCCGACAAGCTGACGCTGCATCCCGAACCCTTCGATCTGGAACGCTGCATCCATGAGGTGCTGATCCTGCTGCAGGCGGGCGCCCGCAAGCGGCGCATCGACCTGCTGATGGATTACGACCTGTTCCTGCCCACCCGGTTCATGGCCGACCCGGGGCGCATGCGGCAGGTGATGACCAACCTGATCGGCAATGCCGTCAAGTTCACCCAGAACGGCCATGTCCTGATCCGCGTCGTCGGCCTGGACGAGGGCGCGGGGGCCTGCCGGGTCACCGTGACGGTCGAGGATACCGGCATCGGCATCGCGCCCGAGCATATCGAGCGGATCTTCGGCGAATTCGCCCAGGTCGACGAACAGGCCAACCGCAAGTTCGAGGGGACGGGGCTGGGCCTGGCCATCACCCGCCGCCTGATCGAGCTGATGGGCGGCCAGATCTGGGTCGAGAGCGAGTTCGGCAAAGGCTCGTGCTTCGGTTTCGCGCTGACCCTGCCGTTGGCCGAGGCCGCAGCGCCCTTCACCCATGCGCCGATCCGGCTGGAGCATGTGATGGCGGTGGACGACAATGTCATCAACCGCACGATCCTCGAGCGGCAGCTTGCCGCGCAGGGCCTCAGGGTGACAATGGTCGGCAGCGCGCAGGCGGCGCTCGATCTCTTCGCCGCGGGCGCGGGGGTGGATCTGCTGATCACCGATCACGAGATGCCGGGCCTCGACGGGCTGGATCTGGTGCTGAAGCTGCGCGCGGCGGGGCATAGGGTTCCGGTGATCCTGCTCAGTTCCAGCCCTGCGGTGCTGCGCGATCATCCGGGAATCGGCGAACTTCGGGCGATCCTGCAAAAGCCCTTGCTGCGGCACGATCTGGTGCGCCAGTTGCACCTTCTGTCAGCGCCCGATGGCCAGCCGCCGCCGCGCCCGGTTCCCCGTCTGACCCCAGCGGCGGCCCCGGCCGCGGCCGGGCGGCGGATGCGGATCCTCGCGGCCGAGGACAACCGCACCAACCGGCTGGTCTTTTCCAAGATGATCGACGGGCTGGCGGTCGATCTGACCTTTGCCGAGGATGGCCTGCAGGCGGTCGAGGCGTTTCGCGACAGGAAACCCGACCTCATCTTCATGGACATCTCCATGCCTGGCATGGACGGTCGCGCCGCCACGCGCGAGATCCGGCAGATGCCGGGCGGTGCCCAGGTGCCGATCGTGGCGCTGACCGCGCATGCCATGGCGGGGGACCAGGACGACATCCTGGCGGCCGGGCTTGACCATGTGATGACCAAACCCCTGAAGAAGCCCCTACTGATGGAAATGATCCAGCGCTACCGCCCCGATGAGGCCTGTCCGGTCGCCCCGCCGCAGGAACGCCAGGCCTGAGCCATGGTGAAGGCTTGCGGCGGGCGGGTGCAGGCCTTACCTGAGGGGGACTCCCGACCAAAGAGGTTGCCATGACGTCCCTGATCCAGATCCTTCTGATGCTCCTCAACGTCGTGTGGTGGATCGTCATCGTGCATGTGATCATGTCATGGCTGATCAATTTCCAGGTGCTGAACCTGCGTCAGCCGCTGGTCGCGCAGATCTGGGACGGGCTGAACCGGCTGCTCGATCCGCTCTATTCGCGGATCCGGCGGCTTCTGCCCAACATGGGTGGTCTGGACCTGGCGCCGCTGATCGTGCTGCTGGCGGTCTATGCGCTGCAGATCGTCCTGGTGAACAACTTCGTCTATCCGCGCTGATCCGGTGAGCGAGGCCGCCGTCTCTGACCGCAGCCGCGACCTGCTGGCGCGGGTCTTCGGCTTTGCCGCCTTCCGCCCCGGCCAGGAAGAGATCGTCGAGGCGGTGATCGCCGGGCGCGACGTGCTGGCGATCATGCCCACGGGTGGCGGCAAGTCGCTGTGCTTTCAGTTGCCGGCCCTGGCCCGGGACGGGCTGACGGTGGTCATCTCGCCGCTGATCGCGCTGATGCGCGATCAGGTGCGGGGCTTGCAGGAAGCGGGCGTCGCCGCGGGCGCGCTGACCTCGGGCAACACGCCCGAGGAGAACGAGGAGATCTTCGCGGCGATGGAGGGCGGGCGGCTCAAGCTCCTCTATATCGCGCCGGAACGGTTGGCGTCCTCGGGCACCACGGCGCTGCTCAGGCGCTCGGATTGCCGGCTGATCGCGGTCGATGAGGCGCATTGCGTCAGCCAATGGGGCCATGACTTCCGCCCCGATTACCTGCGCATCGGTGAACTCAGGCAGGCACTGGGCGTGCCGCTCGCCGCCTTCACCGCCACCGCCGACCGCGCCACGCAGGACGAGATCGTCCAGCGCCTCTTTGCCGGCACGAGCCCCGAGACCTTCCTGCGCGGCTTCGACCGGCCGAACATCCGGTTGGCCTTTGCCGCCAAGGACAGCCCGCGCAAGCAGATCATGGCCTTCGCCGCCGCCCGCAAGGGCCAGTCCGGCATCGTCTATTGCGCGACCCGGGCCCGGACCGAGACGCTGGCCCGCGCGCTGGAAGAGGCCGGGCACAATGCCCGCGCCTATCACGGCGGGATGGAGGATTGGGAGCGCCGCAAGGTCGAGACCCTGTTTCAGACCGAGGAAGGCCTCATCGTCTGCGCCACCGTCGCCTTCGGCATGGGCGTGGACAAGCCCGATGTGCGCTGGGTCGCCCATTCCGACCTGCCCAAATCCATCGAGGCCTATTATCAGGAGATCGGCCGCGCCGGGCGTGACGGGCTGCCGGCCGACACGCTGACCCTCTACGGCCCCGACGACATCCGCCTGCGCCGGGCCCAGATCGACGAATCGAACGCGCCCCCCGAACGGCGCGAAGCCGATCACGCCCGCCTCAACACGCTGCTGGGTCTGGCCGAGGCCACCGCCTGCCGCCGCCGGATGCTGCTGGCCTATTTCGGCGAAGTGTCGGAGCCCTGCGGCAATTGCGACCTCTGCGAGCGTCCGGCCAAGACCTTCGACGCGACCGAGGCGGTGCGGAAGGCCCTGTCGGCCATGCTGCGCACGGGCGAGAGTTTCGGCACCGGCCATCTGGTCGACATCCTGACCGGCACGCTGACCGACAAGGTCAAGCAATGGCGCCACGACGATCTGCCGACCTTCGGCGTCGGGCGGGAGTTGAGCAAGCACGCCTGGCAGGCGGTCTTCCGGCAGATGATGGGCCGCGATCTGGTGCGCCCCGATGCCGAACGCCACGGCGCGCTCAGGATGACCGAGGTCGCGCGGCCGGTGCTGAAAGGCGAGCAGGCGCTCACCTTCCGCGCCGATACCGTCGAGCGGATCGCCACGCGGGCCGAGCCCCGGGCGCTGGTCTCGGACGAGGACGCGCCGCTGCTCTCGGCGCTGAAAGCGATGCGCCGGGCGCTGGCCGACCGGGCCGGGGTGCCGCCCTATGTGATCTTCACCGACCGCTCGCTGATCGAGATGGCCGAGCGGCGGCCCGCGACGCTGGACGAATTCGCGGCGATCTCGGGTGTGGGGGCCACCAAGCTCGACCGCTACGGCCAGACCTTCCTCGGCGTGATCACCGGGGCCGAGGCCCCCGCCGCCCATCCCGCGCGCCGCAAGCTCGCCGGCAGCGAGGCGGGCGAGATCATGGACCGTCTGGCCGAGGCGCAGGCGGCGCTGACCCGGGGCGAGGACGGCACCGGCAAATACCTCGTCTGCACCCATGCAACGCTGCGCGCCATCGCCGAGCGCCGCCCGCGCAGCCTGTCGGAACTGGAGCGGATCCAAGGCATGGGCGCGGCCAAGGTCGAGCGGTTCGGCGAGGCGTTCCTGGGTGTTCTGGCCGACAGCTAGGCCAGCGCGGCTTCCGGGCCCAGCAGCACGAAAACCAGCACCGCCGAGTAGAAGACGAAGCTCGCCGCCAGCACGAAGACATGCCAGATCGTGTAATGGAAGGGCAGGCGGCGCCACAGGTAGAAGACCACGCCCAGCGTATAGAGCCCGCCGCCCACGGCCATCAGCACCAGCACCGCGGTCGGCAGCGCCGCGAACAGCGGCCCGCCGGCCACCGCGCCCGCCCAGCCCATCCCGAGATAGAGCGCCAGCGCGATCCATTTGAACCGTTCGGGCGAGACGATCTTCAGCGCGATCCCGGCCAGCGCCGCCCCCCAGACGCCCAGCGTCAGCGCCACGCCATGGCCCGACAGCAGGGTGAAGGGTGTATAGGTGCCCGCGATCTTCAGATAGATCGCCGCATGGTCCAGCCGGCGCAGCAGCCATTCCTTGGCCGTCCCCAGGCCCGAGGTCTCGCCGATATTGTAGAGCGCCGAGAAGAGAATCATCAGGATCAGCGCGCCGCCATAGACCGAGACGCCGGTGATCGAGGCCGCATCGCCCCGATAGAGCGCGGTCAGCACGATCAGCACCGGCACCGCCATCAGCACCAGCATCAGCCCGGCGACATGCACCACGGCATCCGAAATCTGTTCGGCCTTGGAATAGGCGGTGCGGAAGGCGCCGGTCATCATTGTCTCCTTGGGATAGTCCCATGCTAGGCGCGCGCGCGGGTCAGGGCAACGCCGACGCTTGGTCAACCTTGCCATCGCCGTGTAACCGTTTCGTCAACCGGGCGGTTTCCTGCCGGTCTGACGCTGCGGCGCGGGTTGACCCGGGCCGTTCGCTGGCCGAGGCAGGGCCTCAGCCGCAGGAGGTCCCGCATGTATCCCCTTCTTCGCTTCGCAAAGGAAACGGTGACCCACCACCGCCGCCCGCTGGGCCTGTTCGAGACGCATGTCTCGCATCACCTCTGCTGGCCCTGGGACCTCGACCCCTGGATGGAACTCAACAACGGCCGGACGCTGACGCTCTACGATCTGGGGCGAATCCCGCTGTGCACCCGGATCGGGCTGACGAAGGTCGTGTTCGGGAACCGCTGGGGGATGACCGTGGCCGGGTCCACCGTGCGCTATCGCCGCCGGATCCGCGCCTTCCAGCGCTTCGAGATGCACAGCCGGCTCCTGGGCTGGGACGCGCGCTTTCTCTATATCGAGCAAGCGATCTGGCGCGGGGGCGAGGCGCTCAACCACCTGCTGGTGCGGATGGCGGTCACCGGGCCCCGGGGGATCGTGCCGCCCGCCGAGGCCTTGGCGCGACTCGGGCCGGTGACGCAGGCGCCGGACCTGCCCGATTGGGTCCAGGCCTGGATCGCCGTCGATGCCGAACGGCCCTGGCCGCCGCAGGTCTGAGGGCTAGCGCCTGCGGGCCGTGCCCGGCCAGGAGAAAATTCTGGAACCATTCCAAAGTGTGATCTGGATCATGGCGACTCCCTTCGTCCCGTGATCGCCTGTCGGCAACGCGCGAGTCACCGGGGCCGGTCTGACACGGACGCTTGCCCGGTCCCCGAACCAACGGAGGTTACCCGTGACATCTGTATCATTTACCCGTTTGACGTTGCCGGCCCCGGTTCTGGCCCTGGGTCTGGCCTTGAGCCTCGTCGCTCCGGCGGCGGCGCAGGACATGGCCGACTACCGGCCCCTGTTCGAGCCCCTGCCGGCTCTGGCGCCGATCCCGGCCGGCCGCGCGATGACCGAGGCGCGGATCGCCCTGGGCCAGATGCTGTTCTTCGAGCCGCGCATCTCGGCATCGGGCGTGATCAGCTGCGCCACCTGCCACAACCCGGCGCTGGGCTGGACCGACCGGATCCCGCGCGCCACCGGCCACGAAGGGCAGGTCGGCAACCGCAACACGCCCACCGTGCTGAACGCGGGTTTCCTGGCGGCGCAGTTCTGGGACGGGCGCGAGCCCGATCTCGAAGGCCAGGCGCTGGGCCCGATCCAGGCCGGGGTCGAGATGGCGATGACGCTGGACGCGGCCATCGCCCGGCTGAACGAATTCGCCATCTACCGCGAGATGTTCGCCGCGGCCTTCCCGGATGATGCCGACCCGGTGCATGCCGGCAATGTCGCGCTGGCCATCGCCGCCTTCGAGCGCACGCTGAACACGCCGAACTCGCCCTTCGACCGCTTCCTGGCGGGCGACGATTCGGCGCTGACCTCGGAACAGCAGCAGGGCATGCGGCTTTTCGCCGACAGCGGCTGCATCGCCTGCCACAACGGCCCGAATTTCTCGGACAGCCAGTTCCACATGATCCAGGTTCCGGGCTCGACCGACGAGGGGCGCTTCCTGGTGACCGGCGACGAGGCAGATCGGCACGCCTTCCGCACGCCCACCCTGCGCAATGTGGCGGTGACCTATCCCTATTTCAACAACGGCTCGGTCGAGGCCCTGCCCGAAGCGGTGGCGATCATGGGCCGCGAGATGCTGGGACAGGAATTCGCGGCCGAAGACGTCTCGGCCATCGTCGCCTTCCTCGAGGCGCTGACCGGCGAGATGCCGGATGTGACGATCCCGGCGCTGCCGTGATCCCCGGCCGGGCCCTTCCCTGCGGGAGGGCCCTTCCGTGTCCGGGCGCAACCCGTTAGCCTGACGCCACCGGAACGGAGGCGCAGATGGCAGGCATCGGACATAACAACGGCCCGACGATGGAAGCCGGCGAAAGCTGGCGGCGGCATGCCTGGGGCAAGGCGCGGGCGCGGCTCTTGCCAACGTTGCCGATCGAGGTGGTGCGCCTGCGGGTGAAACGCGCGGCCGAGATCGGGCTCGATTACCGTACCTATGCCTCGATCCGCGCCGCCTCGGGTCATGACGTGATCGCCTTTCTCTTCTCGACCAACGCGCTGCGGCTGCTCGCGCCGCAACCGGCGCTGCCCGCGGACCGGGCGGCGAAACTCGCCTGTCTCGCCGCCGGGCGCGCGGCCCTGGCCCGCGCGCCGGTGACGCCCGTGCAGGTGCTCGACCTCGCCCCCGGCCTGATCGACTGCGCCGCCCCCGCCCCCCGCCCCTTCGCGCCCTGGAGCGAAAGCCGCCGCGCGCTGCTGGCCGCCGTCGCCGAAGGTCGCTGGCCCGCGGACCGGGTGGTGATGGTGGGCGACACGACCGAGGAGCGCGACTGGTCGCAGGCCGCGCGGTTGGGCTATTACCTCAGCGCCGAGCGGTACTTCGCCGCGTGAAGCAGGGACTGGACGTGGCGGGGGGCCAGCCCCCCGCGCCCCCCGCCAAAGGGGGTTTTCCACCCCCTTTGGAAACCCCCGAGGATATTTAAGGCGCAAAGATCCAGGTTAGCGTCTCGTTGATCCCCATCTTTGCGCTCCAAATATCCTGCGGGAGGGTGCAAAACCCTCCCGGGGCCGCCAGGGGTGCGTGGCTGCGGCTCCTTGCCCTGCCGCATTTTCCCTTTTCTTTTCCGAAAGCCCCCGTATAGTCCGGCCCATGAACCGCACGCGCCCCTCTGTTGATATCTGCCTGCCGGCCCCCGTGGCCCGGGCTGTGCACGCGCGCGGTCTCCTGCTCCTTAGCCTCCTCTGAGCGTGCCCTCGGGCGCGACCGCTCAGAGGTAGCCAGCGCCCGGATACGACGCTAAAGGACACCAAGGACAGGAAAGATTTTCCCATGACGGACGCACCCAAAGCCCAAGACCATGTCTTGATCTTCGACACCACCCTGCGCGATGGCGAGCAATCGCCGGGCGCCACCATGAGCCATGACGAGAAGCTGGAGATCGCGGGCCTTCTGGACGAGATGGGCGTGGATATCATCGAGGCGGGTTTCCCCATCGCTTCGGAGGGCGATTTTGCCGCCGTTTCTGACATCGCCAGGAACGCGAAGAATTCGGTCATCTGCGGGCTGGCCCGGGCCAATTTCGCCGATATCGACCGCTGCTGGGAGGCGGTGAAGCACGCCGGAAAGCCGCGCATCCATACCTTTATCGGTACCTCGCCCCTGCACCGCGACATCACGGCGCTGGATCAGGAAGGGATGATCGAGAAGATCGCCGCCACCGTCGCCCATGCCCGCAACCTCTGCGACAACGTGCAATGGTCGCCGATGGATGCGACGCGGACCGAGCATGATTACCTCTGCCGCGTCGTGGAAACCGCAATCAAGGCGGGCGCGACGACGATCAACATCCCCGATACGGTGGGCTACACCGCGCCGCGCGAAAGCGCCGACCTGATCCGCATGCTGCTGGAGCGGGTGCCGGGCGCCGACCGTATCGTCTTCGCCACGCATTGTCACAACGACCTCGGCATGGCGACGGCGAACTCCCTCGCCGCGGTCGAGGCCGGCGCGCGCCAGATCGAATGCACGATCAACGGCCTGGGCGAACGCGCCGGGAACACGGCGCTGGAAGAAGTGGTGATGGCGATGCGCGTGCGCAACGACATCATGCCCTACCAGACCGGGATCGACACGACGAAGATCATGCATCTGTCGCGCCGGGTGAGCCAGGTCTCGGGCTTTGCCGTCCAGTACAACAAGGCGGTGGTCGGCAAGAACGCCTTCCTCCACGAATCGGGCATCCACCAGGACGGCGTGCTGAAGAACGTCCAGACCTTCGAGATCATGCGGCCCGAGGATATCGGCCTCACCTCGAAGAACATCGCCATGGGCAAGCATTCGGGCCGCGCGGCTTTGCGCGCCAAGATGGCGGAGTTGGGCTATGATCTGGGCGACAACCAGTTGAAAGACGTCTTCGTGCGGTTCAAGGCCCTGGCCGACCGCAAGAAAGAGGTCTATGACGACGACCTGATCGCGCTGGTCGCCGACACCTCGGCTTCGGGCGGGGACGATCATCTGCAGGTCCGCAAGTTGCGCGTGGTCTGCGGGACGGAGGGCCCGCAAGAGGCCGAGCTGACGTTGGCGGTGGGCGGCGAGGAGAAATTCGTCGATGCCACGGGCGACGGGCCGGTCGATGCCTGTTTCAACGCGGTGAAAATGCTCTATCCGCATGGCGCCAAGCTCGACCTCTACCAGGTCTCGGCCGTGACCGAGGGCACCGATGCCCAGGCGACGGTCAGCGTGCGCCTCAGCCGCGACGGGCGGGTCTATACCGGGCAATCGGCGGATACGGATACCGTCGTCGCCTCGGTCAAGGCCTATGTCAACGCGCTGAACCGGATGCATGCGGGGCAGGGCCGGGCCAACAATTCGGCGCTGCAGACCTCGGCTGCCGGGTAAGCGGCGCGGCCGGCCGCGTAGGATGGGCAAAGTTGGCCCTTCTGCCGGCACCGGCGCGGCGTATTTCCGGCAGAATGAAGGGCGGGGGGCGTCAATCCACCGCCCTATCCCTTTCGTGAGCGGATATGCGCCGTGCAAACGCGGTCGCGGCGGGGCGGGGGCCTTTACGCCGCTGCCATAGGGGGCCTATAAGGACCCCGCTTCGGCCCGCTGGCGCTGCGCTCGGGCCCTCCACATCTTCAGGAAGATCGCCGCATGTTGGGACTGACTGGCCTCTTTTCGTCGGATATGGCCATCGACCTGGGGACCGCGAACACGCTGGTCTATGTCAAGGGTCGGGGGATCATTCTGAATGAGCCGTCGGTCGTGGCCTACCACGTCAAGGACGGCCGCAAGCAGGTCCTTGCGGTGGGCGAGGACGCCAAGCTGATGCTCGGCCGGACCCCGGGTTCCATCGAGGCGATCCGCCCGATGCGTGACGGTGTGATCGCCGATTTCGACGTGGCGGAAGAGATGATCAAGCATTTCATCCGCAAGGTGCACAAGCGCTCGACCTTCTCGAAGCCGAAGATCATCGTCTGCGTGCCCTATGGCGCGACGCCGGTGGAGAAGCGCGCCATCCGCCAGTCGGTGCTCTCGGCCGGGGCGCGCCGCGCCGGGCTGATCGCCGAACCCATCGCTGCCGCCATCGGTGCGGGCATGCCGATCACCGATCCCACGGGCTCGATGGTCGTGGACATCGGCGGGGGGACCACCGAAGTGGCCGTGCTCTCGCTCGGTGACATCGTTTACGCCCGGTCGGTCCGGGTCGGCGGCGACCGGATGGACGAGGCCATCATCTCGTACCTGCGGCGTCACCAGAACCTTCTGATCGGTGAATCCACCGCCGAGCGGATCAAATGCACCATCGGCACCGCCCGCATGCCCGATGACGGGCGCGGAAAGGTGATGCAGATCCGCGGCCGCGACCTGCTGAACGGCGTGCCGAAGGAGATCGAGATCACCCAGGGCCAGGTGGCCGAGGCGCTGTCTGAAACCGTGCAGACCATCTGCGAGGCGGTGATGATCGCGCTGGAAACCACGCCCCCCGATCTGGCGGCGGATATCGTGGACCGGGGCGTGATGCTCACCGGCGGCGGCGCGCTGCTGGGCGATCTGGATCTGGCGCTGCGCGAGCAAACCGGGCTCATCATCACCGTGGCCGACCAGTCGCTCAATTGCGTGGCGCTGGGAACCGGCAAGGCGCTGGAATACGAAAAACAGCTCCGCCACGCCATCGATTACGAAAGCTGACCCTTTGGGTCCCGCGTAGGGGATCGCCGTGCCCAGCGACCGCAGCAACGAGGCCGATTACGTCCGCCCCGTGCGCCGACTCGTCATCGGCGTGCTGGTGCTGGTGCTGTTCGGCCTTTTCCTGCTCTGGCGGATCGACTCGCCCCGCGTCGAACGCTTCCGCACGGCCGTCGTCGATGCCGTGGTGCCGAACATGGACTGGGCCATGGCGCCGATCACCGGCGTCGCCCGGATGATCGAGGATTTCCGCAGCTATACGCGGATCTACGAGCAGAATCAGGAATTGCGCCGCGAGTTGCAGCAGATGCGCGCCTGGCGCGAGGCGGCGCTGCAGTTGGAACAGCGCAACGCGCAGCTTCTGGACATGGCCCGGGTGCGGCTCGACCCGCAGCTGACCCATGTGACCGGCGTGGTGATGGCCGATGCGGGCAGCCCCTACCGGCAATCGGTGCTGCTGAATGTGGGCGCGCGGGACGGGATCGTGGACGGCTGGGCTGTGATGGACGGGCTCGGCCTGGCCGGGCGCATCGCCGGGGTGGGCGACCGCTCGTCGCGCGTGATCCTGCTGACCGATTCCAACAGCCGGGTGCCGGTGATGGTGCAGCCCACCGGGCAGCGGGCGCTGCTGTCGGGGGACAACACGCCGCTACCGGTGCTCGATTTCGTGGAATCACCCGATGCGCTGAGGCCCGGCGACCGGGTGATCAGCGCCTCGGACGGGGGGGTCTTTCCGCCCGGCCTTCTGGTCGGCGAGGTGGTGATGGCCACCGACGGGCGGCTTAGGGTGCAACTGGCCGCGGATTACGGGCGGCTCGACTTCCTGCGCGTCCTGCGCTCGCGTCCGGCCGAGCGGATCGAGCAATCGGGCACCCTTCTGCGCCCCGTGGCGGGCGACGGCACGCTTCTGGATCCCGCGACCGGCGCCCCCGCCCAGCCGCCGCAGCCCGAGACGGTGCCCGACCCCGCCGCGGGCAATGTCGAGGCCGTGCCCGCGGTGCCCTTGCCCGGCGCCGAAGCCACCGACGGGCCGCCCGATGAATGAGGCGCTGCGCTTCGATACGCTGGCGTACCTGGGTCTCTATCTGGTAATCGCCAGCGCCTCGATCCTGAGCCGCATCCTGCCGCTCGGCGTGCTGGAGGGCGGCTGGCCGCTGCCGAACCTGCTGCTTCTACTGACGATGGCGTGGGTGCTCAGGCGCCCCGCGCATCTGCCGGCGCTCGCCATCGTGCTGGTCTTTCTGGCCGAGGATCTGTTCCTCATGCGGCCACCCGGCCTCTGGGCGCTGGCGGTGCTGGTCGGAACCGAATTCCTGCGCCGCCGCAACCAGGTGGTGCGCGAGATGAACCTGCTGCTGGAATGGGCCATGGTGGCGGCGGTTCTGGGGGCGATGACCCTGGCGTATCGGCTTGTGCTCATGATCGTGATGTCCCCGCGCGAGCCGCTCGACTTGAGCCTGAAGTCACTTGTCGTCACAATCCTGGTCTATCCGCTGGTGGTCTGGGTCTTGCAGGTCGTGCTGCGCGTGAAGAAACCCGCCACCGGCGAAGTGGACGAACTGGGCCGCAGGCTATGAAACGACCGCCCAAGGACAACGAGGACAGCGCGCGTCTGATTTCGCGCCGGGCGATGCTCATGGGCGGCGCGCAGATGGTCTTTGCCGGGGTGCTGGTGCTGCGCATGCGCAATCTCCAGCTGGGCCAGTCCGAGGAATTTCGCCTGCTGGCCGACGAGAACCGGATCAACATCCGGCTTCTGCCGCCCTCGCGCGGGCTGATCGTCGACCGCAACGGCACGCTTCTGGCCGGCAATGTGCAGAATTACCGCATTGTCCTGGTGCGCGAGGATGCGGGCGAGCCGCGGGCGGCGTTGGAGCGGCTGGCGCAGCTGATCCCGCTGACCCCGGACGAGATCGACCGGGCCGAGCGCGAGATCATGCGCCACCGGCCCTTTGTGCCCGTGACCATCGTCGACCAGCTGAACTGGGAGGAGGTGGCGCGTGTCGCGGCCAATGCCCCGGCGATGCCCGGCATCACGCCCGAGGTCGGCTTCAACCGCCATTATCCCTTCGGCGCCGAATTTGCGCATTCGGTGGGCTATGTGGGCCCGGTGTCCGAGGCCGACCTGGCCGCGCGCGAGACGCCCGAGCCCCTGCTGATGATCCCGCGCTTCCAGATCGGCAAGATCGGTGTCGAGCGGGAATACGAGGAGATGCTGCGCGGCACCGCCGGCCACCGCCGGGTCGAGGTCAACGCCGTCGGCCGCGAAATGCGCGAGCTTGACCGGCAAGAGGGCGACCCCGGCTCGACCCTGCAACTGACGCTGGACCGCCAGCTTCAGGCCTTTGCCCTGGCCCGGCTGGGCGAGGAAAGCGCGGCGGCCGTGGTGCTGGAGGTGCAGACCGGCAACGTGCTAGCGCTGGCCTCGGCGCCGTCCTTCGATCCGAACCTCTTCGTGCGCGGGATTTCCGTGGCCGATTACGGCGCGCTTCGCGACAACGACCACCGGCCGATGTCCAACAAGACCGTGCAGGGCGCCTATCCGCCAGGCTCGACCTTCAAGATGGTCACGGCGCTCGCCGCCTTCGAGGCGGGGCTCGCCACGCCCGACGAGCGGGTCTATTGCCCGGGCTATATCGAGGCCGCGGGCCGGCGGTTCCATTGCTGGAACCGCGGCGGGCACGGGCGGGTCAACCTGACCTCGGCGCTGTCGGAAAGCTGCGACGTCTTCTTCTACGACATGGCGCAAAGGGTCGGCATCGACCGGATCAACGCCATGGCCGAGCGGCTGGGCCTAGGCATTCGCTACGATTTGCCGCTCTCGGGAATTTCCTCGGGCCTCAACCCCTCGCGGGAGTGGAAGAGGGACCGGCGCGGCGCGGAATGGGTGGTGGGCGACACGATCAACGCCTCGATCGGGCAAGGCTATGTGCTGGCCACGCCGCTGCAACTGGCGGTGATGACGGCGCGGCTGGCCACCAACCGGGCGATCCTGCCGCGGCTCATCCATGCCATCGACGATATCGAGCAGCCGATCCCCGACCAGCCGCCCCTGGGGTTGAGTGCCGCCGCCCTGGCACAGGTGCAGCGCGGCATGTGGGAAGTCTCGAACGCGCAGCGCGGCACGGCCTATGGGTCGCGCATCGTCGATGCCAATCTGCGGATGGCGGGCAAGACGGGCAGCAGCCAGGTTTTCTCGATCACCGCGGCCGAGCGGGCGGCGGGCGTCCGGCGCCAGGACCAGCTGCCCTGGAACCGCCGGGACCACGCGCTCTTCGTCTGCTACGCCCCCGATACCGACCCGCGCTATGCCGTCTCGGTGGTGGTGGAGCACGGCGGCGGCGGCTCCTCGGTCGCAGCGCCCATCGCCCGCGACATCATTCTTGCCGCGCAATCGGGCGGGCTGCCGCCCATCGAGGCCTATCCCGCCCCGCAGCGTAACCGGATCGAAACCATGATCCGCACCATCAGCGAGCAGATCGGCCCGGCCGTGGCCCCGCCAACCGGGCGGAGCCGCGCATGAGTTACCTCGAATACAACGTCAAGCGCTCGCCCTCGGGCTTTCGCAAGGTGCTGCACGTCAACTGGGCGCTGGTCCTGTTGCTGACCGCCGTCGCCTCCATCGGCTTTCTGCAGCTCTATTCCGTGTCAGGCGGGAATTTCGAGCGCTGGACCGAACCGCAGATGCAGCGTTTCGCCCTGGCGCTGGCGGTGATGTTTGCGGTCGGCTTCGTGCCGCTGTGGTTCTGGCGCTCGTTGTCGGTCCTGGCCTATGGCGTGTCCTTCGTTCTGCTGCTGGGGGTCGAGTTCTTCGGCTCGGTCGGCATGGGCGCGCAGCGCTGGCTGGAACTGGGGCCGATCCGCCTGCAACCCTCGGAAATGATGAAGATCGCCATCGTCATGATGATGGCGGCCTATTACGACTGGCTGGACATCAAGCGCGTTTCGCATCCTTTCTGGGTGCTGGTGGCGGTGGCGTTGATCCTGGTGCCGTCCTTCCTGGTGCTGATCCAGCCGGACCTCGGCACCGCCCTGATGATCATCGGCGCGGGCGGGATGGTGATGTTCTTCGCCGGTGTCAGTCTTTGGTACTTTGGCGGGGTGATCGGTGCCGGGGTCGGGCTGGTGTCGCTGGTCTTCGCCTCACGCGGGACCTCGTGGCAATTGCTGCGCGACTACCAGTTCCGCCGCATCGACGCCTTCCTCGACCCCTCGCTGGACCCGCTGGGCAGTTCCTACCACATCAACCAGGCGATGATCGCACTGGGCTCGGGTGGCTGGTCGGGGCGCGGCTTCATGCAGGGCACCCAGTCGCGGCTGAACTTCCTGCCGGAAAAACACACCGACTTCATCTTCAACACGCTGGCCGAGGAATTCGGCTTCATCGGCGGGGTCTTTCTGCTGGCGCTCTATGTCGGCATCATCGTCACCTGCGTGATCGCCGCGATGCAGTCGAAGAACCGCTATGCCTCGCTTCTGATCCTTGGCATCGCCGGGAACTTCTTCCTCTATTTCGCGATCAACATGGCCATGGTCATGGGGCTGGCGCCGGTGGTCGGCGTGCCGCTGCCGCTGGTCAGCTATGGCGGATCGGCGATGCTGATGATCCTCATCGGCTTCGGCCTCGTGCAATCCGCCTGCATCCACCGCCCGAGGGAGAAGGCATGAAGGTTCTGTTTGCCGCCGGCGAAAACCGCTGGCCCGAATATGAGGGGCCGCTGCGCGACGCGCTGGCCGAGGCGGGGCTGACCGTCGATCTGGTGCGCGACGCCGCGCCCGAGACGGTCGATGCGATGATCTATGCCCCGGGCGGCGAGACGCCCGACGATTTCACCCCCTACACGCGTTGCAAGGCCGTCCTCAGCCTCTGGGCCGGGGTCGAGAGGATCGTCGGCAACCGCACGCTGACCCAGCCGCTCTGCCGTATGGTCGATCCCGGGCTGACCGAGGGGATGGTCGAATACGTCACCGGTCATGCGCTGCGCTATCATCTCGGCCTCGACCGGGTGCTGGCGACGCAGGACCGCTGGGCGCCCGCGGTGCCGCCGCTGGCGCGGGAGCGGCCGGTGGCCTTGCTGGGCCTCGGCGCGCTGGGCGCGGCCTGTGCGGACGCGCTGGCGGGTCTGGGCTTTCCTGTCCTGGGCTGGAGCCGGACGCCGAAGGATCTGCCGGGCATCGAGTGCCACCACGGGCGGGACGGGCTGAAGACCGTGCTGAGCCGGGCGCAGATCGTGGTGACGCTGCTGCCCGCGACCCCCGGCACCGAGAACACGCTGAACGCCGAGACGCTGGGCTGGCTGCCGCAGGGCGCAGCGATCATCAACCCCGGCCGCGGCGCGCTCATCGACGACGCGGCGCTGCTGGCGGCGCTGGACGCGGGGCAGGTCGGTGCCGCAACGCTCGATGTCTTCCGGGTGGAGCCCTTGCCGCGGGACCATCCCTATTGGGCGCATCCCAAGGTCACGGTCACGCCCCATATCGCCGCCGAAACCCGCCCCGTCACCGCCGCCCGTGTGGTGGTCGAGAACCTGCGCCGCCTGCGCGACGGCGAGCCGCTTCTGCATCTCGTGGACCGGGCCGAGGGCTATTGATGGAGATCGCGGTCGTCGGTGCGGGCATCATCGGCCTGACCGTCGCGCACCGGTTGGCGGGCGAGGGGCATCGCGTCACATTGATCGCCCCCGCCGACGAGCCGCACCGCGCCTCGACGGGGAACGCGGGGACCATCGCGGGCTATGCCGTCGATCCGGTCGGCACGCCCGAGGTGCTGCGCGACCTGCCGCGGCTTCTGTTCAACCGCGACAGCCCCTTGGCGATCCATCGCCCCTCGGCCCTGCGGCTCACGCCCTGGCTCTGGCGCTTTGCCCGCCAGTCGGGCCCGCGCAGCGCCGAGGCCAACCGCCGCGTGCTGGCACGCATCCTGAGCGATGCCGACAGCCGTTGGCGGGGACTGGCCTTTTCGCTCGGCGCCGGGACGCTGCTGAACGAGGCCGGCGCGCTCTATGCCTATGATACCGTCGAGGATCTGAACGCGGCCGAGGCGGGGATGGAGCGCCGCCGCGCCCATGGCGTCACCGTCGAGCGGCTCGATGCCTCGCAACTTCTGGCGCTGGAACCGCGCCTGCCGCCGGGACGGTTCGGGGGCGGCATGCTGTTTCCCGGTACGCTCTGGCTCAGCGACCCGGCGGCGATGCTGGCCCGGATCGAGGCCGGGCTGCAGGTGGCCCGGATCGGGGCGCGGGCGACAGCGCTGAGCCGGCACGGCGCCGGCTGGCGGGTGACGCATGAGGAGGGCGCGCTGGAGGCCGAGGCGGTGGTCCTGGCCGCGGGCGCCTGGTCGGCACGGCTGCTCAAGCCGCTGGGCGTGCGGGTGCCGCTGACGGCCGAGCGCGGCTATCATCTGGAATTCGACCGGGTGGAGAAAGTCGCGCGCCCCCTTTGCCCGGTGCGGCGGGGCTTCTATTTCACCCCGTTGGCGGGGCGCCTGCGCGCGGCCGGAACGGTGGAACTGGGCGGCATCGGCGCCCCCCCTTCGCCCCATCGCTGGGAACGGCTGGAAGAGGGCGTGCGCAGCGTCTTTCCCGACCTGCCGCCACCGTCCCGCCGCTGGATGGGGCTGCGCCCCTCGGTCCCTGACAGCCTGCCGGTGGTGGGGCTGGCCCGCAAGGGGCTGGTCTGCGCCTTCGGCCATGGCCATCTGGGTCTGACCTTGGCCCCCTGGACGGCCGAGCGTGTCTCGGCCGCATTGGCGGGCGGGCCGGGGGACGAAGCCGTCAGCCCGCTGCGCTTTAACCGTTAATGGGCGGGGCGCTGCACGGTATCCAACACCGAGCGCCCGCCATCCAGCGTGACGATCTGCCCGGTCATGAAAGCCGAGGCCGAGGAGGCCAGGAACTGCGCCAGCTCCGCCACTTCCGAGGCCGTGCCGATGCGGTGCAGCGGCGTGCCGGCGATGATCGCCTCGCGGTATTCGGGGTGTTCCGCGATCGTGTCGCGCAACGTGCCTGACATCAGCGAGCCCACGGCGATGGCATTGACCCGGATCGCCTGAGGCGCCAGCGAGACGGCCAGCGAGCGGGTCATCTGTTCCAGCGCCGCGTTGGAAATCGAGAAGCCCAGCAATTGCGGCTGGGTCCGGTGCGCGGCGATGGACGAGATATTGATGATCGCGCCCGCCACCTGCGGCTTCGTATCCTCTTGTTCCGCCTGCAGGATCATCCGCCGCGCCACCGCCTGCGAGGTGCGGAGCGCGACATTCAGGTTGTGATCCAGCAGCGTCTCGACCGAGGTGTCGGTCGGGTCCAGCGGGTCGGTCACGGCGAAGCTGCGCGTGGCGTTGATCAGGATATCCACCCGGTCGAAGGCGTCGAGCGCGGTAGATAGCAGGTTCGCCACGTTCAGCTTCTCGCGCAGATCGCCCGCGAACAGCCGGCAATTCGGCAGGTCCGTCAGATCGTCGCAACCCGATTTCAGCCGCTTCTCGTTCATGTCCGAAAAGACGACATTCGCGCCTTCGTCAACGAAATGCCGGGCGATGGCGTGGCCGATGCCGGTGGCGGCGCCGGTGATGATGGCGGTCTTGCCCTCGATGGAAAAACTCATCAGCGCCGTCCTCTGCTGTGGGTCACGCGGGCGCGCGCGGCCGGGGCCGCGACGGGCGCCCGCTGGGGGCCTTCGGCATGGAAGATCTTGAAGCCCGGGCTGCCGGGAAGCTCGGTGTGCTTGCGGAAGGCCTCGGCCAGGGTCTGCTCGTAGGGCAGGTGGCGGTTGGCCACCAGGAACAATTGGCCCGAGGGTTTCAGCATCGCCGCCGCGCTGCGGATGAAGGCCGCGCCCAGCTGCGGCCGCGCCTCGCGGCCCTGATGGAAGGGCGGGTTCATCACCACGGCGTCAAGCTGCAATTTCAAGGGGTTGGTGGCGTCGGCCCAGTGGAATTGCGCGCGCGGATCGGTGACGTTCTGCCGGGCGCAGGCCAAGGCGCGGGCGTCAGCCTCGATCAGGTGCAGCGTGGCGATGCCGGGCGCGCGCTCGAGGATCTGGGCCGAGAGATAGCCCCAGCCTGCGCCAAGATCCGCCACGACGCCCTTCAGCCCGGCGGGCAGCGAGGCGGCCAGCAGCGCCGAGGCCGGGTCGATCCCGTCGGCGGAAAAGAGGCCGGGCAGGGTGTGGTAGACCCGCTCGCCATCCTTCGCCTCGCCCGGGGCCGCGCGCCAATCGGCCAGCGCGTCGCCGGGCGAGGGGAACCACGCGATCTTGCCATGGCCCTTGGCGATGGCGGCGCTCATATCCACCCGGTCGCGCAATTCGCGCAGCATGGCGTCAACGCCGTCGTTCTTTTGCCCGTCGATGATCACCGGGCCGGAGGTCAGCGCGGCGGCCCGGGCGATCAGGTCGCGCGCCTCGACCCGCGAGCGGGGCAGACAGACCAGCGCCGCCGCATACGGCCCCTCGGCCGCCTGCGCGCAGGCAAGGCCCCGGGCGGCGAAAAAGCCGTGATCGGGCGCGAAGGGCGTGACGATCTGCAACCGCGACGGGGGCAGGGGGCCAAAATCCTCGCCCGCGCGCGGGTGCATGACGGCAATGGTGCCCGTATCGGGCAGGGCCAGGCCTGCCTCGACGGCAAGCTCCAGCCGCAGCGCACGGGGCGCCGGTTCATGAAAGGACATGGTCATCGGCGGGCGCGGAGGCGCCTCACTCCTTTTCCAGGGTGCATTGCAGCGGATGCTGGTGGCGGCGGGCGAAATCCATCACCTGCGCAACCTTGGTCTCGGCGATCTCGTACGAGAAGACCCCGACCACGGCCAGGCCCTTCTTGTGGACGGTCAGCATGATCTCGAACGCCTGGGCATGGCTCATGCCGAAGAAGCGTTCGAGCACATGCACGACGAATTCCATCGGCGTGTAATCGTCGTTGAGCAGCATCACCTTGTACATCGGCGGGCGCTGGGTGCGGGTGCGGGTCTTGACCGCTACGCCCGGATCGCCCTCACCGGGGCCGTGCTTGCGCTCGGTCATCGTAACGGTCTGAACCATGCGATTGGGGCCTGGGGTGACAGATTCGGTTGCAGGGCAGTATATAGCGCCCACAGCGGCCAAGAAAACCCTACCGGACAAAAGCCATGACGCGCCTGACCACGATCGCCCTCGATGCCGATGACACGCTTTGGCACAACGAGCGTTTCTTTCACCTGACCCAGGCGCGGTTCGCCGAGTTGCTGGCCGATCACGCCGCGCCCGAGGATCTGGCCGAGCGGCTGCTGGCCTCGGAGCGGCGCAACATCGGCCATTATGGATTCGGCATCAAGGGCTTCATGCTGTCGATGATCGAAACCGCCGTCGAGGTAACCGAGGGGAGGGTGCCCGGCCATGTCATCGGCCAGATCATCGCCGCGGGGCAGGAGATGCTGGCCCATCCGATCGAACTTTTGCCGGGGGTGGAGGATACGGTCGAATCGCTGGCGGGCGCGCATCGGCTGGTCCTGATCACCAAGGGCGATCTGCTGGATCAGGAGCGGAAGCTCGCGCAATCGGGCTTGGGCGATCACTTCGCCGGGGTCGAGATCGTCAGCCACAAGAACCCCGAGACCTATGCCACGGTCTTCGCTCGCTATGGCGGGGCCGAGGGGGCGCTGATGGCCGGGAATTCCATGGCCTCGGACGTGGTGGCGCCGATCCGGGCCGGGGCCTGGGGGGTCTTCGTGCCGCATGGGCTGGAATGGGCGCTGGAAAAAGCCGACCCGCCCGAAGATCATCCCCGCTATCGGCGGATTTCCACCCTGTCGGATCTGCCCGATCTGATCGAGCGGATCGAGGCTTCCTGAATGTAGTGGGGCGACCCGGCGAATCTGCCAGATCTTGATCGCGTCTCAAGATCGTCCGAAAAGGCTTTGAAAACATGGGGGGTTTTCATGTCGTGCCTTTGGTGGTAGCCTGTTCTTGAGCAAAATTGACGCCGCCGGCCAAACGGGGGCGCAGAGGCAGAGGACAGGCACGTGACAACGCGATTCGGGCGTTGGTTCCGAGGCTTTGGCGTGATCGGCATGGTGGCCCTGGTGGCCGCGATGGTGATTGTTTGCGCCGCACCGCGCGCCCATGCGCAACCCTTCGCCGCGGTGGTCATGGACGCCCGCACTGGCGAAATCCTTTATCAGACCGACAATTCGACGTCGCGGCTGCATCCCGCGTCGCTGACCAAGATGATGACCCTCTACATCGCCTTCGAGGCGCTGGAGAATGGCGAGATTTCCGAGGATACGCCGGTGCGCATCTCGCGTCACGCGGCCTCGCAGCCGCCCTCGCGGCTGGGACTCAGGGCCGGTCAGACCATCGCCTTCCGCTACCTGATCCGCGCCGCCGCGCTGCGCTCGGCCAATGACGCGGCGGCGGCGATCGCCGAGGCGCTGGAAGGGTCGGTCCCGGCCTTTGCCGAGCGCATGAACCGCACCGCCCGCGCCATCGGCATGACCCGCACCACCTTTCGCAACCCGCATGGGCTGACCACGGACGGGCATCTGTCCACGGCGCGCGACATGTCGATCCTGGGGCGGCAGCTCTATTTCGATTATCCGGGCTATTACGGCATCTTCTCGCGCCGGTCGGACAACGCGGGGATTGCTACGGTCAACAACACGAATCGCTTGTTTTTGGGCAGCTATCGCGGCGCCGACGGGATCAAGACCGGCTTCACCAATGCCGCGGGCTACAACCTTACCGCCATGGCCGAACGCAACGGCGTGCGGCTGATCGTCACCGTGTTCGGCGCGCGCTCGTCGCAGGACCGGCTGCGGCGGGTGTCGCAGCTCATGGACCGCGGATTCCGCGACGCGCCACGGCGCGCGGCGATCCGGCGACCGGCCCGGCCCGATTATGTGCGGGGCGCGGATGATCGCGGCAGCGGACCCGCCGCCGGTCGGGTGATCCGGCTGCAGACCGCGCCCACCACCTCGCGGTTCCCCAGGGCCCGCCCGCAACCGGGCGAGGCGCCCGCCGCAGAGCTGATCGCCGCGCTGCGCGATGGCATTGACGAGGTGATCGAGGAGATCCGCGAGCCCGATCCCTCGACCGATACCGACGATTCGGGGGTGGCGCCCGGCGTGACCTCGGAAGAGCCTGAAGAGAGCGATGCGCCCGAGGGGCTGACCGAGGCGGTCGAACAGGTGCTGGTCGCCGCCGTCGCCCCCGAACGCTCGCCCCTGCCGCGCGGCAGGCCGCGGTCCGAGGCCGTGGCCCTCGCCGCCGCCGACACCGAGGAGGCGGAGATTCCGGTCGCTGCCCGCGCCGGCAGCGGTGTGCTGGGCACCGAGGATTACGTGGCGCTCGCCGAAAGCGGGGTGCAGGTGCCGGTGACGCCGCCCGCCCGACCCGAGGATCTGGTGGCGGCGCTGGTCGGAGACGCGACCGAGGCCCCCGCCGCCGAGACCGTGGCGCTGGCCGATGTCACGGCGGGCGACGGGGCGCTGACCATCCCCGGCCTGCCGCCGATTCCCCTTGCGGACGGGGCCGAGGCACCTGCGGCCCTGCCCGAGGCGCAGGCGGAGACCCGGATCGCCGCGCTGGAAGCCCCGGCCGAGGCGCCGCTGATGCCTTCGCTCGAACCCGTCGCCTCGGAACTGACGGTGGATGACGACGGCCGCATCCTGTGGCGCGACGAGGAATTGTTGCAGGCGCTCAGCCACGAAAATCCAGAAGAGCCGGTGCTGGCGCCGACCATCGTGCTGACCAGCTCGTCCGATACCGAGGAGGTCGCGGCCACCCCCACGCCCGAGATCGTCACCCATGTCTCGACCTCGGGCGGACGGCTGTGGCGGGTGGAACTGGGCCGTTTCAACACCCCCTTCGACGCCGAGCGCACGCTGCTGCGGGTGGCGCTGTCCGAGGCAGGCACGCTGCGCAACGGCGTTCGCCGGGTAACCGCGCGCGGCGGGCGCCACGTGGCCGAGGTCAATTCGCTGACGCAGGAGGAAGCGCAACTCGCCTGCCTGCGCCTGGCCGCCCGCGATCAGGATTGCACGGTGGTGGACCCCTCCTGAGGCCCGCCGCCGCCCGGTTTTGCGCGTGACGACGACCGCCCCGCGTGGTAGCGCCGGGGGATGAAACGTCTTCCCTCGAAACCCGAAATCGCCCAGTGGCTCTCTGAACAGGAGGGGCGCCCGGCCTTTCACGACATCAGCCGCGCCTTCGGCATCAAGGGCGCGGCCAAGATCGACCTGAAGCGGATGCTGGCGGAACTGGAGGCCGAGGGGCTCTACGAGGGCCGCAAGAGGCGCCGCCCCCGGGGCGAGGGCCTGCCGCCGGTCGGCATTATCCGGGTGACCGGCCCCGATGCGCAGGGCGAGCTGATGGCCGAACCCGCCGAGTTCGAGGGCGAGGCGCCGCGCATCCTGGTGATCGAGCGCAAGGACCAGCCGGCGCTGGGCGCGGGCGACCGGGTGCTGGCCAAGCTGACGCAGACTGAGGACGGCTGGCACGCCCATCCGATCCGCAAGCTGCAGAGCGGGCCGCGCACGGTGCTGGGCATCTATCGCGCGGGCTCGGAATTCGGGCGGATCCTGCCCATCGACAAGGGCGCCGATCTGGAATTCCGCGTGTCCACAGCCGACGCAAGGGGCGCCAAGGACGGCGAACTGGTCGAGGCCGAGCAGACCTCGCCCCCCCGTCTGGGCCTGCCCAAGGCGCGGATCGTGCGGCGGCTGGGCGATCCCGGTGCGCCGCGCGCCGTCAGCCTGATCGCCATCCACCAGCACGGCATCCCCGACCATTTCCCCGACACGGTTCTGGCCGAGGCCGAGGATGCGCCCGCCGATCCCGGCGGCCGGCGCGAGGATCTGCGCGGGCTGCCCTTGCTGACCATCGACCCCTCCGACGCGCGCGACCATGACGACGCCGTTTGCGCCGAACCCGGCGCCGATGGCGGGTTCATCGTCTGGGTCGCCATCGCCGATGTCGCGGCCTATGTGCGCCCGGGCTCGGAACTGGACCGCGAGGCCCGCAAGCGCGGCAATTCCAGCTATTTCCCCGACCGCGTGGTGCCGATGCTGCCCGACCGGCTGTCGGGCGATCTGTGCTCGCTGCACGAGGGCGTCGACCGCCCGGTGCTGGCCGTGCGGATGGAGGTGAACGCGCAGGGTGAAAAGACCGCGCACCGCTTTGTGCGGGGGACGATGACTTCCCGCGCCTCGCTGACCTATGAACAGGCGCAGGCGGCGTTCGAGGGGCGGCTCGACGACCAGACCGACCCGCTGGCCGAGGGGCTGAGCCATCTCTACGCCGCCTGGCAGGCGACGCTGAAGGCCCGCGCGGCGCGGCAGCCGCTGGATCTGGACCTGCCCGAGCGCCGGATCGTGCTGGACGAGGCCGGGACCGTGACCTCGGTCGCCTTCAAGGACCGACTCGACGCGCATAAGGTGATCGAGGAATTCATGGTGATGGCCAATGTCGCCGCCGCCGAGGAGCTGATCGCCAGCCGCTCACCGCTGCTGTTCCGGGTGCATGAAGAGCCGACCATCGAAAAGATCGAGGCCCTGCGCGAGGTGGCGCAAGGGGCGGGGCTGGTGCTGGCCAAGGGGCAAGTCTTGCAGACCCGGCACCTGAACAAGCTCTTGGCCGATGCCGAGGGGTCGGAATTCGACGAGTTGATCAACATGGCCACCCTCCGGTCCATGACCCAGGCCTATTACGCGCCCGAGAATTTCGGCCATTTCGGCCTCGCGCTGCGCAATTACGCGCATTTCACCTCGCCCATCCGGCGTTATTCCGACCTGATCGTCCACCGAGCGCTGATCTCGGCGCATAAATGGGGCAAGGACGGGCTGTCGGACTGGGACATCGAGCATCTGGCCGAGACCGCGACGCAGATTTCCGAGACCGAGCGCCGGTCAATGGCCGCCGAGCGCGACACGACCGACCGTTACCTTGCCGCCTTCATGGCCGACCGGATCGGGGCGGTCTTTCAGGGGCGGATCAGCGGCGTCGCGCGCTTCGGGCTCTTCGTGAAACTCGATGAGACGGGCGCTGACGGGCTGGTGCCGATCCGGTCCCTGGGTGACGAGTATTTCCACCACGACGCCGACAGTCAGACGCTCCGCGGCGAGAAGACCGGGACGGTCCTGGGCCTTGGCCAGAAGGTCGTGGTCAAGCTGGCCGAAGCCGAAGCGATGACTGGCGGCTTGCTGCTGGAATTGCTGGAAGTCGAGGGCGCCCCCATGGCCCGCGCCCGCCGCGGCAAGGGGCGCGGCAAGGGCCCGGTCTCGCGCAAGGGCGCCGCTGCCAAGGCCGGCCGCATCCGCCGCCGCCGCGAGCGCTGAGGCCGGTGTCCCGGATCGCGATCATCATTGCGGCGGATGAACCGGCGCTCGTCTTTGCCTCGCTCGCGCAGGCGGAACGGGCACTGGAACCGGTCGACGTGACCGAAGGCGTCTATCCCGCGGCTTACGGGCCCGGGGGCGAACCCTATGCGATCACCACCGATGGCATCTCCGTGCGGATCGCGCCGGCGGATCGTCCCCCTCAGCCCGGGGCGCTGCTGGCATTGCTCTGCCAGCTTCTGAAGGACGACGGGCAGGATCCGGGGCCAAACCCGGACCTGCCCGATCTGCGGCGCCGCTGCGCGCGGTTCCTGCCGGTCAGTCGCGGGTGCAGATAATCCGCACCGAATCGTATTTTCGCCGCGGCTCGGCCAGCGCGGTTGCGGCAAGGAGCCGGGCAGAGTGGCGGACCTGCGCGTCGATATCGGCTTGGGTCACATCGCGGCGCTCCATCTCGGCGGTGATGCGGGCTTCGTCGACCATCCAGTCAGGCAGGAACTGGCGCACATAGCCGCGGTAGAGCACCGCCTGCACCTTCAGGCCCGCGGCTTCGGCGCAATCCTGCAGGCTTTCCGGCGTGAAGAAGTTCAGATGCCGGGGCACGTCGAGCCAGCGCCAGCGCGGCCCCATGCGACGGCTGCCTTCCGAGGCGTTGTTCGGCACTTCGACCGACATGACCCCGCCCTCGGTCAGGAGGTCGCGCGCATTGGCCAGCGCCAGCACCGGGTCCAGCGTGTGTTCCAGCACATGCGAGAAGACCACAAGGTCGTAACGGCGGTCACGCACCGCCTCGGGCAGCCGCTCGGCCGTGCCCTCCATCACGTCGAGGCCCCGCTCGCGCGCCACACAGACCGCGCGGGGATCGGGCTCGACCCCCCGGACATGGCGCAGATGCGGGCCGAAGGTGCGCATCCGGTCGCCGTCGCCGCAGCCGATCTCGAGCCCGTTTTCGGATTCCGGCGGGATGATCGACCGCCACCAGGCCGAGGTGGGCTCGGCCCCGCGTTCGAAGCGATAGGCCAGGGCGCCCAGAATCTTGCCCAGCAGACCGACGCTTTCGGCCTCGGCCTCGACATCCGGTTTGTAGCGCTCGGCGTGGGTGTAATAGGCGTCGATGTCGTAGAAGCTGGCCACTTCCGAGGCGCGGGGCCGCGGGAAGACCTGGCCGAAACCGTCGTCCTCGTTCCACCAGATCTGCCAGGCACGACGGTCAGCGGGGCGGCGCCAGTCGATGGGCACCGTGAGACCGGGGTGCATGACAGACCCTGTCAGGGGGCAGCAGGGGTAGATGCTCAGCGGGGCAATCGTTTCCGACATGCCTGCGAAGTCCTTCATGGGTCAGCTCCATCCGCTTGGAATGGCTCGGTCGTGATCCCATAATGCGGCAACACTTGGGCAATGTATCGGGAAACCCTCAGATCGCGGCCGAGAAAATCACCGGATGCAGGAAGGCGACCTCGGTATCGCCATGGCCGAGGGCGGACACGGCGCCGGCGATCAGCACGGCGACGGCAACCACGGTCCAGAGGCGGGCGGCTTTGAATTGCTGGGGCATGGCGGGCTCCTTTCTGGAATACGCAGGTGAGTCGTACGGCGTGGCGGTCCGGTTCAAAGACGAGCGCCCCGTTGCGCGCCCCGTCGCGCGGGGCTAAGGAAAGCCATGAGCGTGACCCTGCCTTCCCCCTCCGATCCGTTGCGTATCGGCACCCGCGGCTCGCCGCTGGCGCTGGCGCAGGCCCATGAAACGCGCGCCCGGCTGATGGCGGCCTTCGACCTGCCGGAGGCGGCTTTCCAGATCGTCACCGTTCAGACCACGGGCGACCGCGTGCAGGACCGCGCGCTCAAGGAACTGGGTGGCAAAGGCCTCTTCACCCGCGAGATCGAGGAGATGATGCTGGCGGGGGCGCTGGATATCGCCGTTCATTCGATGAAGGACATGCCGGTCGCGCAGCCCGAGGGGCTGATTCTGGATTGCTACCTGCCGCGCGAGGACGTGCGCGACGCTTTCGTCTCGCCTCTGGTCGGGCGGTTGACCGATCTGGCGCCGGGCCAGGTGGTGGGCACCTCGTCCCTCAGACGGCGCGCGCAGCTTTTGCACCGGCGGCCCGATCTCAGAGTCGTGGAATTCCGCGGCAATGTGCAGACCCGGCTGCGCAAATTGTCCGAAAAGGTCGCCGATTGCACCTTCCTCGCCATGGCCGGGCTGAACCGGCTGGGCATGGCCGAGGTGGCGCGCTCGGCTATCGAACCCGACGAGATGCTGCCGGCGGTGGCCCAGGGCGCCATCGGCATCGAGCGGCGGCAGGGCGATGCGCGGGCCGAGGCGATGCTGGCGATGATCCACCACGGGCCGACCGGCCTGCGGCTCGCGGCTGAACGCGCCTATCTCGCCACGCTCGATGGCTCTTGCGAGACACCGATCGCCGGGCTTGCCCAGCTCGATGGCGACGAAATCTGGCTGAGGGGCGAGATCCTGCGCCCCGATGGCTCGGACGCCCTGGCCGAGGAAGGCCGCGCCGCGGTGGCCGACGGGGCGGCGCTGGGGGCCGAGATCGCCCGCCGTCTGCTGGCCCGGGCACCGCGCGGATTCTTCGACTGGCGGGCCTGAAGGTCTGACCTTCCGCAGATGTTGAAAAACTGAAAGCTAGGGCGCTTATGCTCTGGGCTCTCGGTATTTCAATGTTGAAAAAGTCTCAGCCGAGCCAGGCGGCAATCCGATCCGCCAGCACCTCCTGCGCCGCATCGTCCAGCCTGTCGGTGACCAGCGTCTGAACCGCCGGCGCCTGACGCAGCCGGGTCTTGGCGTAGCGCGGATCGTAATGTTCCTGCATCAGCCGGGCCGCCAGCGGGGCGAAATCGCCCCCCTCTGCGAGCGCCTGCCATTCGTGGATGGTCTCCCGCGCGTGAAAGGGGCCGAGCGCGGCGATGCGCGCCGAAAGCTCGGCGGGATCGGCGGTGACATCGCCATAGGCGCGCGTCAGCCACTCGGCCCGCGCCGCGACCGGCGCGGCGATCTCGATCCGCGGCGCCGCCTGCATCGCCGACCAAAGCGCCGGCGGGAGCCGCAGCGCGCCGATCCGGTTCGATTCCGCCTCGACCAGCACCGGGCGGGCCGGATCGAGCCGCGCCATGTCATACGCGAGCGCGCTCTCGAAGCCCTTTTGCGCGGGCTGGGCATCGCCCGGCACCAGGCCGAACAGGCTGCCCCGGTGCCGCGCCAGTCCCTCGAGGTCGATGACCTGCCCGCCCCGTGCCCGCACCTTCGCCAGGATCGCGGTCTTGGCGGTGCCGGTATTGCCGTCCAGCACGGCGACCGGGGCGGGAAAGGGGGCCTCGTAAAGCGCCTGCTGCACCAGCCGCCGCCAACTCCGCCAACCGCCGTCCAGCACGCCGACCCGCCAGCCGATCTGGCCGTAGATCAGCGCGATGGCATTCGACCGCATGCCGCCCCGCCAGCAATAGACCAGCGGGCGGTAGCCGGCGGGCTTGTCGGCGAGATGGGTCAGCAGATGCGCGGCGGCATTCCGCGCGACATAGGCGGCCCCCAGACGGCGGGCCAGGAAACGGCTTTCCTGGACGTAGATCGTGCCGATCTCGGCCCGTTCCGCGTTGCTGAGCGACGGCAGGTTGATCGCGCCCGGCAGGTGGTCTTCGGCGTATTCGGCGGGGGAACGGGTGTCGATCACCTCGTCATAGGGCAGCGAGGCGAGATCGGCGAGGGAGGTCAGGGTGACGCGTTGCATGGCGCTGGCTTAGCGGAGCGAAGGCGGGCCGGGAAGGGGGTTCGCCCCGGGCTGCGCCGGCGGGCGACCGGGGCGGGGGTCTGCCGCCCCCCGAGAGCGCACAAGGCGGGGGGCTGCCGCCCCCCGGCCCCCTGCTTCAAGGGGGAAGCACGCTCCCCCCTTGAAAATCCCCCCGTGGATATTTGACGCACGAAGATGCGGATTAGCATTTCGGTAACCTTGATCTTTGTTCCTCAAATATCCCACGGGGGTCTGGAGGTGTGAAACCCCCAGGGGCGCCACGCGTGCGCCGCTCTTTCCCTTTGCCTCCTCCTTGGCTAAACACCGGCGAAACCTCCCGAGGATTGCGCAGATGACGATGGACAAGACTTTCGACGCCGCCGAAGCCGAAGCGCGGATCGCCCGCCTCTGGGAGGAGAGCGGTGCCTTCAAGGCCGGGGCCGGGGCCCGCCGGGACGAGACCTTCTGCATCATGATCCCCCCGCCCAACGTGACGGGCAGCCTGCACATGGGGCACGCTTTCAACAACACGCTTCAGGATATCCTGGTCCGCTGGCACCGGATGCGCGGATTCGACACGCTCTGGCAGCCGGGTCAGGACCATGCCGGGATCGCGACGCAGATGGTGGTGGAGCGGGAACTGGCCAAGGACAAGGCCAACGCCACGCGTCGCGAGATGGGGCGCGAGGCCTTTACCGCCAAGATCTGGGAATGGAAGGCGCAATCGGGCGGCACGATCATCGGCCAGCTCAAGCGGCTGGGCTGCTCGCTCGACTGGTCGCGGAATGCCTTCACCATGTCGGGCGCCCCGGGCGCGCCGGCCGGCGAGGAGGGGAATTTCCACGACGCGGTGATCAAGGTCTTCGTCGACCTCTATAACAAGGGCCTCATTTATCGCGGCCAGCGGCTGGTGAACTGGGACCCGCATTTCGAGACGGCGATCTCGGACCTCGAGGTCGAGAATACCGAGGTCGCAGGCCATATGTGGCATTTCAAATACCCGCTGGCTGGGGGCGCGACCTATGAATACGTGGAGCGCGACGAGGACGGGAACGTCACCAAGCGCGAGACGCGCAACTATATCTCCATCGCCACCACCCGGCCCGAAACCATGCTGGGCGACGGTGCGGTCGCGGTGCACCCCTCCGATGAGCGTTACAAGCCCATCGTCGGCATGCTCTGCGAGATCCCGGTGGGACCGAAGGAACATCGCCGTCTGATCCCGATCATCACCGACGAATACCCCGACCCGGCCTTCGGTTCGGGCGCGGTGAAGATCACCGGCGCGCATGATTTCAACGATTACGCCGTGGCGCAGCGCAACGGCATCCCGCTCTACAACCTGATGGACACCAAGGCGCGGATGCGCGCTGACGGGCTGTCCTATGAGGAAAGCGCGCAGATCGCGGGGGCGATTGCCCGGGGCGAGCGCGAGGCGGGGGATGTCTCGGCCATCAACCTGGTGCCGGAGGAGCTGCGCGGCCTCGACCGCTATGACGCGCGGAAGGCGGTGGTCGCGGCGATCAACGCCGAGGGGCTGGCAGTGACGGTGCTGAAGAAGAGCATCGACCCCGAGACCAATGCCGAGCATCTGGAAAAGGTGCCGCTGGTCGAGGACAAGCCGATCATGCAGCCCTTCGGCGACCGCTCGAAAGTGGTGATCGAGCCCTTCCTGACCTGGCAATGGTTCGTCGATACCTCGAAACTGGTGGGCCCGGCGCTGGAGGCGGTGCGCAAGGGCTGCGAGGCCGACCGGGCCGGTGGCTTCGACGAGACCGCGGGCTATACCCGGATCCTGCCGGAATCGGGCGAGAAGACCTATTACCATTGGCTGGAGAATATCGAGCCCTGGTGCATCTCGCGGCAGCTGTGGTGGGGGCATCAGATCCCGGTGTGGTACGGGCCTTTGAAGCGTTCGTCGGCCGGTTCAACAATGACGCTGCATATTACCCATGAGCCTACGGCGCAAAACGAGAACCGGGTTAGAGCGGAGAAATTTGAGTCCTTCTGTGCCGCTTCTGTTGCGGATGCGTTGGCAGCAGCGCGCTCATACTACGACCCTATTCCAGTCATCGAAGTAAGTGACCTAGAAGAGTTCAATGCGAAACTTGCCGAATTCTTAACTGGTTCAGGAAACGCAAACGAAATCACGCCCGTTCCGCTCTACCGCGACCCCGACGTCCTCGACACCTGGTTCTCCTCGGGCCTGTGGCCCATCGGGACGCTGGGCTGGCCCGAACAGACCCCGGAACTGGGCAAGTATTTCCCCACCGATGTGCTGGTGACGGGGCAGGACATCCTGTTCTTCTGGGTCGCCCGGATGATGATGATGCAGCTGGCCGTGGTCAGCGAGGTGCCGTTCCACACGGTCTATCTGCATGGCCTCGTCCGCGACGCCAAGGGCAAGAAGATGTCCAAGTCGGTGGGGAACGTCATCGACCCCCTGGAGATCATCGACGAATTCGGCGCCGATGCGCTCAGGTTCACCAATGCCGCCATGGCCTCGCTGGGGGGCGTGCTGAAGCTCGATACCCAGCGGATTACCGGCTACCGGAACTTCACCACCAAACTCTGGAACGCCACCCGCTTCGCCGAGATGAACGGTGTCTTCGAGGGGGCGCCCTCGGCAGATGTCCCCGCGGCCACCGCCACGGCGAACCGCTGGATCATCGGCGAGACGGCGCGCACCCGCGTGGCCGTGGACGAGGCGCTGGCCAATTACCGCTTCAACGACGCGGCGCAGGCGCTTTATGCCTTCGTCTGGGGCAAGGTCTGCGACTGGTACGTAGAATTCGCCAAGCCCCTCTTCGACGGCGAGCAGGCGGGCGAGACCAAGGCGGTGATGCGCTGGGTGCTGGACCAGTGCTTCGTGATGCTGCACCCGATCATGCCCTTCATCACCGAGGAACTCTGGGCCCTGACCGGCCCGCGCGAGACCCTCTGCGTGCATGCGCCCTGGCCGGAATACGGGCCGGAACTGGCCGATGCCGAGGCCGACCGCGAGATGTCCTGGGTGATCGGTCTGATCGAGGGGATCCGCTCGTCCCGCACGCAGATGCGGGTGCCGGCCGGGCTGAAACTGCCGATGCTGGTGGTGGACGAGGACGTGACCGCGGCCGAGCGCTACGGCCGCAACGAGGCGCTGATCGAACGGCTGGCGCGGCTCGACGGGCTGCATCGGGGCACGGAAGTGCCGCGCGCAGCGCTGACCGTGGCGGCCGAGGGCGCGACCTATGCGCTGCCGCTCGAGGGTGTGATCGACGTCAAGGCCGAGGCTGACCGGCTGGGCAAGGGGCTGGAGAAGCTGGAGAAAGAGATCGGCGGGCTGAAGGGCCGGCTCGACAATCCGCGCTTCGTGGCCAATGCGGCCGAGGAGGTGGTCGAGGAAGCCCGCGCCACGCTGGCCGAGAAGTCGGACGAGGCGGCGCGACTGGCCGAGGTCCTGGCGAAACTGCGCGCCATGGCCTGAGGTCGCAGCGGTCTCGCCCTCGTGCCTCGGGCGACCGGGGCGGAGGGCTGCCGCCCCCCGCGCCCCCCGCCCAAAGGGGGGCACGCCCCCCTTTGGAAACCCCGTGGATATTTGGGGCGCAAAGATGGGCGCAAGTCACGATTGATTAAGGTTAATCGGGCATGATGAGAGCGCGGTACAGGCTGGGAAGCCGATGACCGTGCGCGAAGATGGCGGCGTGGCCCCTGCGGGTCACGCCGCTTTCGCATCTTTGCGCCTCAAATATCCTCCGGGGGGTCCGGGGGGTGGAAAACCCCCCGGCCTCGCCACAAGCGCGGCGCTCCGGTCAGGGCGTGATGCGGGCCAGGAGATCCTCGACCGCCGGACCCAGGGCCTCCACCACCAATGCCACACCCTGCGGGTTCGGGTGGATCATGTCGTTCTGGAACAGCGACCCGGGGGCGGCCCCCGCCTCGACCGCGGCGCCGATCGGGGCCAGCATGTCAGGGACGAGCAGCGCGCCGTATTGCGCCGCGACCTCGGGATACATGGCCGCGAAGGCCTGCTGATAGTCCGGCCCGTAATTGCCCGGCGCGGGCAGGCCGACCAGCAGCGCCGGGATCCCCTGGTCCGAGAGGCGGGCCAGGATCGCCTCCAGATTGGCGCGGCTCAGCCCCGGGTCGATCCCGCGCAACAGATCATTGCCCCCCAGCGCCACGATCATCGCCTGTGGCCCATCGGCCAGCGTCCAGTCGAGCCGCGCCAGCCCGCCCGTCGTCGTATCGCCGCTGACCCCCGCGTTCTGCACCGTCACGTCATGGCCGCGCGCCCGGAGCCAGCCCTCAAGCTGCGGCACCAGCCCTTCGTCCTGCATCAGCCCGTACCCCTGGGTCAGCGAATCCCCCAGCGCCGTGATGCGCAATGTTTCGGCAGCGGCGCCGGAAAACGGCACCGCCAGCGTGAAAACCAGCGCTGCCACCCTGCTCCAGCGCTTGCCTGCGCGCCGGGAGACCCCATATCGGCCTAAAACGCCAAGGAAATTCTTCATGCCCGATCCTGTTCTGTCGCTTCGCGATGCCCGTCTGACCTTGCAGGGCAACGCCGGGCCTGTCGATATCCTCAAGGGCATCTCGCTGGAAGTTGAGCGGGGGCAATCGGTCGGGCTGGTGGGGCCCTCGGGGTCGGGCAAGTCCTCGCTTCTCATGCTGATGGGCGGGCTGGAGCGCGCCACCGGTGGCAGCGTGCGGGCGCTGGACAGTGACCTGACCGCGATGAATGAGGATCAGCTGGCTCGCTTTCGCCGCGGCAACATGGGGGTGGTCTTCCAGTCCTTCCATCTGATCCCGACCATGACCGCGCTGGAGAATGTGGCGACGCCGCTGGAGCTCGCTGGCCGCAAGGACGCTTTCGAACGGGCGGAGGCGGAGCTGACCGCCGTGGGGCTCGGCGCGCGGATGCACCATTACCCGGCGCAGTTGTCGGGGGGTGAGCAGCAGCGCGTGGCGCTGGCTCGCGCCGCCGCGCCCCGACCCGCGATCCTGCTGGCCGACGAGCCCACCGGCAACCTCGACGGGCCGAACGGGCAGGCGATCATGGACATGCTCTTTGGTCTGCGCGACCGGCACGGGGCGACGCTGGTGCTGGTGACCCATGCGCCGGAACTCGCGGCGCGTTGTGACCGGGTGATCCATCTGCGCGACGGAATGATCGAGACCGAGACGCGCGCCGAGGCCCGGGCCGAGGCCGCGCAATGAGCCTCGCCATCGCCGCCAGGCTGGCCCGGCGCGAGCTGCGCAGCGGGTTGGGCGGGTTCCGCATCTTCCTTCTCTGCCTTACGCTGGGCGTGGGCGCCATCGCTGCCGTGGGCTCGGTCCGCTCGGCCATCGAGGGCGGGCTTGCGCGCGAAGGGCGGGCACTGCTGGGCGGTGACGCCGAACTGCGGCTGACCTATCGCTTCGCCGACGAGGCCGAGCGCGCCTGGCTCACCGAGCATTCCGCCGCCTGGTCCGAGGTGGTCGATTTCCGCTCCATGGCCACCGCGCCCTCGGGCGAACGCTCGCTGACCCAGGTCAAGGCCATCGACGACAATTGGCCGCTGGTCGGCGCCCCGGTCTTCGACCCGCCGATGGACATCGCCACCCTGCTCGCCGGGCGCGACGGCCTGCCGGGCGCGGCGCTGGACCCGCTTCTGATCGACCGGCTGGGGCTGGAGATCGGCGACCGGGTGCGCCTTGGTACGCAGGATTTCGCGTTGATGGCCGCGGTGGTGCGCGAGCCTGATACGGTTGGCACCACCTTCGGCTTCGGCCCCCGCAGCCTGGTGGGGATCGAGGCCCTGCGCCAGTCGGGGCTGGTCGGCGCGGGCTCGATGTTCGACACCTCCTACCGGCTGGTGCTGCGCGACGGCGACACGCTGGCCGAGACCCGCCGCTCGCTGATCGACACCTTCCACGATGCCGGCATCCGCTGGCGCGATTCGACCCGGGCCGAGCCCGGGATCGAGCGTTTCGTCGACCGGATCGGCGCCTTCCTGGTGCTGGTCGGGTTGGCGGGGCTCGCCGTGGGGGGCATAGGCGTCTCGGCGGCGGTGCGGGCCTATCTCGACGCCAAGACCGGGGTCATCGCCACGCTGAAGACGCTGGGGGCCGAGGGGCGGGTGATCTTCGCCACCTATTTCCTGCAGATCGGCGTCCTGACCCTGCTGGGGGTGACGCTGGGCGTCGCGCTGGGCGCAGGGGCCCTGCTGGTGGCGGTGCCGCTGGCACAGGACAGCCTGCCGGTGCCGATTGCGAACGGGATCTATCCCCGGCCGCTGGCCGAAGCCGCGCTTTATGGTCTGCTGACGGCGCTGGTCTTCACCCTCTGGCCGCTGGCGCGGGTCGAGCGGGTGCGCGCCGCCGCCCTCTATCGCGGGCAGGGAGCCGAGGCCCGGGCCCGCCCGCGTCTGGTGCTGATTCTGGCACTGGCGCTGTCGGTGGCGGCGCTGATCGGCGCGGCGGTCTGGTTCTCGGGCACCTGGGAGCTGGCGCTGGGCGCGGCACTCGGTATCGCCGGGGCGCTGGGTCTGCTGGCGCTGGTCGCGCTGGCGCTCAGGGCGCTGGCCCGGCGGGTGGCGCGGTCCACGGCGCTGCGCGGCCGGACGGCGCTGCGGCTGGCGCTCGGCGCGGTCGGCAACCCGCGCGAGGGGGCGGTGGCGGTCGTCCTTTCGCTGGGTCTGGGGCTGACCGTGCTGGCCACCGTCGGCCAGATCGACGCCAATCTGCGCGGGGCCATCGCCACGGAAATGCCCGATCGCGCGCCCTCGTTCTTCTTCCTCGACCTGCAGCCCGATCAGGTCGAGCCCTTCCGCACCGCGCTCACGGCCTTCGAGGGCGTGAGCGACATCGAGACGGCGCCCCAGCTGCGGGGTGTTATCAGCCAGATCAACGGCCGCCCGGCGCGCGACTACGGTAACCATTGGGTGCTGCGGGGCGACCGGGGCCTGACCTATGCCGCCGATCAGGGGCGCCTCAGGCTGACTCAGGGGGAATGGTGGCCGGACGATTACGCCGGGCCGCCGCTGATTTCCTTCGGGGCCGAAGAAGGGGCGGAGCTGGGGCTTGCGCTGGGTGACACGATCACGGTGAATGTCCTCGGCCGCGACATCACCGGCACCATCGCCAATTTCCGCGAACTGGACTTCCGCACCGGGGGCATCGGCTTCGTGATGACCTTCAACCCGGGGGCTTTCGCCGGGGCGCCGCATACGGTCATCGCCACCGCCCGTGCGCCCGAGGGCAGCGAGGGGGCGATCCTGCGGGCATTGGGCCGCGATTTCCCGAACGTGACCGCGATTCCGATCCGCGAGGCGGCCGAGCGGCTGGGCGAGGCGCTGGGCGCGCTCGCCGCCGCGACCTCGCTGGCGGCGCTGGCCACGCTGGCGACCGGCTTCGTGGTGCTGATCGGCGCGGCTGCGGCGGGCGAAAGGGCACGCGTCTTCGAGGCGGCGGTGCTGAAGACGCTGGGGGCGACGCGGGGCCGGATCCTGGCCAGCTTCGCGCTGCGCTCGGCGCTGATGGGGGGCGCGGCGGGGCTGGTGGCGATCGGCGCGGGCGGCATCGCCGCCTGGGCCGTGCTGACGCAGGTGATGGAAATCCCCTTCCGCTTCGACCCGGTTTCGGCGCTGCTGATCGTGCTGGGCGGGATCCTCGCGGTGTTGCTCGCAGGGCTCCTCTTCGCGCTCCGGCCGCTGGCGGCGCGGCCTGCGGGCGTGCTCCGTGCCCAGGAATAGGGCGAGGAGCGGGGGGCGAAGGTCCGGCCGCGCCACGGGCGCGGCGTTCGCGGCTGAAACGCGCCACTGGCGCGTTTCCGGGACGCCGCTCACCCCCGCGCCCCCCGCCAAAGGGGACCCTCGGGCCCCCTTTGGAAACCCCCGAGGATATTTGAAGCGCAAAGATGAAGGTTAAGGGGGCGTTAAGCCGCCTTCTTCGGCGCGGCGGCACGCCGCGCCGCTGCTCGCCCGAGGCGCCTGCGATGGCGGGTAACGAGGGCGAAACCTCTCCTCCCTCCGCGTCACCCGCCGCGCCTCTTCCGCGGAGGGGATCAACGCGCCGAGCATCCGTCGGGCCAGCGAGAAAACCGGCAGGGGGGATGAATCCGGTTTCTGGCCGGGGGTTCTGGCGCGCCCCGGCCGCACCCGGGTCATCGTCCCGAGCTTTGTTGCGCCCGCCGGCACCCGCCTCAAGGCAAAGGGCAGGGGCCGCGATCGGCCCTGCCCCTGCCCGGTCATCGGGGCGACCTGCCGCAAGGGCCGCCATCAGCGGCCGAAAGGCTGTCGCCTCAGGCGACGGCCTTCAGCGCCGCGTCGAGGCGGGCCAGCGTGCCGGGGACGTCCTTCAGCTTGTCGAGCCCGAAGAGGCCGATGCGGAAGGTGCGGAAACCCTCGCCCTCGCCGACCATCAAGGGCACGCCCGCCGCGATCTGGTAGCCCGCGGCGGCGAAGGCCGAGCCGTTCTGCAGCTCGGGCCGTCCGGTGTAGCAGACCACCACACCCGGGGCGCCGAAGCCTTCGGCCGCCAGCGGCTTGTGGCCATAGGCGGCGAGCAGCGCCCGCGCCCCTTTGCCCAGGGCGAATTGCGCGGCCTTGGCGGCGTCGAAGCCCATGGCCTTGGTTTCCAGCATCGCGTCGCGGAAACCCGCCAACGCGTCTGTGGGCATGGTCGCGTGATAGGCGTGACCGCCGTCCTCATAGGCCTTCATGATCGCGCGCCATTTCTTCAGGTCCAGCGCGAAACTGTCCGAATTCGTGGCTTCGAGCCGCTGTTCGGCCCGCGCCCCCATCACCACGATCCCGGCCGAGGGCGAGGCGCTCCAGCCCTTCTGCGGCGCCGAGACCAGCACGTCGACGCCCAGCGCCTTCATGTCGACCCAGGCCGCGCCCGAGGCGATGCAGTCGAGCACCATCAGCGCGCCCACTTCATGCGCGGCCTCGGCCATCGCCTTGATATAGGCATCGGGCAGGATCATCCCGGCCGAAGTCTCGACATGGGGCGCGAAGACGGCTTCGGGTTTTTCCGACAGGATCCGGGCGGTCACTTCAGCGATGGGGGCGGGGGCGAAGGGGGCCTCCGCCTCGTTGCCTTGGGGCCGTGCCTTCATCACCTCGGTCCCGTCGTTCAGATGGCCCGCGTCGAAGATCGCGCTCCAGCGGAAGCTGAAAAGGCCGTTGCGGACCACCAGGCATTTGCCGCGGCCGAACTGGCGGGCGACCGATTCCATGGCGAAAGTGCCGCCGCCGGGAACCAGGGCCACGGCGGTGCCGTTATAGACCTCTTTCATCGTGGTCGAGATGTCCTTCATCACGCCCTGAAAGCGCTTGGACATGTGGTTGAGCGAGCGGTCGGTGAAGACGACCGAGAATTCTTCGAGGCCGCCGGCGTCGATATGGTCGTGGAGGGCGGGCATCTCTATCTCCGTGTTAGATGTCGCGCGCACACTAGGGTGCGGAGGGGCCGGGCGCAACGGCGCCCGAGGGCGGGGCGGGTCCGGCTGCGATGCCCCCCGCCGCCAGCAGGTCGGGCAGCGTCACCAGCTGGAAGCCGCGTGCGCGCAGCCCGTCGATGATGGCGGGCAGGGCCGCGCGGGTGGCGGCGCGGCTGTCATACATCGCGTGCAGCAGGATGATCGAGCCGGGCCGCGCCTGATCGATGGCGGCTCGCGCGATGCGCTCGGCGCCTGCGTTGGGGTCGCTGTCGGGTTCGACATCCCACATCACCGTCAGCCGGTCCTGCTGCGCCAGCACCCAGGGCAGCGAGAACAGCTTCTTGCCATAGGGCGGGCGGAAGGGCAGCGGCCCCTCGTAGCCCGCCGCCCGAATCGCCGCGTCGGTGCGGGCCAGTTCCTGCTCCACCTCGGCGGGGCGTATCAGGACCATGCGTTGATGGCTCCAGGAATGGTTGCCCAGCGCGTGACCGGCGGCGACCAGGGCGGCGGTCTCGGCCGGGTGTTCGGTGGCCTCGCGGCCGGTGACGAAAAAGGTGGCGCGCGCGCCGCGCCCCGCCAGGATGCCGAGGATCTGGTCGGTGTAGCCCGGGGTCGGCCCGTCATCGAAGGTCAGCGCGACCAGCGGGCGATCGGTTTCCACCCGCGCCACAAGGCGGCCGAACAGCTGGAACTCGCGCGCCCGGGACAATTGCCAGAGGCCCAGCACCAGGGCGGCAAGGGTGGCGAGGAGCACGAACCAGCGAGTCATCGGGGCAGTCTGGGCAGGAAGGCCGAAGTCGTCCAGCCGGCTGGGCGGACATGCGCGGAAGGGTGCCTAATCAGTCCCCGTGCCCCGCCTGCCATTCCTCCAGCGCGCCCCTCAGCCGGCGGATCAGCACGCCGCGGGCCTTTTCGTCCCCGGCGTCCGAGAGCGCTTCGTTCAGGTCGAGGAACAGTTTCGAGACGTCGTTGTGCCAGTCGAGATTGGCCACCGCCGCCGGTTGCAGCCGGGGCCCGGCCCGGCCCGGGCCCTCGCTGATTTCCTGGGGTCCGCTGGGCGTCAGCAGGTAGCCCGAGTCGAGCGCCGGTTGCAGGACAGGCAGCGGGGCCAGCGCCGCGGCTGCGCTGCGGGCCAGCGCCTCCATCGCCGGGGGCTCGCCATGGGTCAAGAACAGCCCCTGCCGGACGGGCGCACGCGCGGCGATCCAGGCCTGCAACTCGGGCCCGTCGGCATGACCGGAATAGAGGTCGATCACCCGGATCCGGGCCGCGACATCATACCCCTCGCCCTGGATCCGCACCTGTTTGGCACCATCGACCAGGAGCCGCCCCAGCGTCCCCTGCGCCTGATAACCGACAAAGAGCACCGTCGCCGCCTCGGACCAGAGCCAGCGCTTCAGCCGGTGACGGATGCGCCCGGCCTCGGCCATGCCGGAAGCGGCGATGACGATATGGAAGCCCTCGATCTGGTCAAGGCGCTTCGAATCCTCGACATCCTGGGTGAAATGCAGGTTCGGGTTGTGCAGCCCGCGGGCCAGCGCGTTGCCGGTCTCCAGCGTCCGACGGTGGCGGTGGAAGACCTCGGTCGCGCGGCCGGCCAGCGGGCTGTCCACATAGATCGGGATCGGCGGCAGAATGCCCTCGTCCATCAGCCGGGTGAGGTCCGCGATCAGCTCCTGCGCGCGCTCTACCGCGAAGGAGGGGATCAGCAGCGCACCGTCGGGGCGGATCGCCGCGCGCACCTCCTCGCCCAGGATGGCGCGGCGCACCTCGTCCGAGGCGCCCAGCCGGTCGGTCCCGCCATAGGTGCTTTCGCAGATCAGGTAATCGACGCCCGAGGGTCCCTCGGGATCGGGATGCAGAAGCTTGAAGGCCGGGCCGATGTCGCCCGAAAAACACAGGGACAGCGGCTCGCGATGGCCGGGCAGCAGCACCTCCAGCTCGACCGAGGCCGAGCCCAGCATATGCCCCGCGTTCCAGAACCGTGCCCTGAGCCCCGGCAGCACCGGCACCCAGTCGCCGTAATCATGGCCCCGCATCTGCGCCAGGGTGCGGTCCACATCGGCGCCGTCGTAGATGGGCGTGAGCGCATCCTTCTGCCAGCGGGCGCGGCGGCGGTTCAGTTGCTGTACCTCCAGCGCCTGGATATGCGCGGAATCGGGCAGCATGACACCGCAGAGGTCGACCGTGGCCCGCGTGGCATGGATCGCGCCCGCGAATCCGTCATGCACCAGTTTCGGAAGGAGGCCCGAATGGTCGATATGGGCATGGGTCAGGACAACGGCGTCGATGTCGGCGGGGTCGAAGGGGAAGGGGCGGTAGTTCAGCTCCTTTTCCGTCTTCGAGCCCTGGAACATGCCGCAATCGACAAGGATCGTGCCCCCGGCGATCACGAGGCGGAAGCACGAGCCGGTGACGCCGCGCGCCGCGCCGTGAAAGGTCAGGATCGGGAAAGACATGGGCGGCACCTCCGGCCCCCAGTCTAACGCGTTGTATCGCCGGGACCAGTAGATGTGTCGCGCAGGGTTTCCAACCGGCGCGAAAGCTCCTCCAGATCCCGCAACAGCCCTGCCAGCCTGTCGGGGTCCCAGCCCCCGGTCAGCACGGCAAAGGCAGGGCCGAAGGATCGCTGCACCGCGCCGACATGGGCGCGCCCCTGCGCCGTGATCGATACGGGCCGGTTCCGGGCGTCGTTCAGATCCCGCGCGACCTCGACGAGGCCGAGATTGGCGAATTTCTGCACCATCTTGGTGATCGCGGATTGGGTCAGATCCAGGGCCCGCACCATATCCGAAATCCGCGACGGGCCCGAGGCGCGCGACAGATGCACCAGCAGCGCGAATTGCGGCCAAGTCAGGTCATGCGGCTCCAGCAGGCGCACGATCAGGCCGCTGTATTGTTGGGTGACGATACCCAGCCGCTGACCGAACAGCGCTTCGATGGGCGGGAGCGGAGATGGGGTGTTGACTTTCATTCCGCGGAATGTAATTTATATTCCACGGAATGCAAATGGAGACCGACATGCTGACCCGCCTGCGCACCCTCTCTCTCCCGCTTCATGGGCTGGCCACGGCCGGGGCCTTCGGGCTGTTTCAGATCGCCAGGACGAGGCTCGATGCCAGCTATGCCGCCTCGGGCTATCCGGTGGATTACGCGACCGGGCAGCTGTCCTTCAGCGCCGAGCGGCTCGAGGGGTATTACGCCGTGATGACGCAAGCCGGCACGATGGCGGTCTATCTGCGCACACAGATCATCGATTTCGGCTTCATCGCCTCGGTCCTGCTGCTGTCGGCCCTGCTGGGGACGCTGGTGTCGCGCGCCGGGGGATGGGCGCGGGGCCTGGGCCTGGCAGCAGCGATGCTGGGGATGGCGGGGGCGGGATTCGACGCGCTGGAGAACCTTCTGTCCTTCGTCATCCTGACGGATCCGGCCGATATCGCGCCCTTGATGGCGCTGACCTATTCCAGCGGGGCGGCGGTGAAATTCGCTTTGCTGACCGGCGCGATGGGGGCCCTGGCCCTCGCGCTGCTCGCCGCGATGGGGCAGGGGCTTCGTCGTCTGGCCCGCCGCGCCGTCTGAAACGAGCAAGGGCCGGGCGCCTTGGCGGCCCGGCCCTTGGCGTTCGCGTGGAAGGCGGGCGTCAGTCGCGGCCGCGGAAGGGCTCGACGTATTGCAGCGCCATGTCCCAGGGGAAGAAGATCCAGGTGTCCTGGCTGACGCCGGTGATGAAGGTGTCGGTCTGCTTCTCGCCCTCGGGCTTGGCATAGACGCAGGCGAAATGTGCCTTGGGATAGAGTTTGCGCACCAGTTCCAGGGTTTTGCCGGTATCCACGAGGTCGTCGACGATCAGGATCCCCTCGCCGTCGCCCATCATCTCGGCATTCGGCGATTTGATGACCTGGGCCTCGCGCCGCTGGTCCTCTTTCCCGCCGCCCGAATGGTAGGATTTCACGCTGATCGTGTCGACCATGCGGATGTCCAGCTCGCGCGAGACGATCATCGCCGGGGCCATGCCGCCGCGGGTGATCGCCACGACCGCGCGCCAGCTGCCGTTGTCGGGGCCGCGACCCTGCAGGCGCCAGGCCAGCGCGCGCGCGTCGCGGTGCAGCTGATCCCAGCTGACGTGGAAACCCTTCTCATGGGGCAGGCGGTCGATCATCGGGAACTCCTTCAGCGGGACAGAAGCAGGCGCAGCCCCAGCGCGCCCAGCACCGCCCCCGCGGTCCGGTCGATCCAGAGCTTGGCGCGAAGATAGGCCGCCCGCGCCGCCGGACGCGAGAGGATCAGCGCCAGAAGCGTATACCCCAGGATCTCCAGCAGGAAATGGGCCGCGACGACGAACGTGGCGTCACCGAAGCCCAGGCCGGCGGGAAAGATCACCACCAGCACGGCGGCGGAAAACAGCACCGATTTCGGATTGGCGAGGTTGACCAGCAGGCCCGAGCCGAACGCCCGGCTCCAGCGCCTGCGTCCGTCCGAGGGACCCTGGCCCAGCGGGCTGCCCGCGTCGCGCCAGATCTGCACCGCGATCCACAGAAGGTAGAGCGCGCCCGCCAGTTTCATCGCGGCAAAGGCCCAGGGCACCAGCACGAACAGCGCGCCCAGCCCCGCCAGCGCCGCGGCGGTCCAGCCCGCCGCGACCATCGCCAGGCCCGTGCCGGTGGCGATCCCGGCGCCCAGGCCCCCGGTCAGCGTGTTCCTGAGCGCCAGTAGCATCGCCGGACCCGGCACGATGAAGGCCGCGGCGAGGGTCAGCACGAAAGCGGCGAGCTGGGCGGCGGTCATGTCACTCGCCCTTGCGGCCGGTCACCACGTCGATATCGGGCGCGTCCACCGCCTTCATGCCGACGACATGATAGCCCGCGTCCACATGCAGTACCTCGCCCGTGGTGCCCGAGCCCAGATCCGACAGCAAATAGAGCGCGGCCTTGCCGACCTCTTCCTGCGTGATGTTGCGGCGCAGCGGCGAGTTCAACTCGTTCCACTTCATGATATACCGGAAATCGCCGATGCCCGAGGCCGCCAGCGTCTTGATCGGCCCCGCCGAGATGGCGTTGCAGCGGATGCCGTCCTTGCCCAGATCCTCGGCGATATACATGACCGAGGCTTCCAGTGCCGCCTTGGCGATGCCCATGACGTTGTAATGGGGCATGACCTGTTCGGCGCCGTAATAGGTCAGCGTCAGCAGCGAGCCGCCCTTCGGCATCATCGCCGCGGCGCGTTTGGCGACGGCGGTGAAGGAATAGACGGAAATATCCATCGTCATCAGGAAGTTCGCGTGGCTGGTATCGACATAGCGGCCGCGCAGCTCGTTCTTGTCGGAAAAGCCGATGGCATGGACCACAAAGTCGATCTCGGGCCATTCCGCCTGCAGCGCGGCGAACATCCGATCGACCGATTCCATGCTGGCGACGTCGCATTCGAACAGCCGTGGCACGCCCAATTGTTCGGCCAGCGGCACGACGCGCTTCTTCAGCGCCTCGCCCTGATAGCTGAAGGCCAGTTCCGCACCCTGCGACGCCAGCGCCTGAGCGATGCCCCAGGCGATGGATTTGTCGTTGGCGAGGCCCATGATAAGGCCTTTCTTGCCCGCCATAAGTCCTGCTGACATCGCGCTCTCCGGCTCCTGAGTTTACGTAGGGGCCAGCTTTAGGCCAAAGCCCCTGACGCATCAAGGGCGCGCAGGACTTGCAGCGAGGCCGGGTTTGCTGCGAGTGTCTGCCCCGCGATCCGCCAGCAAGGAAGGCCCGGCCATGAGCGACGACCACGACGACAGCATCCGCACCGGTATCTTCGCGGGCGAGGATCCCTTCGTCATCGCCCGCCGCTGGCTGGCCGAGGCCGAGGCGAGCGAACCCAACGATCCCAATGCGATAGCCCTGGCAACCGTCGATTCCGAGGGGCTGCCCAATGTCCGCATGGTGCTGCTGAAGGAAATCGAGAGCCAGGGCAACGGCGAGGGCGCCTTCGTCTTCTACACGAACTATGGCAGCCGCAAGGGGCAGGAGATCGGGCAGTCCGGCAAGGCGGCCTTCGTCATGCACTGGAAGTCCCTGCGCCGACAGATTCGCGTCCGGGGCACCGTAACGCGCGAGGAGGGGCCGCAGGCCGACGCCTATTACGCCAGCCGCTCGCTGCAATCGCGGCTCGGCGCCTGGGCCAGCAAGCAGTCGCAGCCGCTCGAGTCGCGCGGCACGCTGATGGCCGAGGTCGCGAAGATGAGCCTCAAATTCGGCATGAACCCGCCGAGACCTGAATTCTGGGGTGGATTTCGTCTGCGTCCGACCGAAATTGAGTTCTGGGCAGACGGCGCCTTCCGGTTGCATGACCGGTTCCGCTTTACACGCAGTCAGGGAACGGGACGATGGACCAATATCCGGCTGAATCCATGAAATTCACGCTTCGCGAAACGCCTTCCCCTTGCACTCGCTGCAAAATGCGAAGATGCTGACCGCGGTTGGGACTTCTATGGTTGGGAATACGATGGTCGAGGTTGAGCGGGGTCTCCCGCGCGTCCGGGGCAGCGTCAAATGGTTCGATCCTGCGAAAGGGTTCGGATTTATCGTTGCCGAGTCAGGTGGGCCGGATATTCTGCTGCATGTGAATGCGCTGCGGAATTTCGGGCAGAGTTCGGTCTGTGACCGCGCGGGAATCGTGGTCAGTGTGCAGCAGACGCAACGCGGGCTGCAAGCGGTCGAGGTTTTCGAGGTGTCGCCGCCGGCCGATGGTGAGGTCGAGGTGCCCGAGCTCGACCCGGCGGAAGAGATGCTGCCGCTGGAACCCGCACGGGTGAAATGGTTCGACAAGGTCAAGGGCTTCGGCTTTGCCAATGTCTTCGGCCGTCCCGAAGATGTGTTCATTCACATGGAAGTGCTGCGCAAATCGGGCTTCGCCGAGTTACAACCCGGTGAAGCCGTGGGTCTGCGCATCGTCGAGGGCGAGCGGGGCCGCATGGCGGTATCCATCTCGTCGTGGGAAACGGCGTTGCACAAGAAGGGGTGAGGGCGCATGCGTGAGGGGTTGGCCGGCGGCGTGCTGGCGGGGGTGATGGCCATGACGATGGCGGTTCCGGCGCTGGCGTCGGACTGCCGCGAGGACCGGGTCCAGCTGCGTAGCGCGCAGGGGACCGCCGCCTTTACCGTCGACATCGCCGATACCGACGCCGAGCGCGCGCAGGGGCTGATGCATGTCGCCTCGATGCCGCGCTTCAGCGGCATGCTCTTCGTCTTCGACCGGCCGCAGCGCGCGGTCTTCTGGATGGAGAACACGCTGATCCCTCTCGACATGCTGTTCATCGACGAACGGGGCGTGGTCCAGAGCGTGCATGAGAATGCCGTGCCGATGGACCGCACCCCGATCGACGGCGGCGAGGGCATCGCTTTCGTGCTGGAGATCAACGGCGGCATGGCCTCGCGCCTGCAGCTGGCCCCGGGGGCCGAGCTGCGCCATCCGGCCGTCGCGCAGGATCTTGCCGCCTGGCCCTGCGACTGACCCTTTCCACTTCGCGCGCACTGGTCTAAGAGGCCGGTGACGAGGGATCATCGGGGCGTGGCGCAGTCTGGTAGCGCGACGGTTTTGGGTACCGTAGGTCGTAGGTTCGAATCCTATCGCCCCGACCATCCCGAGGTGCGGAACCGGCCCCAGGGGCAGGCGTGCGCCTGGCGCGCGACAGCGCAGCAAAATCACCCGCATGCTAGGGGTTCACCCGGATCGACGGCCCGGTGTCGGCTTCCTGGTAGCCTCGGGCAGGGTCCCGCTGACGGGCAACCCGAAAGAATTACTTTCCTGTCCTGCCGAAAACTTCATTTTCGGCGCGCCGGTTTCTTGTCACACTTTCCGGGTGGATACCCGCCTGACGCTCTGCCGGTGGCGTGCGGCGGCTCTTGCCCGGAAGGCTGCGCCATGACCTCTTCCATTCGCCTCGGGGCCGATATCGGCGGCACCTTTACCGATATCGCGCTTGAGTACCGGGGCGAGATCCACTCGACCAAGGTGCTGACCAGCTACGCCGCGCCCGAACAGGCGATTCTCGACGGGATCGACATCGTGCTGGCGCAGACCGGCATCGGCTACGGCGATCTGGAGATCGTGATCCACGGCACGACGCTGGCCACCAACGCCCTGATCGAGCGGCGGGGGGCGAGGACCGCTTTCGTCACGACCGAGGGCTTTCGCGACGTGATCGAGATGCGGACGGAAAGCCGCTTCGATCAATACGATCTGGCGATCGAATTGCCCAAACCCCTGGTCCCGCGCGAGGATCGCTTTCCCGTTGCCGGCCGGATCGGGGCCCAGGGGCAGGAACTGGCACCGCTGGACGAGGCGGCGCTGGCCGAGATCGCCGAGCGCATTGCCAGCGGCGGCTACGGCGCCGTGGCCATCGGTTTCATCCATTCCTACCTTAACCCCGCGCATGAGCGGCGGGCGCGCGCGATCATCGCCGCGCGCTGCGACCTGCCGATCTCGATTTCCAGCGAGGTCTCGCCCCAGATGCGCGAGTTCGAACGCTTCAACACCGTCTGCGCCAATGCCTATGTCCGGCCGCAGATGGCCAGCTATCTGGAGCGCTTGCAGGTCCGGCTGAAGGAGAAGGGCGCGACCTGCCCGGTCTTCATGATCCATTCGGGCGGGGGCCTCGTCTCGGTGGAAACGGCGGCGGAATTTCCGGTGCGTCTGGTCGAATCCGGCCCGGCGGGGGGCGCGATCTTCGCCGCCGACGTGGCGCGGCGCTTCGGGCTGGAGAAGGTGGTCAGCTACGACATGGGCGGCACCACCGCCAAGATCTGCCTGATCGAGGATTTCGCGCCCAAGACCGCGCGCAGTTTCGAGGTGGCGCGCACCACGCGCTTCGCCAAGGGCTCGGGCATGCCGGTGTCGATCCCGGTGATCGAGATGATCGAGATCGGCGCGGGCGGCGGCTCGCTGGCCTGGGTCGATGCCATGGGCCGCATCCAGACCGGCCCCGAGAGCGCGGGGTCCGAACCCGGGCCCGCCTGCTACCAGCGGGGCGGGGAGCGGCCGGCGATCACCGATGCCGATCTGCTGCTGGGCAAACTCGACCCCGAGAATTTCGCGGGCGGCGCGATCCGGCTCTCTCGGCCCCTGGCCGAGGCCGCGGTTCTCGGCGCGGTGGGCGACCGGCTGGGCCTTGACGCCGGGGCCGCGGCCTTCGGCATCGGCGAGGTGGTGGACGAAAACATGGCCAATGCCGCCCGGGTCCATGCCGTCGAGAACGGCAAGACCATCTCGGACAATGTGATGGTGGCCTTCGGCGGCGCCGCGCCCCTTCATGCCGCGCGGCTCTGCGAGAAGCTGGGTATTGGGGAATGCCTGATCCCGCCGGGTGCGGGTGTGGGCTCGGCCATCGGTTTCCTGAAGGCGCCCTTTGGCTATGAGGCGCTGGCCTCGCGCATCATCGGCCTCAGCGGCTTTGACGCGGCGCAGGTCAACGTCCTGATCGCAGAACTCAAAACCACCGCCGAAGGCTTCGTGCGCCAGGGCACCGAAGGGGCGATCCTGACCGAGATCACCGCCTTCATGCGCTACCGCGGCCAGGGCTGGGAGATCCCGGTGCCACTGCCCGACCGACCCTTCACCGATGCCGACGCCGCCCTGATCGGTGCCGCCTTCCGCGAGGCCTATGCGCGGTTCTTCGGCCGGGCCATCGACGGGCTCTCGGGGCTGGAGGTCGAGATCGTCACCCTGTCGGTCAAGGCGATGGACGAGCGCCCCGCACCGAGACCGGTCACGCTGACCCGCGGTGACCGGGTTCACAGGCCCCGCGTCTGGCGCGCGGTCTTCGACCCGGCCACGGCGCGCGCCCTCGACACCGCCATCGTCGCCCGCGCCGACCTCTCCCCCGGCGAGCGTGTCAGCGGCCCCGCCGTCATCACCGAACGCGAGACCTCGACCGTCGTCACCTCGGCCTTCGATACCGTCATGCAGCCCGACGGCTCGCTGCTCCTCCTGCGCAAGGACCGGACCCATGAGTGACCAGACCCGCGAAATCCGGTTTCAGGTCATGTGGAACCGCCTGATATCCGTGGTCGAGGAACAGGCCATGACCCTGCTGCGCACCGCCTTTTCCACCTCGGTGCGCGAGGCCGGGGACCTCTCTGCCGGGGTCTTCGATCCGCAAGGCCGGATGCTGGCGCAGGCGGTGACCGGGACCCCCGGCCACGTCAACACGATGGCCGAGGCGGTCCTGCATTTCGCCCGGGAAATCGGCTATGACGACATGTACCCGGGCGACACCTATGTCACCAACGACCCCTGGAAGGGGACCGGGCATCTGCACGACATCACCATGGTCTCGCCCAGCTTCAAGGGCGACCGGCTGGTCGGCTTCTTCGCCTGCACGGCGCATGTGGTCGATGTCGGCGGGCGGGGTTTCGGGGCCGACGCCAAGACCGTCTACGAAGAAGGGATCCAGATCCCGATCATGAAATTCGCCGAGCGCGGCGTGGTGAACAAGGATCTGGTGCGGATGCTCAGGGCCAATGTGCGCGAGCCCAATCAGGTGGTGGGTGATTTCTACTCGCTCGCCGCCTGCAACGATGTCGGCCACCGCCGCCTCATCGCCATGATGGAGGAAATCGGCCTCGAGACGCTCGACGACCTCGGTGCCTTCATCTTCGAGCGTACCCGTAGCGTCACCCTTGAGCGCATCGCCGCGCTGCCCGAGGGGGCCTGGTCCAACACGCTGGTCACGGATGGCTATGACCAGCCGGTCACGCTGAAAGCCACGCTCGAGACGCGGGGCGATACGGTGAACGTCGATTTCACCGGCACCGATGCGCCCAGCCGCTGGGGCATCAACGTGCCGATCATCTACACCAAGGCTTATGCCTGCTACGCGATGAAATGCGTGATCGCGCCGGACATTCCGAACAACTGGGCCTCGCTTGCGCCCTTCACCATCTCGTCCCCGGTCAATATCCTGAACGCCGAACGCCCGGCGCCGGTCAGCCTCAGGCATGTCTTCGGCCATTTGGTGCCGGATCTGGTGCTGGGCGCGCTGGCGCAGGCCTTGCCGGGCAAGATCCTGGCAGAAGGGGCGGGGGCCTTGTGGAACATCCACATGTCGGTGCGCCCGGCGGCGGGGCAGACGGGCCAGCGGGCCGAGATCCTCATGTTCAACTCGGGCGGCATGGGCGCGCGGCCGGGACTCGACGGGCTTGCTGCTACCGCCTTCCCCTCGGGCGTGATGACCATGCCGATCGAGGCCACGGAACACACCGGCCCCATCGTCATCTGGCGCAAGGAGTTGCGGCCGGATTCCGGCGGCGACGGCGAATTCCGGGGCGGGCTGGGCCAGATCATCGAGATCGAACCGGCGCCGGGCCATGAATTCGACTTCTCGGCCATGTTCGACCGGATCTACAACGCACCGCGCGGGCGCGACGGCGGGCAGGACGGCGCGCCCGGGTCGGCCCGGCTGGACGATGGCACGGTGCTGAAACCGAAGGGTTGGCAGCATGTGCCCGCCGGGCGCCGGCTGGTGCTGGAACTGCCCGGCGGCGGCGGCTATGGCGATCCGGCCCGGCGCCCGGCCGAGGCACGGGACAACGACCTGTCCAAGGGCTATGTCACGAAGGGGCGGAAATGAGCCATCTCGCGAGCCGTCTGGCGGCAGTGAAACCTTCGGCCTCGATGGCGGCCTCGCTGGCCGCCAAGGCGCTGCGGGCCAGGGGCGTCGATGTGATCGACCTCGGCCTCGGCGAGCCCGATTTTCCCACGCCGCGCCATATCATCGACGCCGCCCATGAGGCCGCGCTCCGGGGCGAGACGCTCTATACCGCCGCCGGGGGCTCCCCCGAATTGCGGCAGGCGGTGGCCGGGAAGTTCCGGCGCGAGAACGGGCTCGATTACAGCGCCGACGAGATTGCCGTGGCCAATGGCGCCAAGCAGATCATCTTCAACGCGCTGATGGCGACGCTGAACGAGGGGGATGAGGCCGTGCTGCCCGCGCCCTATTTCGTCAGCTACCCCGAGATGGTGAAGCTCTTGGGCGGCGTTCCGGTTACGCCGGTCTGCGGCGCGGACTCCGGCTTTCGCCTGACGCCGGAGGCGCTGGAGGCGGCGATCACCCCCCGCACGAAATGGCTCTTTCTCAACACGCCCGGCAACCCTTCGGGTGCGGTCTATGGACCCGAGGATCTACGGGCGCTGGGCGCGGTGCTGGCCCGCCATCCGCAGGTGCTGATCCTGTCCGATGAGATCTACGAGCATATTCTGTTCGATGGGCGCGCCTTCACCAGCTTCGGCCAGGCCTGCCCCGAATTGCGCGACCGGACCCTCGTCGTCAACGGCGTGGCCAAGGCCTATGCCATGACCGGCTGGCGCGTGGGCTATGCGGCAGGGCCGGCTGCGCTGATCACGGCGATGAACACCGTGCAGAGCCAGTCCTGCACCTCGGTCGCGGCGCCGATGCAGGCGGCGGCGCTGGCGGCGCTGACCGGCCCGCAGGATTGCGTGGCCGCGTTCCGCGCGGCTTTCGAGCGTCGGCGCGATCTGGTGGTGGCGGCCGTGGCCGCCATCCCCGGCCTGACCCTGCCGCCGCCCGAGGGTGCCTTCTACGCCTATATCGGCTGCGCCGGCCTGATCGGCAAACGCACACCCGAGGGCGCGATCCTGACCGACGATACCGATGTCGTGGCCTATCTGCTGAACGCGGGCCATGTCAGTTCGGTCCCCGGCGCCGCCTATGGCGTGTCGCCCTTTTTCCGCCTCTCGACCGCCACCGCCGATGCGGTGCTGGTCGAGGCGCTCTCGCGGATCGGCAAGGCCGTCGCCGCGCTGACGGAGGCCTGAGATGACCAAACCCTATGACACGATCCTGATCACCGGCGCCGCGGGCCGCCTGGGCTCGCATCTGCGCCGGGGGCTGGTGCCGCTGGCGAAGACGCTGCGCCTGGCCGATATCGCCGATCTCGGCCCGCTCGCCCCGCATGAGGAGGCGCAGGTCTTCGATCTGGCCGACCAGGCGGCGGTGATGGCAGCGGTCGAGGGGGTCGATGCCATCGTCCATTTTGGCGGCGCACCGCTGGAACGGCCTTGGCAGGAGGTACTCGATTCCAACATCCGCGGCAGTTACCATATCTACGAGGCCGCCCGGAAACACGGCGTCAAGCGCGTCGTCTATGCCTCGTCGGTGCATGCGATCGGCTATCACGCCCTGACCGACCACATCGACGCGAATGCGCCCCACCGCCCCGACAGCCTCTATGGCCTGTCGAAATGCTTCGTCGAGGATCTGGGCCGCCTCTATTGGGACAAGTTCGGCATCGAGAGCGTGATGCTGCGCATCTTCTCGTCCTTTCCCGAACCCGCCGACCGCCGCATGCTCTGGTCCTGGCTGTCGTTCGAAGATTGCATCCGCCTTACCAGCGCCGCCCTGACCGCGCCCAGCGTCGGCTTCACCATCTCCTTCGGCATGTCCGACAACAGGGTCAAGCCCGTGGACAACCGGTTGGCCGGCCATCTGGGCTATCAGCCGCAGGACAATACCGAAACCTTCCGCGCGGGGCTGGAGGCGCGGCTGCCTCGCCCGGAGGGCTCCGCCCCCGCCGTGCAATGCCTGGGCGGCTGGTTCGTGGATCTTGGCCATCCTGACGATGAGGCGCAGAAGTGAAATCAGCCTATGATGTGGTGATCGTCGGCGGCGCCGTCATCGGCTCGTCCGTCGCCTATTTCCTGGCCGCGAACCCGGATTTCGCGGGCTCGATCCTGGTCGTGGAGCGTGACCCGACCTATTGCTTCGCCGCCACCTCGCTGTCGGCCGCCTCGATCCGGGTGCAATTCTCCAACCCGATCAATGTGAAGATCAGCCAGTTCGGCAGCGCCTTCATCCAGGATTTCGCCCGCACCATGCAGGTGGCGGGCGAGGCCGCGCCCGACCTCAACTTCCACAAGGGTGGCTATCTCTTCCTGGCCGCCACGCCCGAGCAGGAACAGACCCTGCGCGAAAACCATGCCGTTCAGCGCGCCTGCGGCGCGGATGTGGTGCTGTGGGAGCCGGACGCGCTGGCCGAGGCCTTTCCCCATCTCCGCGTCGGCGATCTGCGCCTCGCCAGCTATGGCCGGTCGGGCGAAGGTTGGTTCTCCAACACCGGCCTGATGAACGGCTTCAAGGCCAAGGCGCGGGAATTGGGTGTCGATTACGCCGCCGACGAGGTGGTCGCGATTGCCCGCAGCGGCGCCCGCGTCACCTCGGTCACGCTGAAATCGGGCCGGGTGGTCGGCGCCGGGACCGTCGTGAACGCCTCGGGGCCACGCGCGGCGCTGACGGCGCGGATGGCGGGGCTCGACGTGCCGGTCGAGCCGCGCAAACGCACGCTCTTCGTCGTGGATTGCGCCCGAACGCCCGAAGGCAGCGCCCGGGTCAACAACGGCCGCCTGCCGCTGATGATCGACCCGTCCGGCGTCTTCTGCCGGCCCGAGGGGCGTTATTTCCTGACCGGCTGCCCACCCGTGATGGACCCGGCCGCCGACTGGGACGATTTCGAGCCGCGCTACGAGGAATTCCAGGACGTCATCTGGCCGGCGCTGGCCGAACGCTCTCCGGCGTTCGAGGCGGTCAAGGTCGTGAACCAATGGGCCGGGCATTACGATTTCAACGTGCTGGACCACAATCTGATCGTCGGCCGCCACCCGGAAGTGACGAATTTCATCTATGCCAACGGCTTTTCCGGTCACGGGCTGCAACAGGGTCCGGCCGCCGGGCGCGGTGTGGCGGAGCTGATCACCTATGGCGGGTTCCGCACACTGGATCTGAGCGAGGTCGGCTATGAACGGGTGCTGGAGAACCGGCCCTTCCTGGAGAAGGCGGTGATCTGAGGGGCGCCCGCCCTGGCCATGCGAGCCCTCCTTCCCCGGCGACGGGGGCGGAGCCCGGACCCGAGCAGAAAGGCGGAACCCCGATGGACAGGATCCTCATCACCGGCGCGACCGGCGGCATCGGCCGTGCCATGGCGCTGACCCTGGCGCAGGCGGGCTACGCCGTGCTGGCGCTGGGCCGCAACCGCGCGGCGCTGGAGGCGCTCAGCGCCGAGGCCCCGGGGATCGAGGCGATCGCGCTCGACCTCGCCGACCACGCCGGGTTGGCCGAGGCGCTGGCGGGACGGGTCATCGACGTGCTGGTCAACAACGCCGGAATGATGCCGCGCCCGGGTCCTTTCGCCACCATGGAGCCCGAGGCGATCGAGCGCACGCTGGCGGTGAACCTTGCCGATACGCTCGCGCTCACCCGGCTTGTGCTGCCCGGAATGCTGGCACGGGGGGCGGGGCATGTGGTCTTCACCGGCTCCTCGGCCGCGCATGCGCCGGGCGCGGGCTTTGCCGCCTATGCCGCCTCGAAAGCCGGGATCGCCGCCTTCGCCACCGCGCTCCGGGCCGAGGTCTCGCCCCTTGGCCTGCGCGTCACGGAACTGGTCCCCGGCCGGGTCGAGACCGGGCTCTATACCGGCGTCCTGCCCGAGGCGGCGCGGGCGGCGATGTATCAGGACGGCCATGCGCTGCAACCGCAGGACTTGGCCGATGTGCTGCTGGCGGTGCTGCGCCTGCCCGCCCGCGCCGCGGTCACCCGCCTCGATCTGACGCCGACCCGTCCCGTTTCCCCCGTTCCCCTGTCCTGAGGTCCCCCATGCAGGCACTTTCCTGGGTCATCGTCGGCGGCGCCTCGGGCCTCGGCGCGCTGCTGGCCGAAATGGCGGTCGAGGCCGGCGCCCGCGCCATCGGCATCATCGACATCAACGCCGAGGCGGCCGAGGCCGCGCTGGCCCCGGCCCGCGCCAAGGGCCTGGCCACCGCCGTCGCCGCCTGCGACATCCGCACCGGCCCGGCCTGCGACGCGGCCTTCGCCCGGGTGGCCGAGGCGCTGGGCCGCGTGGACACGCTGGTCAATTCCGCCGCGATCTATCCGCGCCGCCCGACGCTGGGTGTCACGGACGAGGATTGGGACCTGTCCAACGCCATCAACATCAAGGGCACCTATCACATGAGGGTCGCGGCCATCGCCCATATGCGGATGCAGGAACCGGTCGATCAGATCCGCGGCCGGATCGTCAACATCACCTCGGTCGATGCCTTCAAGGCGCATCCCAGCAACATCCATTACGCGGCGACCAAGGCCGCGGTTGTCAGCCTGACACGTTCGGTCGCCGATCATGTCGCGCCGGAGGGGATCCTGGTCAATTCCGTGGCCCCGGCCGGCATGGCGACCGACAAGGCGCGTCAGGCCGGGTTCCTGCCGGAACTGGCCAAGGCAAGCCCGCTGGGCCGTGGCGCGCAGCCGCGCGAGATTGCCGAATGGGTGCTGGTCGCGGGCGGGCCGAAGAACACCTACATGACCGGCGAGAATATCATCGTGTCGGGGGGCTATATCTACGCCTGACGGGGCAGGGGGCGACAAAGCTGCGCTTTCGGGTTCAGGGCGGCACCAGCCCTCCGGCGCTTTGCCTCATCGGCCCGAACGCGCTATGACCGGACGACAGAACTTTCGCCCCCCGATGATGGAGGTTCCCGTGACGGGCCGCGTGCGTCTGCCCTCGCTCAATGCGCTGCGGGTCTTTCACGCGGTGGCCCGCGCGCGGTCGCTGGTCAAGGCGGCCGAGGATCTTTGTGTCTCGCCGCAGGCGGTGGGCCAGCAGATCCGGCATCTGGAAGAGGCGTTGGGCGTGACGCTGATCGAGCGCGAGGGCCGCTCGATCCGCCTGACCGATGCGGCGATCGCGCTGTCCTATCACGTCCGCGCGGGCTTCGACGAATTCGAGGAGGGGATCCGCCGGATCACCACCGCGTCAGAGCGGCCCCGCATCGCCCTTAACGTGAGCCCCTACTTCGGCACCCGCTACCTGATGCCGCGCCTCGCCGATTTCCGCAAGGCAGTGCCCGATGCCGAAATCGTGCTGACCACGCTCATCGACCTCGTTGACCTCGAACGCGACGGGATCGACCTGGCGGTGCAATGGGGCTATGGCGACCGCAAGGATGTGCAAAGCCGCCTTCTGCTGCGCGATCCGAAGGTGATCTGCTGCCACCCCGACCTGGCCGGGGCGATCAAGGTCCCCGCCGATCTGCTGACGACGGGCCTGCTGCAACCCTCGCGCTCCACGCGGCTCTGGCCGGATATTCTGCGCTATCTGGGTCTGAGTGTGCCGAAGCTGGACCGCCAGCTGACCTTCGACGATTCCGCCACCATGCGGCGGGCGGCGCAGCAGGGGCTTGGCGTGGGCCTCGTGTCGCGCATCGATGCCGAGGAGGACATCGCCGCGGGCAGGCTGGTCGCCCCGCTGGGCATCGATGCGCTGGTCGGCATGCCCGCGGCCGCGATCCCCGGTTTCTATGTCATCAGCACCAGGCCGCGGCTGCGCGTGAAGCCGGTGGCGGCGCTCTACCGTTGGTTGCTGGATCAGGATTGGTCCCGCGGCTGAAAGGCGGCTCGGCGGCGCCGGCCGACTGGTCGCAAAAGCAGCGGCCAGCCCGATCCCGATGGAATCGACCGGCCGCGCTCAGTTCCCCGGCAGCAGTTTGCCGGGGTTCATCAGCCCCTCGGGGTCCAGCGCCGATTTGATCGCGCCCATCACGTCCCAGGCGTCGCCATGCTCGGCGCGCATGTATTTGGTCTTGCCCATGCCGATCCCATGTTCGCCGCTGACCGTACCCCCCAGCCGCAGCGCCCGTTCCGCCATGTTCGCCGCCAGCGTCACGGCGGTCGCCCGTTGTGCCGCATCGCCCTTTCGCGGCAGCAGCAGCGCGTGGAAATTGCCGTCGCCGACATGGCCGACGATCGGGCCGGGGAGGCCCGCGGCGGCAATTTCCGCCGCCGTCTCCTCGACCGCCTGCGCCAGTTTCGAGATCGGGACGCAGATGTCGGTGGTCAGCGGGTCGCTGTCGGGATAGGCCTTCAGCGTCGTGCGATAGGCATTGTGGCGCATGGCCCAGAGCGCGTTGCGATCCTCCAGCTTTTCGGCCCAGCGGAAGCCCTGGCCGCCGAAGTCGCCCGCGATCTCGGCGAAGCGTTCCATCTGTTCGGCGACACCGGCCTCGGTGCCGTGGAATTCCAGCATCAGATGCGGGGCGTCGGGCCAGTCCGTTCCCGCGCCGCGGTTGAAGGCCTCGGCCGCCGCCCGGTCGACGAATTCGATCCGCGCCATGGGGATGCCTGACTGGATGGTGGCGATCACCGCATCGACGGCGCCCGCCATGCTGTCGAAGGCGCAGACCGCGGCGCGCACGGCCTCGGGCTGGCCGTGCAGCTTGAGCGTCAGTTCGGTGATCAGGCCCAGCGTGCCCTCGGCGCCCACGAAAAGCGCCGTCAGGTCGTAGCCGGTCGAGGATTTCGGCGCCCGCGTCCCGGTGCGGATCACGCGGCCATCGGCCAGCACCACCTCCAGCCCCAGCACATTGGCGCGCATCGTGCCATAGCGCACCGCCGTGGTGCCCGAGGCCCGGGTCGAGGCCATGCCGCCAAGGCTGGCGTTCGCACCCGGGTCGATGGGAAAGAAGAGGCCGGTGGCGCGGAGTTCGGTGTTCAGCTCCTCGCGCGTGATGCCGGGCTGGACGGTGACGACCATATCCTCGGGCGCGACCTCCAACACCTTGTTCATGCGGCTGAAATCGACCGTGACACCGCCACGCGGCGCCAGCGCATGCCCCTCGAGCGAGGTGCCAGCCCCCCAGCCGATCAGCGGCAAACCGGCGGTGCGGCAGAGGCGCACGATCTCGGCCACTTCGGTGGTCGTCTCGGGATAGGCCACGGCATCGGGCGGCATGTCCTGGAAATGCGCCTCGGAACGGCCATGCAGCGCGCGATCTGAATCCGACCGGTTGAGCCGTGCACCCAGGAGGTCGCTCAGCGCCTGCAGCGCGTCAGTCTTGGTGCTCATCCCTTCCTCCTCGGGGTATTTCATCTCCGCCCGGACCCTAGCGCCTGGGCCGGGCGCTGACCAGAGGGGGCAAATCGCTTGCAACCCCGCCTGCTTGCGTGCTTTTCACAGAGAAAGAGGACGCGATGCGCAAACACCATCACCGCCACCGGCTGACCCGATTGCTCACCCTGGCCCTGCGGCGCATCCGCCAGCAGGGGCCGGACGAGGTGCAGTTCTGGGTCATCGCCTTTTTCATCGGCGCCGCGGCGGGGGCGGCGGCGCTGATGTTCCGCCTGGGCATCGGGGCGCTGGAGACACTGCTCTACGGCACGCAGAACCACGCGGTCCTGGCCGCCGCCGAGGCGATGCCCTGGTGGGCGCTGGTGGCGATCCCGGCGGTGGGGGGGCTGGTGGTGGGGCTGATCCTGCACCGTTTCACCCCCGACGGGCGGGTACGCGCGGTTGCCGATGTGATCGAGGGGGCGGCGCTGCGGGGCGGACGGGTCGAGCAGCGGGCGGGGCTCGCCTCGGCCGCGGCCTCGCTGATCACGCTGGGGGCGGGAGGCTCGGCCGGGCGCGAGGGTCCGGTGGTCCATCTGGCGGCGGTGATCTCGACCCGGGTGGCCGACCGGATCCACGCCTCGGGCGTGACCGGGCGGGACCTGCTGGGCTGCGCGGTGGCGGCGGCGGTCTCGGCCTCGTTCAACGCGCCCATCGCCGGGGCGATCTTTGCCATGGAGGTGGTGCTGAGGCATTACGCGCTGCATGCCTTTGCCCCCATCGCCATCGCCTCGATCATGGGGACGCTGGTGAACCGGCTGGCCTTCGGCGATGTGGCGGAATTCACCCTGCCGGTGCGCAATATGGTCGCCTTCTACTGGGAGATCCCGGCCTATCTGATCCTTGGCCTCGTCTCGGGCGCGGTGGCGGTCGCGCTCATGCGCTCGGTCTTCTTCGCCGAGGATCTGGCGAACCGGGTGCAGGCCCGGACCGGCCTGCCGCGCTGGCTGCGCCCGGCCGTGGCCGGGGCGTTGGTGGGCGCGCTGGCCATCGCCGCGCCGCAGGTCATCGGCATCGGCTACGAGGTGACGACCCTTGCGCTGACCGGGCATCTGCTGCTGCACGAGGCGATCCTCATCGCCGCCGCCAAGGTGCTGGCGGTGTCGATCACGCTGGGCGGGCGGATGGGCGGTGGGATCTTCTCGCCCTCGCTGGTGGTGGGGGCGCTGACCGGGCTTGCCTTCGGCCTGATCGCCACGGCGCTGATCCCGGCCTATTCCGGCAGCGCCACCACCTATGCGCTGGCCGGCATGGGGGCGGTGGCGGCGGCGGTGCTGGGCGCGCCGGTCTCGACCACGCTCATCGTGTTCGAACTGACCGGCGATTGGCAGACCGCCATCGCTGTCCTCGCCGCCATCTCGACCGGGACGGCGGTGGCCAGCCGCTTCGTGAAACGCTCGTTTTTCCTTGCGCAGCTGGCGCGGCGCGACGTGCGCATCGCCCAGGGACCGCAGGAATATCTGCTGCAACTGGTCAGCGTCTCGGGGTCCATGCGTCGCCCCGGCGCCCCCGGTGCGCCCCCGCTCGAGGCGCTGGAGGCGCTGGCCGCCGAGGGGCGGAGCATTCCCGTGGAGGCAAGGCTCAAGCCGGCGCTGCGGATCTTCGACCGGACCGGCGCCTCGCATCTGGCGGTGATGCAGCGCGGCGCGGACGGGACGCTGAAGGTCGGCGGCAGCCTCAGCCATGTCGACGCGCTGAAGGCGTTCAACCGGGCGCTGGCGGCGACGGCGGCCGAGGAACATTCCTGAGGGCGCTTGTCGGCAGGAGACGGGGGGCCAGCCGCCAGAACCAGAAACGCGGGAGGCGGGGGGCTAGCCCCCCGCCTCCCCCGCCAAAGGGGACCCTCGGGCCCCCTTTGGAAACCCCCGAGGATATTTCCAGAACAAAGATGAAGGTTAAGCGCGCGCTAACTCGCCATCTTTGCGCCTAAATGTCCTCGGGGGTGAGGGCTGCCCGGACGAGGCGCCTGCGGCGCGTCGTCAGGCCCGAACGCCCGGCGCGCAAGCGCAGGACCGGACCGCAGGGCAGAGGCGGGCAGAAGGCCCCCTCTGCGCCGGCACCCGGCCAGCGTGCCGGGGCAGTTGTGGCTCAACGCCGGAAGGCGGCGACCTCGGTCTGCCAGTCGCGGAAGGTCAGCGCGAAGCCGGGCGTTCCGGGGCGGGCGGCGCTGGCGCGGGCGACCGCATCCGGGGCGGCGCAGGAATACCAGCTGCGCCCGTCGCTGTTGGTCAGGGCGATGCAGATCCCGCCATGCGCCACGTCGATCTCGCCCGAGAAGAGCTGCCAAGTCCCGGCCAGGTCCCCGTTTTCGGTGGTCAGGTTGCAGGTTCGCACGATCCCCGTGCCGCCGTCCCAGGCGTATTGGGTGGCGGTGGTCAGCCTGCCCATGGTCTTTGACGGATAGACTTCCGCATCGGCGAAATGGCTGCCTTCGCTGCATCCGAGGGCGAGCGCGGGGCCAGCAGAGAGCAGGGTGACGGCGGCGGCGATCAAGGTCTTGTGCATGAATGAAATCCGGAAATGGCTGCAAAGAGCGTGATGATGCCATGAAAGTCGGCGCCGCCACAGGGCCCGCGTTTCAGGATCGCGTGAGGGGGCCCTTGACCCCCGGGCAGGGGGCATTGATCCTGAGCGGCGGGGCACAGCACAGGAGGCCCGCATGACCCGCCGCGATTTCGACCCTGCCGAGGTCGTCCCGGATGGCCGCCCGGCCGCCTCGGCGCCGCTCTTCGATCCCGCACGCGGCCAGCCTTGGCGCGGGTCGGTCGAAGGGGCGGCACTGGGCGGGCCGGTGACCGTTCTCGCCTATGGTACGGACCAGCGGGGCGAGGGGCCACCCTGGCATGTCCATCCCTATGACGAGACCTTCGTTGTCCTCGAGGGGCGCGCGCGCTTTTTCGTCGGCGAGGCGGTGATCGAGGCCGGGGCGGGGAGCGTGGTCCTGGGGCCCAAGGGCGTGCCGCACCGGTTCGAGAATGCCGGGCCGGGGCGGTTGCAGACGCTGGACATCCACCACGCGCCGCGCTGGATCCAGACGAACCTCTGAGGGCGCGCGCGTAGGGTGGGCGATCCGCCCGCCCCTCACATGGCGCGGATGCGCAGGCGGGTCAGCCGGTTCTCTATCCGTTCGACGACGGTGAAGCGGAAGCCGTGGAACTGGAAGACCTGTCCGGCCTCGGGGATCAGCTGCGCTTCGTGGATCACCAGACCGGCGACGGTATTCGCCTCCTCGTCCGGCAGCGCCCAGTCCATCGCCCGGTTGAGGTCGCGGATCGTCATCGTGCCGTCGATCTCGATCGCGCCCGACTCGAGCCGGGTGATCGGGTCCTCGGTCGGCAGGTCATGCTCGTCGACGATTTCGCCCACGATCTCTTCCAGGATGTCCTCGAGCGTGATCAACCCCTGCAGCGCGCCGTATTCGTCGATCACCAGGCCGAAATGGCGCCGCTGCTGCAGGAACTGCTGCATCTGCTCGTCGAGGGGCGTGGTGTCGGGCACGAAATAGGGCTCGCGCGCGACCGAGGCGATGTCGAGCTTCTCGACGGCCGAGAAATCGCCACCCGCCTCGGTGACCAGGCGGTGCACCTCGCGCATCAGGTCGCGGACGTGGATCACGCCGACGATGTTTTCGGGGTCGTCCTTCCAGGCGGGCAGGCGCGAATGCGGCGAATTGACCGAAAGTGCGATGATCTCGGCCGGGGGGGCCGCCAGGTTCACCGTTTCGAGCTGCGAGCGGTGCAGCATCACCTCCTCGACCGTGCGATGGCCGAGGTCGAGCGCGCCCAGCAGCCGGTCGCGGTCCTGCTTGTCGACCGTTCCCTCGGAATGGCCCAGCGCCAGCGTGCCCGCGATCTCTTCGTGATAGGAGAGGATGGCGCTGTCGGGATCGGTGCGCACGCCGACCAGGGCCAGGATCCCGCGCACCAGCATCCGCACCGCCGTGACGATCGGCGCGAAGACCAGCACGATCAGCCGGATCGGCCGGGCGACCAGCGAGGCGGCGCTTTCGGGGTTGGTGATGGCATAGGTCTTGGGCATCACCTCGGCGAAGATCAGCAGCAGCAGCGTCATGACCAGCGTGGCCAGCGCCACGCCCGAATCGCCGAAGAGCCGGGTGAAGAGCGCCGTCGCCAGCGAGGCCGAGAGGATATTGACCAGGTTGTTGCCCAGAAGCACCGAGCCGATCAGCCGTTCGCTGTCCTCGGTGATCTTGAGCGCGGTCTCGGCGCCCGAGGAGCCACGGTCGGCGAGCGCGCGCAATTTGGCCCGGGACGAGGCGGTGAGCGCGGTTTCGCTGCCCGAGAAGAAGGCGGAAAGCACGATCAGCGCCAGGATCGCGCCGGTGGTCAGCCAGAAGGAGGTGTCGAGTACGGGCATGATCCGATGAATGTTGGGAAGCCCTCAATCTAGGGTGCCGGGGGGGGCCTGTGCAAGGTCACGCAGCGCAACAAAAAAAACGACGCCCCGCGACCGGGAGGGCGCGGGGCGTCGTGTGACGGGCTGACGATCTGGACGGATCAGCCGCCCCAGCTGCGGACCGGGCCGCAATCCATATGGGTGAAGTTCGAGCGCGAGTAGCGGCCGACGCCCCCAGCGTTGCAGGCCAGCGCCGCGCGGGCGACCTGGCTGACCGAGCGGTTGCTCATCCGCACATCGGCGGCCTGGCCGACCATGTGGCGCGAGTTGCGGGCCACGCCCGAGGAACGGGAGCGCAGCATCGCGTTGGTTTCGGGCGAGCGGTAGCCCGAGAGCAGCATGTAGGGTTCCGAGACGTCGAGCAGGTTATGCGCGGCGGCAAGGATATCGACGGTGCGGGTGTCGATCAAATGCTCGCGGTCGTTGCGCCAGTCGCGGAAGAAGCGGTTCACTTCGGCCAGCACTTCGGGGATGTATTCGCCGTCGACCCAATAGATGGTGTCCAGCGTTTCGCCCGAATGGCCCGAGTACATGCGGAGGCGGCGGATGTCGCCCGCGCCACGGTTAAAGGCGAAGGCCTTCGACATGGTCGGAGCGGCGGTTACGGCGGTCGCGGCGAAGATGCCAAGGAGCGAACGCCGGGAAAAACCGGTCTCAGCCGAGGAAGTCATCGTTGTCCTGTCCCATCCCAAGTTCAGTTCAGAGCCTTTGCGGCTTATGGTCATGAGCCTTCCCCTTCTGGGTTGCGCCGCGCTGGGGCGCCTACCGGGGGCTGAGCATCACGAAGATATTTTCCTGTCTGATGCTTCTATGCCACAACGATGGCGGTATCCCAAGCGCGGATTCGGGTGGATCCCTGGGCTGAGGCAAAAATAGGCGGGAATCTGCTGAAAAAGGCTTAAGCTGACCAAAAACCTTTTATTAACATGTCGCTGCGCGGGGTTGTTCATGTGGAAAAGCTGCCTCTTTCGGGGTCTCCGCGGGGCCGTTGGGCGACAAATCCGGGCACCGGGACCGGATGCGGGGAACCGGATGGGTCCCGGGTGCGTTGGGCCGGGAATCGGGTGTGTCTCGACATTGTGAATCGACCCCAAATCTGTATTCTTGGCACAATTCCGTGAACTTACGGGTGTCGGGAAACGACACACGCGCAACAACAGCCGGGTGACAGTCCCGGGGAAACCTCTGAACGGGAGACAGCGATGCAAAGGATGCGACGGACCTCGACGGGCATGCGGGCGGCGTTGATGGCGCTGACGCTGGGCATGGGCGCCGCGGCTCCTGCGCTGGTCACGCTGATGGCGCCCTCGCCCGCGATGGCGCAGCAATTCCCCGCCTTCCGCCAGGCGCTGGCCGAAGGCGTTGCCGAGAATCGCGAACTTGCGGCTTTCTACCGCGAGAACGGCTATCGCGCCGTCTGGACCGGGGCCGAGGATGCGGCGCGGCGCACGGCGCTGGTGTCGGCGCTGAGTCGCGCTGCCGAACATGGCCTGCCCGAGGCGCGCTACGACCTGCCCGGCCTGATCGCCGCCTTCGAGGCGGTCGAGACCGAGCGCGACCGCGGCCTGCTGGAGGCGCGGGCCTCGATGACCTTCCTGCAATACGCCCGCGACATCCATTCGGGCGTGCTGGAGCCGGCCTCGCTGATCCCCGATATCGTCCGCGTCCTGCCGCGCCCCGATCCGGCCCAGCTGATGCGCGATTTCACCAGCGGCGAGCCGGTCAGCTTCATTCGCAACCTAGCGCCCTCGTCGCCGGAATACGCGCGGCTCTATCGCGCCCGTCAGGAATTGGTCGAGACCATCGCCAATGGCGGCTGGGGCCCGCAAGTGCAGGCCGGCAGCCTGCGTCCGGGCGACCGGGGCGAGGCCGTGATCCAGCTGCGCAACCGGCTGATCGCCCAGGGTTTCCTGCCGCGCATCGCCACCGCCAGCTATGATAGCCTGATGCAGCAGGCGGTGCAGGAATTCCAGGAATCGGTCGGCATCGACGCCGATGGCATCGCCGGAGGCTCGACCATCCGGGCGATCAACGTCGACCCGCAGGAGCGCCTGCGCGCGATCACCGTGGCGCTGGAGCGCGAGCGCTGGCTGAACATCCCCCGCGGCGACCGCCATATCTGGGTGAACCTGACCGATTTCGTCGCCCGCATCGTCGATTACGATCAAGTCACCTTCGAGACCCGCGCCGTGGTCGGTGCCCGTGGCACCCAGACGCCAGAATTCTCGGACGAGATGGAATACATGGAGATCAACCCCGACTGGACGCTGCCGCGCTCGATCGTCGGGGAATACTGGAACGCGCTGGCCTCGGGCGGGGCAGGGCATCTGCAGCTGATCGACGGCGCCGGGCGCGTGGTGCCGCGCGAATATGCCAATGTCGCCGCCTATTCTCCCCAGACGCTGCCCTACGAGGTCCGTCAGGCCCCCGGCCCGGGCAACCCGCTGGGCGAGGTCAAGTTCATGTTCCCCAACCAATACGCGATCTATCTGCACGACACGCCCTCGCGCTCGCTCTTCGCACAGGACACCCGCGCTTTTTCGCATGGCTGCATCCGTCTGCAGGACCCGCGTGAATTCGCCTATGCGCTGCTGGCCCGGCAGGAAGCCGATCCCGTGACCTATTATCACGCGATCCAGCGGACCGGCCGTCAGACCCGTGTGCCGCTGATCGACCACGTGCCGGTGCATCTTGTTTACCGGACGGCCTATACCTCGGTCACCGGGCGCATGCAGTACCGCAACGACATCTATGGCCGCGACGCGATCCTCTATAACGCGCTGGTCAACGCCGGGGTGGAAGTGGGGGCCTGAGTACCTTACACCGGGGTGGCATCCTGACCGGAGTCCCCCTACATGCCGCACAAGGTTTCCGAGATCGCCGCCGCGCTGGGCGCGGAATATGCCGGATCCGGTGACCTCACGGTGACAGGGGCCGCCGAGCCAGCCTCGGCCGGCCCCTTCGATTTGGCGATGGCCATGGATCCCCGCTTTGCCGAGGGGATCGGCCGCGGCCGTGCCCGGGCGGCGATCCTCTGGGCCGGAGCCGACTGGCAGGCGCTGGGGCTGCAGGCCGCGATCTTCGCGCCCCGCGCGCGGCTCGCCATGGCGCGGCTCACGCAGGTCTTTGACCAGGGGCCGGCGATCCCGCCCGGCATCTCTCCCCTCGCGGCGATCCATCCCAGCGCCGAAATCGGCGAGGATGTCGCCATCGGGCCCTTCACGGTGATCGGCCCCGACGCCCGCATCGGTGCGGGCTCACGCATTGCCGAGCAGGTCTCGATCGGGGCGGGGGCGGTGATCGGACCGGACGCGCTGATCCTGCCCGGCGTCAAGATCGGCGCCCGGGTGACAATCGGCGCGCGCTTCATCGCCCAGCCCGGCTGCGTCATCGGTGGCGACGGGTTCAGCTTCGTCACCGAGGAACGCTCGCGCGTCGAGGAAGCCCGCGCCACGCTGGGTAAACCCGGCGAGACGAAGCCGCAACCCTGGCTGCGCATTCATTCGCTGGGCGCGGTGACCATCGGCGACGATGTGGAGGTCGGCGCGAACAGTTCCATCGACCGCGGCACCATCCGCGATACGCGCATCGGCCGGGGGACCAAGATCGACAGCCTTGTCCAGGTTGGCCACAACGTCGTGGTGGGCGAGGATTGCCTGCTCTGCGGACAATGCGGTGTGGCCGGCTCGACCCGGATCGGCGACCGGGTGGTACTGGGCGGGCAGGTCGGCGTCGTCGACAACATCTTCGTCGGCGATGACGTGGTGGTGGGGGGCGGCTCGGTCGTCAATTCCAACGCGCCGGCGGGCCGCGTGCTGATGGGTTTCCCCGCGGTGCGCATGGATCAGCACGTCGAGATCTACAAAGCCAACCGCCGATTGCCGAGAATTCTCGGCCAAATCGCCGAGCTTCAGAAAACTGTCGCAAGTCTGATGGAGAAGGGGCCGAAGGGCTCTTGATCAGGAGATGACAGGATGGACGGCAGTTTTGTGGCGCTCGGGGACGGGCTGCATCGCCGCGTGATCGCGATTCTGGCCGCGCAGGCGCTGCGCGAGCCCTCGGGTCTGACGCGCGAGATGAGTCTCGAAAGCCTCGGCATCGATTCGCTGGGGATGGCCGAGATCCTCTTCGCCATCGAGGAGGCCTTCGATGTTCAGGTTCCCTTCAACGCCAACGACCCCGGCGCGACGCGGGATCTGAGCACCGTGGGCGGGATCTGCGATGCGGTCGAGGCGCTGGTGAGCGCGGACAGGGGCTGAACCATGACCCGGCGCGTGGCGATCACCGGCGCGGGGAGTGTCAACGCGCTGGCCCTCGACGTGCCCGGAACCTATGCGGCGCTGGCGGCGGGGCGGGTGGCCATAGGGCCGCTCGAGTTCGAGGATGTCGAGCGGCTGTCGGTCAGGATCGGGGGCCAGATCAGGGATTGGGACGCCGAGGCCCGCCACAGCCGTCAGGAGCTGGCGCTCTATGACCGCGCCGTGCAATTCGCGCTGGAAGCCGGGCGGCAGGCGGTGGCCCAGTCCGGGCTGACCCTCGCGCCGGACGAGGCCCTGCGCGCGGGCGTGGTCATGGGGACCGGCGGCGGCGGGTACACGACCATCGACGACAGCTATCGCGCGGTGCATGTCGAGGGCAAGAACCGTGTGCATCCCTTCACCATCCCCCGGCTGATGCACGCCGCCGCCGCGGCCCATCTGGCGATGCGGCACGGGCTGAAGGGGCCGGCCTTTACCGTCTCGACCGCCTGCGCCAGTTCCAATCATGCCATGGGGCAGGCCTTTCAGATGATCCGCTCGGGCGCTGCCGATGTGATGCTGGCGGGCGGGGCGGAGGCCACGCTCTGCTTCGGCGGGCTCAAGGCCTGGGAGGGGCTGCGCGTCATGTCGCCCGACGGCTGCCGCCCCTTCTCGGCCGACCGCAACGGCATGGTGCAGGGCGAGGGGGCGGCGGTCTTCGTCTTCGAGGAATGGGAGAGGGCGCGCGCCCGCGGGGCAACGATCCTGGCCGAGGTGGCGGGTTTCGCCATGACCTCGGACGCGGGCGATATCGTCATGCCCGACCCCGATGGCGCGGTCCGCGCCATGCAGGGCGCGCTGGACGATGCCGCGATGGCGCCGGCCGAGGTCGGCTATATCAACGCGCATGGCACCGGCACCGCGGTCAACGACCGGTCGGAGGCGCAGGCGATCCGCCGGGTCTTTGCCACCCCGCCGCCGGTCAGCTCCACCAAGTCGATGCACGGCCATCTTCTGGGCGCGGCCGGGGCGGTCGAGCTGCTGGCGGTGCTGATGGCGCTGGGCGAGGGGGTGATCGCCCCCACGGCGGGTTGGAACGCCGAAGATCCCGAGGTGCTGGGCCTCGACGTGGTGCCGAATGTCGCGCGCCGCGCCCGGGTGGACGCGGCGCTGACCAATGCTTTCGCCTTCGGCGGCCTGAACGCCTGCCTGGCGCTCAGGCGTGTCTGATCTTACTGGCCCGCGCGGGCGGCAGCGGCGGCTTCGGACAGGCGGGTCTGCAGGTCGTCATAGGCGGCGGTGAACCCGGCCAGCGAGATATTGACCCGGATCGGCTGGTCGATGGCCACGAAGGGCGCGATCATGATCGTCGCCGAGGCGCCGGATTTCATGCTGTCGACTTCCTCGACCGACAGGCCCATGCGGACCACGCATCCCACCACGGTGCAGACGCGGAACCCCTCGACCCGCATCTGGCCATCGGCCGGCTCGGTGCCGATGTAGAAGCCCATCCCCGTCGGCAGGAAGGTTTCCAGGGGCGTGGTGACGGTCGCACCGGCGGCGAATTCGGCGCCCAGCGGCAGGGCGGCGATGCTGATCTCGGCGATCGGGTTGTTGGTCTGGTCGGTCAGCAGCTGGTACATTTCGCATTGCTGCGGCTGCCCCTCGACCTCGGGCGAGCAGATGATCTGCCAGTCGCGATGCGTCGCGGCAACGACCGGCGCGCCCTGTTCGGCGGTTGCGGCCGGTGCGGCGGGCTCGGCGGTCGTCGTGTCCTGCGCCAGCGCGGGCGCGGCCAGGATTGCGGCGCCGAAAAGGCCCGAAAGCAGGGCGGAACGGAGGGTCATGGAAGCATCCTCTGGTGCGTGACTGTCGGCCTTGGGCCTAGCATGAAGACGGGGCCAAGTCAGGGGGAAATCACCCGTCCGGCAAGGCGATGACGAAAAAGCGAAAGGGGCCCGCAAGCTGGACCCCTTCCGACTTTTTTGCTCCCTGTCGGACTGGCCGACTTATTGAACCCGACGCTATGGACAAAAACTTCATGCGTCAACAGGAAATCAACGGCCCGTGATCGGGCCGCCCCCTGGGACAACAAGCCGCTGAAAGCGGGTGATTTTTCGGGCAGGGTGGCGATTTGGGCGGCGGTTTCGGCCTGGCTCAGGCGGCGCGCGGGCGCAGCGCAAGCCAGATCAAAGCGCCGCCGGCCAGGACGAGGAAGGGCAGCATGGCGACATTGACCAATTGCCAGCCGGTTTCCACATTCGAGCCCGAACAATTCATCAACTGGCCCGAGCTGATCGAGGCCAGCGTGACGCCCCCGAAGACGATGGCATCGTTGACGCCCTGGATCGTTCCGCGCTCGGCCTGGGTATGCGAGCGCGCCAGCATCGTCGTTCCGCCGATGAAGCCGAAGTTCCAGCCGATGCCCAAGAGGATCAGCGCGATGAAGAAATGCTCCAGCTCGACCCCCGACAGCGCCACCGCGCCGGATCCCGCCAGGATCACCAGGCCGGCGGCGATGATCTTCTCGACCCCGAAGCGGGCGATCAGATGGCCGGTGAAGAACGAAGGCGCATACATCGCCAGCACATGGGCCGAGACGATGTCCGCGGCATGCGAGGTCTGGAACCCGCAGCCGACGACCGCCAGCGGCGTCGAGGTCATGACCAGGTTCATCAGCGCATAGCTGACCGTGGCGCAGATGATGGCGACGGCGATCACCGGCTCGCGCAGCAGCTGCAGGCGGCTGCGGCCCTCGCGCGGGGTGCCCTTGGGGGCGGCGACCGGGCGCGGGATGTCGAGGAAGGCAAAGAGCCACATGCCGACGAGGTTCAGCACGATGACGCCGAAATAGGTGCCCAGGAAGGGGACGACCATCGACTCGGCCGTGACCTTGACCAGCTGCGGCCCGATCACCGCGCTCAGCAGGCCGCCGGCCATGACATAGCTGATTGCCTTGGGCTTGTAGCCGTCCGAGGCGGTATCGGTGGCGGCGAAACGGTAGAAGCCCTGGGCCGACATGTAGACCCCGGTGAAAAGCGCCCCGATGACAAAGAGCGCGAAGGAGCCGTTCAGCAGCCCCAGCGCCCCGATCGCCGCCCCCAGCGCGCCGGCCAGCGAGCCCAGCACAAAGCCCTGCCGCCGCCCGCGGCGCTGCATGAAGGCAGACATTGGCGCGGCCGACAGCATCGAGCCCAGCACGCTGGCCGAGATGGGCAGCGTGGCCCAGCAGGGATTGGGCGCCAGCGATTGCCCGGCAAGACCGGCGGTGGTGAAGATCATCGGCATCTGCGCGCCGAGAATCGCCTGGGCCGCCACCAGGACGGTGACATTGCGCTTGGCGCGCCGGTCGTCGGAAAGGGGCATCGTGCTCATGCCGATGGCGTAGCGCGGGCTCCGGGGGAAGGGAAGCGAAAATGTTCACACTTGAAGGAATGCCGCAGGGTGCGGGGGGCGAAGGTCCGGCCGCGCCACGGGCGCGTTTCGGTGAGGCCGCTCACCCCCGCGTCCCCGCCAAAGGGGACCTTCGGGTCCCTTTTGGAAACCCCCGGGACATTTTCAGAACAAAGAGGAAGACCAAGAGGGCACGAAGCCGCCTCCGTTGCGCTCCAAATAGCCAAGGGGTGAGGGCCCTCAGGTCCGAACGCCCGAAGCGCAGGCGGCGGGCCGGATCAGACGGTAGGGCCAAGAGGGGGTGAGGGGCGATCAGGGGATTGTCCAGTGGACGATCCCCCGTGCCGAAGACGGCTGCCCTTGCCCGGTCTGGCCGTAAACGGTGATCCGCATGGGCGCCGCGGCTTCAGGCGGCGCTGGCGATTGTCACCTGGTTGCGGCCTTCGGCCTTGGCGTTCATCAGCGCCAGATCGGCCCGGTTCAGCGCTTCGCGCGCCGGCGATTCCTCGCCGGGGCCATGCGGCGCGGGGCCCATGGCGAGGCCCACCGAGATCGTCACCTCGACCGAGCCGCGGCCGTCGGGCAGCGGCACCGGCTCGTCACCGACCACGCGGCAGAGGCGTTCCGCAGCGAGGCGCGCGCTGCCCAGCGTCGCGTCGGGCAGCGCCACCAGGAATTCCTCGCCGCCGATCCGCGCCACCAGGTCCGAGGGGCGCAGGTTGTTGCGCAGCCGTGTCGCCACGGTTTCCAGCACGGCGTCGCCCGCCACATGCCCGAACGTGTCGTTCACCGCCTTGAACCGGTCGAGGTCCAGGACCATGATCGCATAGCGCCGTCCCTGTTCGGCGGCGCGGCTGGCGATCCGGTCCAGATGGGCCAGCGCGTAACGGCGGTTGTAAAGCCCGGTCAGCGGGTCGGTCACCGCCAGCCGCAGCCCCGTGTTCACCGCCCGCCTGAGCTGGTCGGCGCGGCGTTTGCGGGTCACGTGCAGGGTGATGCGCAGCGCGGTTTCCTGCGGGTCGAGCGGCAGGGTCAGCAGGTCCGAGGCCCCGAGGTCGAGCGCCATGGCGGCGATGTCGGGGTCGGCCTCGGGCAGCACCAGCGCGATGGCCGCATGGCGGCTCGCCTCGCGCGCCCTGAGGTCGGCCACCAGCCGCTGGCCGGAGCCATGGCTGCCCAGATCGGCGGCGATCAGGTAGAAATCGGGCACCGCCCCCTGCGGCATGTCGCTGAGTGCGGCATTGGGGGTCATGACCGCCAGCCGCTCCTGCACATGGGGCGCGAGCGCCGCGCGCCAGGCCATGGCGATGGCGGGTTCGGCGGCGACCAGCGCCACGCGGCCGGGCATGGCAAAGACGGCTTCGCCCTCGGCCAGGTCCAGATCGCCCCAGGTTTCCGAGCGCAGCCGCAACTCGGCCTCGGTCTCGCGCGCCCGGAGGAGCGCGCGGATCCGCGCCAGCAGGATCACCTCGTTCAGGGGTTTGGTCAGGAATTCGTCCGCCCCCGCCTCCAGCGCGCTGAGGCGCGCCCGGCGGTCGTTCGACGCGGTGATGATGACCACCGGGATATGCGTCGTGGTCGGGTCGGCGCGCAACTGGCGGCAGACCTCGATCCCCGAGATATCGGGCAGCACCATGTCCAGCAGGATCAGCTTCGGCTGTTCGGCGCGCGCGACGGCCAGCGCCTCGGCCCCCGTGGCGGCCTGCAGCGTTTCATAGCAGGCTGCGTTCAACTTGACCTTGAGAATGATCCGGTTGGTGGCCAGATCGTCGACGATGAGTATTCTGCCTGACATCGATGCTATCCTGCCTGTGCCCGCCCCGGTCATTTCGCTTGATCCCGGTGATCCGGGGGCTTAGCTGAAACGATAGCCTAACAATGGTTAACGAAACCTTTCGTCCAGCAAACTTGCGCGCGAGATTCTGATTTTCATGAGGCAAGAAGACGCCGAAATTGTGGCCGCGACCCTGCTCGCCTGGTTGACCGAGGATTCCGAGCGGCTGGGCAGCTTCCTGGGCTGGTCGGGCGAGTCTCCCGGGTCGCTCCGCTCGCGCCTTTCGGACCCCGGGCTGCTGTTGGCGGTGCTGGATTTCATCATGGGTGACGAAGCCCTCTTGCTCGAGGCCTGCCGGGCGCTCAATCTGCCGCCGGAAACCCCCGGCCGGGCGCGCGCGGCGCTGCCTGGCGGGGCCGACATGCACTGGACCTGATCATGAAGGGCATTCGCGGCATCCTCTTCGACAAGGACGGCACGCTCTTTGATTTCCAGGCGACCTGGGGCGCCTGGGCGCGGCAGTTGCTGGCCGAACTCTCGGCTGGGGACCCGGCCCGCGCGGCGGCGATGGCCGAGGTGATGGCCTTCGACCTTGACCGCGGGCGCTTCCGGCCGGAATCGCCGGTGATCGCCGGCACCGGCCGCGAGGTGGCCGAGCTGCTGGCCCCGCTCGCCGGCCTGACGGCCGATGCGCTGGAGACGCGGATCGCCCGTGCCGCGGCCGAGGCGCCGCTGGCCGAAGCGGTGCCCCTCAGGGCGCTGCTGGAGCGGCTGCGCGGGGCAGGGCTGAAGCTGGGCATTGCCACCAATGATTTCGAATCCGTCGCCCGTCGCCACGTGGCCGGGGTGATCGAGCTTTTCGATTTCGTCGCGGGGTTCGATTCCGGCCATGGCGGCAAGCCCGAGCCGGGAATGCTGCTGGCCTTTGCCCGGGTGGCGGGGCTGGCGCCCTCGGCGGTGCTGATGGTGGGGGATTCCCGGCACGATCTGATCGCCGGGCGCCGCGCGGGCATGGCGACGCTGGCGGTGCTGACCGGGGTGGCCGAGGTGGCGGATCTGGCCGATCTGGCCGATGCGGTGCGCCCCGATATCGGGCATCTGCCGACGCTGCTTGACCTGGCCTGAGGCCATTTGCAATTTGTTAACGCATTCACGCGACCTTCGGGACGGTGGAGTACGGGGACTGGGAATGCATGGTCTGGTCAACAAGGCGTTGCAGAGTTTCATCAGCGATGCCTTTGGCGCTGCTGTCTGGCGGGACGTGGCGCAACACGCTGGAATTACGCAACTTCTGGGCGCCGATGGCTTTGAGGCGATGCAGAGCTATGACGACGCTCTGACCGAGGCGGTGCTGGATTCCGCCGTGGTCCTGCTGCGCCGCCCGCGCGATTCGCTGCTCGAGGATCTGGGGACCTACCTGATTTCCCACGAGCGCATGGAACCGTTGCGCCGGCTGCTGCGCTTCGGCGGTGTCAGCTTTACCGACTTTCTCTATTCGCTGGACGAACTGCAGGGGCGCAGCCATCTGGCCGTTCCCGATCTGGCCCTGCCCGACCTCGCCCTCAGCGAAGCCGGGGCGGACAGCTTTCTTCTGACCTGCTCGGACGGGCCGGTGGGCTTCGGTCATGTCATGGTCGGCATCCTGCGGGCGCTGGCCGACGATTACGGGGCGCTTGTAGTGCTGGAACACCGCGGGATCCGCCGGACCGACGGCGCGGACGGCCCCCCCGGCACGGTAGAACTGATCGAGATCGAGGTGCATGATCCGGCCTATCATGCCGGCAGACGCTTCGACCTCGCCACCGAAGCGGCGCGATGATGGAGGGGGATCTGCGCCAACCCGGCTTTCACCTCGGCCCCGGTGCCCTTGGGCAATTGATGCCGATGTATCTGTCGCTCGATGCCGCCTGCCGCATCCGGGGAGCCGGGCCGACGCTGCTGAAACTGATGGGCGAGGGGGCGGTCGGCAAGCCGCTGGAGGATGTCTTCACCCTGCGCAAGCCGCGCAGTGCAGTGCAGGCCAGCGCCCTGCTGCGCGCGCAACGGCTGCAGATGAGCCTGCGCGACGCCCCGGCCACGACCTTTAAGGGCACCGCGGTGCCGCTTCTGGGCGATGGGGTGCTCCTGAATCTCTCCTTCGGCTTCGGCGTGCGCGATGCAGTGCGCGACCATGGGCTCTCGGCCACCGATTTCGCCGATACCGACCTCGCCATCGAACTGCTTTACCTCTACGAGGCGAAGACGGCCGTCATGGGCGAACTCACCCGCATGGCCGACCGTCTGCGCGGCGCCCGCGCCCGGGCCGAGGAACAGGCGGCGACCGATCCCCTGACCGGCCTCGGCAACCGCCGCGCGATGGAGGCGGCGCTGCAGCGGCTGATGCGCGGGGGCGAGGGGTTTGCGCTGCTGCATATCGACCTCGATTACTTCAAGCAGGTGAACGACACGCTCGGCCATTCCGCGGGCGATCATGTCCTGGCCGAAGTCGCCGCGCGGCTGCGGCGCAGCGTGCGCGCGGGCGATCTGGTGGCCCGCGTCGGCGGGGACGAATTCGTGATCCTGCTGGCCGGCGTCCTCGACAGCGCGGCGCTGGAACGGATCGGCGCCACGATCTACGACCACATGCGGCTGACCATCACCCATGAGGGGCGCCCCTGTCCCATCGGCCTGTCGATCGGCGCCGTGCTGGTCGGGCCGGGCAGCGACCAGGGCGAGGCCGCGCTGGTCTCGCTGGCCGATCTGGCGCTCTATGCGTCAAAGCGGGCGGGCCGCGGCCGCATGATGCTGTGGAACCCCGACCAGGACATATCGCAGGAACTGGCCCGCGCCGATGGCGCCGAGCGGCGGGTCAGGTCTTGATGAACAGCGCCCCCGGCAGGGTGCTGAGCTTTTCCACCCCTCCCTCGGTGATGAGGATCGGTTCTGTAATCTCGATCCCGCCGTCATCGAGCCAGAGCGCGGGCATGAAATGCAGCGTCATCCCCGGCTGCAGGGGCGTCAGATCCCCGCGCCGCAGCGACAGCGTGCGCTCGCCCCAATCGGGCGGGTAGCTGAGGCCGATGGAATAGCCGGTGCGGCTGTCCTTGCGGAACCCGTGCCGCCCCAGCGTCTCGTAAAACGCAACGGCCATATCCTCGCAGGTATTGCCCGGCCGCGCCTTGGCCAGCGCCGCCTCGGTCGCCTCCTGCACCGCGGCCTCGGCCCGGCGATAGGTCGCGGGCGGCTCGCCGAAGAAGAGCGTGCGCGACTGCGGGCAATGATAGCGCCGGTAAACCCCCGCAATCTCGAAGAAATGCGCCTCGCCCCGCTGCATCGGCCGGTCGTCCCAGGTCAGATGCGGCGCGGTCGCGTCCAGCCCCGAGGGCGCCATCGGCACGATGGCCGGGTAATCGCCCCAATGTCCGCCCGCGCCGATGACCCCGGCATGCAGGATCTCCGCCACCAACCGGTTCTTGGGCATGCCCGGCTCGGCCACCTCCAGGATCCGCTTGTGCATCGCCTCGACGATCCCCGCTGCGCGCCGCATCCGGGCGATCTCGGCCGGCGATTTCACCAGCCGCTGCCAGTTCACCAGCCCCGTGGCATCGGCCAGGTCCAGGTGCTCGGCCAGCACCGCATGGGCCTTGGCCGAGTAATAGTAATTGTCCATCTCGACGCCGACGCGCCCGCCGGCCCAGCCGTGGTCGCGGATCAGCGCGGCCAGCACCGCCATCGGGTGCTTGTCCGGGTTCTGCACATAGCTGTCGTCATAGCCGTGGATGCAGGCGTCCTCCATCCACACCGTGCGCCGCGCGCCCGCCGCATCCATGCCCCGCCCCCACCAGAGCGGCGGGCCGGAGGGGCCGATCACCACCGCCTGATGCACATAGAAGGACCAGCCGTCATAACCCGTGGCCCAGGCCATGTTCGACGGATCGCTGACGATCAGCGCCATGAGGCCCTGCGCCGCCATCGCCACCCGGATCCGCGCCAGCCGCGCCTCGTATTCACTCAGGGAAAAGTCGGTCTCGTCCATGGCACCCCCTCGGTCTTGCCCGAGTGTGGCACGCCAAGGGCGCTCCACCAAACCCCATCTTCGTTCTGCAAATATCCACGGGGGGTATCCAAAGGGGGCCCGAGGGTCCCCTTTGGCGAGGGGGCCCGGGGGGCTGCTCGCCCCCCGCTTTTTGCATTCTCTGGGGGCGAGCAGCCCCCCGCTTCCGGTCGCCCGCAGGCGACAGCCCAGGGCGAAACCGCTCAGAGGTCCAGCCAGATGGTCATCGGCCCGTCATTGACCAGCGCGACCTGCATCTCGGCGCCGAAGATTCCGCGCCCGACCTCGACGCCCTGCGCCGCCAGATGTCCGGCGAAATGCTCATAGAGCGCGCGGCCCAGATCCGGGGGAGCGGCGGCGGAAAAGCCCGGCCGGTTCCCGCGCGAGGTATCCGCCGCCAGGGTGAATTGCGACACGACCAGCGCGCCGCCCCCCACATCGGCCAGCGAGCGGTTGGTCTTGCCCGCCTCGTCGCGAAAGATCCGCAGTTTCAGGATCTTCTCGGCCAGGGCCTCGGCCTTGGCCTCGTCATCGCCCTGCATGGCGCAGACCAGGATCATCAGTCCCGGCCCGCAGGCGCCCACCGTCTCACCCTCGACCGCGACCGAGGCCGAGGTCACCCGCTGCACCAGCGCGCGCATCAGCGGCCCTGCGTCACATAGAGGACGACGCCCGCCACGATCAGCGCCACGACCACGGCGCCGGCGATCTTCCAGGCCGACCAGGGCCGCTCGCCCTGCACCTTGCCGGTCTGGCCGTTGACGATGAAGCGGTAGGATTTGTCGCGATAGCGATAGGCCGCCATCCAGATCGGCAAGAGGACGTGTTTGAACTTCTCGTTGTCGTGGTCGGTATCGACGGAATGCACCCGTTGCTCGTCGCCGCCGATGTCGCGGCGCACGTCCTGGCGGATCACCTCGTCCATCCGCTGCACACCGATCACATGGCCTTCGGGCAATTGCACCGTATAGCCCTCGGCCCGGAAGCCCGACAGGTATTGCGGGTTATAGGGGGCGAGTTCCCCCAGCATCCAGGGTTCCAGCGCATGGGCGTAATTGCGCGGCAGCGATTGCGAGGCCATGACCAGCATGTCGCGGAAATCCCGCGCCACCCGGCCCGAGACGGGGGTCCAGCGGATCTTGCGCACCCGCTCCGTCTCGGTCTTGCCGTTGCGGGTGACGGTGCGGGTCTCGTAATAGGCGTCGCCCCGTTCGCCGCGATAGCGGCTGCGCGTGTCGCTGTCGAAGGACCAATAGGGCACGTAAAGCCCGTCCAGGCGCGAGCCGTCCGAGCGCGCGTATTCCTTCAGCTTGTTCGGCGCGAACCACAGCCGCCCCAGCCAGCCGCGCATCGCGTCATGCGCCTCGCGCTCGGTCAGTTTGAAGGGCAGCACGGCGCCCGGCTTGATCTGCCGCTGGGTGCCGGTGTCGGTGACGACGGGCGAGCCGCAGAACGGGCATTGCGCGGCGTGTTGGGCCGGGTCGAATTCCACCTGCGCCCCGCAGTTCGAGCAACTCAGAACGCGGTGTTCCTCGATCGCCTCGGGCGGCAGGTGATTGGCCAGCGCCTCGCGCAGGTCATAGGCTTCGAGCGCGGTGTCGCGCTCGGCCTCCGAATAGGGGATGTCCTGCTCGTGGCCGCAATACTGGCAGGTAAGCCGCCGCTGGCCCGGCGCAAAGCGCAGCTGGGCGCCGCAATTCTCGCAGGGGAAGCGGTGTTCGTCACTGCCTGCGGCCTCAGGCGGCGGGGCGGGGGGCGTCGGTTGCCCCCAGGGCGCCGCGCCGGGCGGCGGCGGGGGCGTGTCGTCGCTGGGGCACATGGCGGCTTACCCCGCGGGCGGGGGCGGCGGCGGCATCGAGGCGAAGAGCGAGGCCAGCGCGGGCACTTCGCCCGCCTTGGCCCAGCCGGCCATGCCCTGCGTCCAGACCATCGTGTCGCGGTCGAACTGGCCCGCGCCCATCATCTGCTGCAGCGTCTGCGTGCCGAAGGGGCCGGTGGTCTGCCCGTCCCTGGCGACGTGGAACTGCGCCGCGGCGGGCGGGGGTGGCGGCGGCGGGGCGGCCGCGGCGGCGGGTGCCTGGTTGCCCTGACCCATCCCGCCCATCGCATTGGCCATGGCCTGGGCCATGCCCATCCCCATGCCCATCCCCATCCCGGCGCCCATGGCATTGTCGCCACTGGCGCCCGCCGCCTGCTGCATGGCCTGCGCGGCCGAAAACTGGGTGTATTTGTTCAGATCGCCCACGATCCCCATGGACGAACGCTGGTCCAGCACCTTCTCGACCTCGGGCGGCAGCGAGATGTTCTCGATATAGAGTTCCGGCATCGACAGGCCGTATTCGGTCAACGTCGGCTGGATCGCGTCGCCGACGATCTTGGACAGGTCCTGCGTGTTGGCTGCCATGTCCAGCGCCGGGATGCCCGAGGCCGCCAGGGATTGCGAGACTTTCTGCACCACGATGTTGCGGATCTGCCCCGAGATTTCGTCCTGGGTGAACTCGCCATCGGTGCCGACGATCTCGGTCATGAACTTGGCCGGGTCGGTCACGCGGATCGTGTAGCTGCCGAAGGCCCGGAGCCTGAGCGCGCCGAATTCCGGGTCGCGCAGCATGATCGGGTTCTGCGTGCCCCATTTCAGGCCCGGGAAACGGCGGGTGTTGACGAAATAGACCTCGGATTTGAAGGGCGAGTTGAAGCCATGCGACCAGTGCTGCAGCGCGGTCATGATCGGCATGTTGTTGGTTTCAAGCTCATAGAGCCCGGGGCCGAAGATATCGGCCAGCTGGCCCTCATGGATGAAGACCGCAGCCTGCCCCTCGCGCACGGTCAGCTTGGCGCCCATCATGATGTTGTTGCCGTAGCGCTCGAAGCGGTAGACCAATGTGTCCCGGCTGTCGTCGAGCCATTCGATGACGTCGATGAACTGGCCCTTGAGGAAGCTGAAAACCATGGATCACTCCTGCGGAAATGCTTTCAAATCTGCGGTCAACTTGCACCCGCCACCAGTTCGGACGCAATGGAAAAGATGATCGGCCGGGCTTCACGTTCTGTCATGCCGGGCGTGAGGCGCGGGTCGTAATGGATCTGCAAGAGCAGCAGGTCCATATCGGTCAGCAGCGCGAATTCCTGGTCGTCGTTGAAGATCGAGGGCCGCGCACGAACCGAATCCGCCGCCAGGCCCAGCCCCTGGCTCAGCTCCTCGTGGTAGCAGGCCAGCCGCGTCAGATCGGGGTGTTCGGCGCGGATCACGGCCACCGCTTCGGTATAGGCGGCCGAGCCGTCCCGGGAAAAGGCCATGGCCAGGCAAAAGGTCTCGCGCGGCATGTCGGTGATCAGCCGCACGGCGCGTTCGTCGATCCCCGGGATCAGCGTGCGGATGCGTTCGCCCGCCTCCAGACGCTCGGATTCCGACAGAACCAGCACATGGAAATTCCCCGAACTGTCGCCCAGAGGGGCGACGGTGATGGAATGCCGCGCCGCCGTGGCCATCCGCGCCGCCAATGCGCGCACGTCCTGGTAATCGCCCACCCGCGTCGCGCGCCCGGTCGAGGCGCCGAACTCGAGGCTGTAGCGCACCGGCACCTCCCAACGGCGCAGGACGCTGGAACTGGAGGCGCCGGGGCTGGAAAGCTCGTTGTTGAGGGCGATGGCGATATAGGTTTCGGCCAGTCGCGCGGGGGTCACGACCACATCCTGCGTGCCGGGATCGGTGCGCATCAGCCCGCGGGCGCGGCGTTCTTCTTCGATCCGCGTGAAATAGGCCCGCATGTCGGCCGACCTGGGGTCGACCGGCAGCACCTCGGCCGGACGTTGCGGGGCGGCGCTGGGGCCCGGCGCCGGTTCCCCCCGCGGAAACAACGAGGTGCAGCCCGAGGCGAGCGCCGCGGTCAGCACCAACGCCAGAAGGGCGACTGCCCGATCAGGCCGCCGGGGTGTCGGCACGCGCCTTCGCCGCGGCGAGCGAGTCGCGCAATTCGGCCTCCATCTTGCGCAGTTCTTCCTCGGCGGCGGCCCGCTTGGCCTTGCCTTCGTCGGCGATCTGCAGGCTGTCCTGAATCGTGGCGATCAGGCTCTCGTTGGCATGCTTGACGGCCTCGATGTCGAAGACGCCGCGCTCCATCTGCTCGCGCACCACGCGGTTGGTCTCGCGCAGGTTGTCGGCGTTCTTGGTCAGCAGTTCGTTGGTCAGATCGTTCGCCGCGCGGATCGATTCCGCCGCCTCTTTCGAGCGCTGGATGGTCAGTGCCTGCGCCAGCTGGGTTTCCCACAGCGGCACGGTGTTCACCAGCGTCGAGTTGATCTTCGTCACCAGCGACTTGTCGTTTTCCTGAACCAGCCGGATCGAGGGCAGCGATTGCATCGTCACCTGCCGCGTCAGCTTCAGGTCGTGCACCCGGCGCTCCAGATCGTCACGGGCGGCGCGCATGTCGCGCAATTCCTGCGCCACGATGATCTTCTGATCCTCGGAAGCGGCCTCGACCTCGGCCACCTTGGCGGGGATCGCGGTGGCGTCGATTTCCTTCAGCTTCTCCTCGCCCGCGGCGATGTAGAGCGCGAGTTCCTGGTAGAAATCGAGGGTCTTTTCATAGAGCAGGTCCAGCGACTTGATGTCCTTCAGCAGAACCGTCTCGTGGCCCAGCAGCGTCTCGGTGATCTTGTCGATCTGGCTCTGGACCGTCTCGTAGCGGGCCATGAAATTCGCCAGGGGTGCGGCCTTGCCGGTCAGACGCTCCCACCAGCTGCGCTCGCGCCGCGTGTCCAGCTCGCTGACCGAGAAGCCGCGGATCGTGGTGACGATCTGGCGCAGGCTGTCGCCCGCCGGGCCCACGTCCTTGTTCCTCACATCGTCCAGCATCGCCTGGCTGATGGTCTGCAGTTCCAGCTGCGCGCGCGAGCCGAAGCCGATGATCGACGAGGTTTCGCCCATGTCGATCTCGTTCATCCGGCTGCGGATGGCCTCGGCCACCGGCGGGTCGGCCTGTTCGAGGGGGACGAGTTCGCCGACCGGCTCGGGCAGGCGCAGCGCGGTCGCTTCCTGGATGGCGGTCGTCAGTTGCGTGGCCTGCTTGCGAACGTCGTCAGACATCGGGGTTTCCTTTCACGGGGACTTTCGTCTGGTTCTGAAATGCCGGGGAAAGCGGGTCAATGGCGGAATTGGTCGGGGGCAGGGCGGGGCGCAGCCCCTCACGTTCGAGGCGTTCGCGCAGGACGTCGATCTCGATCTCCATCGCCTGGCGGTCGGAATCGCGCAGCGTCTCGGTGCGCAGCATGAAATTCTGTTCCAGATCGTCCAGAAGGTCGAGGTATTCCTTGCGCGCGGCGGGATCGCGCTGGCGTTCGTAGACCTCGACGAACTTGACCGTCGCGTCGCGGGCCCCCTGCAGATAGACGCTGATGTAACGCCGCGCCGCGGTCAGGTTCTGCGGATCGTCCTCGACCGCGCGCAGCAGGTCGCGGACATGGGACTGGAAGCGGGCGAGCCGCGCCTCCAGATCGCGGTCGCGGGCGCGCAGCATCGCGTCGGACATGGCGCGCAGATAGGCCTCCGCGCCCTCGACGGCGCGCGCCACGCGGTCGGTCTGGAATTCGTCGACCCCCTCCATCCCCTTGTCCTTCAAGGGGTCGGGGCCGAAAGCGGTCAGATGCAGCGCGCCGCCGATCACGCCCAACACCAGCGGCACGGCCATGCCATAGGCGCTGCCGACACCGGCCAGCGCCAGGCCCAGCCCCATGGCCACCGAGCCGAAGATCTTGCGCGGGATGGCCGGGCGGCGGGCGACGCGGCGCTGCTCATAGGCGTCCTGCGCAATCACGCCTTCCCGGGTCAGCCAGGCCGAGAACATCAACAACGCGAAGACGCCCAGATGCTGCGCCATGCCTGCGGGATCGCGGAAGAACGCGCTGAAGGCCCAGAGGAAGGGCATCACGAACAGCAGGTTCACGCGAAAGCCGGCCGGGTGGCGGCGCGCCCGCTTGCGGCGTGCGGGCCGGGGGTTGGGCGCGGCGCGCTCGTCCTCGGGGCGCGGGTCGCCGCCGGGGCTGTAGGGGCCGCCAAAGCGTCGTGCCATGGTTCAGCCCCCCACGACCCAGGCGTAGACGAGCAGCGCGATCAGCAGCGCATAGGCGGTCTTCTGCAAGCCGGTGGTGGTCACGTCCGTTTCCCTGTCGTTGCCTGTTGGCGAGGCAGTCGCCCCTCGGCCCCAGATATAGGGCGTGTTATTGAAACTATAAGACAGCTGTCGGGCGATTGAAAAGCGCCGATGGCAGGTCAACCGCGGGGCTTTGGCCGACCCTTCGGCGCATCGCCCGTCGGGCGCGCAGATTTCATGCCCCAGGATTTCGGCTTGGCCGGTTCGCCGTCCGGCCCCTTGCGCCCGCCGTGGGACTTCATCCCCCAGGACAGGCGCTGCGGCTTGCCATCCTCGCCCACCGGCGTCCTGGTCGGGGTGCGGCCGGGCCGTGCGGGTGCTTTCGGGCCGCTTTTCGCGGCCGGGGCAGGGGGGGCGGCGCGGCCCTCGGCCACGTCCTCGGCGGCAAGGCCCAGCTGGTCGCGCAGCACGCGCGGGCGCAGTTCCTCGACCGCGCCGGGCGCCAGATCGCCCAGCTGGAAGGGGCCATAGGCGGTGCGGATCAGGCGGTTCACCGTCAGCCCGACCGTATCGAGGGCGCGGCGGATCTCGCGGTTGCGGCCCTCGCGGATGCCCACCGTCAGCCAGGCATTGGCGCCCTGCTGGCGGTCGACATTGACCATCATCGGCTGGAATTTTTCGCCGTCGATGGTGACACCCAGCCTCAGGGGCGCCAGCATCGCCTCGGTCGGCGTCCCATTCACGCGAACCCGGTATTTGCGCAGCCAGCCGGTCGAGGGCAGTTCGAGGCGCCGCTTCAACGCGCCGTCGTTGGTCAACAGCAAGAGCCCCTCGGAATTGAGGTCGAGCCGCCCCACCGACAGCACGCGCCCCAGTTCGGGCGGCAGCGTCTCGAAGACCGTTGTGCGGCCCTTCTCGTCCTTCTCCGAGGTCACCAGGCCCAGCGGCTTGTGATAGAGCCAGACGCGCGTCGGCTCCTTTGCCGCCAGCGGCTGGCCGTTGACGGTGATCTTGTCGCGCGGCGTCACGTTCAGCGCCGGGCTGTCGATCACCGCGCCATTGACCGCCACGCGGCCCTCGGCGACCAGCGCCTCGGCCGCGCGGCGCGAGGCGACACCGGCGCGGGCCAGCACCTTGGCGATGCGCTCGCCCGCCCGTTTGTCGCCCTGGGGCAGGGCGGTGGCGGCAGGGCGGCGGGGGGGCTTGGGCGTCAGGGTCATTGGGGTCCGGGAAAGGGTCTGGGCTTGCATGGGCTTGCATGGGGGCGCGCAAGCGGGCATCCAGTCCCATCAACCGCGTTGCGCCCGCCATGTCAATGAAGCCCGTACCCGTCAGCCCCATGCAGATCGCCCTCGACGAGGCGCGAGCGGCCGCGCTGCGCGGCGAGGTGCCGGTGGGGGCGGTGGTGGTCGACCCGGCGGGGCGGGTGGTGGCACGGGCGGGTAACCGCACGCGGGAACTGTCCGACCCTACCGCCCATGCCGAGATGCTGGCCCTGCGCGCGGCCTGCGCCGCGGCGGGCAGCGAGCGCCTGCCGGGCCATGCGCTCTGGGTGACGCTGGAGCCCTGCCCGATGTGCGCCGCGGCCATCGGCTTTGCCCGCATCGCCCGGCTCTATTACGGTGCGTCGGACCCCAAGTCGGGCGGCGTGGCGCAGGCGCCCCGCGTCTATGCCCATCCCCAGTGCCATCATGCCCCCGACGTCTATGACGGCATCGCCGAGGACGAGGCCGCGCAGCTGCTGCGTGACTTCTTTGCCACCCTGCGGCGGTGAATGTCTGACGTGTCACGCACAACAAATGCCGCCGACCCAAGCATCGGGCGCAAATTGTGGACGGGAAGTGAAGAAAATCCCTAAAATTCGAGCCTTTGGGGCGCGTTCTGAGAAAGTGGATTGCGCGATTCCGGCAAATTCAGTAGATTTGCGAGCAAAACGATAACCGAGGCACAGGCAGAAACACGTTCCCGGCAAGGCGCAGGCACAGGGTGAATCCCGGGGCCTGCAGGCTGCCGATACGGGTAGACCGCTGCAGTCCTCGGACAAAGGCAGAGCAGGCACATGGTTGACCGGTCCCGGGCCAAGGCCCCATTCCGTCGCGCGGCGTCCGATTGCGGACGTTCGTTCTCGGTTCGTACGCTATGGGGCGGGCTTGCCGCGCTGGCCCTGCTGGCGGGATGCTCGCAGGAGGCGGGCGATCAGGCGGCAGGCGGGCTCAACCGCTTCTTCAACTCGACCAGCCACCCGGCCCTGGAAACGCTGGAGAACACCGTCGAATACACGGTCGTCCAGCCCTCGCGCGCGATGGTCAACGCGCCGGATGCGCTGTTGGTCTTCGAGCGCAACCTCAACGGCGCCATCGAGCAGAAGATCATCCTGCCGAATGCGACGGCGGTGCGGGGCGACAATCTGCTGCATATCCGCGCCCAGACCGGCCGCAGCGCGGAACTCACGCGCTTTGACTTCGACGAGATGCGGGCCCGCTTCGGCGGGTTGCCGCCGCCCTTCGAGCGGGTCTCGGCCTCGGGCCTGAACACCGGGACGGATGCGCTGGGCAGCTATGTCTATGCCACCGAGTCGGTCGGCGCGAGCACGCTTTGCGTGCTGGTCCTGCGGCGCATGGGGGTCGGTGCCCGGCCGCTGCCGCGCGGGACGCAGGCGCTGGATGTGATGATGCGCAACTGCGTCAACGGCTCGCTCGAACAGGCGCTGGAGCCGATGAGCGGGCGCGCTTTCGGCGTGGGCGGCGCCAGCGGCACGATCTACACGATGTCGCCGCACGCGGCGCCGCAGGGCTGAGCCCGACAGGCAAGTTCGGGAAGGTAAAGAGTTTTGCAGGGACAGGTGACATGGGCAAGATGATCGGGACGCAAACGCTGTCCCTGGCGGACAAGACGAATCTGCTGCTGTGGCTGGGTCTTCTGGTCCTGGTGGCGGGCCTGGTCAGCGTGCCGACCTCGATCCAGGTGCAGGCAACGCTGGGCATCGCCTCGTTCGTCGTCGTCGTGATGCTCAAGCCGGTCGCCATGGACAGCATGGTCGCGCGCTTCGCGATGATGTCCATCGCCTCGACCTTGGTGCTGCGCTACTGGGCCTGGCGGGTGACCGAAACGCTGCCGCCGGTGACCGATGTCATCTCGTTCATTCCGGCGATCCTGCTCTTCATCGTCGAGACCTACGCCATCGGCGTCTTCTTCCTGTCGGCCTTCATGACGGCGGATCCGGTGAACCGCACGCTGCCGCCGCGCGTCGCCGCCAGCGATCTGCCGACGGTCGATATCCTCGTGCCGTCCTACAACGAGCCGGTCGAGATGCTGGCGGTCACGCTATCGGCCGCCAAGAACATGCATTACCCCGAGCACAAGCGCACGGTGGTCCTGTGCGACGACGGCGGCACCGACCAGCGCTGCAACAGCGACAATCCCGAACTGGCCGAGAAGGCCCGCAAGCGCCGTCGCGAGCTGATCCAGCTCTGCGCCGAGCTGGGGGTGATGTATTCAACGCGCGAGCGCAACGTCCACGCCAAGGCAGGCAACATGTCGGCGGCGCTGGAGAAGCTGGACGGCGAAATCGTCGTGGTCTTCGACGCCGACCACGTGCCCAGCCGCGATTTCCTGGCCCGCACGGTCGGCTATTTCGTCGAGGATCCGAAGCTGTTCCTCGTGCAGACGCCGCACTTCTTCCTCAACCCCGATCCCATCGACCGCAACATCGGACTGCGCGACGATTGCCCGCCGGAAAACGAGATGTTCTACCATCTCAGCCACCGCGGGCTGGACCGCTGGGGCGGGGCCTTCTTCTGCGGGTCCGCGGCGCTTCTGCGGCGCAAGGCGCTGGACGAGGCGGGCGGCTTCGCCGGTGACACGATCACCGAGGACGCGGAAACCGCGCTGGGCATCCACGCCCGCGGCTGGAAATCGCTCTATGTCGATCACGCCATGATCGCGGGCCTGCAGCCTGAGACCTTCGTGTCCTTCATCGAACAGCGCGGCCGCTGGGCGACGGGGATGATGCAGCTTCTGATCCTGAAGAACCCGTTGAAATACCGCGGTCTCAGCATCACGCAGAAGCTGTGCTACCTCAATTCGATGACTTTCTGGCTGTTCCCGCTGGTGCGGATGACCTTCATCCTGGCACCGCTCATGTATCTCTTCTTCGGTCTGCAGATCTTCGTCGCCACCATCGGCGAGGTTGCGGTCTACATGACCAGCTACATGGCGGTGAACTTCCTGATCCAGAACGCGCTTTACGGCAAGGTGCGCTGGCCCCTGATCTCCGAGATCTACGAGACGGCGCAGGCCCCCTATCTGGCGGCGGCGATCTTCAAGACCTTCTGGAACCCGCGCGGCGCCAAGTTCAACGTGACCGCCAAGGACGAGGTTCTGGAAGAGGATTTCGTCTCGCCGATCTACAAGCCCCTGATCTTCATCTTCGCGCTGACGTTGCTGGGGGTCGTGGCGGCGGCGGTGCGCTGGGTCATGTTCCCGGGCGATCACAACATCATCATGGTGGTGGGCGGCTGGGCGGTCTACAACTTCCTGCTGGTCGGCGCCTCGATGCGCGCCGTGGCCGAGCGTCAGCAGCGCCGCGCCGTGCCGCGCGTGCCGGTCAACGTGCCGGCGACGGTGGCGCTGGGCTTCGATCACCCGGTGTTCCTGCCGGCCACGGTGGTCGATGCCTCGACCTCGGGTTGCCGGCTGGTCCTGCGTGCGAAACCCTTGCCCGACGGCACCACGCCAGTGATCCCCAGGGTCGCTGACGCCTTCTATTTCACCCCGGAATTCCCCCGCTCGCCGCATCTGGAAAACGCCGTGCGCGTTCAGGTCCAGAGCGTCACACGCGAGGGCGATGCGGTCGCGCTGGGCGTCAAGTTCGACCCGACCCAGCCGATGATCGTGCGCGAGACCATCGCCCACATGATCTTCGGCGACAGCGCCTCGTGGGAGGCGATCCGCGCCCGCCGGCACAAGAAGATGGGTCTGCTCCGGGGCATGTTCTACGTGTTCAGGCTGTCCTTCCAGGGCATCTATCACACGCTGCGCGCCCTGGCCGAAGAGCCCGCCCGTCAGCAGCGCGTCCGCGAGCGCGAGCGCAACGCCCAGGCGTCCCGCACGGTGCCCGCGCACGTCATGGCCTTTGGCGAGGCGTTCGACCCGCCGCCCACCGACCGGCCGATCAGCCTGTTGCAGGCCGCGATCTCGCAAAACGCGGGGCGCGGCGGGCCGCAGCAGGGGGCCAATACCCCGGGGGAGGCCTATTGATGCGCCGCTTCCGTCCCCTTCTCGCCGCGGCCCTTCTGTCCCTCGCCCTCCCGGGCGCGGTTCTTGCGCAATCGGGTGCGATCATTCCGCTGCCCCTGGACAGCGATCCGTCCGGCGGCGTCTCGGACACGATGATCGACCAGCTCAACGCCGACAGGATCGAGGCCGAGGCCCATCGCGGCACCTATGTCGAGGAAATTGCCGTCGACCCGACGGTGATCAGCCCCCTGCGCCCCATCGAGGCCCGGGGCCGCCCCGCCGGCAGCGCCATCCGCTTCGATGGCGAGCGGCGCACGCTGCAATTCGCGCTCTTCGTCCCCCGCCCCGATCAGGTGCGGGCGCTCAGGATTTCCACGCTTTCGTCGATCAACGTCCTGCCCGAACGCTCGACCTATCGCGTCTGGGTCAACGAGACGATGGTGGGCGAGGGGCGGCTGGAGAATTTCACCAGCTTCGGCACCGTCGATTTTCCGATGAACGCGGCCGCCGTGCTGCCCGGGCAGAACAACGTCCGTATCGAACTGGTGCAGTACCACCGCATCTATTGCGGGCCGGAAGCCTCGTTCGCGCTCTGGTCCGACATCGACCTTGCGAATTCCGGGGCGGTCCTGGCCTCGGCCGAGGGTATCTCGGGGCAGGAGGGGTTCCTGATGGGCCTCGCCGCGGCGGCGGCGACCGGCAGCGGGATCGAGATCCGCGGCGCCGATGGGCTGGGCGATTACCGCGATGCCTGGGTCTCGACCATCACGCAGCGCATCAGCGCCGCGCTGGGGGGCGATCCGATCCCGTTCCGCTTCACCGAATACTGGTCGGTGCAGGGCACCGCGCGTTCGGCCGCGCGGATCACCTTCCTGCCCTCGGCGGTCAACCGGCTGACCTTCCGCGTCTCGGGCGACGGGGCGCAGGTCATGGTGGTCGAATTCGTCCCTGACGAGCGCCCGCATGCGCTGCCCGAATTCGAGAATATCCTGCCGCGCGTCGCCGACCGGGCCCAGCCGCCGCTCATCGACACGATGCGCCCGGTCGCCTTCTCGGAATTCGGCTTCGAGACGACCGAGGTCTATGACCATTACGCCCGCATCGACACGCGCTTCCGCCTGCCCGACGACTGGATCGTCCTGACCAACGACAAGGCCGAGATCCGGCTCGATTACATCTTCGTCGAGGGCCTGCCCGACCAGTCGATGCTGCTGGTCCATATCAACAACGAGAACATCCGCCTGCTGCCGATGTGGCGCGGCGGCGGCGAATTGATCGAGCAATTCCCGGTCCGCTTCGAGGCGCGGCTGCTGCGCGCGGGTATCAACACGCTCAGCTTCGAGGTGCTGGTCCCGGGCTCGCCCGCCGACATGCCGTGCCCCTTCAACGACACCCCGATCCTGGCCATCGGTCAGAGTTCGACCCTCGCGGTGCCCTACAGCCCCTCGATGTATCTGCCCGACATGCATATCGCCTTCGCCGGGCTGACGCCCGCCAGCGTCGAGACGAACGAGATGTCGGCGCGGTCCTTCGACGACAACGATGTGGTGACGCTGCAGGCGGCGCTCAGCGGTGGCGAGCGGCCCGATGCGGTGGCGCTGAACACGCATCTGCACCTGCTGGCGCTGGACGACCTGGGGTCGGTGCCCTTGGGCGGCTATCAGCTCAGCCGCCGGGCGCTGGATGCCGCGCTGCTGAACGACGAGACGCCGGCCGGGGCCGTCCCGGGCGAGCAACCGGCGCATGCGCTGCTCAGGGCGCGCGAGCGGTCGGACAGCGGGGCGGCGCTGTCGCGCGGCTGGGACTGGCTGAAGAACGGTTTCCAGACCGCGCTGCAATGGCTGCAACCGCGCTCGGGCCTGCTTCTGGAGCAATGGCTGGAACGCCAGAACGCGCAGGCGGTGCTGTTGCAGCTCGACCCTGGGCGGCCCAACCAGCTGTGGATGGTCCGCGCGCCCGACAGCGACATCAGCGCCATCGCCTCGGCCATCGTCGCCGCGCGCACCAATGCCGACGGGCCGCGCGGGCAGGTCTCGGTGCTGGACCGGCAGGGGCGCTGGCAGAACTGGACCGCACCGGACCGCCAGCCGGTCCTGCTGGAACCGGTCACGCTGTCCAACATCCGCCACGTGGTCGGCAATGTCGTCTCGGCCATGCCGATCCGCTATGTGGCCGGCCTTTTCTTTCTTGCCCTGGTCTCGGCGCTTTTCGCGCTCAGACTGGTGATCGCCACGCGGGAGCACAAGCAATGAACCGACGCCATTTCCTGACGCTGGCCGGAGTCGCGCCCTTCGTCGCGGCCTGCGCGGGCGGGGAGGCGGGCGCGCAGGGCCTGCTGACGACGGCGGATCTGTCGCATACCGCCGGTCCGGTCTGGGAGGCGTGGAAAGCCGCCTATCTGCAGAACGACGGCCGGGTGGTCGACGGGGTGCAGCAGAACGCCAGCCATTCCGAAAGCCAGGGCTACGGCCTCTTCCTGTCGACCGAGTTCGGTGACCGGGATGCCTTCCGCCGGATCTTCGACTGGACCGAGATGAATCTCTCGATCCGCGGCGACGGGCTGCTGGCCTGGCGATTCCTGCCGGGGCAGGCCAATCCGGTGCCCGACCTGAACAACGCCTCGGACGGCGATCTGTTCTATGCCTGGGCGCTGGTGCGCGCCGCCAACCGCTTCAACGAGCGCCAGCATCTGGTCCGCGCCCAGCAGATCGCCGCGGCGCTGGCCGAGCGCTGCATCGTCCCCTCGCTCGCCAATGCGGGCGAGACGGTGTTCCTGCCCGCGGCGCAGGGCTTCGTGCACGAGGACCGGCTGGTCTTCAACCCCAGCTACATCATGCCCCTGGCCATGCGCGAGGTGGCGATGGCCACCGGCGTCGTCGAACTGGCGCAGACCGCCCAGCATGCCGAGGGGATGCTCCTCAGGCTGGCCGATACCGGGCCGGTGCCCGACTGGGTGCAGGTCACGCCCCGCGGCATCGTTCCGGCCGAGGGCTTCTCGACCGCCGCCGGATACGAGGCGATGCGCGTGCCGCTCTATCTGGTCTGGTCGGGCCTGAACCGTCACCCGGCCGTGACGCAGATGATGCGGGTCTATGCCCGCACCGTGCAGCCCGGCGTGCCGGTGCCCACGCGGGTGGACCCGCTGTCGGGCGCGGTGCTCGAGGCCTCGTCCGACGCGGGATACCGGGCGCTGGCCGCCCTCGTGTCCTGCGCCGGTGCCGCGGGGAGCGTGGGTTCGGACATGCCGCCCTTCGACCCCTCGCAACCCTATTACCCGGCGACGTTGCAGATGTTCGCGATGATCGCTGCCAACCAGGTGAGCCCCGAATGCGTGCCGATCTGATCCCCGCCCTCCGCCCCCTTCTGGCCAGCGCCGCGACCGCGTTGGCGCTGAGCCTGATGGCGCCGATGCCGGCCATGGCCCAGGCCCCCGCGGCCGAGGATCTCAGGGCGCTGATCTATTACCTCGACCACGACGACCAGCGCGCCGTCCAGGCCGAGATGCGCCGCCTGCGCGCGCAATTCCCGCGCTGGACCCCGCCCGGCGACGTCAACGAGTTGCGCGCCATGGGCGCCACCGCCACGGCGACGGTCGATGTGGCGCCGATCTGGGCACGGATCGAGCGTCAGGATTACGCCGGCGCCCGCAGCCTGATCGACGAGGCCCGCACCCGCGTCCCCGGCTGGCAGCCCGATGCCGAGATGCTGCGCGTGCTGGAGCTGAACGAATCCCAGGCCGCCTTTGACGAGGCCTATGCCCGCCGCGACGCGGCCGGCGCCATCGCTGCCGCCCGCCGGGTTCCGGCGCTGATGCGCTGTGACCGGATCAACAACGCCTGGCGTCTGGCCGAGCTTTACGCCGCCGCCGGGCAGAACGCCAACGCGGTGACGACCTATCGCGGGGTGCTGTCGTCCTGCACCCGCGCGGGCGATGTCGTGCCGACGCTGGAAAAGGCCAACGAGGTCGCCAGCTGGGACGAGATGGTCCAGCTGTTCGAGGTGGCCCGTCAGACCGCGCCCGCCAACCGCAGCCAGTTGGACCCGCTGGAAGAGCGCCTGCGCGCCGGCCGGGGTGGCAGCGCACCGCGCGCCAGCACGCCGCGCGCGCCTGCCGCGACCGCGGTCGCGCAGGGGCGATGGCCGTGTCGGGCAGACGCGCGCGCTGAAGGAGCAGGGCAACTGGCCCGCCTGCCTCGCGGCCTCGGCCAATCCGCGCTCGCTCGAACTGCTCTACGAACGTTCGTGGTGCGCCTATAACCTCGACCGCACGGGCGAGGCGCTGGCCGGTTTCTCGGCGACGGTGCAATCGGGCGGCGGACTGGGCGGCAACGTGCCGCGCGACGCGCGCTTCGGCATGATCTTGTCCTATCTGGCGATGAACATGACGGAAGAGGCCGCGCGCCTCGCCGCCGCCACGAATCTCACCCAGGAACAGCGGATCACCGCGGAATCGACGATCCTGGACCAGCGCGGCGTTCGGTCCTTCCACCGCCGCGACTATGCCCAGGCGATCGCCTATCTGACCGCGCTGGAACAGCTGACCGGCCCCCTGCGGCGCGATCTGGCGATGCTCAGGGCCTATGCCTATCAGAACAACGACCAGCGCCGCGAGGCCTTGGCCGAGTTCGAGCGGCTGAACAACGAACTCTCGACCGACGAGACCCGCGCCGCGCTGGAGAATGCCCGCAGCGCCGTGACCGGCGGCTGAGGAAAGGCCGGGGTGCGGCTTGTCCTCCATATCGGCGCGCATGGCACCGACCGGGGGCAAGTCGCGGCCTGGATCGCCCAGAACCGCGTCGCGCTGGAAGGGGAAGGCATCGCTGCCCCGCCGCCGCGTCTGTTCCTGGCCCGCATTTCCGAGGCGCTGGACATTCAGCGCGACGCGGACCCGCTGACCCGGGAAGAGGCGCTGCTTCGGGGCCTCGGCGCCAGCGGGCTGCGGCGGCGCATGGTGGTCAGCGCCCCGGGCCTCCTGGGCAGCGTGGCCGATGTGCTGGCGCCCGACGGTTTCTATGCCCGTGACGTGGCCCGCCGCCTGTACGGGCTGCGCACGCTTTTTCCCCGCACGCAGCTCAGCTTCCTGCTGTCGGTGCGCAAGGCCTCGGGGGTGATCCCGGCGATCCTGCCCGACGAGGCCGACGCTGCCGGGGCACTGGTGCCGCTGCTGACCGATGACACGCTGCCCTGGTCGCGGCTGGTCGGCACCATCCGCCGGCAGGTGCCGGGCGCAGGGCTGCTGGTCTGGCGGCACGAGGATCTGCCGCAGGTCTGGCCGGGCGTCCTGGCCGAGATCGTGGGCCAGCGCGTGCCCCTGCCACCCGCGGGCCTGCTGGATTTCGCCGCTGCGGGGCTGGGGGCCGAGGCTCGCCTGCGGCTGACCCGCTATCTGGCCAGCGCCGAGGCCCCGCCCGCCAGCGCCGGGCAATTGCGGCAAGTGGCCGGGGTTTTCGCCCGGCGGTACGGCGCCGCCCCCGCGCCCGATCCCGCCGCCCGGCTGCCCGGCTGGGCGCGGGCGCGCCTCGCGGATCTGGACGCGGGCTATGCGACCGAATGGGGCGATCTGGCGGGGATCGAGGGCGTGCGGGTGCTGATGCCCGGCTGAGGCCTCAGCGCCCCCGCCGGTCGCTGCGGATCGGATCGGCCAGCAGCCGCAGCCCGTTCAGCACCACCAGCACCGTGCCCCCCTCATGGCCGATCACCGCCAACGGCAGCGGCAGATCGAAGAAAAGGCCGCCCGTCACCAGCAGGACCATGGCCCCCAGCGCGAAGGCGAGGTTCTGCTTGACGATCCGCGCCGTGCGGCGGGCCAGTCGATGTGCCTCGGCCAGACGGGTCATGTCCTCGCTCAGAAGCGCAACATCGGCGGCCTGCAGTGCGACCTCGGACCCCGCCGCGCCCATGGCGATGCCGACATCGGCCCGCGCCAGCGCCGCCGCGTCGTTCACCCCGTCGCCGACGAAAGCCACCTTGCCCCGTTCGGTCATGGCCGCGATGAGCCGCACCTTGTCGCCGGGCAGCAGGTCGGCGTGGATCTCGTCCGGCCGAAGGCCCAGTTCAGCGCCGATCCGCAGCGCCACAGACCGCCGGTCGCCGGTCATCATCGCCCGTTCGGTGACGCCGCCCGCGCGCAGCGCCCTGAGCCCCGCCGCCGATGTCGCCCGCGGCCGGTCGGCCACCGTCACCGCGCCCAGCAGCCGCGCGCCGCGCCCGGCATAGATCAGCGTCTCGGCCTCCTCGGCCAGCGCCGCCAGCGCGGGGTCGTCCGATCCCGCGCCCCGCCGCGCCACCATCCGGGCGTTTCCGGCCCAGAGCGCCCCGGCTGCATCCTGCCCCTCGATCCCCTCGGAGGGCGCCGAATGCACCTCCGTCACCGGGGCGGGGGACAGGCCCCGGCGCTGGGCCTCGGCCCGCACCGCGCGGCCGATGGGATGCTCGGATTGCGCCTCCAGCCCCGCCAGCGCGCTCAGGAACCCCGCCTCGTCGCCGTCCGGCGTCCAGAGCCCGGTCACCTCGGCCTTGCCGGTGGTCAGCGTGCCGGTCTTGTCGAAGCCGAAGGCGCGGACCTCGGCCAGCGTCTCCAGCGCCGCGCCCCCCTTGAACAGCACGCCGCCCCGCGCCGCCGCCGAGAGCGCGCTCAGGATGGCGGCGGGGACCGAGATCACCACCGCGCAGGGCGAGGCCGCGACCAAGAGCGTGGCCGCGCGGTAGAGCGCCGCGTCATGGCCCCAGCCCAGCGCCAGGAAGACGCCGAAAGCCAGAATCGCGCCCAGAAGCACGGCGATCGTGTAGCGCTGCCCGAACCAGGCGCTGAAGCGTTCGGAGGGGGCCTTGGCCGCCTGTGCCTCGGTCACAAGGGCGATCATCCGCGCCACGGTCGAGTCGGCCGTGCCCCGGATCACCGTCACCTCCAGCACCCCGTCCAGGTTCACCGTCGCCTCGAAGACCGGCGCACCGGGGCCCTTGTGCACGGGCATGGATTCGCCGGTGATGGTGCTTTCGTCCAGCGCGCCGCTGCCCCCGGCGATGGTGCCATCGACCGGCACACGGGCGCCGGGGCGCAGGATCACCACATCCCCCGGAACCAGCGCCGCGACCGGCACCTCGCGCGCGGTATCGCCCTCGCGTCGGAGCGCCGTGTCGGGCCTCAGCGCCATCAGCGCCTCGACCGCGCGTCGGGCGCGGCCCATGGCCCGGTCCTCGAGCGTGCTGGAGAGCGAGAAGAGCGCCAGCAGCACCGCCCCCTCCATTGCCGCCCCGACCGCCAGCGCAGAAAGGGCCGCGACGACCATCAGCAGATCGATGTCCAGCACCCGGTCGCGGATCAGCTCCCTTGCAGCCCTGAGCGAGGCCGGCGCGCCGCCCGCCAGATAGGCCAGCGCGTAGCCCGTGACCTCCAGCCCCGGCAGGGCAAGGAACCAGCGCCCCAGCGCCGCCAGCAGCAGGCCCGTCAGCGTGGCGGCGGTGAAGATCAGATCCGCGTCGACCGTCAGCCGTTTCATGCCTGCCCCGGGGTGGTTCCGGGGACGAGACTAGGCGGTCGGCCGGGGGGCGACAAGGCGCTCAGATCGGCCGGTCGATCCCGTCATAGATCGCCTGCAGGGCGTCGATCCGCTGGCGATAGGCGTTGCGGATGCAGGGGATGTCGGTGCCACAGGCCATGCGCCCTTGCAGCCATTCATGCTGCGCGTCCTGCATGGCGCCGCGCATACCCATGCCGAAAAGGCCGCTCAACAGGCGGAACATGGTTGCCATCTCGACATCCATGTCGTTGAGGTCGCGGGTCTGGCAGATCACCCGCTCGTTGGGGCTGAGCGTGGGCAGCGTGCAATCGTAGCTGGCGGCGCCCGCGGGCAGCGGCAGGGCCAGCAGAAGGGCGACGGAGAGGGCAGGTCGCATGGAACCTCCGGTTTGCGTCGGGTGGGCTGGACCCGTTCTACCCCCGCGCCTGGCCTGCCGCCTAGCTGTTTCGCGGGCTTCTGCGCCAAGCGCGCGCCCGCACTTATCCCCAGCTATTTCGGGAAATCCCGGCGCCATGTCGCTTGTCCACAGGAAATTTCCTTTACAGGCATGGTCTTTTCTCCCACCATATCTAGTATCGAAGGCGACAAAGATCGCCGCAATTTGCCAAAGTCCGCAGCCATAGTGGGCGTGGCGTCTGTTGAGGCTAAGCAGGAAAGACCGGGATATGCCCCTGTCCGAGCACGACCTCCTGACGGATGAGATTCATCCGATCGACATCGTTGAAACCCTCGCCGAACACCATGCCTGGGAATTCGACCGGGTGGGCGATGACCAGATCGCCATGGCGGTCGAGGGCCAGTGGCGCAGCTATTCGCTGACCCTCGCCTGGTCGGCCCCGGACGAGACGCTGCGGCTGATCTGCACCTTCGAGATGGAGCCGCCCTCGGCCCGGATGCCCGAGTTGCACGAGATTCTCAACCTGGCCAATGACATGGTCTGGTCGGGCGGCTTCAGCTATTGGGCGCAGCAGGGTCTGATGGTCTGGCGCTACGGCCTCCTGCTCAGCGGCGGCCAGATCGCCGCCAGCGAGCAGGTCGACCAGATGATCCGCACCGCCGTCGCCGCCTGCGAGCGGTTCTACCCGGCCTTTCAGCTGGTCGCCTGGGCCGACCGGGCGCCCGAAGAGGCGCTGAAACTGGCGATCACCCAGGCCTACGGCCGCGCCTGACGGGGACGCTCGAACGGCAGATCGGCGCGCTCGCGTTCGCTCATCCGGGCGATGTCGGGGTGGCTCAACGGGTCGCGCCACCAGCGGGCGCAGTCTTTCACGGCTTTCCAGAGCATCGGAACCTCCTGGGGTTTGGTTTATCGTGCCTCAAAGCGCAGCGCCTGAAAATTGACGAATCGAGGTCTGGGGTTTAGAAAACCTTCATGCGCAACCTCAACCTCCTGCCCTTGTCGGCCCTGCGTGTGATCGAGGCCGCGGGCCGCCTCGGCAGCCTGACCGCGGCGGCCGCGGAGTTGGGCGTGACGCCCGGCGCCCTCAGCCAGCGACTGCGCAAGGCCGAGGAGGCGCTGGCGCGGCCGCTTTTCCACCGCCAGCCCGAGGGCCTGATCCCGACCGAGGCGCTGGCCGATATCCTGCCGCGCCTGACGCAGCACATGGCCGGGCTCGACGCCGCCGCCGGCGCGCTGAGGGGCGGTGAGCCCGGGGTGTTGGTCCTGTCCGTCGCCCCGGTCTTTGCCTCGCGCTGGCTGATCTGGCGACTGCACCGCTTCGCCGAACGTCACCCCGAGGTTACCCTCAGGCTGGAGCCGACGGTCGCCCTGGTGGACCTCGACGCCTCGGGCGTCGATGCGGCGATCCGGGTGGGGCGCGACGCGGGGACCGGCGTTCAGGCGCTGAAACTGATGGAGCGGCGGTTCTTCCCGGTCTGCGCGCCCGCATTGGCGGCTGAAATCCGCAGCACCGACGACCTCTACCGCCACCCCGTCATCCGCGGGCGCGAGGATCTGGCCGATTGGGCGACCTGGCTTGCGGCCGAGGGACGCGGGACCGAAGGGCTGCAACCGGGCCCCGCTTATGGCGATGCGGCGCTCTGCCTCGATGCGGCGATGACCGGGCAGGGGCTTTTCATGGGATGGGAGGCGGTCGCGGGCGACGCCGTGCTCAGGGGCACGCTGGCCGCGCCCCTGCCGCGCCGGGTGCCCAGCGGTCAGGCCTTCTGGTTCGTGACCTCGGCCCTTTCGGCCCGCAAACCGGCGGTCCGGGCCTTCCGCGACTGGTTGGTCGCCGAAATCGCCGCGGCCGAGGCCGATTGGTCCGCGCTCTGAGGGCTTTTCCCGGTCGTCCCGCGCGGCTAGGCTGCGCCCGAACGATGGGGGTTTTCATGGACATGAACGATATTGCCGCGCGTGGGCTGGTCCTGCTGGGTTGCGGCAAGATGGGCTCGGCGCTGCTGGAGGGCTGGCTGAACCAGGGATTGCCGGCCACCTCGGTGCATGTGCTGGAACCGCGGCCGTCCGACTGGCTGGTGGCCACGGGCGTGCACCTGAATGGCGCGCTTCCGTCCGCGCCCGCCGTGGCCTTGCTGGCGGTCAAGCCGCAGATGATGGGCGAGGCGTTGCCGGCCCTGCGCGCGCTGGGCGGGGGCGGCACGCTTTTCGTTTCGATCGCCGCCGGGACCTCGCTGGCGTCGCTGGAGGCGGCGCTGGGCACGGGCACGCCGGTGGTGCGCGTGATGCCCAACACCCCGGCCGCCGTGGGGCGCGGGATCTCGGCGCTGATCGGCAATCCGCTGGTCTCGCCCGCCGAGTTGGCGCTGGCCGAAAGCCTGATGGCCGCGGTCGGCCAGACGGTGATGCTGGAACACGAGGGTCAGATGGACGCGGTGACGGCGGTGTCGGGTTCGGGCCCGGCCTATGTCTTCCACCTGATCGAGGCGCTGGCCGCCGCGGGCGAGGCCGAGGGACTGCCCCCGGCGATGGCGATGCAGCTGGCGCGCGCGACGGTCTGCGGCGCGGGCGAACTGGCGCGGCAATCGCCGGAAAGTGCCGCGCAACTCCGCATCAACGTCACCTCGCCCGGCGGGACAACGGCGGCGGCGCTGGGCGTGCTGATGGCCGAGGATGCGGGCTTTCCGCCCCTGCTGCGGCGGGCTGTCAAGGCGGCCGCCGACCGCTCGCGGGAGTTGGGCCGATGATCGACTTCGCCGATTTCGAAAAGGTCGATATCCGTGTCGGCACCGTGATCGCCGTCGACGACTTCCCTGAGGCGCGCAAACCCGCGTGGAAGCTGACTGTCGATTTCGGGCCGGAGGTAGGCGTCAAACGCTCCTCGGCGCAGATCACCGTCCATTACGGCAAGGAGGATCTGCTGGGCCGTCAGGTGCTGGGCGTGGTGAATTTCCCGCCCCGCCAGATCGGCAAGTTCATGTCCGAGGTGCTGGTGCTCGGCCTTTATGACGCGGGCGGCGCTGTGGTGGTAATCGGGCCCGAGCGCGCGGTCCCCAATGGGGCGAGGATGTGTTGATGAAGCTCTTCGTTTCGCGGCCCCTGCCGGTGGCGGTGATGGCGGCGGCGCATGCGGCTTTCGAGGTGACGATGCGCCCCTCGAACGCGCCATTGTCGCACGACGAGATGGTGGCCGCGCTGAGTGACTACGACGTGGTGCTGCCGACCCTCGGCGACCGCTTTCAGGCGGCCGTCTTCGCCGCCGTGCCCGCGCCCCGCGCGAAGCTGCTGGCGAATTTCGGCGTCGGCTATAACCACATCGACGTGGCGGCGGCCAGGGCGGCGGGGCTTGCCGTGACCAACACGCCGGGCGCGGTGACCGATGCCACGGCCGACATTGCCCTGACGCTGATGCTGATGAGCGCACGGCGGGCGGGCGAGGGCGAGCGGCTGGTGCGCTCCGGCCGTTGGGAGGGTTGGCACCCGACGCAGATGCTGGGCCTGCACCTGTCGGGCAAGCGGCTGGGCGTCATCGGTATGGGGCGGATCGGCCAGGCCATCGCCCGGCGCGCGATGCACGGGTTCGGCATGAAGGTTGCCTATTTCACCCGTACGCCCAAGGACTTGCCCGATCTGCCGGGGGCCGAGGCCGTGCCCTCGCTGACCGCGCTGATGGGGCAATCGGATGTGGTGGTCGTGGCCTTGCCCGCCACCCCCGCCACGCATCACCTGATCGGGGCCGAGGCACTGGCGGCGATGCAGCCGCATGCGCATCTGGTCAACATCGCGCGCGGCGACATCGTCGACGAGGCGGCGCTGATCGCGGCGCTTCAGGCGGGGCGGATCGCCGGGGCGGGGCTCGATGTCTATGAATTCGAGCCTGCGGTGCCCGAGGCCCTGCGCGCGATGGAGAATGTCGTGCTGCTGCCGCATCTGGGCACCGCCGCGCTGGAGGTCCGGACCGAGATGGGGCTGATGGCTGTGGCCAATGCCGTCGCCTTCAAAGAGGGGAGGGCGCTGCCCAATGCCGTCTGAAACCGGATCACGGCTGAAACAACTGGGCCTTGCCCTGCTCAATGCGACGCTGATGCTGGTGGCGCTGGTCCTCTTGCTGGCGGTGGTGCTGGTCTGGCAGTTGCGGGGCCTCGCCGATGACGTCCGCACCGGGCTGCGCACCGATCTGGCGGCGATGCAGGGCGAGCTGCAGGCGGCCCGGACCGAGGCGCGCGAGGCGCTGGCGGCGCTGGACGACCCGGCGCGCGAGGGGGCTGCGCGCGAGGATCTGCGGGCGCTGGTCACGCGGCTGGAGGCGCTGGACCCGGCCGCCGCCGCGCCCGACGCATCGGGGGAGGACGCGTCGCTGCTTCACCGGCTGGCGCTGGCAATTATCGCCGTCGCGGCGCAGGGCCTCGCCGGGCAGCTCCCGGCGCGCTAGGGCGCGACATTCGACCCACTGGTTTTCTCCGCGGCGCAGCCTATCCTGAGAGGACAGGAGGCGCCTGCCATGACCATGATGCCCGACCCCGAGCCCGGACTGCCAAAGTTGGTGAAGCTCTATCTGCGGCAGGTGGCGGTGGGCTTTGCCCTGTCGGGGATCTTTGTCGGGCTGCTGCTGGGCTTCAACGTCGCCAATCTGCGCGGGCTGATGCTGGCGACGCAGGGCGGCTACATCGCTGCCTTCATGCTGTTCTTCTTCAACGGGCTGGTCTTTGCCGGGGTACAATTCGCCATCACCGTCATGCGGATGGCCGACAAGGACGACCAGGGCCCCAAGGGCGGCCACCGCCAGCGCGTCGCCCATGGTCAACCGGCGCCCATCCGGGTGGCGGCAGGCCGCTGACGAAGGGGAAGGGTGGCGGGCCCGCAGCGACCGTATCGGGCTGTGTTTTCCCGAGAGCCTGACGAATCAGGTGGGCGCCAGATACCGGGACCAGGATCCCGGCAGAGCCAGCCCCCTCGGAAATGCTTATCGGCCACTGGAAAAGTGCCGTCCTCGAGAAGAGCAGAACCCGCCGCTGACCAATGTAGGGGGGCGCCTTGCTTCCGGCAAGAGGCCATCACCACGGCGCGAGGGACGGCTCAGCGCCCGGCGACCTCCAGCCAGCCGCGCTTCTTGGCGGTGATCGCCAGCAGCTCCAGCGCCGCCGCCAGACCCATCAGCCAGTGCCAGCCGGGGGCGATGCCGTCGCTGCCCGCGGGCAGATTGTGCAGGCCCAGTTCGATCAGATAGAGGATCACCAGCCCGCCGAAGATCGACGTATGTTCCCGACGGATCACCGTCTTCAGCGAGAAGGGCATCCCCGGCGCCCGCCAGCCGTGAAGGCGCGGCAAGAAAGCGGGCGTCTCGGCCGCCCAGTCGCGATAGGGCTGGCCGAATTTCTCGACCAGGAAACTTTCCTCGGCGGCGATGATCCGCTCGTAATAGAGGATCAGCGTGAGGCTCAGCACCGCCACGAACCACAAATGCTGGGTGAACAGCGCCGCCCCCAGATACATCAGGCAATTGCCCAGATAGAGCGGGTTGCGGGTCTGCGAATAAAGCCCGCCTGTGTTCAGGACCGTCGCCACCTGGCCCACCGATGTGTTGCGGCCCGAGGTGCCCCTGGGGACGAAGCCCACGGTGGCAATGCGGATCGCCTCGCCCAGGATGACCATCAGGACCGCCAGAACCTCGAAGGTCTCGCCGACCGCCTCGCCCCATTGCGCCTCGATCGTCTCGCCGTCCCAGACGGTCCAGAGGAACAGCGGCAGGAACACGAGAAGCGCATAACTGCGCCAGCGGAACAGGACGTGGCCGGCGGCCACCATGCGATCAGACAGCATCGGAAAACGTCTCCCCTTGACGATTCAGCCTCTGCACCCGCGTCGAACCTGCGTCAACGGACATAAGCGCGCAGGCGGGCCGATTGGGCCGTTCTCCCCCTGCGGTTTGAGGCTTGGAAAGTCAGTGTTCATGATTTATTCTCGTCTCCATGCCCGATGATCTGCTGATGCCCGGCCAAAGGATCGCGCGCGGCGTGTGCCGTCTGCTGCGTAGCCACGATTTCGCCTGCCTCGACGAGGTGGTGCCGAAACCGGGCCTGCGCGTCGATGTCATGGCGCTGGGACCGAAGGGCGAGATCTGGGTGGTGGAGTGCAAATCCTGCCGTGCCGATTTCACCTCGGACCGCAAATGGCAGGGCTATCTGGACTGGTGCGACCGTTTCTTCTGGGCGGTGCCGCCGGACTTCCCGGTCGAGATCCTGCCCGATGGCGCCGGGCTGATCCTGGCCGACGATTACGGCGGCGAGATCCTGAGCCAGGGGCCCGAGACACCGCTGGCCGGGGCGCGGCGCAAGGCGGTGACGCTGAAATTCGCGCGGCTGGCGGCGCTCAGGCAGCAGGGGCTGCGCGACCCGGGCCTCTAGTACGGCGAACGCCCCGCGGCCGGGCCGGGGGCGTTGCAAGGGTTTGGCCGAGAAGGCTTATTCGGCAGGTGCCGCTTCGGGCGAGACGCTGACCAGATAGGCCCACATATCCTCGGCGCCCGAGGCCAGGCGATAGCTCATCGGCGAACGAACGCTGTTGTCGCCCAGATGCGCGCGCAGGAAGCCGGTGGGATCGGCGACATATTCCGCGAACAATTCCTCGGTCCAGACCTCGCCCCCTTCCGAGGCCGCAAGCTGGTGCAGCCCGTCCGAATAGCGGAAGCCCTCGACCGAGGCGGGCGCGCGGCCCGGCAGGCCGTAGAGGTTCGGCCCGGTACGGCCGCCGCGCTGGATGACGGTGCCGTCGTCGGCGACGATGGCATGGCACGAGCGGCAGTTGCGCCACATGCCTTCGCCCGCGGCGGCATCGCCCTCGGCGTGGACCGCACCGGCGCCCAGCGACAGAACAGCGGCGGCGGACAGGGTAAGGATCTTCATCATGGGGACACAGACTCCGGCTGTGCGGGGCGTCCCTGCCCCGCAGGTGGCTTTCCTGTCCTCTATAGGCCCCGGGCGGCGGGCGGGTCTAGGGATTGCAGCGAAATGTCACAGGCGCCTCACGCCTTGAGGCGATAGCCGCGGCTGAGCCAGATCCAGGACAGCAGCTCCAGCGCCAGCGCCGCCGCGCCGGTCACCGCCAGCCCCAGCCAGGGCGAGCTGTCCGAGGTTCCGAGATAGGCAAAGCGCGCCCCGTCGATCAGATAGAAGAACGGGTTGGCATGGCTTGCCGCCGCCATGGCGGGCGGCATGGCCTCGACCGAATAGAAGGTGCCCGACAGGAACGACAGCGGCGTCACCACGAAATTGGTGATCGCAGCGATCTGGTCGAACTTGTTGGCCAAGATCCCGGCCACGATCCCCAGCGCGCCCAGCAGTGCCCCCGCCACCACGGTGATGGCCAGCAGCCAGAGGGGATGCGCAGGCCAGAGCCCCAGCACCAGCCCCACCGCCAGCACCATGACCACGGCGACCAGCAGGCCCCGGGCGATGCCGCCCGCCAGATAGCCGGCCAGCAGCTCGACCGGCGAGAGGGGCGGCATCAGCGTGTCGACGATCGACCCCATGACCTTGGAGCCGACGATCGAGGACGAGGTATTGGCGAATGCGTTCTGGATCACCGACATCATCAGGATGCCGGGCACCAGGAAATGCAGGAAGGGCACGCCCATCACCGGGGGTCGCCCGCTCATCGCCAGCGAGAAGACGCCCAGGAACAGCGCCGCCGTCACCAGGGGCGCCGCCACGGTCTGCTGCCAGACGGCCAGGAAGCGGCGGATCTCGCGCAGGGCCAGCGTCCAGGTGCCCAGCGTGTTGAACCGTCCGAACCGGCGTGCGCCCATGGCGCGAAGCGCGGTGATGCGCTGGGCGGCGTTGGTGGCGCCCGCGTCGGGCGGGGTGACGGCATGGGTCATGGGCTTCTCCTTCTGGGCCTGTCTCGGGGCCGGGTATTTGGGCCCGGTATTGGGGGCCGGAAGCGGGGGCAGGCCTTGCCCTCGGCTGCGCCTCCTTGTATCTCACCCGCTCGCAGATAGAATAGGGACGATCGACGGCCAGTCCCGCGGTGCCATCTGGCGCCGCCCGGGCCGTCTTCACTCTTGCGGAGCGTCACGGATGTCCTGGACCGACGAGCGGGTCGAATTGCTCAAGAAGATGTGGGCCGAAGGTAAGTCGGCCTCGCAGATCGCCAAGGAGCTGGGCTCGGTGACGCGCAATGCCGTGATCGGCAAGGTGCACCGGCTGGGCCTGTCGAGCCGCGGTGGCGATGGCGAGGGGGCGGCAAGCCCCGTCACCGCCGCCCCCACGGGCAGCGCTGCGCCGGCCGAGGTCGCGCCCTCTCCTGAGCCGGCAGCGCCTGCCGCGGCTGCGGCCCCGGCCGTTGAACCCGAGCCCGAGGATGACGCGCTCGAGGCGCCCGAGCCCACGGCGCCCCGCGTCGCCGCGGCCGCGCCGGCCGCCCAGCAGGGGGGCGTCGTCGCGCCGCTGGTGCCGGGCCGCCGTCCCATCGTGCCCGCGGGCCAGCCCCTGCCGCCGCAGCCCTCGGCCAATGAAATCTCGCCCGAGGCGCTGGCCACGGTGCGCGAGGTCGAGAAGACCGCGCGCAAGCTCAGCCTGATGGAACTGACCGAACGGACCTGCAAATGGCCGATCGGCGACCCGGCGACGGATGAATTCTGGTTCTGCGGCCTGCCTTCGGTGGCCGGTAAACCCTATTGCGAGGCGCATGTCTCGGTGGCGTTCCAGCCGATGCAGGCCCGCCGCGACCGTCGCCGCTGAGGCCTGTCCGTTGCCGCGGCCTCAGGGCCGCGGCCGCGCTGCCGACCCTCTGTTAACCGACTGTGGGCACATAGGCATCGGCCACCGGCGAGGACATCGCCACTACCGCATGCGAGCGCCCGACCTGACCCGCGGCCTTCAGCTCGGTCATGAAATCCTCGAGCGCGGCCAGCGACTCGACCCGAACCTTCAGCAGATAGCGCCATTCGCCCGTCACATGGTGGCATTCGATGACCCGCGGGTCCTGGCCGGCCTGCGCGTGCAGCTTGGCCTCGTCGCCGGTTTCGGCGAGCGTGGCCCAGACAAAGGCCAGGATCGACCGGTTCAGCGCATCGGGATCCACCTCGACCGTGAAGCGGCGGATCACGCCGCGCGCCACCAGCCGCCGGATCCGCTCGTTCACCGCCGAGGGGGAGAGGCCCACATGGGCGCCGATATCCGCCAGCGCGCGCCGGGCATCGGCCGCGAGAAGTCGAAGAATGGTCTCGTCAATAGAATTCATCATCACCGGAAAACCCGAAGTTCCTAGGGTTATCGCGCGATTTTTGCAATTTGCAAGCGTCCTGAAGGCTTAGCCCTCGGATTGTCGGCTGCTCTTGCCCTCCGCCCGTCGAGGCGCTATGCCAGCGACACCTGGCGGGTATGGTGTAGTGGTAGCGCCTCAGCCTTCCAAGCTGATGGGGCGGGTTCGATTCCCGCTACCCGCTCCAGGTTGTTCCCGGGTCATGGCGCGACGCGGCCGGTTCCCCGGAACGCCGGTCTGCGAGTCCACCTCGGCCGGCATCGCCGTGAACGCTTTCTTAACCATATTGGCCCGAAGCTGGTGTTCCTGAAACTCCGCTTGAAATGTTCCCCTTTTGTGCGCATATTGGCGAGAACAAGAATGGAACAAACGCGACATTGCCGCCCGCTACGGGCTATGGGATAAGGGGTCTGAACATGGCAACGGCGAGCCTTCTCGACATGCAGGACAAACGCGCACAGGACAAGCAGAAGGCGCTCGACTCGGCGCTGGCGCAGATCGAACGGCAGTTCGGCAAGGGTTCGATCATGCGGCTGGGAAAGGACAACCCCGTGGCCGAGATCGAGGCGACCTCGACCGGCTCGCTTGGCCTCGACATCGCGCTGGGCATCGGCGGCCTGCCCAAGGGCCGGATCATCGAGGTCTATGGCCCGGAAAGCTCGGGCAAGACGACGCTGACGCTGCATGTGATCGCGGAAGAACAGAAAAAGGGCGGCACCTGCGCCTTTGTCGACGCCGAACACGCGCTCGACCCGCAATACGCCAAGAAACTGGGCGTCAACCTCGACGACCTGCTGATCTCGCAGCCCGACACCGGCGAACAGGCGCTGGAGATCGTCGACATGCTGGTCCGTTCGGGCGCCGTCTCGGTGGTGGTGGTCGATTCGGTCGCTGCCCTGACGCCCAAGTCGGAGCTTGAGGGCGATATGGGCGACAGTTCGGTCGGCGTGCATGCCCGGCTGATGAGCCAGGCGATGCGCAAGCTGACCGGCTCGATCGCGCGGTCGAACTGCATGGTGATCTTCATCAACCAGATCCGCATGAAGATCGGCGTCATGTTCGGCTCGCCCGAGACGACGACGGGCGGCAATGCGCTGAAATTCTACGCTTCCGTGCGCCTCGACATCCGCCGCATCGGCTCGATCAAGGACCGGGACGAGGTTGTGGGCAACCAGACCCGCGTGAAAGTGGTGAAGAACAAAGTCGCGCCTCCCTTCAAGCAGGTCGAATTCGACATCATGTACGGCGACGGGATCTCGAAGACCGGCGAACTTCTGGACATCGGCGTCAAGGCCGGCGTCGTGGAGAAATCGGGCTCGTGGTATTCGTACGGCGACGAACGGATCGGGCAGGGGCGCGAGAATGCCAAGGCCTTCCTCAAGTCCAACCCCCAGGTCGCCTATGAGATCGAGGACAAGATTCGTGCGGCGAATGGCCTCGATTTCCACATGAGCGAGGAAGACGGCGCGGTGCTCGACGAGTGACGGACAAGGCGCAGGTCACGGCCGAAGCACTCGCCGCGGCCCTGCCGCATGTCCTGGCCGCGCCGAAAGACGGCGCGGCGGTCGAGGGGCTCTGCCTGCGCCCCGCCTATAATGAACGCCGCTTCGTCGATCGGATCACCGTGACCCGCGCCGGCGGCATTCCTGGCGAGCGCTGGTCCACCGCCCCTTGGCTGCGCCTGCCCGATGGCAGCCCGCATCCCGGCATCCAGGTCTCGATCCTGCCGCGTCGGGTGCTGGATCTGGTCTGGCGCGACCGCGAGGGCACGACGCATCCGGGCGACACTTTCGTCGCCGATCTCGACACCAGCGAGGCCAACCTGCCGGCCGGCAGCCTGCTCGCCGTCGGCAAGGCCGTGCTGCGCGTCTCCGAGGTCTTCAACGATGCCTGCGTGAAGTGGAAGGTCCGCTACGGCGCCGCCGCCAAGGACTGGATCACCGCCCCCGGCCACCCGCCGCTGCGCCTGCGTGGCCTGTTGTGCAGCGTGGAACAGGACGGCGAGATCGCCAATGGGGATCTGATTCATGTCCTTCGGTGAGGGCACGGCGCTCAGGGACGTCTTCGTGGCGGAATGGAGCGGTATGTGGTCAGGCGCGCAAATTGGGGCCCCTGCACCGCGACCGCCGCCGTCTCGAACCTATCGGGAATATCCCGCCAGCGGAGGCTGAGGCCAATTTCTACGCAGCTCTGGAAAGACCAGATATGGCAGCGTAACTAAGATCAATTAGCCTCCGGAAAACCCGGAGCGGTTCAACGCCTATCAGGGATCAATCTTGAAGGCCGATTGAAGCGGTCGCAAGTCTTGAAGCCTGTTTCAATCGTTATCGCGCGTTTGACGTCTTGAAACTCGCGGCTGCTGGCCGGGCGATTGGGCCAGGTGCCGACCCCCGACTGCGAAACGTCCAGAGCATCGCGAAGTCAGGTGACGGGCCAGCTGGGGTCTTGCGTGACGATGAAGGCCTACCTCATTCCGCCGCGTGTTAGGGAAGCTGATATTTTTCGCTGATGTCACGCTTCGTCCGCAATTAAGCGACCTCATCCTCAACGCCGCTGTCCCGGCCAAGTCGTTCCGAACCTGCCCCTTCGCGGGAAACGTCGTGGCGGGCGCTGTGGCCCGTTTCAGCGCGCAGCGCTGCCGAGTGTTCTTCGCGGCATTTGGGTCTCGTGCGGCCTGAACCACCGAGGCATCCCAATTTGTCGCCGGCTTGATGACCGCTATCTTGAGCGGACAGCGGATTCTCTCTCGGGATGATTGTTCTCCAAGTCTTTAGTCATGATCTTATTGTCGTTGGCACGGAACCGGCAGCAGCCCAAGAGGGCCGCGTTACCCCCTCGGCCAGCAATCGGGCTTCGGCGATCAGGGCGATCAGTACCTCGATATGGCGGGTTGCGCGCCAGGGATTGCCGATCTCCTGCGGGGGGCGGGTGCGCATCGCCTCATGCTGGCTCTCCAGATCCATCAGCAGGCGCAGGGTGGCGACCCCCGGAGCAGGCGTTGCGGGCAGACGCAGGATGCGCCGCAGGTCGGTCTCGCGCTGGTAATCGACCGTGCCGTAGCGCGCGGTTCGCAGCATCAGCCGGGGACGGGTCAGGGCCGTCAGCTCGGCCAGGGCGTTCAACAGCGAATCGGCGTGGGGGCTGCTCATCGGGACGATCCTTTCACGATAACACCACAAGGATGCCATCATGATGACACAATCTATGCGGGTGTTGCGCGCCGCCCTTTTCCCACCGTTCGCAAGCTTCAAGCGTCCTTACGCTTTGCTAACCATTATCGACCGGGTGATCGGGTTAAGAATCCGGTAACGGATGCACGCATAGGTTGATCCAATTAACCATACGGCAACCTGTATTTTCCGGGATTTCGGGTCTGCCACACCGGAACCCGGCGCGTGCCGTGGGTGTGGCAAGGCCAAAGGGGGTTCGATGACCGCCAATCTCTCGCCGCTCGACCAGCTGCCCGACTGGGTGCCCTCGGCCGTGCGGCTCTATCTTACCCATACCGAGGGCGGCCTGTCTCTGCGCGAGATCGCGCGGGCCGAGGGGGTGCATGCCTCGACCGTGCTCCGCCAGGTCCGCCGCTTCGAGAACCGGCGCGACGACCCGCTGGTCGACGGGGCGCTGGGGCGGCTCAAGGGGGTTGAAGAGGGGCCGGGCACCGCCACCGGCGACAGCGCGCTCGATGCCGAGGCAAGGCGCGTGCTGCCGCGGCTGGCCGAGGAAGGGGCGCTGATGGCGGTGGCGCCGGACATGGACCGCGCGGTGATCCTGCGCGAAGGGGCCGAGGGCACGGTGCGGCTGGCGGTCCTGGACCGGCTGGTCGCCGAGGCTTTCGCGCTTCAGGACTGGATCGTCTGTGTGCAATCGGGGCGGGTGCTGCGCTATGTGATCACACAAGCCGGGCGCCTGGCCCTGCGGCGGCTGAGGGGCGAGGAGGGGCCTGCGCCCGCGCCGCGCAGTTTCGACGAGGAGGATACCCGCCGCACCCGTCCGGTGACGGTGGAAAGCCCGATCACCGCGTTGGCCCGGCGCCGCGACCGCGAGGGCAAGCCCTTCCTTACGCCGGATCTGGTGGCCGCGGCCGAGCGGCTGCGCGAGGATTTCGAAGCCGCGCAGACCGGCGCCCCAGTAACCCAGGATTGGGACCGTTTCCTCAGCGGTCCGATCCGCGGCACGGGAGCGGGAAAGGGGGCGTTGCCGGGAAAGGGGGCGTTGGGCGCCCGCGACAGGGTGATCGCCGCGCTTGACGATCTGGGGCCGGGGCTGGCGGACATGGCCCTGCGCTGTTGCTGCTACATGGAGGGGCTGGAAACGGCCGAGCGGCGCTTGGGCTGGTCGGCGCGCTCGGGCAAGATCGTGCTGCGCATCGCGTTGTTGCGGTTGAAACGGCACTACGAGTCCCAGGGCGAAACCGGGAAGATGATGGGGTGAGCGGCGCCCCGGCGCCTGCGCCGGGGGAAAGCGATCCGCTGAATCGTTTTCAGTCGCGAACGCCCGAGGCGCCAGCCGAGGGCAGGGTTCTTCCGCTTCGGGGCCGCCCCAAATGCCAGACCTTAAGCCCAATTCTCCGATTGTCGGATTTCTGATATTCTACTTCCGACATTCCGGCAGAAACCCGCCGGAATGTCGAAAAAGTGCAATCAGTCAGAAACTCACCCCACCGGCACCAACTTGGCCAGCGCCGTGACCTTGCCCGCTGCGGCGCCGGAGGCCAGGGCCTCGCACGCCAAGGCCACGCCCTCCTTCAGATCCGACACCCGGTCGGCGACCATCAGCGCCGCCGCCGCGTTCAGCAGCACCGCATCGCGATAGGCCGCGCGGCCGCCGCCCGAAAGGACGGCCTTCAGTTCGGCCGCGTTCTCGGCCGGATCGCCGCCCAGCAGATCCTCGAAGGGATGAACCGGCAGGCCCGCATCCTCGGGGTGAACCGTGAAATCGCGCAGCCGGCCGCCCTCCAGCGCCACGACCTGCGACGGCGCGGCGATCGACAACTCGTCGGTCCCGTCTCCGCCATGCACCAGCCAGGCCTTTTCCGACCCCAGCGCCAGCAGCACCTCGGCCATCGGCCGCACCAGATCCACCGAGAAGGTGCCGGTCAGCTGCCGTTTCACCCCGGCCGGATTGGTCAGCGGGCCCAGGATGTTGAAGATGGTCCGCGTGCCGAGTTCCGCCCGGACCGGCCCGACATGACGCATCGCCGGGTGATGCATCGGCGCCATCATGAAGCCGAGGCCCACCTCGGCCAGCGCGCGCTCGACCTCGGCCGGGCCGACCATGACGTTGATCCCCAGCGCCCCCAGCGCATCCGCCGCGCCCGATTTGGACGACAGGTTGCGGTTGCCGTGCTTGGCCACCGGCACGCCTGCGCCCGCCACGACGAAGGCCGTCGCGGTCGAGATGTTCAGCGTGCCCTTGCCGTCGCCGCCGGTGCCGACGATGTCCATCGCCCCGGCCGGTGCCGCCACCCGGACGCAGCGCGCGCGCATCACCGCGGCGGCGGCGGCGTATTCGTCCACCGTCTCGCCGCGGGTGCGCAGGGTCATCAGAAAGCCGCCCATCTGCGCCGGCGTCGCATCGCCGGCGAAGAGGATCGAGAAGGCCTCCTCGGCCTCGGCCCGGGTCAGCGGGCGTTCAACGGCCTGGGCGATCAGGGATTTGAAGCGGCTCATGCCGCCACCTGCGCGCGGTCGAGGAAATTCTTCAGCATGGCGTGGCCGTGTTCCGAGGCGATGCTCTCAGGGTGGAATTGCACGCCCTCGATGGGCAGGGCGCGGTGGCGCAGCCCCATGATCATGCCCCCCTCCAGCCAGGCGGTGACCTCGAGGCTCTCGGGCAGCGTCTCGTGCTCGACGATCAACGAATGATAGCGCGTAGCCTTCAGGGGCGAGGGCAGGCCGGCGAAAACCCCGCTTGCCGCATGCCGGATCTCGCCCATCTTGCCGTGCACGATCTCGCCCGCCCGCACCACGCGTCCGCCGAAAGCCTGACCGATGGTCTGATGGCCCAGGCAGACGCCCAGCAGCGGTGTTCCGGTTTCCGCGGCGGCGGCGACCAGCGGCAGGCAGATCCCGGCCGCATCAGGGTCGCAGGGGCCGGGGCTGAGGACGATGGCCGACGGGTTCAGCGCCATGGCCTGCTGCACGTCGAGGGCATCGTTGCGCCTGACCACCACCTCGGCGCCGAGTTCACCGAAATAATGCACGAGGTTGTAGGTGAAGCTGTCGTAATTGTCGATCAGGAGCAGCATGACAGGGCATCCGAATGGGTCGGCCGCGGGCCGGGGCAGGGGCCCTCTTCATGCACGCGCGTTTCGGCCGGGGTCAAGCCCGGCGCGCCTTGCGCGGGGGTGCAACCGTCTGGCGGACGCGGTATAACCATAAAAAAATGCGGAGCGACGAGGGGCAGATGGGCGGGTTCGTCAAGGGGATCGGGGTGGGGCTGGCCAGTTTCGCGCTGGGATTCGTGGTGCTGTCGGTGGCGGTGCCGGTCGATCCCGGCCCGGCGCCGACCCCGGGGGCCGAGCCGGTCGATCTGGTCGCCGCCGCGCCCGGCACAGCCCCGGCACCGACGGCGCCGGTGGCCGCCACCCCCGCGCCCGGGGCCGAGCTGCCCGCGGCCTCTGCCGCCCTGCCGCCGCCGCCCGCGACCCCGGCGATGCCCGCGCCTTCGGGTCACGAGGCGCCGTGGCGGATGCAGGCCCTGACGGCGATGCCGGCCGGCGCCAGCCCGCCGTCCGCGCCCCCGGCCGACACGCCGAGCGATGCCAACGCGACACTCTCCCCGCTGGCCTCGGTCACGACGCCTCCCGCGCCAACCGCTCCGGCGATGCCTGGCGCGGACGGGGTGTCGGCGACCACGCTGGCGGCCCCGGCCGAGATGGTGGTCGCCCCCAGCGCCTCGCCCGCGCCCCCGGCCGATACGCCGAGCGATGCCAACGCGCCACTCTCCCCGCTGGCCTCGGTCACGACGCCTCCCGCGCCAACCGCTCCGGCGATGCCCGGCGCGGACGGGGTGTCGGCGACCACGCTGGCGGCCCCGGCCGAGATGGTGGTCGCCCCCAACGCCTCGCCCGTGCCCCCGGCCGATACGCCAAGCGATGCCAACGCCACGCTCTCGGCTCTGGCGCCGGTCACGACGCCCCCGGCGCCCGGCGCCCCCGTGCTTCCCGGGCCTGACCGCACGGTGGCCCCCGCGATGACCGCGCCGCAGGTGCCTGCGGCCGAGGCCGGGGTGCCGGTCCCGCCCCCCGCCGATACCCCCAGCGGCAGCGATGCGCTGGCCCGGATCGCGCCGGTTGCCGCGACCGCCTTGCCGTCGGACGAGCCCTTGCTGACCCCGGCCCGACCGGAGCCTGAGGCGGCAGCGCCGGAAGCGGCCGCCGTGACGCCCGTGCCAGAGGCCGCGCCGCCCGCCGTGGCCGAGGAGGAAGCGCTCGCCCTCGTTCCGCCGGTTGCCGAACCCCCGGCCCCGCAGGAACCCGCGGGCCCGGGCCAGCCGGCACCGGTTGTCGCCGAGGCTCTGCCCCGGGGCGAACCGCTTCTGCCCGGCGTGGCACCTGAGCGGCCCCCGGTCTCGACCCTGCCCGGACAGGTGGCGGGGGTGATCATCGGCCGGGGCAGCCTGGGCGACGATTCCGCAATCCGCCGCGGCGGCTCGCAGATGGTGGGTCGCTTGCCGACCCTGGGCGAGACCGCGGCCGAGGCCCCCGCAGCCGACGCGCCCGCGGGCAGTGACGCGCGCCCGGCCGTCGAACGCTTCGCCGCCGAGGCCGCGCTCGGTGCCGATCAGGTGCCGCTGGGCGTGGTGCTGATCGACGACCCGGCGGCCGAGACGGCGATTCTGGCCCTGCCGGTGCCGGTCACCGTCGCGCTCGACCCCTATGATCCCGAAGCGCCGCGCCGCGCGGGTGCCTACCGCGCCGCGGGGCACGAAATCGCGCTGCAGGCGATGCGGGTGCCGCAACTGGCCACGCCCTCGGACCTTGCCACGTTGATCGACGGCTGGCGCCGCGCTTTCCCCGAGGCGATGGCGGTGATCGACGTGCCGGTGAACGGGCTCGGCGCCAATCCGGCGCTGGCGCGCAATGTCGCCGCCGCGCTCGCGCCCGAGGGCTACGGCGCCATCGCGCTCAGGGACGGGCTCGACGCCTTCCTGCAGGCCTCGCGCGGGGCGGGGCTCAGGGCCGCCTCGGTCTACCGGGTGATCGAAAGCGACGATCAGAGCGAGTTCACCATCCGCCGCCTGATCGACCGCGCCGCCTTCGAGGCCTTGCGCCAGCCACGCGTGGTGATCAGCGCCGCCGCCACCGACCGCGACACGATGCGCGAACTGACCGATTTCGCCGAAGGGGCGGGACGCGCCGGGGTGGGGCTGGCGCCGGTCTCGGCGGTCCTCAACAGGAACTGAGATGCACGACAGCGGCCTTTCCTTCATCTTCTTCGAAGTCTCGGCGCTGGTCATGCTGGCGGCGGCGTTGGGGTTGGCGGGGTTGCTGCTGCGCCAGCCGCTGGTCGTGTCCTTCATCGCCGCCGGGATCCTGGCCGGACCCGGCGCGCTCGGCCTCGTGCAATCGACCGAGATGATCGCAGTCCTGGGCCAGATCGCCGTGGCGGTGCTGCTGTTCCTGGTCGGCCTCAAGCTCGACGTGACGCTGGTCAGGAACCTGGGCGCCGTGGCGGTGGCCACCGGATTGGGGCAGGTGGGCTTCACCGCCGTGGTCGGGTTCCTCCTGTGCCTGGTAATGGGGATCGACCCGCTGTCCTCGGTCTATATCGCCGTGGCGCTGACCTTTTCCTCGACCATCATCATCGTCAAGCTGCTGTCCGACAAGCGCGAGATCGACTCTCTGCATGGCCAGATCGCGCTGGGCTTCCTGATCGTGCAGGATATTTTCGTGATCCTCGCCATGGTCGTCGTCTCGGCCCTGGGCTTCGGCGGCGGCGAGGGCGAGACGGGGGCGCGGGAGATCCTGCTGCTGGCCGGGGGCGCGCTGGCGCTGATGGCCTTCGTCTGGGTCTTCGTGCGCTGGATCGCCAATCCGCTGATGGGGCTGATCGCCCGCTCGCAGGAATTGCTGGTCATCTTCGCCGTCGGCTGGGCGGCCGGGCTGGCGGCGCTGGCCGATGTCATCGGGCTGGGGCAGGAGCTGGGCGGGCTGATGGCCGGGGTCTCGCTGGCCTCGACCCCCATTCGCGACGCGATCGGGGCGCGGCTGGCGCCGCTCAGGGATTTCCTGCTGCTCTTCTTCTTCATCGGCCTCGGCGCCGGGCTGGACCTGTCGACGCTGGGCGCGCAGGTGGCGCCCGCCGCCGTGCTCTCGGTCTTCGTGTTGATCGGCAACCCGTTGATCGTGCTGGCGATCCTGGGCTTCATGGGCTACCGCAAGCGGACCGGCTTCCTGGCCGGGCTGACCGTGGCCCAGATCTCGGAATTCTCGCTGATCTTCATGGGAATGGGCATCGCGCTGGGCCATGTCGACGAGGGCGCCCTGGGTCTGGTCACGCTGGTCGGCCTCGTGACCATCGCGCTTTCGGTCTACATGATCACCTGGTCGCACAAGCTCTACGCCCTGTGCGAGCCCCTCCTCGGCCTCTTCGAACGCAGCGCGCCCTACCGCGAGAACGGCGACAGCGCACCGGCCGAGGGCGCGGGGCCGGATGTGGTGATTCTGGGCCTGGGGCGCTTCGGCTGCCGGATCGGACAGGGGTTGAAGGAACGCGGGCTGACCGTGCTGGGCGTCGATTTCGACCCCGAGGCGCTGAAGACCTGGCGCGCGCAGGGCCTGCCGGCGCAATTCGGCGATGCGACGGACCCGGAATTCGTCGCCCATCTGCCGCTGGCGACGGTCCGCGCCGTGATCTCGGCCGTGCCGCGCGGGCGGGGCAATGTCCTGAGCGAGGCCGATACGCAGCCCGCGCTGCTGCACGCGCTGAAGGCCGCGGGCTATCGCGGCGAGGTGGCGGTGACGGTGACGTCGGGGGCCGAGGCCGATGCCTTCCGGGATCTGGGCGCCACGCTGGTGCTGTCGCCCTTCGAGGATGCGGCCGAGCGGGCGGTGGAGAAGATCGCCGAGGCCTGTGCCTAGCGCTGGTGGCAAGACCCGGGGGTTTTCCACCCTCCCCCAGCCGCGCCACGGGCGCGGCGTTCTCGGCTGAAACGCGCCACTGGCGCGTTTCCGAGACGCCGATCACCCCCCCGGAGGATATTTTCGGCGCAAAGAAGGCGGCGTTCAGAGAGGGTTAACGCCTGACCTGCTTACATCGAGAAGCTGATGCCGCAGCCGCAGCTCGAGGCCGCGTTGGGGTTCTCGATCACGAAGCGTGCGCCGATCAGTTCCTCGGTGAAATCGATGACCGCATTCGACAGGAAGGGCAGCGACACCGGGTCGATGACCACCTGCTGGCCCTGGCCGGCCAGGACCAGATCCTCCGCCTCCGGCGCATCCAGCGTGATCTCATACTGAAAGCCCGAGCACCCACCGCCCGAGACGGCGACGCGCAGGACCTGCGGTTGTCCCGCATCCTCGGCGATCTCGGCAAGGCGGGTGAAGGCGCGGTCGGTGACACGAGGGGGCAGATTCATGGCGAAACGGCGTTTTCCTGCAAGGCTACGGCAGATATAAGAAGGGCAAAGGCGCACGACAAGCGCCGTGGCAGAACGGACAGCATGACCCAACCGGCACCCTTCGCCGCCGACCCCGCGCAATCGCGCGGGCGGCTGCACCCCGAGCGCATCTCGACCTTCCGCTCGCCCTTTCAGCGGGACCGGGACCGGATCATCCATTCCTCGGCCTTCCGGCGGCTGAAGCACAAGACGCAGGTCTTCATCGAGCATGAGGGCGATTATTACCGCACCCGCCTCACGCATTCCATCGAGGTGGCGCAGGTGGCGCGCACCCTCTCTGCCGCGCTGGGCCTGAACACCGATCTGGCCGAGGCCATCGCGCTGGCGCATGATCTGGGCCACACGCCCTTCGGCCATACGGGCGAGGATGCGATGGCGGCGCTGATGGAGCCTTACGGCGGCTTCGACCACAACGCCCAGGCGCTGCGGATCGTCACCATGCTGGAAAAGCACTACGCCGATTTCGACGGGCTGAACCTGACCTGGGAGACGCTGGAAGGCATCGCCAAGCACAACGGCCCGCTGGTCGGCGCCGATGGCGTGCCGCTCAAGGGTCCGCTGCCCGCGGCGCTGGTCGAATACAATGCCCAGCAGGACCTGTGGCTGCACACCTATGCCAGCGCCGAGGCGCAGGTCGCGGCTATCGCCGATGACGTGGCCTATAATCACCATGACCTGCATGACGGGCTGCGCTCGGGCCTCTTTACCGAAGAGGATCTGATGGAGCTGCCGATCACCGGCCCGGCTTTCGCCGAGGTCGACGCGCTCTATCCCGGCCTCGACCGGATGCGGCGGCGGCACGAGGCGCTTCGGCGCGTCTTCGGCGTGATGGTCGAGGATGTGATCTCGGTCGCCCGCACCCGCCTGCAGGCCGCCGAGCCCGAGAATGCCGATGCCGTGCGCTTCCTCGGCACAAGGATCATCCGCTTCTCGGATCGCCTCTTCCGCGAGTTGAAGGTGATCCGCCAGTTTCTCTTCACCCGCATGTATCGGGCCGAGCGGGTGGTCGCCATGCGGGCCGAGGTGACGGAAGTGGTGCGCGACCTCTTCGGGCTGTTCATGAACGACCCGTCGCTGCTGCCCGAAGAATGGCGGGGCGATGTGCGCCATACCGGGGACGAGGCGGCGCAGGCCCGCGTGGTCGCCGATTACGTCGCGGGCATGACCGACCGTTTCGCGCTGCAGGAACACGCGCGGCTTCTGGGCACCGATCCCGCGCGCTTTACCCGCTACATCGTCTCGGGCTGACAAAGGGCCGATTCTGCGGCGCGGCATCGGCGCTTGCCAATACTACGGACCAATACTATATGGGTCCGTATGAAAGGCGGCCCGATGTCCCAGGACGCGAAATCCCTGCTGGTGTTGATCAACGATGCGGCGCGCATGGTGCGGTCGGAATTCGGCCGCTCGGCCCGCGATCACAAGCTGACGCTCTTGCAATGGCGCACGCTCGGCATGCTGGCGCGGGGCGAGCCACTCACGCAATCGGCCATCGCCCAGCGGATCGAGGCCAGTCCGATGACCATGTCGGATATCGTCAACCGGCTGGAATCGCTGGGCTATGTCCTGCGCGAGGTCGATCCGGCCGACAGCCGCGCCAAGCTGGTGCGCCTCGCCCCCGCCGCCCTGCCCATCGTCGAGGAGATGCGCGCCATCGCCCAGGATCTGTCGAGCCGGATCTTCGCCGGTTTCTCGGAACCCGAGCGCGAGGCACTGGAGGTCCTGCTCGGCCGCCTGATCGCCAATCTCGAATCGCTCGCCGCCACGCATGACTGAGACCGCCATGAGTCCCAAGGATACCACCACCGCCTTTGACCCGACCGCCACGCAGGCCCCCGCCAAACCCAGGCGCCGCCGCCGGGTGCTGCTGCTGTCGGTGCCGCTGGTGCTAGCGCTGGCCGGGGGCTTCGTCTGGCTGAATGGCGGGCGCTACGAGAGCACCGACAACGCCTATGTCCGGCAGGCCATCCTGCCGGTCAGCGCCGATGTGGCGGGCCGCATCACCGAGGTGGCGGTGCAGGAAAACCAGCATGTCGCGGCGGGCGCCGTCCTCTTCCGGCTGGATGACGAACCCTACCGCATCGCGCTGGATCAGGCCGAGGCGGCGCTGGCCTCGGCGCGGCTGGCGGCTGAGCAGCAGCGCTCGGCCTGGGTCACGGCCGAGGGGCGGCTGGATGCGGCGCGGCAGGTGCTGGACCTGCGCGAGCGCGATTACCAGCGCCAGACCGAATTGTCCGACCGGGGCGTGATCACCCATGCGGCGCTGGACTCTGCCTCGCTGACCGTGCAGGCGGCGGAAAACGACGTGCGGCTGGCGGCGCTGGCGGTGACGCAGGCGGCCGCCGCGCTGGGCGGCGATCCGACGCGCGAGACGGATTCGCTGCCCTCGGTCCGCGCGGCGCTGTCGGCGCGCGAGGCGGCGCAAAGGGCGCTGGACCACACAATCATTACCGCGCCCGCCAGCGGTATCGTCAGCCAGACCGGAAGCCTCAACATCGGCCAATACGTCGCGACCGGCACGATGGTGGCGAGCCTGGTGGAATCCGACGCCTCGTGGATCGAGGCGAATTTCAAGGAAACCCAGATCGGCGCGCTGATCCCCGGCCAGCCCGTGACGGTCGAGATCGACGCCTATTCCGGCGCCGAAATGCACGGCGTGGTGGAGAGCATCGGCGCCGCCACGGGTTCGCAATTCTCGCTGATCCCGGCGCAGAACGCGACCGGCAACTGGGTCAAGGTCGTCCAGCGTGTCCCGGTCCGCATCCGGCTGGAGGGGGCGCCCGAGCAGGCGCTGCGCGGCGGGCTCAGCGCCAATGTTTCGGTCGATACCGGCAGTTCGCGGCTTGACCGCCTCGACCTTGGCCATTGGCAACGCTGGCTGCCATGACCGCGCTCTCGCGCCCGACGCTGGAGGTCAGTCATCGCGGCTGGCTGACGGCCTCGATCATGCTGGCGACGATCATGCAGGTGCTGGACACCACCATCGCCAACGTCGCCCTGCCGCATATGACGGCCAGCCTCGGCGCCAGCCAGGAAGAGATTACCTGGGTCCTGACGTCCTATATCGTGGCCTCGGCCATCGCCACGCCGATGACCGGCTGGCTGGTGGACCGGCTGGGCGCGCGGCTGCTGTTCATCGTCGCGATCGCCGGGTTCACCTTCTTTTCGCTTCTCTGCGGGATCGCCACCGGGCTGGAGGAGATGGTCCTCTTCCGCGTGATGCAGGGCGTCTTCGGCGCGGTCCTCAGCCCCCTGGCGCAATCCACCATCCTCGACATCAACCCGCGTGAGCGGATGGGTCAGGCCATGGCCGTCTATGGCGCAGGGATCATGCTGGGGCCGATTGTCGGCCCGACGCTGGGTGGCTGGCTGACCGAGGATTTCGGCTGGCGCTACGTCTTCCTCGTCAACTTGCCCATCGGCATTCTGGCGCTTCTCGGTGTCGCGGCCTTCATGCCGAAGACGCCGACGAAAACCCGCCGCTTCGACTTTTTCGGCTTCGCCATGCTGGCGCTGGCGGTCGGCGCGCTGCAGCTCATGCTGGACCGGGGGCAGGCGGTGGGATGGTTCCAGTCAGCCGAGATCTGGATCTACATCGGCCTCGCCATCAGCGGGCTCTGGGTCTTTGGCGTGCATTGCCTGACGGCGGAAGACCCGTTCATCGACTTCCGCATGTTCCGGGACCGCAATTTCGCAATGGGGATGCTGTTCATCTTCGTCATCGGCCTGACGCTGTTTTCCGGCCTCGCGCTGCTGCCGCCCTTGCTGCAATCGCTGCTGGGCTATCCGGTGATCACCACCGGCATCGTCATGGCCCCGCGCGGGGTGGGCACGATGATCTCCATGATCGTGGTCGGGCGCCTCATGGGCAAGGTCGATGCCCGGGCGCTGGTCCTGTTCGGGCTGGCGCTGACCATGCTCGCCTTCTGGATGATGACCGGCTTCGACACGCAGATGGATTCGGGACCGATCATCTGGTCGGGGCTGTTGCAGGGCTTCGGTCTGGGCTTTGTCTTCGTGCCCTTCTCGACGCTCACCTTCGCCACGCTGGCTACCAAATACCGCGGCGACGGAACCTCGATGTTCGCGCTGGTCAGGAACGTGGGTTCGGGCGTCGGCATCTCCATCGTGACCTCGGTCCTGGCCCGTATGGTCGCCACGAACCATGAGGAGATCGCCGGCCGCCTGACCGCCGATGCGCCGGCAGTCAGGGATCTGGTGCCCGGGCTTCTGGCCCATGACCAGGCGCTGGCGGCGCAGGTCGACGGTCTGGTGACGCAGCAAGCGGCGATGATCGCCTATATCGACAATTTCCACCTGATGCTGATCTTCACCGCGCTGGCCCTGCCCATCGTCTTCCTGCTGCGCACCAATACCGGCGCGGCGAAAGGGCCGGCGATGCCCGCCGGGGACCATTGAACCGCGCGCTCGGTTGACGTTTTCGTTTGCCGTGGTAGGGCAGGGGCCAGCAAAGGACGACGCGATGAACCTGTTCAACGACATTCGGGCGCTGGTGATTGATTGCCTCGGCGCCATGGCCGCCGAGGGCGTGCTGCCCGCCGGGCTGGAAACCGCCGCCGTGACCGTGGAGCCGCCCCGCGATGCGGCGCATGGCGACATGGCCACCAACGCCGCCATGGTGTTGGCGAAACCCGCGGGCCAACAGCCCCGCGCGATTGCCGAGGCGCTGGCTACCCGCCTCGCCGCCGATCCGCGCGTGGCCTCGGCCGAGGTCGCGGGCCCGGGGTTCCTGAACCTGCGGCTGGAACCGCAGGCCTGGCAGGGCGTCGTCGCCGCCGCGCTGACTGCGGGCAAGGATTTCGGCCGCACCGCCATCGGCGCGGCCGAGAAGATCAACGTCGAATTCGTCAGCGCCAACCCCACCGGCCCGATGCATGTCGGCCACACCCGGGGCGCGGTGGTGGGCGACGCCCTGTCCAACCTGCTTGCCTTCGCCGGCTGGGATGTGACGCGCGAATATTACATCAACGACGGCGGCGCGCAGGTCGATGTGCTGGCCCGCTCGGCCTATGAACGCTACCGCGAGGCGCATGGTCTCTCGCCCGAGATCGCCGAGGGGCTCTATCCCGGCGATTACCTGATCCCGGTGGGCGAGGCGCTGAAAGAGAAGTTCGGCGACCGCTTCCTCAACGCGCCCGAGGCCGACTGGCTGCCGGTGATCCGCGACTTCTCGACCGAGGCGATGATGGCCATGATCCGCGAGGATCTGGCGGCGCTGGGCGTCCGCATGGATGTCTATTCGTCCGAGAAATCGCTCTACGGCACCGGCCAGATCGAGGCCGCGATTGACGAACTCCGCGCCAAGGGCCTGATCTACGAGGGCGTGCTGGAACCGCCGAAGGGCAAGACGCCCGAGGATTGGGAACCGCGCGAACAGACCCTGTTCCGCTCGACCGCGCATGGCGATGACGTTGACCGTCCGGTGAAGAAATCGGATGGTTCCTGGACCTATTTCGCCCCCGATATCGCCTATCATTACAACAAGGTACGCCGCGGCTTCGACCAGCTGATCGACATTTTCGGGGCCGACCACGGCGGCTATGTCAAGCGGATGAAGGCGGCGGTCTCGGCGCTGTCCGAGGGGCGCGTGCCGCTCGACATCAAGCTCATCCAGCTGGTCAAGCTCTACAAGAACGGCGAGCCCTTCAAGATGTCGAAGCGGGCGGGGACCTTCGTCACGCTGCGCGATGTGGTGGAGATGGTCGGCGCCGATGTGACCCGCTTCGTCATGCTGACCCGCAAGAACGACGCGGCCTTGGATTTCGACTTCGACAAGGTGTTGGAGCAATCGCGCGACAACCCGGTCTGGTATGTGCAATACGCCCATGCCCGCATTGCCTCGGTCCTGCGCAAGGCGGGGGCGACGCTCGACGTGTCCGACGCCGCGCTGGCCACGGCCGACCTGGGCAAGCTGGACCATCCGGCGGAACTGGCGCTGATCCGCAAGCTGGCCGATTGGCCGCGTCAGGTGGAAATCGCCGCCCGCGCGCACGAGCCGCACCGGGTCGCCGGGTTTCTGACCGAACTCGCCGCCGACCTGCATGGCCATTGGAACAAGGGCAATGACGAGACCTCGCTGCGGTTCGTGCAGGACGATCCGGCCACAACGGCGGCCAAAATCGCCCTTGCCCGTTCCGTGGGCGTTGTTATTTCCGCGGGTCTTGCTATCCTTGGCGTCACTCCCGTCGAGGAAATGCGCTGAACACAGGCCGGCGCACGGCGGGCTGCCCTGAAAACGGGCTGGTGAAGGACGTGGGCCAAGACCGGGACTAACCCGGCGGGTTTGTGAGGCGAGCATGGCACAAGGCTATTACGAGGGGTATCAACCCCCCCATTCCGGGCGGATTCCGTCCCCGACCTCGGCCAGCGGCGCGATGCCGGCGGCGATGCGCGTCGGCAGGCTGGTCAATTTCGCCGGGGCCGTGATGTCGGTCGCGCTGGTCGCGGGCGTCGGCATCTGGTCCTACCGTCTCATGGTGCGCGACGTGACCGGCGTGCCGGTGATCCGGGCGCTGGCCGGTCCGATCCGCGTCTCGCCCGAGGATCCGGGCGGCCGGCAAGCCGCCTATCAGGGCCTCGCCGTCAATACCGTCGCAGCCCAGGGTGGCGCGGCCGGTGCCGCCCAGACCATCGCGCTGGCACCCGGCGCCCAGCCCCTGACGGATGAGGACCGCGCCACCGCCGCGCTCGCCGCGCGCAGCCAGCAGGCCGCCATCGCGCCCCCCGCGGCGATCGCCGCGCCCACCGAGACCGCCTTCGCCTCCGGCGAAGCGCTGCCCGTGGGCGTGTCCGTGGCCGAGGATACGGCCGATCTGCAGATCCTGCCCGCCAGCACCCCCGGCATTGCCCGCTCGCCCATCCCGCGGCGCCGCGGCGCCACCCGTGTCGCGCAGGCGCCCGCCTCGGCCCCGCCAGCGCCGACGCAGGTGGCGGCCCAGGTCGGCGCCCCGATCCCCGGCGGCGCCGATCCGCAGGCCGAGCAATTGCTGGCCGAACTGGTCACCCGGCTGGGTGCGCCCCGCGTCACCGACATCGACCCGGCCTCGCTGACCCCCGGCACGCGGCTGGTGCAGCTCGGCGTCTATGACGACGAAAGCGCCGCCCGCAACGCTTGGGAGACGATCACCGCCCGCTTCCCCTCGTTCCTGGAGAATCGCGGCCGCATCGTCGAACCGGCGACCTCGGGCGGGCGGGTCTTCTACCGGCTGCGCGCGGCGGGCTTTGCCGACGAACCCGAGGCCCGGCGCTTCTGCACCATGCTCCTGGCCGAGAATGTCGACTGCATCCCCACGCTGATCCGTTGAACCGATGACCGGCGCGACCATCCTCGGATGCTCCGGGCCGGTGCTGACCGAGAGCGAGCGGGCGTTTTTCCGCGACGCCGATCCCTGGGGCTTCATCCTCTTCCGCCGCAACGTGGAAAGCGTGGCGCAACTTCAGACCCTGACCGGCAGCCTGCGCGAAGCGGTGGGCTGGCAGGCCCCCGTCTTCGTCGATCAGGAGGGCGGCACCGTGCAGCGCCTGCGGCCGCCGCTGGCGCGGGACTGGCCAGACGCCAGCCTGCCGCAGGGCGGGCCGACCGGGGTCTATCTGCGCCACCGGGTGATGGCCGCCGAACTGATGGCCTGCGGCATCGACGGCAATTGCGCCCCGGTGATCGACGTGGCGGGGCCGGATACCCATCCCTTCCTGCAACGCCGCATCTGGTCGCGTGACCCGTTCGACGTGGCGACGCTGGCCATGGCCGCGGCCGAGGGGCTGATGAAAGGCGGTGTGCTGCCGGTGATCAAGCACCTGCCGGGCCACGGCGCGGCCAATGCCGACACCCACCACGACCTCGCCCGCTGCCGGCTGAGCCTCGCCCAGCTCAACGCCGCCGATTTCCTGCCGGTCCGGGCGCTGGCGCATCTGCCGCTCGGCATGACCTCGCATGTGGTCTACGAGGCGCTCGACCCCGAGACCCCCGCCACCCTATCCCCCACCGTCATCAGCTATCTGCGGGCCGAGCTGGGCTTCGACGGGCTCCTGATGACCGACGATCTGAACATGAACGCACTGCCCGGCACGCTGGCCAGCCGTGCCGCGGGGGCGATCAGGGCGGGCTGCGATCTGGTGCTGCATTGCTCGGGCGAGATGGCCGAGATGGTCGCGGTTGTCGCCGCCTCCGGTCCGCTGACCGCGACCGCGCGGGCCGAGGCGGCGCTGGCCTGCCGCCGCCCGCCCGCGCCGATTGACATTGACGCCGCCACCGCCGAATTTGAACGCCTCAGTCAAGAAGGGGCGTGAATGGAAGCCGGGGCAGAGCAGGGCGATATCGCTGCCCGGCTCGAGGATGAGGCGCTGATTGTCGATGTCGACGGCTATGAAGGGCCGCTCGACCTGCTGCTGACACTCTCGCGCCGCCAGAAGGTCGATTTGCGCCGCATCTCGGTTCTGCAACTGGCCGAACAATATCTGACCTTTGTCGAGGCCGCGCGGGCGCTGCGCATCGAACTGGCGGCGGATTATCTGGTGATGGCCGCTTGGCTCGCCTTCCTGAAATCCCGCCTGCTGCTGCCCCCCGACCCGACCGAGGAAGGCCCCTCGGCCGAAGACCTCGCCGCCCACCTCGCCTTCCAGCTGGAACGGCTGGAGGCGATGCGCGAGGCGGCCGGGCGGCTGATGGGCCGCGACCGGCTGGGGCGCGACTTCTTCGCCCGCGGCGCGCCCGAGACGCAGGCGATCGAGAAACGCACCCAGCATACGGCGACGCTGCTGGAACTGATCCAGGCCTATGCCAGACTGCGCACCAAGGACGAATTCCGCCCCTATGCCTTTGACCGCACGGATATCTACCCGCTGGAGACCGCGCTGGAACGGCTACGCGGCATGATCGGCGAGGCGGTGCAATGGTCGGATCTGGCGGGCTTCCTGCCGCCCGGGTGGCGCGCGGCCGGGACGCGGCGGCGCTCGGCGCTGGCCTCGACCTTCGCTGCCTCGCTGGAACTGGCGAAACAGGGACGGCTGGATATTCAGCAGACGGAAACCTTCGCGCCGATCCGCCTGCGCCACCGGCAGGGCGAGGTCCGATGAACGACGAGACGGACAAGGGACCGGGCCTGTTCCCGGTGCCGCCGATGGGCGAACAGGAACGCATGATCGAGGCGGTGCTTTTCGCCTCGGCCGAGCCGGTGACCAGCGCGGAACTGGCCAAGCGCCTGCCCGAGGGCTGCGACGTGGCCGAGGCGCTGGTGCATCTGCGAAACCGCTACGCCGGGCGCGGCGTGCATCTGGTGCGGGTGGGCGACGGCTGGGCGATGCGGACGGCGGCGGACCTCGGCTGGCTGATGCGCACCGAACAGGTGGAAACCCGGCGCCTGAGCCGCGCCGCCATCGAGACGCTGGCGATCATCGCCTATCACCAGCCGGTAACCCGGGCTGAGATCGAAGAGATCCGCGGCGTGACCCTCTCGCGCGGGACCATCGACCAGTTGATGGAACTGGACTGGATCCGCTTCGGCCGCCGCCGCATGACCCCGGGGCGACCGCTGACCTTCGTGGTGACGGACGGATTCCTCGACCATTTCGGCCTGGAGACCCCGCGCGATCTGCCGGGGCTGAAGGAATTGCGCGAAGCGGGGCTCCTGGACAGCCGCGGCATGCCCGGCGCGCAAAGCCTGCCGGGCGAGGACGAGGACGAAGACCCCGGCCAGACCGAGCTCTTCGAGGACTGAACGGGGGAGGGGTTTCGCCCTCGGTGCCCGCGCCTTCGGCTCGAGCGCCTCGGGCGACCAGCGGCGCGGCGTGCCGCCGCGCCGAAGAAGGGGGGCCTTCTGCCCCCCTCTTGGCCTGTGGCCAATTCACCCCCCCGAGGATATTTCGGGCGCAAAGAAGGCGGTTTAACGCCCCCTTAATCTTCATCTTCGTTCTGCAAATATCCTCGGGGGTTTCTCAAGGGGGTGGAAAACCCCCTTGAGCGGGGGTGCGGGGGTGAGCGGCGTTTCGGAAACGCGCCAGTGGCGCGCCTCTCGCCGCGAACGCCGCGCCCGTGGCGCGGCCGGACCAGGCCCCCCGCCTGCTCCCGCCCTCAGCGGGCTTTCTCGGCCGCTTTCGCCGCATCCCAGAGCGCGTCCATCTCGGCCAGGTCGCTATCCTCGGGGCGGCGCCCCTGGGCGGCGAGGGCGGCTTCGATGGCGCGGAAGCGGCGGGTGAATTTGTCGTTCGCCGCCCGAAGCGCCGCCTCGGGGTCGATGTCGAGATGGCGCGCCAGATTGGCCATCACGAAGAGGAGGTCGCCGTACTCCTCGAACCGGTCCTCGGGCGCGGCCTCGGTCAGCTCGCGCGCTTCCTCGGCGATCTTGTCCACGACCTGCGCCACCTCCGGCCAGTCGAAGCCCACCCGCGCCGCGCGCTTCTGCAGCTTCACCGCCCGCGTCAGTCCCGGATGGCCCAGCGGCACGTCGTCCAGCACCCCGGTCTGGGCGCGCGCCGCCCGCTCGCGGGCCTTCCGCGCCTCCCAGGCCTCGGTCTGGGCCTCGGCGCTGGCGATCACCTCGGCGCCGAAGACATGGGGGTGGCGAGCGACCATCTTGTCGGCGATGCCGCGCAGTACGTCGTCGAGGGTGAAATGCCCCGCCTCCTCGGCCATCTGCGCGTGATAGACCGACTGGAACAGCAGATCGCCCAGTTCGCCCTTCAGCCCGTCCCAATCCTGCCGGGCGATGGCATCGGCGACCTCATAGGCCTCTTCGATCGTATAGGGGGCGATCGAGGCGAAATCCTGCTCCAGGTCCCAGGGGCAGCCGCTCTCGGGCGCGCGCAGACGGGCCATGATGCGGGCCAGGCGGGGCAGCCCGCCCTCGGGATCGTGGATCAGCGGATCGTCGGCCATTGAAACCCCTCGAAGAAGCGCGGATGCTGGGCCCCTCTATCCCTCAGCCTGCCCCCGGAGTCCACATGCCCGTCCTGAACCGCATCGCCGATTATGCGCCCCAGATGACCGAATGGCGCCGCCATCTGCACCAGCACCCCGAAACCCGCTTCGACTGCCACCAGACCGCCGCCTTCATCGCCGAACGGCTGCGCGATTTCGGCGTCGATGCGCTGCATGAGGGGATCGCGCAATCGGGGATCGTGGCGATCATCGAGGGGCAGGGGGAGGGGCCGACCATCGGGCTCCGCGCCGATATCGACGCGCTGCCGATCACCGAGGAGACGGGCGCGCCCCATGCCTCGACCGTGCCGGGCAAGATGCATGCCTGCGGCCATGACGGGCATACGACCATGCTGCTGGGCGCGGCGAAATACCTGGCCGAGACGCGGAATTTCGCCGGCCGGGTGGCGCTGATCTTCCAGCCGGCCGAGGAATGGGGCGGGGGCGCCGAGGTCATGGTGCAGGAGGGGATCCTGGAGCGCTTCGGCATCGGCCAGGTCTATGCGCTGCACAACGCGCCCGGCGTGGCGCTCGGCCGGTTCGAGGGGCGGGCGGGGCCGCTGATGGCCGCGGTCGACACGATGTATGTCACCGTGACCGGCCGCGGCGGCCATGGCGCGCATCCCGAAGAGACCATCGACCCGGTCGCCGCCATCGTGCAGATGGTGAGCGCGCTGCAGACCGTGGTCAGCCGCAACCGCCGGGGGACGGATGCGCTGATCGTCTCGGTCACCCAGATCCACACCGGCTCGGCCGACAACATCATCCCCGAGAGCGGCTGGTTCTGCGCCACGATCCGCAGCTATGACGCGTCGGTCCGGGACATGGCCGAGGCGCGTTGCAGGGCCATCGTCGAGGGCGTGGCGGCGGCGATGGGGGTCAGCGCCGAGATCGCCTATGACCGCGGCTATCCCGCGACCATCAACCCCGAGGCCGAGACCGCCTTCGCCCTTTCCGTCGCGGCTGAAGTGGGGGTCGAGGCGGGCGACTGCGAACCCAGCATGGGGGCCGAGGATTTCGCCTATATGCTGGAGAAACGCCCCGGCGCCTATCTGTTCCTGGGGCAGGGCGAGGGGGCCGGGCTGCATCACCCGAAATACGATTTCAACGATGCGGTGGCCCCGGTCGGCGCCAGCTTCTTTGCCCGGCTGGTCGAGCGGGCGCAGCCCCGGACCTGAGGGCGCAAGAAAAAAGGGGGGCGGCTGCCCCCCTTGCCAATCCTTGAAGGCCAGGCGCTCAGAGCGCGGCCATCACCTCGTCCGAGGCTTCGAAATTGGCGGTGACGTTCTGCACGTCATCGTCGTCTTCCAGCATGTCGATCAGCTTCATCAGCTTCTGCATGCCGTCGAGGTCCAGCTCGGTCGTGGTCTGCGGCTTCCAGACGATCTTGGTCGAGTCCGATTCGCCGAGCGCGGCTTCCAGCGCCGAGGAGACTTCGCCAATATCCTCGAAGGCGCACCAGATCACATGGCCGTCCTCGCTGCTTTCGACGTCATCGGCGCCGGCCTCGATGGCCGCTTCCATCACCGCATCGGCGTCGCCGACCGAGGCCGGGTAGATGATCTGCCCCATGCGGTCGAACATGAAGCCGACCGAGCCCGTCTCGCCCAGATTGCCGCCGTATTTGGTGAAGATCGAGCGCACGTTCGAGGCGGTGCGGTTGCGGTTGTCGGTCATCGTCTCGACGATCACCGCCACGCCGCCCGGGCCATAGCCTTCGTAACGGATTTCTTCATAGGTGTCTGCATCGCCGCCGATCGCCTTCTTGATCGCGCGTTCGATGTTGTCCTTGGGCATGGACTGCGATTTGGCTTCCTTGATCGCCAGGCGCAGGCGCGGGTTCTTGTCGGGGTCGGGGTCGCCCATCTTGGCGGCGACGGTGATTTCCTTCGAGAACTTCGAGAACAGCTTCGACCGGGCGGCGTCCTGCCGCCCCTTGCGATGCTGGATGTTGGCCCATTTGGAATGGCCTGCCATGATGCGCTCCGGGTCTTCGTGGTCGGGCAGGCTATAGTCCAGGCAGGGGCTGGCTGGCAAGGGCGGGCTGCAGGGCAGGGGTCACGGGCAACGCCGGCCACGGGGGGCCGGCGTGCTGCAAGAAAGGGGGGCGGCGCGGCTCAGGCGTGAAGCGGCATCGCCCGGTGATGATGCGCCAGCGCGGGCGCGCGCGGGGCCGCCTTGCGCGCCGGTTGCGGCACGGGGGCGCCCAGCGGTTCGACGCTGGGCAGAACGTCCAGCTTCTCGCGCAGGAACTCGCGGTCGTAATGCCAGGGCACCTCGATCAACGGCACGCCGGCCTGACGCAGCGCCTGGCGCTTGGGCGTCTCGTTACGGGCCTGTTCGGCGCGTTCGTCGGCCATGTGCCCGGCGTCGCGCAGCGGCAGGTATTCCAGCGCGCAGAAGGGTTGGAAACGGGCGTCGACCAGCAGGAAATCGACGCGCTCCCTCTCCAGCCCGGCGCCGAAGCTGCCGTCCTCGGGGCGGAGGAATTCGGCCATCGACACTTGCGACAGCAGCCGGGCGCCGGGATAGATCTCCATCGCCACGCGTTCCAGGTCGAAATGCAGGTCGCATTCCGCCGGGTCGTGCAGCGGCCGGGCCAGGTAGCGGGTCGCGGCCGGTTCTGCGGCCGGGGTCTCGATCAACGCCCTCGCCTTCGCCATGGCGAAAGCGACGAGCGCCAGGCCGGAGCACGCCAGGGCAATGCCTGTTCCGTCCGGCAGAATGTCGACGAAGGCCAGGGCGGCGTCGGCGACTCGGGGGGTGAGCGTTTGCATAATGGTAAGCATTTTGCAAATCTGCTCGCAAATTGCGGCAAGATTTTGACAACCTTAACGGGTGTTAGGGAAAATCGCGCATTAATCACGGTTGTCCCCGGGGGCGCGGCCGCCAGGAACGAATCCCGTCAGGGCAAACGAAAACGCCCCGGCCAAAGCCGGGGCGCTGCACATTCGTCAGAAAGACGCGGGGTCAGGCGGCGCGGGCGACCAGAACCTCGTCGACCTGCTTGGCGGCGCCCGCCTCGTCCAGGCCCGAAACGGCCGCGACTTCGCGGGTCAGACGTTCCAGTGCAGCCTCGTAGAGCTGACGCTCGGAATAGCTCTGCTCACGCTGGTCGTCGGTGCGGTGCAGGTCGCGCACCACCTCGGCGATGGCCAGCAGGTCACCCGAATTGATCTTCTGTTCATATTCCTGCGCGCGGCGCGACCACATGGCGCGCTTGACGCGGGCCTTGCCCTTGAGGGTCGCCAGCGCCTTCGCCACCACATCCGGGGTCGACAGCGAGCGCATGCCCACCGCGGTCGCCTTTTCGGTCGGAACGCGCAGGGTCATCTTGTCCTTTTCGAACGAGATGACGAAGAGTTCGAGCTGCATCCCGGCGATCTCACGCTCCTCGATGGACACGATCTGGCCGACGCCATGCGCCGGATAGACCACGAACTCGTTGGGGCGGAATTCGGCCTTGCGGGTTTTGCTCATGCTTCAGCTTCCTCGAGTTGAGCCCGGTCTTCCGGCGACAAAAACCCCACGGGAAACAGCGTTTCCCGGTGGATCAGATTGTGGAGCCGAAAAAAAACATCGCACAGGCGAGCAGCACTGCGGATGCCGGGCAGATCATTGTTGTAGCAATCTTGTAACACAAATTACGGCCGAATCAAAGCCCGGAATCAAGCCGACGCTGCACGGCAGCGTGACCTGATAGCGCCAACGGCGCAGGCCCTTGCCCCGGGCGCGGGGTGCCGTGGCGTCAGCTGCCCTCGCCGGGATTCTCCGAGAAATACTTGGTCAGCTTGTCCGGCTCGCCATCGCGCTCCGACGCCCCGGGCAGGGGCTCGCGGCGTTGGGTGATGACCGGCCAGAGCTCGGCGTATTTGCGGTTCAGCTCGACCCAGCTTTCCAGACCCGGCTCGGTATCGGGGCGGATCGCGTCCGCCGGGCATTCCGGCTCGCAGACGCCGCAATCGATGCATTCGTCGGGGTGGATGACCAGGAAGTTCTCGCCCTCATAGAAGCAGTCGACCGGGCAGACCTCGACACAATCGGTGTATTTGCAGGCAATGCAGTTGTCGATCACGACATAGGTCATGGCGGGTCTCGCTGTAGCTTCCGCAGGGTGGTGACGGGTCTTCCGGGGGCGGACTTAACCCCCTTCGCCGGATCAATCAAGCCGACACGAGGCGCTTGGCGCCGCAACGCGTCAATGCGCCCCGCCCCCGCCCCTGAGCGCGTCATAGGCGCGGCGGTCCCGGCCCGTGGGGCGGCCGCCGGCTTCGGGCTGCGGCTGGCCGGCTTCGGGCGCCGGCCGGGCCGGGGTCAGATCGTCGTAAAGCGCCTGTGCCTCGGTGGCCGGGCCGCGCCGGGTGCCGGGGGCCAGCACCCTGACCACCCGCACCTCGCGCGCCTGCACGAAGGTCAACACATCCCCGGGCCGGACCGGCTGCGAGGGTTTCGCCACCGGCTGCCCGTTCAGCCGCATCGGACCGGCACAAGCCGCCGCCGCCAGGCTGCGCGACTTGAAGAAGCGCGCGTGCCAGAGCCATTTGTCCAGACGGATCGGCCCCCCGCCATGAGGCGAAGGGCCGCTGTCCTGGTCCCGCTCAGGGGCCGTCACTGCTTGTCCTTCAGCCCCATCAGCGCCGCGGCGAAGGGGTTGTCGGGGTCGATGCGGTCGCGCTTCTTCTCGGGGCCCGAGGTGAAGCTGCGGGGCTGCTGGCCCTTGCCGCCGCGATCGTCGCGCTTGCCATGGGGCTTGCCGCCCTTCGGCCGGTCGCCACGCTCGGGCCGCTCGCCCTGACCACCGCCCTTGCGGTCGTCGCGGCGCGGACGATCGCCCCGCGGCGCGCCGCCCTCGCGGGCCTCACGCGGAGGGCGCTCGCCTTGCGGACGGTCGCTTTGCGGCCGGTCGCCCTGGACCCGCTCGCCCTGCGGCGCGCCATCGCGGCGGGGGCCGCCGCCCCGGCGCTGCCCCTCGGGGCGCGCATGGCGGGGACGGGGGGACCAGCGGAAGGTATAGAAGACTTCCATTTCCTCGGCCGGGGCCGCAGGTTCTGCCGTCGGGCTCGCCTCGTCGGCGCCTTCGGAGGCGGGCGCCTCGTCCTCAGGCAGGATATGGGCGTGTTCGGCCTCGTCCTGCGCCTTGGCGGCGATATCCTCGGCCTTGGCCTCCAGCGAGGCCGCGGCGGGACGCGCCTTGACGCGCTCGCCCTTCTCGGCGCCGTAGCCCAGCCCCTGCATCAGGTCGGCGAATTGCTCCAGCGTCATGCCGGTGATCGACAGCATCTCGGGCGCGGCCTCGAAGCCGGCGCGGGCATCGCGGGTCCTGAGCAGATCCGCCAGCCGTTCCAGCATGTCGATGCGGATCGCCCGCGCGCCCGCCGGGCGATAGCCCGACAGCGTGTAATGCTGCATCGGCACATCGGCGATGTTGGGGATCGTCACCAGCCCGGGCGGCGGGCTTTCGGGGAAAGTGTCCAGCCCCTGCGCCAGCGACCACAGCACCAGCCGCAGACGCGTCGGCGCGGGTTTCAGCAGCGCCGGCAGGAAGATGGTGAACTGGCCGAAGCGCACGCCGTGCTTGCGCAGCGCGCCGCGGGCCTCCTGATCCAGCGCCTTCACCTCGTCGGCCACGCCCTCGCGCGGAAGGACGCCCAGCGATTCGACCAGACGGAAGGCGAAACCCCGGGCGAGGCCGGTCAGCGTCTCGTCGCGCTGCAGGTTGGTCAGCGGCTCGAAGAGCGCGGCCACCTTGCGGTCGATGAAATGCTGCAGGCGGCGGCGCACCTTCTCGGCCACGTCGGGCCCGGCCTCGTCATCGACGAAGGCCTGCACCTGTGGGCGCATCGGGTCCGAGCCGGGGATCAGCTTGCCCACCGCCTCGGAGCCCCACATCAGGCCGCCCTGCTCGGTGAAATCCATCTCGGTATCGGGGGCGTTGTAGAAGCGGTCGGCGCGCAGGTTGAACGCGGGCGCCAGCGCCGCCACCGCGGCCTGCCGCAGGGTTTTCGCCTCGTCCGGGGTGGCAGTCTTGTCCTGCCGGAAGCGGAACCCTTCCAGACGGCCCAGGAGTTCCCCGTCCACCGTCACTTCGCCCTTGTCATTCACCTCGGCCACAAGGCTCTCCTTCTGTTTCAACCGGCGCAGCAGAACGCTGGTGCGCCGGTCGACAAATGCTGCGGTCAGACGCTCGTGCAGGGCATCCGACAGCCGGTCTTCTACAGCGCGCGTTTCGCCGCGCCAATGGCTTTCATCATCCACCCAGCCCGCCCTTTGTGCAACGTAGGTCCAGGTGCGGATAAAGGCCAGTCGGCGGGAAAGCGTATCGATGTCGCCCTCGGTCCGGTCGATGCGCTTGATCGCCGTCGCCAGCCACTCGGTCGGGATACGCCCCCCATCGTGAAGAAAGCCGTAAAGGCGCGACAGGAGCGTCGTGTGCTCGGTCTGGCTGATGCCGCGGAAATCGGGGATCCGGCAGACATCCCACAAAAGCCGCACGTCCCGCGAATCCCGCAGCCGCGTGCGCACCTCGGGCTCGGCCGAGAGCGCCTTCAGCGCCACCAGATCGTCCGCCTCGCGTACCCGGGTCAGCCATTCGTCGCGCGTGGGCTTCTCCAGCGAGTCGATCAGCCGCTCGGCCGTGCCGAATTCCAGCCGCGCGTTGCGCCATTGCAGCTTGCGCACGGGCAGGAATTGATGGTTCTCGATCGCCTCGACCACCTCGGGCGCCAGCGGCCGCGCCTCGCCCGTCACGCCGAAACTGCCCTCGGCCGTGTGTCGCCCGGCGCGTCCGGCGATCTGCGCCAACTCGTCGGGGTTCAGCATCCGCATCCGCCGCCCGTCGAACTTGGACGTGCCTGCAAAGGCCACATGCCGAATGTCGAGGTTCAGCCCCATGCCGATGGCATCGGTCGCCACCAGGTAATCCACATCGCCGTTCTGATAGAGCGCCACCTGCGCGTTGCGGGTGCGCGGCGACAGGGCGCCCATGACAATGGCGCAGCCGCCCTTCTGGCGGCGGATCAGCTCGGCGATGGCATAGACGTTTTCCACGCTGAAGGCGACGATGGCCGAGCGCGCGGGCATCCGGGCGATCTTTTTCGATCCGGCGTAGGACAGGACCGACAACCGCTCGCGCCGCACGAATTGCACGCCGGGCACCAGCGCGGCAATCGCCTGCCGCATTGTATCCGAGCCCAGGAACAAGGTCTCGTGCAGCCCCCGGGCATGCAGCAGCCGGTCGGTGAAGACATGGCCGCGGTCGGGATCGGCGCAGAGCTGGATCTCGTCGATGGCGATGAAATCGGCGCCGATCTCCAGCGGCATCGCCTCGGTCGTGCAGACCCAGTACTGGGTCCGTTCGGGCACGATCCGCTCCTCGCCCGTGACCAGCGCCACCACCGAAGGCCCGCGCAAGGCGACGATCCGGTCGTAGACCTCGCGCGCCAGCAGCCGCAACGGCAGGCCGATGACGCCGGTGCGATGGCCCAGCATCCGCTCGATGGCGTAATGGGTCTTGCCCGTGTTGGTGGGGCCAAGGACCGCCGTGACGCGGCTTTTGCTGTTCATCTGCTCGCCTGCCGCGCGATCGTGCGCTTACCGACCGGACCTAAAGCGCCTGCCCGGCCGAGGCAAGCTCAAGCCGCGCGACCGAGTCGATGACCTGCTGCTGATGCGGATGGATCGCCAGCGACGCGCGATAGGCCGCCAGCGCTTCCTCGGGTCGGTCGAGTTGTTCCAGGATGATCCCCAGGCCCGCCAAGGCCCCGAAATGGCGCGGGTTCAGCCGCAGGACCTGCTCGATGTCCGACAGCGACTGCCCCAGCCGGTTGGCCAGGAAATAGGCCGTGGCGCGGCCGTTCCAGGCCTCGGCGAAATCGGGCGCATAATCGAGGACCGCGCTGAACTGGTCTATGGCCTCGGCCGCCTGCCCGGCCTGAAGCGCCGCCTCGCCGCGCTGGAACAGGTAATCGACCGTGGCCGAGCCCGATTGCCCCCAGGCGTTGAGAATCTGCCGCTCGATCCGCATCCAGCGGTCCTGCGCCGGGTCGGCCAACTGGTCGAGCAACAGCCCGACATCGGCCTCCTGCGCCTGCGCGGGAAGGGGAAGGACCGCCGGGCCGAGGCAAAGTGACGCGAACGTCAATGTTGCCGCCACGACAGGATTGAGGAACGCACGGGCCTGCTTCATACTGCCCAGCATAGCGCGTGCCGGGCGAAAGGCGAGAGGGCCGGATGCAGGGCGCGCGCGTGTCTTCATCACGATCAGGACAATACCATGAGCGACATCATCCAGAAGGCGGTCGACGTGCTGGCCGCCCGCGTGCCCAGCTTCGACGGCTCGGCGAAATTCGTCATCGAGGGCGAGGGCGCCATCGTCCTCGACAACGCGGGTGTGCGCGCCGGCGACGAGGACACCGATGTCACGCTGACCGCCTCGGCCGAGACGTTCCAGGGCCTGATCGAGGGCGATGTGAACCCGACGATGGCCTTCATGCAGGGCAAGCTGAAGATCGACGGTTCGATGGGGCAGGCGATGAAACTCGCCTCGGTCCTCGGCTAAGGCCTTGGCCGGACAGGCCCCCGCCCCGCTGGCCGAGTGCGGCGCGCCCGAGGGCGGGCGTGCTGTCTGGCTGCGGGCTGCGGATGGCGTGCGGTTCCGGGTCGGTTACTGGCCCGGCGAGCGTCTGGCGCTGGTTCTGCCCGGGCGCACCGAAGTCATCGAGAAATACGGGCTGGTCGTGCGCGATCTGGCCGCCGCCGGCTGGGGCGCGCTGGTGGTCGACTGGCGGGGGCAGGGGCTGGCCGACCGGGCGCTGGCCGATCCCCTGCGCGGCCATGTCGGCGATTTCGCCGAATTTCAGCGCGACCTCGACGCGGTGCTGGATTTCGCACAGGCGCAGGCGCCGGGCCCGATGCCCTGGCTCGCGCATTCCATGGGCGGCTGCATCGCCCTGCGCGGTCTGACGCGGGGCCTGCCCTGCAAGGCCGTGGCCTTCAGCGCGCCGATGCTGGGCCTGGCGCAGGAGCCGGGGAAGCTGAGGGCGCTGGGCTGGCTCGCGGCGCTGGCCCGGCCGTTCCGCGCGGACCGGGGCTATGCGCCGACCACCGGCGCGGGTTTCGGCCTGCCGTCGATGGCGTTCGAGGGCAACAACCTGACCACCGACCCGGCGCAATTCGAGCGGATGAAGGCGCAAATCCTGGGCGATCCCCGGCTCTCGCTCGGCGGCCCCTCGCTGCGCTGGATGGCGGCCGCGCTGGCCGAGATCGCGGCGCTGGCGGCGCTGCCTTCGCCCGAGGTGCCCGCCCTCTTCGGCCTGGGCGGGGCCGAGGGGATCGTTTCCCCCGCCGCGGTCCGGGATCGCGCGGCGCGCTGGCCGGGGGCGGAACTGGCGGAATACCCGGGCGCGCGGCACGAGCTGCTGATGGAACGGCCCGAGGTGCGCGAGGATTTCCTGGCCCGCGTGTCGGCGCTGTTTTCCCGGTGACGAGGGAAGCGGGGGGCCAGCCCACACGACTCCCGGCCGCGCCACGGGCGCGGCGTTCGCGGCTGAAACGCGCCACTGGCGCGTTTCCGAGACGCCGCTCACCCCCCGCCAAAGGGGGTTTTCCACCCCCTTTGGGAACCCCCGAGGATATTTCCAGAACGAAGATGAACGCGGGTGGGTCGCTGAACGCGAGGTTAATGCGCTTCTCTATCGCGTTGGAATCATTGAACCCGCGTCGCTGTCCCACGCATGGGACAGCGGGTTTTTCCGGGAGAGCAAGCCTTGACCCCGCGGCCGATTGACCGCACCTAGGGGCGGTCAGCTGCGGAGGGATTGATGCAGAAACGTGTCCTGGGGTCCTCAGGGATCGAAGTGTCGGCCATCGGCTACGGCGCCATGTCGTTCTCGGATTTCTACGGGCCGACCAACGAGGCGGCCTCGCATGCGATCCTCGACCTGATGCGGGACGAGGGGGTGAACCACCTCGACACCTCGAACGTCTACGGCAACGGCCGCTCCGAGCAATGGATCGGCAGCTATCTGGCAAGGAACCCCGGCGCGCGGGCCGAGTTCGTGATCGCGACCAAGGCGGGGATCAGCCGCGACGCCCAGGGCGCCCGCAAGCTCGACAACGACCCGGCCTATCTGGAGGGTGAACTCGACAAGAGCCTCCAGCGGATGGGGGTGGATCACGTCGACCTCTTCTACGTCCACCGGCGCGAGGCGGACCGCCCGATCGAGGAGGTCGCCGAGACGCTGGAGCGCCTGCGCCGCTCGGGCAAGACCCGCGCGGTGGGGTTTTCCGAGATCGCGCCCTCGTCCCTGCGCCGCGCCGCCGCGGTCACGCAGATCGACGCCGTGCAGTCGGAATATTCGCTCGCCACCCGCTCGCCGGAACTGGGTCTGGTGCAGGCCTGCGCCGAACTTGGGGCCTCGCTGGTCGCCTTCTCGCCGGTCGGGCGCTCGATGCTGACCGACAACCCGATCCGGCCCGACCAGATCGGCGAGATCCCGTTCCTCAAGATCAATCCCCGCTTCGCCCCCGGCAATCACCAGGCGAATCTGGCGCTGACCGATGGCCTCAGGGCGCTGGCGGCCGAGATGGGCGAGCCCACGGCGGCGCTGGCCAATGCCTGGCTTCTGTCGCGCGGCGATCACATCCTGCCGATCCCCGGCACCCGCTCGGTCCAGCATTTCCGCGAATGCCTGCGCGGGGCGGCGATCACCCTGACCGAGGCCGATCTGGCGCGGATCGAGGGGATCCTGCCGGTCGGCTGGGCCCATGGCGACCGCTATGACGTGGTGCAATGGATCGGCCCGGAGCGCTATTGCTGACGGGCTTGCGCGACGTTTAACCCCTTGTTAACCGCGCATCTTTGTTCTGAAAATATCCTCAGGGGGTGAAGTCGCCCCCGGGGCGACGAGGGGGCAGAATGCCCCCTCTCTTCGTTCAGGCAGGCGCCGTCATCCGGTCCCTGAGCACCCGCCGCAGGATCTTGCCCGAGGCCGATTTCGGGATCGCCTCCACCACCTCCAGCCGGCGGATCTGCTTGTAATGGGCGATCTCGGGCGCGAGATGGGCCTGCACTTCAGCCAGCGAGGGCGGGTCGGCCGCCACGATGAAGGCCATCGGCGCCTCGCCCGATTCCGCATCCTGCACCCCGATCACCGCCGCGTCGGTGATCTTCGGATGGGTCAGGATCAGCGCCTCCAGCTCGGCGGGCGCGACCTGGAAGCCCTTGACCTTGATCAGCTCCTTCAGCCGGTCGGTGATATAGAGATAGCCGTCCGCGTCGAAATGGCCGATGTCGCCGGTGCGGAGCCAGCCATCCTGAACGATGGTCTCGGCCGTCGCCCCGGGATTGTTGAGGTAGCCCTTCATCACCTGCGGTCCCTTCACCCAGATCTCGCCATCGGCGCCGGGCGGAAGATCCTGCAGCGTCGCCGGATTGACGATGCGGCATTGCGTGTTGGGGATCGTCATGCCCGAGGCGCCCGCCCGGCCGCGGCCCCGGGGCGAGACATGGCTGCCGGGGCTGAGTTCGGTCATGCCGTAGCCCTGCGTGGCATGGGCACCCAGCCGCCTGCCCATCGCCTCGGCCAATTCGGCGCCGAGGGGCGCGGCGGCCGAGTTGATCTGGGTCAGGCAGCCGAGGTCGAACTTGTCGACCAGCGGGTGCTTGGCCAAGGCCAGTGCCACCGGCGGCACGATCCACATGCGCGGCGTGCGGTAGGTCTCGCACAGCGACAGGAACATCTCCAGATCGAAGCGGGGCATGGTCACCAGCCGACCCCCGGCGGCGATATAGACATTCATCAGTACATGCAGGCCGTAGATGTGGAAGAAGGGCAGGAAGGCCACGGTCGCCTCGCCCCGCGCCAGATCCGCCACGGCCAGTAGCTGATCCGCGTTCACGGTGAGGTTGCGCTGGGTCAGCATCACGCCCTTGGGCAGGCCGGTCGTTCCCGAGGAATAGGGCAGGCAGACCACGTGTTCGTCCAGATCCACCGCCACCTGTTCGGCCATGGGCTGCCCCATGAAATCGGCGAGGCCCGCGGCCCCGTCGGCGGCGGGGCCGATCAAAACAATCTCGCGCACCCGGGTGCCCTTGATCCCCTCGCGCGCCGTGTCCAGGAAGGGGGCCACCGTCACCAGAAGTTCGGCGCCCGAGTCGATCAGCTGGTGGCGCAATTCATGCGCCGTGTAGGTCGGGTTTACCGTGGTCACACAGCCGCCTGCCCAGGCGGCGGCGTGAAACACGGTGCAGAACTCGGGGACATTGGGCGCCATCAGCGCCACGCAGCCGCCCGGGGCATAGCCGCGCGCGGTGAGGCCCCCGGCCAGGGCCTTGACCGACTGCATGAACTGCGCGCCGGTCAGGCTGCGGCCGGTGGGACCGTCGATCAGGATCGTTGCCTCGGGGTCGATACCCTGGAAAACCCGCTGGGTGATGCTCAGATCGCTGATCGGAATCTCGGGAAAGGGGCTGTTGATGATGGTCATGGTCGATCCTCCCGAGGGTAGCTTATCAGCCCGGCGCCCCCTGCCTAGCCCTTGGGGCCCGGGGCGGGATCGCGCGCGGGGACGTGATTTTACCGGTGGGTCCGGTTGGGGCAGCCTTCCGGCAGAGCGGCGGGAGAGCGACCATGAAGCGGGCGGTGGTGTTGGGCATTTTGCTGGGGGTGCCGGGATGGGCCGGGGCGCAGCAGGGCGCGCCGGATCTGGTGGCCTATGGCAGCCGGGCCGGAATGGAGGTCACCATCCTGTCGCGCCAGGGGATCGACAGCGCGGCGGCTGAGGTGCGCGTCGCCCATACGCCCGAGAATGCGCGGGCCTTCTGCACGCTCTATGTCATGGATCCGTCCGAGGCCTGCGTGACGGCGACTCTGGCCGATGTCGCGGGCTGGGTCGGTGACCGGATCGCGGGCGATTGTACGGCGGGCGTCTTCACCGGACTCTGGGGCGGGCGGATGCGGTTCCTGGGCCGCTTGCCCGCGCGCAGCGAGTTCGGTGCCGAATGGGATTTCCGCGAGGAAGGCAGCGACACGCCGCTCGATGGCACCACGGCCAGCGGCTATGGCGTGGTGCTGGACCAGTTCCGGTCGATCTGTCCGGCGCGTTTGGCCGAGGGGTAGGGCTTAGCCCCTGCCGAAGGGAAAGAGCCGCCGCAGGGCGGGGCTGCGCAGCCAGAGCCCGCCCCACATCATCACCCCCAGATAGACGCCGAAGAGCGTATGCGAGGCCAGCGGCGAGCCGGCGCGGATCTGCGTGGTGATGGCGCCGCCGAGGATCGCCATCATCAGCACCGCGCCCAGCGTGGCGGTCGGCGGGTAGAGAAACAGCAGCGTGCAGGCCAGTTCCAGAAGGCCGATCAGCAGGATCGGCGCCTCGGTCCAGCCCAGCGCGGTCATGGTTTCCTGCGCCACATCGAGGCCCAGCAGCTTGGGCGCGACCGAGGCGCCCAGCATGAAAAGCGCGAAAAGGCCCGAGAGGACCCAGCCGAGGCGGGCGAGGGCGGTATCGGACATCGGCGGCTCCTGTGGCTGACCCGGGTTCATTACGCGACATACCGGTCGGTATGTCAAGCCCGGGCGAGCCCAACAAATCAAGGCCGGAACGCTTGCCAGCGGGCGCCAATGCGTCTATAGCGCGCGCATCCCGAGGCGCATTGGCAGCGGGCGCCCCGGCGGCGCCGATTGCCGCTTTGGGGAACGAGCAGCGAAAGACCGGCGGATCCAACCGTCTGGCCAGTGAAACAGAACCAAAGGAACTGAACTCATATGACCAATGCTATGGCTGAATTCGAGGCCCTTCTCAACGAGAGTCTCGAGATCGACACCCCCCAGGAAGGGACGGTTGTCAAAGGTCGGGTTATCGCCATCGAGGCGGGCCAGGCCATCATCGACGTCGGCTACAAGATGGAAGGCCGCGTCGATCTGAAAGAATTCGCGAACCCCGGCGAGGCCCCCGAAGTCGCCATCGGCGACGAGGTCGAGGTCTATCTGGAGCGCGTCGAGAACGCCCGCGGCGAAGCCGTGGTGAGCCGCGAAAAGGCCCGCCGCGAAGCCGCCTGGGACCGCCTCGAGAAAGCCTTCGAGAAAGAACTGCGCGTCGACGGCGCGATCTTCGGCCGCGTCAAGGGTGGCTTCACCGTTGACCTGGGCGGCGCCGTGGCGTTCCTGCCCGGCTCGCAGGTCGACGTCCGCCCCGTGCGCGATGCCGGCCCGCTGATGGGTCTGAAACAGCCGTTCCAGATCCTGAAAATGGACCGTCGCCGCGGCAACATCGTCGTGTCGCGTCGCGCCATCCTGGAAGAAAGCCGCGCCGAACAGCGCGCCGAAGTCATCGGCAAGCTGGCCGAAGGCCAGGTGCTGGATGGCGTCGTCAAGAACATCACCGAATACGGTGCGTTCGTTGACCTCGGCGGTGTCGATGGCCTGCTGCACGTCACCGACATGGCCTGGCGCCGCATCAACCACCCGTCCGAAGTCCTGTCGATCGGCCAGAGCCTCAAGGTTCAGGTCATCAAGATCAACAAGGAAACCCACCGCATCAGCCTGGGCATCAAGCAGCTGCAAGCCGATCCGTGGGATTCGGTCGAGCGCAGCTACCCGCTGGGTTCGGTGCACAAGGGCCGCGTGACCAACATCACCGACTACGGCGCGTTCGTCGAGCTGGAGCCGGGGGTCGAGGGTCTTGTCCACGTCTCGGAAATGAGCTGGACCAAGAAGAACGTGCACCCCGGCAAGATCGTCTCGACCTCGCAGGAAGTCGAAGTCATGGTCCTGGAAATCGACTCGGCCAAGCGCCGCGTCTCGCTCGGCCTCAAGCAGACCCAGCGCAATCCGTGGGAAGTCTTCGCCGAGAACCATCCCTCGGGCTCGGCCATCGAGGGCGAAGTCAAGAACATCACCGAATTCGGTCTGTTCATCGGCCTGGACGGCGACATCGACGGCATGGTTCACCTCAGCGACCTGTCGTGGGATCAGCGCGGCGAGGAAGCCATCCAGTCGTACCGCAAGGGCGACATGGTGCAGGCCTCGGTTCTGGAAGTCGACGTCGAGCGTGAGCGCATCTCGCTCTCGATCAAGGCTCTGGGCGCCGATACCTTCTCGGAAGCGATCGACGGCGTGAAGCGCGGTTCGGTCATCACCGTCGAGGTCACCGCCATCGAAGACGGCGGCATCGAGGTCGATTACAACGGCATGAAGTCCTTCATCCGCCGTTCGGACCTGGCCCGCGACCGTGCCGACCAGCGCCCCGAGCGCTTCGGCGTCGGCGACAAGGTCGATGTCCGCGTTACCTCGGTCGATTCGAAGACCCGCAAGCTGGGCCTGTCGATCAAGGCGCGCGAGATCGCCGAAGAGAAGGAAGCCGTCGAGCAATATGGCTCGTCGGATGCCGGCGCTTCGCTGGGCGACATCCTCGGCGCCGCGCTGCGCGGCAACAACTGATCGGCTCAGGCCTGATCGCCAATCCCGGAGGGCCCCGCCGACAGGCGGGGCCCTTTGCCATTCGGGCGGTGATTCGCCGGGCCGACGCCGCGGGGTGGCCCGGCAAGGCGGCAGCATCGGCGATCTTTCGGCGCAAACATGCGGATTCGTGCAGTTTTCATTGTGCCCGCCGGAATCTGGCCTATAGTCAGAACCTCGCCAAGGCGCCCCACAGAAGCGCCCGTTCACACCATCTGTTGCCACCTGGGGGGGAGGCGATGATCCGTTCGGAACTGATCCAGAAGCTTGCCGAGGCCAATCCGCATCTCTACCAGCGCGACGTCGAGCGCATCGTGAATACTTTCTTCGACGAGATCATCGAAGCCCTTGCCAGGGGCGAGCGGGTCGAGTTGCGCGGGTTCGGCGCCTTCTCGGTGAAACAGCGCGATGCGCGCACGGGCCGGAACCCACGCACCGGCGAGACCGTCGATGTCGATGAAAAATGCGTGCCCTTCTTCAAGACCGGCAAGCTCTTGCGTGACCGGCTCAACGGACTGGCCGAGTAACCCTCGGCCCGAGAGAGTATGAAATACCTACGCTACGCCCTTCTTGCCGTCGTCCTGGTGCTTTGCGTCACGGTGGCGCTGGCCAATCGTGAGCCGGTGACGCTGGCGCTCTGGCCAGATACCGTCACGGCCTTCATCGGCTTCGGCTATGCGGTGACGCTGCCGCTCTTTGCCATTGTCGGGCTGGCGGCGGGGCTGGGGCTGCTGCTGGGGCTGGTCTGGGAATGGCTGCGTGAGCGCGGCCAGCGGGTCGAGGCCAAGAAGAACCGGCGCGAGTTGGACCGGCTCAGGGCCGATAGCAACCCCGCCCCGGCCCCCGCCGCCGCCAATCCGGCCGCGCCGCGCGACCGGGTGCTGGCGATCCTCGACGACAAGGAGCCCTGACCTCGCCATGGCTGCTGAGGTTCGGGTCAAGATCTGCGGGCTGAAACGGCCCGAGGATGTCGATGCCGTGGTGACGGCGGGGGCTGCTTACGGCGGCCTCGTCTTCTTCGCGAAATCCCCCCGCGCGGTGACGATCCCCGAGGCGCGCGATCTGGCGCTGGCCTTTCCGGCCGGGCTGGCCCGGGTGGGGCTGTTCGTCGATCCGACGGATGAGTTCCTCGACGCCGTGCTGGCCGAGGTGCCGCTCGACATCCTGCAACTGCATGGCAAGGAAAGTCCCGAGCGGGTGGCCGCGCTGCGCGCCCGCCACGGGCTGCCGGTGATGAAGGCGGTGGGCGTGGCCACGGCCGAGGATCTGCCGGCGCTGGCGGATTACGGCCGCGTGGCGGACATGCTGCTGGTCGATGCCAAGGCGCCCAAGGATGCGGTGCTGCCGGGAGGCAATGGCCTGGCCTTTGACTGGCGGCTCATCGCCGGGCGGCGCTGGCCGGTGCCCTGGATGCTGGCGGGGGGGCTGACCCCCGAGAACGTGGCCGAGGCCATCGCCCTGACCGGGGCGCGGCAGGTCGATGTTTCCTCGGGCGTGGAAAGCGCGCCGGGGGTCAAGGATGCCGAGGCCATCGCCCGCTTCACCCGCGCCGCAACGGTGTAAGAAAAGGGCGGACCCGAAGGTCCGCCCTTTCCGCCCTTTCAGGCTACCCTTGGGGGAGGGATTACATCGGCGGCACGACGGTCATGTCGCGGACCTCGCCATCGACGCCCTGCAGCTCCCACGAGCCGGTGACGGCGCCGGTTTCCAGATCGACCGAATGCAGCCCGCCATTGGCGATCAGCCAGGCCGCATTGTCATCGACCGCCGCGGCGTAGATGTCGAAGGCGATCGGGCCCTCGATCTCGGCGCCCAGCATGCCGACGGCCATGTTGGTCCCGTCATTCGGCGGGTTCTGGCGCAGGAGCGCGCTCATTGCGGTGTCGATGTTGTACATCGCCGTGGCTTCGGGCCGGCCGACCGAGTTGGTATAGGCCGTGCCGCCCACCATCGGGGTTTCCGAGGCATGCTCGCCATCGGCGGCGAAATGCAGCGCGCCGTCGACCATCACCGCGCCGGTGCCCAGGTTCACCCGGTGGTTCACGGTGCCCGACATGAAGCGCAGCGCATCGGCGGCCGGGTTGATGTCGACGATCACCGCCGCGCCATCGGCGATTTCCAGCGGCGTGTCCATGGTCACGATGTCGGTCGTCTCACCCGAGGTCCAGTCGATGGACACGACGCGCCAATCCTCGGTCACGCCGATCAGTTGCTGGGTGTTGGGGCGCCAGTCGATGCCGAGCAGACGGCCTTCGACAGCGACGTCGAGCGAGCCGGTGGCGGTGGCATTGGCGGGGTCGATCATGACGAGCGTGTTGTCGCCGGTCAGCGCGACGACGCTCTGGGCCGAAGCGGCACCGGCGGTCATCAGGGCGGCGGCGGAAACGGACAAAAGCAAACGCATGAGATACCTCTTGTTGGCGTTGTGACAGGGCGGTTGGTCGCCCTTCGCCTTGAGGTACGTAAGCGTCGGCGGAAAGTTTCACGCCGGGGCGGCCTTGCGCGGATCACAGGCGCGTTATCTGGGCGCCCCTCGGTCGCAGCGCCCAGAGGGGCGTTCGTGCCGCGCTTCAGCGGTCCTTGGCCGCGCCCGGCAGGTCGGTCGCGGCGGTGGTGGCGACGCGCAGCAACACGATCCGGCCAAAGGTGCCATGGCCCGGCGCGGCGCTGTCGTCGGCGGTGACCTTCGAGGCGGGCAGAGGGGACAGCGTGACCTCGCCGCTCACGCCGGTGGCATCGCCGGCCGTGGTGGTCAGGGTGAGCACCGCGCTGCCGCTGGACTGGCCAGGGCCATGGACGGCGGCCGCCGCGGCGGCCACGGCGATGCCGAGGATGAACGGGGCCAGGATCAGGGGATGCGGCATCTCGATCTCCGGGTTGGTGGGTCCCCGTCTGGCGCGGGGTCTTGCTACATATACGCGTGAACATCACGAAGGTTTCACGGCGATGTGAAAAAATTCCGTCGCGCGGAAAAATCGGCGGCGGGCCGCCGAAATCCGCGGTCATTGCCTTGTTGCAGGGCTTCGGCGAAACACGTAGGCAAGGGCCAAAGGATGGGGGATGGCATGCCTGACGATCTGATCAATTCCTACATGACCGGCCCGGATGACCAGGGCCGTTTCGGCATTTTTGGCGGCCGTTTCGTGAGCGAGACGCTGATGCCGCTGATCCTGGAACTCGAGGCGCGCTACGAGCATGCCAAGACCGATCCGACCTTCTGGGCCGAGATGGAGGATCTGTGGAAGAATTACGTGGGCCGGCCCTCGCCCCTCTATTACGCCGAGCGGCTGACCGAGGAGTTGGGCGGCGCCAAGATCTATCTCAAGCGTGAAGAACTGAACCACACCGGCGCCCACAAGATCAACAACGTGCTGGGCCAGATCATCCTCGCGCGCCGCATGGGCAAGACCCGGATCATCGCCGAGACGGGCGCGGGCCAGCATGGCGTGGCGACGGCCACGGTCTGTGCCAAGTTCGGGCTCAAGTGCATCGTCTACATGGGCGCGACGGATGTGGAGCGTCAGGCGCCGAACGTCTTCCGCATGAAGCTGCTGGGGGCCGAGGTGGTGCCGGTGACGAGCGGTCGCGGCACGCTGAAGGACGCGATGAACGACGCGCTGCGCGACTGGGTGACCAATGTGCGCGACACCTTCTATTGCATCGGTACGGTGGCGGGTCCGCATCCCTATCCGGCCATGGTCCGGGATTTCCAGTCGATCATCGGCAAGGAAACCCGCTGGCAGCTTGAGGAACAGGAAGGCAAGGGGCGCCTTCCCGACACGATCATCGCTGCGGTGGGCGGGGGATCCAATGCGATGGGCCTGTTCCACCCGTTCCTCGACGACCCGTCGGTCAAGATCATCGGGGTCGAGGCCGGCGGCCATGGCGTCGATGACCGGATGGAGCATTGCGCCTCGCTGACCGGCGGTCGGCCGGGGGTGCTGCACGGCAACCGGACCTATCTTCTGCAGGACGAGGACGGGCAGATCCTCGAGGGGCATTCGATCTCGGCCGGGCTCGATTATCCCGGGATCGGGCCCGAGCATTCCTGGCTGCATGACACGGGCCGGGCCGAATATGTCTCGATCACCGATGACGAGGCGCTGGCGGCCTTCCAGCTGCTGTGCCGGACTGAGGGGATCATCCCTGCGCTGGAAAGCTCGCATGCTGTGGCGCATGTGCAGAAGATCGCGCCGGGCCTGCCGAAGGACCATATCATCGTCATCAACCTTTCGGGCCGGGGCGACAAGGATATCTTCACCGTCGCCAAGCACCTTGGCGTCGATATGAAGGTCTGAGACGGGATCCCCGCCGGTCAGCGATGTCGCGCTCGGCGGGTTTCGGGGCAGAGGGCGGAGCCGGGGGAACCGAGGCTTGGGTTCGACGTTCGGATAGTGACAGTCACGAACCAAGGACAAAGATCCATGAAACGCTTCCTCGCTCCCTTCCTGCTTGCCGCTGCCCTGACCCTGCCGGCCGTGGCTCAGACCCAGCCCGCCGGGGTCATGGACCCCGAGTCGCTGCGGGGGCAGTTCCAGACCGCAGGCTGGGAATCGGTCGAGATGCAGAGCAATGACCATTCGATCGAGATCGAGGCGCGCCGCGGCGCCATGGAGATCGAGGTGGTCTATGACCGGGCGACCGGCATGGTGCGCGACCTCGATATCGAGAATATCGACGGCCGCCCGATCACCATTCCCGGCCTGACGATGACGCCCGCATCCTGACGATGCCGTCGCCTGGGCGTCATCTCAGGTTGGGGATGACGCCCTTGCTGGGCTCCACCAGCCCCGACCTGAGCCCCGCGCCGATGCGACGGGCGAGTGCCGACCAGGCCTCGGCCGTTTCGGGCGGCAGATTGCGGCGCAGCACCATGTCAAAGAGACCGAGCCAGGGCGTGAACATGCCCGGCCGGACGTTCCCCGCGTCCCGATGCACCTGCATCGGGTTGCCGTCATAGACCCGTTCGAAGAGGATCGCGTTGCGCCAAAAGCGGGCCACCTTGGCCTCGTGCGCGGGCCAGTCGGTGACATGGGCGGCAAAGACCGGGCCCAGGCCCGGATGCTCGCGCACGAAGGCGTAGAAATCGGCGACCACGGTGTCGATCTCTTCGGGCGTGATGGGGAATCGCGGCTGAACCATGGCCCGTTCTAGCGCTGGAGCGGGGCAGAAGGCCAGCGGCAGGTTGTCGCGCGGTCACGGCTCACCCGGCCGCCGCATCCTCGGCATAGAGGCGCAGGATGGCCAGCGGTACGGTGTCGAGCGTGCGCAGATGGGTCGCGGCCAGCCGGATCCGGGGGGCCGCGCCCTCGTCATGGGCCTGCAGGAAACGCGCAGCGCAGAGGCACCAGCGGTCGCCCGGCTTCAACCCGGCAAAGCCGAACTCGGGCCGCGGCGTGGACAGGTCATTGCCCAGGTATTTGGACAGGGCCAGGAATTCGGCCGTCATCACCGCACAGACGGTGTGGCGGCCTTGATCCTCGGGTCCGGTCTCGCAGCAGCCGGTGCGGTAGAAGCCGGTCATCGGATCGCGCGAGCAATCTTCGAGCGGTCCGCCCAGCACGTTGAAGGAGGCGTCTTTCATCAGCGGGTCAACTCGTCGGCGCGGGCGTGCAGGTGCGGGTGGTGCTGTCGTAGCGATGCCCCTCGGGGCAGGAGATGGTCTGTGTGCTTTCACAGGCGTGCTGCGCCAGCGCGATTGTGGGGGCCAGCGACACGGCCAGGGCCAGGGCGCTCAGCAGGGTCTTCGACGGCATCGTCATGGCGAACCTCCGGGGGAATGCGCCTGCCCAGCCTAGCACGGAATCGCGGGTCGGGGGCAGCCGCAGCGTGCAGCCTGTCACAGGGACTTGTGCGAACCGTCGCAGAAAGGGCTCCGCGCGCTCTGCTTGCAGCCGCAAAGAAAGGCCTTCCTGTCGGCCTCGGCGGTGAATCTCACCGGGCTGAGGCCGGTCGCCTTGTGCGAACCGTCGCAGAAAGGCTGGTTCTGCGAGCGCCCGCAGGCGCACCAGAAATAGGTTTTCCCGGCCTCCACCTCGACGGGATAGGGGGCTTTCTGGGCGATGATCGGGACGGTATCTGACATGGCTGGCTCCTGCGGCTGGCGTGTCGGGTTTCAGTTCGCCGAGAGGCTGTCGGCGATGGCGCGGAACAGGGCGATCTTCTCGACCATGACCTGAGGCGCGGTGAAGCCCCGGTCGGCGCTGTTGACGGCGATCACCACGTCATTGCTGCGGTCGATCCAGATCTCCTGGCCATAGACGCCGCGGGCCCAGACCTCGCCCGGCCGGGCCTCGGGCGGCAGCCACCATTGGTAGCCGTAGCCGGCGCCGGATTCGGCGGTGAAGGGGCCGGGGGCGGTGCTTTCGGCGATCCAGTCGGCGGGCACGATCTGCCGGCCCTGCCATTCGCCGTTTTGCAGCACCATCTGGCCGATCCGTGCATAGTCGCGCGTGGTCAGGTTCAGTCCGCCCAGCACGAAGGCCACGCCCTCGCCATCCGTCACGTAATAGGGATCGCGGTCCAGACCCAGCGGCTGGAAGATCCGCTCGGACATCAGGTCGGGGATCGAGCGGCCGGTGGCGCCACGAATCACCATGCCGATGACATGGGTGTCGATCGAGACGTATTGCCAGTCGCTGCCGGCGGGCCCGCGCCGCGCGCTCTGCCCGGCGGCGAAGCCGTCCATCGATCCGCCCAGCGCCAGAACACGGCCCATGCGGTTGATATCGGACCAGAAATCCAGGTAATCCTCGTTGAAGGCGACGCCGGATTCCATGCGCAGCACCTGGCGGATGGTGGCGCCGTCATAGGCCGATTGGCGCAGGGCGGGCGCGTATTGCGTGACCGGCGCGTCGAGGTCGGGGATCGTGCCATCCGCCACCAGCGTCCCCAGCAGCAGCGACAGCGCGCTTTTCGCCACCGACCACGAGATGCGCGGATCGTCCTGTGCCGTGCCCAGGCGGTAATCCTCGTAGACGATCTCGCCCCCGTGCAGGACGACGATGCCGGTGACCTGCCGCGCTTCGGCCCAGGCGTCGAAGCCCTCGGGCAGGGTGGCGCGCGGCCCTTCGGGCAGCGGCGAGGGCGTGCCGCCCGCCATGCCGCGGCTGAGGAACAGCGTGTCCATATGCGAGAAATTGTGGACGATCCGGTCCTCGGCAAAGAGCGAGTTGACGGCCAGCAGGCGCGTCAGCTCCTCGCGTTTCCAGACGGCCAGAGCGGCCAGCACGATGATCAGGGCGACGAGGCCCCATCCCAGACGTTTGAAGAATCTGCGCATGGCGGCCCCCCTTGGAAGGGGCAGTCTGGCAGGCGGGCGGGCAAAGACAAGTCCCCCCTTGACGGAATCGCGCCCGGCCCTTAGCTGCGCGCTGCGGCGCGGGCCCTGGCGAGGGACCGGGCGCCGTGACCGGACCCGTCGTGCGGCGTGGGCGCCAGCGGCCGGTTCCCCATATGAAAGTTTGAGCGATGGCGGCGTGGGGATTGTCCTCGGGCGACCTGATCGTGGACCGGCGCTTCGATTTCGCGGAAGGGCTCGCTGCGGGTGGCGAGTTGCGCGCGGCGGTCGAACTGTTGAGCGAGGCGATGGAGCGCGCGCCCGACTGGCCTGCGGGCTGGTTCCGGCTGGGCGAATGGCACGAGGCGCTGGGCGATCCGGCGGCGGCGGTGGCGGCCTGGGACCGGGCGCTGAGGGCCGATCCCGAGGATCGGCTGGGCGCGGGGCTGAAGCGCGACCTCGCCCGCCGGGTGCCGGTAGCCGAGGCGATGCCGGCGGCCTTCGTCGAGGCACTCTTCGACCAATACGCGCCGAGCTTCGACACGGCGCTGGTCGACAAGCTGGGCTACCGCGCGCCCTGGCTTCTGGCCGAGGCGCTGGCGGGGCGGCGCTTTGCGCGGGCCATGGACCTCGGCTGCGGGACCGGGCTTGCGGGCGAGGCTTTCCGGCCTGCGGTCGACTGGCTCGAAGGCTGCGATATCTCGGCGGCGATGCTGGGACAGGCGCAGGCCAAGGGGATCTACGACCGGCTGGAAAAGGCGGATCTGGCGGCGCTGCAGGTCGGCGCGCGCTATGACCTGATCCTCGCGGCCGATGTCTTCGTCTATCTCGGCGCGCTGGAGAGGATCGTCGCCTGGTGCGCGGGCTCGCTTGAGCCGGGCGGTGTGCTCGCCTTCACCGTCGAGGCGGGGGAGGAACCGCTCATCCTGCGCGACAGCCGCCGCTTCGCCCATTCGGCGGGCTATGTGGAGGGGGTGCTGCAGGCGGCGGGCTTCACCGCGGTCACGCGGCAGGAGGCGGTTTTGCGCCAGGACCGCGGCGCGGATATCCGCGGGTTCGTGGTCGTGGCGGGTGGCCTCGCGCGTCAGTCCGACCGGCAGGGCGACGGCGAGGGGATGGCGCTGGCCTGACGGGCGCGAGGCGGCGGAAGGCGCGCTCCCGCCCGCCCACCCCGCGCGCCTTCCGCCGCGGCAAGGGTGGTGCTTGGGTCGGCCCCGGGGGGCCAGCCCCCCGGACCCCCCGGCGTATTTTTGGCAAAGTGAGGGGAAGGGTGGCTCGCCTGGTCGGACGCGCTCCTCTTCGTTCCTCGAGTCGTCTGCAGGGTGAGGGCCGCCCTGACGAGGCGTCGCTGGCACCGTGTCAGGCCCGAAGGCTCGGCGCGCAGGCGCGGGGCCGGAGCAGACCCTTGGGCCAGGGGGGGAAGCGCGGTCAGGCGATCGGCCCGAGGACGATCACCCGTGCCGAAGGTTGCCGCTTCCTTCGCGGCGCCGCGGGCCGCCCCTGGCGCCCGGGTCGGTGGGGGACGGGGGCGGCACCCCTCTGTCGCTCCTCGGGCGTTGACCTTCCGCCCGGGGCGGGGGCAAATCGGGCATGACGGATTTCATCGCCCGACTCACCCGTTGCCCCCTGCCGCATGATTCCGAGGCGGGCGCCGATATCGCCAGCCGTTTCTCGGGTCTCGCCCCCGAGCTGCGGGGCCTGCTGGAGGGCACCGCGGGCTGTTCGCCTTTCCTCAAGTCGCTGATGGAGCGCGAGGAAGTCTGGCTGCGCGCGGCGCTGGAGGGCGCGCCGGAGGCGGCGTTCGAGGGGATCCTTGACGCCCTTGTGCCCGAGGGGCCCGCCGCCACCGGCAGCGCCTTGCGGCAGGCCAAGCGGCGCGTCGCGCTTCTTGCGGCGCTGGCCGATCTGGGCGGGGTCTGGTCGCTGGAGGCGGTGACCCAGGCGCTGACCCGTTTCGCCGATCGCGCCGTGCAGCGCGCGCTTGCCACCCATCTGGCCGAGGAGATCCGCCGCGGCAAGATCCCCGGCGCCCAGCCCGGCGACGAAGAGCGGGGCGCGGGCATGGTGGCTTTCGCCATGGGCAAGATGGGCGCGGGCGAGCTGAATTATTCCTCCGACATCGACCTCATCTGCCTTTTCGACGAAAGCCGCTTCGCCCCGGACGACTGGCACGAGGCCCGGCAGGCCTTCATCCGCGCCACCCGCAAGATGGCGGCGATGCTGAACGACCATACCGGCGAGGGCTATGTCTTCCGCACCGACCTCAGGCTCAGGCCCGACGCCAGCGTGACCCCGGTCTGTATCTCGATGGAGGCGGCCGAGCGCTATTACGAGAGCCTCGGCCGCACCTGGGAACGCGCCGCCTGGATCAAGGCGCGGCCCGCGGCGGGGGATCTGGAGGCGGGGGCGCGGTTCCAGGAGGCGCTCAGGCCCTTCGTCTGGCGCCGTCACCTCGATTTCGCGGCGATCCAGGACGCGCATGACATGATCCGCCGGATCCGCGAGCACAAGGGGCTGGCCGGGGCGCTGGCGCTCGATGGCCACAACCTGAAGCTCGGCCGCGGCGGCATCCGCGAGATCGAATTCTTCACCCAGACCCGGCAGCTGATCGCCGGGGGGCGCGACCCGGATCTGCGGTCCCGCGACACGGTGGGCGGGCTGGCGGCACTGGCGGCGAAGGGCTGGGTGCCGGAGCCGGTGACGGCGGCGCTGACCGAGCTTTACCGCGCGCATCGGGAACTCGAGCATCGCCTGCAGATGGTGCAGGACGCCCAGACCCAGATCCTGCCGAAGACGCCCGAGGATTGGGACCGGCTCGCGCGGTTCTCGGGCGAGGGCGACACCGCCGCCTTCCGCGAGGCGCTGTTTGCCCGGCTCGACCGGGTGACGGCGCTGACCGAGGATTTCTTCCAGCCGGGCGGGGGCGAGGCGGCGCCGCGCCCGAGCCTCAGCGAGCAGCAGCGCGAGGTGGTGCGCGGCTGGCGGGCGCTGCCCGCCCTGCGCTCGGCCCGGGCGCAGGAGATCTTCACCCGGCTGGAGCCCGAAATCCTGGCGCGGCTGTTGAAGGCCTCGCAGCCCGACGAGGCGATCCTGGGCTTCGACCGCTTCCTTTCGGGCCTGCCGGCCGGGGTGCAGCTTTTCTCGCTCTTCGAGGCCAATCCGACCTTGATTGACCTTCTGGCCGATGTGCTGACCACGGCGCCGGTCCTGGGCCAGTATCTGGCGCGCAACGCCGGGGTTCTGGATGCGGTGATCGGCGGCGGCTTCTTCGCGCCCTGGCCGGGGACGGCGGCGCTGGCCGAGGGGCTGGCGCGGCGGCTCCAGGCCGAGGCGGATTACGAGAAGAAGCTCGATGCGGCGCGGGTCTGGATGAAGGAATGGCATTTCCGCATTGGCGTGCATCACCTGCGTGGGCTCATTGATGCCTTCGAGGCCGCAGGGCAATACGCCGGGCTCGCCGATGCGGTGCTGGCCGGGCTCTGGCCGCTGGTCGCGGCCGAATTCGCCCGCAAGCACGGACCGGCGCCCGGGCGGGGTGCGGTGGTGCTGGGAATGGGCTCGCTGGGCGCCGGGCGGCTCAACGCGGCCTCGGACCTCGATCTCATCGTGATCTATGACGCGGCGGGGCAGGAGGCCTCGGAAGGGCCGCGCCCCCTCGCCGCGCGGGCCTATTTCGCCCGGCTGACGCAGGCGCTGGTGACGGCGCTGTCGGCGCCCATGGCGCAGGGGCGGCTTTATGAGGTCGACATGCGGCTCAGGCCCTCGGGGCGGCAGGGGCCGGTCGCGACCTCGTTCGATGCCTTCCGCAGCTATCAGGAGGGCGAGGCCTGGACCTGGGAGCATCTGGCGCTAACCCGGGCGCGGCCGGTGGCGGGCTCCGTGGCGCTGGGCGAGGAGGTGGAGCGGTTCCGGCAGGCTCTGCTCGGCCAGAAGGCGGAGGGCGCCGGCGTGGCCCGGGACGTGGCCGAGATGCGGGCCCGGCTCAGGGCGGCGAAGCCGGGGCAGGGCGGGCTCGAGGCCAAGGACGGGCCGGGGCGGTTGCAGGATATCGAGCTGCTGGCGCAGATGCTGGCGCTGAAGGCCGCCTCCTCCTCCCGGCGGGTCGAGGCGCAGATCGCTGCCGGCAAGCGCGCGGGCCTGATCGCCCCGGCCGAGAGCGCGCGGCTGCTGGCGGCCTACCGGCTGCTCTGGCGGGTGCAATGCGGGCTGCGGCTGCTGGCCCACCGGCCGAGCGAGCCGGCGACGCTGGGCGAAGGCGCGCGGGCCTTCCTGCTGCGCGAAGCGGGGGAGGAGGATCTGGACGCCCTGCTTTCCCGGCTGGAGGGGGCGGTGACCGAGGCTGCGGCAATCATCGACGCCGCCTTGGCGGACTAGAGACGAGGAAGCGGGGGGCCAAGGTCCGGCCGCGCCACGGGCGCGGCGTTCGCGGCGAGAGGCGCGCCACGGGCGCGTTTCCGTGACGCCGCTCACCCCAACGTCCCCGCCGAAGGGGGTTTTCCACCCCCTTTGGAAACCCCCGAGGATACTTGAGGCGCAAAGAAGGCGCCTTAACGCCCTCTTAACCTCCTTCTTTGCGCTGTAAATATCCTCGGGGGGTGAATGCCCGCAGGGCAGAGGGGGGCAGACGGCCCCCCTTCCTTCGGCGCGGCGGTACGCCGCGCCGCTGGTCGCCCGAGGCGCTCGTGCCGAAGGCGCGGGCAACGAGGGCGAAATCCCTCGCCCGTCAGGCCGTCACGTCGTGCTCGTAGATCCAGTCGTAGCGCCGCAGCGCCAGGCTCGGGGTCAGGCGGTTGGCGGCGCGGAGCAGGGTGTGGGCCGCCTGGGCCATCGGGCCGCGAAGGTGGTAATTGCGGGCATTGGCATTGGCCGCGGCGACCACTTTCGCGGTGCGGGGCGCGCGGACGGTGGCGTAGGTCGCCAGGGCGCCTGCGGGGTTCTGCGGGCGACGGGCGAGGCTTCTGGCCAGGCACCAGGCGTCCTCGAGCGCCAGATTGGCGCCCTGGGCCATGAAGGGCAGCGTCGGATGCGCCGCGTCCCCCAGAAGGGCCGCGCGCCCGGCGCCGTCGTGCCAGTGCTCGGCCACCGGGTGGCGGAAGAGGCCCCAGAGGAAGACCTCCTCCACCGCGTCAAGCCAGCCCGGCACCGGGCCGCCGAAGCCTGCGAAGGCGGCTTTCAGCGCGGCCGGGTCATCGGGGTGATTCCAGCCCTCGGCCGCCCAGCTGCGGCGTTCCTGCACGGCGACGATGTTCCTGAGCGTCCCGCCCCGCAGCGGGTAGCTGACGAGGTGCCGGCCCGGTCCCATGAAGACCTGCGCCACGCGTGGGCCGCCGTCGCCGGGAATCAGCGCGCGCCAGGCGACCTGGCCGGTGAAGAAGGGCTCGCGCTTGCCATTGAGCCGGGTCCTGAGGGGCGAGCGCAACCCGTCCGCCCCCAGCACGAGCGGTGCTTCATGCACGGCGCCCACGGCGGTGGTGATGCGGGCGCCAGATCGGGTCAGCGCGATGTCCTGGACCTGTTGCAGCAGCTGCACCTGTGTGCCCGCCGCGCGGGCGGCCGTCGCCAGCGCCTCGATCAGGTCGGCGCGGTGGCAAAGGTAGAAGCCCGGCCCCTGCTGCGGCAGGGCGAGGCGGGTGACGAGCCGCCCGGCACTGTCGCGCAGTTCCACGGCCTCGGAGCGGTCACCGGCGGTTTCGGGATCGATTCCCAGTGCCCGCAGCACCCGGGCGCCATTCGGGCTGATCTGCAGCCCGGCGCCGACTTCGGTGATCTGGCCGGCCTGTTCCAGCAGCGCGACCTCGGCGCCTTGGTGGCAGAGCGCGGTGGCGGCCGCGAGGCCGGCGACGCCCGCGCCCAGGACCAGGGCATTCTGTCCGGCGAGGGGCGCGGCGGGATCCGTTGCGGGCATGGTTTCCGCCTGTGCTGGGCGGGCGCTCAGTCGTCGCGGTGAACGCGCTCGCTGCGCTCGTGACGTTCCTGGGCCTCGAGCGTCATGGTGGCGATCGGGCGGGCGTCGAGGCGCTTGAGCGAGATCGGCTCGCCGGTCATCTCGCAATAGCCGAATTCGCCATTGTCGATGCGGCGCAGCGCGGCGTCGATCTTGGCGACCAGCTTGCGCTGGCGGTCGCGGGTCCTGAGTTCCAGCGCGCGGTCGGTCTCTTCCGAGGCGCGGTCGGCCATGTCGGGCAGGTTGCGCGTGGAATTGGCGAGGTCGGCCAGCGTTTCCTTGCTGTCCTCGAGGATCTCTTCCTTCCAGGCAAGCAGCTTGCGGCGGAAGTACTCGAGCTGCCGTTCGTTCATGAACGGCTCGTCCTCGGCGGGCTTGTAATCGTCAGGCAGAAAGTTTTCCGGCTTCATCAGCGTATCCCCTGTTTGCCCGGAACCGAAGGCAACCGACTCGACGATGGTTTCGTTCTTTGCGGTCATTCCGAGCCCCCTCTGGGGACGCCTTAAACCCATGCAAGGGCGATGTCACGAGGCAATCGGTAACATTTGCGGGCGCGTGTCCTGTGGGCCGCAGGGCGCGTGCCCCCATGTGTAGTGTCGGGTGACGCAACGGGGCCGGGGTGTGCTGCCTTGCGGCAGGACCGCGGCGCGGCTAGTGTCACGCCCGAGCCGCCCCCCGGGGGCGCGATTTCCGGGAAGGACCCAGATGCGCTTTGCCTCGACCGAGACCTATATCGCCACCGACGACCTGACCATGGCGGTGAATGCCGCGGTGGTGCTGGAACGGCCCCTTCTGGTGAAGGGAGAGCCGGGGACCGGCAAGACGGAGCTGGCGCGGCAGGTGGCGGACTCGCTGGGGCTGCCGATCATCGAGTGGAACATCAAGTCGACAACGCGGGCGCATCAAGGGCTTTACGAATACGACGCCGTGAGCCGGTTGCGCGACAGCCAGCTCGGCGACGAGCGGGTGCATGACGTCAGGAATTACATCCGCAAGGGCAAGCTCTGGCAGGCCTTCGAGGCCGAGCAGAAGGTCGTCCTGCTGATCGACGAGATCGACAAGGCGGATATCGAGTTCCCGAACGACCTGCTGCAGGAACTCGACCGGATGGAATTCTTCGTCTACGAGACGGGCGAGACGATCAGGGCGAAGGTGCGGCCGATCGTCATCATCACCTCGAACAACGAGAAGGAATTGCCCGACGCCTTCCTGCGGCGGTGCTTTTTCCATTTCATCCGCTTCCCCGAGCCCGAGGTTCTGGCGCAGATCGTCCGGGTGCACCATCCGGGGATCAAGGAACAGCTTCTCTCCACGGCACTCACCCAGTTCTTCGAGCTGCGCGAGACGCCGGGGCTGAAGAAGAAGCCCTCGACCTCGGAGATGCTGGACTGGCTGAAGCTGTTGCTCGCCGAGGATCTGGGGCCGGAGGATCTGAAGCGCGAGGGCGTGAACGCGCTGCCGAAGCTGCATGGGGCGCTGCTGAAGAACGAGCAGGACGTGCATCTCTTCGAGCGGCTGGCCTTCATGGCGCGGCGCAATCAGGGACGCTGAGGGGTTTCGCCCTGGGCCTTCGGTCTGCGGGCGACCAAGGCGGGGGGCCAGCCCCCCGCACCCCCCGCTCAAGGGGGTTTTCCACCCCCTTGAGAAACCCCCGAGGATATTTTCAGCGCAAAGAAGGGCTCAGGCGGCGAGATCGACCCAGACCGGCGTGTGGTCCGAGGGTTTGTCCCAGTCGCGGGGTTCGGTCTCGATCCAGCAATCCTGAAGCAGGTCGGCGGCCTGCGGCGAGAGCAGCCAATGGTCGATGCGGATCCCGTCGTTGCGGCCACGGGCGTTGGCCTGGTAATCCCAGAAGGAATAGAGCCCGGGTTCCGGGCGCCGCAGCCTGAGCGCGTCATAGAGACCCAGCGCTTCGAGACGGCGGAAGGCGGCGCGGCTGTCGGGCAGAAAGAGCGCGTCCTGGCGCCAGGCATCGGGGCGGGCGGCATCCTGGGGCTGCGGGATGACGTTGTAATCGCCGGCGAAGGCAAGGGGGCGTTCCTCGGCCAGCAGCGCCATGGCGCGGGCTTTCAGGCGTTCCATCCAGGCCAGCTTGTAGTCGTATTTGGGCCCGGGCGCCGGGTTGCCGTTCGGCAGGTAGAGGCCGCAGACCCGCAGCCCGGTGTCGCCGATATCGGCCTCGATCCAGCGCGCCTGTTCGTCCGTCTCATCGCCAGGCAGACCCCGGGTGACGTTGCTCAGCGGCAGCTTCGACAGGATCGCCACGCCGTTGAAGCCCTTTTGGCCATGGGTCTCCAGGTGATAGCCGCGATCCTCGATCAGGGCGCGGGGAAAGGCCTCGTCGACCGATTTGATCTCCTGCAGGACGGCCACATCGGGCTGGGCCTGGTCCAGCCAGCGGCCGAGCGTCTCGGCTCGCGCCTTGACGCCGTTGATGTTGAAGGTGGCGAGTTTCATGGGCGTCCTCCGCAGCAGCGGGCCAGTGTCGCATGGCCGGGCACCGGAGGCCAGACCCGCGCCCCTTCATCTTCGTTCTTCAACTATCCTCGGGAGGATTTTCAAGGAGGGTGGAAAACCCTCCTTGAAGCAGGGGGTGCGGGGGGCAGCAGCCCCCCGCCCTTTGCGTTTTCTGGGGTCGGTCTTCCGGCCGCGCCACGGGCGCGGCGTTCGCGGCGAGAGGCGCGCCACTGGCGCGTTTCCGAGACGCCGCTCACCCCCGCGCCTCCGGTCGCCCGAGGCACGAGGGCGAAACCCCTCAGTAATTGCCACGCACGAAGAGGCCCGCGCCCTCGGCCGCCGCGCGCAATGCCTTGGCCTTGTTGACCGATTCCTGCCATTCGGCCTCGGGGTCGCTGTCGAAGACCACGCCGCCGCCGGCCTGGGTGTACATCACCCCGTCCTTCAGCACCGCCGTCCTGAGCGCGATGCAGAAATCCATCTCGCCATTGGCGGCGAAATAGCCGATGCCGCCGCCGTAGATGCCGCGTTTCTCGGGCTCCAGCTCGTCGATGATCTGCATGGCACGGATTTTCGGCGCGCCCGAGACGGTGCCGGCGGGTAGACCCGCCAGCAGGGCGGACAAGGCATCCTCATCGTCGCGGATCTCGCCCACCACATTCGAGACGATGTGCATGACGTGGGAATAGCGCTCGATGATGAATTTCTCGGTCGGGTGGACGGTGCCGATCTTGGCCACCCGGCCGACGTCGTTGCGGCCAAGGTCCAGCAGCATCAGATGCTCGGCCAGTTCCTTCTGGTCGGCCAGCAGATCCAGTTCCAGCGCCTTGTCCTCCTCGGGCGTGGCGCCGCGCTTGCGGGTGCCGGCGATGGGGCGGATCGTCACCTCGTTATCGCGCAGCCTGACCAGGATCTCGGGCGAGGCGCCGACGATGTGGAAGGCGCCGAGGTCGAAATAGACCATGAAGGGCGAGGGGTTGGTGCGCCTGAGCGAACGGTAGAGGGCGAAGGGCGGCAGCGGGAATTCCTGCGCCCAGCGTTGCGACGGCACGACCTGGAAGATGTCGCCCGCGCGGATGTAATCCTTGGCCTTCTCCACGGCGGCCTTGTAGCCCTCCTTGGTGAAGTTCGAGCGCGCCTCGCCGACGCTCAGCGCCGCGCCCAGCGTGCGGCCGGTCCCCACCGCCTCGCGTTCGAGATCGCGCAGCGCGTCCATCACCCGCTCGGCCGCCTGGGCATAGGCCGCGCGCGCCGAAAGGCCGGAATTGGCCCAGGCGGGCGAGACCACGGTCACCTCGCCCTTCACCCCGTCCAGCACCGCCACGATCGACGGGCGCATCAGCACCGCGTCGGGCAGGTCCAGCGGGTCGGGATTGGTCATCGGCAGATGCTCGACCAGCCGGATCATGTCATAGCCGAGATAGCCGAAGAGCCCGGCCGAGATGGCGGGCAGGTCGGCCGGCATGATGATGCGGCTTTCGGCCAGGAGCTTGCGCAATTCCTCCAGCGGGTGCCCGGGCAGGTCGCGAAAGGCGTGGTCGTCGAACCGGGCCTCGCGGTTCACCCGGCTTTGGCCGTCGCGGCATTGCCAGATCAGATCGGGCTTGGTGCCGACGATGGAATAGCGGCCACGGATCTCGCCGCCGGTCACCGATTCCAGCATGAAGCTGTCCTTGCGGTTGCCGGCGATCTTCAGCATCAGCGAGACAGGCGTGTCCAGATCCGCGGCGAGGCGGGCATGGACAAGCTGGTTCTCGCCCCGGTTCCACCCGGCCTCGAACTCGGCGAATGCGGGGAAGAGAAGGGTCGAGGTGGACACGGGGGAGGCGCCTTTCGGGTCAGCGGAAGTTGGTGTGCACGGCCTCGATGGCCGCCTGGTTCAGGGTGATCCCGGCCTCGGCCTGCAGGGCGCGGGCGAAATAGGTGAACACGTCCTGTGCCAGCGACTGGCCCATCTGCTGGTCGATGGCCTGGGCCAGCCGCTGGGTCTGCGCATCCTCGGGATCGGGGGCCTCGGTCGGGCCGATCAGGGCGAGCAGCGCCTGACCGCCCCCGACGTGCAGCACGGTCGTGCCTTCGTCGCCCGCCATCAGCTCTTCCATCATCGTGGCCGGGATCTGCGGCTGCGGGTCCAGGCGCGTGACATCCGCCAGCGTCTCGGCGGCGATGCCGCGGGCTTCCGAGAAGGCCTCGACCCCGCCCGAGGCGAGTTCGGCGCTCCATTCCTGGCCCAGCGCCGCCAGCGCCGCGTTCAGCGCCTCTTCGCGGGCCCCGGCGGTGGCGGCTTCGCGCACGGTGTCGAGGGGTTGCGGCGCGGGCGGCGTCACCCGGTCGAGGCGCAGCGCGAAGAGCCCGCCGTCCGAGAGCGGCGCGAGTTCGGGGAAATCGTCGGTCTGGACCTGCGCCGCGGCGGCGGCGAATTCGGTATAGGCGGCGATGCCTTCGGTCACGTCCGCGTTCCAGTCGATCTCGCCCAGTTCCATCGCCGATTCGGCCGCCAGATCCTCGAGCGTGGCGCCCCCCGCCAGCAGGTCGTCCAGGCTTTCCTGCTGGTCCTGGATCGCCCGGCGCGCGGCGTCGCCCGCCAGTTCCGCGCGCAATTCGTCGCGGGCTTCCTCGAAGGTGGTTTCCTGGGCGTTGAGGATGGCGTTCATGCGGAAGAGGGCCGGCCCGAGGTTCGAGGCCAGCGGACCGACGACCTGGCCGGGGTCCTCCAGCGCGAAGATCGCCGCCCCGGCGGCGCCAAGCTGCGCTTCGCTCACGTCGCCCATGTCGGCATCGTCGAGGGTGAGGCCGCGCTCGGTCACCAGATCCTCGAAGCTGGCCTCGCCCGCGGTCAGGCGGTCCATGGCCGCCTGGGCCTCGGCCTCGGTGCCATACACCAGCCGTTCCACCAGCCGCCGCTCGGGCTGGACGTAATCGGCGATGCGCTCGTCATAGAGGGCGCGGATCGTCGCCTCGTCGACTTCGACGCTGTCGATCACCATCTCGGGGGTGAGCCAGGCGAAGGTGAGGTGGCGCGTCTCGGGCGTGGTGAACTCGGCCAGATTGGCGTCGTAATAGGCCTGGATCGCGGCCTCGTCGGGCTCGGTCAGCGGTGCCGGAAGCTGGGCTTCGGTCAGGGTGAAGATGTCGAAGCGGTGCCGCGTGGCGTAATAGGCCATCAGCGGCGCGCGCAGGTTGTCGGGCGTTTCGATGCCGGCCGCCGTCGCGGCCTGCAACAGGCTCCGGGCAGCGTCACGGCGGACCTGCTCCTCGAATTCGGCGGGGGTCATGCCGTTGTTCTGCAGCCGGAAGCGGTAGGTTTCCATGTCGAAGGCGCCGGTCGGGCCCTGGAAGGCGCCCATTTGCACGATGCTGCGCTGGACGTTCTGGTCGCCGACCGAGATGCCGATGCGGTCGGCCTCGTTGTCGAGCGCGGCTTCGGTGATGAGCTGGGCGCGGACCTGCTGGTCGATCTGCGCCGCCTGGGCCATGGCCAGGGTGACGGGCTGGCCGATCTGGCTCTCGAGGCCGCGCATCTCGGCCTGGAGGCCCCGGGCATAGGTATCGGCCGGGATCTGGCGGTCGCCGACGGCACCGATCGAGGTGACGCGGCCGCCGAGGAAACTGTCGATGCCGAAGCCGCCCAGACCGGCGATCAGCATCGCCATCAGGATCCACATCATGATCGATTGCGCGCCGTTCTTCTTGGCCATGGGGGGCTCCGTCCGTCTTGTCCGCATTTCGGGCTGGCCCTGTGTATGGCCAAGCGGGTCAGGGGGCAAGTCTGCTGCGCGGGCGCGGGGAGGGGCGCTGTCATGGCCCGAGGCGCGGGTGACGAGGTCGGCAGAGGCGGGGGGCCAACCCCCCGCACCCCCCGCCAAAGGGGACCCTCGGGCCCCCTTTGGAAACCCCCGAGGATATTTAGGGCACAAAGATGAAGGTTAAGGGGGCGTTAAGCCGCCTTCTTTGCGCCTCAAATATCCTCGGGGGGTGAATGCCCGCAGGGCAGAGGGGGGCAGACGGCCCCCCTTCTTCGGCGCGGCGGCACGCCGCGCCGCTGGTCGCCCCCAATTTCGTCTCCAGGGACTTGGCGCCCGCGACAGCGGGCAACGAGGGCGAAACCGCTCAGGTCACGCGCTTCAGCCGGGCCATCAGATCGCCGATCTGGCTCACATCCGCATTGGCGAAGGCGATGCGCATCTCGCGGGCGCCGCCAGGCGCGCCCTCGGGGCGGAACATCGTGCCGGGCAGCATCAGCACGCCCACCTCGGCCAGGAGCCGTTTGGCGATGGCGGGCGAGGGGGCCTCGAACGGGTGGCGGGCATAGGCGAAATAGGCGCCGCAGCCCAGGAGTTCCCATCCCGGCAGTCCGGCGAAACCCTCGGTCATCGCCTGGCGTCGGCGCAGGATTTCCTGCCGTTCGCCGTCGAGCCAATCCTCGAGGTTTTCCAGCCCCCAGAGCGCGGCCATCTGCCCGGGCCCCGAGACGCAGATCGTCACCGTGTCGAGGAATTTCTCGATCTCCGCCAGGCGGTTCGGGGCGGCGGCGATGGCGCCGACGCGGTGGCCGGTCAGCCGGTAGGCCTTGGAGAAGCTGTAGAGATGGATGAAGCTCCGCTCCCAGTCGGGGTTCCGGAACAGCCGGTGGGGCGGGCCGTCCTGGGTGTGGAAATCCCGGTAGGTCTCGTCAACGATGAGGGCGATGCCCCTTTCCTCGCAAAGCCGTGCGAAGGCGTCCAGCGTTTCGGCGCTGTATTCGACGCCGCCCGGGTTGTTGGGCGTGACGAGGGTGATGGCCCGGGTGCGGGGGGTGATGAGGGCGGCGGCTTCCTCGGGGTCGGGTTGCAGGCCGGGGCCGGTCGGCAGGGGGATGGCCGTCACCCCGGTCATGCTGAGCCACATCACATGGTTGAAATACCAAGGCATGGGCAGGATCACCTCGTCCCCGGGGGCGGCGAGTGTCGCCATCACGGCGCAGAAAGCCTGATTGCAGCCCGAGGTCAGCGCCATCTGAGTGGCGCGGATCTCGCCCCCGTAGAGCGCGGCGGTGCGGGCGGCGAGGCGTTCGCGGAGGGGCGCGTTGCCCAGCACAGGGGAATAGAGGTGGATGCCCGGATCCTGCTCGATGGCCCGGGCCATGGCCGCGCGCATCGCGGCGGGCGGCGGGTCGACCGGGGCGGCCTGCGACAGGTTCAGAAGGGAATAGCCCTCGGGCAGCCGGGTTTCGGCCAGCCAGCGGCGGGCCTCCATCACCGGCGGGGCGAAGGTGGCGGCGAAGGCGGGGTTCAGCAGGAGGGACATGGCAGGCTCGCTTTGGGTGGCGCCAGACTGCCCCAAGGCCTTCCGACCCGCAAGCCGGGCCTCAGCGGCGGAGCGCGCGGGCGAAGCCCCAAGCCGAGGCCAGGCCCAGCGCGGCGAGGTAGAGCCAGGGCAGCGGGCGCCCGGCGAGACCATGCAGCAGAGAGGCCAGCACGACCCAGAAGCCATAGGTGGCATAGCCGATGGCGACCGGGCGGCCGAGTTCCTGTCGGCCCCGGGCCATCCAGGCCATCAGCGCCAGCGTGGCCGGCATCACGGCGATGAGTCGGGCGCTGAGCGGGTCCGCGGCCCAGAGGAAGAGCGGCGCGAACGGCGCCGCGGGCCAGCCGTAAAGCGCCAGCGCCCAGAGGGCGAAGAGGGCGCAAAAGCCGGTCCAGATCGCCTGTTCGGCGGGGCCGGGCGGGCTGCCGCGGCGCAGGTCAGGGGCGCGGAGCATGGCGAGGGTCGCGCTGCAGGCAAGTCCCCCCGCTACGGCGAGGAAGGCCCAGGCGATCGGTGTCTGCCAGTCGAGCCGGTCTCGGTGGAGGAGGAGGACGGCGGCCACGACCGGGGCGAGATAGAGCGCGACCATGCCGAGATAGAGGCGGATGCGGGCCGGCGAGGGGCGCCAGAGCACGGTGAGGCCGGTGGCGGCGAAGGCCAGCGCCGCGGCCCCAAGGAAGCGAAACGCGAGGGGCGGCAGCAGCCAGGCGAAGCTGGTCGGCACCCCGAACCACCAGAATGGCGCGCCGAGGATGGCGCCCGCCGTGGCGAAGGCGATGCTGCGCTGGGCGCGGCGCTGGGTCGGGGCGAAACGCGGGGCGGAGCGGTGGAGGAGCAGCGCGGTCAGGGCGAAGAGCGCGAGGAGGATGAGGATTTGCAGGGCGAGGATCATCGGGCGGTCTCCGCTGGCGGCTGTGGGCAGGGTAGGCGTGGCGGTGCCGTGCGGCAAGCGGCGAGACCGAGGGCTGCGGGCGACGCAGAGGGCGGGCCGGGGGGCATCGAGCCCCCCGGCCCGCCTCGGGGGCGCTGCCCCCGCCGGCCTTCGGCCGCCCCCGGGATATTTGCCGCGCAAAGAAGGGGGCGGGCTTGCCAAGGGGGCGGGGCTGCCGCATCAGGGGCGGGTCAAGACGGGGAATGCCCATGAAACCTGCCGCGCGCGAGGCCGCCGCCATCGAGATTCTGGACCGCTGGCGCGAGGGCCGGGCGGTCGAGGCGGCCTTGACCGCCTGGGGCAGGGCCAGCCGTTTCGCGGGCTCGGGCGACCGCGAGGCGGTGCGGGATCTGGTCTTTGGCGCGGTGCGGCGATTCCGCTCGGCCGCGGCGCTGGGGGGGGGCAGCACGGGGCGGGCGCTGCTGCTGGGGCTGGCGCGGGCCGAGGGGCGGTTGCCCGAGGGCTGGACCGGCGAGGGGCATGCGCCGGTGCCGCTGACCATGGCGGAGGCGGCGCTGATGGAGGCGCCGCTGCCGCGCCTGACGCGGGGCGAGGCGCTGGACTGTCCCGACTGGCTGCTGCCCGCTTTCGACGCGGCGCTGGGCCAGGATGCCGACCCGGTCCTGGCCTTGATGCGCGACCGCGCGCCGGTCTTCCTGCGGGTCAACCGGGGACGGGCCAGCCGCGGGGCGGTGATCGCGGAACTGGCGGAGGCGGGCATCGAGGCGCGGACCCATCCCCTGGCCGAGACGGCGCTGGAGGTCACGGCGGGCGCCCGCAAGCTGCGCACCAGCGCCGCGCTGGCAGAGGGGCGGGTCGAGCTGCAGGATGCGGCGAGCCAGGCGGTGGCGCTGGATTTCGCCGCCGTGGCCTCGGGGCCGGTCCTCGATTATTGCGCGGGCGGCGGCGGCAAGGCGCTGGCGCTGGCCGCCGAGGGTTTCGCGGTCACGGCCCATGATGCCGAGCCGCGGCGCATGGGCGATCTGCCGGTGCGTGCGGGGCGGGCCGGGGCGAGGATCGAGGTGCTGGCGGGCGAGGCCTCGGGGCTCTGGCCGGCGGTTCTGGCCGATGCGCCCTGTTCCGGCTCGGGCAGCTGGCGGCGCGCGCCCGAGGCGAAATGGGCCTTCACGCCGGAGCGTCTTGTCGCGCTCAACGCGGTGCAGACGCAGATCCTGGAGGCCTGCGCGGCGCTGACGGCCCCGGGCGGGGTGCTGGGCTATGCCACCTGTTCGATGCTGCGCGCGGAGAACGAGGACAGGATTGCGGCCTTCCTCGCCGCGCAGCCCGGCTGGCGGCTGATGGCGGAGCGGCGGCTCACCCCCCTCGACGGCGGGGACGGGTTCTATCTGGCGCTGCTGCGGCGCGAGTGACGGCGGTTTCCGCGTTTGACCTGACAACCATGGGTGGTAGGATTAAAGCGTTAATATCGCTTTAACTCCGGGGGGCGACAAAGGCGCATGCGATTGACCAGTTCGCCCTCTGACTCGCCGCAGCTCCCGCCCGACGGGGGGGCGGATCCGCGCGCTTCCGTGCTGGAGCCGTTGATCCGGCTGGCCGCGGGCGGGCGGGTGCTGGCCTTCGCCAGCATCCTCATTGCCAGTGTGGCGCTGGGCCTGGCAATCGCCGATCTGGACCGGGCGGCGATGGTGGTGGCGACCGCATCGGCCACGCTGGCGCTGCTGGCGATTGCGGCGATGCTGGTGCGCACCTATGCCGCGCGGCGCCGCCGTTTCGTCGGTGCGGCGCTGGCCCGTTCGGCGGCGACCGACCCCGATCCGGTGGTGGTGACCGACCTCAAGGGCCGGCCCTGCGCCGCGAACCCCGCGGCGGGGGGCGTCGCGGATCCGGCAGAGCGGCTGCACGGCTGGTGCGTGGATGCCGCGCAGGTGGTCGATTCCCTGCTGGTCGAAGTCCGGCGGCGCGAGGCCACGACCCGCGAATTCTGGCGGCAGGACAGGGGGATGCGCGTCTCTCTGCACAGCGTGGAAGGGGCCTTTGGCCTGATTGTCTGGCATTTTTCGACCCTGATGCGGGGCGGCGGCCGGGGGCTGGATGTGCTGGGCCTGCCCGTCGTTACCCGTGAGGGGGTGCAACTGCGGCTCAACCCCGCCGCCCGCGCCGCCTTCATGGGCGAGGAGGCCGAGGTGCTGGAGGCGCTCGAACAGGTCCTCGACGCGGGCACCAGCGGCGTCTTCGCCCTCAGCCTGCCGGGCGGGCGGGGGATCCAGGCGGTCTCGGTTCCGTCGCGCGACGGGCTGGCCGATATCGTGCTGTTGCCGCCGCGCGCCCTGCCCGAGGGGGGCGAGGGTAGCCCGGCGCCGCCCGCTTCGGTCTTCGAGGACATACCGGTCGCCCTGATGCAGATCGACGCCGAGGGGCGGGTCGGCGGGTCCAACCGGCTGGCGCGGCAATTGCTGGGCCTGAGCGGCGAGGAAGCGCCCTTTTTCTCGGAGGTGGTCGAAGGTCTGGGGCGCCCGGTCCCGGATTGGCTGGACGACGCAAGGGCGGGCCGTGCGCTGGGCCGGCCCGAGGTGCTGCGCGCGACCTTGCCGCAGCAGGAGACCTTCGTGCAGATCATCCTGCGCCGCGCCACCGGCCAGAATGCCGAGGGCGCGCTGGTCGCGGTGATCTCGGACGCGACAGAGCTGAAATCGCTGGAGGCGCGCTTCGTGCAGAGCCAGAAAATGCAGGCGATCGGGCAGCTTGCCGGGGGCATAGCCCATGATTTCAACAATCTACTGACCGCGATTTCGGGGCATTGTGACCTTCTGCTGCTGAACCGTGACCGCTTCGACCCCGATTACAACGACCTGTTGCAGATCCATCAGAACGCCAACCGCGCCGCCGCCCTGGTCCGGCAGCTGCTGGCCTTCTCGCGCAAGCAGACGCTGAAACCCGAGGTCGTCTCGCTGGAAAGCCTGCTTGAGGAACTCACGCATCTGCTGACCCGGCTGGTGGGTGAGCGGATCACCCTGACGCTGACCCATGATCCGGCGCTGGCGGCGATCCGCGCCGACAAGCGGCAGCTCGAACAGGTCATCATGAATCTGGTGGTCAATGCCCGCGACGCCATGCCGATGGGCGGCACGATCCGGATCGAGACCGAGGCGCTGCATCTGCTCGACGAGCATGAGCATGGCCGTGCCCGGCTGCCGGCGGGGGATTACGCGCTGATCCGGGTGATCGACCAGGGGATCGGCATCCCGGCCGACATCATCGACAAGATCTTCGAGCCCTTTTTCACCACCAAGAAGATCGGCGAGGGGACGGGACTGGGCCTCTCGACCGCTTATGGCATCGTCAAGCAGATGGGCGGCTATATTTTCGCCGAGTCGATCGAGGGGGCGGGGACCACCTTCACCCTCTATTTCGCCGCCGAACCGGCCGAGGCCCTCGCCGATCCCGCCCCAGTCGCCGCCCGGCCCGAAGAACCGGCCGCTGCGCCCTCGGCCGCCCCCCTGTCGCGGCGTGTTCCGGCCCGCCCGCGGCCAAGCCCGCCGCCGGTCACCGTGAACAGCGCCGCGATCCTTCTGGTCGAGGATGAGGCCCCGGTCCGCGCCTTCGCCGCGCGGGCGCTGCGGCTTCAGGGCTACCAGGTCTTCGAGGCGCAGGACGGTGAGCAAGCCCTTGATTTCCTGCGCGATCCAGCGCTCAGGGTCGATCTCTTCGTCACCGATGTCATCATGCCCGGGATCGACGGCCCCGGCTGGGTGGCCGAGGCGCTGGAGGATCGGCCGGGCACGCCCGTGGTCTTCGTCTCGGGCTATACCGAGGATTCGCTCAGCGCCGCCATGGGGCGTATTCCGGGATCGGTCTTCCTGGGCAAACCCTTCTCGCTCAAGGACCTGAGCGAGATGATCGCCCGCGAACTGGCGAAGCGCGACGCCCTTGCAGGGGTCGCAGGCGAGGGGTGAGCCGTCGCCCCCGGCCTTGCAACGCGGGGCGGGGCTGCTAGGAAGGGCGCGACCCCTTTCTCAGACCGGAACCTGCCCGTGACCGAAACCCTCGCCGACGCGATCCGCCGCACCATCGACACCAAGACCAAGCCGCTGGGCGCGTTGGGCCGGATCGAGAGCCTGGCCGAGCAGATCGCCCTCCTGCAGGGGACGATTGCGCCGGTGATGCGGGCCTGCACGCTGACCATCTTCGCCGCCGATCACGGGATCGCGCTGTCGGGCGTCTCGGCCTTTCCGCAGGTGGTGACCGGACAGATGGTGCTGAACTTCCTCGCCGGCGGCGCGGCGGCCAATGTCTTCGCCCGGGTCAATGACGTGGCGCTGCAGGTGGTGGATGCGGGCGTCGCGGGCGAGCCGATCGCCCATCCCGCGCTGGTCTCGCGCCGGATCGGCCCGGGCACCGCCAATTTCCTCGATGCGCCCGCCATGAGTGCCGCCGAGGCGCAGACCGCACTCGACCACGGCGCCGCGGTGGCCCGGGCGGCGAAGGGCGAGGCGCTGGCCTTCGGCGAGATGGGCATCGCCAATACCGCCACCGCCGCCGCGCTTGCCCACAAGCTGACCGGCCTGCCGCTGGCCGATCTGGTGGGGCGCGGCACCGGGCTCGACGACGCCGGGCTTCGCCACAAGCTGTACGTGCTGACCCGCGCCGCCGCGCGGACCGGGGCGCTGACGCCGGCGCAGGCCATGGCCGAATACGGCGGGTTCGAGATCGTCATGATGGCGGGTGCCATGCTGGAGACGGCGCGGGCCAACCGCGTCGTCATGGTCGATGGATTCATCGCCACCGCGGCGGCGCTGCTGGCGACCCGGCTGGAGCCCGAGAGCCGCCGCGCCATGGTCTTCTGCCACAAGTCGCACGAAGCCGGGCACCGCGCGCTGCTCGCCGCGCTGGACGCCGATCCGCTGCTGGAACTCGACATGCGGCTGGGCGAGGGGACAGGGGCGCTGCTGGCCTGGCCGCTGCTGAAGGCGGCGGCGGCGATGATGACCGACATGGCCAGTTTCGAAGCGGCCGGCGTCTCGAACCGCGACTGAGATGCGGGGCGCGCGCGCAGCCCTGGCCTTTCTCACCCGCCTGCCCGCGGGGCCGCTCGACAGCGCCGATTTCGCGCGCGCGCCGGGCTGGTTCGGGGCTGTCGGGCTGGGGATCGGCGCGCTCTCGGCTGGCGTCTGGTTTCTGGCCTCTTGGCTCTGGGGGCCGGTGCTGGGGGCACTGGCGGCGGTCACGGCCGGGCTCTTGCTGACGGGCGCGCTGCATGAGGACGGGCTTGCCGACACCTTCGACGGGCTGGGTTCCGGCCGTCCGGCCGAGCGCGCGCTGGAGATCATGCGCGACAGCCGCATCGGCAGTTTCGGGGCGCTGGCCCTGGGCGTGGTCCTGGCCGCGCGGGTGATGGCACTGGCGGCGCTGGGGCCTTGGGCCCCGGCCGCGCTGATCGCCGGACAGGGGCTCAGCCGCGGCGGGATGGGGGTGATGCTGCAGAGTGGGCCCTATGTCAGACTTTCAGGCGCGGGCACCGGGATGACCGGCCAGCAACCCCTGGCGCCGCCGCTGGGCGCCGCTTTGGCCGGCGGCGCGCTGCTGCTCTGGACCGCCGGTTGGGGGCTGTTGAGTGCGCTCGCGGGTCTTGCTTTGGCACAGCTGGCGATCCGCGCCTGGGCCCGGCGCCGGCTCGGCGGGATCACGGGCGATGTCCTGGGTGCGGCGCAGGTTCTGGGCGACCTGGGCCTCCTGCTGGGGCTTCTGGCATGGCGCTGATCCTTCTGCGCCATACGCGCCCGGCGGTGGCCGAGGGCACCTGTTATGGCCGCACCGATCTTGACCTCGCGCCGGAATTTGCCGGTGATGCGCGGAGGATCGCTTCGGAACTTCCTGATTTCACGCGCATCCTTTCCTCCCCCCTCTCGCGCTGCCACCGCCTCGCCCAGGCCATCAGCGCGGCCCGCGACCTGCCGGTCACGGTCGACCCGAGGCTGACCGAAATGGATTTCGGCCGCTGGGAAACCTGCCCCTGGGCCGAGATCCCGCGCGCCGAGATCGACGCCTGGCGCGACGATTTCCTGCACGCTCGTCCGCATGGCGGTGAGAGCGTTCAGGATCTTTACACCCGCGTCCGCGAGGCGCTGGCCGAGGCGGCGCAGGGCCCGGTCCCCGCGCTGATCGTCACCCATGCCGGGGTGATCAAGGCGGCGCTGGCGGCCCAGCGCGCGCCCGAGGCCTGGCGGGCGGAAACCACCTTCGGCACCTGGCGGAGGATCGACTGGCGATGAGCGTGACCCTGATCCTCGGCGGCGCCCGCTCGGGCAAAAGCGCGCTGGCTGAACGTCTGGCATTATTGTCAACCAAGGATGCCCCGGTCTATCTCGCCACTGCTCAGGCCTGGGATGACGAGATGCGTGCGCGCATCGCGCTGCACCGCGTGCAGCGCGACGGGCAAGGCTGGCTGACGCGGGAAGAGCCGCTGAACCTCGCCGCATCATTGTCTGACATTAAAGATCAGACTGTTCTGGTTGATTGTCTGACATTGTGGCTGACCAATCACCTGCTGGCCGAGCATGATCTCGCCGCCGAAACCGAAATCCTGCTCGCCGCCCTGGCCGGCCGCCGCGCGCCGACCCTTCTGGTCAGCAATGAAGTGGGCCTCGGCATCGTTCCCGACAACGCGCTCGCCCGCCGGTTCCGTGACGAAGCCGGGCGCCTCAACCAGCGGGTTGCCGCCCTCGCCGATACCGTGGTCTTCACTGCCGCTGGATTGCCGTTGGTCCTGAAAGGGGCGCTGCCGCCCGGCGCTTGAACCCGCCCCCTTGGCGCGCGTCGCGCGCCGGCATAGCCTCGCCCCATGCAGCCCGATCAGATCGACACGTTCCTCGACCTCTGCGAGACGCGCAGCTTCCACCGGTCGGCCGAGCGGCTTGGGGTCACGCAATCGACCGTCTCGGGGCGGATCGCGGCGCTGGAACGCGCGTTGGGCGTCACGCTGCTCCGGCGGTCCCGGGCCGGGTGCGAGCTGACCACCGAGGGCCTCAGGTTCGAGCCCCATGCCCGGGCGCTGCGTCACGCCATGGTCGAGGCCCGGGCTGCGGCGCGGGGCGCGGGCGGGCGGGCCATGACCATCCGGCTGGGGCTGCAGAACGATCTCGCCGCCGAGGATCCGGCGCGCTGGGTGGCCCGGGTGCAGGCCCTGCTGCCCGAGGCCGCGCTCTATATCGAGGCCGATTATTCGGCGCAGATGTGCCGCGACGTGCTGGGCGGCGGCCTCGATCTGGCGCTGATCTTCACCCCCCACCCCTCGCCCGACATCCACTTCGAATCGCTGGGCGAGCTGACCTACCGCATGGTGGCGCCGCCCGGACAGGGGCTGGAGGCGCTGGCGGCAGTCACGCCCGAACGCTACGTGCTGGCCAATCTCTCGCCCGCCTTCTCACGCACCCATGACGCGCTCTTGCCGGGCCTCGCCTTTCCGGTGCTCGCCGCCGGGCAAGGGGCGACGGTGCGCGGCATGATCCTGTCCCTGGGCGTCGCGGGGTATCAGGAGGAGCGTGCCGCCGAGCGGCTGATCCTGGCGGGGCAGGTCGTCGCGGTCGAGGGCGCGCCGCGCTTGACGCAGCCGATCTTCGCCGCGATCCATTACCGTAACCGACACCGGCCCGTCTGGCGCAAGCTGATGGCCGCCATGCGTCTTAACCTAGGGAGTCCCGGATGACTGACACGATAACCGATTACAGCTGGCTTCCGGCCGATATCCGCGCCTTCATCGACCGGACGCTTGCGGCCTATCCTGCCGATGCGGTCAACTTCTCCATCGCGCAGCAGCGGGCCTTCTATGACCAGCTCTGCCGCGATTTCGACCAGCCGCATCCGCCGGGCCTGAAAGCCACGGACGAGACCATCGCCGGCGTTCCCTGCCGCTGCTACGTGCCGACCAGGCCGCTGACGGGGATCACTGGGATCTATTTCCACGGCGGCGGTTTCGTGGTGGGAGGCCTGGAAAGCCATGATGCCATCGTCGCCGAACTGGCCGAGCAGGCGGGGCTGACCATGATCGCCGTCGATTACCGCCTGGTGCCCGAACATCCCCATCCCGCCGCCTATGACGATTGCGCGGCGGTGGTCGACGCGGTGCCGGGGCCGAAGGTCGTGGTGGGCGACAGCGCGGGCGGGACGCTCGCGGCCTCGATCAGCGCCACGCGGGGCGATATCGTCGGGCAGGTGCTGATCTATCCGGGGCTGGGCGGCGGGCCGGACATGCCCAGCTTCACCCGCCATGCCAAGGCGCCGATGCTGACGGCCGAGGAATGCCTTTACTACGAGAAGATCCGCTATGGCGGGGCCGAGCCGCCCCAGGGCGATGTGACCGCCCGGCCGCTTGATGCCGAAAGCTATGGCGACCTGCCGCCCACCGCGATCTTCACCGCCGAGGCCGATCCCATCGCCTCGGGCGGGGTCGAATACGCGGCGCGGCTGGCCGAGGAGGGGGTGCCCGTCTCGCTGACCGAGGAGCCGGGCATGGTCCATGGCTACCTGCGCGCGCGCCACATGGCGAAGGGTGCGCGAGAGTCGTTCGACCGGATCGCCGAGGCGCTGCGGGATCTGGCGCGAAACGCCTGAGGAGGCACGAAAAAGGGCCCCCGCGGGGGCCCTTTGATTGTCCGGTCAGGGGCAGCCCGCTCAGTAGCGCACGACCGTCTCGAAGGTCTCGGGCAGCGTCAGGTCGGGGTCCAGCATGTCCACCAGGTTGAAGCTGAACGAGGCCGAGCGGCCATCTTCGGCGATGGTGCCGTTGCTGGAGACGACTTCGGCGCCGGCGATGCGGATGGTGAAGGTATGGCCCTCCAGCATCGGGCGCATCATCGCCGCGGCCTGCGGATCGGCGCGCATCTCTTCGGTCTGGGCGCCCATGTCGCCCAGCGGGAAGGTTACGCGCACGGTGCCGTCGCCCAGATCCTCGGCGGTGGGGGTCGGCTGGCCGGGCTCGCTCTCGAAGACCTCGGCGAAGCTGCCCTCGGTGCGGACATCGCAGCGCGCTTCGGTTTCGGTGGTGGTCAGCGTGCCGCCTTCCTCGGCCGGGCAGAAGGCCTCGCCCCCGCCCATCATGTCCAGCATCTGCCGCTGCACGATCATGTGGCCGGTGACGGTCGCATGGTCGGCGCCGTCGATGGTGGCGGTCATGTCGACGTCGATACAGCCCGACAGGGCCAGGGCGCCAGCCAGGGCAGCGGCATGAATGAGACGCATGGAATTCTCTCCTTGAGAAATGATTTCGCGAAAGAATATCCGGGCGAAAGGCGCAGGGCCAGCCTCTTTGCTGGCCTTGCGCGGGGGCTTGCCATCACAGCTTGGTCAGGCGCTCAATTGGCCGTGCAATGCGCGCCCGACGGGGCCGCGCCCGATCCCAGGGCGATGGCCGCGGGGAAGCGGAAGGGTTCGGGCAGGCCGGTGGCGGCCGCGTCCCAGACCACGAGGGTGGCGATGGCGGCGATGGCCAGCAGTGCGACGCGGGGGCGGGTCATGCGGCCACTCCCTGACGGCGGGCGGGGATCAGCACGAAAGGCCTCAGCTTCAGCCCCAGCGCCGAGCCCGCGAAGGCGGCCGCGAACCAGACCCAGCCATGGGCCGAGCCGGTCGAGATGCCGCTGAAGAAAGCGCCGACGTTGCAGCCAAAGGCCATGCGGCTGGAATAGCCCAGCACCAGGCCCGCGATCAGGACCAGCAGCCAGCCCAGCGGGGCAAGGGGGGCCGGCGGGGCGCCCGGATCGCGCTTGCCGCGCATCACCAGGAACGCGCCGAGGATCAGGCCGATATCGGTCAGCGAGGTGACATCGGTCAGGATCGACTGATCGAGCCGCGCGGCATTGACCGGATTGGCCCAGAAGCCCGTCGCGCTGAGATCGGCACCGAACGCCGTCGCCAGTTTCGCGCCCCAGAGGCCCAGGCCATAGACGATGCCCCAGGGTTGGCCCGCCACCACGAGGTTGAGGACGGCAAGGCTCGCCAGCAGCGCGGCCGCTACGAAAAGCCGCGCGGGCGGACGGCGCTTGCCGGGGGCGGCGCGCCAGATCAGAAAGCCCGCGACCACCGCAAGGCCTGCCAGCGTCAGCCAGAGGCCGCCGTTCGGACCGGCCACGGATTGCGCCGAGATCAGCGGCAATTGCCCCAGCGAGGCCCAGAAACCCGCGTTCAGCGTGCCGAGGAAGGCGCCGCCGACGAAGCCCACCAGCGCCACGGCGCCGATGGTGTTGCCCGATCCCGCGTTGACCAACGTGCCCGAGCCGCAGCCCATGACGACCTGCATCGCCGCGCCGAAGATGAAGGCGCCCAGGATCATGCCGGTCCCGATCGGCGCCTGTGCGGGAGCCAGTTCCAGCGGGTTCGCGGCCAAGAGCGGGAAGGCTGCGGCGGCGACTAGCGCGATCGCGAGGAGCTGCGCCAGCAGCCCCCGTGCGTCACGCTCGACGATCATCAGCCGCCAGGGACCGGCGAAGCCGAAGCGCAGCCCCTCCAGCACCAGGCCGTAGCCGATGCCGATGGCCACCAGGATCCCGGCCTGCGGCCCCGCCGCCAGCGCGACGGCGAGGACCACGGCCAATCCCAGGGCGCCGAGGCCCAGACGTCTGAGGATCATTAGAAGAGGCTCCCGACCCAGTTGGTGGCCGCGCGCCAGGCGTATTGCAGGCGGTTCGGCGCGTTGTCGAGCGGCTGCGAGCCGTCGGCGGCGTATTCGGCCATGCTCTCGGCATAGAGGCGCACGTCGTCATAGCCCGCGACCTCGCTCAGCGCGAACCAGTTGATCGCCGCCCAATGGCCGGTGTTGCAGAAGCTCACCGCCGTGGTGCCGCCGGTATAGCCCGCCTCGGCGGCAGCGGCGCGGATCGCCTCGGCGCCGACCAGGCGGGTGCCGTCGAAGAACGCGGAATATTCCAGGTTGTCGGCGCCCTGGATCGTCCCGGGCGAGGCCACGGACCAGGTGAGGCCGTCGAAGAAATCGGCCGGGCGGGCGTCAATCAGCTCCGCGCTGCCATCGGCGACCATGGCGGTGACCTCGGCGGTGGTAGCGCGCCATTGGTCGGTCCATTCGCCCTGATAGTCGGACGGGAAGAACGAGGCATCGGCGGTCTCGACCGGCAGGCCGGCTTCGGTCCAGGCGGCGAGGCCGCCGTTCAGCAGGGCCAGATCCTCGATCCCCATCGAGCGCAGGGTCCAGTAGACGCGGGCGGCCGCGCCCATGTCGGTGGCGTCGCGGCCCGCATGGACCACGACGACCGGCGTGTCGGTGTCGATGCCGAGTTCCTGCACCACGGTGGTCAGATGCGGCAGGTCGCGCAGCGCGCCGGGATTCGGCATGTCCGAGCGCCAGGACGCATAGGGCGACCAGCCCGAGCCGGGGATATGGCCCTGGGAATATTCGCCGGTGATCTGCACGACGCGGATATCCTCGCCGTATTGGTCAAGGAGGGCGCTGAGTTCGGCGGGTTCCAGCAGCGGCGACCAGCCTTCGGGCGTGGCGGCGGCGGCGAGGGGCGACAGGCTGACCGCGAGGGCGGTCGCGATGGCAAGGGAACGGGTCATGGCGGGGTCTCCGGCACTGAGGGCGGGGGTCATGACCGGCGATCTGGCGGCTTTGGGCCGGGCTGACAAGGCTCGCGCGCCCGGGCGGGTCCGCGCGCGCGAGGCGGGTATTCCGAATGGGGCGGAAGGGGCGGAACGCATGTTCGCGAAAAGCGCGTCCAGGGGGAAATCTGTCGCGCTTCGGCCGCATCGGGCGCGGTGTCGGGTCTTATTTCATCCGCGAAGCGCCCCGGGGCGGGAAATATTTCCCGGTCGGGGCGCGGAGGGTGGGCGGTTCCGAGGCCCGGGGGCTTCGGAACTGCCCACCCTGGTCAGCCGGTGACCTGCTCGCGCAGGATCGCCGCGGTCATCGAGATCATCAGATAGAGCCCCGCGAAGATCAGGAAGGCCAGCGCCGTATTCTCGAAGGCGCGAGGATAGGTCGGCTCGTCCGGCGCGACCGGGCTCACGCCGAGGGACAGATAGCGCACCTGGCGATTGGCCTCGATCCTCGCGGCCTCGAGCTGTTGCATCGCCTGGGTCAGCAGCATCTGCCTTGTGGCCACATCGGCCTCGGCCATGACCTGCTCGCGCTGAAGCCGGGCGATCGAGGTGCCGTCCTCGCCCCCCGCGGTCAGCGAATTGCGCAATTCGGCGATCCGCTCCTCCAGCGAGGCCACCCGCCGCTCGGCCTGTTCCAGCCGCGCGGTGTTCGGTCGCGGATTGGCGCGCAGGTCCGACAACTGCAGGCGTTCGGTGTTGAGCTGCGCGTCCAGCGTGCTGATCTGCTGGGTCAACAGCGAGACCTCGACCTCGGAGGACAGCATCTGGAAGCGCTCCTGCAGGTCGAGGTAGCGCGATTGCGCCTCGCTCATCCGGGCCTCGGCGGTCGCGACGGCTTCTTGCGCGTCGCTCATCTGGTTGTCGCGCACCCGTTGGGTCAACTGGTCGACCTGCGCCTCGGCAAAGCCGATCAGCGCCCGGGCGAAGCGTTCGCTGGTCTCGGGATCGGCCGCAATCACCTCCATCTTGATGATGCCTTCGGTCGGGTCGAAGGCGACCTGCACCATGTCCTGATAGAGGCGATAGGCCGCCTCGTCGGTCGCATCGGGCGGCAGGCGGCGCAGCGGGTCGATGGATTCCTGCTGGAAATAGGTCTTGAAGCCCTCCTGCTCGTTCAGCTGCCGCATGGCATCGCGCGATTGCAGGTAGCTCTGCACGGTGATGGAATCGTTGGTCGTGCCCAGGCCCGCGCCGCCGAACATGCCCGCCAGCGCCCCGGCGCCGCCAAAACCCGCACCGCCGCCGCCGTCCGCCTGCTGGATGACGAATTCGGAATTGGTGGCGTAAAGGGGCGTCGCGACGAAATAGAAGTACCAGGCCGCCAGCAGCGTCGGCAGGGTCACGAAGACCCCCAGCCGCGCGCCCAGCAGTGCCATGCGCCGCCGCCGCCGCTTGGCGATGTCCCGCTGGATCTTCGAGATTTCGGCGCGGCGCTGTTTCTCGGTCGTCTGGGGCGCGGGGTCGATCTTGGCGGGCATGCCGGGCTGGCGATAGGCCTTGGGCAATTGGGGCCGGGCTTCCTCGGTCGTCGTCAGCTCGCGCGATTTCGAGCCTTCCTCCTTGACGATATCGAGCAGCGTCGAGCGTTCGAACGGGTCGATGCCCTGCTTGCGCAGAAGCCGGACGGCCTCGATCCCCGAACTGGCCTTGATGCCGTTGCGCTGCGCCACCCGCATCGCCATGCGCAGCTGCCGGCCCGAGAGTTCCTCGCCGCTTTCCGCCTCGCCCTGGACGGCGGGCTGCGCGGCAGGCTGGACGGTGTAAGGGGGCGCCGGGGCGTCGGCCCGGGAGGGGGACGCGGGCCGGGACGGCGGGGCATCCTCGTCAAAGAGCGCGTCATGGGGCGGCATGGCGGCGGCCGCCGCCGCGGCGGGGCTGCCGGGGCGCGGCGGGGCCGCCGGGCTTGCGCTGGCCTGCCGGGCCTGGGCCGGGGCAGCCGAGCGGGCCGCGGGCTGCGGCGCAGGGGGCGGCGTGCCGTCGGCCCGTTGGGGCGCGACGCTGGTGCGCAGCGTTTCCGACGCCTCGTCCCCCAGCCTGAGCCGGAACCGCCTAGCTTTGGGTTTCGTAGTCATAAAGTGCCTTCGCCTCTTCCAGAGACTCGTAGAACGTGAGTCTGCCGTCCCTGAGGACCGCTGCGGATTTGCAGTATTTTTCCAAGGTCTCGGCCTGGTGCGAGACGATGAGCACGGTCGCCTTTTCCAGCCGTTCCTTCAGCATCGCGCCCGCGCGCTTGTTGAATTTCACATCGGTCGTTGCGGGCATGCCTTCGTCCACCAGATAGAGGTCGAACTCGATCGCCAGCATCAGCGAAAAGGCGAAACGCGCGCGCATTCCCTGGCTGTAGGTGCCGACCGCCATGTCGAAATAATCGCCGATGTCGCACATCCAGCGGCAGAAGGCCTCCACCTCGTCGGGGTCGAGCTGATAGAGCCGGGCGATGTAGCGCGCATTCTCGGTCGCGGTATGGCGGTGGTTCAGCCCGCCCATGAAGCCCAGCGGGAACGAGACGCGGCAGGTGCGGGTGATCGTGCCCTCGTCGGGTTTCTCCAGCCCGGCCATCATGTTGATGATCGTGGTCTTGCCGGTGCCATTGGCGGCGAGGATGCCGACGGACTGCCCCAGTTCGATGCGGAACGAGGCCTTGTGCAGGATGACCTTGCGGGTCTTCCCGGTCCAGAAGGACTTGCTGACGTTGTAGAACTCCAGCATCTGCTACATTGCGCCCCAGGTCGCCCATCCGTCAGCGAAGTGTCGCATGCGGGTGTTTACAGGCTGTTTCTTGCGGCTGTCCACGGATCGGGCAGGCCGGGATGGGCGGATTATGCCGCAGAAGCCCCGGCGGGGGTAGTGAAAACTGCGTGTTAAGACTGTTGCGCAATCGTGTCCGCCTTTACTTTGTGCGGCAAACCGCCGACATCCGCGCCCATGCGACCGACCAGGATTCAGACCAGCCCCATGGACGATACCCCCGAGACCGAGCTCAACGCCGCCATGCGCCGCCTGGCCCAGGCGCCCGAGGACAGCGCCGATGAGATCGCCGCCCGCCTGGCCTTTCACGCCGAACTGAGCCGGGCCGAGCTGTTCGTGTTGCTCACGGCCGAGGTGACGGGCGGCACGATGGCGCCCAAGGTCTTCGACCTGTCGGATGTGCGCGCCGTGCTGGCCTTCGACAGCGAGTTGCGGCTGGCCGGTTTCGCCGGCGAGGCCGCGGCCTATGCGGCGCTGCCCGGCCGCGTGCTGGTGGCGATGCTGGCCGAGGCGGCCGAGGGGCTCTCGCTGCTGGTCAATCCCGACACCGAACACGCCGCGCTTCTGCCGCCCGAGGCGCTGGGCTGGCTGGCCGACACGCTGGCTGCGCCGGCCCCCGCCGAAGGGCAGGGCGTGCCGCTGGCCTTCGGCGCGCCGGATCTGCCCGAGGCGGTGCGCGCGCCGCTTGTCGCGGCGCTGGAGCGGCGGCTTTCGGGCACGCCGGGGCTGAGCGGGGCCGTGCTGGCCGCGGTCCAGTGGCAGGGCGGCGGGCGCGGTCATGTGCTGGCGCTGGCCGGTCTGCCCGAGGCCGCGCAGGCCCCGATCGCCCGGGCAGTGTCCGAGGCGCTGGCGCTCTCGGGACTGGAGGGCGGCGCGCTCGACGTGATCTTCCCCGAGGGGCGGGCCATGGCGGCCATCGCCGGGGTGGGGCTGGCGCTCTCGCCTGCGCCCTTTGCGCCCCCCGAAGAACAACGCCTGACACCGGGTGCCAATCCAGGGCTCGACCCCGCGCGCCCGCCGCGCCTCCGGTAGCGCCATGTTCGCGGAACTCGGCCGCTTTCTCGGACGCATCCTCGAGCGGGACAAACCCGAGAACCAGCCCGTCGTGGCCCAGGACCACGCGGCGCTGACTGCCGCGATCCGGGTGGGCGATGTGCTGCTGGTCGAGGGGCGGGCCAAGGTCTCGACCGCGATCAAGTACCTGACGCAGAGCACCTGGTCCCATGCCGCGCTCTGCGTGCAGGACCTGAGCGCGGGCACCGGCGAGGTGTTGCTGGTCGAGGTGACGATCCAGGAGGGGGCGCATCAGGTGCCCCTGGCGAAATACGCGAATTTCAACACCCGATTGTGCCGCGCCGCGGGCCTGTCGGTTGACGAACGCGCCGCCGTCGCCCGCTTCATGGTCGAGCGGATCGGCATGACCTACGACCTGCGCAACATCGTCGATCTGGCGCGCTATCTGTTCCCGACGCCGCCGATCCCGGTGCGGTGGCGGCGTCGGCTGCTGACGCTGGGGTCGGGCGATCCGACGCGGGCCATCTGCTCCTCGCTGGTGGCACAGGCCTTTCAGTCGGTCGGCTATCCGATCCTGCCGCAGATCGAGATGCTGCGCGAAAGTTCGGGCCGGCCGCTGGGCACCATCTGGCGCCAGCGACACGCCACGCTGATCGTGCCGCGCGACTTCGACCTTTCGCCCTATTTCGCCGTGGTCAAGCCGACCATCCAGCGCGGTTTCGATCACCGGCGGATTCCCTGGGCCTTGGGCGAGGAAGAGGGGCCGACGGGCAAGCGCTTGTTGGGGTAATATGATACCTATTTTTCAAGCTATTGAAAACATACCAATATTTCGCGCGCACCCCGCTTGACCCATCCGCGCATTCCGTTAGAACAGCGCCATTCCGTGCCCGGGTTCTGCCCGGCTGCGACTCGCTTCTCACTTTCAGGGCTGGACCATGAAAACCTACACCGCAAAACCGGCGGAGATCGAGAAGAAGTGGATCCTGATCGACGCCGAGGGCGTTGTTCTGGGCCGCCTCGCCACGATCGTCGCCAACATCCTGCGTGGCAAGAACAAGCCGACGTTCACGCCGCACATGGACATGGGCGACAATGTCATCATCATCAACGCCGACAAGGTGCAGATGACCGGCAACAAGCGCGCCGACAAGCGTTACTACTGGCACACCGGCCACCCGGGCGGGATCAAGTTCCGCACCGCCGGTCAGGTGCTTGACGGCGCCCACCCCGAGCGCGTCGTGATCAAGGCCGTCGAGCGCATGATCACCCGCAACCGCCTGGGCCGTCAGCAGATGACCAACCTGCGCGTCTATGCCGGTGCCGAGCATCCGCACGAGGCCCAGCAGCCGACCGTCCTCGACGTCAAGTCGCTGAATCCCAAGAACACCCGGAGCGCCTGATCATGGCCGATGAGATCAAGTCCCTCGACGCGCTGAAAGATGCCGTCGCCGGCGCCGCGGCTGCCCGTCCCGCCGCCGAGACCGAGACCGAGGCCGCTGCGCCCCGGACCCCCCAGCGCGACGCCCAGGGCCGCGCCTATGCCACCGGCAAGCGGAAAGACGCGGTTGCCCGCGTCTGGATCAAGCCGGGTTCGGGCAAGGTCACCGTCAACGGCAAGCCGATGGCCGAGTATTTCGCCCGTCCCGTGCTGCAGATGATCCTCAAGCAGCCCTTTGAGATCACCAACACCGTCGGCCAGTTCGACGTGGTGGCGACCGTGGTCGGCGGCGGCCTCTCGGGCCAGTCGGGCGCGGTGAAGCACGGCGTGTCGAAAGCGCTGCAGCTCTACGATCCGACGCTGCGCGGCGTCCTCAAGGCTGCGGGCTTCCTGACCCGCGACGCGCGGACCGTGGAACGGAAGAAATACGGCAAGCGCAAGGCGCGCCGGAGCTTCCAGTTCTCGAAGCGCTGATCGCTTTCGCGATTTTTTCGAAAGGCGCGGCTTCGGCCGCGCCTTTTTCTTTACTCCTGCCGCGTAGCCTGCCCGCGCAGGAGAAACGATGCCGGCACGGATATTCCAGATCTATGCGCTGATGGTGATGCTGGCGGGCGTCGGCGTGCTGATGGCGCTGCATGGGGCGCCGGGCGGTTTGAGCCTCGGCGGCGAGGCGTCGCTGCTGCGCCGCGCCTGGGTCGCGGAGATTGCGCGCGGCGGGGCCGGCCATGCCTCGCCCTCGGCCCTGTCCGCGCTGCGGCTGGCGCTGGGCCTCGGCGATGGGCAGGCGCTGCTGCTGGCCGTTGCAGGGCAGGGGGTGGCGGTCTGGCTGCTGGCCGGGGCGCTTGGCCCGGCGGTGGCGGGGCGTCCGGCCTCGGCCGTGGTGGGGGCACCGCTGCTGGTGCAGGCCGTCAACGGCTTCGCCCTGCCGCTGGCGGGCATGGAAGGGGCTTGGCTGGTCGCCGCTTCGGTCGCGGTGCTGGTGGGGCTGTCGCGCGCGGCCAAGGGACCGGTGCCGGGGTTTCTGCTGCCGGCGATCCTCCTGGTCCTGGCCCTGAGGGTCGAGGGCGCGGCCTTGGCCCTCGCCGCGGTCATCGCCTTGTTATCCTTGGGCCATCGCCTGCCCGCGCTCCTGGCGTTGACGGGGCTGGGTCTGCTGACCGCGGCCCTTGCCGTCCTCCCCCCGGCGGTGGGCTTGCCGCCATGGCCCCCGGTCCCGTCCCAGACCTTGGCTGGGGCGCTGGCGGGGGATGTCGAGGGGGTGCTGGTGGGCGTTGCCGTCAGTGTCATCCTCGCGCTGCGGGATTTGCCGGGTGTGCTGCTGGCGGTGCTGACGGGTTTGCTGGCGCTTCTGGCCCTCGTCCGGCCGAACCCGCCGCGCAACGCCGTCGTGTGGACGGCGCTGGCGGGGATCCTTCTGCCGCTGCTGTGCGGCAGCACCGGCTGGTTTCAGGAAACCGCCCCCTTGGCCCTGGCGGTCGCCGCCTATCTGCTGCAGCTGCGCCGTCCGGCTGTGGCGCCGCTGGCCCTGCTGGCCCTCTTCGGCTGTAGCCATGGGGCAAGTTCCCTCTGGCCTCCGATGCCAGCCCCGCCGCCGCAGTCCCTCGCACCCGGCTCCGACCCGGGGGGGACCGGCCCCGACCCGCCACGCGCCCCCTCCTCGGACGGCACGCCCTGACGAGACGGGATGCCTCCGCGCTTGTCGTCGCCGGGCCGGGGGGCTACCTTCCCGCCGCCCCCAAGACCGGAGCCACCATGTATTCCCCGGCCCATTTCACCGAAACCGACCAGGCCGAGATCGAGCGCCTGATCGACACGCATCCGCTGGCCGCGCTGGTGGCCATGACCGGGGCCGGGCTCGACGCCAATCACCTGCCGCTCTTGCGCGACGGCGAGGGCTTCGTCGGTCACGTCGCGCTGGCCAATGCCCTGCACCGCGAGGTGCCGGACGGCGCCCCCGTGCTGGCGATCTTCCACGCGGGCGAGGGCTATGTCAGCCCGAACTGGTATCCATCCAAGGCCGAAACGCACAAGGCGGTGCCGACCTGGAATTACCAGGTGGTTCATGTCCATGCCCGCATCACCTGGTCCCACGCCGACAAGGACAAGCGGCGTGCGGTGGCGCTGCTGACGGCGCGGCACGAAAAGGCGGTGAATGGCGCCTCCGCCTGGAAGATGGGCGATGCGCCCACCGATTTCCTGGAGGAGCTGCTGGGCAAGTTCGTCGCCTTCCGCCTGAGCGTCGAACGGATCGAGGCGAAATCGAAGCTCAACCAGAACCGCAGCCCCGCCGACATCGCCGGGGTGGCTGACGCGCTTTCGGGGCAGGGCCGCACCGGGATTGCCGCCGCGATGCGCCGCCCGCCCAAGGCGTGAGCCCTCCGGCCCGCCGCCGTCACCGCGTCGTCGCAATTCCCGTGCCGCCCGTGCCATGGCCCTTGCCCCGGCGCGGCCAAGCGCCTAAAGGGGGCGCATCGCAGCTATCGGGGGCCCGAACCATGGAGCCTTGGCTCAGCCATCCCTTCGACGACGACAAGTTGAAGGAGGAATGCGGGATTTTCGGCGCCGTCAACGTCCAGGATGCGGCGAATTTCGTCGCGCTGGGCCTGCACGCGCTGCAGCACCGCGGCCAGGAAGCAGGCGGCATCATCACCTACGACGAGTCGCGCGGCTTCCAGTCGGCGCATCGCTTCGGTCTGGTGCGGGACAATTTCACCTCGGCCAAGCTGATGGAAACCCTCCCGGGCTCGATCGGGATCGGCCATGTGCGCTATTCCACCGCCGGCTCGAAGGGCGCGACCGCGATCCGCGACGTGCAGCCCTTCTTCGGCGAATTCTCGATGGGCGGCGCGGCCATCGCGCATAACGGCAACATCACCAACGCCAATGCGATCCGCAAGGAACTGATCGAGCGCGGCTCGATCTTCCAGTCGTCGAGCGATTCGGAATGCATCATCCACCTGATGGCGCGGTCGATCCAGCGCACCCATGCCGAACGGCTGAAGGATGCGCTGCGCCGCTGCGAAGGTGCCTTCTCGGTCATCGCCATGACCCGCACCAAGCTGATCGGCGTGCGCGACAAGCTGGGGGTGCGGCCGCTGGTGCTGGGCCGGATCGGTGCCGAGAAGGAGGGCGGCTGGGTGCTGGCCTCGGAAACCTGCGCGCTCGACATCATCGGCGCCGACTTCGTGCGCGAGATCGAGCCGGGCGAAATGGTCGTGATCGACCGGAAGGGTGTTGTCTCGTCGCGGCCCTTCGAGCGCACCTCGCCGCGGTTCTGCATCTTCGAGCAGGTCTATTTCTCGCGCCCCGATTCGATTCTGGGCGGGCGCTCGGTCTATGAGACGCGCCGCCAGATCGGTGTGGAACTGGCGCGCGAGGCGCCGGTCGAGGCCGATCTGGTCTGCCCGGTGCCCGACAGCGGTACGCCCGCGGCCATTGGCTACAGCCAGGAATCGGGCATCCCCTTCGCCATGGGGATCGTGCGTAACCAATACATGGGCCGCACTTTCATCGAACCCAGCGAGCAGATCCGCAACATGGGCGTCCGGCTGAAGCTGAACGTCAACCGCGCGCTGATCGCTGGCAAACGGGTGGTGCTGGTGGACGATTCGGTCGTGCGCGGCACGACCAGCCAGAAGATCAAGGAGATGATCCTCGAAGCCGGCGCCAAGGAGGTGCATTTCCGCATCGCCAGCCCGCCGACGACCTGGCCCTGTTTCTATGGCGTCGACACGCCGGAGCGGTCGAAACTGCTGGCGGCGCGGATGACCGAGGACGAGATGCGCGATTTCATCGGCGTCGACAGCCTCAAGTTCGTTTCGCTCGACGGGCTCTATCGCGCCGCGGGCGAGGCCGGGGGCCGCAACCCGGTGCAGCCGCAATTCTGCGATGCCTGTTTCTCGGGCGAATATCCAGTCGCGCCCTCGGACATGATCGAGGCCGGGTTCGAGCTGAAGGCGACGGCGGCCGAGTAAGACGCTGACAAGCAAGGAATTTCTGAGCCCGGCGCCGCGCGCGCCGGGCTTTTGCGTTCTGGCGCCCCTTGACGGCGACGGGCGGGCGGGCTGAACCTCCAGGGCCTTTGCATCGCAGGTCCTTCATGAGTCTCGATACCCCCGGCCTCTGGGCCGTCACCGCCCCCGCCGCCCCGGCGCTGATCCCCCTTGAGGGCGACACCACGGCCGATATCGCCGTCGTCGGGGCGGGCTACACCGGCCTTTCCGCCGCGCTGACCGCCGCCGAATCCGGCGCGCGCGTCGTCGTGCTGGAGGCGCAGGGCATCGGCGCGGGCGGTTCGGGGCGCAATGTCGGGCTGGTCAATGCCGGGCTCTGGATCATGCCGGACGAGGTGGAGGCAAAGCTCTCGCCCGGCAATCCCCTGCCCAGCATGCTGGCCAATGCCCCCGCCGCCGTCTGGGCGACGATCGAGCGTCACCGGATCGCCTGTGAGGCCCGTCCCGTGGGCACGCTGCATTGCGCCCCGGATGCCGCAGGGCTGGCGGCGCTGGCCGAACGCGAGCGGCAATGGCAGGCGCGGCAGGTGGCCGTCAGGCTGCTGTCGCCCGACGAGACGCGGGCCCGCACCGGCTCGGCGTGCTTCCACGGCGCGCTTTTCGATCCGCGGGCGGGGACGGTGCAGCCGCTCGCCTATGCCCGGGGGCTGGGTCATGCGGCGATCAGGGCGGGGGCGCGGCTCCATGCGCCCAGCCCGGTGACATCGGCCGAACGGCGGGGCGGTGAGTGGATACTCACAACGCCCGGTGGCAGGGTGGCGGCGCCCAAGGTGATCTGGGCGGGCAACGCCTATGGCCATGGACCGGCGGCCAACAAGGCCGTGGCGATCATGCCCTATTTCAACTTCGCCACCGACCCGCTGCCCGAGGATCTGCGCCGGACCATCCTGCCGGGGGGCGAGGGCGCCTGGGACACGGCGACGGTGCTCAGTTCGTTCCGGCTGGATGCGGCGGGGCGCTTCGTCATCGGCTCGATCGGGCAATTGGGTGTCGATCTGGCGGTGCACGAGGGCTGGGCGCGGCGGATGATGGGCCGGCTTTATCCGCAACTAAGGGGGCAGGTCTTTGCCCATCGCTGGTACGGGCGCATCGGCACCACGCCCGACGCGCTGCCGCGGCTGATCGAGGCGGGCGAGGGCGCTTTGGGGATCACCGGCTACAACGGCCGCGGCATCGCGCCGGGGACGGTGCTGGGAAGGGCATTGGCGCGGGCGGCGCTGGGGGAGGAGAAGCTGCCGCCGCTGGCCCCGGCCAAGCCCGATCCCTTGCGCGGCATTCGGACCCTGGGCCTCAGGGTCGGGGCCGCGGCGATGCATCTCATCGACCGCCGCGGCTGAGGGCATTCAACGCTTCGGGCGCGTCGGCCGCTGGTCGGCGCCACCGCCCCGGGCCGGTTTGCCCGCCGGTTTGCGGGCCGGGCCGCCCAGACGGGCCGAAGGATTGCGCGCCGCATCGGGGTCGATGCGCGGCCGGGCCGGCTTGCCGGCGCCCTCGGGCTTCGGCGGGCGCGCCTTGGCCGCATCGGGCTTGGTGCGGGGCTTGCGCGGCGCGTCGCCGGAGTCGGGGCGCGTATCGGGACGGGCGCGGTATTCACCCCCCTCGGCGGCGCGCGGCGCGCGGGGCTTGTAGGGACGCTCGCCCTCGGCCCGCGGTGCGCGCGGCTTGAACGGGCGGTCGCCGTCCTCGCCCCGCGGCGGGCGCGGGGAATAGGGGCGCTCGCCGCCTTCGCTGCGGGCCTTGAAGGGCCGGTCTGCCCCTTCGGCCCGCGGCGCGCGGGGCTTGTAGGGACGCTCGCCGTCCTCGCCACGGGGCGGGCGCGGGGCATAGGGACGCTCGCCCTCCTCGCTGCGGGCGCGGGGCGTATAGGGGCGGTCGGCGCCCTCGGGACGCGGCGCGCGCGGCTTGAACGGGCGTTCGCCGGCATCCTCGCGCGGGACGCGGGGCTTATAGGGACGTTCCCCCTCGCCGTCCTCGCGGCGCGGACGCGGGGCACGGGCCGGACGCTCGCCCTCGGGACGGTCGGGACGGGGCGCGCGCGGGGGGCGCTCGCCCTCTGCCGGTGCCTCGGTACGCTCGAGCGTGATGTCCTGCTCCAGAATGCCGGTGTTGCCCACGGCGTTCCAGAATCGGTCCGCGGCATCCTCGTGCAACTGGGCGAAGGTCGCGTCCTCGAAGATGCGGATCGCGCCGATGTCCGAGCGGGTCAGGGCACCCGCGCGGCAGAGCATCGGCAGGAGCCAGCGGGCTTCGGCGCGCTGGGCATGGCCCACGCCGATCTTGACCCAGAACGAGCGGTCAAACTCGGCCCGCGCGCGCGGCTTCGGCCCGTCGATGCTGACGGGGGTCACATCCTCGGGTGCCGAGCGGGCGGCGAAATACATGCGGGTGACGGCGGCGGCCAGGGCGGCCGCGTCGAATTTTTCGGTCAGGTTGGCGATGGCCTCGGCCTCGTCCTCGGTCGCCGGGCCCCAAAGGGTCGCATCGGTCAGCAGGCGCTCGCTGTCCTTGGCCGAAACCTCGGTCGCGGTGGGCGCGGTGCCCCACTCGGCCTGCACCCCGGCAAAGCCCAGAAGACGCTCGGTCTTGCGGCGCTGCGAGGCGGGGACGATCAGCACCGAGGTGCCCTTGTTGCCGGCGCGGCCCGTGCGGCCCGAGCGGTGCAGCAGGGTTTCCTTGTTCGAGGGCAGGTCGGCGTGAATGACCAACTCCAGCCCCGGCAGGTCGATGCCGCGGGCGGCCACGTCGGTCGCGACGCAAACCCGGGCCCGGCCGTCGCGCATCGCTTGCAGGGCGCGGGCGCGTTCCTCCTGTGCCAACTCGCCTGACAGCGGCACGACCGAGAAGCCCCGGTTCAGCAGCCGCGCGGTCAGATGATTCACCGCGGCGCGGGTCTTGCAGAACACCAGCGCATTGCGGGCCTCGTGGAAGCGCAGGACGTTGACAATGGCGTGCTCGGCATCCTCGGGCGCGACCATCAGCGCCTGATAGGCGATGTCGGCGTGCGATTCCCGCGGCGCCTCGGTGGCGATGCGCTTGGCGTCCTTCTGATAGGTCTGGGCCAGACGCTCGATCATCGGCGGCACGGTGGCCGAGAAAAGGAGCGTGCGGCGCTCCTCGGGCAGGGCCTGCAGGATGAATTCCAGATCCTCGCGGAAGCCGAGGTCCAGCATCTCGTCCGCTTCGTCCAGCGCCACCGAGCCCACGGTCGACAGGTCAAGCGCGCCGCGCTCGATATGGTCGCGCAGGCGGCCGGGGGTGCCGACGACGATATGCGCGCCGCGCTCCAGCGCCCGGCGCTCGCTGCGGGCATCCATGCCGCCGACACAGGAGGCGATGACGCCGCCTGCCGGACCATAGAGCCATTCGAACTCGCGCCGCACCTGCAAGGCCAGTTCGCGCGTCGGCGCGATGACCAGCGCGCGGGCGGTGTCGGGCGGCGGCATCATGGCACCGTCGGGCAACAGGCTGTCGGCCATGGCCAGGCCGAAGGCCACGGTCTTGCCCGAGCCGGTCTGCGCCGAGACCAGAAGGTCATGACCAGCGAGCGACGGCTCCAGCACCGCCGCCTGCACGGGCGTCAGCGTCTCGTACCCCTTCTCGGCGAGGGCTCGCGAGAGCGGGGCGGGCAGGGGCGGCAGGGCGGCGGTCATGGCAGATCCTTGAGACTGAACGCGCCCCCATACGCCCGGGCGGGCGCGCTGTATAGGGGAAGAATAGCAAGACAGGCAAAGCGACGCCATGTCAGAAGGGGGTAGGAGGGTCAGATGAGCGTCGATTACAGAGCGAGACTGCGCCGGGTCTATGCGGCGATCCACGACGATCCGGCGGGCGAACATTCGCTGGATGCGATGGCCGATCTGGCCGCGTTGTCGCGGTTCCACTTCCACCGGGTCTTTGCCGCGATGACCGGCGAGACGCTGGCCGAGGCCGTGCGGCGGGTGCGGCTGCACCGCGCGGCCGAGGCGCTGGTGCGCGGCGAGGCGCCCTTGGCCGATCTGGCGGGAACCCATGGCTATGCCGATGCCGCCGGGTTCAGCCGGGCCTTCCGCGCCGCCTATGGCATGAGCCCCGGCGCGTTCCGGCGGCAGGGCAAGGCGCTGCCCGCGACACTGCGCCGGATCACCCCGGAAGGAGAAAGCATGTATCCCGTGACCCTCGATACCACGCCGCCGCAGCGCCTGATCGGCCTGCCCTTCACCGGCCCCTATCTGAAGATCGGGTCCGCCTTCGACCGGCTCTCGGCCGAGATCGGCGCGCTCGGCCTCTGGCCCCGGACGCGTGGCATGGTCGGGGTCTATCTCGACGATCCCGGATCGGTTCCCGCCGAGGCGCTCCGCAGTTTCGCGGGCGTTCTGGTGGCCGAGGATCTGCCCTTGCCCGAGGGGTTGCAGGAGTACCGACTGGCGGGCGGGCTCCATGCGCGGATGGCGTTCCGGGGACCCTATTCCGGGATGGGGATGGCCTATGACTGGCTCTATGGTTCCTGGCTGGCGGCCAGCGGCGAGGCGCCCCGCGGCGCCCCTTGCTGGGAACTCTATCTCAACACCCCGCTGAGCGCCGCGCCCGAGGATCTGCGCACCGACATCTTTCTGCCGCTGGAGGAAACGAATGACTGACCCGTTGCTCACGGGAAAACCCGGCCGCATCGACCATGTGACCGTGCCGCCGATGCGCTTTTTCGCCATCGAGGGGCAGGGCGCCCCGGGGGGCGAGGCGCATGCGGCGGCGGTGGCGGCCCTGTACCCGCTGGCCTATGGCGCGCGCTTCGCGGGCAAGGCACGGGGCCATGACGAGAAGGTCGGGCCGCTGGAAGGCCTCTGGTGGTCCGAGGATTACGCGGTCTTCCAGCCCGGCGGCGACCGCGAGGCCTGGCGCTGGCGGATGCTGATCCGGGCGCCGGGCTGGCTGGATCCGGCGGCGTTCGAGGATCTGCGCCGGGCGGCGATCGCCAAGAAGGGCGAGGGCGTCTTCGCGCAGGTCACGCTCTGGCCGCTGGACGAGGGGCTGTGCCTGCAGGCTCTTCACCTCGGCCCCTATGCCGACGAAGGCCCGCTGATCGCCCGGATCCATGCGCAGGCTGCGGCCGAGGGGCTGGCGCTGAGCGGCCTGCACCACGAGATCTACCTCTCGGACCCCCGACGCGTCGCGCCCGAGAAGCTGAAGACGATCCTGCGTCAGCCGGTGCGGGCGCATGTCTGATCCGGTCGAGGCCGCCATCGAGGCCGCGCCGGAGAGGGCACGCGCGGGCCTCATGGCCTTGCGGGCGCTGATCCACCGGGTGGCGCTGGCCGAGGGTGTCACGCTGGAGGAGGGGTTGCGCTGGGGGCAGCCCGCCTTTCTGGCCGCAAAAGGCGCGAGCCTGCGGATCGGGACGCCCTCCAAGGCGATGAAAGATCAGGCGGATTTCGCGCTCTACGTCCATTGCCGGACCCCGCTGATTGCGGACTTCCTTGCGGGTCCCGGCGCCGGTCAGCGCGTCGAGGGCACGCGGGCGGTGCTGTTCCGGCAGGGCGAGGAGCTGGACGAGGCGGCGCTCGCCTTCCTGGTCCGGCGCGCCTTGACATGGCACCAGCGCTGAAACGCAGAGCGCGCGCCAGACCCCTGTCCGGCGCGCGCCCCTCCTCCCCAATGCCCGGCGACCCTCCCCGGTGCCGGGCCGGGTAACTCAGCCGCGGGCGATCAGCTCCGCCTGCTTCACGATGACTTCCGCCTGCTTCATCGAGGCGATGTCGATCAGCTTGCCCTTGTAGGTCGTGGCGCCCTGGCCCTGGGCCTTGGCCTCTTCCATCGCGGCGAGGATGGCGCGGGCATCGGCCACGGCCTCGTCCGAGGGGGTGAAGACCTCATTGGCCAGCGCCACCTGCTTGGGATGGATCGCCCATTTGCCGACCATGCCCAGCGTGGCCGAGCGGCGGGCCTGAGCCCGGAACCCCTCGTCATCCGAGAAATCGCCGAACGGCCCGTCAACCGGCAGGATGCCATGGGTGCGGCAGGCGGCGACGATGGCGGTCTGGGCCCAGTGCCAGGGGTCGGACCAGTATTTCGCCCCCTCGCGCAGCATGTAATAGGCCTCTTGCGTGCCGCCGATCCCGGTGGTCTGCATGCCCATCGAGGCGGCGAAATCGGCGGCGCCCAGGCTCATCGCCTGCAGGCGGGGGCTGGAGGCGGCGATCTCCTCGACATGGGCGATGCCGGCGGCGCTTTCGATGATCACCTCAAGGCTGATCGGCTTGGTGCGGCCTTTGGCGCGTTCCACGGCGGTGACCAGCGCGTCCACGGCATAGACATCCGCCGCGCAGCCGACCTTGGGGATCATGATCTGGTCAAGCCGGTCGCTCGCCTGTTCCAGCAGGTCCACGACATCCTTGTACCAATAGGGCGTGTCGAGGCCGTTGATCCTGACCGACAGATACTTGTTGCCCCAATCGACCTCATGCGTCGCCTGGATGATGTTGGCCCGCGCGGAATCCTTGTCGGACGGTGCCACCGAATCCTCGAGGTCGAGGTTGATCACATCCGCCGCCGAGGCCGCCATCTTCTCGAAGAGCGCCGTGCGCGATCCCGGGCCGAAGAGCTGGCAACGGTTCGGACGGGCCGGGGCGGGGGGCTGGATGCGAAACGACATGCAGGGCCTTGGGCTAAGGAAATTACGTCTTGGCTTGGGTGCTGGTTATAATGTTGCGCTGCCGGATGCAAGCCGATTTCTGCGCCCGCGAAGGGCCGGGTGCTGCTGCAGCATGGCGCCGCATGGCGGGCGGCCTTGATTGACGGGGGGCCGTTGCGGGGTTTATCCCGGGGCGATCAAGGAGTAGCCCGATGACCGAGACCGCCGTTCAGCCTTTCGACCAGCGTATCCGCTACTGGACGGTGCGGGTGGCGTTCATCGCCTGCGTGCCGGTGATCCTGCTGGGGGTGCCGGTCTGGTGGCCGGGCTTCGCCACGCTGCTCAAACTCATGGGCACGCTGCTGGTCATCGCCGCGATCCTCTATCGATTCTGGGCGATCCTCTATATCGGGGGGCGCAAGAACCAGCGGGTGGTGCAGGAAGGCCCCTATTCGATGAGCCGCCACCCGCTCTATTTCGGGACCACGCTGGGCGCGCTGGGTTTCGGGCTGATGCTGGGATCGGTGCTGCTGGCGGCGCTGTTCGGGGCGCTGACGCTGGGGATCCTGGTCGCCACAGCCTCGCGCGAGGAGCGCTTTCTGCGCGCCGAATTCGGCCCGGATTACGAGGCCTATGCCAGCCGGGTGCGCAACCGGGTGCTGCCGCAGCCCGAGCTTTTCACCACGCCCGCCGAGGTGACCTTCGTGCCGAGAATCCTGCGCACCAATGGCGGCGACGCGCTGGGCTTTCTGGTGGTGCTGCCGCTGGTCGAGGTGATCGAATGGATCCGCGACCTGCATCTGGCCGGCGCTTTTCCGATCTTCTGACGAGCTGGCGCACGTTTCTTGCGCAATCTATCGCAGCTGTCGAAGGATCTTCGATCAGCCTGGCGGTCTCGGCGCAAGATATCAAGGACATTCCGCGACAAACGCGGCATCCTCCCGCCAGAAGCGCGATGGAGTCCGCCATGATCGAAACCCCCTATCTGTTGTTCCTGGGCGATGCGCCCGACATGCTGGCGGCCAAGGTGGCGCAGGGCATCAAGGATTGGCGCCCGGAATATGCGCTGGGCCAGTTCCGCCTGCCCGGCTGCAAGGCGGATATGGGCCTGCCGGACATGAGTCTGGCCGAGGCCAAGGCGGCGGGGGTGAAAACCGTCGTCATCGGCGTCGCCAATCGCGGCGGGATCATCAGCCAGTCCTGGAAGAAGGTCCTTGTCGAAGCGCTGGAAGAAGGGTTCGACCTCGCCTCGGGCCTGCATAACCTGTTGCGCGACGAGGAAGATCTGGCCGCCGTCGCCAAGGCCACCGGCCGCAAGCTGCATGACGTGCGCATCCCCTCGGTGAAATACCCGATCGCCAACGGCGAGAAGCGGACCGGCAAGCGGATGCTGGCCGTCGGCACCGATTGCTCGGTCGGCAAGATGTACACCGCGCTCTGCATGGAAAAGGAAATGCGCGAGCGCGGCATGAAGGCCTCGTTCCGCGCGACCGGCCAGACCGGGATCCTGATCACCGGCGGCGGCGTGCCGCTGGATGCCGTGATCGCCGATTTCATGGCCGGGTCCATCGAATACCTGACGCCCGACAACGACGCCGACCATTGGGACCTGATCGAGGGACAGGGTTCGCTGTACCACGTCAGCTATTCCGGGGTGACGCTGGCGCTGGTCCATGGCGGCCAGCCCGATGCGCTGGTCATCTGCCACGAGCCGACCCGGCCCCATATGCGCGGCCTGCCGGGCTACAAGCTGCCGACGATTGCCCAGGTGCGCGATACGGCGCTGGCGCTGGCCCGGGTGCCGAACCCGGCCTGCGTGGCGGTGGGCGTGTCGATCAACACCCAGCATATGGCCGATGCCGAGGCGAAGGCCTATCTGGCCCAGGTCGAGGCCGAGACCGGCCTGCCCGCGACCGATCCCTTCCGCTATGGCGCGGGGAAACTGGTCGACGCGCTGGCGGCTGTCTGAGAGAAGGGGCGAGGGGGCTGCTCGCCCCCTCGCGCTCCCCTCGCCAAAGGGGGAGCACGCTCCCCCTTTTGGAAACCCGTGGATATTTAGAGAACAAAGATGAAGAGGCGCGGATGATCAGCGTGACGCCCGAAAGTTTCCGTCTGGCCGAGGTCTTCACCATCTCGCGCGGGTCGCGCACCGAGGCGAAGGTGCTGACTGTGCGCGTCGAGCGGGACGGGCTGGTCGGCTGGGGCGAATGCGTGCCCTATGCGCGCTATGGCGAGACGCTGGAGAGCGTGGCGGACGAGATCCGGTCGCTGCCCGAGGGGATCGACCGGATGGCCTTGCAGGACGCCCTGCCGCCGGGCGCCGCGCGGAACGCCGTCGATTGCGCGCTGTGGGATTGGGAGGCCAAGCGCGCGGGCAAGCGGGTCTGGGAACTGGCGGGGCTTTCCGCGCCCGGGCCTGAGATCACCTGTTTCACCCTGTCACTGGACACGCCCGAGAACATGCGGGCGGCGGCGGCGCGGCACGCGCACCGGCCGGTCCTGAAAATCAAGCTGGGCACGCCCGACGACATGGCGCGGTTGGAGGCGGTCCGCGCGGGCGCCCCCAAGGCCCGGATCGTGGTGGACGCCAACGAGGGCTGGACGGCCGACGTCTATTCCGAACTGGCGCCGCATCTGTTGCGGCTCGGCGTGGCGATGGTCGAGCAACCCTTGCCGGCGGGGCAGGACGATCTGCTGGCCGGGATCGCCCGGCCGCTGCCGGTCTGCGCCGATGAAAGCTGCCATGACCGGGCCTCCTTGTCCGGGCTCAAGGGCAAGTACGACATGGTGAACATCAAGCTCGACAAGACCGGCGGGCTGACCGAGGCGCTGGCCCTGCGCGATGCCGCGCGGGCCGAGGGCTACCGGGTGATGGTCGGCTGCATGGTCGGCACCTCGCTGGCCATGGCGCCCGCCGTGCTGGTGGCGCAGGGGGCGGAGGTGACCGACCTCGACGGGCCGCTTCTGCTGGCCGAGGATCGCGATCTGCCGCTGGTCTATGACGCGGCGGGGGTGCATCCGTCGGAGCCGGGGCTCTGGGGGTGAAACGCGCGGTTCTGGCCGATATCCACGGCAATGCCGATGCGCTGGCGGCGGTGCTGGCGGATCTGTCGGGGCAGAGGGCGGATGAGGTCCTGATCCTGGGCGATCATTTCAGCGGCCCGCTGGCGGCGGCCGAGACCTGGGACCTGCTCAGGGACCTGCCGGCGCGGGCGCTGCGGGGGAACCACGACCGCTACCTGCTGGAGGTGCCGCGCGGGGCCATGGGCGCCTCGGATGGCGCGGCGCATGACGATCTGCCGCCCGGGGCGCTGGACTGGCTGGCGAGCCTGCCGCCGACCCTTTCGGGCGGGGATGTCTTCGCCTGCCACGGCACGCCCGCCTCGGACGAGACCTATCTTTGCGAGCGCATCACCCCGGACGGCGGCGTGGCGCAGCGCGATGCGGCGACCATCGCCCGGCTGCTGGCGGGGATCCAGGCGCCGGTGATCCTTTGCGCGCATTCGCATCTGCCGCGGGCGCTCAGGCTGCCCGACGGGCGGCTGGTGGTGAACCCGGGCTCGGTCGGTTGCCCGGCCTATACCGATGCAACGCCCGTGCCCCATGCGGTCGAAGCCGGGTTCCCCGAGGCCTCGTATGCGCTGGTCGAGGGCGATAGCGTCACTTTCCGCCGCGTGCCCTATGACAGCGCCCGGATGGCGGCGCGCGCCCGGGCCGCCGGTCGGCCGGAATGGGCCCGCGCGCTCGCCACCGGCTGGATCGCCTCTTGACGCGCGGCGCGGCCTCGCGGATGAACCCTGCACGAACCCAAGGAGCCCCCATGACCCGCACCGTCTATGTCAACGGCGAATTCCTGCCCGAGGATCAGGCCAAGATCTCGATCTTCGACCGCGCCTTCCTGATGGCCGACGGGGTCTATGAGGTGACCTCGGTCCTCGGCGGCAAGCTGATCGATTTCAGCGGCCACCTGAAGCGCCTCGCCCGTTCGCTCGACGCGCTGGAAATGGCCAATCCGCTGACCGAGGAGGAATGGCTGTCCGTTCACCGCAAGCTGGTCGAGGTCAACGGCATCGACGAGGGGCTGGTCTATCTGCAGGTGACGCGCGGCGCGCCGGGCGACCGCGATTTCGCCTGGCCCGATCCCGCGACCTGCCCGCCCGGTGTCGTGCTGTTCACGCAGAACAAGCCGGGGCTGGCGGACAGCCCGGCGGCGAAGGTCGGCATGAAGGTCATTTCGATCCCCGACATCCGCTGGGGCCGGCGCGACATCAAGACCACGCAGCTCCTCTATCCCTCCATGGGCAAGATGATGGCCAAGAAGGCGGGTGCCGACGATGCTTGGCTGGTCGAGGACGGGCTGGTGACCGAGGGGACCTCGAACAACACCTATATCGTCAAGGACAACCAGATCATCACCCGGCAACTGTCCACCGACATCCTGCACGGGATCACCCGCGCGGCGGTGCTGAAACTGGCGCGCGAGGCGCAGATGGAGGTGGTCGAGCGCCCCTTCACCATCGCCGAGGCGCAGCAGGCGGACGAGGCGTTCATCACCTCGGCCTCGGCTTTCGTCATGCCGGTGGTCGAGATCGACGGCGCCACGCTGGGCGATGGCAAGCCGGGCCGCGTGGCGACCCGCATGCGCGAGATCTATCTGGACGAGATGCGCAAGGCGGCGATCTGATCGCAGCCTGTGCCGCGACAGCGCCGCCCGCCCGGGAAGGGCCGGGCGGCGTTGTCATCTTCGGGGGCAGGCGAGGCGGGGGGTGCTGGCCCCGAGGGCGATCTCCGTCGCCGCGTCGCGGATGCCCGCGTCCTGGATCACCCGCACGACCCGGCGGTCAAGCAGCAGGTTGACGCTGGCCGCGCCCTCGATCCGCTCGATGCCGGCGGTGCGTATGGGATGGCTGATCGACGGATTGTTGATGGCGGCTGAGGTCGCTGTTCCCCGGCGTTCCGCGATCAATCCAGCGTGGTGAGCGGCGTGAGATAGACCGCCACATCGGCCTCCACGTCGATACCCGCGCCGCCGGTGATCACCGTGACCAGCGTGCCATCAATCAGCACGTTCAGGTTGCCGCTTTCGGCATCGGGTTCCAGCGTGACCTCGGGCGGGGTGGTGCCGTCGAGATAGGGGATGGTGAGGTGCAGCTGATCGACACCCGCTTCGAAATCGACCACTTCGCCCACGCCGTCGTAGGTGATGCTCTCGCCGACTTTCTGTTCGATGACAAAGAGGTCCTCGCCCTCGCCGCCGGAATAGGTGTCATTGGCATCGCCATAGAGGGAATCATTGCCCGCGCCGCCGTCGAAGACATCGCGCCCGCCCATGCTGCGCAGGATGTCGACGCCCTCGCCGCCCAGAAGCGTGTCGTTGCCGTCGCCGGTTTCCAGCAGGTCGTTGCCCGCGCCGCCATCGACCTCCTTGTCGCCGTCGAAGACCGCATTGACGGTATCGTCACCCTCGCCCGCCAGGATCGTGTCGCGCCCGAGGCCGCTGAGCATCGTGTCCTCGCCATCGCCGCCTTCCAGCAAATCGTTGCCGTCGCCGCCGTCGAGCGAATCCTGGCCGTTGCCGCCGAACAGACGGTCATCGCCGGCGCCGCCCAGCAGCGTGTCGTCCCAGTCGCCGCCGAACAGCGTGTCGTTGCCGTCACCGCCGTCCATCATGTCGCGACCGGGGCCGCCGCCAAGCTGGTCGTTGCCCGCGCCACCCAGAAGCGTGTCGTCGCCGACCCCGCCCCAGAGCGTGTCGCTGCCTTCGTTGCCCCAGAGCCGGTCATTGCCCTGTTCGCCATAAAGCTCGTCATCGCCGCGTCCGCCCGACAGGCGGTCCCAGCCGTCGTTGCCATGCAAGGTGTCGTTGCCGGTGCCGCCGTGCAGGTTGTCGGCGCCGGCGCCGCCATGCAGCGTATCCTCGCCCGGGCCCCCGGCCAGCGTGTCGTTGCCCGCCAGCCCGTTCAGCAGGTCGTCGCCACCCTGGCCCTCCAGCAGATCCGCGCCTTCGGTGCCGTCCAGCACGTCGTCTTCGGTCTCGGTCGGGGGTTCCGAGGAATCCTGATTACCAAGGCCCATGACCACAAAGCTCGCCAGGATCAGCGCCAGAAGCCCCATCGTCCCACCCCTTAACTTGCATGCGTTAACTGTTTGGTTACCACATTCAAGATTGCTAGAGTCAAGGGATTCTTGGAAATTCCGCGGTTTGCCCGACGGGGATTCGGATCAATTCTCTCTTTATCGACAGATAGTTGCCAGAATGGAAACAGTGCCATCATCCCCCGGCCACCCCGCGTCACTGGCGAGTGAAAGCCGGGCGCCAGGGCGATCAGTCGCGCTTGCCGACGTTCTCGGCGAAGCTTTTCTCGAAAGCCTTCACCTGATCGGCCGAGGCCTCGCGCTGGTGCTCGGCACGCCATGCGTCATAGGGCATGCCGTAGACGATCTCGCGCGATTGCTCCTTGTCCAGGGTGATCCCTTCCTCGGCAGCGGCCTCGCCATACCAGCGGCTCAGGCAGTTGCGGCAGAAACCGGCCAGGTTCATCAGGTCGATGTTCTGGGCATCGGGGCGGTCATGCATCAGATGCTGAAGCAGGCGGCGAAAAGTCGCGGCCTCGATGCGGGTTCTGGTGGCCTCGTCCATGGCTTCCTCGTTGAAACGGTGATCGCTTTGCCTCAGAACTGTCCTGCCTGTGCCATCGGGTCAAGCCGCCCTTTCGGCCCGCGTCACGCGATCGTCACCGCAAACCGCGCAAATTATTCGCGTTAGCGGTATCGCAAAAGACTGCCCGGCCTGTTGCCGCAGGGGCGCGTTTGGGCGATACGGGAAGCAAGAAGCCGGGAAGGGCCGGTCAGGGAACAGGAAAGAGGGCACCATGCGCCGCAACCGCAACGTCAAGATCGTCGCCACGCTGGGCCCGGCCTCGTCCGATCTGGCCACGATCCGCGCGCTTTTCGAGGCCGGAGCCGATGTCTTCCGGCTGAACATGAGCCATGGCTCGCATGAGGAGATCGCCGCCCGCCACGCCATCGTCCGCCAGGTCGAGCGCGAGGCGGGGCGCCCCATCGCCCTGCTGGCCGATCTGCAGGGGCCGAAGCTGCGTGTCGGCACCTTCGGCGTCAGCTCGGTCGAGCTGGAGGAGGGGCAGAAATTCCGCTTCGACCTCGACGAAGCCGAGGGCAATCATACCCGCGTCACGCTGCCCCATCCCGAGATCTTCGCCGCCCTCGAACCCGGCGCCCGGCTTCTGGTCAACGACGGCAAGATCAAGCTGGTGGTCGATGATTGCGGCGCCGATTACGCGAATTGCACCGTCGCGGTCGGCGGCGTCATCTCGAACCGCAAGGGCGTGAACGTGCCCGATGTGGTGCTGCCGCTCCGCGCGCTCAGCCCCAAGGACAAGGCCGATCTGGAATTCGTCTGCGATCTGGGCGTGGACTGGCTGGCGCTCAGCTTCGTGCAGCGCCCCGAGGATGTCGAGGAAGCGCGCGAACTGGCCCGGGGCCGCGCCGCGATCCTGGCCAAGATCGAGAAACCGGCGGCGGTCAATGCCTTCGACGCCATCGCCGCGGTCTCGGACGGGATCATGGTGGCGCGCGGCGACCTGGGGGTCGAACTGCCGGTCCATGCCGTGCCGCCGATCCAAAAGCGTCTGGTGCGCCGGGCGCGGGCGCTGGCCAAGCCGGTGATCGTCGCCACGCAAATGCTGGAATCGATGATCGAAAGCCCGATGCCCACCCGGGCCGAGGTTTCGGACGTCGCCACCGCCATCTACGAGGGCGCCGATGCGGTCATGCTGTCGGCGGAATCGGCAGCGGGCAATTATCCGGTCGAAGCGGTGCGCACCATGCACAACGTTGCCCTCTCGGTCGAGAAGGACACGACCTATCGCCAGGTCATCGCCGCCTTCCGTACCTATGAGCGCACCTCGGTCGCCGATGCCATCGTCTCGGCCGCGCGGGAAATCGCGGAATCGACCAATATCAAGGCGATCTGCTGCTTTACCGAATCCGGCACTACCGCGCTCAAGGTCGCGCGCGAGCGGCCGCAGGTGCCGATCCTGGCGCTGAGCCCCAAGGCCGCGACGCTGCGGCGGCTCTGCCTGGTCTGGGGCGTGACCTGCGTGGCGACCGGCAGCGTGGACCGCTTCAAATCCGCCGTCGTCAGCGCCGCGCGGGCAGCCCGTGAGCTGGGTTTCGCCGAGCAGACCGACCAGATCGTCGTCACCGCCGGTGTGCCCTTCAACCAGCCGGGCACCACCAATATCCTGCGCGTGGCGCCTTGTGATGAGCGTCTGATCTTCCGCGCCGAGGAATGATCCCCTCGGCCCCGTGACCCCGGAGGGCCCATGGATCGCGACCTTCTGTTCCTTGTCGGGCTGGTGTTCCTGCCGCTGGCCTTCGTCGCGCTGGTTTCCGCCTGGGCCGACCGTCGGCGGCCCTGGGCGGCGCTGATCCTGGTGGCGGTGGGAGTTGGGGTGGCGGCCTGGGCCTCGCTCACCAACCCCGCCGGCCCCTATGATTGGCGCCTGATCCCGGACCTCGCGGTCGAGACGATCGCCCGCTACTGGCCGCGCTAGCTCGGTTGCGGCACCGGGCGGTCGATCACCGCCAGCGTCATGCGCGAGATGCAGACGAGCTTGTCGTTCTCGTCCACGATCCGGGTTTCCCAGACCTGGCTGCGCCGGCCGATATGCACCGGCCGGGTGGTGCCGGTGACCCAGCCGCCGGTGGCCGGGCGCAGATGGTTGGCGTTGATCTCCTGCCCGACGACGCTTTCTCGGGCCACATCGACGCAGAAGGCGCCGGCCCAGCTGGCCAGTGTCTCGGCAAGAAGGACCGAGGCGCCGCCGTGCAGGATCCCGGCCGGCTGCTTTGTGCGCGCATCGACCGGCATCCGGCCCGTCAGGTAATCCGGCCCCTTTTCCAGCACCTCGATCCCGAGATGGGCGTTCGCGGTCCCCTGGCCATAGGCATTGGCCATCTCGACGGTGAAGGGGGTCTTCCAGATGCTCTCGGTCATGCGCGTCTCCTCGCCTTTTTGTCGGACCTGCGCCCGGTTGACGCACGCGGCAAGCCCCCGGCGTGGATGACCTTGCGTCCGGCGGCGCGGCCTGTCATGGAGCGGTGATCGTCCCGGGGCCGCGCCCCCTTGCAAAGCGGGGGAGGGCGGGGTATTGGGGCGCCCTCTGAGCCCGCGCGGCCGGCCGGTGTGGCATGCCGAGTCGCGCGTTATGACCTCTCGAGAAGACAGGAGACGGAAATGCCCAAGATGAAGACCAAATCGGCCGCCAAAAAGCGGTTCAAGGTCACTGCTACCGGCAAGATCAAATCGGCCCAGGCCGGCAAGCGCCACGGCATGATCAAGCGTACGACGAAATTCATCCGCGACGCCCGCGGCACCATGGTGCTGAGCGAGCCGGATACGAAGATCGTCAAGACCTACATGCCCTACGCCCGCTGAGCTGAGGAGAGACACACATGGCACGCGTCAAATCCGGCAAGGTGACCCACGCCCGTCACCGCAAGGTGATCAAGGCCGCCTCGGGCTATTACAGCGCCCGTTCGCGCAACTTCCGCACCGCCACCCAGGCGGTCGACAAGGCGAACCAATACGCCACCCGTGACCGCAAGACCCGCAAGCGCAACTTCCGCGCCCTGTGGATCCAGCGGATCAACGCCGCGGTGCGTCTGGTCGATCCCGACCTGACCTATTCGCGCTTCATCAACCTGCTGGCCGTTGCCGGGATCGAAGTGGACCGCAAGGTTCTGGCCGATCTCGCCGTGCACGAGCCCGAAGCCTTCGCGCTGATCGTCGAGCAGGCCAAGGCCGGCGCCACCGCCTGAGCGGAGCGCTGTCACTGAAATGGAAAACCCGCCGGGCTTGCGCTCGGCGGGTTTTTCGTTGACCTGCGGACAGGTTAGCCGTTCAGCAGGGCCATCGCCTCGGCGTGGAGCGCGGGGGACGAGGCGGCGAGGATCCGCCCGCCCTGATGCGCGGGCCGCCCCTGCCAGTCGGTAACGACACCGCCCGCCGCCTCGATCACCGCGATGGGGGCCATCACGTCATAGGGCTGTAACCCCGCCTCGATCACCAGGTCGATCTGGCCCGCAGCCAGCAGCGCATAGGCGTAGCAATCGGTGCCATAGCGCGTCAGCCGCGCCTGGGCCGAGACGCGGCGGAAGGCGGCGCCTTCTTCGGCGGTGCCGATTTCGGGAAATGTGGTGAAGAGGATCGCCTGCGACAGCGGCCGGGCAGGGCGGGCGCGCAGGGGATGGCGGCCGAGGGGGCCGTCAACCCGGGCCTCGCCCAGGCCGCCCCGGAACCGCTCGCCGATATAGGGTTGGTCGATGATGCCCAGAAACGGGCCATGGTCATCCGCCAGCGCGATCAGCACACCCCAGGTGGGGGTGCCCGACAGGTAGCCGCGGGTGCCGTCGATCGGGTCCAGCACCCAGGTCAGGCCCGAGGTGCCGGGTTTGGCTTCCTCTTCCTCGCCGAGGATCGCGTCGTCGGGGCGGAATTGCGCCAGAACCGCCCGCATCGCCGCCTCGCTGGCGCGGTCGGCGGCGGTCACCGGGTCGAAACCGGCGATGGCCTTGTTGTCGGCGGAAAGCCCCTCGGTGCGGAAATGCGCCAGCGTCGCCGGACGCGCGGCATCGGCCACCGCATCGGCCGCCTGCCAGAGCGCGGCGATTTCAGCCGGCGAGAAACGGGAACGGAGGGGGGATCGGGTCATCGGCGGCATCTCCTCAACCGGGCGTGAAAGCCCTGTCTAGGCGTGCCGGCGCGGGCGGGCAAGAGTACCCGCCCCCAGGAAACCCGGATGTCAGGCGGCGTCGGAGAGGACGCGGGCCAGGTCGAACAGGCGTTTGCGCTGCGCTTCGGGGATCGAGTAATAGGCGCGGACCAGTTCCATCGCTTCCTTGTTGGCCAGGATATCGGCCGAGGGTGCCGCTTCACCGGCGTTTTCGCCAGCCAGGCCTTCGAAGAAGAAGCCGATCTGCACGCCCAGGGTACGGGCGATGTCCCACAGACGCGAGGCGCTGACGCGGTTCATCCCGGTTTCGTATTTCTGGATCTGCTGGAACTTGATGCCGACCGAATCGGCCAGCTGCTGCTGGGTCATGCCCACCATCCAGCGGCGATGACGGATCCGCTTGCCAACATGCACGTCAACCGGGTGCTTCACTTCCTGACTCCTCTTGTCAACCAATCCCCGGGACCGATCGGGCCATCGGGGACCAAACCCTTCGTAGCCAAGAGAAGCAATTTCCGTGCCAACTTCTGCACCACGAGTCATTTTTTTCGCCTCACACATAGGGATGTCCCGAAAACGGGACTTCGGATCGCCGGAAAGGGCCGCGCGTTGCTGATCGCGCAACAGATGTCCCTGTCGTTTACGCTAACGTCACGGTTGACGTAACGGCAGGAGCCGAGTCGTGGCCGTACACCCGGAAGGATGTAAGCATCCCTCGCCCATTCCATCAAGACGTGTTTTGCAATTTGCAATGCGTTACGCAAACAACCTTTGCGTGTATTCGCAAAATGCAAACGTGATTTGGCGGGAGTTTCATGCGCGGGACGCTATGTCATCTCGGCCCCGGCCCGGCGCGGTCTTGTCCTTGCCCGGGGGGCGGCCCATCCTGCCATCCCGATTCCCCTAGCCGGAGCCTGCCGATGCGCGCCTTCGTCCTCGCCTCGACCGAGACCCCGCCCGCCCTTACCGATCTGCCGATGCCCGAGCCGGGTCCGGGCGAGCTGCGGGTGAAGATCCGCGCCTGCGGCCTGAACTTCGCCGATCTGCTGATGGCGAAGGGCACCTATCAGGATATCCCGCCGATGCCCTTCGTCATGGGGATGGAGCTGTCCGGCACCGTCGACGCGCTGGGCGCGGGCGTCACCGGCTTCACTCCCGGTCAGAAGGTCGCGGTCTTCGCCGGGCAGGGGGGGCTTGCCGAATACGGCTGCTTCCCGGTCGAGCGCTGCCTGCCGCTGCCCGAGGCCATGCCCTTCGATCAGGCGGCCGGGTTCATGGTGGCCTATGGCACCTCGCATCTGGCGCTGACCCATCGCGCGCGGCTGAAAGCGGGCGAGACGCTGCTGGTGCTGGGGGCTGCGGGGGGCGTCGGCCTGACGGCGGTCGAGATCGGTGCGCGGCTGGGGGCGAAGGTTGTCGCCGTGGCCCGTGGCCCCGAGAAGCTGAAAGTGGCCGAGGCCGCCGGGGCCTCGGTCCTGATCGACAGCGAGGGGGCGGACCTGAAGGCCGCGTTCAAGGCGCTGGGCGGGGTCGATGTGGTCTATGACGCGGTGGGGGAACCCGCTGCCTCGGCCGCCCTGCGCGCGCTGAAACCCGAGGGGCGCTTCGTCGTCATCGGCTTCGCCGGCGGCGGCGTGCCGCAATTCCCGGCGAATATCCTGCTGGTCAAGAATATCGACGTGATCGGCCTATACTGGGGGGGCTACAACATCTTCGCGCCGCAGGTCCTGACCCGCTCGCTGGCCGATCTCATGGCCATGTACGCGCGGGGCGAGCTGCATCCCCATGTCAGCCATGCCCTGCCGCTCGACCGGGTGGACGAGGCGATGGAACTGATGCGCAGCCGCGCCTCGACCGGCAAGGTGGTCATCACCATCGGCGACTGAGCCCTATTCGGCGGCCATCCCCTGCGGGATCCGGCCGTCGCTGTCCCAGGCCTTGCGCAAGAGGTCGGCCAGCGCCGCGACCCCGGGCGTGGCGTTGCCCGGGCGCATGTAGAGGTTGATGAGATAGCTGTTGAGGTCGGGCAGGGCGCCGCCATGGGCGATCCGCTCGACATGCGGCGGCTCGGTCCCGGCCAGCAGCGCATGGATCGCCATGTCGCAGCTCACCGCGGCTTCCAGCGTGCGGTCGCTTTCCGATTCCACCGCCGTTTCCCAGGGAATGTCCGCCCGGTCCAGCGCCGCGACGATCCCGGCCCGGAAGGCACAGACGCGACCCTGCGCCAGCCGAAGGGGGCGCTGCCGCCAGGCATTGCCCCCGGGGGCGCCGATCCACAGCAGCGGCAGCCGCGTCAGCGTCTCGCCGCCCGCGTCGCAATGCGCCTCGGTCGTCAGGATCAGGTCGCATTCGCCCCGGGCGAAGGATTCCTTGGCGCGGAGCGTGTTCTGGGTCAGCAACTGCACCTGCATGCGCGGATACATCGAGTGGAAATGACGCAGCACCTGGGGGATATGCGGATAAACGATGTCATGGGGCACGACCACGGTGATCACCCCCTCGTATTCGCTGTCGGTCAGCCGCTCGACCGCCTCATCGTTCAGGGCGATGATCCGGCGCGCATAGCTGAGCAGTTGCTCGCCGGCCGAGGTGAGCGAGACGCCGCGCCCCGTGCGGTCCAGCAGCGTCAGCCCCAGCGATTCCTCCAGCCGCTTGATCTGCATCGAGACCGCCGATTGCGTGAGGTTCAGCAACTGCGCGGCCCGGGTGACGCCGCCGAAATCGGCGATGGCGGCCAGGGCGCGCAGGGCGGAGAGGTCGAGATTGCGTCGCATATCAGTATCCGTGATCATGACCATCAGAAACATTCGTTTCCATCATATCCCGACTCCGGCTACTCAATCAATACCCGTGATGCAAAGCGCGGGACTCATAGCCGCTCTGAAAGGATGATCCGATGGCCAGCTCGACCTGCACCACTCCCGCTTCCGTTGCCGCCGCCCGGCGTCCGGTCCTGCGCCGGGTGCTGAAGGCCCTGGCCACGGCCCGCGCACTGCGCCGCCAGCGCATTGACCTGGCGGCGCTCGATGACCAGATGCTGGCCGATATCGGCATCACCCGCGAACAGGCCCAGCGCGAGGCCCGGCGCCCCCTGTGGGACGCACCCAGCTACTGGCGTTGAAAACCCGACAGAACCGCTGAACGCGAGTCTTGAAATAAGGGTTCGCAATCCCGATATTGGAACCATTCGCGGGGGCTCGGGGAACCGGGCCTTCGTGACAAGATGGTTCCAACGGAGGGTTACATGGCCAACTACCAGTCGGTGCGCACGTCTGACGCTGGCGCGCTTGGCGCACGGATCGACGCCGGCCTGCGCACGCATATGAACAAGGTCTACGGCACGATGTCCGTGGGCATGCTGATCACGGCGGCGGGCGCCTGGGCAATCTCCGGCCTTGCCACCACGACTGACCCGAACGCGGCTGCGGCGATGCTGCCGAACGGCACTTATCTGTCGCAATTCGGCTATCTGATTTACGCCTCGGCGTTCCGCTGGGTGGTGATGTTCGCCCCGCTCGCCTTCCTGTTCTTCGGCTTCGGCGCGCTGATGCGCAATGCCTCGGCCGCGGCGATGCAGGTCGGCTTCTTCGTCTTCGCGGCGATGATCGGCGTCTCGCTCAGCTCGATCTTCCTCGTCTACACCAGTTTCTCGATCACCCAGACCTTCCTGATTACCGCGATCGCCTTCGCCGGTCTCAGCCTTTACGGCTATACCACGAAGCGTGACCTGTCGGGCATGGGCACCTTCCTGGTGATGGGCGTGATCGGCCTTCTGGTCGCCATGGTCGTCAACATCTTCATCGGCTCGTCGGCGCTGGCCTTCGCGATCTCGGTGATCGGTGTGCTGATCTTCGCGGGCCTGACCGCCTTCGACACCCAGACGATCAAGGCGAATTACATCGCTCATGCGGCGCAGGGCGACACCGAATGGCTGGAAAAATCGGCCATCGCGGGCGCGCTTAACCTCTACCTCGACTTCCTGAACATGTTCCAGTTCCTGCTGATGTTCCTGGGCAACCGGGAATAAGCGGACGGACGGAAAAGAAGGGGGCCGGTCCTGCGGGACCGGCCCTTTTTTCATGCCCGGTGGATTGGCTTGCCGTTCACCCAGGTGGCAAGGATCGCCCGGTCGTCGCCCATCATGATGGTCGGGAAAAGCGCCTCCCACAGGTCGCCCGCCCGCGCCGCCCGCTGGGCGATGGCAGGGGTCGAGGCCAGATCGACCACCGCCAGATCCGCCTCATAACCCGGCGCAATCCGCCCGATGCTTTCGCCCAGCCCCAGCGCCCCGGCCGAGCCTGCGGTCGCCAGCCACCAGAGCTGCGCCGGATGCAGCGCCTCGCCGCGCAGCTGGGCGATCTCATAGGCCGCCGCCATGGTACGCAGCATCGAGAAGCTGGAGCCCCCGCCGATATCGGTGGCGAGGCCGATGCGGTGCCCCGCAGCCTTGAGCCCCGCCATGTCGAAGAGCCCCGAGCCGATGAAGGCGTTCGAGGTCGGGCAATGCACCAGCGCCGCGCCGACCTCGCGCAGCCGGTCCCGCTCGCGTGGCTCCAGGTGGATGGCATGGCCGTAAAGCCCGCGCGGGCCCAGAAGCCCGAACCGCTCATAGACATCGAGGTAATCGCGCGCCTCAGGGAATAGCTCCGCCACCCAGCGGATTTCCTCCTTCTGTTCGGACAAATGCGTCTGCATCGCGACCTCCGGGTGTTCGGCCCAGAGCGCCCCCAGCGCCGCCAGCTGGTCGGGGGTCGAGGTCGGCGCGAAACGCGGTGTGATCACATAGCCCAGGCGGTCCACGCCATGCCAACGCTCAAGCAGCGCCTTCGACTGGTCATAGGCCGCTTGGGCCGTGTCCCGCAGGCTGTCGGGCGCGTTGCGGTCCATGCAGGTCTTGCCCGCCATCACCCGCATCCCCCGCGCCTGCGCCGCGGCAAAGAAGGCGTCGACGCTTTCGGGATGGATGGTGCAGAAACTGCAGACGCTGGTCGTGCCATGGGCCAGCATCAGATCGAGGCAGGTCTCTGCCGCCTGCCGCGCATGCACAGGGTCGCCGAAACGCGCTTCCTCGGGGAAGGTATAGGTATTCAGCCAGTCGATCAGCCGCTTGCCCCAGCTGGCGATGATCCCGGTCTGCGGATAATGCGCATGGGCATCGACGAAACCGGGCGAGATCAGCGCCCTGCCGTAATCGTGAAGGCGCGCGCCGGGATGCGCTGCCCGCAAATCCGCGGCCGGTCCGACCGCCAGAATGCGCCCGCCCTCGATCAGGACGGCGCCCTCGGCCTCGTATCGGGCGGCGGCGGGGCCGTGCAGAAACGGGTCGTCATCGAAACTCAGCACCTGGCCGATAAGCAGGTCGCGCATGGGAACCTCCAGGGGGGCGGCTGACCCTTTATCGCGCGGCCGTTTGCGCTTAACAACCACGGGCACGGGGACGATTCGACCCGGGCGCAGGCCGAAACGGGAACGGGAGGCGGCGATGACGGAACCGGAACACCACAAACCCGGGAACCCGGAGACCCCGATACCCGAACCGACGCCCCGGCCCGAGCCGCCGGAAGAGGACCGTGAGGTCGGAGAGCTGGACGCCGAACGCATTGAAACGGTGCTGGAGGCCGTCGATGCGGGCGATGCCGAGGCGGTTGCCGCGGCGCTGGACCCGCTGCACCCGGCCGACATCTCGGACCTGCTGGAACAGATCTCCAGCCAGGAGCGCAAGGCGCTGCTGACCCTCTATCCCGAGGGCGTCGATGGTGACGTGCTCTCGGAACTCGACGAGGCGGTGCGCGAAGAGGTCATTGAGGCCATGCCGCGCGAGGCCCTGGCCGAGGCGGTGCGCGAACTCGACACCGACGATGTGGTCGACATCCTCGAGGATCTGGAGGACCACGATCAGGCCTTCATCCTCGAGTCGCTGGAAAAGGATGACCGGGCAGCGGTCGAAAGCTCGCTCGCCTGGCCCGAATATTCCGCCGGCCGTCTCATGCAATCCGAGACGGTCAGCGTGCCGCAGGACTGGAATGTCGGGCAGACCATCGACCACCTGCGCTCGGCCGATTGGCTGCCCGACCAGTTCTACCACGTGATCCTGGTCGATGAACGCCACCGCCCGACCGGCTATGCGACGCTGGGCCGGGTGCTGGCAGCGAAACGCGATACCGCGCTGTCTGACATTATCGAGGACAGTTTCATGACAGTCGAGGCCACCGAAGAGGAGGCCGAGGTGGCGCGAATGTTCAACAAGTACCATCTCATCTCGACTCCGGTCGTCGATGGGGCGGGGCGGCTGGTGGGCGTGATCACCATCGACGACGCCATGGTCGTGCTCGATGACGAGCACGAGGAGGACATGCTGCGCATGGCCGGGGTCGGCGACGAATCGAGCCTGTCGGACGGGGTCTGGGAGACGGTGAAACAGCGCTTCCCCTGGCTGGCGGTGAACCTGCTGACCGCCAATATCGCCGCCGCCGTCATCGGGCTTTTCGAAGGCACGATCGCCGTTCTGGTGGCGCTGGCGGCGCTGATGCCGATCGTGGCCTCGATGGGCGGCAATGCCGGGACGCAATCCCTGACCGTGGCGGTACGGGCCTTGGCGACCAAGGATCTGACGGAATCGAACGCCGCCCGGGTGGTGCGGCGGGAACTGGTCGTCGGGCTGATCAACGGGCTGGGCTTTGCCATGGTCATGGGGGTGGTGGCCTGGGCGCTCTATGGTCGCGATGTCTGGCTGGGGGCGGTGATCGGCGCCGCGCTGATCATCAACCTGACGGTGGCGGCGCTGGGCGGGGTGCTGGTGCCGCTGGCGCTGAACCGGCTGAAACTGGACCCGGCGCTGGCCTCGGGCACTTTCGTCACCACGCTCACCGATGTGGTCGGCTTCTTCGTCTTCCTCGGCCTCGCCACGCTGGTGCTGCTGTGAACGTCGACCAGATCAAGGCCGAGGCCCGCCGCGCCGCCTTCGCCGCCCGCAAATCGGTCTTCGGCACCGGCAGGGATTCGGCGGCCCAGGCGCATCTGAGGGCGGCGCTGGCCGAGTTCGGCGCGGCGCCGGCCTCGGGCTACCTGCCGATCCGCACCGAGATCGACCCGATGCCGGTGATGGCCACCCATCCCGGCCCGGTCGGCGTGCCGGTGATCCTGGGCAACGGCCAGCCGCTCGATTTCCATCTCTGGACGCCCGAGGCACCGCTGGTCGAGGGCCCGTTCGGCGCCAGAATCCCGGCCGACGGGGTGGCGATGGTGCCCCGCGTGGTCATCGTGCCGATGCTGGCTTTCGACGCGCGGGGCTACAGGCTGGGCTATGGCGGCGGCTTCTACGACCGGACGCTGGCCCGGCTGCGCGCGGCGGGTCCGGTCACGGCGCTGGGCTTCGCCTATGACGTACAGGAACAGGCCGAGGTTCCGACCGACCTGTACGACCAGCCGCTCGACGGCATCGTCACCGAAAGCGGCCTGCGGCTCTTCGGCTGACGGGGAGGGGTTTCGCCCTCGTGGCTCGGGCGACCAAGGGCGGGGGCCGCCCCAAGAAACCACGAAGGGCGGGGGGCTGCCGCCCCCCGCACCCCCTGCTTCAAGGAGGGTTTTCCACCCTCCTTGAAAATCCTCCCGAGGATAGTTGGAGAACGAAGATGGGAAAGGGCGCCCGCCTGTCGGCACGCTCCGCCCCTCCCCTCACTTTGCCGAAAATACGCCGGGGGGTCCGGGGGGCTGGCCCCCCGGGGCCGACCCTAGCATTGCCCTCTCCGTGGCGGGAGGCGCGCGGGGTGGGCGGGTGGGAGCGTGCCTCACGCCGCCGTGCGGAAATAGGAAAAGGGCCGTCCTTGCGGGCGGCCCTTGCTCGTTGGTGCGGCTCGAAGGCCTCAGGCGGCGAAGAGGGTCTTCGCTTCGGCGCCCGACAGCACCGGGCGGGCTGCGGCGAAACCGGCGCGGCCGGCTTCGGTGGCCAGCGCCGGGAAGAGCGCGAGCAGCTCGGCCCGGGTCGCTTCCTCCAGCGCATCGACCACCGCTTCCGCCGGCTGGAAGCTTTCGGTCCAGGCGCCCTCGGCGCGGATGATCTCGTGGCGCTCGCACATCACATGGATGTAGCTGACCGGCGCCAGATCGGCGCGGGAGACGCCCGGCAGGCCCAGCAGATCCTGCGCCGCGACCAGCACCTCGCGCTCGCCGAACATCAGTTCCGCGCGCGCGCCGGTGACCAGCATCCGGTGGCGGGGCGAGACGGTCAGGTCACGCTCCGGCAGGCCGCGGCCGAGCGCGCCGGCGGCGATGCGCACCGGACCCACCTCCGGGCTGCCGGCGAGATCGGCCATGGTGAGGTCGCGCCGGCCGGTCCAGGTCAGTTCCTGATAGCCATGGTCGCGGGTCAGCACCTTGTCGCCCGCCACCAGCCCCTCGACCGCCACCCGGCCCCGCAGCGTGTCGATCAGCGTGCCGGGGGTGAAGCAGATGCATTTGTTCTCGATCTTCTCGAAGCTCTCGAAATCGAGCCGCGAGCCGTCCTTGAACATCACATAACCGGTCTTCGAAGTCGCGCCGGGCACCGCCGGATAGGGGACTTCGCTGGTGATGACCACTTCCGGCGCGTCGTCGCCCTCGGGCAGGATCAGCGTGTCGAAGCTGTCGCCGCCATGCACATAGCCGGTGGTCGTGTCGATCACCTCGACCCGGTCGTCGCCGGTGCCGAGATACATCTTCTCGATTTCCGAGAAGTTCACCGTCGCGCCGTAATCGGTGAAGGTGCCCTTCTCGTCGCTGGTGTAATACATCGTCAGATCGGCGGTCACCGCCGAGGCGTCGAGCGTGTCGCCCTCGGTCTCGCCCGTCTCGCCGCCGACGATGTGGTGATGGCCGAATTCGTCGAAGACGCGGAACACGTCATCGCCCGAGCCGCCATAGGCGGTGTCGTTGCCGGTCGAGGTGACGAGCGTATCGTTTCCGAAGCCGGGTTCCGCCGGATCCTCGGGCGAGAGGCCGCCTTGGTCGCCCGGATTGTTGTCGCCGATCAGCAGGTCATTGCCCTCGCCGCCGGTGAGAAGGTCGTCGCCCGCGCCGCCGATCAGCTTGTCGTCGCCCTCGTTGCCGTAAAGCGAGTCATTGCCCTCGTCGCCCCAGAGCGTGTCATTGTCCGCGCCGCCCGAGAGCATGTCATCGCCCTGGCTGCCGAAGAGCCAGTCGCTGCCGGTGCCGCCGTCGATCGTGTCGTCGCCATAGCCCGCATAGACCGTATCATTCCCGGCGCCCGCGTTGATGACATTGCCGCCGTCGGTCACCTGATCGCCATCCCCGTCGGTATCGCCGTAGCGGATCACGTCATCGCCATCGGTGCCCTCGAAGATGCCGGGATCGGCGGCGGTCGGGGTGAGGGGAGTGTCGTTTCTCGGCGGCATCTTGCATCTCCTCGGGTCCTTGCGCGGACCATTGTCTTAAATCACACCCAGCCATCGGCGGCCTGGCGCAGGATGGAACGGCACGGGCGCCGTCCCCGAAACGATGCATGCAGAGGACACGGGGCTCCGCGCGGCTGTCGCCACGGTTGCGGTCGTCGATCTTAACCCCGGTTTAACCTTGGCAGCATCTCGCCGAACCACCCCCATGATCCGGCCCCCCTTTCGGGTCGAGGTTCAATATAGCAGAGGGGTCTGGAAAACAAAAAGAAATCACCGGAAGGGCGGGTCAGGGCCGACGACAGGCCCGGGTCATTCCCCTGTCGCAGGAAAGAACTGTTGCGTCTAAGGAAACAGTCGGCGCCCCATTTTGGACACATTTTTGCCAGGTATGGGCCACCTTTGCGCCATTCTTGCCGAAATTCGGCCATTCCGGCGCCAGACCTGCCGATCATTGTCTCTGCCTCCGAACCACCGTCACACAAGGATGTGAAGCCGGCCCGGCGATAGGCCGCGCAAAGGCGCGTTTCTCGGCTGGGCGGGGATTGGCGCGGTTTGCCGGGATTGTTCGCATTTTATGAAACTCGTCTGATTCGCGGCGGGGCGGGCGGTTTCCGCCCGGCCGGGTGGTCGGCTTTGGCTTGTCAACCTGTGGTTGTGGACGGGGGTTAACGCCCGGTGCTCAGCAGCAGCGCCATGACCTCGCCGCTGGTCCGGCCCTGAGCGGCGGCGATCTCGGCCAATGTCTGATCGGAGGTCGAGGCATAGCCCGCGGCCGCGAGATCCGCGGCGAGGGCGGCGGGCTCCCGGTCCAGGACGGCGGCGAGTTCCGGCAGCGTGCCGCTCATCATCCGCTCGGCGAAGGCGAAATGCGGCGGACGGCCGCCCGCGCCCGCGCCGCCGGTTGCCGCAGGCAGGGCGAAGGCCAGCGCCAGCACCAGCGAGCCGGCGAGCGCGATCCAGAGCGGCGGGTGTTTCAGATAGGCCGTCACCGGGCGCCAGTTCTTCCACAGATGCAGCCCGAAAGGCAGGATCAGCGCCAGGCTCAGCCATTCGTGCATCCCGTGAAACCAGGCCGAGCCCCAGTGCAGGAACAGCGCCACCCCCGAGACCAGCGAGATCAGGAACAGCCCCGTGATGAGGGGCGTGGCGTAACGGTTGAAAAGGGCAGGCATCGGAAGCTCCATCGCAGACCGGGATCGTCCCGGAACAACGATGTCACGCGGGGCACGGGGCGTTCCGGCGGCGGTGCGGCAGAATGTCAGGGTTCAGAAGAGCGAGAGTTGCGCGTCTTCGGAATGTGCCTCGGCTTCGTCGCCCGAGAGGGTCGAAAGGGTCACGCCGAGCAGCCGGATACCCTTGGCGGTGGGAAACAGCGGATCTAGCAGGGCGAAGCACAACGCTTCCATCTGCGCGGCCGAGGCTAGGGGCACTGACAGCGTGCGCGAGCGGGTGATCTGCTGGAAATCGGCGTATTTCACCTTCAGCACCACGGTGCGGGCCTTCAGCCCCTTGCCCTCGGTATGGCGCCAGACGCGGGCGGCGAGCTTCGCCACCTCCTCGCGCGCGAGGTCGAGGGCGTGGATGTCCTCCAGAAACGTATCCTCGGCGCCGACCGATTTGCGTTCACGATGCGGCTGGACGGCGCGGTCGTCGATGCCGCGGCTGATCCGGTGATACCAGCCGCCCGACTTGCCGAAATGCTCGCGCAGGAAATCGAGAGATTGCGCTTTCAGGTCGGCGCCGGTGACGATGCCGAGGCGCCCCATCTTGGCCGCCGTCGCGGGGCCGACGCCGTGGAATTTGGCGACCGGCAGCGCCTCGACAAACGCCGGGCCGCGTCTTGGGGTGATGACCGCCTGGCCGTTCGGCTTGTTCAGGTCGGACGCCATCTTGGCCAGAAACTTGCAGTAGGAAATCCCGGCCGAGGCATTGAGCCCCGTCACCGCCTTGATCCGCGCCCGCACCTGCTGCGCCAGTTCGGTGGCCGAGGCGATGCCCTGCTTGTTCTCGGTCACGTCGAGATAGGCCTCGTCCAGCGACAGGGGCTCGATCAGGTCGGTGTGTTCGGCAAAGATCTCGCGAATCTGGTTCGAGACTTCGCGGTAGGTATCGAACCGGGGCCGGACAAAGATCAGCTCAGGACATTTGCGCCGCGCAGTGACCGAGGGCATGGCCGAGCGCACGCCGAATTCCCGCGCTTCGTAGCTGGCGGCGGCCACGACGCCGCGCGGCCCGGCGCCGCCGACCGCCACGGGCTTGCCCCGCAACTCGGGATTGTCGCGCTGTTCGACCGAGGCATAGAAGGCATCCATATCGACATGGATGATCTTGCGCTGCGGCCTTTGTGCTTCGCTCTCGTCGCTCATGCCCCGCCCCCAAGGCTGCGCCGAGGATAGCGCGTCCCCGGAGGATAAGGAAGAACAAACCGGGAAAATCAGGCGGGCAGCCGCCCGGCGATCATCTCGCCGATGGGCAGGGCCGAGGTGGCGGCGGGCGAGGGGGCGTTCAGCACATGCAGCATCCGCGCCGTGCCCTCGATCAGGAAATCCTGCACCATCGACCCGTCCGGCCCCACCGCCTGTGCCCGGATGCCGGGGTCCATGGGCCGCATGTCGTCCAGCGTGAGCGAGGGGCAATAGCGCCGGCAGGCGGCCAGATAGCGGCGTTTGAAGAGGGAATTGCCGATCTCATCCAGCCCCGGGCGGATGTTCTTGGCCAATGAGCGCCAGAAGCCGGGGAAGCCCGCCATCTCCAGCATGTCCCGGGCATTCATCGAGAATTTCGGATAGCCCTCGCGCGAAAGGCCCAGCATGGCGTTGGGGCCCACGGTCATCGAGCCGTCGATCATCGGCGTCAGATGCACGCCGAGGAAGGGCAGCCCGGGTTCGGGCACCGGATAGATCATCGCCCGCGCCACGCCCGACCGTTCGGGCCGGAGGCGCCAGTATTCGCCGCGGAACGGCACGATGCGGTGACGGATCGGCAGGCCGGCCATCCGCGCCAGACGGTCCGATTGCAGCCCGGCGCAGGCGATCAGGCGGCGGGCTTTCAGTGTTTCGGCCGCGGTTGCGATCTCGACATGCGTGTCGGTCTCGCGGATCGCGGTGAGGGCGGTGGCAAAGCGGATCTCGGCGCCCTTGGCGGTGATCTCGTCGGCCAGAGCCGCCAGCACGCGCTTGTAATCGACGATGGCGGCTTCGGGAACCCAGATGGCCTTCAGCCCGGTGATGGCGGGTTCCCGGGCGCGGATTTCGGCCGCGTCGATCAATTCGGCCCGGATGCCGTTCTCGCCCGCGCGGGTGTGCAGCGCGTCGAGGCGGGGGATTTCATCAGCGCGGGTCGCCACGATCAGCTTGCCGCGGTCCTCATAGGGAATGCCATGCTCGCGGCAGAAGGCCTTGGTCCGTGCGGCACCTTCCCGGCAAAGACGCGCCTTCAGGCTGCCCGGCGCGTAATAGATGCCGGAATGGATGACGCCGGAGTTATGCCCGGTCTGGTGACGGCCGAGGCCGGCTTCCTTTTCCAAGAGCACCAGACTGGCGCCGGGATGCCGGTCCAGCAGCGCCCGCGCGGTGGCCAGACCGACGATCCCGCCGCCGATGACGCAGAAATCCCGCATCAGCGCAGCGGCAGCAGCGTCGCCGCGTCGCGCCGGCATTCGCGGCGGGTCAGGGCGGGCGCGCAGTCCTCGGGCTGCAAGTCGCGCGTCAGGCAGAGGCGCAGCTCCACCAGGTCGCCGCCGGGGCAGGAGGTGATCATCATGTCCGGGGTCAGGCCCGGATTGGCCTCGATGAAGGCCGCCTCGACCACATCGGGATCGACGCGCAATTCCCGGTCGATGCCCTCGAAGACCTCGGGCAGGGCGATGCGGTCCAGCGCCGCCTGCACCAGCCGGTAGTAATTGGCGGCCGAAAGCCCAGTGCAGCGCCCGTGCTTGTTCCACTGATGCCAGGCCGAGCCCGAGGTGCCGAAGAGCCCCGCCTGCGCCGCCGTCTCCTGGCGCGAGGGCGAGCGCTGGCTGGTGTGGCAATACTCGGGCCAGCCGCCATCGTCGTGCTGCGGCCAGAGCCCGTGCACCGCCCAACCGACCCGCCGCCCGTCCTCGCACCGCGGATCGTCGCGCTCGTCGCCATCGGTGGCGCAATAGGCCGGGATCCAGCTGAGCGCCAGCAGGTAGGAATCGAACTCGCCCGCGCGGTCCTGGGCAAGCGCGGCGGGGGCGGCGAAAATCGGCAGCAGGGCCAGAAAGGCGGCGGTCAGACGGTGCATTTTCTCTTTCCTCGGATCGACGGCGCGCTTATATACGCTCCATTCCCCGAAATCGAGGATGCGTGGCCCGCGGCCGCGGCCGGTCCTTCCGGCGAGTGCCGCGGTTTGCGGTTCTCGCAGGTTGAAGGACGTTTACGATGGCAAAACCCCTGATGGCCAAGGCGACTGCCGTCTGGCTGGTCGACAACACCACCCTGACCTTCAGGCAGGTGGCGGATTTCTGTGGCCTGCACGAGCTGGAAGTGCAGGGCATCGCCGATGGCGATGTGGCGACCGGCGTGAAGGGCTTCGACCCGATCGCCCATAACCAGCTCGACGAGACCGAGATCAAGAAGGGCGAGGCGGACCCGCGCTATACCCTCAAGCTGAAGTACAACCCCGCCGCGGTGGGCGAGGAAAAGCGCCGTGGCCCGCGCTACACGCCGCTCTCCAAGCGCCAGGACCGTCCGGCGGCGATCTTGTGGCTGGTCAAGTTCCACCCGGAACTGGCCGATGCCCAGATCCGCAAGCTGGTGGGCACGACCAACCCCTCGATCCAGGCGATCCGCGAACGGACCCACTGGAACATCCAGAACATCACCCCGATCGACCCGGTGGCGCTGGGTCTCTGCCGCCAGTCGGAACTTGACATGGAAGTGCAGAAGGCCGCCAAGAAGCGCGAGGCCGAAGGCTCGGTGATGACCGATGACGAGCGGCGCAAGCTGGTCTCGACCGAGCAATCGCTGGAGATGGCGCCCGAGCCCCGTCTGCCGCGCAACATCGCCGGGCTGGAGAACTTCACCCTGGGCGGCTCGGACGAGGACGAGCACAAGAAGCCGGTCGATTACTCGAACGCCGACAGCTTCTTCAACCTGCCCGATGCGGATGACGAGGACGACGACGAAGACAGCGACGATCCGCGCCGCTGATCTATCGTCACAGGCCAGCGGGGCCGGGGCGTCACCAGGTGACGACCCCGGCCCTTGCCATTCTGAGCCCCGCGCCCGAGGCATTGGTGCAGGTCAGCCCGTTGCGGGACGCGAGGCAGGTGAAGGGCCCGGCCTGCCAGAAGCTGCCGTAGGGCAGGGTGCCCGCCATCGGCAGCCCCGGCGCCTCGCCGCGCCGGATCGGCTGCGGGGCACCCAGATGTGCCTCAAGCACAACGGTGGTGTAGACCGGCTCGACGATGGTGCAATGCAGCTCGGCCATGCCGGTCATCGTCTGGTAGACGGGCGTGCCGCCCGCCGGGATGAAGGTGCAGCCGACATTGCCCGAGGGCATGGTGAAGGACACCGTCCCGTCCGGGTTCGGCGCGAAGGCGCGTTCGTTGGTGGCCAGCGCAGGGCTGGCGGCGAGGAGGATGGCAAGGATCAGGCGCAGCATCGGGGGCTCCGGCGTTGAGGGTCCGCTCGTGGGTTCGCGGCCGCTGCCCGGCGGTTCAAACACTCCGGTCGCGGGGCCAGTATTTCAGGATCAGCGCCGCGACCAGCACCTCGATCAGGCTCAGCGGCACGGCGTAGAAGAGCAGCGCAAAGGGCAGGACGCCAAGGTTGCCCGTCACCACCCACATCATCAGAAAGCCCGCGAACCAGGCGACCCCGGTCGCCTCGGCCAGGGTGAAGCGCCTCAGCAGCATCCAGAGCAGGACGGCCAGGCACAGCGACCACAGCCCCCAGGCCGCGCCGTTCAGGGCCGCGTCGGGGAAGGCCAGCCCTAGCCCCTCGTAATGGCGCTGCCAATAGGCCTTGAACAGGAATTCGTTGCGGATGAATTCGCTGATCATGATCCAGAGCGCGGCGACGATGACCGGGACGGCGGGATGCTTCACGGGAACCTCCAACGGGGATGAGACGCCATCGTGCCGCGTCGGGGCGCCGCTGCCAACGGCTTTCAGCGAAAGACCAGATCGAGGTCCAGATCCGGCACCGCCCCCTGCGCCAGCTCGGCCATGAGGCCGATGCCCAACCGGAAATGGCCGGGTTCGGGCGCGGCCTCGGCCCCGATCCCGTTGACGCGGAGCGGGGCTTCTGGCGCCGGGCCGGCGAAGCGGACGATGATCCAGGTTTCGGCCTCGGGCAGGAACGGGTCGTTTCGGCGATACTCCAGCGCCGGGCGGCTGAGCGCGCGTCCCGGCAGGCGGCGGCCGAGACGGGCCAGCAGTTCGGCGCGTTCGGGAGGGAGGTGCGCCAGAACCGCGGTATCGGCCGCTTCCAACGCCGCGTTTTCGCGCCGCATCAGGGCCGCGCCATGCCGCGCCGACAGGCGATTGCGCCCGGCGCGCGCCGATGCGGGCCGCGCCGCCCACCAGCCGCTGTCGCAGCACGGCCCGGTTGCGGGCCGCGAAGGCCGCCTCGGCCGCGACCGAGGCGCCGGTGCCTGCAGGCGCTCGACCAAGGTGCGGGCGCCGGGTGCCACCAGATAGCCCGCCATCGCCGGTGCCGCGGCCTTCTGCAGCGCGGCGTCGAAAGGGAGCGGACGCGGCTGCGCGCCGGTCAGCCGCCCCGCCTGATCCTAGTCATCGCGCCTGAACTGATAGGCAAGGCGCAGGGGCCGCGTCCCGCTGGCCCGCGCGTGCCGCGCCCCACCCAAGAGCGTCCACAGCACCGGGCCCCGCAGCGCCGGCTCCGGCACTTCGCTGTCGGTCAGCGCCAGCGCGGCAAGCAGGGCTCCTTTCCGCATCGCATCCTTCCATGGTGCGGCGGCAAGGATGCAAAAAGTATTCGCCCGCCGGACACCCCTGGCAACGCTGCAAGGCCGGCAGGGGCCGGGTGGCTTTCCTTGGCCGCGGCAATCGGCTAACAGGGCGCCGAAACCAACCGCGAAGGTCCGGCGATGAAATTCACCCTGTCCTGGCTCAAGGAGCACCTGGAAACCACGGCCACGCTCGACGCGATCGTCGAGGCGCTGACCGATCTGGGCCTCGAGGTCGAGGAGGTGGTCGATCCCGCCACCACGCTGGGCGCGTTTCGCATCGCCCGCATCATCGAGGCGGTGAAGCATCCCGATGCCGACAAGCTGAATCTCTGCCGGGTCGAGGTGCTGGACGGTCCCGGCGGCAAGGCCGAAGAGGTGCAGGTGGTCTGCGGCGCGCCCAATGCCCGCACCGGCCTCGTGGGCGTCTTCGCGCCCGTGGGCACGCATATTCCGGGCACCGGCGTCGATCTGAAACCGGGCGTGATCCGCGGCCAGGCCTCGAACGGGATGATGTGTTCCGAGCGCGAGCTGGAGCTGTCCGACAACCACGACGGCATTATCGACCTGCCGCCCGACACGCCGCTGGGCCTGCGCTATATCGATTACGCCGGGCTCAACGACCCGATGATCTACATCAAGATCACCCCCAACCGCCCCGATGCCTTGGGCGTGCGCGGCATCGCCCGCGACCTCGCCGCGCGCGGCCTCGGCACGCTGAAGCCGCTCGATGTGCAGCCGGTGGCGGGGGCGTTCCCCAGCCCCGTCTCGGTCCGCATCGACCCCGCGCTGAAGGAGAAGGGCTGCCCGCTGTTCGCCGGGCGGGTGATCCGGGGCGTGAAGAACGGCCCCTCGCCGAAATGGCTGCAGCAGCGGCTGAAGGCCATCGGGCTGCGGCCGATCTCGGCGCTGGTCGATGTGACGAACTTCTTCACCTTCGCCCATAACCGGCCGCTGCATGTCTTCGACCTGGCCAAGGTTGAGGGCGGCGCGCTGCGGATCCATCCGGCCGGGGGCGGCGAGGAGATCCTCGCGCTCGACGGCAAGACCTATGCGCTGGCCCCGGGCATGATGGCGATTTCCGACGCCCAGGGCGTGGAAAGCATCGCCGGGATCATGGGCGGCGAGCATTCGGGCTGCACCGACGAGACGGTCGATGTCTTCCTGGAATCGGCCTATTGGGACCCGATTACCATCGCCACCACCGGCCGGGCGCTGAAGATCAACTCGGACGCCCGCTATCGGTTCGAGCGCGGCGTGGATCCGGAATTCACCCTGCCGGGGCTGGAACTGGCGACGCGCATGATCCTCGACCTCTGCGGCGGCGAGGCGTCGGAGGTGGTCGTGGACGGCGCGGTGCCCGACACCGCGCGCGAATACCGCTTCGACGCCGCGCGCTGCTCCAGCCTGGTCGGGATGGAGATTCCTGAGGCCGAACAGCGCCGCATCCTGGAATCGCTGGGCTTCCGGCTGGAGGGCGACCGCGCCACGCCGCCGAGTTGGCGGCCGGACGTGCTGGGCGACGCCGATCTGGTGGAAGAAGTGGCGCGCGTCGCCTCGCTGACCAAGCTTGAGGGCAAGCCGATGCGCCGTCCGCAAGCGGGGGTTCCGGCACCGATCCTGACCCCGCTGCAAAAGCGCGAGCGGCTGATGCGGCGGACGCTGGCCGCGCTGGGCTACCACGAATGCGTCACCTATTCCTTCATCGACGCGGCCTCCGCCACGCTCTTCGGCGGCGGCGAGGATGCGCTGAAGCTGGAGAACCCGATCTCCAGCGAGATGACGCATATGCGCCCCGACCTGCTGCCGGGCCTCCTGCAGGCCGCCGCCCGCAATCAGGCCCGCGGTTTCGCCGACATGGCGCTTTTCGAGTTGGGGCCGGTGTTCCACGGCGGCGAGCCGGGGGAACAGGTGATCCATGCCACGGGCCTGCTGATCGGCGCCAATGGCCCGCGCGACCCGCACCACGCCCGCCGCCCCGCGGACCTCTATGACGCCAAGGCCGATGCCGAGGCAGTGCTGGCCGCCATCGGCGCGCCCGCCCGCACCCAATCGGACCGCAACGTCGCCGCCTGGTTCCACCCCGGCCGCGCCGGGCGCCTGACGCTGGGCAAGAACGCGCTGGCGAGTTTCGGCGAGGTGCATCCGCGCATCCTGAAAGCCTATGGCATCAAGGGTGCGGCCGTGGCCTTCACCCTGCCGGTGGCGGCGGCGCCGATGCCGAAGAATGCCTCCGCCACCCGCCCGGCGCTGGTGCTGAACGACCTGCAGGCGGTCGAGCGTGACTTCGCCTTCGTGCTGGACACCTCGGTCGAGGCGCTCGCGGTGGTCAACGCTGCCCAGGGCGCCGACAAGGCGCTGATCGAATCGGTGCGGGTCTTCGACGAATTCTCGGGCCAGAAGGCGGAAAGCCAGATGGGCCCGGGCAAGAAGTCGCTGGCCATCGCCGTGCGCCTGCAGCCGCAGGGCAAGACCCTGACCGAGGACGAGATCGAGGCGGTGTCGGCCAAGATCGTCGACAAGGTCGCCAAGGCGACCGGCGGGGCGCTCCGCGGCTGAGCCGTCGCCCGACAGACCGACGCAAAAGGGGCCCGCGTGGCCCCTTTTACCATCCCGTCCCGTCGCTTCTTTGCGCTTCAAATATCCCGGGGGGTGAATTCGGCCCCGCTTGCGGGGACGAAGAGGGGGGCTGGCCCCCCTCCCTTGCCCCGGCACTCTCGCAGCCCTAGGGTTGCGATGTGATCGCTAACTTCCCGCCGCTGCCGCTTCCGGCCACTGAGTTCTTCGCCCATGAGTCATTCCGATAGCGACACGCCGATCCGGGCCCCCTCGGGCCCCGTCGGTCCGATCATGGCGCTGGGCAGTTTCGCGCTCTACGCCACCCATGACGTGCTGATCCGCATCCTGGGCGAGACATACAGCGTCTTCCAGATCATGTTCTTCATGGGATTGATGAGCTTCCCGCTCCTGGTCCTCATGCTGATCCGCGATCCCGAGCCGGGGACGCTGCGCGCGGTCCATCCCGGCTGGTCGGCGGCGCGGACCGCCTGCGTGGTGATCTCGGCCGGCGGCGCCTTCTACGCCTTCACCGTGCTGCCGCTGACCCAGGTCTATGCCGTCCTCTTCGCCTCGCCGCTGCTGGTCACGCTGCTGGCGATCCCGATGCTGGGCGAGAAAGTCGGCATCCACCGCGGGCTGGCCGTGGCGGTGGGCCTGGCGGGCGTGCTGGTCGTGCTGCGGCCGGGCGGGGGCGAGGCGCTGGGCCTCGGCCATCTGGCGGCGCTGGCCTCGGCCCTGACGGCGGCGATGAACGGGGTCATCGTGCGCAAGATCGGCCGGGACGAGCGTCCGGCGGTGCTGCTGCTCTATCCGATGCTGGCTAATGTGGTGATCATGGCGGCCACGCTGCCGCTGGTCTATGTGCCGATGGCGCTGCCGCATCTGGGCATCGTCGCGCTGATTGCGCTCCTGGCCTTTGGCGCGATGACTCTCTCCATCGGCGCCTACCGCCGGGCCGAGGCGGCGCTGGTCGCACCGATGCAATATTCGCAGATCGTCTGGGCCACGCTCTATGGCGCGCTCCTCTTCGGGGAATCGCCCGACCGCTGGACGGTGGCCGGGGCCGCGCTGATCATCGCCTCGGGCCTCTATATCGTGTTCCGGGAATCGCGGCGCGACGTCTCGGCCAACCGCCCGGTGCAGAGCACCCGGCTGCGCAACGAATCGGTCGCGGCGCCCCGCCCGGTCATGCCGGACGAGGACCTGGCCGAGGCCATGGCCGAACAGGGGGCCGATGCTGTCGGCGACACGGAAAATCCCCCACGCTGAACCTGCTCCGGGCGCGCGATCTGCCCTTGCAAACCCCGCCGCGCCGGGGTAATCCCCGCCCCACGGTCGGAGTGTAGCTCAGTCTGGTAGAGCACTGTCTTCGGGAGGCAGGGGCCGGAGGTTCGAATCCTCTCACTCCGACCAGTATTTCCAACAAGTTAGCAGCAAGTCCGCCCCTCCGGGGGCAACCGCAAACTGTGCAGCCGCACAGATTGCGGCTTTTTGCGTTGGCTTGGAAGCGGGAATCCACAGTGCGCTGGCAAGCGTAACCGGGGCCGAGGCCGAAGGTCCGATCATCGGGACAGAGGCATATTGGAAGCGATTCGAGGCGGCAGCTGCCTTGATCGTCGCATGCCGTGAATGCCAGCCCGAGGCCGCGGTGCCGATGCCGGCAATCGCTCACGGTAGTCTCTCCCCCGAGTTCCCCGACAGTGCTCTCGGTTCCTCCGCAGAGGGACCGGAGGGCTTTGCCATGCGCGCAAAATGTGGCGAGCGCTTTCGCTCCATCAGCCTTTCGCCTCGCACGATCTGCCAAGCGCCGCTCACTGAAACGCCTCGCCATGCAGCCTGACCGGATACCCAGGCGGTCATCCCGACGGGCGGCGCCGCTTTCCCCTGACGCCTGGTCTTCGCTGGTCAACGACCTGATGGAATTCATGCTGTCGCTCGACGCGTCGATCTACGGGCGCAAGCGACTGTCCTGGCTTGAGGAGCCGCCGTCCTGTGCCTTCGAGGCGGAGGCGGGGGCGGGGCGGGATCCTGGGGAGCTGGCGCGGGTGCGGGCGAAGCTGGCGGCGGGGCAGGCGCTGTCGCCCGTGGATCGCGCGGCGCTCCTCTCCGCGCTGCCCGCGCCCGGGCGGCCGGGGCGGCCGAGGAAGAACCGCCTGGCGCTCGAGGATCGCGACCGCACGCTGGCGCTCTGCGCCATCGCGGTGCGCGAGGTCTATGGCCTCAGCCTCTATCGGCGCGACGGCGCCAGGACGCCCGATGCGCCGAGGCAAAGCGCCTGTGACGCGGTGGCGGATGCCTTGAAGGGGCATGTCATCGACGGCCGCACCAGCAGCGCCCTGGGCTATTCCACGATCAGGCTCGCCACCCGCAAATCCCGCATCCAGGCGGAATGGGAATGGCAATTCCTGCTCCGCAATGCCGAGGCCGCAAAGGCCAGAAAGTGCGCGATTCAGAAACTCATGACCACCAATTTCGAGGAATAACGCCCCGGAATCCAATTATTTTCGGGGTTTGGTGGACAATAAAAGGGACCCCGGATTTTTTTGCCCACCACGGATCGCCATAAAGGAAAGACAGCCACAGGAGGCATTGGAATGAGCCCCAGGAAATTCACGTTCAACCAGGCACTAACCGGCACTGCGAAAGAGCCGCCCGGCAAGAAACAGCCGGACAGGAAGGAGGCCCGCAAGGTGGTCCTGGCCGAGCGGCGCCGGGTCGCGGCGATCCTCGCCCAGGCCTGCCCGCTGACGGTGGCCGAGGCCGCAAGGCTGGCCTGCTTCACCGATACCACCGCCGAAGAGGCGGGCCTGCACCTGATGGCCGCCCGCAAGCGCGCCACGGCCAGGGCGCGGAAGGAAGCGCGCGCGCCCGATGCCCTGCCGCCCGAACTCAAGGCGGCCCAGCAACGCCTCATCCGTCATCCCCAGAAGTGAAGGCCCAGAAGTGAAGGTCAAAACCATGTCTGCAAGCCCAAAGAAAGAAACGCCCCTCACGGCGCATGCCACGCTCTCCGACAGGGTGGCGGCCCTGCTGTCCGATCCCCTGCGGACGGCGTCCGGCATGGCGTCCCTGTCGACCGAGGTCGATGCCGCCGCCGACCGGGCGACCGAAGAGGCCGAGCGCGCCCGCAGCGCGGCGCTCGACCCGCGCCTGACCAGCAAGGACGTCGCCGAGCTGCGCCGCGCCCGCGCCGATGCCGAGTTCCAGGCCGAGCGCCTGACCGCCGCCTCGGCGGCCCTGCGCGCCGAGGTCGCCGAGCTGGAAGCCGCCGAGAAGGAGGCGGACCGGGTGGCGGCCTACGAGGCCGCTGCCCGCGGCTCGCAGGCGGTCGCCGACCAGATCACCGCCGAGTATCCCGAGCTGTCCCGCAAGCTCATGGCGCTGATCGAGAAGATCCGCAGCGCAACCGAGCAGGTGGTCGCCGTGAACCGCGATCTGCCCGAGGGCAGGGCGCCGCTCCACGGTCCCGAGGGGCTGGCGCGCGGCTTCAACGATTGCACGGGCACCAAGCACCGGCAGCCGGTCGTGCGGATCATGAACTCGCTTGTCGCGCCCTTCGCACCGGCGGCCCATTACGCCTGGCCGATTGACGCGGGGCGCTTGGTGAGTGCCGCGAGCGTGGACGGCTTTGCCCCGCACGGCTCCTGGCCGACCAGCGCCGACGTCCGCAAGGGCGTCGAGCTGTCGGCCAATCTGGCGCTCAAGGCGCCGCCCACCTTCGACGATCCCGCCTAGCGCGCCGCTGACCGGCCTGGCGTGACGGGAGGCACGAGGCCCCCAGCGCGCCGGGCAGGTCCCACAGCGTTCCTGACGACACTGATCGACCCGGCACCGCGCCGGGGCGGTCCTTTGCATCCTCGAGAGGCCGATTGTGGCACAGGACTTCCATAGCCGGGCAGGCGGCATCGCCGACAAGGCGGATCTGCGCCGGGCCTGGGCTGAGGCGCTTTGCTACGCTCTGGGCCAATGCCACGCCCGGGATGCGGCGGTGATCTGCGCCGCCTTCCTGGCAGAGCGGGAGACCGGCGGCCCGGCGCTGGCCGCACAGGACCGGCTGTCGGTCGAGGATGCCCGCTGGTGGGCCGACATCGCCCCGCCGCACGAGCTGGTCGCCTATGGCATGGCCGCGCTCGACCGACTGCGCAGCACGGCCCTGGCGCCGACCACGCGCAAGAAACTGTTCGTGTCCCTCTGGGAAAGCTTCTCCGACGCGGAGCGGCTGCGGTTCGTGCAGCGGATCGACCCCGAGGGACTGGTGATCCGGAGGGACCATGACTGACGATCCGCTAGATCGGGCCTCCGGCCTGAAGGTGATCGAGGGCGGCGGCGGCAAGGGGCGCGCGGCATCGGGCAACACCGGGGAGGGGACGGCCGAGGTCAGCGCCTCCCGGGAGGCCACAGGAGGCCCGGCGAGGGCCAAGCCCCCGCCTGGCGGTGCAGCCAGGAGAAAGCGCAAGCCTGCCGCCCCTGCGGCGCTCTCTGGGGGCGTCCTGACCGAAGACGCGGTGGCGCTCCTCTTCACCGCCGAGCACGGCCAGAGCGCGCGCTTTGACCACGAGCTGGGCAAATGGGCGATCTGGGACGCCGAGGCCCGGCGCTGGCGCTGGGACAAGCGCCAGACGGCGGCGCATTGGTGCCGCGAGCTGGCCCGCGAGGCCAGCGACGGCGAGGCGCCCAAGGTGCTGGAACGGGTGCGCCGGCGCAGCTTCCTGTCCGGGGTCGAGGCCATGTGCCGCGCCGATCCGACCCATGCCGTCACGCAGGAGGTCTGGGACCCGGACGACATGCTCCTGGGCTGCCCGGGCGTGACCGTGGATCTGCGCAGCGGGCGTCACCAGGCGCCGCGCCCCGAGGACATGCTCACCCGGCTGGCGGCCGTGGCGCCCGATCCGACCCTGCCGATCCCGATCTGGCGGGAGTTCCTGCGCCGGGCGACGGGGGAGGACGATGAGCTGGAGCGCTTCCTGCAGGTCTTCGCGGGCTACTCGCTGACCGGATCGGTCAAGGAACATCAGATGGTGTTCTTCCACGGCGGCGGCGGCAACGGCAAGTCGCTCTTGCTCAACACCTTGGTGGGCATCCTGGGCGAGTACGCCCAGACCGCCAGCATGGACACCTTCGCCGCCTCCACCTTCGAGCGGCATTCGACCGACCTGGCAGCAATGCGGGGCGCGCGCGTGGTGGCGGTCTCCGAGGTCGCCCAGGGCGTGGGTTGGAACCAGCAGCGGCTGACGCAGATGACCGGCGGCGACAAGGTGCGCGCCCGTTTCATGCGGCAGGATGAGTTCGAGTATCACCCCAAGTTCAAGCTCTGGGTGGTCGGCAACCACAAGCCCGAGCTGGGCAATGTCAACGAGGCGATGCGGCGGCGGATGAACATCATCCCCTTCAACCACAAGCCCGAACGCCCCGACCCGGACCTGTTCGAGCGGCTGAAACCGGAATGGCCGGGCATCCTGCACTGGATGATCCTCGGCTGCCTGGAATGGCAGAGCGAAGGCCTCTCACGGCCGCAGGTGATCTCGGCCGAGACCGACGAGTATTTCGGGGAGCAGGACACGTTTGGGCAATGGATCTCGGAATGCTGCCGGGTGGACAGCCGGGACCCGCATTGCTGGGACGTGGCGCTGGAGCTGTTCCAGAGCTGGAAGACCTTCGCCGAGGCCCGCAACGCGGCCCCGGGTAGTTCGAAGGCGTTCGCGGAGCTGTTGAAGGCGAAGGGAGCGCAAGCGACGAAAACATATGTGCAGGGGAAACAGGTGCGAATCTGGCGCGGCATCATGTTGCATCGCCTGCACTTGGAAGGCGGGATCTAGCGGGTGACCAAGACGCATAAGACGGATGAGACGGATCGATTTGTAACTTTCTCACGCGCGTACGCGCGCGTGCGCGCGGCAGAGTTACCCAGAGATCTGTCTTATCCGTCTTGTGGAGCCGAGGCGGCGGCGAAAGAGGCAATGAAACAAGGGGCTGTAACGGATGTAACGGATCGATTTGTAACTTCCTCACGCGCGTACACGCGTGCGCGCGGCAGAGTTACCGAAGTATCCGTTACATCCGTTACACCCCCGGCAACTGGGAAAGGAAAGACCATGGGAATGATGAGGAAGAACCCGGATCAGGGCCGCGCGGTCGAGCTGTGCGAGCGGGTGCGAGACCTGGACCGCGAGCTGATCGAACTGGTCATGACCTACCAGGATGACATGACCCTGAAAGGGACGGGCGAGCTGGTCAAGATGCAGACCAGGCTCCGCCACCTGCGCTACATGATCGAGGGGGAGGCCCGCATCGACCTGCCGATGCGAGCGGGTCCTTCCCAAGCAAACCCCCTCCGCGGGTAATTCGCACCCCGGTGGTCAAGCCCCGCTTAACTCTAAGGAAAGCCTAAACTTAACAAAGGCATGGCGAGGTGAAAGAGCCCTCAGTTGACCGAGTGGATGCCTGCGCGAAAGCCGAAAGGTTAGGGAGGGGGAATACAGCAGTCGTGGTTGGCGGCTGAGTCTTCTGCGGTAAGTGTTACAAACAGGGCGGGGAGTGGATGCCCGTATTGGGTGCGAGGCTAGATCTGAGCGACCGCAGCGGAGCTCTTTAGAGACTGGGAGGTGGATTAGTATGCGTTGCGTGCCTGCCGGTGCGGGCTTCGTTTGAACAATTTCGCCCTGCGCCGGGCGTCGCTTCAATTAAGGGTCGACACCGGATTGGTTCTTTAGCATCTACTTGTGCAGTTCTTGGTCTTGAAGTCGATGTATACCAATCATGCCGCTTCGCTTTTCCGAGGAAGGACCAGAGTTTCCTTCGCCGTTGGTCGACGCTTTGCTCAAGGGCGACGTTGTATTCCTGTGTGGCGCGGGCATTAGTGCCCCGCAGCTACCTGGCTTTGCTGATCTTGTTGATCTTTGCTACGCTGAGCTGAACCTTGAAAAAGATCGCTCTGAGCACTTCTCGTACTCAGAATACAGGTTCGAAGAGGTTCTGGGTTCCCTCAGTCGCAGGATCGCCGATCCTGATGAGTTGGTTCGCACCGTCAGCGGCTTGGTCAAACTGCCAGACCCTCCGGACCTCTCATGCCATCGAACGCTCCTCCGGTTATCGCGCGATTTGGAAAACCGGCCAAGCATTGTCACTACAAACTTCGACACCTTGATCGAGCACGCCTGGATGCAGGAAGGTGCGCCCCGGAAGGTTGTCGCGGGAGCGAGTTTCGCAGGCCAAGCGCTGCCCTTGCCTGGCAGCGCCGGGTTTCAGGGCGTCATCCACATCCACGGCCGCATCGGCGACCAGGCCATCGGGGTGGAACAGTCCGCCCTTGTCATGACCAGCGCCGATTATGGCGACGCCTACATGAGGTCCGGTTGGGTCTCGCGGTTCCTGTTCGACCTGTGCCGCTGCAAGACGGTTGTACTGGTCGGTTACAGTGCCAATGACGCGCCGGTTCGGTACTTCCTCAACGTGCTGGAGGCTGACAGGACCCGCTTCCCTGACCTTCGTACGGTCTACGCTCTTGATGCTGTTCGGGACAGCGAGGAAGACACGATAGCTCGTTGGGCGGCCTTGGCAGTCGAAGTGCTGCCTTATCGAGCTGTGGTAGGCCCTGATGAGCAACCGCAGCAGCATACTGCATTGTGGCGAGACCTGGAGAAGCTCGCCGACCTGGTTGAGACGCCGAAAGCAACGCGCCGTCGCTGGGCTTCGGATCTCCTGTGTAGGCCATTTAATGAAGCTACCCCGACCGAGCTCGATTGGGTCGCATGGCTCTTTACGGGCCGGCGCGACCTTTTCGATCTCGTAATCGACGCCGTTCAGGATAGCGCTTGGCTGGACTTCTGTGCTGATCGAAAGCTCTGGACGGACCAAGATGCTGACTGGATATCGGCTGCGTGGGCGAGCAAGGACTTTCAGAGCAAGGCACGCTTTCAGGCGGCGCTCAAATGGAATGCAAAGCTCGGAAAAGGTTTCCGGTCACAACTGGGCTTTCGGCTAGGTCAGGCGCGAGAACTGCCTGAACTATGGCGCTTAGCTTGGCGTCTCATGGCGACCAGTGAGCCGCAGCGATTGCACTGGGATGATCGATCCTACGCCGTGCGGCGAGAACTGGCGCATGAAACTGTCTTGTATGCTGATCTTCGAAAGGCCGTGGGCTTGCTGTCTCCGCGCCTCATTCTTGAACCGAACCGGAGCGATCTCTACGGCTCGCCAACTCTAGACTCTCCTGAACGTCTGACGGACCTTACCTGGATCAGATTGGGCGTTCCCGACCACGGAGGCGCCGCCGAACTGCTCCACGCGCTGCTCAGGCATCCTCAGCCCTCAGTGCTCATTGGCTTGGCCACGGCAGAGCTGCGCGACGCTATCGGCAGGGGAGTTGACGCAGGCCTGGTTGGGGAAGACTTCGACCGGCTCGACTCAGGCGTTCCGTCGATTGAGCCCCATGCTCAGAACGAGCACCGAGATGGGATCGTCTTCCTCACCGAGCTGCTTGCCCGCCTGCTCCCATTGGTCGCGGCGACTGACGCGCCGGGGGCGCGGCGGCAAGCAGAGGAGTGGCGCATCATGCCAAGCCGGGTCGGCCTCCGCCTCTGGATGCACGCACTTCGCAATCCAAACCTCTTTGCCGCTACGGAGGCCATGGCAGCGCTACTTGGCCTCTCGCTCGATGATTTCTGGCGGACCCACCGCGAGCTGGCGCTCGTTGTGCGGGACCGCTCAAGTGACGCAGACCGAAAGGTGGTCGAGAGCCTAGAAAACCGCGTTCGGAGTGAAGCGCAGCTGTTCTATCAGCGCTATGAGGTCGAAGAAGGGCAGCCGGACTGGCGTAAGCGGGAAGGGAACCCCGTGGGTTAAGAGCGCGTCCGGTGTGGAGTAGGCTTCTTGCGTTGCTCTGATCGCCGAGGTTCCATGTCTAGAACTAGTTCTACGCCTATGCCTACGACTGGTAGCTT